>Ga0070731_10000011_pt1 | contig 437695 bp, 339 predicted proteins | sample Coa_R1_2_FD_66448 | JGI IMG/M metagenome (GOLD analysis project Ga0070731, IMG submission 66448) | Surface soil microbial communities from Centralia Pennsylvania, which are recovering from an underground coalmine fire - Coalmine... | ecosystem: Environmental > Terrestrial > Soil >... | reverse complement strand
GGCGACTATCTTGCCGGCCGCGGTGTCGAGCAGGATCTGAATCTTGCAGCTCACTGGTATGAGAAGGCCGCGGGAGACGGCGACCCGCAGGCCCAGCTGCAAATCGGCTATCTGTACGAGGCTGGGATTGGGGTGCCGCGAGATGCGGCGCGCGCATTCCACTGGTTTCAACTTGCCGATGCAGGAGGCTCTGTCATCGCGAAGGTGAGCCTGGGGATTGCTTATCTCTGGGGTACCGGTGTGGCAAAGAACGAGCAACTGGCAGTCCGTTACTTCAATGAAGCTGCGGGGAAAAACATTGGGCTGGGAGCCGCTTGCCTGGGTGAAATGTATCAGCTTGGAATCGGCGTTCCTCAGGATCATGCGATTGCAGAGCAATGGTACGCGAAGGGCGCGAAGATGCACGACCCACAAGCAGAGTTTCGACTCGGCTCGATGTTTTCAGAGGATGCGGATCATGTGCACGATTTGCGCAAGGCGTCGAAGCTTCTGCGGGATTCGGCCGGCGCAGGCTATGTTCCTGCGATGCACCTGTTGGGGTATCTTCTGGTTGTTCATCCCGATCTAGCCAAGTCTTCAGATGAAGCGATCGGGCTTCTGAATGACTCAGCAAACGCGGGCACATGGAGATCTTCGCTGGTTCTTGGGATCCTCTCGCGCGATGGAAATGGAGTTCCGGCGAATGCAGGCGACGCGTATTACCGGTTCCGCGTTGCCACGCTGCAGGGTGGAGATGAAGCGCGAAAATTCCTCAAGAAGGACCTGGAGAATCTTTCGAGCGCATTGGGGCCGGAACGCACTGCGAAGATTGATTCCGAGGCGGCGCAGTGGTACCAGCACCATCCGCTCGTTTTTGAATTTCTCTACAGGAAGGGAACCAGCCAAACCAGTTTTCCGGCGTATGCGCTTGTACAACCGACGGATGGTTTGCACGCGGGGCGGCTGATTCCTTCGGCTGAGGATTAGGCCGGCCACATCCATCGGACAGTTCCGCGCCTCGCGGGCCCTCCCCTCTCATTGAATTTGACTGGCGCGCTCGAACTACACTGTATCGAGTGACCGGTTTCGCAAAAGCACGCGGGCCCGGTTGGAGATCCGAGCGTGCCTGCATCTGAGCGTCTTTATTATTCCGACTCATTTCTCAAAGCATTCACCGGGGAAGTCACCGGTGTCAGGGAGTTGGGCACGGGCGGCGAGAACCTGTGGCAGCTGTCTCTGAACCGAACCGCGTTTTATCCGACCAGCGGAGGGCAGCCTTTTGACAGGGGCGTGTTTCGCGCGACTTCGAAACAAGGTGGCATTTTCGATGTTCCCGTGGATCAGGTGGAGGAAGACGAAGCTGGAGCGGTTTGGCATTTTGTGAGCAAGCCGCTGGACGTGGGAGCTCAAATTGAGGGCCTGATTGACTGGGAACGGCGATTTGACCACATGCAGCAGCACACGGGCCAGCACCTGCTTTCTGCCGTCTTTTTAAAGGAGCTTGGCGCCCCCACCGTCTCATTTCATTTAGGGGAGAGCTCTTCGACCATCGACGTGACCAGCGCGGCATTGGCACACCACAGCGTGGAGCGAGTAGAGCGCATTGCGAACGAAATCATCGGGGAAGACAGAAGCGTGACCATCCGATACGCAGAGCGCGACGAGGCCGAATCGATGCTGGCGTCGGGCGCGCTTCGCAAGCTGCCCGAGCGGGAAGGCACGATCCGCCTGATCGATATTGCGGATTGCGACGTGAATGCATGCGGAGGAACGCACGTCCTCTCCACTGGCCAGATTGGCGGCTTGCTCATCAGGAAGATAGAGAAGGCCAGCCGAGGAGTGCGTGTGGAGTTTGTGTGCGGATTGCGCGCGGTGCGGACGGCTCGCCGAGATATGGACCTCCTTGCGGAAACTAGTGCGCAGTTATCCACCGGTGCATTGGAACTGCCGGCTGCGGTGGAGCGATTGCTGACGGAAAAGAAGGCAGGCGCGAAACAGCGTCAAAAGCTGCACCAGGAACTGGCTGAGTTTCAAGCGACCCAGATCGCGACGGAAGCGCCGATCGAGAATGGGCTGCGACTCGTGACGCGTGCGTGGAAGGACCGCGACCGCGACTATGTGAAGCTACTGGCGTCAAAGACGGTGAAGGCCGCCGCGGCCACCGCGGTGATCTTCTGCGCTGCGGATGCGGAACCGGCTCGCGTTTTCGTAGCGCGCAGCTCAGATCTTGACTTCAACTGTGGAAACATTCTGCGAGAACAATTGGCGAAGCTAGGGTTGCGCGGCGGAGGGTCGGCCGATCTGGCGCAGGGCGATGTTCCCTCGGGACAGGTAGCTAGTTTGCAAGGATCAGTCAGCGAAGCCATTCGCGGGGCGGCAGAAGAGGCGCAGGCGGGCCGTTGATCCAGCCGCTAGAGGTTGACACTACGAGCCACATTTGATCTCGACGCGGAGAAGGGGCGGATCTGTGCTGCTACGCCCCGGCCTGTCGACCACTTCGATCGCGTGCATCGGCTCCGGCTTCATCCAATGAATGCTCCATTGGCCCGGATGAACCGGTTCGCTGATGCTTGGCTCGTCGCGCACGCTGCCATCCGCGCGATGATAGCGAACGTGAGGGGTTTTGCCGCCTTTGTCCCAGGACAAGAAGAAGCTCGGCCAACGATGGTGATGCATTGGCTCGGTTGCGCCAGGCGGAGGCACAGTGACGATAAGCACGCGCACCAAGGCATTCTCGAAGATCACCTTGTGGCTGTTGGGCGCTGCCTGAGGGGCGTCGTAGCCTTCGGGAAAGCCTGAGTTCTCCTGGGCGCACGAATAGCGAGAAAAAGCTAAGGATGCAGCAGCAGCAGCGCTCATCCTCAAAAGACTGCGACGTGCGGGGCTGATAAAAGCCGGATCCTGGTACATGGGTGTCGGTCCTTCCGATACAGCTTTGTAGAAGGATACGCTCCCGACGCTGCTGCAAGGAGAACCCGTTGCCACGGTGCATTTGGGATCTTGTCCCTCCCCCTCGCACCTGCAGCGCAAACGCGTCGGCTCTCAAGCACGCGGTGAATGTCGGGTTGCTTGGAGGGTTTGCGTCGATTGGGAAACGCGCACTACTTCCTGGGCGGAAACTTTGCGAACATCTTGTCGATGTCCTTGTCGAGATTCCTAGTGTTGTTCTTCGCTGACTTGTTGGAAAGATTCTCGCGGGATGCGCCGCGCCACAGCAGATCCTTCGATTTGCCGTTGAAAATATCAACCACCAGCATTCCGACGGGCTGGTTTGTGGTCGTGACCGTGGATTCACCGAATCCGCCGCCTGCCCAGCCGCCCCATCCCCAACGACCGCCCCAACCTCCGAGGCCGTTGTAGTAGGTTTCAAGTTCCTGCTGATTGTGGACTCGTCCCCTGGCAAAGATAACCGCAGCACCTCCGGAGGGTTGGAGGGTCCACCCTTTCGCCTCGAGATCTTTGTTGACCTCATCCTTGATTCGTTGAACGAATAACGGATTCGAGGTAGTGACCTGCCCCCAGCTGTAGGTATGAACCTGCGAAAAATCGAAATGATGGTTGTAGTCCGTTTTCACATCTGCGGCAAAGAGCAGTGATGTCGCAACAATCAGAGTGAATGTTGTGAGAACCGCTCGCCAGGCCTGCTTCATCGCCCCTCCATGGCTCAATTAGAATCGGGCGCAGCAACCGAGGTTGTCGCAGCAACTGACTGGCTCGCGAAGAATTTGAGATGCCTCGGAATTTCCGTGGCGCTCCCGGCACCCTCGCAATTCGAATCTCCTGATCGGGCTCCAGCACCACCCCCCAGGGAGAAATTCCGGAGACGCGAAGACGTTGAAGACCTTGGTGCGGAGCAGATGAAGCTGAAGGTGATTCACGCGTGGGGGTATTCGGGCGGGAATTGGCCATTGCATCAACCTGGCTCAAACTCCCATTTCTTGAATCCGTACCCGGCCAAAAGACATCTTCTATAGCACGTCGTTGTACTCAGGCTTCCCCAAAAGCCAACAATTCAACCTGATGCGATCTCAAGCGTAATGGAGACGAGAACCGTCGTGTACCCAAAATCAAAAGTCAAAACAATCGTCCTCAATGCTGCTGCGATGACTGCTTCGGCGGGCTTGCTCACCATCGCCAGTGCGATCCTGACGGGCTGTGACAGTCAGAAGGTTTCAGCTAAATCCGCTGGTCCGCAGGCGATGCCGGTGGCCGTGGTGAAAGCCGGGCAGAGCGAAGTGCCGATAACCGGCGAGTGGGTAGGGACGCTTGATGGATTTGTGAATGCCCAGATCCAGCCGCAGGCGAATGGCTATCTGATCCAGCAGAACTACCGCGAAGGCGCGCAGGTCGAAAAGGGCCAGGTGCTTTTTGAGATCGACCCGCGCCCGTTTGAGGCGGCCTTGCATCAAGCCGAGGGACAGCTGGGGCAGGCGCAGGCGCAACTTGCGCTGGCCACGATCAACGTCAACCGCGACACTCCGCTTGCGGAAGCGCGCGCCATCGCGAAGAGTCAGCTGGATAACGAGGTCCAGCAGAAGGCACAGGCTCAAGCAGCGGTGGAATCCGCCGAGGCGGCAGTGGACACCGCGAAGTTGAATCTCGGCTTCACTCAGGTGCGGTCGCTGATTACCGGGGTGGCCGGGCAAGCGACAACGCAGGTGGGCAACCTAGTCAGCACGCAGTCGGTGTTGACGTCGGTGTCGCAACTGGATCCGATCAAGGTCTATTTTTCGATCAGCGACAGTGAATACCTTGCTCTTGTGCAGCGCGCGCGCAAGGGCGGAAGCGAGCTGCTGCAGGGAAGCTCGAAGATTCCTCTGACGCTGACGCTGGCGAACGGCGATGTATATCCCTACAAGGGACACATCGAGTTCGTGGATCGCGAACTCAACGCACAAACGGGCGCCATCAGGATTGCAGCGGCATTTCCGAATCCCGGTAATCTTCTCAGACCCGGACAGTTTGCGCGGGTGCGCGCTGAGACCGAGATTCGGCATGATGCAGTGCTGGTGCCCCAGGTCGCGGTGTCGGAATTTCAGGGGCAGGAACAGGTCTACACGGTGGCCGCAAATCACACCGTTCATGTCAACAATGTGACGCTGGGTCCACAGTACGGCAACAGCTGGGTGATCGATCGCGGTATTCCTGAAGGCTCTCTTGTCATTACCGACAACCTTCAGAAGCTGCGTGAAGGAATGCCGGTGAATCCGCAATTGACGCAGAGCCAGCAGCCTGCCACTTCTCAAGCGTCGCAATCAGCCGGGCGGTAAACATCATGTCGAAATTCTTTATTCGCAGGCCCATTGTGGCCATTGTCATCGCGATTGTGACTGTGATCATCGGGGCGGTATCGATGGTTCAGCTCCCGATTTCGCAGTTCCCGAATATTGTTCCTCCTGAAATTCTTGTGACCGCGACGTATCCTGGCGCCGACGCCAAGACGGTTGCGCAAGCGGTATCGACTCCGATCGAGCAGCAGATGAACGGAGTCGACAACATGATCTACATGAACTCCGTGAGCGCCAACAACGGAGTGGATCAGATCTTCGTCGACTTCGATGTGAAGACCGATCCGAACATCGATCAAGTGCTTGCGCAGTTGCGGGTGGATCAGGCGCAATCGCAGTTGCCGCCCCAGGTGACAACCGCGGGCCTGACGGTGCAGAAGGCGCTCACTTCCCCGCTCATGCTGGTGGCGGTTAATTCTCCGGACGGCTCCCTGAGCCAGGATTTCCTGACAAATTACGCCATCATCAACCTTCAGGACCAGATTGCCCGCGTGAAGGGCGTTTCGCGCGTGCAGGTCTTTGGCGGGCAATATGCGCTGCGCGTCTGGGTGCAACCGGACAAGCTGGCGAAGCTCGGCGTGACCGCGCCGGAAGTGATCGCGGCCATTCAAACGCAAAACAACGTGAACCCGGCGGGCCAAATCGGCGGCGAGCCGATTCCACACGGCCAGCAATTCACCTACACGGTGCGTACGCAGGGCCGGTTGGTGACGCCGGAAGAGTTCGGCAACATTATTCTTCGCGCGAATCCTGACGGATCAGTTCTGCACTTGCGGGATGTTGCGCGAATCGAACTGGGCGATCAGGCGTATACCATCTCAGCACGCTATAACCAGGCGCCTGCCGGCGTAATGGCGATTTATCAGCTTCCGGGGTCGAACGCGGTGGAAACTGCGCGGGCGGTTACGCAGCGGATGAAGGAGCTATCAGCCACATTCCCGTCGAACATCACCTACAGCATTCCTCTGGACACGACCAAGGCGGTTACATCCGGAATTCGAGAGATCATCTACACGCTGCTGGAAGCGCTCGGGCTGGTCGTTATCGTGGTCTTTATCTTTCTCCAGGGCTGGCGCGCGACGCTCATTCCGTTGCTGGCGGTGCCCGTTTCGCTCATCGGAACGTTCATTATTTTCCCGGCGTTGGGGTTTTCGATCAATACGCTGTCGCTGTTTGGACTGGTGCTGGCTATCGGCCTCGTGGTGGACGATGCGATTATCGTGGTCGAGGCAGTCGAGCATCACATCGAAGAGGGAATGGATCCCAAATCCGCGACAGAAAAGGCCATGGAAGAAGTGGGCGGCCCTGTCGTTGCGATTGCGCTGATCCTGGCAGCAGTCTTTATTCCCACCGCAGCGATTCCGGGAATAACGGGCCGGCTCTATCAGCAGTTTGCGGTTACGATCGCGATCTCGGTGCTGATCTCTGCGTTCAATGCGCTTACGCTTTCCCCGGCGCTCGCCTCATTGCTGCTGAAGCCGAGAGATGAGAGCCGCAAGCGGGGACCGCTGGGCCTGGGCTTCAGACTGTTCAATCGCTTCTTTGCGCGAGCTACCGACAATTTCATCCATACCTCGCGCATCCTCATTCACAAGTCGGCTCTTGCAATGGTCGCCCTCGTTCTTGTCACGGGAGTTGCTATCTTTCTTGGCAGCAGCCTGCCGAGCGGATTTCTTCCGACGGAAGACCAGGGTTACATGTTTCTTGCCTTGCAGCTACCCGATGGCGCTTCAGCACAGCGCACGGATGCGGCCGAGCAAAAGATCTCGGACGCGCTTCTGAAGACTCCGGGGGTCGAGGGCGTCATCGCGGTCACCGATTTTTCGCTGCTTACGCAAGTGCAGAGCACGAATGCCGGATTCTTCTTCGTCAACTTGAAACCATGGGAAGCGCGGAAAACCAAGGAACAGCAGCTGCAATACCTGCAAAGCAGCATTCAGAAGAAGCTCGGCGCTGATCCTGACGGAATTGCGTTTGCATTCCCGCCGCCCTCCATTCCCGGCATCGGAACGTCGGGAGGCGTGACCATGATTCTGGAAGATCGCTCAGGCGGCGATGACCCGATGGTTCTGACCAAGAATGTGTTCGCGTTTCTTGGGGCGCTCTCAAAACGTCCGGAGATTGCAGCTGCCATTCCCTCATATCAGCCCGCGGTTCCGCAGCTCTATGTAGATGTAGACAAGGAGAAAGCACTCGAGCAGCAGGTCGATCTCTCGAACATTTACACGACGATGCAGACCTTCATGGGTGGCTATCTCGTGAATTACTTCAACCGCTTCGGACGCCAGTGGCAGACGTACGTGGAGGCCGAAGGCACATCCCGCACCAACATCGGAAATATCGACCAGTTTTACGTGCGCAGCGCAAACGGCAGCCAGGTGCCGCTGAGTGCGCTTGTCAATGTAAAGCGGGTTACAGGCCCTGAATTCATCTATCGGTTCAATGAATTCAACGCGGCGCAGATCAATATCACGGGAGCTCCCGGCTACAGTTCGGGGCAGGTGAGAAAGGCGCTCGAGGAAGTCTTTCACGAGACGATGCCGCCGGGCGCGGGCTTCGATTACTCGGGCATGTCGTTCCAGGAGCAGCAAGCGGAAAAAGGCATTCCATCCTGGGCGGTGTTTGGCTTGTCGATCATTTTCGTTTTCCTGATTCTCGCGGCGCTGTACGAGAGCTGGACGCTGCCGTTTAGTGTCCTGTTGAGCACGCCAGTCGCGATCCTGGGCGCGTACGTGGCGTTGCATGCGCGCGCGTTCGAGAATGACATCTTCGCGACGATCGGCCTAGTCATGCTGGTCGGCCTCTCAGCAAAGAACGCGATCCTGATTGTGGAATTCGCCAAGTTGAATTACGAGAGCGGGCAAAGCATCTGCGAAGCCGCCTTGAATGCCGCGCGAGTACGGCTGCGGCCGATTGTCATGACGGCGTTGGCGTTCATCGTGGGATGCTTGCCGCTGTGGGTCGCGACCGGATCGGGGGCTGCATCTCGCCGGATTCTTGGAACCGTGGTGGTGGGCGGAATGACGCTCTCGACTGCGCTGGGTCTGATCTTTATTCCGGTCACATTCGCCGTGGTTGAGTACCTTTCTCATCGTTTTGCACGCGGCGGCACGGGAACCACGATGGATTCGAGTCACGGTCTGTGCGGACCCACCGAGGAGCCGGAGCGGAGAGCTGTGCTCGCACAGGCAGATGGAGGTGAGGCATGATGCGTCTTGCTGACACATCACGCATTGTCGTGCTTGGCGCCATCGCGGCGGCAGCGAGTTTTCTGGCCGGATGCAATGTCGCTCCCAAGTACGTGCGCCCTAATGCCATGGCTCCGGCCGTATATCGTGGCGCGGATAATGAGCCGGTGTCATCGGATGCGAAAGCTTCACTGGGTGATGAAGAGTGGACGAAGGTATACCAGGAGCCGGAACTTCAGGACCTGATTCGCAAGGCCCTTGCGAATAACTACGATCTGCGCATTGCCGCGCAGCGCATCCTGGAGCAGCAGGCACAGGTGCGCGTCGTACGCTCGCAAGAGTTTCCGGCCGTGACGGTTGGCGGAACCGGCATCGGCGCGACGTTACCGAGCTCTTTGGGAACCCAACTGCCGAGCCCGCTGGTCGCGGGATCGCTGAGCCTCTCGGCATCGTGGACGCCGGATTTCTGGGGTCTCTATCGCAATCAGACCAAGGCCGCGCGCGAACAGCTGCTGGCCCAATCGTGGGCACAGCGCGCCGTTCAGATGACCCTGGTGCAGCAGGTTGCGACGGCCTATCTGCAACTTCGCGCGCTCGATCGGCAGCTCGAGATCACCAAGGAGACGCTGAAGGTCAGGCAGAACTCGGTCGATCTGACGAGGACGCTCGAAAGCGGCGGCTCGGTGCCGCTCTCTGATGTGCGTGAATCAGAGCAGCTTCTCTACACCGCGGCTTCGCAGATTCCCCAGCTTGAAGAGCAGATTCAGCAGCAGGAAAACGCGCTTGCGTATTTGATCGGAGAAAACCCGGAGCCGATCACACACCAGGACCCGAATGCGCTCACACCTCCTCCGCAGGATCTTCCGGTGGGCATCCCGTCGCGGCTTCTGGAGAGACGGCCTGACATTCAGGAATCGGAAGCCCAGCTGATCGCAGCCAACGCGCAGATCGGGGTGGCTCGTGCGCAGTTCTTTCCAAATCTGGCGATCAGTGGTTCGGGAGGCGTAGGAGGCGACAGCCTGTCGAACCTCTTTAGTACGGCAGGCAAAACCATTTATGGACTCGGATCGCTGACACAACCGATCTTCGAAGGCGGCAAACTGCGCGGGCAGGTTCAGCTATCCGAAGCGACGAAGCAGGAGATGGTGCTGAATTATCAGAAGACCATTGCCGGAGCTTTTCGCGATGTTTCCAATGCATTGATTGCCTTGAACAAGCAGCGCGCGAACCGCGAGCAGCAGGAAAAGCTTGTTGCGGCGGCGCAGGACGCGACGAGACTGGCAAGGATCCGCTATCAAGGCGGTTCGACCGGCTATCTGGAGGTGCTCACGACGGATTCCAACCTCTACACAGCCGAGTTGAACCTGGTGACCGCTCAGCAAAACGAGGCGCTGGGCCTGGTCCAACTGTACGGCGCATTGGGTGGAGGCTGGCAGCGGTAAGCCTCGCCCGGCGGGACGCTGGAAATACTTGCAGGCCGGGCTATCGCGGGCTGGGTCGACGGGGGCTTGAGTAGCTGGTGGACGCGGAAGGAATCGAACCTTCAACCTGTCGGTTAAGAGCCGAATGCTCTGCCAGTTGAGCTACGCGTCCAGATCGCGTGAAGAGCTGTGCGGCGGGAGAATCGAAGCACAGCCTGAGCAGGCGCATGTTTCACGCTGCTATTTGAAAAATATAGCACAGGCAGACCGAGAATCGAAAGGACGCGAGGCGCAGTGAGCGCGAGAGATTCCGGAAGGAAAATCACGCCGCAGTTTTTAAGGTGGAAGGGACCATCCATCAGCGGCTAAAGCCGCGGAGATTTTTTTCCTGCTTTGACGGCACGACTGAAGTCGTGCCCTTTCAAAACAGCCAAGCAACTGCATTCGGCATTCGGATGAAGTCGCGCGCTTTCAAGGGAATTCCCGTGGCCGGTGGAGCGAAAATGATCAATTCAGGGCAGAAGAGGGGACCATCGCGATATCAAAGCCGATGAAATCTCTCCAGAAACAGATCTTGTGATCTTGAATTGGCGGCTAGAAGGTGAACGCGACGCCGCCGCGGATTCCGCGTTGGCTTTGCGCGAAGATGAGCACGGAGCCGTCGCTCAGCATGAAGGGACGATAGCCCTCAGCGAGGAGATTCCTGACATCGAGAATCGCTTCAACGCCACTGGAGCCGTCGCGGTGCGCGCAAATCGGCTGGCGGAAATGGAGGCTCAAAAAGGGCTGGTCAGCATCGGAGGCGAACGAGGCAACTTGCGTCATGGTGTCGCTGGGCTGCCACCGATAACTTGCGTGCCATCGCGTGCCGGTTCCCTCGATCGTGCCTGACAGCGATAGCGTGTAGGTCTGCACGCGGCGAGGATGCGTTGCGGAAATGATCTGGGCGATCGGGACCGCATGGGGCAGAGCCGACACGACGAGCGCGTTGCCGTTGGCATAGGCGAGGCGAACGTGATTGCCGCCGGGAATATTGCGCTCCACACTGGCCGTCATGCCGACTGTGGCGAAATCAGGACCGGAAACGCGGAGAATGCCGCTTGCGGGGTCGAACAGGAATCCGGTGTGGGCGGCATTGGCGGCGAACTGAGCGGCAGCCTCCATGACCGGGTTCTGCAGGTTATCGGAGTAGAATCCAACCGACATGCGGGAAGTGGAGGTCTGGCGTTCCCAGCCGACTTCCTGGTGCAGTCCGTGCTCCAGGGCCAGCTTGCCGTTGCGCTCAGAGAGCTGCGGCAGATAGGTGGAAGCCTGGGACTCGTCAGCGTTCGCCGGAGCAGGAACGAACGTGGTCATGCGGTAGCGAATGACGGAATTGCCATCATGCCAACCGAAGGAGGCAAATGGCATGGCGGCCAGGATGGTATTCGGGGAATCCTGCACGAAGCGCGCAATCAGCTGCTCTGCCCCTGCTTCGCCGTCAAACTCATCTCCGAGATTGATTGTCTCCCAGGAGCGAACCGCAGCCTCAGTGAGATTCTCGGCGCCCGTGTTGTCCGCGATATCGGGGTGAACCGCGACGGCAGCGACGGATTGGACAGAGCCGGCAAACCCGAGGTCCTGACTGAAGCCAAGCATCGATTCCATGGCCGCGTCGGTATTGGGTGCAAAGTCGACTCGGGCCAGCAACTCGCGGCTGTTGGAAGGAGTATTTTGGACGGCGGCCGTGATGCGCTCGCCACTCTCGCCAAAGGTGCCTTCCTCGCCGGTGGCCATCAGGCGCGCCTTCAGCTTGGGCGCCGCGCCGGAACCGTCAGAAACAACCACGAGCGGGCCATCTTCAAGCCAGCGCAGCAGAGGGCGATTGGCTTCGGAACGGAGCGTCCAGGCCCAGTCATCCTTCTTGGCGTTGGCGGCACGGGGCTCGGCCGGGAGCCACTGCATCACCTCATAAAGGGTACTCAGCGTGAGGTTGACGACGGTTGCGCGGTGGACATGCACGTTTTCGCGCACCGAGGGAAGGAACGACATGTTCATCGCCTTGAGAGCGTAACGGCCTGGCTCGATGGCGGGGAAGGAGAACTCGCCCTTGTTGTCGGTGTAGACCGCGAGGATGACGCTGAAGTCGGGGCGCAGCAACTGGACAATGGCGCCGATCTGGGGCACACCGGAGGAATCGCGCACGACGCCTGAAACCGATCCCTGGGGAGCTGCTGCGAGCGAGACGCTCCCAAGTGTGATCAGCGCGATAACGACGGCGAGATGGGGCCTACGCATCATCCGTATCGATAAAACGGCGGCGTCCCTGGCAACCTTCCTGAAAAACCATCTCGCGCGGGCTTCCTGATCTAGGCCGGATAACCATTTCTGCGCGGTACCTGCTATTGCACGATAAACGGGGCCGATTGCGCAATCTCTTGTTTCGAGATGTCGTCGTTTACCTTGATCAGCACCTTGTACTTGCCCGGTTGCAGTCCGGCCACGGGGAGAGTTTTTTGAACTGTGAGCTGATCGCTATGGGCACTCAAATCCTTCGAGTCGAGCTGCTTCTCGAAGATTACGTTGTTATTGGACACATCGACAATCTCATACGCTACATGCGCCCCGTTACTTTTTGTCGCTTCGTCGATGCCGAGATTGTACACCTGCATCCAGAAGTTGAGCTGCTGATCGCGGTTGAAGCTGACCGGAGTCGCCGGATTGGCGCTGACACGGGGCCTTATGTAGGTGTTGCCGATCACGAAGTTGCCGCTGCCGATGGAGTGGGAATCGACCTCATTCATCTTGTCGGCGAGGATCAAGCTTGAAGTTGCCAGCTTCTCGTCGTGAAACTCGGGAACATTCAGGGCCTTGCCATAGATGCCGATGTGGTCCGGGTTGTTCACGTCCTTGATGGCGATGTCGAGGCGGTAAAGCCCGGGCATCAGGGGGAGAGCTTTCCAATAGACCTTCTGGCCATCGAGGCTCTTCTGAAGAAGCTCGGCCGGCTGTTCTACCTCGACCGTGTTTTCGAAGGTCTGAACGGTTTTGTCGGTCAGCGTGGTCACCTTGCCAAAGATATTCACGACACCTTTGGCCACGCCGTCCTTGGTCACGAACGTGATGTCTCGATTCCTCATCTGGAGGGTGATGGGGACGAGCACCATGTTGTCGGTGACCTTCACAAAATCGGTGCGGACATCGAAGGGGAAGATGGGGCCATTGATCAGCTTGTGCTCGGTGACAAAACTATCGAGATCCTTGAATTTGATTGGCGGTGGGGCAAAAAGCTTGGCGGCCAGTTCGATGCGGTCAAATTCCTTCGATTGCTGGGCGTTGGCAAGTGGCCCGGTTCCGAGGTTCTCGAAACCACCCTTGAACCGGTCCGCCTTCTTGGCCTGCCCCATTTCCTCCCACTGGGTAAGGCCCATTCCGGGCACGTGCTGCAGAGCGTCCTTTTCACTGCGATCGATGGTGAAGTGGTAGTCGCCGCACATGCACGTGTCGACGAACTCGATGTCGATATTCTCGCCGACACCCTCGAGATAGCGGTAGTGCCAAACTTCAAAGGGGTACGTTGAGGTCTCGCCGCCGCCTTCATCCATGGGACGCTGATAGGCGCCGCCCGAGGGGTGGGAATCCTTCGAGTCGGCCTCGCCGTACATGATATAGATGCGGCCGCGATCCGTTTTCCAGCCCGGCTTGCCGGCGGCGAAGTGCTCGTTGGCGTAGGCGATGCGGCGGTAATGCTCTTCGCGAAACTCGTTGTCGGGGGAATCGGGGTTGGGGTTGCGGCGCTGCCAGAAATTCTCGATAAAGGCTTCGCGTTCTTCGTCGTTGCTCAGATTCTTGAACGCTTTGCGCTCGTCGTCCGTAATGATGTAGGCGACATCCTCGTTGAGCCAGGTCCTGTAAGCACCTTTCAACTCCTGCCGGACAGCCTTCTGTGCCTTTCGAGTCTCTTCGTCACTGCGGGGACGATTGCGAGGATCGAAATTCGGATCATCGTCGGGAGAGGCGGGTCTTGTTTGCAGGCTCGGGTCGGTGGATTGCTGGGCACGAAGGCCATTGGATGGAAGGAAAAGCAGCCCGCAACTCAGTGCTGCATAGAGAACGGAACGACCGCGTAGCATCATGCCTCGACAACTCCTGCGATGCCTTATTTTACGAGTCGGAACCTGCGGGAGCAAGGTTCCAGTTTGCAACTGGCCGCCGATTGGACGCGGCAAAGCGCTAAAGGTCACAGGCTGGCGATTGTCCGGGTGACGGGAATCACCGTATCTACAAGAAAAATTGAGACATTTAGGCCACTACGCACGTCTAAATCTGCGGACGCAATCTTGAGTGACTGATGAGGCCAGATCGGACACCCGGGTCGAAGGCGCCGGAACTGACGAAGTGGTACCACAGATGCCAACATGCCGGCCGATCGGGTTTCGATTCGGCAGAGTCAACGAGCCTCGTCAGGACGGTTGCAAATTCACGACCAGGTTGGAACCTGATCACGAAAAATTGCGTAAACTGGTTTTGGGGTAACCGGAGCAGATTGTTTTTATGAAGAAGATCATTCTGATCATTCTTGGCGTACTTGTGACTGCGGGACTTGTTGCCTTTATGGTGTACAAGCAGCAATCGGGCTACACGAAAGTTTTGACTGCCAAAGTAGCGCGGCAGGATCTTTCAACGGTTGTAAGCGGCACGGGACAGATTAAGCCCAAGACCTTCGCCGTCCTTGGCGCCACAGCCATGGGACGGGTGACGCACCTCTATGTAAAAGAGGGTGACCACGTAAAGAAGGGGCAGGTGGTGGCCGAGGTCGAAAACATTTCGCAGGAGGCCCAGGTGAACGGGCAACGGGCGGCGATTTCGGCGGCACAGACCGATATTGCGTCGATGGTCGCTGCGGAAAAGACAGCGCAAGCGAACGTGGAACATGCCCAGGCAGACCTGGAGCAGAAGAAGTTGGACTGGGATCGCGCGCAGGCTCTCTATAAGGAGGGCATCCTGGCCAAGCAGGATTTCGATGCGAAGAAGGCCGCATACGACCTGGATGTGGCGACGCTGGCGCAATCGGTGGCGCAATTGAACCAGGCCAAGGCGAATACGGATTCGGCGAGAGGACATCTGGGCACGCAGCAGGCCACCCTGCGCTCGTACCAGAACGCGTTGGACCTGACCGAATCGACTGCTCCCTTTGACGGCGTCGTCACCGATGAGCCGGTGCGCCAAGGCGAGACCGTGGTGGAAGGGATCCAGAACACCAATGGCTCGACGTTCATGACGATTGCCGATATGAGCGTCGTGACCGCTGACGTGAAGGTGGATGAAACCGACATTATCCATGTTGAGAACGGGCAGCCGGCAGAGGTAACGGTCGATGCGATGCCCGGAAAGGTGTTCAAAGGTCATGTGACGCTGGTGGGCGACCAGGCTCTGCTGCGATCAACGGGCGTGGCGACTTCGCAATCCACAACCGGAACGGAAGAAGCGAAGGATTTCAAAGTTGTGGTGACGTTGGATGTCCCGTCGGATGAATTGCGTCCGGGGCTTTCGTGCACGGCCAAAATCACCACGGCGCATAAGAAGGATGTGCTCGCTCTGCCAATCCAGGCGTTGACCATGTACGCGCCTCCGCCGCCGGGAGAAAAGGGCAAGGTGGAAGCGGCCTCGATTTCAAACAACAGCAAAACGCCGCCGGTTCAAGGCGTGTTCATCATGGAAAAAGACTCGCACGGCCGTCAGCGCGCGAAGTTTGTTCCGGTCAGCACAGGCATTACGGGAGCGACCGACATCGAGGTGCTCGGGGGTCTGAAGGAGGGCCAGGAGATCGTAATTGGACCCTACAAGACCCTGCGTATCCTGAAAGACGGTGCTTTGCTGAAGCGCGAGACGCAGGTGCAGACGCTCTCTACGACTCCGAGTAATTCCTAAGGCGCGCGGGTCAAAACAGATCAGTGGTGGGTATGCTCGCCGCCCGCCTTGCGAGGCAAGATCGGGGTTTCGCAGAGAATAACGGAAAGAGACTTGGATGGCTCTGAACAGCATGATGAGCGAAGCTGATACGCAGCAGGTGTCGTCCGCGCACACCGGCGATGTCATCGTCGTGGAGGATCTCTGGCGCACGTATGACATGGGATCGGAACAGCAGGTGCATGCCCTGCGCGGCGTGAATCTGCGCATCCGCCACAATGAATACGTCGCCATCATGGGGCCGTCGGGTTCCGGCAAGTCGACGCTGATGAACCTGATCGGCTGTCTCGATACGCCATCGAAGGGACGCTATTGGCTCAACGGGCAGCTGGTGAGCGACCTGGATGACGACGAGCTGGCACGCATACGGAACAAGGAAATTGGATTCGTCTTCCAGACCTTCAATCTGCTGGCGCGAGCCACGTCTCTGCACAATGTCGAACTGCCCCTGATTTATAACGGAACGCCTGCGGCAGCACGGCTGGAGAAAGCAAAGCAATCGCTGACCAACGTTGGCCTGGAAAACCGGATGAACCACAAGCCCAACGAGCTCTCCGGCGGCCAGCGGCAACGCGTTGCAATTGCCCGGGCGCTGGTCAACGACCCATCGATCATCCTGGCAGACGAGCCGACGGGAAATCTGGATTCGAAGACAGGTATCGAGATCATGGCGTTGTTTGATCAGCTGCACGGTGGCGGCAACACGATTGTGCTGGTTACGCACGAGCCGGACATCGCCGACTATGCGCATCGCGTGGTGCACATCCGCGACGGGCAGATCTTTTCCGATGAGCCCTCCAAGCGCTTCAAGAAGAGTGCGGGCGTGGTGTAGGACGGAATTCGTTGCAAATGGATGGGCCGGGGAGACGGAGTTCTCTCCGGCTCATGTTTTTGTGGGCAACGCCGATGACACTGCTGATGGACCTTATTGGACAAGGTCAGGAGGCGGATCGCGAGGATGTCCACTGAGACTGCGGCACGAGAACCTGAAGCGCAAAGTTCCGCTCCGAGCGAGGAGTACGGGGAGTGGAGCACGTCGGAATTTGCGCGCATGGGAGCAAGTCCGGGATGGCGCAGATTGCAGGTGCAGGCAAACCTGGTGGCTCCGCATCTGCGCGTGGCTGCCATCGAGGGCGAGCAGGGGGCGGGCAAGCAGACCCTGGCGCGTTATCTGCATGCCCGATCGCCTCTGGCGCACACGGAGTTTCAGCGCCGCGATGCACGCGAATGGCTGGCAACGGAGGCGGACCGGCACGCCTTGGCAGGATTTCTTTACCTGGAGCGCGCTGACCTGCTGGCAGCTCCCGGACAGTACTTGTTGCTGGGCGTGCTGAAAGCGATGCAGGATCGGCCGGTGGGACGTGCCGTGCTGGTGGCGTCGTCCGAATCCTCATTGAGGTACATGGCGGCCCGGGGACTCCTCATGCCCGATCTTGCCTTCCGCCTGACCGCGGTGCGGTTTTCGATTCCGCCGCTGCGCCAGCGGCGCGAAGACATTGCGCCCCTGGCCCGGATTCTGCTCGACCGGATCTGCGCGCGCTATCGGCACCGGCCTGTCACTCTGGCTCCGGCCGCGATGACACGGCTCTTGCAACACGCCTGGCTGGGAAACGTGCGCGAATTGGAGAGCGTGCTGGAAGCCGCGCTCCTCGAAATGGACGAGGGAGTGATCCGCCCCGGGGATCTGGCGATCTCGCTGGAGCCGGAGGTAAAGCAGGCCCCCGCCGCACCGGAGACGGAGCCGCTGAACCTTGACGCGGTGATTCGGCGGCACGTGAACCGCGTACTGGAACTGAGCCGGGGCAACAAGGTCAGAGCCGCGCGGCAACTGGGGATTAGCCGGTCGACGCTCTATCGGATTCTGGACCACGAATCCTGACACGAGCGGGTTCTTGCGCTCAGCTGAACCTCGCGGATCGGTGTTCGCTGGGTTGGTGCGCGTTTGGTCGGCTACACTCGACGAAAGGCACTTTGCCCATTCTGCGTTGAGGTCCGCCCCATTGAGAATCTGTCGGTTCCCTGCCCTGCTTTCACTACTGTCGCTGGCTGGCTGGTTTGCTGTGGCCGCCGCTGCTCAGACCGCGTCGGTTGAGTCCCGCCGCGCCTCTCTCAATGATCTCTTCAAGCAGTACTGGGATGCCTACCTGGCCCACTCGCCCGAGTTCGCGTCGACCATCGGCGACAGGCGATTCAACGACAAGATCACGGACTACTCGGTCAAAGCGGAAAACGAATGGCTGGAGCAGGAACAGAAGTACATGATGCGGCTGGCGGCAATCGATCCCGCCGGATTTACCGACCAGGAGAAGATCAGCCGCGACATGCTGATTCGGCAATTCGCCGATGATGCAGAAGCCGATGAGTTCAAGGAGTGGGAGATGCCGGTGAACCAGATGAGCGGCATCTACGACGAGTATCCGCGGCTGGTGGCCGAATTGAGTTTCAATTCTGCGCAGGATTACGACGATTGGATTGCCCGGCTGAAGGCCGTTCCGACGGCATTCGAGCAGGTGACAACCGATATGTCGATCGGCATGGACGATAAACGCGTGCCGCCCAAATACCTGCTCGAGAAGACCCTCGATGAAGTGAAGGAGCTGGCCAACCAAAAGCCGGAGGACTCGCCTCTTGCGATGCCGCTGAAGAAGTTTCCCGCGTCGGTTTCGGCGGCCGAGCAGGAGCGCATCAAGGCCGAGATGCTGGAGGTGATTGGCAAGCAGGTATTGCCGGCATACCTGCGATTCGCCCGCTTTCTCGAGGTCAGCTATATTCCCGCGGGGCGCGCCGACCCCGGCATCTGGGCTTTGCCCGATGGGCCAAAGTACTATCAGTTTCTGATCCATCAGAGAACGACTACCAACCTCACTGCCGACCAGATTCACCAGATCGGATTGGACGAGGTGAAAAAAGACGAAGCGGAGATGCTGGCGATTGCGCAGAAGCTCGGCTTCAAGGACCTCGCCAGTTTCCGCGCCAGCCTGAAGACGAATCCCAAGCTGCATCCCGCTTCGGCTGAGGCGCTGCTGGACGCGGTGCGCGCGGACCTGAAGCCCATGCAGGAGAAGCTGCCGCAGCTCTTCGGCCATCTGCCCAAGACCCCGTTCGAGGTTGCGCCCGTGCCGGACTACATCGCAAAAACGGCAGCGCCGGCTTATTACGAAGCGGGCACGGCCGATGGCAGCCGCCCCGGAAGGCTGCGGATCAACACTTACAACGCGACGGATCGCAATCTTTACATCATGGAAGACATGTCGTATCACGAAGGCATTCCCGGCCATCATCTGCAGATTTCGATTGCGCGTGAACTCGAGGGCATTCCCGACTTCAGGAAGTATGGCGGCTACACGGCGTATTCCGAGGGCTGGGGATTGTATGCGGAACGGCTGGGAAAGGATGTCGGATTCTACCAGGATCCCTATTCTGATTACGGGCGGTTGGAAGGCGACATCTGGCGCGCCATCCGCCTGGTTGTCGATACCGGCGTGCACTCGCAGCACTGGACGCGACAGCAGATGGTGGACTATTTCCATGAGCACTCGAACATCGACGACACCAGCATTCAGTCGGAGGTGGATCGCTACATTGCGTGGCCGGGCCAGGCGCTTGCCTACAAAGTTGGCCAGCTCGAAATTCTCGAACTACGCGATCGCGCCCAGAAGGCGCTCGGTCCCAAGTTTGATATTCGCGCGTTTCACGACGCGGTGCTCGACTCTGGCGCGATGCCGCTGGACATGCTGAGCGACCACATTGATGCCTGGATTGCGAGCGAGAAGACCGGAGCCGCGCATTGATCTGGCTTTGACCCTAGGACGCTGTGCCGAGTGCCAGCGGGGTGATAAGCTTGACGGTTCCCCGACCAAGACTGGCGGAATGCTCGCTGCGGCGGGCATGTTTCCTACGGAGAAACACACATGAGGAATCTTCTTGTAATTGGGCTTTCCTGCGCCTTCGCAACCTCGATGTACGGGCAGGCAGTGGACGCAACCGTCTGCGATATTCTTAAAAACCCCGCCTCCTTCAACGGAAAGATCGTCAAGGTGAGCGGGACCGTGGTCGCAGGTCTGGACCAGTTTGTGATCAAGGGGGTTGGCTGCGGCCAGATGGTGAACGCGATCTGGCTTTCCTACCCGGAAGGCACGAAAGCCAAAGCAGGACCGGCGGCCATGCTTCAGCTGCAGCCGGCAAGCAACTTCGCCGGAAGCGTAACTGCGGTCCAACGTACGCCGGTCACCCTGAACAAGGATAAGGAGTTCAAGCAATTCGATTCCCTTCTCTCCGCGCCATACAAGCAGGGCGGGATCTGCATCGGGTGCGTTCGGGACGAAGTGACAGCGACACTGGTGGGCCGGCTGGATGGAGTTGCGGCGGGATTGCATCGCGACGGCTCCGGCAAGATCGTGAGTCTGGACGGATTCGGACATATGAATGCCTACAGTGCGCGCCTGGTGCTGCAGTCGGTGTCGGACGTGACCTCAGTCGGAATCAACTACGGGTCGGAACCCGCGGCGCTCCAGGACGATTCGGTTCCCGAGTCAGAGGGCGGAGATGAAGTTGCGGCTGCGCATAAGGCCGCCGCAGCCTTTGGTGCGGGCAATCCGGCCGGCGATGCCGTGGAGCGTGCCGCGGCCGCTTTTGGAAAGCAAGGCGATCGCAATGGTGTCGTGGTTTCGTTCGGCGCCGCGAACGAGATTTCGCCCAAGAGTGAAGAGAAGTGGGAGGCCGAGTCTCCCGATGGCGTGGCGTTCAATGTGACATTCAATCCGTCGCGCCTGAAGGGCGTTGCCGAGGCAGTTGCAATTGCATTGATCGGAGCCGAAATCGCAGATATTCGCAGCCCGAAGGCCGGCTCTTCTTCCAGCGACGTCTTCCAACGGGAGTCCGACGGGTGGGAAGCCGCCACCCTTGCCGCCATCGGCAGCGGACTCAAGACGCTTCGCGCTCCCGGTGGCTATTTGATGTGGAATCGGAGCTGGGCCCCCGCCGATCGGCAGAAACTGGCGCAGGAAGCCTTCCAGAAGTTCCTTCTCAACCAAGAGCTCATGACTCAGTAGCGTCGAAGTTTGGGCCGAGATCGAATTAGAGGCCGGCGCGACATTCATGGCGCCGGAAAGGTGCGTGCGCGTATCCTTGAGAGTGGTATCAACCCCATTCATAAAGGACAATCATGGCGGAGATAGCCGTTGAGGCCAACCATACGCCTGCGCAATTGCCCCACGTACACGTAGCTGTGCTGGGAGCGGGCAAAATGGGCGGCATTCTGTTGCAGGCGTTCCTGAAGGAAAACCTGTTTGCTGCCGATCAGATTCATGCCACTGTGGCGCACGCGGAGAAAGCGCTGGCGCGCGGCGCGCAATGGGGCGTGGATGTCAGTACCGACAACCTTGCGGCCGCCAAGCAGGCCGACCTGATCCTGGTGGGCGTGAAGCCGTTCCAGGTACCGGACCTGATTGCCGAGATTCGTCCGGCGCTGACGCCGGCGAAGACCATCGTGTCGTTTGCGGCATCGGTGAAGACGCGGGCGATTGAAGAAGCGGCGGGCATCGAGATCGGCGTGATTCGGGCCATGCCCAACACTCCCTCGGCGCTGGGTGCGGGGGTGGCGGGGCTGTGCCGCGGACGGTTCGTGAAACCGGAACAGATGGAGCTGGCGAAACGCATCTTCGAAACGGTCGGGCGCTCGGTAATCGTGGACGAAAAGCACATGGACGCGGTGACGGGGCTTTCGGCGTCAGGGCCGGCGTATGTGTACATCATTATTGAGGCGCTTGCCGAGGCGGGCGTGAAGGTGGGACTGCCGCGTGATACGGCAACGCAACTTGCGGCGCAAACCGTCTTCGGTGCGGGCAAGATGGTGCTTGAAACCGGGTATCATCCAGCGCTGCTGAAGGACGAAGTGACGACGCCGGCAGGATGCACGATCGACGGCATCCTGGAACTCGAGGAAGGCGGACTGCGCGTCACGCTGATCAAGGCCGTAATGCGGGCGACGGAAAGAGCCAAGCAGCTGGCGGCGGGCTAGCGCGTCCCGAGCACTCCTTTGCCTCTCGAACGTCCAACCTGGCTGCCCAAGTACATCCCGGAGTTGCAGGGATTGCGCGGTCTTGCCGTGCTGGGCGTGGTGTTCTACCACTGCCATCCGCGGCTTGCGGGGACATGGCTCTACTACGGGTCGCTGTGGGGATGGGCCGGCGTCAACCTGTTCTTCGTTCTATCAGGATTTCTCATTACGTCGATCCTGCTGGAGGCGCGCGACCAGCCGCGTTACTTCCGCAACTTCTATGCGCGCCGCGCACTGCGCATCTGGCCGGTGTATCTGCTGGTGCTGCTTGTCTGCTATTTGAACGCGCCATGGTTTATTGGACCCAGCGTCTGGGATGCCGTGAAGACCGCGCCATGGTGGGCGTACCTGCTGTTTTTGCAGAACCTGTTTCACCTTTCCTTGCCGCCGGCGATATCGCAGACCTGGTCGCTGGCGATTGAGGAACAGTACTACTTTCTGTGGGCGCCGGTGGTGCGGTTCCTGCGCAGGCCGTGGATGCTGGCCATCGTGCTACTCGGCGCCTTGATCGGCTCGCCCCTCATGCGGCACACGCATCATCCGTGGATGACGCCCACGCACACGCTGATTCACCTCGATGGCATCGCGCTGGGAAGCCTGCTGGCGCTCGGACTCTATACGCTGCGATGGAGACGGAAGACGTGGCTGCTGGTCGGAATCGTCGCGCTCATCGCGGGCATTGCCGCGGCCCGGACGATTGCAGGCGGCACGGCTTTTCTTGATTCGGCGCTGGCGATCGGGTTTACGGGAGCGGTGCTGGCGGCCATCGCATCAACCGGCGCGCGGAATCCGCTGAATGCCCTGCTGCGGCGCGGACCGCTCGAGTTCTACGGCCGTATCAGCTACGGGCTTTACATGATCCACATCATGACGTTCATTTACTTCGGCTGGTTCGATCTGAAGATGGACCGGTACGGGATACCGGGCAACCTGGCGGTCGTCGCGTTCCGGATTGCGACGTCAACCCTCATTGCAACGCTGCTCTGGTACGGTTTTGAATCGCGCATTCTGAGACTCAAACGCCATTTTTGACGCGACGCGGTGTGAAAACCATCTCTACGATCGAAGAATCCCCGCTGTTGAATCCCACAAGCTGAACCGCAATTTCACGACGCTGTGACATTAATCACCCTGATCATCCCTGGCCGGCTGCTAGCCTTTTGAGTGTCAGGGAACGACTCAACTTGCGAGGTACACATGACGAAATCGACGAGCAAGGGCCCCTTGAGTCCGGAATTGCTGGCCAAGATGGACGCGTATTGGCGCGCCGCAAACTATCTCTCGGTTGGCCAGATCTATCTGAAAGACAATCCGCTGCTGGAGCGGCCGCTCACGCTCGATGACGTGAAGCCACGGCTGCTGGGCCACTGGGGCACGACGCCGGGGCTCAACTTTCTTTATGTGCATTTGAACCGGCTGATCCGCGAACGCGATCTCGACATGATCTACATCATCGGTCCGGGGCACGGTGGTCCGGGGCTGGTGGCGAACACGTATCTGGAAGGCTCGTACACCGAGATTTATCCGCATATCGAGCAGAACAGCGATGGCATCAAGCGGCTGTTCCGTCAATTCAGCTGGCCGTATGGAATCCCGAGCCATGTTGCGCCGGAGACGCCTGGCTCGATCCACGAAGGCGGCGAGCTGGGCTACTCATTGGTGCACGCTTATGGCGCGGCGTTCGACAATCCCGGGCTCATTGTGGCCTGCATCGTGGGTGATGGCGAAGCGGAAACCGGACCCCTGGCGACCAGCTGGCACTCGAACAAATTTCTCGATCCGGCGACGGATGGAGCGGTGCTGCCGATCCTCCACCTGAACGGATACAAGATTGCGAACCCCACGGTGCTGGCGCGCATCCCGCACGCAGAGTTGGAAAGCCTGATGCGCGGATATGGCTATGAGCCCTTCACCATCGAGGGTCACGATCCGGCCATCATGCATCAAGAAGCTGCGGCGGTGTTCGAGAAGATTCTTGACCGCATTGCGGCGATCCAGAAAACGGCGCGGGAGGCGGTGGCGCAAAAGCAGAAGCCGCAACGCCCGGCATGGCCCATGCTCATCATGCGCACGCCCAAGGGATGGACCGGGCCGAAAGAGGTGGATGGAAAGCCGGTTGAGAATACGTGGCGCGCACACCAGGTGCCTTTCAGCGAACTGCGCGAGAAGCCGGATCATCTGCGCCTGCTGGAAAGCTGGATGCGGAGTTACAAGCCTGAGGAGTTGTTTGATGACAAGGGCGCATTCCGGGAGGAGATTGCGGAGATTGCGCCAAAGGGCCGGCGGCGCATGGGCATGAATGCACATGCTAACGGCGGCTCGCTACTGGTGCCGCTCAAGGTGCCGAATTTCCGGGACTTTGAAGTGAAGATCGACAAGCGGGGCCAGAGCGACGTGGAGTCGACACGGGTGCTGGGTAAAATGCTGCACGCAGTGATGCAGGCAAACAAGGACGAAAGGAATTTCCGCGTCTTCGGTCCAGATGAGACAGCATCCAACCGTCTCGCCGATGTCATCAAGGGCACCGGAAAAGCCTGGATGGCAGAAACGCTGCCGGTGGATGAAGATCTTTCGCCGACCGGCCATGTGATGGAAGTGTTGAGCGAGCACATGTGCCAGGGGTGGCTCGAGGGATACTTGCTCACCGGACGGCACGGATTGTTCAACTGCTACGAGGCATTCATTCACATCGTGGACTCGATGGCCAACCAGCACGCGAAGTGGCTGAAAGTGACGCGGCAGATTCCGTGGCGGAAACCGATCGCCTCGCTGAATTATCTACTGAGCTCGCTGGTTTGGCGCCAGGATCACAACGGGTTCTCGCACCAGGACCCTGGTTTCATCGATCACCTTGTGAATAAGAAGGCCGATGTGGTCCGCGTGTATCTGCCGCCCGACGCCAACACGCTGCTCTCGGTGGCCGATCATTGCCTGCGCAGCCGCAATTACATCAACCTGATCGTGGCGGGAAAGCAGCCGGCGCCGCAGTGGCTCACGATGGACGAGGCTGTGGCGCATTGCACGACGGGGCTCGGGACATGGAAATGGGCTTCGAATGATGAAGGGAATCCCGAGGTGGTGATGGCGTGCTGCGGCGATGTACCCACGATGGAGGCACTGGCGGCGGTGACGATTCTGCGCAAGAAAGTTCCAGATCTGCGCATCCGCGTCGTGAATGTCGTGGACCTGATGGCGCTTCAGCCGCAGTCTGAGCATCCTCATGGGCTGGCGGACGAGGAATACGACGCAATCTTTCCGCCGGCGATTCCGACCATCTTTGCGTTCCACGGATACCCGTGGGGCATTCACCGGCTCACCTATCGGCGCCACAACCACGACAACCTGCACGTGCGCGGCTACAAGGAAGAGGGCACAACAACCACGCCGTTTGACATGTGCGTGCTGAACAACATCGACCGGTTCCAGCTGACGCTGGATGCGATCACGCGGGTGAAGCGCCTGGCGTCGAAAGTGGACGATGCGCGGCAGTGGTACTCCGAGGCGATCCAGCGGCATCGCCTTTATGTTTCCGAGCATGGAGAAGACCTGCCCGAGATCCAGCAGTGGCACTGGCAACCGGACAAAACGGAATGAATCTGTCACTGGATTTCAAATTAGGCGTTAGAAGGGAAGATTCTTAATGTCGTCCTTGCCTGTCCTGGTTTTGAATAGCGGTTCTTCTTCGATCAAGTTTTCCATGTATGAAGCCGGCGACGGCCAGCGGACAAAGCTGTTTGAAGGCGCGGTCGATGGGATCGGCACCGATCTCGGCAAATTCTGGATCAAGGATGAGGAAGGCAAGAAGCTGGTGGACAAGACACCGGCCCTGCCGACTCGGGCAGTGGCGTTCGGACTCGTGGTCGAGGCGCTGAACTCAGGTGATTTTCCCGCGCCGATGGCCATCGGACATCGCACAGTATGCGGCGGCCCAACGATACGCGAGAATCTGCGCATTTCGTCCAAGGTGGTTCACGAGATCGAGAGCTACGCTGCGTTAGCTCCATTGCATACACCAATAGCGGTCTACATCATGCGCGAAGCGCTGCGGCTGTTTCCTGGGGTAGCGCAGTTCGCGATTCTCGACACGTACTTCCATCGCAACTTGAGCGAAGTGGTCACGCACATGCCGATTCCGGCGGAGTACGCGGCGATGGGCGTGAGGCGCTACGGGTATCACGGCATTTCGTATGAATCGATCGTGTACCAGCTGCAGCCCAACGTGCCGGAGCGCCTGATCGTGGCTCATCTGGGCAATGGAGCGTCTATCTCCGCCATCCGCAACGGACAGTGCGTCGATACGTCGATGGGATTGACGCCGTCGGGAGGGATCATCAGCGGCACGCGCACCGGCGACATCGATCCCGGCGTGCTGATTTTCATTCTCAAGAAGATTGCGGAGACGACGCCGAATGCTGCCGAAGCCGCCGACCAGCTCGAGACCGCAGCCAGCAAGAAAGCGGGTCTGCTGGGGATCAGCGAGCTGTCGAACGACATGCGCGACCTGCGCGAGGCCATCAAGACCGGCAACGCGAAAGCGCGCCTCGCGGTAGACAAGTTCGTGTGGACCATCCAGAAGTGGATTGGCAGTTACTTTGTCGAGTTGGGCGGGCTTGACATGCTGGTGTTTACGGGCGGCATCGGTGAGAACGACATTGCTTCGCGTGCGGAGATCTGCGCCGGACTTGGAGCGGTGGGGATCGAACTGGAAGCAAAGCGCAATGATGTGCGGGGCGAGGCGGTGATTTCGAGCGCGACGTCGCGGATTGCGGTGCGCGTGATTCCTCCGGCCGAAGACCTGATGATCGTGAATCACGTTGTGCGGCTGCTTGGCGAGTGAGGGCTGAAGCTCGGGATCGGTACAGCCCATCGAGAGCTGTTCTAAACTGAAGGTGATGGATTCACCCGCCCTATCGGTTCCCGCAACGCCTTTCAACGCTCGCCAACTTCCCTCACCTGCATTGCGCCGGTTCGCATGGACCGTGCTCGTGTATTTCATCGCGGTCATTTTGTGGGGAGCGGTGGTGCGCGCCACGGGATCGGGCGCCGGATGCGGAGACCACTGGCCGCTTTGCAATGGAACGATGGTGCAGCACTCGCCCCGCGTCGACACGATCATCGAGTTCACCCACCGGCTGACGAGCGGGCTGTCGTTCTTTCTGGCAGTCGGTCTCATGGCGTGGACCTTCGCCGCCACCAAGCGCGGACACCTGGCACGCTCAGCCGCTGGAACTGCGGTTGCGTTCACGCTGGTTGAGGCAATCCTCGGCGCGTTTCTGGTAAAGCTTGGACTCACCGCGCAGAGCCAGTCGCCATTGCGAGCGCCCTATCTCGCGCTGCATTTGGCGAACACGCTTCTGCTGCTGGCTTCATTGACGCTTGCGGCGCATTTCCTGGGCCGCAAATGCGGATACATGCGCGGGGAGACTCGCCTGCTGGCGCCCACCGGCGCGGTGGTTGCGATCGCGACGTTCCTCATTGTTGGGGTTACGGGATCTCTCGCCGCACTGGGCGACACGTTGTTTCCAGCGAGCTCATTGAGTTCGGCGCTCGCACAGGATTTTTCGGCGACAAGCGGATGGCTGGTGCGCTGGCGTTGGACGCATCCGACGATCGCATTTGTGGCCAGCATCTTTCTCATCTGGCTGCTGGCGCGCGCGGCGCAGCGCTCGGCCCATTGGGACAATCGCGGATTGTCTGCGCTCGTACTGGTCCTGTTGGCTGCGCAGTACGTATTGGGGGTACTGGATGTGGTGCTGCTGGCGCCGGTCTGGCTGCAGATCACGCATCTGCTTGGCGCCGACGCATTGTGGGCTGCGCTGGTGGTGCTGACGGCGCGCGCGGTCGTGCAGCCCAAGGAAGCAGCATAAGGTTTTCGGCAAGCCGAACGCTACTTCACCAGTACACCCGCGGCCGGATAAACGGTCCCGTTCGCCGTGGCTTCGATCACCGGCAACTCGGGGGTTGCGGTCAGCCATTCGATGCGCCCATTGCGCAGAATCACCGTATCCTCGGCCTTGCCGCCGCGAATGCTGGGATTCCATGCGAATGCCTGGTTATCGACCACGATCTCTTTTCCGTTTGGTGTCGCGATCCACTCGCGTTCGCCGTAACCGGTTGCGCCACCCTGGTGATGGAAGCGCTCTTCTCCGGGGAAGCCTTCGGCAGCGTAGGCCGCTTGCGCTACGCGATACAGATCCGCCGAGGACGCGCCCACGGCCGTTGCATGGAGCAGCGCGGCGTTGACCTGAGCCGCCGACTTGAATCGCGCAGCGAGTTCGGCCGGCAACGCGCCAAAATGGATGAAGCGCGTGATTGAAATAACCAGGCCCCACTTGCGGGCGCAGAGATTGAGCATGCCGTATTTTTTCAGGCGAGCGCCGCGCGCGACCGCGTGCTTGTACTTGTAAATGCGATCGTCGACGGCAAAGAGATAGACCGAGGGCAGAATGCCGCGGCGAAGCAGATTGGCCGCAGTCATCGCTTCGAGATCGTATTCACTCAGGCCCGGTTCGACCTGGTGCAGGGCCTCGACGGCTGCGGCAACGGTTTCAGCGCCGAGCCAGCGATAGCGGGCTATTTCTGTTTCGCTGAGCGCGGCCCGCAGCGGATAGAGATTCACTGGAGTCATGCCGGCGGCGGGGGTATCGGATCCGAGCGGTCCACCAGCCAGCCTGGCCGCAGCAGCAGCGGTGTCGTCGGCGAACCAGGGAAACAGGACCGGCTCGAAATCGAGTACGCCGAATTCCTCATCGTGCAGGCGCGGCGCTTCGTTCTCGGTGGTGAAGTAGTAGCGCTTCCCTTCTGCCGTTACCAGCAATGAGGCCACGCCGGTTTCTGCCGGAGTGAGAACGCGCAATTCAACTGCGCCGCCCGTCAGCCATGCGACATTTTCGTTGCGGCGAATCAGGACCCCGCCGAGTCGCTGGGCGCGGATCCACTCGACAAGCTGTTCGTGTTTGGCTTCCAGTTCGGCGTTCCAATCGGATTGCGATACGAGAGCGGTGCCGTTGACTACGAGATTCTTGCTGATTCGCCTGGTGGTGATGACCGTCGCCATTTGAAGTCTCCCTCTAAAAACAAGCAAGGCGCCGACATGCAGGTCAGCGCCCGAATTTGAAATGTTTGCCCGCTATTCCTCGAGCGCGGGATGATGATGGCTCTCCCAGCCGAGATAACGCGCCGCTTCGTGAATGGACTTTGACACATCACTGAAGTTGGCGGCAACGTGATGCTCGAATCCCTCGCGACAAATGAAGCGAAGAAGCTTCTGCAATTGTGGAATTTCAGCCACTCCCGCTCCACCAAACGTTTCGAGCGGATCATCCGTAAAGCGGCCCGCGCCCGTGTAGCCGCGCACAATGCCGCGGCGATCGTCGGTCGAGTAGCGCGCGAAACTCATTGCGCCGGCTTTTACGCGCCCCACGCAGGTACCGAAGGTGTTCAACTTGCCGACCGTGCCGGCGATAATTTCCTGGTAATCCATGCGCACATCTTTGAAGAAGTGCTTGGGCAGGTTGGAGCAGTGGAAGCAGACGCACTTGTTGGGATCGGTGCCGTAGTTGTTGTTCCAGTCGAGGAGCGCCGAAGGTGTGCCAGAGGCCAGAGCGAGCATGTACATACTGAGCGTGCCGGGGACGTCGACTTCGCAGGCCGAGGGGATCAGTTCATTCGACATCATGCTCATGATGGTGCACGGAACCACGCCGAAGAACTCCTCCATCGAGGTCCAGCACTGCACGGCGCTGATGGTGATGTGGGCTTGCTTCATCCATCCATCAATGACGGCGCCCAGCTTTGCCATCTTCAACAGGGATTCGTCGGGAATGCCTGAGGTTGTAACGTACTTCTTGATGGCAGCCAGTTTGGCCTGCGCCGCATCATCGTTGTCCTGCATGCGATTGATGCGGCCAAAGATTTCCGAAAGATCAATCGTCTCGATGGTGATGCCGCTGGTCTCGAAGATGCGCTCGGAATAGCGAACGGTATTGAACGCTGTGGGGCGCGCGCCGATGGCGCCGATGCGCAGATTCTTGAGGCCCTTCACGATGCGGCAGACCTGGGAAAACCACTCCAGATCAGCCTTGAACTCCGGCGAGGTGACAGCCTCGGTGTGCAGCGTGGTGAGTGAGTAGTTGATACCGTACTGCATCATGTTGTTGCAGGCCGACATCTTTCCGCAGAAGCTGTCGCGCCGCATGGCGATGGTCATATCGTCGGAGCGGTCGGGCGTGGCCTGCACCAGCACCGGAACCTTGAGGCCCGACAGGCGGATCGCGTCGACGATGCCGCGCTCCTCACCGAAGTTGGGGAGCGTGACGATGATGCCGTCGATCTCGTCGGCATGCTTCTTGAACAACTCCGCGCAGCGCTGCGACTCTGCATAGGTTTCCACAGCGCCGTATTTTGATTCCTCGGGACCAAGGACAATGGCGCGCGCGCCGGCGGCCTCAAGAACCGAAATGATTTCCTCGCGGCCCGTCTTGGCGAGGTGATCGGGAAAGAATCCGCGATTCCCCACGACGATGCCGAAAGTCATTTTTCTTTGCGATGCCATCTTTTTACTCCGTTCATTCTGCCGCTTGCGCGGAATGACGCAAAAAACTATGAATCGTTGATGATGCTGCGGACGCCTTTAATGATTGTCGCGCCCCGGTCGAAACTTCACTGTATAAAGCAGGCCAAGCAGGAGCAACATCCCACCCCACCACACTGGAGCATGAAGATTTGCAAGAACCACGCTGGCCGTGTGGCCGCTCGCCAATTCTGAGAGTCCATAGCCGAAAATCAGCACGCCGTAGATGCTGAGGAGGACGCCGATGAAAAACCAGATCGAGATATGCCCTGATTGCATGCGAGTCCTTTACCAGAAATAGATGTTGAGGGCGAGGAAGCCGACGACGGCAATCACCAGCCAGAACCACTCGTTTTTGTAATAGGGAACCGGTTCTTCTTCCGGCAACCTTGTGGCGCCGTAGACCAGGCCGTCGAGTTCGGCCATGGATTTGGGTGCGGTGGCCAGGCTGACGACCACATTCACAAGAATGGTGACGATCACCGACCAGAGAGCTCTGTACATATTTTCGGCCATGGTCTTGGCGTCGGGTGACAAGGCGACGTAGCGGAGCGCGTCCGGCACCATTTTGACCCATACCCAGAGGCCAATGGATGTCAGGGTGCCAATGAGCAAGCCCCAGAAGCCTCCCTGGCGTGTGGCGCGCTTCCACAACATGCCCAGGAGCACCACGCCAAGGAGCGGCGAGATGAAGAAGCTGAACAGGGATTGGACATAGTCCATGATGCCTGCCGCGCTCATTACCAGGTAGGCCGTGAAGATTGAGATGATGACGCCCAACACTGTGGCCCAGCGGCCTACCGCAACGTAGTGCTCGTCGTTCGCGTTCTTCCTGATCAGCGGCTGGTAGATGTCGTAGGTCCACACTGCTGAGAAGGCGCTGACGTTGCCGGCCATGCCGCTCATGAACCCGGCGATGAGGGCGGTCACACCCAGGCCAAGCAGCCCGGGACCGCAGTAGCGCACCAGCATCAACGGGAGCACTTCGTTGTAACTATGCAGACCTGAGCCCGGCGTTGCAAGGTTCTGCGCGACCAGGTGCATCAGGCTTCCATCTGGATTGCGAAGAACGACCAGCGCGAGCAAGCCGGGCAGAATCACGATGAACGGCACGGCCATTTTGAAGAACGAGCCGATAATCGGCGCCATGCGCGCAGCGCGCAGGTTTTGAGCGGCCAGGACGCGCTGGACAACGAGAAAGTCCGTAGTCCAATAGCCGAAACTGATGGCAAAACCGAGACCGAAGACGATGCCGGTCCAGTGAATCCCCATGGGGTTGTCGGCGAAGTGGCCCATGCTGCGCCACATGTGCGTGTAGTCGCCGGAAGCGGTGAGACCTTCGGAGATATTCTGTGCAAGCCGGGCCTTGAAGCCATTCCATCCACCGCACTCGACCAGGCCGAGAATGGGGACCAGCAATGCGCCGCCCCAGATCAGCATGAACTGCAAAACTTCATTGAAGATAGCTGAGCGAAGCCCGCCGAGGGCCACGTACGCAGCCACCGCGAGCGAGGAGACAATGATCGAGAAGTGGAGATTCCAGCCCAGGACCACCTTCATGACTTCGGCCATCGAGAACATGTTCACGCCGCTCATGAGCACGGTCATGAAGGCAAACGAAACGGCGGAAACAACGCTGGCGCCCTGTCCGTAACGAAGCTGCAGATAGCCGGGCACGGAATGCGTTTTGCAGACGTAGTAGAAGGGCATCATGACCATGCCCAGGAACAGCATGGCGGGAATAGCCCCGATCCAGTACCAGTGGGCCGCAAGAATGCCGTACTGGTAGGCCGATCCGGCCCACCCCATCAATTCCAATGATCCGAGGTTGGCGGACACGAAGCTAAGGCCCGCGATCCAGGCCGTCATTTCGCGGCCGGCCATGAAAAACTCTTCGCTGGTGTTGGACTGCTGCTTGAGGTAGAAGCCGATCCAGATGACCATGACGAAGTAAATGGCAACGATCAGGATATCGAGCGTGCTCAAATGCGCCAGTGACGAGGCACTGATCGCCAAGGCCAGGCCGGAAGAGCATGGCGCTCCCGTAACCGCAGCAGAGACTGGAACCGTTCCGAACATTCGTCACCTGTTCAGGTGGAGCTTCACCCAAGAAATCTAAGGACGTTCGCACCTAAGTAAATGGGTTTACTGGGAACCCTGTCAAGGGTAAATCCGGCGGGTCCGGAACGAACCCGGGCCCGGTCTTGCGCGAGAACAACGAAGCGCCACGCGATTGCAAGAATTGAAGTTCATTGAAAAGCGAAAGATGATTTTTGCCCGGCAAAGTGTAGCACACTTGCGACATGCCGGACGGTGGCATCCGTTCCTGCGAAGGCGGCCGGGTAAATCGAGTTCTCTTCTGCTTCGGGTGCTCGCAGAAGAGTTGCTGTGCTCGCCGGCCGCGGCAGCATTTGGGGCTTGTGTTCGCGCTTTGTCAACGATACCGTTTAGGCATGGGGCTCTTCCCCGGTCTCCATCCATCGCAAAGCCCCATTTCTCAATTCTGTTGCGGGCGAGACGGAAGTCCGCCCGCTCAATCGCATTGCAAGGAGTTCGTCCATGCTTCCGACACCCGATTCTGTTGCTTGTAGCGGCTTCTCCCGCCGAAGCTTTTTCCGTTTTGCTGCCGGCGCCTCGGCCTTGGCCACCATGCCCCTGCTCACCGAGCCCGAGCTCGCGCGAGCGGGGCGGCCACACTTCGCCGATCCCAACATCGGAATCCACATCGATGCCAATGAAAACCCGATGGGGCCCTGCGAAGCTGCGCGGCAGGCGATGATCGACATTGTTCCCCGCGGCGGGCGCTATCTGTTTCCTCTCGAGGAGGAGCCGGCAGAGATTTTCGCCAAACAGGAGGGCCTGAACCCCGAATCGGTCATTGCGTTTGCGGGATCGAGCGAGCCGCTGCATTATACGGTGCTGGCCTTCACCAGCAAAGACAGGCCGCTGGTGATTGCCGATCCCGGATACGAAGCGCCGATGTGGGCTGCGCAGGTGAGCGGCGCGCCGATCATCAAGGTACCGCTGGCCGATCCCAAGGGTGCAGCCATGCACGACATCAAGGCAATGCTTGCAGCCGCGTCGAATCCCGGCGTGATCTACATCTGCAACCCTAATAACCCGACAGGCACGTGCACGCTGCGCGCCGACATCGAGCAGGCGGTTGCGAATGCCCCGAAAGACACCGTCATCCTGATCGACGAGGCTTACATCCACCTGTGCGACGCGCCCCGCTCGCTCGAATTTGTGAAGGACGGCAAGAACGTAATTGTTCTGCGCACCTTCTCGAAGCTTTACGGTATGGCCGGCATCCGCATGGGATTTGCGATTGCCCGGCCTGATCTGCTGGCAAAGATCGTGCCGCTTGGCGGACAAAATCCGCTGCCGATCACCGCAGTGGCCGCCGCCAAGGCAAGCCTGCTCGACGCCGACCTGGTGGAGAAACGCAAGAAGATCATCGCCGATATTCGCGTCGACACGCTTGGCTGGTGCAAGAGCCAGGGCTATCACACGACGCCGTCGGAAAGTAACTGCTTCATGCTCGATGTGGGCCGGCCTGGCGCGGAGGTGCAGGCGGCTCTCGCGAAACAGAACATGTTTGTGGGCCGCATTTGGCCGGCGTGGCCGAACTCGCTTCGCATCACGGTGGGAACAGTCGATGAGATGACGGCGTTCCGCAAAGCATTCACTGACGTGATGAGCACGAATACAGCGGGGCTGACTCCGGCTCCTCTGCCGCGCAGGCTGGCGGAGCATCCACACACACATCTCTCCTGAAGAATAGCGGCGTATGCGACGAGGCCTCGCTCACGAGCGGGGCCTTTCTCTTTGGACCTCGAGACGCGGGATCGCGATTCTTTGCATGTGATTCAAATCACTTCGCGAAGTGCCGCATGGCACATCTGCTGATTTTGCTTCGATGGCAACCTTACGGGTACGAGGGAGCCATATGCAGGAGTTGGAAGCGCGCACAAAGCCGCATGCTCCGGTCATTCTGGTGGCCACAGATTTGAATGATCTGGATCGGCTGATGCCGTTTGCGCTGCGCGAAGCGGCGGAGTGCAATGGGAGGCTGATCCTGTTACACGTACTGCCGGCGAGCCGCGGTATGGCCATCGATCCGGCAGGGATGCCGTACTACGATCCGACGAGCGCGCTCGAGTCCGCCGGCGTCGCGCTCGAGCCGTGGTGCCGGACCGCGCGGAAGCGAAACATCGCATGCGACGCATTGGTGCGCGAGGGGCAGGCCGCCGAACAGATTTCCACATCTAGCCGACAATTCCTTGCTGATCGTATACTGCTTGGCACTCGGAGTCGAAGCAAGCTGAGCAAGCTGCTGATCGGCTCTGTGGCAGAACAAGTGCTGCGCTCGGTCAACCTCCCGGTCATTACCGTGGGTCCCGAGGCTCATCTCCCGGTTCAGTCCAACACCCGCGAAAGGGTTGTTGTACTTGCTACCTCATTCGGGGAGACCTCCCGCCCGAGCGCTGCACTTGCCTGCCGGATCGCCGCCTCCCAACATGCCAAGCTGGTCCTGCTCCACGTGCTCCCTCCGGTGATCGACAAGGAGCATGCCGCGGCGGGATCTGAATTGAATTCGATTGCCCTGGTTCAACTGCGCACCCTGGCGGAACAGATTGGCCATGCGGATGAAGGCGGCACGGTGATCATCGAGCCGCTTGTGGCACACGGAAACCCGGCCATTGAGATTCTGGCGACAGCCTCGGAATTGCAAGCGAGCCTGATTGTGCTTGGTTCTACCCAGCGATCGGCATTCCAGAACCTGACGCGCGACCGCATCATTTACCGCGTGCTGGCGCATGCGCGTTGCCCGGTGCTCACGCTGCGCGAGCCGTCGCCGAGCGCCTCGGCGGAGGATGTCGAGCAATTGGCAGAGAGATTCTGAAGGTCAGTCCGAAGCCAAGGCATTTGCGGTTTCAAACTCGAACTTGCGCAGATTTCTCATGCACTCCGCGAGAGCTCCCAGGAGGGTCTCGCTCCAGCCGATGGGCTGGAACTCCATGGTCTTCTGGTTCACTCCGATATCGGCCGTGGCAAGGAACTTCATGTCGCTCGTTTTGGCGGTGGCAAATTCCTTCACCGTGATGCGTACTTCAATTTCGCCGCCAGCATGCTTCTTCATCACGGAGAAGAAGTGCAGCTTGGCAAGCGCCTCCGAAGGATCCTTCTGCACACATTTCCAGTCGTCCATGCAGTTCTCCTGACTGATCGGGGAGGTGTCTGGCAAGTGTACTCGAACCGGGCAGGATCGGCACAAGGAGGATGTGGGCTGCAATCCGAGTCTCTTTACCGGTGACAAACCTTAGACATGTTCCTTTGACCGAATCGCAAAACTCATGGCGCAGATTTGCAACCATGTGGCTACAAACGACGGGGGTGCTTCATCAGTTCGATTGGAACTGCGTGGGGAGGAAGCTAGGCGGTGAGGCGTTCCAGCTGCTCGGGCTTCACGATGGTCATGCTGGAGCCTTTGATCGTGATCCACTGATCGCGGCGGAACTGGTTCAAGAGGCGCGTGACGGTTTCGCGGGAGGTGCCGGCCATGTTGGCAATCTCCTCGTGCGTGAGCGCCATCGTGAACCGGATGTCGGGCTTGCCGTTGGAAGCGGAACGGCCCCAGTCAAGCAAAAGCCGCGCGAGCCGGCCTGCAGCCGACCCGGATAACGCCAGGCGCTTGGCATCATGAAAGACCGTGAGGTATTCGCCGGAAAGAGCCTGTGCGGCGTGCATGCTCGCAATGCCGTGGCGACCGAGGAAATCGACGAATTCCTGCTTGCGAACGGTCTTGACCTGGCATGGCTCAATGGCTTCGGCTGTGACTTCGTGCGGGACGTTTGCAAGAACGGCACTGAGCCCCATGACGTCACCGGGACCGGCGATCTTGAGGATCATGGTCTTGCCATCGCGCGATGTGGAGGAGATCTTGACCTGGCCGAAGCAGATGATGAAAACGTTGCGTGCTGCGTCGCCCTCAGAAAAAAGCTTGGCGCCGCGCGCATGGCTCATCATGATGCCGATGGAATCGTATTCCCGGAGTGCCTCCGGTGTGAGGTTGCAGAACATCCGCAGATGACGATGCTCACAGTTGAGGCAGTCTTCCGGAGGGTGATGCGAGTGCAATCCAGCCATACTTTTCCTGCAGGTTTAATAGAAGTATAGCGTATTTTGGCGTGGTGCAAATCAGGGGTTTGGCTATCACCAAAGTGTCACAAATCAGCGCCCTACCCTGGGAAGCGGATTGCCTCCGGAACGCCGGAACTCCTTAAAACGCGCGGCGGTACACGCAAGATAGCATCGCGATACCTCCCGCGCCAATTCCTGGAGGAGCTGCATCCGGAGCGGAGGATAGGCCTGAAAAGCCCGGTGTAATGTATCGATTCGAAGCATGAGAAGCGATGATGGGGCCTGGGCGACCAGGGAGTAGGTGTGACGTCCATCACCCAACGCGGCCGCAAGCTCCGCCAGCCCCCCTCCTTGCATCGCGCCCAGGGTGAGCCGTGCAGCGAAGCGCTCCGCCTTACGCAGCAGCCGGCCAGAAATGACGAGGTAGAGCCCAAGGCACGGATCGCCCTGGCGAAAGATGACCGATCCAGTATCACATTCGATGCTCTCGGCTGAAGCATTCAGGAGATTTGCGACCGCGGGCGGGCACGCCAACAACTCGGCGAGCGGGCGGGCTGCTGCGTCCGAATACCCGAATTGTGCTGGTCCTGGCATGGTCCCATTTCTCGTGTTCACCTGGATCGGCCCATTGGTTCAGACACCAAGGGCTATACCACTGAAGCCGATGCGCAGATCGCGTCGTGCTCCGAGTGGCCTGCATCGTCTTCAGGCGGAACACACAGAACCGGAACCCGCGATCGAGCCAGCATGGAAAATGCGGTGCCGTGCGGGCCCGTGGTTCCGCTGGCGCGCTTGATTCCGACGACCAGGATGCATGGCCGGTTCTGCCGCACAGCGTTCGCCATCGCATGCTCAGGCGGGCCATCTTTCACAATGCAGCGAATTGGAAATTCGCTGGTCTGCTGGATACCGAACTGCTTGAGCGTGGTGGCGCGCGGATTGAGGAATGCGGATGCTTCCGCGGACCGGCGCGCATGAAGAACCAGCAGCGTGCGCTTGAAAACCCTGGCGAGAGACGTTGCCGTGGCAACTGCTGCGGGGGTCGCTTCATTTTGATCGGCGGCGAGCAGAACGGGGCCGCCTGGAATCGGGCGGAACGGGCCGGCATTCCAGTCCGCTGCAACCGCCAGCACAGGACAAGGTGCGAGACGCGCCAATTGTTCGGCGATTGAGCCGACGACAACCGGGCCGGCTCCTTCGCGCCCTTCGGTCCCCAGCACAATCAGTCCGGCGTCATGCTGATGAGCCACATCGATCAGCATCTGGGCCACTGTACCCTGGCGAATTTCGGAATGACTGTGGATGCCTTCCCTCATCAGGTCCGCGGTCATGCGGTCGAGAACTGCGCGAGCCTCCTCGGGCATCGCCTTGCGGAGGCGCCCGGGAACGTTCTCGACTGCCGCGTAGTCCAGCGGATCAAGCCCGTGAGCGAGGACGATGCGGGCTCCATAAGCGCTCGCCAGCTTGCGCGCATACTCGAGCGCGGCATCTGACCGGCCATCAAGATCGGTTGCCACAACGATGGTCTTCAATCCAGTACCAAAACTCATTGATCGCTCCCTATCGTGGGCCCGGGGCATTTCGCCTTATTGGATACCGAGTCTGCTCTTTGCCTACCCGATGGAGCAGTGACACGATGCACCTCCTCTTGTGACTAAGGTCACGTTGGCAGTCTTGGCGCGGCTTCGGTCGCTGTCGCTCGGCGCCTCCGGCGACTCGGTACGGGCTTGTGATGGTTTACATGCGCCGCCCGGAAGCGATAGCCTTTCCCGCGTCATGAAAAACCGCTTAGGTCAAGCTACTCAAACGATTTGTCGCAGTCGTACGATCTGCCTGGTTCTACTTGCCGCAGGTTTCACTGGAGTGATGCAGCGAAGTGATGCGCAGGGCCCTGTCCCCGATTCGGCTGCCATCGAAGCGAAGGCGCATGAGTTGCTGAGCAAGCTCACCATCGAACAGAAGATTCAGCTCATCGGCGGTGTGGATGACATGTTTACGATTGCCGAGCCGTCGATCCAGCTGCCACGCTTCAAAATGTCAGACGCGTCGGTGGGCGTGCGCACCTGGGGACCAACCACTGCCTATGCCGGTGGCGCAGCACTGGCTGCCACGTGGGATCGTGAATTTGCGCGCAAGCTGGGCGTAGCCCTGGGACGAGATGCGCGGGCTCGCAGCGTGAATTTCCTGCTCGGGCCGGGCGTGAACATCGCGCGCTCGCCTGTTTCCGGCCGCAATTTCGAGTACCTGTCAGAAGATCCGTATTTGAACAGCAGCCTGGTTGTGCCTTATATCGAGGGGGTGCAATCGCAAGGCGTGATCGCCACGGTGAAGCACTACGCCTTGAATAACCAGGAGTACAACCGCCACAACGTGGATGTCGAAGTGGACGAGCGAACGATGCGGGAGATGTATCTGCCCGCATTTGAGGCCGCGGTGACGAAGGGCCACGTGGATGCGGTCATGAATTCCTACAACCTGATCAATGGCTCGCATGCCACGCAGAACGAGTTTCTCAATCTGAAGGTGCTGAAGGGCGACTGGGGATTCAAGGGCATCCTGATGTCGGACTGGGATTCCACGTATGACGGCGTGGGAGCGGCCAATAACGGGCTCGATCTGGAAATGCCTTCGGCGCGCTTTATGAATGTGAAGACGCTCTTGCCGGCAATCAAGAGCGGCGAAGTGAAGGAATCTGCGATCGACGACAAGGTGCTGCGGATTTTGCGCGATGAGTTGCGCTACGGCTTTACGGACCGTCCGCAATGGAATGCGGAATATCCGACGTATTCGCTGACGGATCGTCCGGTTGCCCTGGAGGGCGCGCTCGAAAGCATCACGCTGTTGAAGAATGAGAATCATCTTTTGCCGCTGGATGCAGCTGCCACAAAGACGATTGCGATCTTCGGGCCTGATGCGTGGCCGGCCGTTCCCGGTGGTGGCGGCTCCTCGCAGGCTTCGGCATTCGACGCGGTCAGTGTCGTCACCGGCATTGGAAACCTGCTCGGTTCGAAGACACACGTGCTCTATTCGCGTGGATTGCCGGAAATGATGGATTTCTTCTCGCACACACGCTGGACGGGCGAGGTCAAGGAGGATACGTACCCGAGCAAGGACTTTACCGGGACGCCTGAAACGGCAAGCGTGCATGAGGTGAGTCAGTACAAAGACGATTGGTGGGGACCGCCCAACAAGACGCCGCGGAGCATCCGCTACACCGCGACCTACCAGGCTGACAAGGCTGGCAAGTACGTCCTTCTGGCTGCGGCCTCGGGCGGGGACCACTACAAGATCATGGTCGACGGCAAGCAGGTGATCGATCAGACGGAGGTGGAAGGCCAGCACCCAGAATCGGCCGTGGTGGAACTCAGCACAGGGCAGACAGTCACGGTCACAGCCGACTACATCCCGAACTTCTCCGGCAACCGATTTGCGCTGGGGATGGCCAATGAAGCCGATATGGTTTCGCCTGAAGTGAAAGAGTACGCCTCGGCTGCCGATGTGGCTGTCGTCTCCGTCGGCTTCGATCCCTCGACCGAAAGTGAAGGCCTGGATCGTACGTTCACGCTGCCCTGGGGTCAGGATGCACTGATTGAGGCTGTGGCGGCCGCAAATCCGCGCACCATCGTGCTGCTGACCAGCGGCGGGGGCGTGGACACGACGCGCTGGCTCGACAAAGTTCCAGTCCTGGTGCACACGTGGTACCCGGGACAGGAAGGAGGCTCGGCGATCGCCGACATTCTCTTCGGCCGCCACGATCCTGAGGGCAAGCTGCCCATCAGCTTCGATCGCAGGTGGGAGGACAATCCGTCGTACAAGTACTACTACCCGATTCCGGGCGCAGATACTTCCCTGCACGTCACCGAAAACGGCCGCCCTGCGGTCGATTACGTGATCCCGCACGTGAAGTACGAAGACAAGCTGATGGTCGGGTATCGTTACTGGACCACGACAGGAAAGCATCCACTGTTCCCGTTTGGCTTCGGACTGAGCTTCACGACGTTCAGCTTCTCGAACCTCCAGGTACCTGCGACCGCGAGTTCGGGGTCGGATGTGACGGTCACATTCGATGTGACCAACACCGGGAAAGTGGCAGGAGCTGAAGTTGCCCAGGTGTATGTCTCGGATCCGTCGGCAAAGGTGGATCGGCCCGAGCGCGAACTGAAGGGATTCGAGAAGGTGCGCCTGAATCCGGGAGAAACACGCCACGTGAGCGTGCACCTGGACTCGCGCGCCTTCAGCTACTGGGATGAAAATGCCCACAACTGGCACATCGATCCAGGCAAGTTCACGGTTCTGGTGGGCGATTCAAGCGAGAACACTCCGCTGCGCGCGGACGTGAACTTGCATTGATACAGCACGAGCACACGAGCAGCGAAAAGCTTCGCAGATTTGCGGGGCTTTTTGCTGAAGAGGACCTGAAGATTCACATTTATCATTGGCCCATGAAACGCGTCCTCTTGTCGTGGAGCAGTGGAAAAGACAGCGCCTGGACGCTGCATCGATTGCGGCGTCAATCAGATGTCGAAATCGTTGGTCTGCTGACCACGCTGAATTCCGAGTTCCAGCGCGTGGCCATGCACGGGACCCGTCTCTCGGTGCTCGAAGCCCAGGCCGAAGCCGCGCGACTGCCGTTATGGGTGGTTCCGCTGCCTTGGCCGTGCAGCAACGAGGAATATGAAAAGCAGATGGCGGAAGCGTGCGGGCGTGCGATCCGTGAGCGTGTCGATGCGATTGCTTTCGGCGATCTATTCCTGGCTGATGTTCGATCTTACCGCGAACGGCAGTTGGCACCGACGGGGCTCGCGCCGCTCTTTCCGTTGTGGGAATTGCCGACAGCCGAACTCGCTCGCGAGATGATCGACGGCGGCCTGCGTGCCCGAATCACTTGCGTAGACACGAAGCAGCTGCCGGCAGAGTTTGCGGGCCGCGAATTCGATGCCAACTTGCTGCGCGATCTTCCCACCGGCGCGGATCCTTGCGGAGAACGAGGCGAGTTTCACACCTGCGTATACGAAGGACCGATGTTCGCCCGGCCGATTCCGCTCGAACCGGGCGAAATCGTCGAGCGGGATGGATTCGTCTTCGCGGATTTCGCACGCGCTTCGCCATCGGCAACTGCAACGGCGATTGCCTGATTTTTCAAGAACAGGGTGTCATTTCTCCGGCGCCGGGGCGAGACCCACATCGGACGCGGGCGGCAGCGTATGCGTCTCGTGCCATTTGTGAATCACGAGATCCCAATCGTTGCTGCGGCCAACCCACAACTGCGCGACCCGATCGTACCGGGCCTGGTTATTGGCCAGCCAGTAAGGACGGTTATCGCGGAGCCATGCGTCGTCATAGAGATGGCCGATCATCGTGTAGCCATCGCGAATATCTTCGAAGCGGCCATTGTTCGAACCAATGGTGTACAGCTTCTCTGAGACTTCATCCCACTGGCTCTGGTCGCCGACCAGCGACTGCGCCTGGCTATAGAGCGAGGCGCAATCATTGGCGAATTCGAACTTCATGCCGATGAAGTCGATGCGGCGAGCGCCCAGTTCGAGTGCATCGAGCGCTTCCTCGTTGTCCAGCTTGCGTCCATCCTGCGCAGCCGCTGCGCGAGCCTGAGCAAGAAGCGTGATCGCCTGCTCGGCATCCATGCGGATCTCCTGGGCCACGGGCATCAGCTTGGCCGCGACCTCCTGCCCGGCCGCGGAGAACGGATCGACCCAGAAGTAGTGATCCTCTGCGCCCTCGAGTCCGGCCTTGCGGAAAGCCGCATGGGCGGCCATCAATTGCTGCTGCGCCTGGTCGATCTTGCCCGTGGGCTCGTTGTGGAACGCGAGCCCGTACGACGCGATGAAGTTGTCCTGCGACGATTCACCCGGCTGCCATGCCGCGGCCGCGCCAAACACGACGCCAAACCAGTTCTCGTCGAAGATGCCTTCGCCGTCATCGTTCCAGACGGTGTTCAACTCGCCCTTCGCGCCCAGCCTCTGGCCGTCGCGCACGAAGGCGCGAATGTTGCCGAGGGCCTCGTTGTTGTCGGGATACACGCGGTTCCAGTTGTTCACGCCGGTCGCAACCCACGTCTCGAGCCCCGACTTGATGAACGGTTCAAGATTCTGGGTGAAGTCCGGCTTTGCGTCGTAGTGCCATGAGACCGCAATCATGTCCTTGGGCAGCGTGCCCACCAACTCCGGCGAGTTCTCGGCAATGTCGCCCCAGAACAACAACTGCTTGTGATAGGGCTGGAGCGTGGCGTGGATCTTCGAAAGGAAATCCAGATAGACCTTGCCAAGCCCCTGCTGCTTGACCTCGTCGCGCGTGCGCCCCATCCCCAGCTCGTCGGTCTCGTCGGCTCCGATATGCGCGTAGGGACCGGGAAACACTTTGGCCAGTTCGCCGAACCATTGCGAAATGAGAGGCAGCGTCCCGGGATCGCCCGGCGCCAGGAGCGAGCCGTGCGCGGTTTCGCCAAGCGATGAATACATGTCGTATGCGAGCACGTGATGCAGATGGCCGAACGCTTCCTGCTCGGGAATGATGGTGATGTGGTATTTGGCGGCGTATTCGACCATCTCACGCGCTTGGTCCACAGTCATCGCCCCGCCGGGAAACGCGAACAGCGGCGTAGCGGGATAAGCAAAGGTGTTCTCAAAATAGGGTGAAAAGATGTTGACCTTGTACGCCGCCAGGGTGCGGAGTTCGCGCTTCAGAAAATCCATGTTGGGCAGCGGTCCGCGCGACCAGTCGTCGCTCAGACCGCGATGCGGCATGGCCGGCCAGTCGCGGATCGTGGGAACCAGCAACTGCTGTTCCTTGCCCGAGCCGCGAAACAGCTGCTTCACGCTCTGCGCGCCGTAAAAGACGCCCGCGGCCGTTTCACCGATCACCGCCAGACCGCGCTTGCCGTCGGGCACGATCACGTAGCCTTCGTCGTGCATCGGCTCATCGAACTTGAGATGCGCGTGCTCCATCAATTCCTTGCCAATCGCCGTGTCGGCACGCAGCAAGCGGAGGAGCACCGTTTCGTGCTCTCCGGTGCGAACGCCGCGATCCTTGAGCGCTTCCTCGAGATCTTTCGCGGCGAACTCATCGTCGGCGTCGCGCTCGGCCAAGATGCGCACGCCGGCTTCGTCGACGCGAACTGCATCGACCGCTGAACATTCCCTCGGGGCCGGAAGCAGGTGCAAATCCGCGCAGGTTGGAGCGGATGCCGACTGTGCGATCGCGCCTGAAACCGCGCACAAAAGAACCAGGGAGCCAATAGAAAGATGGAGACGCATGAAAGCCCTCGTTTCAAATCGATTTCGACAGCAAGGCTAATTCATGCCCTCGTGGTGTGTACAGGCGCAAATCGCCATTTCGACCAAAAATGATCACGTTATCGCTCTGGTTGGCCCGAAACGCTCGAAACGGGTAGGAAAGCCCGTACGGCAGGTTGCGAGAAGATGAGTTCGGTCACGCGCTGCGCAATCGCTCAGCGCAAGGTTTTCAGTGCCGGGTACAGTTTGCGCCACTGCGCATAGCCGCTTTTGTAAGCACTCACGTCGGCCGCGTCCGGCTGGATGCATTCTGCGACTTCGATCGCTTGCCCGCAGGCTTCATCGAGATTGGCCCAGTGGCTCACGCCCACTCCGGCCAGCAGAGCCGAGCCGAATGCACCGCCTTCTTCGGCCGTGAGAATCTCGACGGGCTGTCCGTAGATGCCGGCCTGAATTTTCCGCCACAATGGACCGCGCGCGCCGCCGCCACCGAGACGGATCGCGGTCACGGGAATCCCAAGCTCCGCGAAGAGCGTGAATGTATCTTCGAGCGAATACGCGACTCCCTCGAGAACGGCGCGGATGAAGTGCGCGGCTGTGTGATGAACGGAGACACCGGCGAATGCGGCGCGCACATCGGGATCGAGATGCGGAGTGCGCTCGCCCAGCAGATACGGAGCCCAAAGGAGGCCTTCGCTTCCCGCCGGAACCTTTGCTGCTTCTGCGCTCATCGCGTTGTAGTCCTGTCCCGCGAAAAATGTCTCCCTGAGCCAGCGAAGGCTGAGCCCTGCACCCTGCGTCACGCCCATTACGTGCCAGACGCCCGGCACGGCATGGCAGAACGTATGCAAGCGGCCCTTTGGATCTTTTGTCGGCTTGGCGGTTGCCGCAAACACAACGCCGGAGGTGCCGATGGTGGCCGAAACAGAACCCGCCTGGAGGATGCCCATGCCGACGGCGCCCGCTCCCTGATCGCCCGCGCCGGCAACCACCTTCGTCCCCGCAGCCAATCCCGTCAGGCTCGCCGCGGTTTCGCTGATGCGCGCGCAGACTTCAGGCGATTCGTAGACCCGGGGGAGCCAGCTCTCGGGAATTCCGGCAGCCTCGGCGACTTCCTGCGACCAGCGGCGATGCGTCACATCGAGAAGCAGCGTTCCTGAAGCTTCCTGTACATCGATGGCAAACTCACCGGTAAGGCGGTAACGCACGTAATCCTTGGGGCACATGATGTGCCGCGTCTTCGCAAAAATCTCCGGCTGATGATTTTTGACCCACAGCAGTTTGGTCAGCGTGAAATTGGGAAGAGCGGGATTGCAGGTGAGCTCGATCAGTTTCTCGTAGCCGATTTTTTCGTGCAGCCAATCGCACTCGGGTTGCGTGCGGGTGTCGCACCAGATGAGCGAGGGTCGCAGGACCTGCCCATTTTCATCGAGTAGCACGGCTCCGTGCATCTGGCCGGTGAGACCGATGGCCGCGATGCTCTGATGCGGTTCGGGAGCGGCAGCAAGGGTGAATCGGATCGCGTCTTGTGCGGCGCGCCACCAGTCTTCGGGATCCTGTTCGGCCCAGCCGGGATGCTCGGCGCGGAAGGGCGCGTGCTCACTCGAGGCGGCGCTGATCAGTCTGCCTTCCGCATCCAGCAGCACGACCCGCGTGCCGCCCGTTCCGACATCCATCCCCAAAAACCACATCGGTTTACTCCCGCGTAAATCGATTTTCAGAAACCGCTGGCAGCATAGCAGCTTGACCCGCGCGGTGGAAGAATAACGCGGCGGTCATGGTTCCGCGCTGCCAACGGCATTTCTACATTCACCTTCCCATGGTGAGATCGATCAAGTACACTCCGTTTGACTCACTTGCTACTGAACTTCTCCGCGCGCAGCGAAGGTGCGGGCGATGGCAGAACTCCCGCACGCGCATCACTGCCCCCAAGAGGAATGAGAATCCATGAATGCATCCGCACCGAGCCCCGAAGCGATCTTGCAAACCGGTCTGGCCTTCTGGGCTTCGAAGACACTGCTCAGCGCGGTGGAGATTGAGGTCTTCACCGAGTTGGCCAAGGGACCGGAGAGCCTTGCGTCGCTGACCGGGCGCCTGGGCCTGCATCCGCGTTCCGCACGGGACTTTCTCGATGCGCTGGTGGCGATGGGATTCCTCGCGCGAGAGGATGGACGCTACTCCAACACGCCTTCGACGGATTTATTTCTGGACAAGCACAAGCCATCATACGTCGGCGGCATGCTGGAAATGGCGAATCGCAGGCTCTTCGGACACTGGAACAACCTGACGACCGGCCTTCGTACGGGCAAGCCGCAAAATGAAGTCGCGCATGGCGAATCCGATGTTTTCGCCGCACTCTATGCCGATCCCGAACGCCTGAAATACTTTCTGCGGGCGATGACCGGCATCAGCCGGGGCGCGAATCTGGCGATTGCATCCCAGTTCCCGTGGTCCCGCTACAGGTCCGCAGCCGATTGCGGAACAGCGCAGGGGGATCTGATCGTGCAGGTGGCGCTCCAGAACCCTCATCTGTCCGGAGTCGGATTCGATCTGCCGGAAGTTGCGCCGATCTTCGAGGAGCATGTAGAGGCTCACGACCTGTCATCACGGGTGCACTTCACGCCGGGCAACTTCTTCCATGATCCGCTGCCCAAGGCTGACGTGATCATGATGGGCCACATTCTGCACGACTGGAATCTCGACGAAAAGAAGATACTCATCCGCAAGGCGTACGAAGCGATTCCCGACGGAGGCGCATTCATCGCCTACGACTGCATCATTGACGACGATCGCTCGAAGAACTCCTTCGGCCTCCTAATGAGCCTGAATATGCTGATCGAGACGCCGGGAGGATTCGACTACACGGGGGCCGATTGCATGAGCTGGATGAAGGAAGCCGGTTTCAGCGAAACGCGGGTGGAGCACCTGGTTGGGCCGGACTCGATGGTGGTCGGGATCAAGTAGTAGGCAGATCCCTCGATTGCAAAGATTTGCGCGGAGGGCAGTACCGTAATAAGGGACCTCGCGTCATGGTGTGACCTTCCGCACAGGTGCAAGGCGGGGCCCGGGTGAGAATGAACTCGTAAGGCCGGAACCGCTCCCTGGCTCCGGCCCGAAGAAAGCGAGCGAATGAGCGATCTTGCCCCCATTGCCGAGTCGGTAACCGTTGACCCGCTGGTGAGTCACCCAGCCGATTATCACGTGTTTCATCAATTTCTTGAGCGCTGCAAGTCTCTCGATGCGATCACCACGGCGGTCTGCTGGCCGCTGTCGGATGTGGCACTGAAGGGCGCCGTTGAAGCGGCGACGGCAGGTTTGATCCAGCCGACCCTGATCGGCGATGAGGCCGCCATGAAGGCGCTGGCTGCGAAGATCGGCGTCGATATCAGTGCCTATCCGATACTCGACGCGGACACGGAATGCAGGGCCGCCGAACTCAGCGTGAGCATGTGCCGCAGCGGCAATGCGCAGGCCATGATGAAGGGCAGCCTGCACACCGACGAGCTGATGAAGGCCGCCATGCAGCGGGATACCGGACTGCGTACTTCCCGGCGCATCAGCCATGTCTTCGTCATGGATACGCCGGCGTATGCGCGCACGCTGCTGATTACAGACGCGGCCATCAACATCAAACCGGAATTTGAAGACAAGATTCACATTGTGCAGAACGCGATCGAACTGGCGCATGCGCTCGGCATTCCGGAACCGAAGGTGGCGCTGCTCTCAGCTGTCGAGACGGTCAATCCCAAGATTCCTTCGACGATGGAGGCAGCGGCTCTCTGCAAGATGGCGGATCGCGGCCAGATCACAGGCGGCATTCTCGATGGCCCACTCGCCTTCGACACAGCGGTGAGCACGAAGGCTGCCAAGATCAAGCATCTTGATTCGCCTGTTACAGGCCAGGCCGACATTCTGGTAGTCCCGGATCTCGAAAGCGGCAACATGCTCGCCAAGCAGCTCGAATATCTGGGCGGCGCGCAACTCGCCGGGATCGTGCTGGGAGCCAAGGTTCCAGTGATCCTGACCAGCCGCGCCGATTCAGCTGAAACGCGGCTGACGAGCTGTGCCGTCGCCGTGCTGCTCCACTATGCAAATCATCCCTCCGCCTAGCACTCCCTAAGCAGAGCCAGGGGCGCCCTTCCCAACCCGGATCGGCGCCCCTGGTGTTTTGCACAGAAAGTTAACAGAACCGATCCAGTGAGGACGCATCCAATCCGCTATATGGCGATTGAGGACCGGTCTGTCCGCGGAGCGCAAGCGGATCCTCTCCGCCCAAGGAGCTGTCGATGCCTTCACATACCCATCCTGATGCGAGAACGGCCAAGAACCATACGCAGGACGACGCGAGAGGAGCGGATCGGATCAACGTTCGCGACGGATTTTCAGCCGAGGACGTGAAAAACCTGAGCAGTGTGTTGAACGCTCTTCTGGCCGATGTGTTCGCGCTCTACCTGAAGACCAAGAACTTCCATTGGCACATGAGCGGCGCGCATTTCCGCGATTATCACCTTCTGCTCGATGAGCAAGCCGACCAGATTTTTGCCATCAGCGACGACATCGCGGAACGGGTGCGTAAAATCGGCGGCACCACGCTGCGTTCCATCGGGCACATTTCCAAGCTGCAGCGCCTCTCAGACAACGACCAGGAGTTTGTGGCGGCTCGCGACATGCTGGTGGAGCTGCACTCCGATAATCGCGCGCTGGTTGATAGCCTTCGCGCCGCCCATGAAGTCGCGTCCAAGGCCAATGACTATGCAACCACCAGCCTGATTGAAAACTGGATCGATGAGGCGGAGCGCCGCGCCTGGTTCCTGTTCGAGTCGACGCGCTGAGCGGGTCCGCATCTCCGCACAAAATGAAAGACGGTCGCGCCAGGGGCGGCCGTCTTTACCCGCTACACGGTTAATCCATTGACAGGCTGAGCTGGTGCCGGACATCCGCACCGCGTACCCAAAAGATGACATCGGCGGCGATGCTGGAGGCATGGTCGGCAATGCGCTCGAGGCTACGCGATACCATCAGGCCGTTCATCGCCTGTTGCGTGTATTGCGGCTTATCCTGGATGAGCTTGAGAAGATCGGCGTGCGCGCGGCGATTCATGCGGTCGATCTCGTCGTCCATCTCGCGAACCGTATCAGCCAGGCGGGCATCGCCTTCGAGCAGCGCCTGGATTGCGCTGCGAATCATGCGGCCGGCAAACTCGCCCATGGCCGCGAAGTCCACCGGCAAATCCACCGGCTCGAGTTGCAGAGTGTCGCGAGTGCGGCGCGAGACGGTCATGGACTGGTCACCGATGCGCTCCAAATCGCCATTGATCTTGATCACCGCAAGAATGAAGCGGAGATCGATGGCCATGGGCTGCTCTTTGGCGAGGAGTTCATATGCCATTTCGTCGAGCTCGCGCTGGGCGGTATTGATGGCTGTTTCATTCTGCTTGACGTATTTGCACAGCCCCTTGTCGCGCAGCAGATAGGCATCGATCGCCGACTCAACGGACTGCTGCGCCAGTGCGGCCATGGCGAGCAGCTTGTCCTTCAGTTCGGCCAGTTGCAGTTGAAAGTGAATCCGAGGCAAAACGCAAATCTCCCTCGCTTGATTGTGCATCAAGCATTGTTACTCGTGTGCAAATTTCCATGGGTGGACCATTACCATTAGCACCGGAGCTCCTTGAAAGGCCGGAGGTTAGACGCGGGCAGGCAGCCTTCGTTTCGGAGGAGCCTGGGCATCGATCGGGCAGGACCCAGCGCTGGCTCGGCTCCCGGGAACCGGCAGGACCTTCCGGGCCGCAGCACGAATGGGCCTTCACAATGGTGTGGTAACTCGAGCTCCAATTTCCGAATCCAAGCGATGGGACGGCGCATGCTGATCGGTGCCGAACCAATTCAGGCACCGGAACTAGACATGGTTCGCACCAGACAGAAGCGCCTTGGGCTGACATGGATCGTGGTCTTCATCGTTGCCCTTGCCGGTTGTCACAGCAAAGGGTCGGTAGTGACCGCCTCGGAGTCCAAGATGGAGTTGACGAGTTCCAACCTGCAAAGTGGCCAAATCCCGCTGGCCTACACCTGTGACGGCGCAAACATTTCTCCGCAGCTGTCCTGGTCCGATCCTCCGCCGGGGACAGAGAGCCTGGCGCTGATTGTGACCGACCCCGACGCTCCCTCGGGCACGTTTACGCACTGGATCCTGTTCAATCTGCCGGCGAGCAGCCGTTCGCTCTCTCCCGGAGTGCCGGAAAAGGATCAGCTTGCCGATGGGTCACGCCAGGGAGAGAACGATTTTGACCGGACCGGGTACGGTGGCCCGTGTCCACCGCACCACTCCGATCATCGCTACGTGTTCACTCTGTATGCGCTGGATACCACGCTCGATCTTCCCGTCGGGGCGTCGAAAAAACAGGTGGACAAGGCGATCAAGAACCACGTCCTGGCACGCGGCGAACTCACGGCTCACTACGGGCGCGAGTAAGTCTCCGGATTTGCCGGAGAGCCGGCGAACGGATCATTTTCCAACCACGAGAATCTGGAATGAGCCCGGAATCATCGGCGGCCGCGGCCCGCGCATCCAGGCAGGCGCGCCCGGCGGAGGCGGCTGAGCAGGTGCAGCCGGCGTCGGACCGTATTCAGCCGTGATCAGGTAAAGATTGCCGGTCTTCGGGTCGAGCGTGAGCGTTTTCGCACGAGCGGGCGTAGGCACGGTTTGCTCCACATGAAAGCTGGCCGGCGAGTCTTCCTTGATCACCGTGAGCGTTCCGTCGCCCTGCGAGCTGAACGCTTCCAACGTGTCGGGCTTGAAGGTTGCACCATCGCATCCGACCCCGATCGGCAAATCGGTGATGATGTGCCCATCGGTCGCCGAAAGGATGACCATGTTGTTCTTGTCGCGGCAGGCGGCGAAGAGAATATTGTTTTTCGCATCGAGCGCGAGACCGGCGCAACCGCCTCCCTTGCTCGAGAGGTCGTATTTGCCCACCATCTTCATTGCATTGGCATCGATGACAGCAATCGCGGATTTGTCTTCGATGTCAACGTAGATCTTGCCGTGTCCATCGGCCGCGGCCTGCTCGGGTGCGCCCCCGATGTCGATCGTTCCGAGAATCGAGCCGTCTTTATCGTCGAGCACTGTGATGTTCGGCTCAGCATGGCTGAGCACGTAGAAGCGGTGATTCACGGAGTCGTTCAGGTAGCCGTCCGGGTGGCCCTGCACATCGATCTTCTTGAGGATTGCAAAGGTCTTGGCATCGAACATGGTTACAGGACTGGACGTCGCGAAACCATGTCCCGTCTCCGTGTCGACCGCGCCTCCATGCGCGCTGGTGCCGGGAATATCGCCTTCCTGGGCCAGCGTGTCGAGATTGAAAACACCAATGTGCCCGGCAGGGCCGGAGCGTGCCACGTAGAGGTTGCGGCCATCCGGATCCGCGGTCACGTAGTCGAATCCGCCGTCGCCCCCGACAAGCTGGATCTTGAGCACTTTGTAGGGACCGGATTCCTGCGCGCGGCCGAGGCAAACAGCAAAAAGCGCAACTGTAAGCAGAGCAGCCAGGGTCTTCCATTTCATGGTGCATCTCCAATTCAGAGTTGGGGTAGGCAACGGCCGGCAGGTAATGCAGAAGAAGCATACGCGCGCCAACCTGAAGTTTTGCTGAATGCGTCTGTGAGTTTCGTCGAATAAGAACGAGGATAGCTTAGAGGCGCCCCTAGGCAGTCATCTCCGCGCCTCTTGCTTCGTGACCCAGCATCGCCAGCAACGCCAGAGCCAACGCTACCACCACGACGGTGATGGCTAAGACTGGTGGATAGGTGCCCCACCACTCGGCCACTTTGGCCTGCAGAACACCGTTCCATGAGGTGATGAGCCCGCCCAGCTGATAGGCCAGCCCCGGAGCCGTCGCCCGCACCGGTCCCGGCGAAAGCTCAGTGAGGTATGCCGGCACAACTCCCCATGCGCCCTGCACCATGAATTGCATCAGGACCGCGCCTGTTCCCAATGCAACGGCTGTGTGCCCATAGGCCCAGAGCGGGATCACCGGTAACGAAAGCAAGGCGGCGGCCACGATCGCCCGCTTGCGGCCCCAATGCTCAGAAAGCTGTCCGAAGACGAAACCGCCAACGATCGATCCGAGCCCATAGAGCACGCCGATCATCCCCACAGTTGCCGCGGAGAGCTTGATCTGGACTGTCAGAAACGTGGGATACACATCCTGGGTGCCGTGGGAGAAACTCATGAACGCGGTCATCAATACGACAAGGAAGAGAAACCTCGGAAGAAACTCTTTGAGCTGCGCGGGAATCATCGGACCTGCGCGGCGAGCGGCGCGCGCCTCTGCCCCGGCCAGCCAGACCGGCGATTCTTCCACCCGAGTCTGCACGTACAGTACGAGCAAAGCTGGGCTGGCCCCGAGAATGAATAGACCGCGCCAGCCGATGGAGTGAAAGAAAAGGCCGAAGAGCGCCGAGGCAACGATGGATCCGACCGCGTAGCCCTCCTGCAGGATGCCCGAGAACGCGCCCCGGCCTTCTTTCGGCAGCGTCTCGAACGTCAAGGCAGCACCGACGCCCCATTCGCCACCCATCGCGATCCCAAACAATGCCCGCAGAACGAGAAGCACGCTGAGGGTCGGCGCAAAGGCGCAGGCGAACTCGATGATGGAGAAGCTGAGGATATTGAAAATCAGGATTGGCCGCCGGCCGTAGCGATCGGCGAGCACTCCGAAAACCAGTGCGCCGACGGGGCGAAATGCCTGTGTAAGAAATACGGCTTCAAGAATGACCGATGGCTGTGTTCTGAATTCTGTCGCCATGGCCTTGACGCAGAAGATCAGCAAGAAGAAATCCAGGCTGTCGAGTGTCCAGCCCAGAAACGAAGCGATGAATGCGTGTCGTTGCGGCGGTGTCAGGCTTTTGAAATCTGGGACGAGGCGCATCATCGGGAGCATAGCAGACGGTCGAATTGCGACTTGGAGCACTTCGCTCCAATTGGCTGCGATGAATTCATCACCCAAGATGTTGCAGATGCCGGCGCAAACTGCTGTTTGGAGTGGTAACTCAACGCCGAGTTACTAAAATCCACCATCGCCCGACGTGATTCGCATCTAACCTCAAGAATGGCCAACACAAACTTCGATTAACTCAATCCAGTCAGATAGTTTCAACTTAGCACTAAGGTAATAAACAGACCGCACTTTAGTGATATCAGTCACAGTGAGCGAGCGGGTCTTGGGATGATTCTGCGGATGTAAGCCAGCATCAAAGCGCGTTCGTGAGTCCGCAGTTCGGGGAACTGCAAGCCCAGGGAGCCATCGGTGCAATTCGGCTTTCTGAGGTGATCGTTTGGGCCCATCTAACTCCGGTCTCATTCTGCGTTCCGCATCCAACTCCCTCACAACCAAGCGAATCGGCAGACTGGTTTTCCTGCTGTCTCTCTGCGCCTTCTTTGCCGGTATCAGGCCGGCGTTCGCCAAAAAACCCGTCGCCACGCTTAGCGTAAGTTCTAAAACCGTGAACTTCGGCAATGTGGTTTCAGGGCAGACGGCGATCCAGTCGATCACGCTATCGGCCAGCGGGAGGTCTGCGGTTACGATATCGAGTCTCTCCATCAGCGGTTCGCTTTTCACCGCATCGGGAATCGCGACACCATTGATGCTGAATCCCGGCCAGAGCGCGACCCTCACCCTGCACTTCTATGCGCAGGGCACGGGCCAGTACACCGGAGTTTTGACCATCGCCAGCAATTCGTCTGCCGGCAATATCACAGTGAACATGAGCGGCAACGGCGTTGCGGCGTCCGGCGTGCTGAGCGGCCTTTCCTGCTCGACGTCGTCGTTCGCCGGTGCGGGAACGGATGCCTGCACCGTGATTCTGAATGCGGCGGCCGGCAGCGGCGGCCTGGCGGTGAACCTCAGCAGCAACGATTCGGCGGTCGCCGTGCCCGCGTCTGTGACCGTGCCGTCCGGCACCAGCAGCGCTTCATTCAACGCGACAGTGTCAGCGGTGACTTCGGCGCAGACCGCTACCCTCACAGCCAGTTCCGGTGGGATTACGGAGACGTTCGCAGTTCAACTCTCCGTTGCGACGGCGATCCTCTCAGTCAATGCAACGAGCATTTCCTTCGGCAGCGTGGTGATCAATACGCCGGCAACGCAAACCTTGACACTGAAATCGACGGGGGCATCCGCCGTAACCGTCAGCGCAGCAAGCATCTCTGGCGCAGGCTTCTCAGTATCCGGCCAAACATTTCCGCTCACGCTGAACGCGGGTCAGTCCGCATCTCTCTATGTGCAGTTTGATCCGGCGAGCGCAGGCTCGGCAAGCGGGAGTTTGACCATCACGAGCAATGCATCGGGCGGAAGCAAAACGGTGATCAGTCTCAGCGGGACCGGCCTTCCCCACGAAATAAATCTCGGTTGGAGCGCTCCGGGCGGGTCCGATCCGATCGCTGGATACAACGTGTACCGCGCGGTCAGTGGAAGCAACTCCTACGAGCGGCTGAACTCCGCGCTGAATGCAACCACGGCGTACAGCGACACCACCGCGCAGTCTTCCGTGAACTACGAGTACTACGTCACAAGCGTGGATAAGAGCGGAATGGAAAGCACTCCATCGAATTACGCGAGCGTGAGCGTTCCGTAACTGCGGGATTCTCCCTGGCCGGCCGCTGAATGCCTCGGCGCCCCGGCAGGACCAAAGGCCGCCCGAACGATTGGGCGGCCTTTCCTTTGGAGCAAATATTTGTTGCAACGAATACCTTGCGGATTGCGTCACAATTGAAGGCGGGAGCTCATCTTCCGCATAAAACCGCGCCCGCTCTCGACTGCCGGTGGCAAGCTGCACCAGGCCTCGAAGGTCTCGACGCGGCATCGAACCATCAGGGACAGAGAATGTCAGGGCTACGCCACGAAATCAAGCAGGAACGGCCGTTCACGAGTGCGGAAGAAGAAGCGCTCTTGAATTTGTTCCGCACAGCCGATTGCATTCAGCGTGAATTTCACCTGAAAACACGGGAATGGGGGATTTCGTCGACGCAATACAACGTGCTCAGGATCCTCCGCGGCGCGCTTCCGGATGGACTGACCTGCTCGGAAATCGGGAAACGAATGATCACGGCCGATCCCGACATTACGCGGCTGCTGGCTCGATTGAGGGCGCGCAAGCTTGTCCGCCAGCAGCGCGACCGTCACGACAGGCGCGTTTTGTGGACGCACATCTCCGATGCGGGATTGGAGCTGTTGAGGCAAATGGACCCGGTGATCCAGGAGGCTCCAAAAGAATTGCTGCACCAGTTGGATGAAAAGCAGGTCGCGCAGTTGACCGAGCTGCTCGAATTGGCACGGCAGAATTGCGGAGACGGGCGCCGGCCACCCACCTGCGATGGCAGCGAAAAAGGTTGCGAGAGCTAGATCGCCGCACGGCGCATGAGTGAAGACGCGGAAAATCCGCGACGTTCGAAGATGCAATTGGGGGGTGAGGGCGCTAGCGGCTGACGATCTTTTTGGCGATGGTCTCTTCGTCCACATCGGCCTGGATGATCTTGTTGTGCAGGCAATAGAGCGCCAGCTCAAGCCGGTCTGAGACGCCGAGCTTGTCGTAAATCTTGCGCAGGTAGTTCTTGATGACCTGCTCCGTGGTTCCCAGCTGGAAGGCGATTTCCTTGTTGCGCTTGCCTTGCGTGATGCAAGTGATGATCGCCATCTCTTTGGGGGACAGCCGGGGCTGGTTGCGCGGACTGACGAGCGCAGCGGCCTGGGACCGGTACGCATCGATCACCCAATTCACGGATTGATTGTCGATCCAGGTTTCACCCGCGGCGATGCGACGCACGCAGCGCACCAGCAAGTCAGGCGAAATGGAACGCGAGATGATGCCGCGCACCCCGCGCCGATAGAGCTCAACGGTCTGACTCTCCTCGGTCGCCACAGCCTGGACGATGAGCCGGACCTCGGGCGAGCGCCGCAGCAATTCGGGAATCGCGTTGCTGGTGCCGGCCAGAAGACTGCCTTCGAGAAGGACAATGTCAGTGGGGTAGCGTTCTACAGCCGCGTAAAGGTTCTCGAGCGAATCCGCCTGGGCCACGACGCGGAGGTCGTCTTCCAGGGCGAAGATTTTACGGATGCCTACGCGATAGATCGCTTGCGAATCCGCCAGGATGATGCGAATGGTCCCCGGCCTGACCGGTCCGTCAAGTACTTCGCCATTAGAACTTTCTTCGACGAGATCCATATAAGGTGAAAACTGCCGATCGCGTGAGGCTACTGCTCCACAAACCGATAGTCATCGATCGTAGCTGCAGCTTGATATTGACCTTGGTTTAGGGAGCAGCGTACCACACGACCGTTACAGCAAACCAGAACGTCGCGCGGCGCGCCCAACACATCGCCCGGCATGCGCAGGGAGAAATCGATGCCCTGCCCAACTTTCAACGGGTCGTGCACTTCAAACAGCACGCCGCTTGCCGAAACATTTCTCGTTTGCGCAGGCTGCTCTTCGTGACCCGCGGATACCACTAACGGAAGCGAGAGAGGAAAACGAACCGCACAGCGGACTTCCTTGCGAGGAACTCCCCTTCGCGGTTGACGGTGCTTATTCGGCAAACCCGGCTTTGATGTGTCCATAGCCAATTCCATTCTGCCTTTCCCGGGACTCACACGTAAATGTAACGGACTTTTTCAATTGAAACTAGGGCACGAAAGTTTGTCCCCGGTAATCGTCTTGGTTACATCGGGATAGGAAACCCCTCCCAGCCTATTTTGCGCTCATGTCGATTCAGCTTTTTGCACAGGGAAAAATGCCGCCGAACCGCCGACCCAAGCCAGGTCCTTGTTGTGATCGACACCCATCATTTTTCCGCGTCCCAGCCGTACCAGGGAAAGAACCGGGGTGAGGGAGCCGGAGTCGGGCCACACGTAGAGAATGCGGATTTCCGCCTGAGTCAGGCCTTCGGGCGTCTCGATCGTCGGAACAAAGTGCATGCGCTGCTGGAGCAGGTAGCTGCCCCGTTGCTCCCTGGGAATGGCCAGCATTTGCGCCCGGGACGGCTCGAATTGAATTCCTTTTCCGGCGAATGAGAAGAGCGGCTTGAGAAGCAGCTGATCGTAGACGGTGGCCGCACCTTCCTCCCTTGGCAGCAGCACACCGGCTTCAGCGAGCTTCAGCCTGCCCCCTCCTTCGAGAAAGTCATCCAGAAACACGGCCGGGGGCACGACTGGATGGGGCTGGGAAGATCTCGAGAGCCAGGGTATGGAGAATTTACTGATGAGGAAATACCAGTTGGGGTGCCCCGCCCATTCCAGATCCCAGGACCTCCCGAGGTCGAACGGAAGCTGAATGTTGCGGGCAATGAGCTCGTCGGCGATCGCGCGATTGTAAATGCGGTGGATTGGAACCAGACGACCGTCGCGGGAGTAGAAAAGCCGGTTGCCATGCGGCTTAAGGGTCGTGATATCGACGACGGCGATGCCCAGCCGGCGCGCTGTCACGTTGAAATCCGGCACCGTTTTCTGGCGGAGCGGATCGACTTCGGTCAGGACCACGTTTTCGGGTTCGTAGCCCCCGAGAACCGTTTTCGCCAGCAGATCCCAGTACTCCGGCTCGCTTATCCCGCCCAGGAAAGTCCCTAGTTGCTCTGACAATCCGAAGATTTCACGGTATCCCGAACAAAGGACTGCCTGATATCCGAATACCGAAGGAAATGCCTGAATTTCCACAAGCCGTGGAACAAGCTCACCTTCCTGCCCGGCCGCTAAGGCAAAGTCGGCAGTCAGGAAATGGGGATGAACCGACTGATCGGCCACGTTGTAGCCAATGGGGATGGCTCGACGCGCCGCGGATAAGTAGTCTTCATCAGAAATCAGGCTTGCTGTGAGCTTCGCGCCCTCCTGGGCCATCTCGTTTAGAAGCGCTTCGGGCAAGAAGACAGGCGTTTCCGCAACCCGAAATTCCACTCGGGCTCCCGTCGCGACCTCCAGCCAATCGAGCAGACGCGCGTATTTCTCTGCGGAAAACCCCTGATTGAACGCCTTGCGGTACTCGAAAATCACTCGAATATCCCTCCCGAGAAGTCCGCCAGTTCCAAGATAGCCCGGACCAGCGACGGAGCATTCCTCGATCCAGGGCGATGACCGGTTGGAACAGCTAACCCGGTAACCGATTCACAAGCAGACAGGGGTGCGAATGGGGAGCAACTCGGAGTGGGATAAGAGGGCGCGCCCCAGCTCACTCCGCAACCAATTTGGTGTGATTTGGATCACCAGAAACCGCAGAAAATCGACGATTTGCGCCCCGAAAGTCGAATTGGTTGCCTCGCCTGAAAAAAAATTTGCTTGACAGTACTTTTGTTGTAGCGTTGTTGCACCTTTTGGGGTAGTCTTGCTCTGCATATTCATTCTTCCTTATGCAAGGAGTAAACCTCATGGGCCCAAATATGAAGGTTTCGGCTATTGTTTTCAGTGCGATTCTCGGCTTTGCCACCACGGCGAGCGCGATCCCGATGGGACCGCTCCCGATTCCGGGTAAGATTGCCGCCATCCCGATGGGACCGCTCCCGATCCCCGGTCAGATTGCCGCCATCCCGATGGGACCGCTTCCGATTCCGGGCAAGATTGCCGCCATCCCGATGGGACCGCTTCCGATCCCGGGTAACATTGCTGCCATCCCGATGGGACCGCTCCCGATCCCGGGCAAGATTGCCGCCATCCCGATGGGACCGCTTCCGATCCCGGGTAACATTGCTGCCATCCCGATGGGACCGCTCCCGATCCCGGGTAATGTGACGGTATAAATAGTTTTTGCCGATAACCTCGGAAAGAATTGCTGCTACACTCATCGCATCGCATCATTTTGTTTTAGACAGGATGTCGATGATGGGTCCGGACAACTCGCTCTGGCTAGCTGGGATTTTGACAGAAGCGGTAGTAATAGGGCTGCTTGTTTATAGGCGTATTTGGCGGCTCTTACCCATGTTCTGCATCTACTGCGCCTGGGACCTTCTGAACAATCTCGCCGGGTTCATCAGCCTGCAGTTCTTTCCTTCAGCGTACAATTCGCTGACCTATCTCACCAGCATGATCGTTGACTCCGTGTTGCTGTTCGGAGTGATGGTCGAGCTGGTTTGGTCGGTTCTGCGCCCTATCCGCGATTCTTTGCCTCGCTACGGCTTTGTCATGATCGGTCTGCTCATCCTTGGCGCAGGAGTGGCGGTCTGGCCATTCGCGTCGGTTCCGGGGCTGGCAGGTTCCACATCGCTGGGGCGCATGATCGGCCATGTGCAACAGACGGTGGCGATCCTCAGGATTCTTTTGTTTCTTGCCCTGGCTGCCTGCAGCCAGTTCTTGTCACTCAGTCTTCGTGATCGAGAATTGCAAGTGGCTTCGGGGCTCGGTTTCTACTCGCTGGTGAGCCTGGTTGCGACCATGCTGACCACGCATCAATCAAGCGTCAGTCAGTATCGTTATCTTTATCGATTTGTGATCGGCAGTTATTTGTGCACCCTTCTCTATTGGGCATTCAGCTTTGTGCAGAAGCAGGCCGAGCGTCGGGAGTTCACCCCGCAGATGCAGAACATGCTGCTCGCTGTGGCAGGTGTAGCGCGGGCAGACCGTGTGGCGCTGGAGCGTTCTACAAAAGAAGACCTCAAATCGAGCCTGAAGCGCTAGATTGTCCCATCTCTGTGGAAATTCGCGCGGGGATTCGCCGATCGTGATGCCGCATCTCAAAGAAGATGAGGATGTTGCGGCTTTCTGATGCTTGCCCGTAAAGTATCATTGACGTCAGGACGACGTTACTGTAAGTTACTTATGTGTACCGAAGTGTGGGTACCACTTGATGATGTCAACCAGGGGCAAATGTCGGATTCTAGTCCACAGAAGTACTGTTTTCTGTTACAAGTAGTAGGAAACAGTGAGGGCTGACCGGGCAATTACCTGGTGGTAACCAAAGGAATGAAGAAGCCGGTCTGAGGGCTATATGATTCTTCCTCTGCTACAAGTTGCTGCAATTGCGGCTGTGGCTGTTTACCTTGGTCGCTGGAGAGCTAGTGTTCGCCGTCGGAGCACCCAGTCATGGGAGTCGCTCCTCCTGCGTCTCCGTCCTGATTGGAGCGCGCGGGAACTGAGCGATCACTTTCTGTGGAAAGAAGGGTTGAACGCTTCTCCAGAGGATGCGTGGCGGCGTATGGAAGGGCCCCGTGGTCTCTGGGTGATGTACCAGAATGCCAAGGTGATGCTCGAGATGGCCGACTTTGCATCCAGGAGCTGCGGCACGGTGGATAAGGAACTGCTAGCCACTCTTCGCAGCGACGCAATGCAGATTCGAGTTTGCGTGCTGATGGCTCTGGGCCAATACGCATTCACCCAGGCGAGCGAAGGAGTCCGCGTCAATGCATTCCGCGCCGCATCGATGTACACCGGGATGGCGGCCCGCATGACGCAGCTGCTGCAGGACAATGCAGCAGTCATCCTGCCCGATTTCGTCGCAGCGATGTAACTTCGCTCTTCAAACTCTCTTCAACGAGAAACCCCGGTCGAGGCCGGGGTTTTTCATTGGCAATTACGCGCAACGATCAGGCTGCGTTGTCGGTCAGGAACTGATTGATCCGTGCGTACTCGTCCTCACTCAGTCGAAATTCCAGGGCCGCCGCTGACTCCGCAACCTGGGCTGCGCTGCGGCCGCCCACAATCGCCGCAGTGATCGCGGGATTGTGCAGTGTCCACGCCACTGCTACAACGCCGGGCGTCACGTTGTGGCCGCTGCCGATCGAGCGAAGCAGCTCGACCAGACGCATATTGCGGCTCAGTCGAGGCTCCGCGAACTCCACGTTCCGCCGCCGCCAATCATCCTTGGGAAATGCCGCAATGCGCTCTGCCGTCATTTTGCCAGTCAGCAAGCCGGATAGCATGGGTGAATAGTTGATCACGCCAATTCCCTTCCCTTTCGCATAGGGCAGGATCTCTTTCTCGATGGCGCGCCGCAGCATGGAATAGGGAGGCTGCAGGCTCGTGATTGGGGAGATCTTCTGTACGCGTTCCATCTGCTCGACGGAGAAGTTGGAGACGCCAATCCAGCGCACCTTGCCCTCCGCCTTGAATCGGGCCAGCGTCTCCCAGCCTTCCTCGATCTCGTCTGCCGGGTCGGGCCAGTGAATCTGGTAGAGGTCGATCGTCTCCACGCCTAAGCGCCGGAGCGAATTCTCGAGTTCCTCCTGGAGCGAACCTGCTTTCAACGAGCGGTAAATGGAGCGGTCCTGTTTCCATCGCATGGAGCACTTGGTGAAGATGAGCGGCGTCTTGCTGGAGGTTCTGATGGCGCGACCGACGATTTCTTCTGAGTGGCCCAGCCCGTAGATCGCGGCTGTATCGATCCAGTTGACACCCAGATCGAGAGCGCGATGAATGGCGGCTATCGATTCGTTGTCATCCTGGGGGCCCCAAGCGAACTCCCAGTTACCTCCGCCAATGGCCCATGCACCGAAGCCAATTGCGGTGATTTGAAGATCAGAATTGCCCAATGTGCGAAGAGAGTGAGAAGCAGCCGTCGTGGTGGTCATGACTCCCCTCTTGGATGAAGCACAACGACAACGGTTTCAACTTTTTCCCGTGAAGCCGACTATGTGGACCTGCACCAGGGCGGCCTCGAGTATTGCCGGGGCCGAACAGGCACTCAGTGAGGTGAAACCGCTGTCGCCACGTATCGGGCGCCGTCAAAATTCGCAGTCACGCTGATTTGATCGCCAATGCGCAGATTCTGCGGTTCCGCAACAAGCGCAGGATTGAAAGACACCTGATAATTCCTGCCGTCTTGCTCATTCGTGATCGTCATCATTCCGGCATGTACATCGAGATCTGCGATTCTGCCTCCAAAAACAAAGCCCGATCCAGGCACTGCGAGAATCGAAATGCTGTCAGCCACGCTGCGCCCATAGCTGTCCGCCTTGAACCGCGCCGAGATGAGCGTGCCGGAAACCAGGTCAGACACGCCGGCATTGCTGGATTTGAAGGAACTCTGGCCGGCGCGGGCCACCGGCGTGTTGCTGGCGACGATCAGCTTGACTGGAGTCGGTGAAAGCGGAGAGCGAATGACCAGGGCGCCCGACCCGGGATCGTACGCAACCACGCGCCCTTCGCACTCACCTTCCGGCACCTGCGACAAGATGTGAATGCTGACTGCGAATACCTGCGATCCATCCAGCAATGTTTGAACCGAGGCTCTTCCTACCGGCGCCAAATCGCGCAAAGAAATCTTCTTTCCGTCGCGATAAATCTGGGTTCGGGCGTCATAGAAAATCTTCAGGGGGTGCTCGTCGGGGATTTTGAGAACGAACTCGTCTCGGATTGGATCAACGTTCTTGATTTCTCCACCAAGCACCGTGCTCTCTTTGCGCGGGACCGCCGGCAGTGAAGGCATCGCGCTGCCCGCAAGATCTGACTTGATGGGCGGCTTCGGAATGGGAACCTGCTGCCCTCGCAGGCACGTTGCCGAGAGTTGAGCAAGTGCTACACCGGAAACAATCAAAACAACTTGGAGTCGTTTCATGAGCACACACCATCGCAGCGCAGGGACGCCACAGTTCTGTCTGATGTGAACAAAAAGGATTCGGTGGCCTGGGCAACCGGTTTTCGCCAGAGCAACACCCCTGTGGAACGCGCATCTAAACACACATCAAGATGCCCGGTGAACGCGGCGCATCCACACTTGTGCGGGAAGGTTAAGTGGCGGCTGCATGAGCACTTCAATCAAGACATTGGCTATCGTTGCATTGGTCGTGATCGCGGGAAGTCTGGTTGCCGGCGCGCAAGATCCGAAGCTGAAGCTGACCATTCCGCTGCGCAGCCGGCTGAGCCCGGTACAGCGACTCAATCGCGATGGTGTTGAAGCGATTCAACATCATCAGTACGACAAGGCTGAAGGCTTTTTCATGAAGGCGTACCTGTATGATCCGGGCGACCCCTTCACGCTGAACAATCTCGGCTACATCTCCGAGATGCAAGGCGAACTGGATCGCGCTCAGAAGTTTTATCGCCTCGCTCTTGAGCAAGGTTCGAACGCGGACATTGACATCAGCAGCCAGAAAGAACTCAAAGGGAAACCGATGCTGGCCGCTGTGCAAGGCCTGCAGGACACTCCCATGCGCATCAATCGCATGAATGTGGCGGCGGTGAAGTTGCTCTCGCAAAACCGCGGATTCGATGCGGTGAGGCTCTTGAAGGACACGCTTCGCCTGGATCCGCAGAATCCGTTTACGCTCAACAATCTCGGCGTGGCATCGGAGGCGATCGGCGACTTCAATGGCGCCCTGCGCTATTATGCCGCTGCGGCCGCACAGAACTCCAAGGAGCCGGTAGCGGTGGCCCTGGATGCATCGTGGCGCGGGCGGCCCGTAAGCGAGGCTGCCGGGGAAAGCGCAAAGCGGCTCGAGCGCCGGATGCGGAAAATGGGCGGGAACGACACGCAGGCCGCGATGCTCAACACACGCGGCGTGTTTGAAGCCAATGAAAATGACTGGGTGGCCGCGAAAGATGACTTTTTGCGGGCTTACTCGCTTGATCCGACCAGCGCGTTCTCACTGAACAATCGCGGATACGTAGCTGAAAAGGACGGCGACCTTGAAACCGCGCAGTTCTTTTATATGAAGGCTCGTCAAGCAGAGGGAGCGAACGCGCTTGTGGGATTGGCTACACAACAATCGGCACAGGGGCAGAGCCTCTCGCACGTGAGCAACGACAGCACCTACAAAGTGGAAGGCGCGCTCGACGTTTATAGCCAGCAGCGCCGGCGCCAAACCGGACCGATCGAGCTGGTTCCACGCGGCGCCGCGTCGCAATCGAATCCACCGGCACAACCCAACGGTCATTCATCAACCAATCCTCCGGCAACAACGACAGCACCATCGCCACAAAATACACACTAATTTGAAAAGGGCCAGAATGATTGATACGGCAGAAACCTTCGCAAGCACGTCCATGACGTTTCTTTCGCGATTGCTGCTCGCGCCACGCGACCTGAAGGCCTCGGCCAGAGAATCTGCAGAGCTCACGCGCGAAATCCAGAGCCTTGATCGTCCTCAATTCGAGGACCTGCTTGCCCTTGCGGGGTCGAATCACGTGCTTGTGCGCGGAATGGAAGCCTTTCTCACCCTGGCTCGCGATGCGGGTGATCGCGCCCGCATCCGATGGGCTGAGAGCGCGCTTGCGGCGGAACGAGCCCGGATCCGCACAGCCGTAGGGTTTCTGCATGAGATTTGTAATGCCTTCAAGGAACATTCCTACGAGCTGGTTGTCATCAAGTCTCTTGACCACTGGCCCGACATCGGGAGCGATCTCGATCTTTTCACGCAAATACCGCCGGAACGGATCTCGAATTTGATGCGCCGCCGCTTCGATGCCTGCATCGCGGAACGTAGCTGGGGCGATCGATTGGCAGCCAAGTGGAATTTCATGATCCCCGGCCTTCCGGAACCGATTGAAGTTCATTTCAGCCGGCTTGGCCAGACGGGAGAGCAGGAATCCGTCGCATCGAACCTTCTCCGGCGGGCGCGGACAGTGTTCATCGCAAATCACTCGTTCCGCGTTCCTTCGATTTCGGATCGGCTGATGATTTCGAGCCTGCAGCGGATGTACCGTCATTTCTATTTCCGGCTATGCGACGTGATCGACTCGGCAGCGTTGGCGGATGCAGGAGCCATCGACTACGAAAGCCTGCGCGCGGCCGCGGAATCGGCGTGCATCTGGGATGGCGTGGCCACCTATCTCGTCATCGTTTCGGATTATGTGAAGCGCTATCGGGGAACCGGTCTTGATTTGCCGACATTCGTTCGTTCTTCAGCGCGTTTCGGCGGAGATCAGATTTACTTCGCGCGTGATTTTCTACGGGTCCCCATCATGCCGCAATCTGCCAGGCTTTATGGAAGACAGCTGGCCGATGTGCTGGGAAAAGGAGAATTGCACAATGGCGCACGGCTGAGCCTGCTGCCATGGCTCGCTACCGCGGCGGCCGTCCGACAAAAGCTGACCGGCAGCGACAAGGGAATCTGGTAGCTAGCGCGATGGGTTCGGTTGTTGAGAACAAGATGGGTTCGCAACGACTGGTTAAGAGTTGAATCAAGCTGGATCATCCAAGAGAGGAGGTGCCGGAGCTCCCATCTTCCGGCGAGAGTCTATGGGCGACCGAATATCCAAACCTTCCGACCGAGGATCACGCGACCGCGTGAATTCCCGCGATTTTGCCGTGGTTCGAAATAACACTGATTTCTACACACGCTCTTCTCTGGCAATCGATCCGCAGGAGGACACCTTCTACCCACAGCCACGGGTGCCGCGGCTGGTTCCGCAAGCTCCCGCATATGCTGCCGCGGGCGGCATTCCAACGTTTGCGGGCCTTGACGTCGTTACCGCGACCAATAATCGCAAATCACGAACGATCTCATTCGTGCTTCACCTGGTGATCATTGGCGCCATACTTTGGCTGACGCTTCGGCCTGCGTCGCGCGTGATTGAGAAAAAGATCATGGCCCCGATCAACATTACGCTGTATGCTCCGCCTCCGCCTCCGAAGGTGCTGCCGGTTTCTCCGAAACAGGGTGGCGGTGGTGGTGGTGGCGCACATGAGATCCCGCCGCCCATGCGAGGAAAACCGCCGGAGGTGATTAAGCCGGCGCCGGTGGTGCTGGCGCCGCAGGTGCTCAAGCTCGACCATCCAAAGCTTCCCATGGCGCCAAGTGAGCCCGTCAATATTCCCGACAATACCAGGATGCCCAATTTAGGTGCGCCCGACTCTCCTCAAGTGAAGCTCGCATCGCAGGGTGGCGGCGGGGGATCCGGCTTCGGCCAGGGCATGGGCGGCGGCTTGGGCATGGGCCATGGGCTTGGTGCAGGCCCAGGCAGCGGTGGCGGCTATGGGGGCGGCGTGATGAGCGTGGGCGGCGGCGTGAGCGCTCCCGTGGTCATTCACTCCGTCGAACCGCAGTTTACCGATGAAGCGCGGCGCGAGAACTTCCAGGGCACGGTCGAGATTCAGCTGATCATCGACTCGCAAGGAAACCCGCAGAACGTGCACGTGATCCGGCACCTGGGAGAAGGGCTCGATGAGAAGGCAGTCGCAGCGGTTCAGCAGTACCGCTTCAAGCCGGCCATATTCCAGGGTCATCCAGTGGCAGTACAGATGATCATCAGCGTGGACTTCCATTTGCACTGAGAACCATCTCTTCGGATCAAAATGGATTTGAAGGAAGTCAGCCCGCAGCACAGATCGCAGCTGCGGGCTTTCTCATGCTCTTCAGGAAATGACGATGAATCGGCTCCGGCCCGCTCTGCAGTCGCGTTGAAGTGATTGGCAGGGATGCTGTCAGGCAGCCGGTGCGCGCTCCGCAGCGGATGAATCGCGCAGAGCCAGGAAGCCCAGGCTCGTTGAAAGCGGTCGACTCACCCGGATTGCCGGGCTTACTGCCGCTCGGCCTGCTGCACGCCGCCTTGTGCCTGGCTTGGTTTTGCGAAGTAGCCTTTGCGTGTTCTCACGCTCAGCTTGCCGCGGCGGGAATAGGCTTCAACATGGACGGAACGGTAGCCCCCGAGCTTCGTGGGCTTGGTGGAGTGGTAGTCCACGGTGTACTGATTGCGGATGTCGTGTGCCACCTGTCCAGCGATGTCGTTCACTTCGTCGAGCGAACGGGGGAAATAGGCGATGCCGCCGGTTTCTTCTGCGAGGCGCTCCAGCGCGTTGCGGGCGCGATCGCTTTCCGCGCTGTCGGTATCGAAGAGCAATCCCACGCAGTACACTACGGGCCCACCAAGGTCCTGGACGCGCCGGATGACCTCTTGCAGCGTAAGCCGCGATGCGTTGTCGGCGCCATCGGTAATGATCAGCAGAACTTCCTTTCGCATCCTGGCATGCTTCGAGAGCTCGTCTGCGGAAGCGGCGACCGCGTCATAGAGCGCCGTGGTTCCTTTTGTGTCGACCCGCGACAGGCCCCGGTCAAGCGAGACAAGATTTGAAGTGAATCCCTGGTCGAGATAGGCCCGGTCTGAGAAGTTCACGACAAATGCTTCGTCCTGGGGATTGGATTCTCTCACCAGGTTCAGGGCGGCCACATTCACGGCTCCGCGCTTCTCTCGCATCGACCCCGAGTTATCGACCAGGATGCCCATGGAAACGGGGAGGTCCTGGTGCACCACCGAGTTGATCGGTTGCGGAACACCATCTTCCCAGACACGAAAATCGTCCTTCGTGAGGCCGCTGACGGTTCGTCCCTTGTCATCGATCACAGTGCAGTTCAGCAGGACTTCGTCGACTTCGGCATGCAGCGTGTAAACGCCGTTCTGGCCTTTCTGGAACTGTGGAGCGCCTTGCTTGCCCGCATTCACGGCCGGAGGTGGCGGCGGAACTTCGCGGTCCGGCGATGAAATGGGGTCGCGATCGACATTGAGCGGCGGTTGCACTTCCGGCTTTGTCGGATCAGGCAATGACGATAGCGGGATCGGCTGCGCCTGCGCGGCAGCGGTGGGTTGCGGCTGAACCTGCGCCTGGAGGGTCCATCCGCCGCACCCAAGCAGAATTGCGGACGCGACGAGGGTCGATGCGGACGGGTACGGGTTCGAGAAAAGCATCGGAATCTTCATAGTTCGAATAAGCTCGATAGCGAAACTTGTCGAATTTCGATCCACCTTCAGGGCCGCTGGGGCGCTCCGGCGGAAATACCTGTCATCGGCAACTCCAATGCAAACAGAGACGCATTGCCTTCGTCCGCGTGCACCCAGATTCCATGGAACGCGCTACGTAGTTCAGGATGTGTATCCACAAGCGCCGTCATCACAGTTGTTACCTGCTGCCGGGCTGTCATGGGGTTGCGTAGTTGCGCTGTCTGCGCGGGATCGGGAGCGTAGTGCACATCAAGATCAAGGCCGCCAAAAGCCGTGGAAATATCGACCGCGGTGAGCCGGAAAGATGATCCGGAGGCGTTGAGCATCATCGGTTGCGTTCCGGGAAATGCGGGCGGCCGCGCTCCATCCGCTTCTTTCCGCAACTTCTCCATGTTGGGACTGGACAAAAAATCGAGCGGGTTCAGCAGGTCGATGGCGATCTTGTAATAAAGCCACGCCGCCCAATCCATTTTGGTTTGCGCATATTTGCGCGCCGAAACCCAGTACCAGAGACCATCGTGCCCGGCTTCGGTCATCGGTTTTCTGAAGTAGCCGGCAAACATCCAGCGGTCCGGAGCCGACTGCGCGAGGATCAACGACACCTGTTGCGGTTCGGGGACGCCCGTGGCGTGCAGGATCGCGAGCGCGTAGGTTCCCTGGGGCAAGGCGGAAAAATTGACGACCACCACAGGCGTCCCGCAAAAGAAATCAACCCTAGACGCCGCGGGAGTGCCCGCCGAATTGTCGAGCAGGTAGAGCTCGTCCACGGTAATGGTGGCATTGCGCAACGTCGGCGAGAAGCTCTGGATGGAGCTGGCAATGCCGGCAAAGTCTCCCGCCACTGCCGGAAGCGTGTTGGCCTTCAGGTTGAGCATGTCGCCGCTCTGCATCTGGACGAGCATGGTGCGCGCGGCGCTCGACAAGGCGTCGCGCTGCGGGCCCGTCATCTGCGCCTGGGTGGTGCAGGAAGCGGCGCGGGCTCCCGGCATATAGAGAATCGGGATAAGACACAGGAGGACTTGCGCAATCCGGATCGAAAGAGATCGCTTCGGCATACGGACAGCCCTTTCGGAGCAACGATCATCGGGCGAGCGGAACGACACCCCTCGCGCAGCACAGCTGTACAACAGGTTGGATGCAGGAATTTGGGGTGCTGTCAGGGTCCGTATTCTGAAGGGCTTATGGTGGGCAGTGAGGGACTCGAACCCCCTGCCGCCACAGAACTAATCTTCCGAGCTCTCCGTGAGAAGATCGACGAAATGCAAGCCCTTTGGTAGCAGCATGTAGCTGTTCGGCATATCCGCCATGATGTTGATGTTGTTTGGCGGCGGAATCTTTGAAACTAGCCCGTATCCCTCGAGCTTGTTGCAGGCGCTCTCGATTTCCCCCAGTTTCCGTGTGGGCCAGCGTTGGTCCTCCCATCGTCTGTAGGCTTGGTATCTCTCGATCCGGCCGCTGGCTCTCACTGCGCCGCCCTGCATCTGAACTAACTCACGTAGGTAGAAAACATCGAGGTCTGTCAATTCACGAGCGACTCTCATTAACTCTTCGATGTCATCCTCGTCGATTCTTTCGCGCTGAACGATGCCATTCGCAAGGATCAATCCGATCCGTTTCACCCGCTCCATTGATCGGGTGACAGAAGCCTTCCGGCCGCCATCAACAAGCAATCTCTGTGCCGCCTCAACGCGCGCGGCGAACTGTTCCGGAGATTCAGACTGCTGAAGATGCTCAAGAATCTCCTCATGATTGCTCAGGACGTCTTTTATGGTCTGGATCATCGCTCGGATTCGCTCATACTCGTCCGACTGAATGCGGTCCTTGATTCGTTCTACAGTGGCGTTGAATGGCCAAGGAAGCGGAAGAGAGGACAGCGCACTTAGCACTGCCTTGTTCGCAGTGCCTGGTTCGTTGAGCTCATCGAGCTCTCTTTGAAGCGCCTCTAATGGATCATCGACGGCCATGAACCAAGGATACCCGGTTGGCACCCTGCACCCTGGTCTCCGCTGCGAGCAGCGGGTTGCGGTGCTTTGAGCGCCGAAGACGGCGCCATCGCGCGATCTGCCAAGACGGCGCGTTGGTAGATGCGAGAACCCGGCTAAATCTGCGAAAACCTCTTATGGTGGGCAGTGAGGGACTCGAACCCCCGACTTCCTGCTTGTAAGGCAGGCGCTCTAACCAGCTGAGCTAACCGCCCACGCCAACGACGTCCTGTCGCTGAGACCGAAGCCTGGCGGCTTTCATCCATGATACCAGCGGGATGGTTCTGAGCGTCCGCGCACAGCTCTCGCGCACCTTGGATTGATACACTTGGCCGGTGCACCGCCTCGTTGTGAATGCTGATGATTTCGGTCTTACGACCGGAGTCAATCGGGCCATTATCGAGCTGCACGGCGCCGGAGTGCTGACCAGCACGACGCTGATGGCCAGGGCGGGCGCGACCGAGGACGCAATCGAGTTGGCGCTCGCGAATCCGTCTTTGGGAGTCGGTTGCCACGTGGTTCTCGTCGACGGAGATCCGATGCTGCCGGCCGCACGCGATCTTCCCAATCTTGCCCACCCGGCGACGGGCCGTTTCGAACCGACCCTCCTTCGGTTTCTTGCGCGCATTCATTCGACCTCGAGCGTACGCAAGATCGATTACCAGATTGAGAGGGAGGTCTCGGCGCAGATCGAATCGCTGCTGAAGCGTGGGGTGCGCCTGACGCACATCGACACACACAAGCACACGCACATGTTTCCCCGAGTGCTTCGCCCGGTGCTTCGAGCCGCCCGGGCGGCTGGGATCCGGCTGGTCAGGAATCCCTTCGAGCCGGAGTGGGCAGTCCACGCAACTCCGCGAGCGGGGTGGCTGCGTTCGGCCGAGGTGTGGGCGCTGCGGCGATTCGGGCCATTTTTCAGGCGCATCCTTGCCGAGGAAGGATTCTCGACCACCGAAGGAACCATCGCAGTGGCGGGAACAGGAAGCATGGATGGAGCGTCGGTGCGGACGCTTCTCGAGCAGATGCCACCGGGCACGTTTGAGCTGGTCACGCATCCGGGCTACAACGACGCCGACCTGGCCAAAGTACGCACGCGGTTGCGCGAATCGCGCGACGTGGAACGCGGCGCCTTGCCCGTGATTCGAGAATTCCCGGGAATCGACCTGATCTCATTTCGCGATCTGGCGCCGAGCGCTTGATTTAACCTTGTTTCTGCATACTCCCTTCTCCCGGGGACGTCCAAAACCCAAGGCACCACACAGGATTGGAGCGAGACCGCGCCATGCGCATCGGAATCACCTGCTATCCCACTTATGGCGGTTCGGGCGTTGTGGCGACGGAGCTGGGCATCGAGCTGGCTAACCTCGGGCACGAGGTCCACTTCATCTCGTATTCGCAGCCGTTCCGGCTGAACGGGCGCGACGACGGCATCTTCTATCACGAAGTTCCGGTGTCAAGTTATCCGCTATTTGAGTTTCCGCCGTACGACTTGGCGCTCGCCTCGCGCATGGCAGAGGTGGCGGAATTCTGTTCGCTCGATCTGCTCCACGTGCACTATGCGATTCCCCACTCGGTGAGCGCGCTGCTGGCGCGGCAGATGCTGGCTGCGCGGGGACGGCGACTGCCGTTTGTGACCACGCTGCACGGCACCGACATCACGCTGGTCGGGATCGACCGCAGCTATCTGCCGATCACGCGCTTTTCGATCCAGGAAAGCGATGGCGTAACCAGCATCTCGAATTACCTGAAAGAAAAAACGGTGACCGATTTCGAAGTCACCCGGCCTATCGAGGTCATCCCCAATTTCGTGAACTGCGATGTTTACACGCCGTTCAAGGACGAGGCAGTTCGGGCCGAGGCGCGCAAGCGGCTGGCGAACCCTGGAGAGGCGATCCTGATTCACTTGTCAAACTTCAGGCCGGTGAAACGTGTGCTCGATGTAGTGAAGGTGTTCGCGCAGGTCGTCAAGGAAGTGCCCGCGCAGCTTGTGCTTGTCGGTGATGGGCCCGACCGGTCAGCGGCGGAGTGGCTGGCCCACGATCTGAAGATTCATGACAAGGTCCATTTCCTGGGCAAGCAGGACCGCGTCAGCGAATTGCTTCCCCTTGCCGACCTGATGCTGCTGCCGAGCCAGCTGGAATCATTCGGATTGGCGGCACTCGAAGCGATGGCATGCAAGGTTCCGGCGATTGCCACCAGCGTTGGAGGCGTACCGGAGCTGATCGAACACGGCGTGACAGGGTTGCTCTATCCGGTGGGAGACGTGGAGAACATGGCGCGGGGCGCGATCGAGTTGCTGACGGATCAGAAGCGGCTCGACATCATGCGCGACGAGGCGCGCAAGGCGGCAAGGACGCGATTCTGCGCGACGCTGGTGCTGCCCCAGTATGTGAAGTTCTACGAGCAGATCCTGGCGAGTGGCTCCTAAGGCGAGCAAGAGGGGCAGCGGCCTAAGAGGGATCGTCGAGCGCGAAATTGGGGACGAATCCAAGCCCGCGCCAGAATTGCTCGACCAGCGACACCGTTTCGGGCGCAGTCGCGGCGGTTCTTCGCAAGGGGATTTCAGCCCCGGGGTTGAGGGATGCCAGGGCCGATGGATCCATCGCGATGGCCACGCACTGGCCGGCACGATAGGTGCAGGCGGCGAGATCGCCAATGGACAGGTGCGTGGTCGGCGTTGCCAGGATGGTCTGCGGCGGCGCCATGCGATCGAGCATCCACAGGATCTCAAGCTTCGACTCGAGCTCGTCGGGAACGCAATCGATGGCAAGGTCAGCCGAACGCACTGCGTCTTCGATGGTGGCGACGAATTCAACGGCTTGATTGCGCTGCGTCTCGGATGACTCCGCGGCGAACTGCTGCGGCCCGAGCCGCTGGCGAAGGTATTCCTGCGCGTGGTGAAGGGTGGCAGGCATCACGTCCTCGAGCAGGACGCGATGCCCGACGCGCGCAGCAGCGAGGGCAAGCCATCTGCCGAGCGGACCGGCTCCGATGATGGCAACGGTGTTGGGCAAGAGGGTTTACTTGCCGGCAAGGGCCTGAGCGACGTCTTCGGCATTGGGGCGCGCCTGGTCGAGGTGCTCGGCGACGCGCACGCGCTCCTCGGTGGTGAGTGTGGGCACGGTGGCGAGAACGCGCCTGAGCGTGACGGCAACGTCGTCGATCAGGTTCATGAGACGAATGGCTTCTCCAGAGAGCGGCATGATCTTCCTCGTGGTTGAATTCGCTTTCTATTGTAGGGGGTCGAGTCAGACCCGTACAAAGGAGCGAACCCGACGCGATCTGATCGGTGGGGGTCTTCGATACCGTACCGGCCTCTTCATCGATAACTGACAGGCGGCGGGTTGATCGCTGAGAGCTCTTTGAACACTGCGTCGGGAAGTTGCAGCGATGCGGATGCGACATTCTCTTCAAGATGCGCGATCGACGAGGTGCCAGGAATGGGAAGGAGCACGCGGGAGCGCCGCAAAAGCCACGCAAGGGCGACCTGGTTGGTGGTTGCGCCCATCGACTCAGCAGCGCGCTGCAATGCTTCGTGGGCCTGGCGATTCTGCCCGAGAGGAGCCCACGGAATGAACGCGATTCCCTGCTTTTCACAATGATTGAGCAGGTAGTCCCATTCGCGATCGGCGAAACCGTAGCGATTCTGCACGGAGACGATGGGCACGATCTTGCGAGCGCGCTCGACATGTTCGAGCGTCACGTTGGAGAGCGCGACATGGCGGATCTTTCCTTGCCCGCGAAGCTTGGCCAGCGTGTCCATCGAGGCGTCGAATGATACAGCGGGATCGGGAACGTGAAGCTGGTAGACGTCGATGCGGTCGAGCCGCAAGCGCTTCAGGCTGCCGTTGACGGCCTCTTCGAGGTGCTTCGGGCTTGCGTTATGAATCCACTGCGCAGGACCGACGCGTTCCCATCCTCCCTTGGTTGCGATGACCAGGTGGCGGGGGTAAGGCGACAGCGCTTCGGCAATCAGCTCTTCTGAAACATAGGGGCCATAGGAGTCGGCCGTATCGATGAAGTTGACTCCGAGCTCGACCGCGCGGCGCAGGGTTGCGAGGGCTGCATCGCGGTCGGCCGGCGGACCCCAGATGCCCTTACCGGTGATGCGCATGGCTCCGTAGCCAAGACGATGCACGGTCAGGTCGCCAAGGGTGACGGTTCCTGCTGCCGCGGCGGAAATGGTTGGCGCGTTCGAGCTCATCCGGAAACTCTCCTTCTGACTAGGATGGCGCGAAGACTCCCTACGATGCAATGAGGAGGTCACGGCCTGATTCATGCGGTGTTTATGTGGTGCTGACTGCCGAAGCCATCGAAGCAGCCACGGCTTTCACGCCGCGGAGATCGATCTTGCCCGTGCCGAGCACCGGAAGCGCGTCCACATGGAAGAACTGGCCGGCGCGCGGCTTCCATAACGCGGGCAAGTCGCATTGCGCAAGCTTTTCGAGCACGGGAGCAAGCTTCTCATCGGAAAGCGTGGTGACCACGACGATGCGCTCACCCTTCTTTTCGTCGGGCAGCGCGGTCACGGCGAAGATTTGTTCGGTGACACCGGCCAGTTCGTGCAGCTTGTCTTCGATGCGGATATGCGGGACCATCTCACCGCCGATCTTGCTGAATCGCGACAGGCGATCGGTGATGGTGAGGAATCCGTCCTCTTCCATCAAGGCGACGTCACCGGTGGTGTACCAGCCATCATGCAGCACTTCGGCCGTTTTGTCCGGCCTGCCGAGATAGCCTTTCATCACGTTGGGGCCCTTGACGAGAAGCATGCCCGGAACACCTGGTGCAACCGGCGCTCCCGTGTCGAGGTCGACGACTTTCACCGTGATGCCCGGGAGCGGGTGGCCAATCTTGCCGCGGCGGCCGCCGACCTGGCGAAAACCGGGCGCACGAAAATCGCGGCCGTTTACGGTGACCACCGGAGAGCATTCCGTGCACCCGTATCCTTCGAGCGGACGAATGCCGAAAGTGTCTTCGAAGGCCAGTGCCACGCGCTCGGGCAACTTCTCAGCGCCGACCAGCACATATTGCAGGCTGCCGAAGCTCTCGGGGGTGCAGCGTCGCATGTAGGCCTGAAGGAAGGTCGGCGTGGCGATGAGAAACGTGACGCGATACTTCTCGACCAGTTCGCCGATGACGCGCGTGTCGAGCGGGTTCGGATGGTAGACCACTCCGACGCCGTTGACAGCGGGCATCCACAATGCCGCCATAAAGCCGAAGGAATGGAAAAACGGCAGGATGCCCAGAATCTTGTCGCGCCCATCGAGCATGAAGACTTGCGATACCTGCTGGATGTTTGCCGTGAGATTGAAATGCGAAAGCATCACGCCCTTGGGATCCCCCGTGCTTCCGCTGGAAAAGATCACGGTGGCAAGGTCATCCACGCTGCGTTTTGCGCCGGTGCGCCGCGCGCCGACGAGGACGCGAAGAAGCGTCTGCGGCACGAACCAGGCGAGCAGGACAGCAGCGAGCTTTTCAGTGATGCGCGGACGATCGAGCGCCTCCTCCAGGAAGACGGTACGGCCCGGAATTTCGAGCTTGGGGAAACGCTCGACGAATGCTTTTGAAGTGATGACGACATCGACGTGGCACTGGCTTGCGCAGGCTGCGATGACTTCGCTCGAAGCCGTGTAGTTGAGGTTCACGCCGATGCGGCCAAGGAGGATGAGCGCGTAATTGGTGAGCGCTCCGCCGACGGAGGGTGGCAGCAGCAGGCCGATCATTTCCTGATCGCCGATAACAGGGCGAAGGCGGCGCGCGATGAAGATCGTTTTGGTCAGCGCCGACCCAAAGGTCACTTTTGGCGTTTTGCCGTCGGCCATCATGAAGCGCAGGGGAAAGCGGCGTGCCGTGCGCACGAAGGCGCGATCCAGCGTTCTAACGCGGCGTTTGCGCTGCTGAAAGGCCTCGGCCTGCAGATCCTGCACCGCCCGGCGCACCTCGATGGCGGTTGAAGTCGGTGACATCGGGGCGCCGAAGCTGACCGTCACCGGGTACGGAATGCGGCGCGGCATCTTCCACAGGAATCGACCGCGCTCGAAGCTGAATATGCTTCCCCAGACTCCGTCGAGATTCACAGGAATGATGGGAGCTTCGACGCCTTTCATGATGCGTTCGAGCCCGCGCCGGAATGGAAGCATTTGTCCCGTACGGGTGATCTGGCCCTCGGCGAAGATGCAGACGATTTCATCGGCGCGCAACGCATCGGTTGCAGTTCGCAGCGAGCGGATCATGTCGCGTGGCCTCTGCTCGCTTGAAATTGGGATGGCCTTCATGATGCGGGCAAGCGGCTTGATGATGGGCTTGTCGTAAATGCCCTTGTACATGAGGAAGCGGATGGGCCGATCGGTCGAAGCAATCAGCAACAGCGCATCCACAAACGACATGTGGTTGCAGACGAGCAGCGCGCCAGTCTTCTCGGGAAAGTTGTCGCGGCCCAGCACCTTGACGCGGTAGACGCTGTGCGTAAAGAAAAACAGAAGGAGTCGCCCGAACCACTCCGGCAACAGCATGAGCGCGTAGACCGTGCCCGCTGCGGTAATGCAGGATGCGGCGACAATGACGCCGCGCGGATTGAGATGAACGTAAGACGTGAAGACGTAATAAACACCGGATGAAATCGCAATTCCGACAAATGAGAGCAGGTTGGCGGCGGCGATGATACCGCCTTTGTCTTTCTCATCAGGCCGGTGCTGGATGAGTGCGTTGACCGGAACGGCGAAGAATCCAGCCCAGAAACCGAGCACGCTGAGCAGGACGGCGGATCCCAAAAGCCCGAAGTGCATGGTGCCGAGCACGAGGCCCGTGCAGGTCATGCCAATTGAACCGAGCGGGATGAGACCGTACTCGATCTTGTTCCCGCTCACCAGGCCGGCGAGCATGCTGCCGATGCCGATGCCCACAGCCAGCGCAGCATTCAAGTAGCCGGTCTTGGTCTGGCCGATGTGCAGAACGTCGGGTCCGTACACAACCACCGTCGAAAATAGCAGCGAACCGAGAAACCAGAAGTAGGTATTGCCGAGAACGGCAAGAAGCAGCGCGCGGTCGCGCCGCATCAGGCCGATCTGGTGACCCAAATCGCCAAGGAAATTGACGCGGAATTTCTTCCGCGGAGCGGCGGCGGGAACGTGATCGATACCAAGGCTGGTGAAAAAGCCAATCACGGCGAGCGCAAGCAGAGCGTAGCCCGCGTAGACCTCGTGGCCATGAAAGCGCTCGGCCATCGCCGCGCCGGTGACTGTGCCAAGGATGATGGCAAGGAATGTTCCAAGCTCGATGACGCCATTGCCCCAGGAGAGGCGCTTCGCCGGCAGCAGTTCCGGAAGGAGTCCATACTTGGACGGACCAAAGAGGGCAGCCTGAGTGGCCACCATGCCCAAGGCGACCAACGTCAAGTTGCGCGAGTGAATCGCCAGGCCCGCGGTCGCCACGGTCATGGCGCCGATTTCCATTACCTTGGTCCACAGCGTGACTCGCTGCTTACTGAACCGATCGGCGAGCCAACCCCCGGTCATGCTGAAGAGCACGAATGGCACGGAGAACAAGAAAGTGACCATGGAGACGAAGCTGTCGCGTGCACCTTCAGCCAGCCCCATGCCGACGATCATGGAAAGCAGCAGGTTGCGCAGGATGTTGTCGCTATAGGCGCCCTGGAACTGCGTGGCGATCAAGGCCCAGAAGCCTCGCTCGCTGCGAGGCGGGGTGGGCTGCTGCACCATGACATCCGAGTCGAGACGTACCGTGTCTTCGGTCATAGAAATGCGGGTGGGGTAGCGTCGATTATAGTCCGGGCCCAAAGCGGGTTCGACTATACTACCGTGACATTGACATCTGCCCAGCCGCTCAAGATGAAGAATGCCGTTCCGGCATGGTCTTGCAGGAAAAATGCAAGTCGCGGCTAGAGGCTCGTTCTACTGTCAGGCACCAGTTGTCAGCCATTTGAGGACTTTCGAAGATGGAACTCATGATTGTGCTGATCGGCGGGCTATTACTTGTCATTCCTTTGCTTGCCATCATTGCCCTGGTTCGAACGGAACAGCTTCGCAGGACCGCCTACGAAGCGCTCGAAGATCATCGAGACAAGATTGAATTCCTGAGCCGCGAGATCGTAGGCCTGCGCAAAGAGCTGGAGCGTGCGCAGGCGGGTGGGCCCATCCAGCCCGCGACGGCGGAGGCGGCACATCCACCGGCTGCAACACCAGTCGCGACGCCGGAGCGCGCTGCTGCCGCCGAGAAGGTGACCCCGGAACCTGTCATCCCGGCGCAACCGGGCTCTGCGGTCACGCCGCAGCCGATTCGAGAAACACCTGCCCCACGACCCGAGCCTGTATTTCAGGTCCAGGATGTTGCGGCGCCGACGGCTGCGGCGATTCCGACGATCGAGCCACCGATCGCGCAGCCGGCAGAAGTTCGAAGTGCGGCATTCCATCCGACTCCCCCCGCGCCAGAGAGAACAACTCCCGAACCGGCAGTCCCGATCCCCGCACCCGTTGCTCCACCGGCTGCACCGACTCAACCCGCATGGGCGCAAGCTGGGGGGCAGTCTAATTACGCTTACGCTCGCTCAGAAGCTGCGCGAGAACCCCAGGCAGAGGCCGGACCGCCGCGCAAGACCTTTGGCGAGTGGCTGCGCACGACATTGCCGCTCGAAGAAGTGCTCGGCATGAACCTCTTCGCCAAGATCGGCATCATCCTGCTGGTCTTGGGCTTTGCCCTGCTGGGCCGAGTTGCATTGATCTCGATGGGACCCGGGGCGCGTGTGGCGCTCATCTATGTAGTCTCCGGGATCATGCTGGGCGGTGGCATCTGGCTCGAGAACCGCGAACGCTACCGGCTGGTGGGACGCACGGGCATCGGCGGCGGCTGGGCCCTGCTCTTCTTCACCACGTACGCCATGCATCACGTGGCGGCCATGACGGTGCTCAGCTCCAACACCATCGATTGCATCCTCATGCTCGCGGTTGCCGTTGCGATGGTGGCGCACACGCTGCGTTACAAATCGCAGCTGGTCACCGGACTGGCATTCCTGCTTGCCTTCTTCACGGTGGCGCTCAGCCAGGACAGTGTGTATGCGCTTGCGGCAGGCGTGATTCTCGCTGTCGGCATCGTTGCCATCGCATTGCGCATGTCCTGGTTCGAGCTTGAAGTCTTCGGGATCGTAGCCAGTTACGCGAACCACTTCTACTGGCTCTACAAGCTCTATCCCGATGGCGTCGCGGGCCACAGATTCCCCGAGTTCTGGCCCAGCGCGATCATCCTGATGCTCTATTGGCTCGTCTTCCGGATTTCCTATGTCGTCCGCAAGATTCGCGCGCCGCGCGATGAGCGAATCTCGACGATCGCCGCGCTTGCGAACACGATGCTCCTGGGCGCCGTGATGAAGTTCCAGTCCACGCATCCGGAATTGGCGTTTTACGCATTGCTGGGGCTTGGCGCCGCGGAGTTCGTCTTCGGCCAGCTTCCCATTACGCGGCGCAGGCGGCCTGCATTCGTACTGCTCACCGTGATCGGAACGCTGATGATCTTCGCCGCGTTCCCGTTCAAGTTCAGCGGCAACAACATTGCGCTGTTCTGGATGATCGCGGCTGAAGCGCTGCTGGTCGCCGGCATTGCCCAGGCGGAAGGGCTGTTTCGCCGTCTAGGTCTCTTCGCGGGATTCGTGACCGGCGTGCTGATCGTATACGAAGCATGGCAGATCGTTGAATTCCGCCAGCACTCCGACGCAATTCGCATTCAGGATGGCGTGCTTTTGCTGACGTGCGCGGCGCTTTTCTATTTAAATGCGCACCTGGTGGGCCACAAATGGCGGGAGGTCTTCGATGGAATCGATGGCACGCTGATCCAGCTGCAAAGCTATCTTGGCGGCATCACCGCCTTCCTTGGGATCTGGTGCGTGCTTACGCGCGACTGGACCGCGATCGGCTGGGCAGCGCTGATGCTGGCGGCGGCGGTTGGAACGAGGCATTTGCAGCACAAGCCATTAACGGTGCAGGCAGGCGTTTTGGCCGCGGCTGTTTCGATATGCGCGATCATCGTGAATTTCCACCTCGACGCCGGTTATCCGCATCACGTCATGGCGCGCCTCGTCACCATGCCCATCCTGGCCGTTATCTTCTATCTGACGGCGTGGGCTTTCTCGGGCAAGGGCGATTTTAGAGTCCTTCCCTACACCATGTCACTCTGGCTGGGCACATCGTTCCTCGTTGTTCTGGCAGCGCTCGATGTTGCCCCAGCCTGGATCGCACCCGTGTGGATGGGCATGGCGGTGGCGCTCAGCCTGACTGGGCGCCAATTCAACCTTCGGAACCTGGCCTTTCAGGAACATCTGCTGGCAACGGGCGTTGTCGTTCAACTCCTGTTCGCAAACATCGATGCGGCGGCGGCGCTCGAGAGATACGGGCCTTTCGTCTGCTGCGCGGCGGCTTTGTATGCGCTCTCTCGGTGGTCGACCCTGCGTGACGCGTCGTATCGCAGGCCAGCGGCATGGGCGCACACGTGGGCGGCGACCACAGTGCTTGCCGCATTGGCCTGGCATGAATCCCCCCAACCATGGCTCGCGGCTATCTGGGCGGTATTCGCGCTGGCACTGGTCGTGGTAGATCGCATCTTCGACGTGGAGGAACTGCCTTACCAGACGCACGTGCTTGCATTTCTCACGGTCACCCGCGTCATCATGGTGAACCTCTTCACCCAAGACAAATGGCATGGCGTCGACGTGCGATTGATCACGGTCGGGATTGTGGTTGGATCGCTCTATGCCATCGCGCGCTGGGTGCGTATGCCCGAATCGGTGCGCGACGCGTGCCATTTGTATACATGGACCGCTTCGGGCCTGTTCGCCTGGATGATGTGGAGCGAGCTGCAGCCTATATCGGTCGCCGTGAGTTGGGCCATCTTCGGGTTGCTCCTCTTCGAGATTGGCGCCTGGAAGCAGCAGAAACATCTTCGTCTGCAGGCCTATGTCGCGCTGTCAGCGGCGTTCGTCCGAATCTTTTTCGTTAATCTCACCGCGCAAACATTACCAGGAGAAGCGATCAGCCCGCGCATCTACACGGTTGCACCGATTGCGCTCATCTTCTTCTACGTGTGGGCTCGTTTGCAGTCGCAGAAATCGAAGCCAATCGGGTCGTGGTCGGTAGGCGATCTGATCGCGTATTTCGGCACCGGCTGCGTGGCTGCGCTGCTCTACTATCAAGTGCCCCCGGAATGGATCGTGGTTGCCTGGGCGTGCCTGGCAGTCGCGCTGATGATCGCTGAGTTCGCGCTCGATAAGACCGTTTTTCTGCAGCAGGCCATTCTGCTGACGGCCGGGATCGTGATCCGCGGTCTCGCACATAACATTTTTGGAGGAAGCTACTTTGCAGAGTCTGGTTGGCGGGGCAATGTTGGAGTGTTGTCCTTGGCATCGGCGTTGTTGTTCGGCGCGCTGCCGCTGGCATTCAAACTGCGCACTCGCAATGCCGACCGTGCGATGGATTCTTGGCTCAACCGGGTGCTGGCTGTGAAGCGCCCGGAACAGATCTTCTTCTTTGCACCCATCGTGCTCATCACCGTCATGATCTTCGTCAAGATGAATCCGGGCATGGTGACGCTGTCGTGGGGCATCGAGGGGGTGCTGGTGATTCTGCTGGGCCTGCTGGTAAATCAAAGAAGCTATCGCATTACCGGCTTGTTATTGCTGCTGCTTTGCGTGGCGAAGATCGTCATTCGGGATGCCTGGAGGCTGAGCGATCGCGACCGGTACATCACCTTCATCGTGCTCGGCGCAGCACTGACGCTGGTTTCAACGCTCTATGGCAGGTACCGCGAGACGGTGAGGCGACTGCTGTGAAGCGCATCGCAGCCCTTGCAGTGGTCCTTACCATCGCCGGCGTGGCGCTCTACTTTGCGCAGCGCGGAAAGAGGCAGGACGTGGTGAGCCCCGATGCGCTGGTGAACGCGGCGGCAGACGTGCAGCGTGACCTGACGCGCGCGCCGATGCATTTCACGCGAATCCCCGACTCCGAGGAGACACGCATTGGCGACGAGCTTGCACAGCAGTACGTGTCGGCTGCTCCCTTGCAAACCGCCGAGGCGCGTGCCATGGAAAGTTATGTGAGCGCGGTGGGCAGAAACGTTGCCGCACATGCAAAACGGAGGCTGAATTTCAGATTTCACCTCGTGCCTAACCCGGATCTGATCAATGCATTCGCCTTGCCGGGCGGGCACGTGTTTGTCGGACAAGGTCTGCTCGACCAGATGCGAAGCGAAGACGAGCTCGCGTTTGTCCTCGGTCATGAGATCGAGCACATCGATCACTACCATGCTGTCGAGCGCGTGCAGGTCGAGGCACAGTTGAAGCATTTGGACCTCGATATTGTCGCGGGTCTCGCACAGATCCCGATGTCGCTATGGCAGGTGGGTTACACCAAGGATGAAGAATTCGAGGCAGATCGCGAGGGAATTCGCATCGCCTCAGCCGCCGGGTATTCAGCACAGGGCGCGGTGAACCTGTTGAATCGGTGGACAAAGCTGCATCGCGAATACGTGATTCACGCCGAAACGCCGACGGATGAATTGAGCCGGATTGCGGTCGAAGGGCTGGAAGGCTACTTTCGCACCCACCCGCTGCCCGCAGAACGGCTCGCACAAGCGAATCGCGTGATCGCCGAAGATCATTTGGCGGTGAACCAGCCTCTCAAGCCATTTCACGTCGAATACGAGGTCACAAGCCAGGAGCAGTGACAACCGTGGTGCGCAGCCTCATCACTTCCAGGTCGCGCCATTGTCGTGGGACGTCCACGTGATTCCGTCGGATGTCTCGACTGTGATCGTGCCGGGCGCCTCGAACCGGACATGGACAATCGCGTGATCGGCCCCGTTCTTCTCCGGAAGTGTGACCTGCGTCCAGACTGCGCCATCATCTGCCGATCGATAAAGGCGCGCGTGGTCGCCGCCGATCCAGACCTGGCCGGCAAAAACAGAGATGACCCTCATCGTTGCGGTTTCCTGGGGAAGAACCGGCTGCCAGATCCCGTTGCCGAAAGAGCGCTCCGGCCGGCCGGCGGCGTTGATGTGCCAATGCGGGCGCACGAGCCCGCCGATTGCGGCCTTTGCCATTTCACGTTGTGGCTCCTCCTGCACAAATGCCGCAGCAGAGTTTTTCATCGTGCTCTGCGCAGGCGCCGGGTTTGCGTTGCTTTGGCTTACTTCCTGATTGGACTGGAGGTCCTTTTGGGCATTTTTGGCCTGCTCCATTCTGTTTCCGGCCGTTTCGGCGTCGAGCGCTTGTTGCTGGTTTCGACCGCCGGATTGACTGGCAACCTGATTTTGCAAAGCCTCGTTGTTCTGCGTCTGCTGCTGCGTCTGCTGCGAAGACTTTTCCCGAGCATCCAAGTTGACGGATGGCTCGCTTTGCGGAGCTGCAAGCGATGGCGGAGGAGCAGCGGCCGCCGCTCCTTGAGCCTTCTTTGCGGGCCGATCAAGCTCGTCACGACGCGCTTGCGTTTTCTGATCGACCGCCGGCGCCTGCTGCACGGACGGCGTCGCAAGCAAGGGCGGCGCCTGCCCGCCGGTGTCTTTTGCAATGGTCGACGTCGCCTGGCGTGCGGCACGTTGCTGGTATAGCAGAACCGAAACGCTGACCACGATAAGCGCGGTCGCGAGCCCCGCCCATGGCAGCCAGATTCGCATGGAGCGCCTTTCGGGGCGGAGATGGACCGCTGCGGGCCCGGACGCGGGAACGGGCGAGGATGCAGTAGTGACGGCAAGGATCTCCCTGCAATCCGCGCAGGAGGCGAGGTGGACAAGGATCTCCTGCTTCTCCCGTTGCAGTAACGTGCCCTCGGCAAATGCCGTCAGCATATCCGCGTCGGGATGCGTGCCAGACGGCGTGGCCTGCGCCAGTTCTTTCAGTAACGGGTTGGCGTGAGACTGCTTCAATTCCGAATCATTCCCTCATTTAGAACGTTCCAGTTGAGCCTTCTTGCCTTAGATTTGCCGAGACGTTCACATTCATGTCCCGCACGTCGATTTGTTCCATCAATTCATCGCAACGGCGCGGATGCATCCCCGTTGCTTGCATTCGTTTTCTGATCCGCTTGCGAAGCGCGCCGGTGAGCTTGTCGAGTTTTCTGCTGATCGTCGATTCGTGGACTCCGAGCTGGCGTGCAATGTCAGCCAGCCTGCGCTGATCAAGATAGTAGGATGCAAGCAGAAAGCGCTCTTCGGCAGTCGCTTCAGCAAGCGCCTCCGCAACCGCAGCGGATAACACACCGTTTGGTTCCGGCTGCGGTTCGGCCGCCGGAGCAGCAAAACTTGCGCCTCCCTCAACCTGCTCGTCCAGGCTCACATCGCGAGCTTTCGCGCGGAAGCGATTGACGTGCTGCTGCGCCAGGACTGTCCGCAACCAGCCCTCGAGCGACCCGCGGCCCATATAGTAGTCGAGTTTTGAAATGCACTTCCCTTCCCGGTTCGGCATGCCGTAGAGCTCCGCATAAAGCTCGTCGGCAAGTTCGCGGCCCATGGTTTCATCGCGGGCAATTCGATAGGCAGCCTCGTAGAGCGGGGCTCGAAACCGATTCAGAAACGCATTCCAGGCTGTTTCATTTCCAGCCGTACAGGCGCGCGCGAGGACCAATTCCTCAATGCGTAACGAAGCGACGAGGGCAAGCCGCTCTTCCTCGGCAGCTCCTGCTGCGTACCGGCCAATTACCGCCGCAACAATCCCCTCAAAGAGCTCAAGGGTGATTCCGTACTTTGAGCCGTCCGACTCATCGTAGCGCTGCGCAATGGCCCCGCGCAGGGCGCTTCCCATGGTGCGATCTTCGACCGGGACTGAACGACCGGGGAGCATTGGATGCGATGGTAGCAAAATTCCCCGCAAGAAACCCGGATGGCCGCGTTCTCTTGCATCCGGGAACGATTTCCGGCCGAGGAGGGCGGCATGGCGAAGATTTCAGGGCTTCTTGGCGCGACATGGCGCAAGCGGGCGATCGCGGCCGGCGCAGTGTTCGCGTTGATGGTGAGTCTGCCGGCAATGGCAGGTGGGCCGGTTGAGAACGAAAATTTCAAGGTCCTGGCCCCTATTGTGCACGGCAACCTCGCGATTTTCCCCGTTGTGGCCGCTCGCAACTTCGACACCTCAGAATTCATCACTCTCGATGAAGGCGTGCATTCGGGACAGGTCACTGTAACCGAAGCGGGCGAGGAGCGCGGCCTGGTTCGACCCGGCCAGGCGATATCGCCGAGGCCGAGCGCCCAGGTGAACAACCTGGTGCTCTACAACAACTCCTCGCGGCCGCTGCTTTTGTTGGCAGGGGAGATTGTGACCGGAGGCAAGCAGGATCGCGTCATCGGCTCCGACAGGATCGTTCCCGCGAACACCGGCCCGATTGATCTCGGCGTTTTTTGTGTCGAGCCGGGGCGGTGGGTGGGCGCGAGTTCCAAGTTCGGATCGATGGGCGCGCAAATGGCTCAACCCAGTGTGCGCACGCCGGCAATGGCCGAGCGCGATCAGTTGCAGGTATGGGCTAACGTAAGGGAGTCGAACGCTCGGATAGCAAACAATCTTTCCGCACCAGAAGCGGCAGCCATGGCAGGTACCACTTCCTATGCGAAGGTTTTTCAGAGCGCGCCGGTCGAGAAGATTGTCGCGGGGTATGGCGGCCTCGAATCCGAACAGTCCATTCTGCGCGAGCTCCGCGCGAAAAATGCAACGGGCGTGGTGGTTGCGGTCAATGGACAAATCGTTTGGGCCGATGTGTTTGCCAGTACCGATCTGCTTGCGAAGTACTGGCCGAAACTCATGCGCAGCTATGTGGCAGAAGCCATGACCTCAGGCAGCAACGGAGGGGTGGCCAGCCAGCATGACGCGGATCTTTACATGCGCAGTCTCAGCGGGGGGCGCGAGGTTGTCGAAACCGAGGCGGGTATTTTCCGCCGCACCGAGGTGAGCGGCGATGCTTATCGTGTATTTGCGTTGACATCTCTGCTTCCCAAGACGGATTTCACAGTTCATATCGCAAAGATGCGCGAAGATGTCAAAGTTGGTTCGATGGACTGACCCCGATTCGGCGCAGTGCGCGGCGATTTCATACACCGGAAAAACAACATACCCTGGCACTGTGTTTGTGAAAGGGATACGTATCCAGCGAAGGGCGGAGCGCTCGCATTTCACCCCCTGCGCGGGCGCCCGCGATCGAACAGACCTGCCACAGAATCTGATCGAAGACCCGCTATTCAGACGTATGTCGCCAGATCTGAACGGGATAGCGGCAGCCCCGGTCATTCTACCGCCGGTTGCGTTCATAAAACACTTTCATATAAGCTTTAAGTCTCAGCCAAACCAGATCTTGGCGGATTGGGACACAGGCCGCACGGGTTCTGTACCCATCCAAGGGCCAAAGCACCTTAAGGCGAACAGGCGCCATGAACCTCCCCAGCGCTTCAGCAATTGAACAGTGGCCATGGCCAGTCCGCGCAACATTGGGCTGTGCTGCCGCAATCGCTGCGGTCGCATTGACGTACGCGATCGAGCCTTTGCGTGCGTTCCCACTCCTTCTGGCCTTTCCGACGGTCATATTGAGCGCGTGGTTCCTCGGCATGATGGGCGGCATGTGCTGCGCAATGACCGACGTCATCCTGGTCGACCAGTTCCTCACCAGGACGCAACTTCGATTCTCCATCGGCAACGCCCGGGAATTCGCGCGCTTGATCATGTTCCTGATCGTCTCGCTCGTTCTGGGATGGGCGATCCGGCGCCTCGCGCACCAGCGAGCCTTGCTGAGCCTGATGGAAATGCGAGAGCGGCTGAACCGCGCCAACATCGAGAAACGGCTGGCCGAAGAGCGCGCACATTCCATGGAAGAAATTCGAGATCGCGATGAAATGCTGCAGCTGGCCTTGCGCGCGAACGGAATGGGCTTATGGGTCTGGGATCTGCAAAAGAATGTGGTGCACCGTTCCGAAGAGATGCTGCGCATGGTGGGCCGCAAGCCCGGAACGCTCTCGAACGATCCCGAAGCCTGGCTCAAGTTCATTCATCCCGACGACGTGCACGGCGTGATGGACGCGATGCACAGGACGCGCGACACAGGGATGGATTATCACAAGCAATACCGGGTGATCTGGCCCGACGGATCCATTCACTGGATTGAATCACAGGGCAAATGCCAACGCGACAGCGAAGGGAAGATTACGCGGCTGGTGGGCGTGATGGCCGATGCCACCCAGCGCAAGCGCACGGAAGAAGCAATGTTGCGGGCGGAGAAACTTGCCGTTGCGGGTCGTTTGGCAGCGTCGGTCGCGCACGAAATCAACAACCCTCTCGAAGCGGTCGCCAACCTGCTTTACCTGATCACGATGACGGACACGGTGGCGGAGTGCCAGGACCGCGCGGGCCAGGCGCTCGACGAGTTGATGCGCGTTTCGATGATCGCCCGGCAGACGCTGAAATTCCATCGCCAGGAGGGGACGCCAAAATCAATTCTGCTTTCAGAATTGGTCGAAGGCGTCATTGCAATGTTCCGGCCGAAGCTGGTTGCGGCGCATATCGAAGTGCGGCTGAAAGTCGTCAGGGAATCGCGCATCGCATGCATGCCGAGCGAAGCCCAGCAAATCTTCGCCAACCTGGTTGCCAATGCGATTGAGGCGATGCCAAAGGGCGGAAAATTGCTGGTGCGTTTGCGCAATTCAAAAGACTGGCGCGACCGAAGCAAATCGGGCATGCGCGTGACGTTTTTTGATTCCGGCATCGGCATGGACCGGCCAACACTGAAGCGGATTGAAGAGCCGTTTTTCACCACGAAGACTGAGACCGGCACCGGCCTTGGGATGTGGGTGGTTGCCCAGCTCGTGGAACGTCATCACGGTTCGGTCTCAGTATGGAGTTCGCAACGGGATGGACGCAGTGGAACTACTTTCTCGGTGTTCCTGCCGATGGGGGAAGAGCACGTTCTCAAGGAACTCGTGGATGGGTATGCGCAGACTGTGAATCCTGCAGCGATGAATTGACGGCTTCACACTACGGCTGCCTGACGCGCGGAAGCGGCCCACCCTCCCACAAGGAGTGGAGCCGCCTCATCGCATTCCGGGCGAACTTACCTGGCGGCCGGAAGCTTGTTCTGAATTCAAATTCATCCTGCTGCCGATCACGCCGCTACAGCGTGCGTTTGAACAAAGGCGTCGCGATCAGCAAAGTTCCGATGCCGAACGTAAACAGAAACAAAAGGTCGTAGCGAATCGATACCCATCCCCCGTCTTTCAGCAGGATGGATTGGAACCCATGGATTGCATACGTGAACGGGTCGGCAACCGCGATCGCGTGCAGCCACTTGGGAAACGCCGCAATGGGATAAATAGCTCCCGACGGGAAGAAAAGGAGCGTATTGAGAACGCCGAACATCGCGCGGGGAACGAGCGGATCGTCCACCCGAACCATCATGAGAAACATCATTCCGTTGAACGCGATCGACGTGCCCAGAATCAGGAAGAACAGCTGGAGCAATGCCGCAGGATGAAAGATGACGCCGAGCCCCGCCATGAGCGAGCCGATCACGGTGAGCGATATTCCAGACAGTACGGCCTTGATCGCTCCGGCGATATTGAGCCCCATGACGAGTTCGAGCTTGGTAATCGGCGTGACGAGATAACCCTCGTGCACACCGCGTGCTTTGTCATCGATGTAGAGCATCCCGCCGCCGATCATGACCGAGATATACATGGCGAGGGCCACGGAGCCGGCGAGCAGAAACTTCATGTATTCGATGTACGGATAGAGTTCGACCGTCTCAAGCGCGATGTTGTTGACGATGCGAGGCTGAATCACGGGCTGGTTCAGGGCGTCGACCAGCGATTGCATCTCCGATTCGAGAGAGGCGCTCATGAACTGGTCGGAGTTATCGACCACGAGGCCGATCTGCGGCTTATCCTGTGCGTAAACACGGCGCGAAAACTGGGCCGGAATAATCACGGCGGCATCGACTCTGCCGTTGCGAACATCTTCGCGGGCTTCGCGCTGATCAGCGTAGTCGACGGTTGTAAAGGTTCTGATGTTGGAGGCGACCGCATCGAAAGCTTCGCGGACCTTGACCGCCTGCGGCCCGTGATCGTAATCGACGACCGCGACGCGGGCATTGCGGATCTTTCCCCCAAATGCGTTGCCGAGAATGAGCAGCTGTACCAGCGGCAACATCATCGACATGATCATGAGGACAGGCGAGCGGAAGAATTTGCGCATTTCGCGCTCGACAATGGCAAGCATTCTATTCATGGCTGCGCTCCTGGCCGCGGCGGCATCATGAAGACCGATTTGACCTGTTCGTCGCGGAGTTGACGGCCTGTGTAATGGACAAACACATCATCGAGCGACGTGTTCTGCACGCTCAGCGACGCGAGTGTTTCGCCGAGCTTCGCAGCCATCTCCACGAGCTGCGTGGTGGTCTGCGAACCGTTCGAGGTCAGGATCCGGTAGACGCCTGCCGACTGCGACTGTACCTCGGTGACGTCGGGGAGCTTCTCCAAGCGAGACTTCCATTCCTCTGACTCGCGCGCGAATTGCACTTCAACGACATTGGAGCCCGGAACGCTCTGCTTCAATTCCACCGGACTGCCTAACGCGACCAGGTTGCCGTGGTCGACAATCGCGATGCGATCGCAAAGCCGGTCGGCCTCCTCCATGTAATGCGTGGTCAGCAGCATCGTGAGGTTGCGCGTCTTCTTCAGGTTGTTGAGCATCTCCCAGACCGCGATGCGCGAAACCGGATCCAGACCCGTGGTGGGCTCGTCGAGAAAGAAGATGCGCGGATCGTGGACCAGCCCCCGGGCAATTTCGAGCCGGCGCCGCATCCCGCCTGAAAGGGTCTTGGTTTGCGCCGTCCGCCACTTCGTGAGGTCGACCGCTTCGAGCACCTCGGCAATGTTCTTCTCGCGCCGCGCACGCGGCACGCTGTAGAGCTTGGCGTAGATGAACAGGTTCTCTTCGACCGTGAGGTCCTGATCGCTCGTCAGCGCCTGCGGGATCACACCGATTAAGCGCCGCACTGCGTCGGAATCGTACATCACGTCGTGGCCGGCCACCATGGCTTTCCCGGCGGTAACCGGAATGAGCGTCGTCATCATGCGAATCAGCGTGCTCTTGCCCGCGCCATTCGGTCCCAATAGTCCGAAAATCTCTCCATCGGCAACTTCAAACGAGATTCCCTTCACCGCCTCGAAGTCGCCGTAGCGCTTGACGATGTTTTCGACAGCAATCGCAGCCGTGCTGTAGTCGTTCCTCTTGCCGTTGCTCGCGGCAGGGCGCTTATCGGCGATTGTTGTCGATTTGTTGGGCTGTTCGTTCATCGCTCACCAGCTTGCTTCTCGGGCGGTTCCGCCACGGGGCTTTCTTGCTGAGGCCTATTGCTTCACCAGCTTGGTTTTCGGGATGTAGACGTAGGCGGTCATGCCAGGAACAAACTGCTCTTTCGGATTGGGGATGAGCAACTTGATCTGCACGGTTTTGATGTCGCGCTTGCGGCCGCCGTTGATATCGCGCTGGGTCGCGAAATCAGCTTCTGCCGCTTTGGCAATCACTTTGCCTGAGACGGTGTCGCCGCTCGGCATCGCTACGCGAAGCGAATCGCCTAGTTTCACGGCATCCGCCTGCGTTTCAGGCAACGGAGCATAGACCCAGGTCTGCGTCAGATCCATGATGGTGGCGATGGTGCCGCCGGCCTGCAGCACTTCGCCCTGGCGCGCCGCCAGCACATTCACAGGCCCGCTCACCGGGGCGTAGACGTTGGCATAGCCGAGCTCGACACCCGCCTGCTGCGCGAGATACTCGGCGTTCTTCATCTGCCCGCGAGTAGAAGCGACAGTGCGCGCTGAAGCTGCCGCGAGCAACTCATGCGCGCGGGCCTGGCGAACCGCTGCATCGGCCGCGGAGACATTCTGACGCGCCGTGTCCACCGCAGCCTTTGCCGCCTGCAGGCTGGTCACAGCATCGTCCTTGGCCTGTTCGCTCATGATGCCCTGCCCGGCGAGGGCGACGATGCGTTTCGTGTCGGCCTGCTGATGGTCGTAGTTGGCTTGGGCCTGGGCAAGAGAAGCTTCGGCTGCATGCAACTGAGCTTCAGCGCTGACAGAGCCGCTCGAGACTTCGCCCTGGTTCTGACGTTCGGTTTCGACGGTTTCTCCCAGCTTGTAGCGATCGCTCGTGACCGTCGCTTCGGCGGCCTGCTGCGCCGCTTCCAGATCCCTGCTCTCGATGACGGCGACAAGGTCGCCCTGGTTCACCTGCTGCCCCTCCTGTACGTTCAACGTCTGAATGCGCCCGGGAATCTTGGCGCTGACCAGCACTTCATTCGCGTCGACCGTGCCGATGAGCATCAGGTCGCTGGGTGCGCGGGCCGTGAGCAGATACCAGGTCAGGGAGCCCAGCGTGAGCAGTCCGAGGATGAGGAATACCCTATTTCGTGCGTTCATCGTGCCTCCGAAATACCAGCGGATCGCCTTTCAATTCGGGCATGGGCGTATCGGCAAGAACGCGAGCCGACAGTTCAGCGCCGCGTTGCCGATCGATAAAAACCGCTTGCCCGAGAAATTCAACCAGAGCTTTTCTGCGCGCTGCCAGCGCATCCGGCGCGAAAGGCTCGAAGGGCATCAATTGACGCCATACCGGCGCGCTGAGGAAATAGAAAACATTGGCGCCCATCGCTGCGAGCGGAATCTGAAACCAATCCACATTGATGAGCTCGCCGGAAGAGATGCCCTCACGGATCATTGCCTGCAGCATGGTCTGGATGGGGCCGAAGACACGCTTGACCAGCACGTCGATCGCGTTTGATTCGCCCTGGTGCAGGCGCATCATTTCCTGCTGCATCAGGCTCTGAAACTCGCGCTGCCCGAGGATCCGGTCGAAGTGATCCAGTGCCGTCCGAAGCAGACGCTCGCCAGCCGATGCCTCGCGGAGAAAAACGGCCATCGAGCGATCGCGAATCTTGCCTGCAATCATTTCGAGGGCGGCGCCGTAGAGATTCTCTTTGCTTTCGAAGTAGTAGTAGAGAAGCGCCTTGTTCACCCCGGCGGCCGTTGCGATGCGATCGGTTCGCGCGCCTGCAAGACCGTACGCGCTGAACTCGGTGAGAGCCGCATCGAGGATGCGGGCACGGGTCTCGGCAGCGCGATCAGAAGCGGCGTGGGTGGCAGGCTGAGCGGTCATGGCAATAATTTAACTAACCAGTTAGTAAAATAGCTCGGATCAACTGAGAATTGCAAGCAAACCGCAGCATGAATCAAATAAGATGTTTATCATCAAATGATTAGCAAAGGAGGCGGCGTTCATGGTATTGCGAATCGGGGGCTGCGAGCCGATCCTTTGCGCTCCCCTGCTCCGGAAGGTAGACGGAAAGCTGATTGAACTCCTTGGGACGCTTGGAGCAGAAGACTGGGATCTCCAGACGCTTGCACGGGAGTGGAAGGTGCGCGATGTGGCAGCACACCTGCTGGATACGGTGCTGCGCAAGCTATCGCTGGTCCGCGATTCGTGGTTCGTCGAGAAGGTCGAGCTGCGCTCCGCGCAGGATGTGGTCGATTTTGTGAACCGGGTGAACCGCGAGGGCGTTGCGATCTATCGCCGGCTGAGCCCGCCGGCCCTGATCGACATGATGACGCTGGCGTGCGAGCAGAGTGCAACGTTTCACGAGGCGCTCGATCCGTTCGCGCAGGCTGCTTTCAACGTGAGTTGGGCCGGCGAAGAGACGTCGCTGAACTGGTTTGACACGGCACGCGAGCTGACCGAGCGATGGCACCATCAGCAGCAGATTCGGCTGGCAACGGCCCGGGCTGGCATCATGACCCCGGAGTTGTATTTCCCGGTGCTGGATTGTTTCGCGCGCGGGCTGCCGTATTCGTTTCGCGATGTGCACAGGCGAGAGGGAACGACGTTGGAATTGGAGATCCTTGGGGAATGCGGCGGGCGTTGGTGGTTGTCGCGCGGCGCTGAGAGCTGGAGATTTGTCGGTTCGGCAAGCCGCGAACCAGATGCGCGGATCGCGATTCCGGAAGAGATTGCCTGGCGTGTGTTCACCAGGGGAATCGCCCGGGATGCGGCTGCAGCGCAGTCAGAGATCACCGGAGACCGCGAGCTTGCCGAACGCGTGTTGCAGCTGACTGCAATCGTCGCCTGACGAACCTGGTTCAGGCGAGCAGGTCGATGCTGCTCCCAGACGACTCGGAGCCCAGGGAATCCTCGGCGTTCCCCTCACCATCCACTGGCTGCTCTTCGTTCTCCGTTTCTTCTTCGAGCCCGCGAGAGGAGCGCTCTGTCGTGCCGGAGCCCGCGTCATCGGGGCGCGCCGGCGGGTCAACCTTGATCACCAGCGCTTCTGCGCTTGCCCTTCCGCTCGCGCCTGGCAGCATGACTGCACGAATTCCCGGAACTGGACCGATTTCCATTGCCTTGGCCGCCTCGCTTCGGGGTTCCTTCATTCCGTATATCGGCCAAAGAGCGGGATCGATCAAGGCTTTCAGGAAGAAATTACGTCTGCGCTGGAGGCGGTGGCAAGTAGGCGCGCCAAACCCGTTGGCAGCCTGAGGACCGGTCAAGCACTTGCTACACTGAGGCCATGCCGGACGCACCGGAGTTTCAGCGCATCGCCCAAGAAGCACTCGCGTCGCTGAGGCGTCACCTCATTCTTCACGAAAAAGAGGACGAGCCAGGGTTCGAAGTGGAAGAGCAGAACGGAGTGCTCAACGTCCGGTTTGAAAAAACGGGCGCCAAACTCGTGATTGCGCGAATGCGCCCGTGCGACAGATCTGGATCACTGCGCTCTCCACCAGCTTTCAGCTCGACTGGGATGCAAGCGCGGGATCCTTCGTGGTGCCGCGATCAGGCGAGCGGCTCGAGCCGCTCGTTGATCGCCTGATTCAGCAACAAGCAACCGGTTAGCGGAAGGCGGGCGGCCTGTCGGCTATGCTGCTGCCCCGCTGCTTGTTTGGCTGATCGCCCATCGTGAAGCGAAGTTGCGTCGCGCCGGGCTGGAGCTTGCTGATCGGCAGCCACGAGCTCGGATAGGCAGCGCTATTCAACGTCACGGTTTGCACGAAGACGCCCAAGCCCTCGCGCGTGACGACCAGCGTTCTTCCTCCCGCAAGCTTCAACGTTGCCTTGTCGAACATCGGCGCGCCCAACACCACTCCTCCTACGCCGGGAACGGCCGGGTAGAATCCCAGCGCATTCCAGACATAGACACCCGAGGTTGCACCGAGGTCGTCGTTGCCGGGAATGCCGTCCGGCTTCACGGTGAAGGTTTGTGCTGCGATGCGCGAGATGACGTCCTGCGTCTTCCACGGCTCGCCGGCAAACACATAGGCATACGGAGTGACAAAGTCGGGTTCGTTCTCCATGTTGAAGCAGGGCTCGCCCCAGCAGCGCAGCTTCGAGAAGAACTTGTCGAGGCGAGGCTCGACGGCCGCATCACCGCCCATCGCCTTCAACAGAGCCGGATAGTCGAATGGAATCATGAAGCTGTACTGGTAGGTGTTGCCTTCTTCGAAGCCGTTCTGATCGGTGGAAACGGGCGCGTTGTCGCGCTTCGGCATGGAGTGCTCCGGATCGAAGCCTGCCTCCCACGTGCCGTCCGCATTGCGAGGCCGGATCCAATGCGTTTCGGGATCGAGGAGGTTTTTCCAGTTTTCTGAGCGGGCGAGGAACTGCTTGTACTCGGACTCATTGCCGAGCTTGTGCGCAAACTGCGCAATGGCAAAATCGGCGCTGCAGAACTCGAGGGTCCGCGAAGCATCGATGGAGTCGTTGTTCGCCGGCACATAGCCAAGCTTCATATAGTCGGCCAGGAACGGACGTTCCGAGTCATTGTGCGGACCTTTGCCAGGCTCGGTTCCTTCCTTCACCATGTACTTCAGGGCGGTCGCAGTATCGAAGTTCTTCGCGCCAAACGCATAGGAAGACGAAAGCAGGATCGAGGGTGAGTCGCCTCCCATCACGTAGGTGACGTCGTTGGCCGCCGGCCAGCGGGGATACCATCCACTTTGCTCGGCGTCATTGACCAGCGACTGCATCATGTCCGATTCGCGCTGCGGTTCAAAGAGCGCCTGCAGTTGGACCGTGTTGCGATAGATGTCCCAGTCAGAGAAGTTCGCGTATTGCGCCGCCTGCTTCGTGCCGGCGAGCGAATGAACTTTGTCGTCGAATCCGATGTACTTGCCGTCGTCATCGCTAAACAAAGTGGGAGCGAGCAGCGAGTGATACAGGCCGGTGTAGTAGATGGTGCGCTGGTCGGCGGTGCCGCCCTCGACGGCTGCGCGATCCAGCAGACCGCTCCATGCGGTGCGGGCCTTCGCATGAACGGCATCGAAGTCCCAGCCGCTGATTTCGTGCTCGAGATTCACGAGTGCCCCAGCTTCGCTTACATAGGAAACGCCGACCTTGAACAGCACTTCATGAACATTGCCGAAGTCGAGCCAGGCTCCCGTGTGCTTGCCGCTGGCTTCACGAGTGTCCTGCAGCATCGAGTCATCCTGCCAGAGCCGAGCTTTAAAGGGTTGGTTGAACCTACCCGCGAGGTAGAGCTTGTAGTGTGAATCGGAACCGCAGAACCCACCCGCGGCGGTCGATCCAGCAAAGGTATCGGCGGATTTCAACTCGATCGAGTTGCCATAAGCCTCGGCCGAGCGGCTTGTCTCGCCTGGATTGAAATGCGTATTCGCGCTGCTGCCGGCATTCACCAGAAGGCGAGCAGGCACTCCTGCCGGAAAACTGAAACGCGCGATCCCGGCGCGATCGGTCACGGTCAACTCGACGCGGACCCCTGTTGGCAGGGTCAGAGCGTAGTAGCCAGGATGCGCAACCTCGTTGGCGTGGTCAAAGTCGGCAGCATACGGAGCAAAGTGGGCGCCTGGACTGGTGGACAACGGACTGCTCGTGGGAAGAACGGCGAAGTCTCCATACAAGGGGCAGCCGGCGCCACTCAGATGGGTAAGACTAAAGCCAAACAGTTTCTTGTCGTTGTGAAAATACCAGGCGTCGTTGTTGCTGTCGGGGCTCCACTGCACCATGCCGAACGGCATGGACGCGCCGGGAAACGTGTTGCCGCCTCCGTCTGTGCCGATGATGGGATTGACGGAATCATAGGGTGTTGCTGCGGACTGCGCGCGCGTCGACGCCGCAGTCGAAATGAGAAAAAGACCAAGGCTGAAATAGAGAGCAAGGCGAAATTTCATAGAGAACCCTTTGGTGGAAAGGTTTCCACTCGCAGGAATTCTACTCTCCCGGCGACAGGCGTCCTGTGCCCAATGCAAAAGCGGCCCAGCGATGATTCGCCGGACCGCTTATAAAGGCCGACGGGCTTACTTGAGGTTGTAAACCGCTTGCAGTTCCTTGTCTGCGATGTCCTGCGGCAATGGTGCGTACGAGAGCGCCGACACTTCGCCTTCACCGGATTTGATGATCCAGCTCAGAAGGTCTTTGACAATCTTCCGCTTGTTGGCATCATTGCCCGGATCAACGGAGATCAACAGGTAGGTGAAGCTGGAGATCGGATAAGCCTGGGCGCCGGAAGCATTGGTGATGGACACCCGAAAATCATCGGTCTTGAACTTCAATCCGGCAGCCGCCTCCGTCACGCCGGCGATCGAGGCCGTAATCCAGTTTCCGGCCGCGTTCTTGATGGCACCGAAGGTGATGTGATTTTGCAATGCATAGAGCAGTTCGACATAGCCGATGGCACCCGGCAGCTGGCGTACGAGAGCAGCCACATTCTCATTTCCCTTGCCGCCAACGCCCACGGGCCAGCCGGGTGATGAGGACCTGCCCGGACCGCTTTCCCACTCTTTGCTGACCTTGCTCAGGTAATCGGTAAAGATGAAGCTGGTTCCGGAAGCATCGGAGCGATGGACAACGATAATCTTCTGGTCTGGAAGTTTCGCGCCGGGATTGTCCTTTGCGATGCGCGGATCGTTCCAATTCGCGATTTTGCCCAGGTAGATGTCAGCCAGCATGTCGCCGCTGAAGCGCAGATCGGTGACTCCAGGCACATTGAAGACCGGCACAACCGCGCCCAGCACAGTGGGAATGTGAATGAGCTTCCGGTTGCAAGTCTTCATCGCGTCGTCGGTCATGGGCATGTCCGACGCGCCGAAATCAACCAGCCCCGAGCAGAACTGCTTGATGCCGCCTCCGGAACCAATGGATTGATAGTTGATCTCAACACCCTGATGCGCTGAGCTATATTCGCTGAACCATTTCGAATAGATCGGATACGGGAACGTCGCGCCCGCCGCGGTTATCGTCGTTTGAGCCTGCGCGGCCGCCAGTGCTACTGCGAACACACCCGCTGCAATCAATGTCCTCTTCACTGAATTCTCCCTTGCTGGAATTCGATGCCGATGTTGATTCTCTTCCTGGAATGTTACGGGGATTTGAACGATTGGCAGGATTTAGGGCGTCAATTCCGGGCGGCTGTCGTCGAAGGCGTGGCTGCAACTTCTTCGGTCCGCAGGGGCTTCTGGGCCACCGGGAGGGTGAAATAGAAAGTTGCGCCCGAGCCCAGTTCGCTCTCGACCCAGATGCGCCCTCCGTGAACCTGAACGATATGCTTCACAATCGCCAGCCCAAGACCGGTCCCGCCTGACTCACGTGAGCGCGCCTTGTCGACCCGATAAAAGCGCTCGAAGATCCGCGCGAGATGCTCCGATGCGATGCCGGGGCCGAAGTCCTGGACAAAAAACTCAATTTCGTTCTGCAGAGCCAGGGCTCCGATACGAATCCTTTTTCCCGGTCCGCCATATTTGATCGCGTTTTCGATCAAATTGCCGAACACCTGGTTCATGGCATCGGGATCGGCCATGACAAGGGAATCGGGCGCGCCAGCGTCTTCAAGCTCAACGCTCGAATCGACCACGATTCCCCCAAGGGACTCGATCGCATCCTGCAGGAGCGCACTGGCCCGGAAGGGTTGTGCCGCCAGTTTGTAGTCGGGGCTTTCGACGCCGGCAAGGGCCAGCAAATCCTCAGTCAATCGGTTCATCCGGCTCGCGTTCTTGAGGATAATGGCGAGGAATTCCCGCGTTGTTTCCGGGCTGGGCTGCGGCTCCTCCACGAGGGTTTCCACATAGCCCTGGATCGAAGTAAGCGGTGTGCGCAGCTCGTGGCTTACGTTGGCGATGAAGTCGCGGCGCGATTTCTCTGCAGCCTCGATGCGGGTCACATCGTGAAGCACTGCGAGCGCTCCACCCGATGGCAGGGGGGCGGCGTTGATCTCGAAAATACGACCGGGTGCGAGCGAACTGGATCGCCCAAACCGCATTTCGTGAGACTCGAGAACGCGGCGCACACAATCCAGCAATTCCGGATCTCGAACAGAGTGGATCAGCGGACGTCCGGCGCGGATTTCTGTGCCGGCAATGCTCCGCATCACGGCGTTCGACCAGCGCACATGCCCCTCGTTCGTAACCGCGAAAACAGCCTCCTGCATTGAGTCGAGCATCGTCGCCAATTCGTGCCGCCGGTTTTCCATTTCGGCGAAGGTTTGGTCGAGCCGCTCGGCTGTCTGGTTGAGGGCACCTTCCATTTCAGACAGCTCGTCTCCTCCCTCCAAATCGAGACGCGCGCTCAGATCGCCCTGGGCGATCCGCCGCGCAAATGCGACGACGCGCTGAAGGCGCCGCGAGACGTTCCCCGCGGCCCATGCCGCCAGGGGCAATGCGACGGCAAGCGCAATCAAACCCGACCAGAGAGCCTCGTTTCCCAACCGGTGCAGGGCGTCAGCCGGCATGTGCTCCATGAAGCGACGCAGGATCAGCTCCATTGCCACCGTTTGGAACACGAGCAGCAAGACGAAGAGACCGAGGAGCTTTGTGAAAACTTTGCGGGTCAACTGGGACCTGCTCTCTTTCGCTGGAAGAGCGGGTTCGGCCTAGTCGCTCTTGGGGATCTCGAAGCGATAGCCGGCACCGCGCACGGTCTTTAAATAGCGAGGATTCTCCGGATCAATCTCGATTTTCTCACGGATGCGGCGTACATAAACGTCCACTGAGCGCGGCGTGACAAAGCGTGCGTCGCCCCAAACGGCGTCGAGAAGGTGGTCGCGGCTGAACACCCTGCCGGGGTGGCGCGCGAGGTAGTCAAGGAGCCGGAACTCGGTCGCCGTCGTCGTGGTCAATTCGCCGCGGACCTTTAACTGCATGGCTCCCTGGTCGATGATCACTTCTTCAAAGCTGATGACCGAGGGCGTGAGGGGCCGTTCGAAGCGGCGGAGGACGGCTTTGACCCGCGCAACGAGTTCGCGCGTGGCGAAAGGCTTCGTAATGTAGTCGTCGGCTCCAAGTTCAAGACCAAGAACACGATCGTTCTCCGCCGCACGCGCCGTGAGAAAAATGATCGGAATGGTGGAAAGCGTGGGATTCTGGCGCAACCGGCGGCAAACGTCGAGCCCGTCTCCCCCGGGGACCATGATGTCGAGCAGAAAGAGAGCAGGCGCTTGCCGCTCGGCCTCTGGAATGAGGTTAGTCGGGGTATGAAACAACTTTGTGGCGAAGCCGGCAGCTTCAAGATGATGTTGCACAAGCCGGGATATATCGGTGTCGTCTTCCAGTACAAATACCGTCTGGCTCAACCGGTTTGTCCTCGCCCGGCGGCTATTTTGGTTGAGCTGCTGGGGCCGCACGGAACCGTTATCAGACTAATGCAATCAGGCAAAAGGATTGCAAACGTTTGATGAATTCGGCTGAGAGCAAAAAAGGAGACAAGTGGCCCGATCTTTTTGGAATGGTTGGAGTTGAGGCAGGTTTTGGTGAACGCCTCGCGCTCACGGAGTCATAAGACAGCATCCTCTCGTTCCACCCGCGGCAAAAGCGCGCAGGCGTCCGCGGCACGACTCGGCTCGAGTGTCCTGGTGGCGGGTGAATCGGAAGGATCAGCCTGGTCCTTCCCAGCGCGGGGATCCCGCCGGTTTGCTTCCGCGCGCCTCGCTCTTTTCTTGCGAACTTCGTCGGCGGCCACCAGGATGAGTGCAATCAACGTGACCGCCAGAAGGCCGATCGCGAGCCCGCCATGCAGCTGGTCAAGCCCTTCGGAGTTGAAATCGCCATAGAGCAGGGCCAATCCGATGAACACGAAAAACAGATGCGCGCAGAAAACCCGCAGCGACGCCTTGCCCAAAGTAAGAAACGGCTCAATCGCAACCAGCCGCATGACATATTTGCGCAGCCAGTAGCAGAACAGGGCGAAAGCAGTCAGGTTCACGACCCGCAACGGGCCAATCTGCCACTTGTCGAGCAGAAAGCCGAACGATTGTGGCGTCAAGTGCGGTCCGAACCAGGCGAAACGAACTCCAACGAAGAAGACGCAGATGGCGGCCGCACCACCGGCAACCCAGGCCGGCATCCTGGGAAAGACCCGCGCCTCCTTGGCAGACCGCGCCCCCAGCCACAGCCCGACCGTCCAAAGAAACTGCCAGCCGAACAGGTTGAACGCACCGGTCTCCTGCAGCGGAATATTGAGGTGGATGACGTGCACAATCCAGTTGTGAACCAAGTCGCGCAGCCCGAATTGCGCGAAAAGCCACACGACCCCGCTCATGCCGAGAACCCAGCGCCAACCGAACTTGACAGCCGCCGACAACACCACCGGCGTGAGGAACAGGAACGTGATGTACATGGGCAGAATGTCAAGCAGCGGCGGGCAGTAAAGCAGCAACACGGATCCTGCAATGGCTACGAACGGATGCACGAGGTAAAAATTAAGAAGATTCGTGATCGCGACTTTGTGGGTATGCACGGCAAATGCTGCCACGACGGTGAACGCCAGGGTGAGCATCACCAGGTGGTACTTGTAAACCGTGAGGGACCGCCTCCAGAGCCGTGCGCGCACGTGGGCCGGGTCGTACTCCAGATCACGAATGTAGAGCCGGCCTACCAGCAGAGCCGAAATCAGGACAAACCCCTCAGCCGACGTGAGGAAGCCAAGCGGCTGGTCAACAAAGTCGCTGAAATGCGTGGGAAGGTGCGTGACCGTCATCCAGACCAGGAACAGTCCCCGCAGTGCGTCGAGTTCAGGACGGCGTTCGAGTTTGTAGCGCATTCGGCAGAGCCGGATCGGCGACCCCTGGGTCGAACGAAGGTAGGCTTATGCAATTAGACGCTAAGTCCGGGGACCCGGTTTGCCTTCCCTTCGAGGCAGTTCAAACCACCCGCGGCAGCGCGGGTTGCCTGCCAGGGTGCCTGGACCTTCTTGACGAGATTTGGCGCATTCTGCAACACTCCCTGCGCATAGCCGCGACAGGTGCAGTACACACTCTTTCCCCCGGGGTCCGGCGGTTGCACTCGTTCTGTCGCGGAGTGCTGACCACGTAACGACCCGCAATGTGAGCGGTACTCAAACGCGCCCTCAAAAGGAGGAGAACATGAAGAAGTATCTGGCAGAACTGGTTGGAACCTTCATTCTGGTGCTCTTTGGTTGCGGAACTGCAGTGGTGGCAGGTCCGAAGGTCGGCATTGTCGGCATCGCCTTTGCCTTTGGGTTCGCGCTCATTGGTGCAGCCTATGGGATCGGGCCTATCTCCGGCTGCCACATTAATCCGGCAGTCAGCCTGGGAGTATGGATGGCGGGCCGGATGACATCACGAGACATGATTGGCTACTGGATCGCACAGTTCCTCGGCGCGATTCTCGCTGCCTGGATCCTGTCGTTTTATATCGTTGGCGGAGTGCCGGGTGGCTACGATGTAGCTGCGAACGGCCTGGGACAGAACGGCTGGGGACCCGGATACCAGGGCGAATACAACGTGATCTCGGCAATTGCGTTCGAGTTCATTGCGACGCTGATTTTCGTGATCGTGATTCTGGGGTCGACGCAGAAAAGCGCGCCCGCTGGTTTCGCCGGACTGATCATCGGCATCACGCTGGTTGTGATTCACATTTTCGGCATCAGCATCACCGGCGTCAGCGTAAACCCTGCCCGCAGCTTTGGTCCCGCGCTCTTTGTCGGCGGCAAGGCCCTGAGCCAGATATGGCTCTTCTTGCTGGTGCCAAGTCTGGGTGGTGCTGTTGCAGGTCTGCTCTTCAGGATGAACTTGCTGGCTGCCACTCCTGAAGCTGAAGTGAAAGAAGTGCGGGAAGTCGTGGGAGCATAAGACGACTCCCCGCAGGTTTCGAGGATCAGGCGTTGGCATCGGCGGCTGACTCGAGCGCGGCGATGTAGTCCGCCACCGCTTCGCTCCAGCCGTCGATGTGCGTCCAATTTATTACTTGGCACGCGCCGTAAAGCGCAAACGCACATAGTCGGCGGTCCAGTTGCCGTCCTCATCGCGAAGCGCAGGAGCCAGCAGATCGGTTGTCTCGCGCACCACAGTTTCCTGGATCTGTTCCGGCAATTGTCCGATCACGCCGGAACGAAACGTTCGCAGCCACCCCACCATCCCGCCTTCTGCCAGTCGTGTTCGCCGCGGGAAATGTTCGATCCGTTCGACGATGAAGCCGTGCCGCTCAAGCCGCCGCGTGTACGCCTCGGGCGTGGGATAGTAATTTACTTCATTTTCGACGTTTCCGAATCCGTAACGGGTCAGAACGGCGGTAAATGCGACCAGGATGGCTGCGACATTGCCATGCCCACCCATTTCGGCGACGAACCGGCCGCCCGGCCTGAGAACCCTGCGCACTTCGCTCAGCATCGCGTCCTGTCCGCGAACCCAATGCAACGCAGCGTTCGAAAAGACCGCGTCAAAGGAGCCATCGGCATACGGTAGTGATTCGGCCGGCGATTCCTCCGCATCCACCCCGCGGGATCGCGCTGCCGCAACCATCTGCGGTGAGGCGTCGACACCTTTCACGAAGGCGCCGCTCGCGATGAGTCTCTTCGTGAGCTGGCCGTCTCCGCAACCCAAATCGAGAATGCGCTCGCCGGGCTGCGCGGCAAGCCATTCCAGCACGCCTCCAGCCAACGCAGGGACAAATGCGCCGTCTTTCGCGTACGCCTGCGGATCCCAGGTCTGGGTCATCTCCAACTCCCCCAATTCCAGATTGGCTGTTGAAGGTCCATAAAGCAAAGTTATTTTGTTTTGCGCTTTGATAAGCAGAACTTATGAAAGGGCAGGCCAGTGCGAGGTGTCCAAACTCAAATCGACTGCACCGGGATCAGAGTCAGATCGTCGACCAGGCCCACTTCCTTTTGTACAAAGGGCTCGCCGTAGCGGACACCCGCGAGCAATCCATAGTGCCGCGCTTCGGCAAACGTGCGCTCGCGAATCTCTTCTTCGGGTACGAACAGTCCGCCACCCGTTTCCTGGTTTGCATATTGCGACTTATAGGCCATCAACGCGGCATGGCGCTGATCGATGAAGGGCGTGATGTCCACAACGAAGCTCGGCCGCACATCCGCGTACAGGCTGGCATAGACGATTTTGTAGGGACGATGCGGCGCTGAGGCCGTTTCGATCTTCGCGAGTCCGGCAAGAAAACACGCTTCATAGCCCAGTGTCGCCACGATCGCATGATCCGGATGGCGCGCCTGCCAATAGGGCAGGATCACGACACGGGGTCGAATCTCGCGCAGCACACGCGCAATCTTCACGCGATTTTCAAAAGTGTTTTCGATGGCGCCGTCGGGCAGGGCAAGCGCCTGGCGCCATCCAACCCCGAGCAGTCTTGCCGCTTCGGCAGCTTCGAGTCCCCTGTCCTGAGCCGTTCCGCGCGTGCCGGCTTCGCCCTGCGTGAGATCGAGAATGGCCGTACGCAGGCCGCGCGCAGCCATCCGCAACAGCGTTCCGCCGCAGGTCTGTTCCACATCGTCGCGATGAGCTGCTATTGCCAGCACGTCGGCCGCAGGGAAATCGGACGCATTGGCCATGAGATCAGTAGACGGTGTTGTTGCCGTCCGTTGTGGCATCCATGTAGGCCACGTCCGATGCCGTGCCCGTCACCGTGACGTACTGGTTGTTGATCGACGAGCCGTCTTTGGTGGAATAGATGTATATCTGGCCGCCCTCTGCCACGTAGACCTTGTGCAGCCCCTCCACATCGGCAATGCCGGTGGCATCGCCCAGGTAGGGCTCGATCATCGTAACGGAGTTGTTCGCCGTGTTGTACATGGTGAGGCAGCCATAGGGTTGATCATTGGCGGCACGATATCCGTTGTCACACTTCGTCATGCCGATCCAGAGCGTATTGTCGTCTGCGAGTATCATCCGGCTCCTTGCGCCGGGCTGACCATCGCTGATCGGAGTGGAGCTTGTGACTGTATTGTTTCCGAGATTGATCACCGTCAGATTGCCGCCAAACAATCCATCCGCCTGCAATTGTTGCCCAACGACGTACATCGTTGAAGAATCGATGAGGGCGTTGCTGGCTCCGCCCGGAACGGGAATCATCGAACTTGCCAGAGCCGCCGCAGATGGAAGTTGGCCGGACTGCTGCCCCTGAAGGAAGATCATCGGGGCAACGGAAAGCGGCGTCACCGAAGCGGCTGACCCGCCACATTCCGGGCCGCAACTCAAAATGTAGGCCGTGCCGCCATCCGCTGAAAATACAGCTTTTACAGGACGATCGAACGTCAGCGGAGTTCCATCGGGGCTCTGCGCCTGGATGAGGCACCAGCGCGGCCCGTTCTGCGGCTCGCAATCGACAGCTGCGCTCGGCCAGGTGCCGGGCCCGCCTGAATAGGCCAGCGTTTGCTGTGCGGTCAACTTCACGGGGTAGTACATGTAGTTGGAGTTCTCGACGAACGCCAGCGCGACCGAGCCGCCAGGATTCACACTGACGCGATACACTCCCGGCAAACTGAGGCCATAGGTAGCCGCACCTCCTCCTGACGAGTCGATCACGCTTAAAATGTGGGCCGACTGGCTTGCCGCGAACACGTATTGCCCATTCCGGGAGACGAAAATGCTCGCCGACAGGCCGGCGAGCTGGCTCGTACCGAAGCTAGTGCCCGACGACTCCTTTTGATAATTGATCAGAGAATAGCTGCCGTCTCCGTAGCCGTAGACCGCACCGATCTGTTCCTCGGGCATGTTCTGGATCGTGAGCGGAAGGGCGCCCGAATATCCCGAGATGGAAAATCTCTTGTTGATGTTGTTGTAGGCGTAGCGAATATCGTAGAAGGCGTCAACGAAGACGAGCGCGCCCTTGGTTAACGCGCTGGAGTTCTGCACCGCGATCAAAACACGGTTGGGCAATCCGCTGGGCGGCAGTTGTCGGCCCGCAAAATAGGTAGTTGAACCACACCCCGCCAACGCGACCGCAACGGTCAGGGCTGCGGCGGCGCTCCACCAAAGACTTCTTTTCCTCAAAATCCCTTACCTCGACGGAAGCCGCGAAGCGATCCGCAAGCGCGGCGTAGACGAAACGATGGCGAATTCTGCAGCATTCGACCACTCGAAATGGCCTTATCTCGACCGGCTGCTGCAATTGATATGACTCCCGAAGTATAACAAAGCGATCTGCTCGGCTGGCGCGAGGCGGATGCTTGCCTTAGCATGGCAAGAGCATGCCGCAACTCGCCGAAATCCTCGACAGCCGCCCGGTACTGGCCGACGGCGCCATGGGCACCGTCCTGTATGCGCGCGGCATCTTCATCAACCGCTGCTATGACGAGCTGAACCTCTCTGATCCGAACTTGATTCTCTCGGTTCATGAGGAATACTTGCAGGCAGGCGCGGAGATTCTGGAATCGAATACATTCGGCGCCAACCGGTTTCGACTCACCCGTCATGGTCTTGGCGGCAAAGTTGCTGAGATCAATGCCGCCGGCGTTCGCATCGCGCGTGAGGCAGTTGCGCACCTGAAAGAAAAGCAGGCCGGCGACGCGTGGGTTGCTGGCTCGGTTGGCCCTCTCGGCGTTCGTCTCGAGCCATTCGGCAAGACGGGATTGGAAGAGGCCCGCGCGGCTTTCGCGGAGCAGATCCGCGCGCTTGCCGAAGCCAGGGTCGACCTTCTGGTGATCGAAACCATGCCGGCTCTGAATGAAGCCCGGGAGGCCCTGCTGGCGGCGAGAGAAACTGCTCCCGACCTGCCGGTTCTGGTCATGGTGACCGTCGACGACGAGAGCAATTGTCTCGACGGGTCTTCGCCCGAGCAAGCCGCGGCTCTTTTGACCGAGTGGGGCGCAAGCGCGATCGGAGTGAATTGCTCCACTGGGCCGACCACGGTGCTGACAGCCATTGAAGCCATGCGGGGCGCGACCACGTTGCCCCTCGCCGCGATGCCCAACGCCGGCATGCCCCGGGCGGTCGAGGGACGCAACATTTATCTCTGTTCCCCCGAGTACATGGCCAGCTTCGCGCGCAAAGCGATTGCAGCGGGCGCACAAATTGTCGGCGGCTGCTGCGGCACCACCCCCAACCACATCCGCGCCATGCGATCGGCGATCCGTGCGATTGATGCACAGGCGCATTTCGTTGAAGGGCATGCGGCGGCGGTCGTTTCCACTGAAACGCCTCCGGAGCCGCTCGGTCAGCGCTCGCGCATTGGCGCCTTGCTTGAAGAACGGCGATTCATCACCATGGTCGAGGTTGTGCCGCCGCACGGCATTGATTGCTCGAAAGAAATCGAGGGCGCGATGCTGCTGGCACAGTTGGGTGTGCATGCCATCAACGTGCCCGACTCGCCGCGCGCCTCGGCCAGGATGAGCGCGCAGAGTCTCTGCATCCAGATTCAGCAACACACCGGGATGGAGACGATTCTCCATTACACCTGCCGTGACCGCAACATTCTTTCGATTCAATCGGACCTTCTGGGAGCGTCCTCGATCGGCCTGCACAACATCCTGTGCGTGACCGGCGACCCGCCCAAGCTGGGCAACTATCCTGATGCGACTGCCGTATTTGACGTAGACGCCATCGGCCTCGTCAACCTGGTAAGGCGCTTGAATCACGGATTGGACATCGGATCGAACTCCATCGGAGCCACGACGAACTTCACGATTGGAGTGGCCGCTAATCCGGGCGTGCCCGACATTGAACACGAGTTGCGCCGCTTCGGCTACAAGGTGGAGGCCGGTGCAGAATACGCGGTCACCCAGCCAGTCTTCGACATACGTCTCCTCGAGGATTTTTTGCGCCGCATCGAGTCGTTCCGTATCCCGGTCATTGCGGGCATCTGGCCGTTGACCAGCCTGCGGAATGCCGAGTTCATGAAGAATGATTTGCGCGTCTCCATGCCGGAAGAGATCATGCTGCGTATGGCTCAGGCCGACACGCCCGACGCGGCACGCCAGGAAGGCATCGAGATCGCTCAGGAGATGCTTGAAGCGGTGCGGCCCATGGTGCAGGGAGTACAAGTCAGCGCGCCTTTCGGCCGTTACAACACCGCAGCCGAAGTCATCGCCAGCGTCCTGCCAAAAGGCCGCAATCAAATGGAGCAGGTGTAATGGCCTCGTTTGAAGAATCGCTCAAAAAGCTCGAAAGCATTGTTGCGCAGCTCGAAAAGGGAGACCTCAGCCTCGAAGATTCGTTGAAGCTTTTTGAAGAGGGCATGGGCCTGTCCGCCGCGTGCAAGCAGGAACTTGAGGCCGCCGAGGGCAAGGTTCAGATCCTGCTCAAACAGCGTGACGGATCGCTGAAGACAGAGCCATTCCCGCCAGAGAAGAAAGCCTAGCGGTTACCGGTCGGCTGTGTTAAGACGTTCTCGCAGCCAGGCCATCATGTCAGGGGGAATGCAGTCGAAGTCCTTTACCCGAAAAACAGGCAAGCCGCGTGGAAGGGCGCACACAAGCTTCTGATCCTCAACCAGAACAATGGCATCGGCCTTGCGGAGAAAGGCCTGGAACGACGGCTTGATGTCGGTCCCGGGCCCCCAAACGGCCATCGCAATGCTGGGTCTGATGCAATCCACGATCCGGTTCGACTCGAAAATCACATTGTCGACCCCGTCGAATGCCAGTCGAATTTCGCGGATCGGGATTTCATTGTCCGGTGCACTGACGAGGAACGCGCGCTGCGCTCCAGCCGCAAGATAGCGTGCTGTGTCGCTTCCCTGCCCTGGACTGTCTTCTTCCCAGATGATTTCGGGACAATGCGCATGCGCGGAGACTTTCACGGCCGTCCATCGAACCTCGGTCAGTTGCCGGATGAGCGCGCAGATCAGCGTCGTTTTCCCAACGTTTCGACCACTGCCGCCGATGACGAGAATGGCCATGCCCCCGCTCATTCGCCCGCATCGGTTAACTCTTTGCCGCGGCGCTTCGCCAGCCGTGCCAACGTTGCCTGTTCGCGCAAGACCTGCTTGAGCGGACGTGCAGGAGTTCCGTAGAGTACCGTCCCGGGGCGCAGTCCATCATTGGTGACGGTCTTGCCGTTGAACACGCCCGATTGCCCGCCGAGAATGACTCCGGGCCCTACATGCGCGTGGTCTCCGATGCCAACCTGCCCGGCCAGCAACGCGCCCTTGCCCACCGTGCTCGAGCCCGAGATGCCGGTGAGGGCCACCAGGATCACATCTTCGCCAATGTCGCAGTTGTGGCCGACGTGGACAAGATTATCGATCTTCGTTCCGCGCCGAATCCGCGTTTCGGCCAGCGCCCCGCGGTCGATGGTCGAGTTGGCGCCGATCTCCACGTCGTCCTCGATCACCAGCGTGCCTTTCTGGGGAAATTGCGTGTAGGCTCCTGTTGCCTCGTCGCGCACGTATCCGAATCCGTCAGCACCCAGCACCGCCCCGGCGTGCACGATCACGCGATCACCGATGGCCGTTCCGGGGTACAACACGGCGCGTGGATAAATGTGGCAGTGTTCCCCAATCTTGACCCCGTCGCCGATCACGGCGCCTGCGCCAATATGCGTGCTGTCGCCAACCTCCACATGAGGACCGATGACCGCGCCCGCGCCCACCACGACGCCTGCCGCCAGGTTCGCATCGGACGAGACAACCGCCGCCTTATGAACCCCGGAAGATAGGGAGGGCTTGGTAAGCAGCTTGGCGGCTCGCGCAAACCACAAGCGTGGCTGATCGGATTCGATGATGGACTTGGCATGCGGATAGGTGGCAGTTGCGCCAGACTTCAAAACCACGGCGCCCGCGCCGCTTGAGAGAGCGGTTGCTGCGGCCTCAGCGGAATCGGCAAATACCAGGTCGAAGGGACTGGCGTGCTCGTATGCCTTGACCTCCTCGACCGACCATTCCGGATCACCCTGAACAAGTGTTCCGCCCAGCTTCTCGATCAGCTCGCCAAGGGTCATTCGTGTTCCTCAGTAGAGACTCGGCGCGCCCGCCGGCCGCGTCTTCCAGCGCCTGTGAATCCAGAGCCACTGGTCAGGGTAACGGCGAATCCAGTCTTCCAGTACATCATTGCATTGTTGCGTAGCGGCGAGGACATCCTGTTCGTGGTCCTCCGTCTCCGCGAATTGCAATTCCGGACCAAAGTGGAGCACGTATTTCTGCTCCGCCGCCTCCCACAGCAGGAAACCCGGCAACACGGCGGCACCCGTCTTCAGAGCCACACGGGCCAAGCCTGGCGCCGTGCACGCGTCGATTCCAAAAAACTTCACGAACACTCCCTGTGGAGGGGTCATGTTGGTGTCCATCAAAATCCCGACCGCCTGATTGCCGCGCATCGCAGTCAACAGGCCGCGCGCAAAATCATCCTTGTGCAGGACCTGGTTTCCGTGCAGGCAGCGGATTCGATTGACATACTCGTCCAGAAAGCGGTTATCGAGGCGACGGATCACCATTCCCATCGGAAAGCCCGCGAGCGAATGGTAGAAGCTGGAAAGCTCCCATGCGCCCAGATGCCCGGTGAGCACAAGCACGCCCTTTCCGCGCGCCAGCGCGACGGCATAATGTTCCAGACCTTCAGTCCGAATCCAATCTCGTGTGTTCTGCGCCGTGTACCGCGGCATCCGGCAGAACTCGACCAGTTGCCATCCAAGATGGCGATAGACGCCGCGGAGGATTCGTTGTCTCTCCTCAGGTAAGAGTGCGGGGAGAGCCATGCACAGGTTGCGCTCGCCCACGCGCCGCAAGCGGCCGAGCAACACATACACACACCATGCGAGCCCGGAAGCTAGAAGGCGCGCAAGGCCGCGCGGCATCCGGCCCAGTGTTCGCGCCACGGCGACAACCAGCCAATATTCGAGCTTCTCCCGCATCGTGGATAACAAACATTCAGTGTAGGCCATCGCAACCCTGTGGGCGCAGGAGCGCGACACTCAAACAGCAATGAAAAGGCGGCTCTCAATGAGCCGCCTCGTTGATCAGGTTCCACAGATGCGCTACTGCTGTTTTGCTTCACTGAATTTGTGAGCAACGTCGCGCACAAAGTCGACCGCTCCCGGGGGAACCGCGACTTCTCCGTGAAGAATCGTATCGAAGGGGTGGGGCGCGCCGTAGTAGGTGTCGGTGTCGTCCTTGTTCTGGGTCACGCTCGTTCCATCCAGGTCGATGCCGGCGAAGATTCCTTTGTTCCGCGAGTAGCTCAGCAGTTCGGCATTCATCTTCCAATCCGTCGAAGCCTCGCCGGCGCGGCCAACCGGGCCAGCCGCAGCGGAAGCGTCGCCGCCGATCTTGAATTTGCTTTTCAGCAAATCCTGCATGCCCCGGTCATTCACTGCAATCAGCACCAGGTCAGTCGATTGTCCGCCAATCTGGAATCCGAACGATCCGCCGGCCATGCGGATAAACACCGGAGCGCTCCATCCGTGGCCTGTGCGGCACGTTACGACGCCTTGCCCGTACTGCGCTCCGACGATGAAAGCTCCCTTTACCAGTCCGGGCACCACGGCCACACACGTGGCGTGCTGCAACACATTCATCGGGATCGTCCGATCCTGCGCATTCATGATTTGGTCCAAAACCGTTCGCGCGGCCTCGACTCGTGCGTTCAGATCCTCTTTGGAAGAGGCTGCGTAGGCTGTCGTGCAGAGCAGGAGCAAACTGAGGCAAACAGAAACAAAGGACTTCTTCATCGCTCAAATCCTTTCTTAACCGCGTTCCGGGGAGCCGCGGGTTCAAGTCAAACGCTGGGAGGAGTGCCAACGAGAGCCGTGGGAGAAATGAACTCAGGACTGGTTTTGCTACACCCAGTCCCCAAGTCAGCGTATATCAGAATTTTCAGGTGGATGCCGCAATTCCGCATGAGAACAGACTGGCCAAGAAAGCGTAGCTGTCCCTAATTACTTTAGATGCTTAGTTTGACGGAGTGGTGGGCTGAATTTACTGGGACGGGGACCGGCTAGGTAACCCTGAAAAACAAAAAAAGAGGAGTTCCCAGGCATCATGCGGACATGCCGCCTGGGAACTCCTTTCCCCAGATCTGCGTTGTTTCTTGCTACCCATATTGCGGGTATCGATCGATGAACACAACGGTACTTAAGGGAAATGTCTTTTGGTAACCAGCCTAGGAATACCCCTAGTACCTCCAAAGACCCTTCACTCCTTCGGCGGAAAGGCTCCGCGGAGGGCCCACATGGATAGGTCGATGCGATTTTCGGTGCCTGTTTTTCTCATGAGGCGGCTCACGTGAGCCTTTACGGTGCGAGCCTCGATGCCGAGTTCCCGCGCAATCTCGCGATTTGAGCGGGCCAGCAGAATCAAATCCAGCACCTCGCGCTCACGCTCGGTGAGCAACACAGAGCCGTTTGGCCGGCTCAACTCGGGCGAGGAGAGCAGCCGGTCAATGAGCCTGGAAAGCAAGTGGCGGGGCGCCCAGATCGAGCCAGAGACAACGACCTCGAGGGCGGCGCGGATGGCGTCCGGGCCGGCAGCGCCGTCGAGATAGGCGCGGGCGCCGGCAATAATCGATTCCATGACGAGATCGTCGTTGCCTTCCGGCCCGATCACGATCAGCCGCAAACCAGGCCGCGTTGTGCGCACACGCGAAAGCGTCTGCAAACGGCTGGCTGACGCATTCAGGTCGACCACCAGGTAGTCGACATCGGGTTTTGCCAGCAGCTCCTCGAGGGTGCCGATCACGGGAACCAACTGGGCCAGGCCCGGCTTGGGCCGTTGCTCAAAGACGCTTCGCAGGCCTTCCATGCGAATCGGCTCACCGGCAAGGAGGCCTACGCGGATCTCCGGGATTCGGACCTTCGATAGGGCATTCGCCGGCGCTGAAGTCGGTTCTTTGCGGCCACTCGATTTTTGAGAGGCGCGTTTCATGTGCGGGGGCGCACTCCTAACATCGGACCTCGTTCAGAGCTTGGGAAGCACGATTCCCTGCTGCTTCTGATACTTCCCTTTTCGGTCTGCGTAGCTGACCTCGCATGGCTCGTTTCCATGGAAGAACAGGATCTGGCACAACCCTTCGTTGGCATAAATCTTGGCCGGCAAGGGTGTCGTATTTGAGATTTCGAGGGTCACAAAACCCTCCCACTCCGGCTCGAAGGGCGTCACGTTCACGATGATTCCGCACCGTGCGTAGGTCGACTTGCCGACACAAATCGTGAGGACATCGCGCGGGATTCGAAAATATTCGACAGATCGGGCGAGGGCGAAGGAGTTGGGCGGGACGATTACCGACTCTGCCTGAACCGACACAAAGGAGCGCTCATCGAATGCCTTCGGGTCGATGATGGCGCTGTTCACGTTGGTAAAAATCTTGAATTCATCGGAGACGCGCAGATCGTATCCGTACGAAGAAAGCCCAAAGGAAATGACGCCTTTGCTCACCTGTTTTTCGCTGAAAGGCTCGATCATCCGGTGTTCGAGTGCTTGCGCCCTGATCCAACGGTCACTCAGAATTGACATGCGTCTCCTGTCCCGAACGGCGGTCGATGTCCGGCAACTTGGTACGGGCTTTTTGCCGCTTGAGGCTTCATCTTACGAAACGCCAACTTCCCGTGACAACCGCGCCGGGCAGCGCGGCTGTGGAGGAATGCGCAGAAACTCCCGCCAAGCCGGAAGCCCATCACAAATTTTTCGGCATTCGGGACCAGTGTTCCACAACCCGAGCAAATTCTGTACCATCAATTCCGTAGGGCGTGGTACATTTCTTTTCGAGTCGCGCCAGCGAGGTAACCGCTTTGATTAAGCAGGACATCGTCCATCAGGTAATTGAACGTACGGGCCTGCCCCGCACCAAAGCTGAGGCTGCGGTGGACACGGTCTTCGAGGGGCTCAAAGAGGCCCTGGCGGCTGGAGAGCGTATCGAGCTGCGCGGGTTTGGCGTCTTCAGCGTTCGAGCCCGTAAAACCGGCATCGGCCGGAATCCTCGCACCGGTACCGAGGTCAGTATTACGCCAGGCAAAGCGGTTCGGTTCAAGCCCGGCAAGGAATTGCACGCCCTGGGCGACGGCGCGTCTTCGCCGGCTGCGACCACCGAGTAAGCACTCGACCATCTGCAACACCGCAGCACTTGCGTTCTTACCCGACGCCTGGGAAGATTCAGGCCTACATCAGCCGTTGCGCGTCAACGTCGATCACGACGTTCTTGCGCGGAACCGCGGCTTGGTCGCAGTACGTCAGCATCGCGCGCAGGACAGCATTCAGCGTCTGCCGTGAAGTCGATTTCAGGATCAGGTGAAAGCGGTAAATGCTCTTGATGCGGGCAATCGGCGCTGTGCATGGCCCGAGCACCCGCACGCTCGCTGGAGCCGACCGCTGCAGCCATTTGCCCAGTTCCGCCGACCAGGCCGCTGCCTCCTCCAATCTCTGCGATTGCACCAGGATGTTCGCCAGGGCTCCGAAGGGCGGGTAATGCATCCAGCGGCGGTACTTGAGCTCCCGCTGCACGAACTTCGCGTAGTTGTGGGTGCTGGCTGCCTCGACCGCGTAGTGGTCGGGATAGTAGGTCTGGACGACAACGCGCCCCGGCAGCTCGCCCCGGCCCGCGCGGCCTGAAACCTGCGTCATCAGCTGGAAGACGCGCTCGGCGGCGCGAAAATCGGGCATCGAAAGCGCATGATCGCAGCCCACGACGCCGACCAGCGTTACTCCATGGATATCGTGGCCCTTGGCGATCATCTGCGTGCCCACCAACAAATTGATTTCGCCGGAATGAAGCCTCGCCAGGATGCGCTCAAGGTCATGGCGCCCGCGAACGGTATCGCGATCCATGCGGCCGACCCGTGCGCCCGGAAAAATCTCGCTGAGCCGCTCCTCGCCCTGCTGCGATCCCGCGCCAAGGTAATACAAGTGCTCGCTGCCGCATTTGGGGCATTTTGCCGGCACGGTCCGTTTGTAGCCGCAATAGTGGCATTCAAGGCGCTGCCCGGCGCGCGCCAATCCTGCATCGTCGAGCGTCGGCTTGTGATGCGTGAGGGCAATCGCGCAATTTTCGCATTCCAACTTCTCGCCGCAGGCGCGACAGATGACGGCAAAGGAGTAGCCGCGCCGATTGAGCAAAATGAGAACTTGCTCGCCGCGCTCGAGGGCTGCTTTGGCCTGCTCGACCAGCGATCGGCTGAAGAGCTGATCCTGTCCTGTGGCCTGGAATTCGCGCCGCATATCGACAAGCTCGACCTCAGGCAGCGGCCGGTTCATCACCCGCTCGTCGAGAGCGATCCGCGTGTACTTGCCCTGTACGGCGTTCTGCCAGCTCTCGAGCGATGGTGTGGCCGAGCCGAGGACAACGACCGCGTTTGCAAGTTTGGCGCGCATGACCGCAACGTCGCGCGCGTTGTATCGCGGCGTCTCTTCCTGCTTGTAGCTCTGGTCGTGCTCTTCGTCGACCATGATCAGGCCGAGGTTTGGCACCGGCGCAAAAATGGCCGATCGTGTGCCGACCACGATTGGCGCTTCTCCGCGATGAATGCGTCGCCACTGCTCGCTGCGTTCATCGGGCGTCAAAGCGGAATGGAGCAGCGCCACCTGCGACCCGAAGGACGCATCGAGAAGCCCTGCCATCTGCGGAGTCAACCCGATCTCCGGCACCAGCAGGATCGACGCCAGACCCCGGTCGAGCACCTGACGCATCGCGGCGAGGTATACCGCAGTCTTTCCCGATCCCGTCACTCCATGCAGAAGAAACGCATGAAATGCTCCAAGAGATGCGGCGATCTCCGCAACCGCATTGATCTGCGGTTCGTTCAGGCGAATGGTTTCCGCTGGCGGCTCAATCCCGCCCAGACGGAAGGCGAGGGCGCGCTCGTCGATCCGCACCAGACCTCGGCGCACCAGGGTTTGCAACGTCGACGACGGCAATCCCTTGTTGCGAAGCTCCGTCAACGGCATTTCGCCCCCGCATGCAGCCAGTTCCGCCAGGATTGCCTGCTGCTTTTCGGTCAGGGTGGGCAGCCGAGCTTCGGGGACCAGCACGGCAATGCGCTCGATCCGTCGCGCATCGCGTTCTACCGCAGAAGCCTCGCGAGCAATCCACTTCTTTCGCAGCAGCGTGGCCAGTACCTGGAGTGAAGCAGAGGTGGCAGTGCGGAGCGTGGAGACCTTCACCGCTTCGCCATCTGCCAGCCGCTCCAGAACGCGCCGTTCCAGGTCATGCGATTCACGCGACAATTTGCCCTTGGCGGCGCGGACCCCGGTCTGCCCGCCGGCATCTCCATCGAGGCTTGCCGCAAGCACATCGCGTCCCTGGTCCGTGATGCGGTAGTAGACGGTTCGGCGCACCTCTGCAGTGAGAGGCAGCATCCCGCGCAGTACTTCGCCCAGCGGAGCGAGATAGTACTGAGCAATCCAATCGGCGAGGGCAAGCAGGTGATCGCTCAGCAGAGGCTCATCGTCGAGCAGCGCCTCGATTGCTCGCGCCTCGAAGTCGGTCGGCGGGGTCTCAGAGAGGCCGGTCACTACGCCAATCATCTTCTCGTTGCGAAACGGCACGACGACCCGGGCGCCGCGCGCCGGTTGAAGGCCATCGGGGAGCGCATACGTGAACGTGCGATCCAGCGGCACGGGCAACGCGACCTCGCAATAGACAGGCATAGTGGGCAAAGCCCAGTGTAGGGGAAGCTTCACGCGCGATTCCGACCGTGATTTACACAGCCATCTCGTTTCGGGCATCCGCATTACAATTCGTGCTGATGAGCGCAAAGATCTTTAAAACCTCCTTAGCTGCTCCGCGCCGTTCGTCCTCGCACTCTGGGCCCATCACCATGGCCATTGACATTGGCGGCTCGGGCCTGAAGGCCATGCTGCTCGACCAGCATGCAAAACCGATAAGCGACCGCCAACGCGTCCCAACTCCGGCGACTCCCACGCCCTCTCTCGTCCTGCGAGGCCTGGAGGAGCTAAGAAAGAGCCTTGGCTCTTTCGATCGCGTCTCGGTAGGCTTCCCGGGCGTGATCAAGCGCGGAATCACGTTTACGGCAGTCAATCTGCATCCGGCCTGGGAGGGCTTTCAGCTGCAAAATGAGCTTGAAAAACGCTGGAAAAAACCCGTGCGTGTGGCCAATGATGCCGCCGTTCAGGGTTACGGAGCCATCATCGGCGACGGCGTGGAGCTGACGCTGACCTTGGGCACGGGGATGGGAGGCGCCCTGTTCACCAGCGGCAGGCTCTGCCCCGGCCTGGAACTCGGACACCACCCCTGGCGCAAGCACACCTACGAGGACTACATCGGACGGCGCGGATTAGACAAATACGGCAAGAAGCGCTGGAACAAGTTCCTCGAGGAAGCGATCGATCAGACTGCCAAGCTGTTCAATTGGGACCACCTCTACATTGGGGGCGGAAACACGAAGAAGATTGAATTCAAACTGCCAAAGGACACGAAGATTGTCTCCAACGAGGCCGGACTGCTCGGGGGCGTTGCCCTTTGGCGGGAGTGGAAGTAGAGCACGTCCCATCTCGGGCCCATGCACCGGCGAATCTGAATCAGGAATCCAGCTTTTTTTCTTGGGATTCCTGTCTCGTCAGTCATTCCATTTCCGTGCTACGATCATTTCCACAAAAGCGTCTGGCTGGGTGCAGTAGCCAGCCCCGGGTCCTTCCACTCACCAGTTCGCCAGATCAAAGGAGGCGGACATGACCCCGAGATCCGCATCGGCCGCAACGGCAACTCTTTCCCTCCTGCTGTTTGCATTCGCGCTGCCCGCACAAACCACTGACGCAGCTTCGTCGACAACCGGCGTTTCCAAGATTCGCATCGTCCGGCTCAGCGAGAACAGGGGTAGTGTGCAGATGGACCGGAACATCGGCCGCGGCTTTGAGCCCGCTGTAACCAACATGCCGATTGTCGAGGGGAGTAGTCTGCGGACCGATGCAGGCACTGCGGAGGTCGAGTTCGAAGACAACAGCAGTCTTCGGCTCGCAACAAACACCGCAGTCGAGTTTCCGCAGCTGAGTCGCGCCTCCACGGGTACTGCTTCCTCGATCCGGCTCTTAAAGGGCACGGTGTACATGAGCCTGCTGAAATCGAAGGGCAACGAATTCAATATCCAGTTCGGCAAGCAGACCATTGAATTGCAACCGGCCAGCCACGTCCGGGTGCAGATGGATGCCGACGAGGCGATGCTTGCTGTTCTAGACGGATCGGTGCGAGTCGATGGCCCCGCCGGAAGCCAGGAGATCTCCCGTAAAGAAACGGCAACCTTCCATCTTGCCGACCAGCAGGCGCCCACGGTTGCGAAGAATGTCGAGCAGAGCCCATTTGACGCATGGGACAAGCAGTCGGTGGAGTATCATTCGCGCGTTGCTTCGATGAGCGCATTCAACAGCTCGTCGTCGCCGTATGCATATGGCATGAATGACCTTGCATACTATGGCACGTTCATGGATGCGGGCGGCTGCGGCGGGGGTATGATGTGGCGGCCCTATTTCGTGAGCGCGTCCTGGGATCCCTATTCCAACGGCGTTTATGCATGGTATCCGGGCGCCGGCTACAGCTGGGTTTCGCCGTATCCCTGGGGCTGGATGCCGTACCACTATGGGAGCTGGTCCTTCTGCCCCGGGATGGGTTGGGGATGGCTGCCCGGCGGAACCTGGACAGGCCTTCCCAACACAGGAATCATGATGACCCGCATGGGGAGCGCGCCGGGGCACATTCAGCCGGCGCCGGTCAATCCGCCTAAGCCCGGAGAGCCGACCCTTACCGCCGTCAACCTGAGACCACTGGTTCATTCCCAGGTCTCCTCGGGCGACTCGTTCGTGTTCCGCAACGATTCGGCGGGTATGGGGATCCCACGCAACGAATTAGGCAAGCTTGACAAGCTGTCGCACGATGCGGAGGCGCACGGCACGTCGACCACGCAGATTTACATCAGCGCGGCACCCTCGGGCACGGCGCGGGGCACGATGCCTGGAGGTTTGGCTCCAGCTTCCATTCATCGCGGAACACCGCCGTCGCAAGGACCTGCCTTTAACGGAGGAGCTGCGGTGCGTGGCCCGGGCGGGAACAGCGGGAACACCTACTCATCACCCAGCCCAAGCCCCACCCGCTCGGCACCAGCGCCGACTGGCGGAGGAAGCCGCCCGCACTGATCCAAAAACAGGCCGGGCATTGCAAGCTGAAGAAAACAAAGCCCGGTCTGGATTTACGCCCACCTATGTGGCATGGTTTCATTCCGGGACAACGGTGCCCCATAATCCTGCGGCGTGCCCTTCGTAACTGCCTTTTGTGCTTCAGATCACTTGCTTCCTGGATATTTGCGCCAAACTGAAAGACAACCTTCAGAGGCGTATTCATGAAGAAGCTTTGCGCGTTCGCGCTTTGGTGCCTTTTGTTGTCTTCGGTTCCGTCCACCGCTCAGGACCTTCCCACGCGAGTCCAGCAAATGCGGGTCTCCTATGCGGGGTCGGGTAGCATCGTTCTGCTCGACGAGCACACCCTGCTGATCGAGCCCAATATGCCAGGCCCCATGTGCGCTCTGCCCAGGAACGATGGCGGCAAGACCACGTGGTTGTTCTACGCCTTCAATCTTGCGTCGATCACTGTTCCGCTCGCCACGGTCGACGAGTCTCTGATCGGCGAAGATATGGTCTTTACCGATCCGGCAGCCACCAAGGCGTACAAGACGGGAGACGTGGGAGACACCACGATGGTGATCGTGGCCGGCGTGCAGGGCAAGCTGTTTCAGGCCCAGACTTATGACCGGGACAAGTTAGCTCACTTGGGACCCGGTCCTCACGATAGCTCCGAGTACGGGCAAACGCACGACAACGTTGAGGCATTCGGATTGACGTTCAGCGACCATGCCTCTGCCCGCGCCTTCGAGGCGGCCTTGCGGGATGCCGTGATTCTGGCCAAGGAACAGGCCCGGCGCTGAACCTTAGCTTACAGAGGAGCAGGGTTTGAAAACCCAGCTGACCCGCGCCTCACGCCTCAGTCGCGGCCTGGAGGCTTTAATCCCAGTTCGCGCATGGCGATCTGCAAATCGGACCACGCTTCTTTCTTCTGACGAGGATCGCGCAGCAAAAAGGCTGGATGATAGGTAACGATCAGCTTTGTCCCTCGAAATGAATGCACTCGCCCGCGCAAACCAGCGAGAGGCTGTCTCTGACCTAACAAGTAGGTCGCAGCGGTGGCTCCCAATGCAACGATCACCTCGGGCCGCACGACTTCGATCTGGCGGAAGAGAAACTGCACGCAGGTGTTGGCTTCATCCGGCTCGGGGGTGCGATTGCCCGGCGGACGGCACTTGACCACATTGGCGATGTAAACTTCATCCCGCTTCAGGCCCATTGCCCCAATCATGTTGTTGAGCAATTGACCAGCGCGGCCAACGAACGGCAACCCTTGTGCGTCTTCGTCGGCTCCTGGTCCTTCGCCAATGAACATGAGGCGCGCGTTGGGGTCTCCATCGGCAAACACAAGCTTGTTACGGCCTTTGTGCAGCGCGCATCGCGTACATTCGCCGATGTCTTCGCGAAGGATGCGAAGAGCAGCTGCGCGGTCGACGATTGCAGTAGTCCCTGCGGTCTGGGCTGCGCTGTCTCTTCGTGCGGGAATGATCGGCTCCTCCTGGAGGAAGTTGGATTCCAGCGAATGCGTCGCCTCGGTTGAATCAGCTTCCGCCGCATCATTGGGGCGCCTGTACAACTCACTCAGGCCAAGGTCGCGATAAAAGCGCAGGCGTTCGGCAAGTGCCTGCTGCAATGCTGGGTCGAGCGGACGGGCCACGCAGCTTACTCCACGATGAGTTGACGGGGCGGTGCGACGGGCACATCGGATTGCTGCAGAACCCTGTCCTGTGGGGATTGCTGGTGGTCGGTTTCGACCAGCAGCGGCCGAGGCCGGCGAAGCGCCAGAATCTCATCGAGAATGCGATCCGCCAGTTTCCGCTTCGGCATCTCGTGCAACTCGATCGCCGTGGTCGGCGTGAGAAATGTAGCCGCGTTATTGTCTGCATCGATGCCCACGCCCTCACCCGAAACATCGTTGACCACGATGGCGTCGGCACCCTTGCGCAGCAGCTTGGCGCGGCCGTTCTCCATGCGATTTTCAGTCTCCGCGGCAAAGCCAACAATCAGCTGGCCAGGCCGGCGCCGCTGGACGACCTCGGCAAGAATATCCTCGGTTGGCGCAAGCTCCAGTGTCATGGGCCCGCTGCGCTTAAGCTTGCGGTCCGATACGTTCACCGGGCGGTAGTCAGCCACGGCAGCGGCTTTGACCACGAGCGTTGCTTCGTTCATTCGCTCGATGACCGCGTGCCGCATCTCTTCCGCGGTGGTCACTCGAATCACCTCGCAATGCGGAGGAGGATACAGGCTCGACGGCCCGCTGATAAGAATCACCTTTGCCCCGCGTCCCTGCGCCGCATCAGCCAGTGCGTAGCCCATCTTTCCGCTGGAGCGATTGCCAAGATACCGAACCGGATCCAGCGCCTCGCGCGTACCGCCGGCCGTGACCAGGACGATCTCTCCGGCCAGATCGTGACGTCGTCCGAGCGCGTTGAGCACCGCATCCGCAATGGCTTCCGGTTCGGCCATCCGGCCCGTCCCCACCATCCCACACGCCAGGTCGCCGGTGCCAGGCTCGATCACCCGCACACCTCGCTGGCGAAGAATCTCAAGATTCGCCTGGGTTGCAGGATGGTCCCACATGTTCACGTTCATGGCCGGCGCGACGAGCACCGGCGCCTGCGTCGCGAGGTACATCGTGGTCAGGAAATCATCGGCAATGCCGTGAGCAAACTTGGCCAGGATATTCGCCGTGGCCGGAGCCACAACGAGCGCGTCGGACCATTGCGCCTCGCTGATGTGCTCAATTCCGTTCTGTTCGTTCGATGCATCGTACGCGCTCTCGCTCGATCCCGGTTCATCCCACAGGCTGGTGATCACTTTATGCCCGGTAAGCGCAGAAAACGTGAGCGGCTGCACGAACCTCGTGGCCGACTTGGTCATCACCACATGCACTTCAAGGGCCTGGCGTTGCAAGGCGCGCACCAGTTCAGCCGCCTTGTACGCAGCAACCCCGCCGGAGACGCCAACCGTCACTCGCATAGAGGAATTGTAGTCTGAATCAGATCGGGTATGAAGTCGACGAGACGGAAGGCGGCGTGGTCTATCTCCGCACGCCGCTTGTCAGGCTCGCCGCGAACCGAGAATTCGAAGGATCAGCCTAGTGAGCCAGAATCGGAATGCCGCGGTCTTCGACTACCGGCTTCTGTATCGCAGTCTCCTTCTTCACATAGGCAATCTTGCCCGCATCGATTTCCTCCTGCGCGATGCGGCACGCCTTGGTTGAGCGGCTCGGAACGAGCGCTGCTGATCCGTTCTGCAATTGGCGGGCGCGCCGGGCTGCGACCAGGACCTTGCGGTAATTCGAATCGAACTTAGTCTCAATCGTCATCGGTGTCCTCTCCGAAGGGAAGTTGTTGCTGGCCGGAAGCGCCATCGATGCCAAACGCCTCCAGCACGGGTTTCAGCCGCTCCCGCGAATTCAAGAGGCGGCATCCGGCAGCGACCTCCAACACCCTGCTGGAGCGATAGGCAATAGGCTCCGCATTGCGATAGTATCGCTCAGCCAGCACAATGGCCTCAAGTTGCGCTACGGCCCGGTCAAGGACGTCGTTGATCAAAATATAGCTGTAACTGCGATAATTCTCAATTTCCTTCCTGGCTTCGTTCAATCTGCGGTGAAGTTCTTTGTCATCTACGTTCCCCTCGGCGCGCATTCGATTGCGCAGGCGGGTGCGCAGCTCCTTGGGGGTCGGCGGCAACACAAATATGCTCACTGCCTCCGGCATCGATCCCCGAACCTGCGACGCTCCCTGCACATCGATATCAAGCAGCAGGTCGTGGCCGGCACGCCGCGCATCGTCCAGCGATCGGCGCGCGGTTCCGTAGTAGTGCTGCCCGAACACCTGGGCATGTTCGAGAAACTCTCCCTCGGCAACCATCCGCTCGAATTCTGCTCTCGTGGTGAAGTAGTATTCGCGGCCGTTCTCTTCCGAGCCGCGGGGTGGACGCGTCGTCCACGAGATGGAGAAATCGACGTCCTTCACCTGCTTGCGCAGTTCGTTGACGATGGTGCTCTTGCCTGAGCCCGATGGCGCCGAAATGATGAATAAGATTCCTGCCACTTTCCGTTAGGTCCCCTTCACGTTCTGATCGCGATCCGGCATACTCAATTCACTCAACGTTCTGAATCTGCTCGCGCGTCTTCTCAATTTCGGCCTTCATGGCCAGGCCTAATTCCGTAATGCGCGTACCCTTGCCGCCGACGCCTCCAGTTTTCGAGAGCAGCGTATTGGCTTCCCGGTTCATTTCCTGGAGGAGGAAGTCGAGCTTCTTGCCGACTTCACCGCCGCCGGCAAGCAGTTCACGAAAATGGCCGATGTGGGTAGTCATGCGCGCCAGCTCTTCGGCGATGTCGCTGCGATCCACCAGCACCGCGACCTCTTCGAGCAGCCTTTGCCGGTTAAATTCGTTACCGGTAGCGGCGGTCAGGCGCTGCGTGAGCCGCTCCTGGTAGCGCTGTTCCACCTCGGGCCGCAACGCCGCCACGCCTTCCGTCGCTTCGGCCAGGCGATTGAGCGAGGCGTGCAGAATGCCCTCGAGAGCCTCGCCTTCGCGCGCACGCATCTGTTTCAGCTCTTCCAGCAGCGGGATCATCTGCGTCAGAACGCTCTCGGAGAGTGCGGCGAGATCCTGCTCATCGTTGTTGCCGCGGTTGTCGTTTTGCAACGCGGCTGGAAGCCTCAGAATGACGTTGAGATCCGGCTCGCCGAGAAGCGAAAACTCTTCGCGGGCTGATTGAAATGCCTCGATGTAGCCAGAAACGAGCTCGCGATTGAAGCCTGCCCGTTGCGGTCCCGATCGATCGATCGAAAGGGCCAATTCGACGTGCCCGCGCACCAGGTTTTCTTTCAGGATGCGGCGTAGATTCATCTCCAGCGCGTCGAGACCCGACGGCAAGCGGAGCTGCAAGTCAAGGAATCGGTGATTCACGCTTTTGAGGCTGAGCGTGTAGACAAGGCGATCGTGAATCCGTCCCTGAACGCGTGCAAATCCAGTCATCGAGTAAATCGGCATGCTTACGATTTCCTTGCCTCTGAAGAGAGTTCCTGTTCAAACAGCAATGGATACTGTGCCAGGGGATCGTGCGCTAAGGAGGGATGAACCTCGGGCGCATCAATGAACTGCAGTTGGTACAAGCGCTGATAGGTGGGTGAAGTGAGAAGCAGTTCGTCGTGGGGACCGATGGCCGTAATCCGTCCGTCTTCGAGCACGGCAATGCGGTTGGCGCGCCGGATGGTGCTGAGTCGATGCGCAATGACCACCACGGTGCGTCCCTGCATCAGATTGGCAAGGGCCGCCTGCACCAGCGATTCGCTTTCGGCATCGAGCGCAGAGGTGGCCTCATCCAGGATCAGAATCGGAGAGTTCTTCAGAATCGCGCGGGCGATGGCCATACGCTGACGCTCGCCGCCTGACAACCGGAAGCCCTTTTCTCCAATAACAGTCGCGTATCCCTGCGGCATGCGCAGAATGAAATCATGCGCCAGCGCGTTTCGCGCTGCCTGCTCGACGAGCGCGTCCTTCGTTTCGGGCTGACCGTAGGCAATATTGTTGCGAACCGTGTCGTTGAACAGGATCGTCTCCTGCGTGACCTGAGCCACTTGCCGCCGCAGCGATGCCAGAGTCAGGTCGCGGATATCATTCCCGTCAATCAGGATGCGCCCCGACGTTACATCAAAGAATCGCGGAATGAGATTGACCAGCGTGGATTTGCCGGCGCCGCTGGGGCCGACGACCGCCAGCACTTCTCCGGCATGAACATCAAGATTCACGTGATGCAGGATCTGGTGCTCGCCTGCGTCGCTCGAATAGGAGAATCCGACATTCTCAAAGCGGATCGCCTGGGTGAATCCCTTCAGCGCGATCGCGCGCGGCTTTTCTTTCACCTCATCGCGTGTGTCAAAGAAGCCGAAGATCGATAGCGAGGCGCCCATCGCCTGCTGGAAGCTGTTGTAGTAGGAAGCAAATCTTCGCACGGGATCGTAGAGCTTGAACAGCGCAATGATGAATGCCATAAAGACTTCGGTCTTCATCCGTCCGTGCTGAATCTCGTTTCGGCCGATCCACAAGAGCAGGGCTATGGCGATTGCCCCAATCGTGTCCATCAGGGGCGACGTGATCGATTGCACCTGGACGCTATGCAGGTTGGCCTTGAACAGGCGCCTGGCGGCATTCTTGAAACGCAGGATCTCCCACAGTTCGGTATTGAACGCCTTAACGATGCGGTTGCCCGTCACGGTCTCGTGCAGGATGTTCTGGATCTCGGCGAGTTTGTCCTGCCCCGTCCTGGTTCGTTTGCGCACCGACCTGCCGATGCGCCGGGCTGAAGCAATCACCGCCGGTACGAACAACAGGAGAGCCCAGCTGAGGCGCCCGCCCCAGGCGATCACCAGGCCAATCGTGAAAAGAAAAGTGAAGAATTGCTGCAAAAAGTCGCCGAGCACCGCGCTGACCGCAGTTTGCACGCGATCGACATCGTTGATCAGCGTGGAAAGAATGGTCGCGGTAGGATGCTTGTGAAAGAAACTGGACGAACGGCGAATAATGATCTCGTACAGGTGATTGCGCAGGTCGGTCACCGTAGCGAAACCTGCATAATTCACGAGGTATGTGCCGGCGTAATCGCACATTCCCTTAATCACCGTCGACCCGACGAGAGCGATGGCAACAATGTTCAGAACGTTATGGACGTGTATCCAGCTGGGAATCACGTGGTGCAGGTCGAATTGCCATCGAGCCGGCGCGGAGGGGAACAGCGGCAAGGCATTCGAAGGATTTGCCGGCTGAAGCACGACCCCAATGATGGGCACAAACAGGGCCAGTCGAAGCGCATCGAGCAGGCCCACCATCGCAAGGAGCAGCACGCCCGGGATCCACTGCAGCGTGTAAGGCAATCCGTAGCGAACAAGGCGCACGAAGCCCTTCATGCCGGGAAGCCCGCCAAACCCCCAAGAACCGGGGAGCGCCAAGTTCGGAGCTGGGAATCCATCCCCGTATTGTATCTGGGCAACGGCGTCAGCAACAGGGTTCCTAGCGTCCAGCGCCCTTCTCGATGAGGTGAGTCGTGGAGAAACCCTGAACCAGGGGAACAATCTTCACGTCGCCGCCCCAGGATTCCATTTCGCTTGCGCCCACGATGGTTTCGGCGTTGTAGTCGCCGCCTTTGACCAATACGTTGGGCTGCACAGCCACGATGAGCTGGAGGGGTGTCGGCTCGTCGAAGATCACCACGGCATCCACCGAGGCCAGCGCGGCCAGAACGCGAGCCCGCTCGCGTTCGCCGACAATCGGCCTGCTTGGACCCTTCAGCACACTCACGGATGCGTCGCTGTTGATGGCCACGATGAGGCGGTCGCCGCAGCGGCGGGCCTCTTCAAGAAGCGTGATATGCCCGATGTGAAGCAGATCGAAACAGCCGTTGGTGAAGACGACGCGTTCGCCATTCGCTTTCCATAGCGCGACACGTTGAACCAGGTCGCCGCGTGTCATCACGCGGTCCTCGGCGTGTAAGGCGATTTGCGGATTCAACGCTGCGAGCAGTTCGTGTTTCTCCGCGGGCACCGTACCCACCTTGCCGACCACGATGCCGGCGGCAAGATTGGCAAGCTGCACGGCATCCTCGGGCGGCACATGCGAAGCCAGGCACAAGGCCATCACGGCGACAACCGTGTCGCCTGCGCCCGAGACGTCGAACACCTGGCGGGCTCGCGCCGGAGCAATCATCCTGTTCCCGGCTCGTACCAGGGCGATGCCTTTTTCACTTAGCGTCGCCGTCAGGAATTCGATGCCGAGCGTGGAAACCAGCGATTCGGCCGCGCTGAGCAGCGCATCGAGATTGCCGGATTCGATGTGGGTTACGCGTGATAGCTCGCTGAGATTAGGACAAATCGTGGTCGCGTTGCGGTAGCGCTCGAAGTCCTGGCTTTTCGGATCGACCAGGACTGGAATGCTCATCTTGCGGCCAGCCGAAATCAGGGTCTGGCAAACCTCGGGAGCGAGGCACCCTTTGCCGTAATCGGAGAGCACAAGAGCATCACAATTGGGCAGCAGTGACAGCGCCTTCTGTGTCAGCCGGTCATAATCGGCAGCCTCGCGAGTGCCCGCCTTCTCAAGATCCAGCCGCAACATCTGTTGTCGCCCGCCAAGGATTCTCGTTTTGGTGATGGTCGGAAAATCTCTGGAGGAGACGAAGTGGTGCGCAATGCCATTGGATTGAAGGCTGGCGCCCAGCAGATTTTCATTCTCATCGCCGCCGGCGAATCCCACTACCGTGGTTTGCGCTCCAAGCCGAGCGAGATTCATCCCCACGTTGGCCGCGCCACCCGGTTTCTCATCCTGGTGCATCCCGCGTACGACGGGCACCGGAGCTTCCGGAGAGATGCGGCCCACTTCGCCCCAAACGTACTTATCCAGCATCACATCGCCGACAACGAGCAGCCGCTTGGCCGCCCACCTATGCTCGATCTCCTGGATGATCTGGTGAAGCTGGCTAATCATCGCGCCCCCTGCCAGATCCGCCCGAACAAGTCATTGCATGAATGCATGGTTGCTATCATAACGGTGTGCCCGAGATAGATAAAACCTCATTCGCGCCAAACGTGCGCACGGTCTTCCTCGACCGCGATGGCGTGATCAATGAAAAGATGCCGGAAGGACAATGGGTTCAGCGTATCGCGGATTTCTACGTGCTGCCCGGCGTTCCGGAGGCAATTTCCAGGTTGAATCGGGCGGGAATTCGGGTCATCGTGGTAACGAACCAGCGCGGCGTCGCGTTGGGACTTTTCACGGTCGCGGATGTAATCGCGATCCAGTCAGAATTCCAGACCGTGCTCCAATCGCACGGCGCTCACGTTGATGGCTTTTACTTCTGCCCGCACGATCGCGATGCTTGCAACTGCCGCAAGCCTCTCCCTGGTCTGTTTGAACAAGCCAGCAAGGAATTCCCTGAGATCAGCGCTCATACGAGCGTGATGATTGGCGACTCTTTGGGCGACATCGAGTTCGGGCATCGACTGGGAATGAGGACCATCTTCATCGAGGGAGATCCGGGCCGGCAGAAGCCCGGCGCGGAGCAAGCACGAACGCTTGCGGACAGTCGCGCAACTTCGCTGCCTGAGGCTGTCGGCATCCTGCTGGCGTCGCGCTAATACGAGCGCAGTTTGCGAATTGCGTCGAGAATCGTCTCCGGTTGCGGCAAGATTGCATCTTCAAGCACCGGTTGGTAGGCCACGAATGTATCCATCGCTCCGATGCGGCGAACCGGCGCGTCGAGATCTTCGAAAAGCTCATCGGCAATGCGTGCCGCGATTTCGGCGCCATACCCCCAGCTCAGCATGTCTTCGTGTGCAACGATCACCCGGCTGGTTTTGCGAACTGATTCCGCAATAGCTTCCCAGTCATAGGGGCTCAGCGTGCGCAGATCGAGCACCTCGACATCGATTGCGTTCTCGCGCTGCGCTTTTTCCGCAGCCTGCAGTGCGCGCGGCACCAGGGCCCCATAGGTCACCAGGGTAAGATGCGAGCCGGGACGAACCACCTTGGCCTTCGCGAACGGAATCGCAAATTCCGGTCCGGGATACGGCGCCCGCCCATACGATTCGCGATAGAGACGCTTGTGCTCCAGGAAGAGGACCGGATCGTCGCAGCGAATTGCGGTGCGCAGCAGGCCATTGGCATCGAGCGCATTGGATGGAAAGACGACCCGCAATCCCGGGATGTGCGTAAAGATGCTTTCTCCCGATTGGGAGTGATAGATCGCGCCGCCGGTCAGGTAGCCGCCGATCGGAACGCGCAGAACCGCAGGCGCCCCCCACGCGCCATTCGAGCGCCAGCGCATCAGCGCCAGCTCATTGTGGATCTGGTGCATCGCCGGCCAGATGTAATCGAAGAATTGAATTTCGACAACCGGCTTCATCCCCCGCACGGCGTATCCAATCGCGCGGCCGACGATGTTGGCCTCGGCCAGTTGCGAATTGAAGACACGTTCCGACCCAAACTCCTTCTGCAGCCCGGCAGTGAGCTTGAAAACGCCGCCTTTCCCCTTTACTTCGGCAAGACTGCCTTCCCGGCTTGCATCGGCCACGTCCTCGCCATAAACAATGATGCGTGGATCACGGCGCATCTCGTCATGCAGACATGCGTTGATGAGATCGGCCATGGTGCGCGGTTCGCGGCCCTTTTCCCTGCCCGCTTTGCCTCCGCCCGCTGAACCCGGGGCCGCAGGCGTCTCGGTGGCAAACGCGGCGCTGGTCGGATCGAGCTCCGGCGAATACACAAATTGCGTGATCGATGCCGTTTCAGGTAAAGGCGCTTCCAGGGCGCGCTGCGCAGCCTCGGCGGCCTCGCGGTCGGCTGCCTGCTCGAGAGCGGTGATCTCTTCCGCGGTCAGGATGCCTTCGCGCAGCAGGCGCATCTGCATCTTGGCGAGCGGATCACGCATTGCGTCTGCTTCCCGTTCCGCAGCGGAGCGGTACAGCTTGTCGTCGTCTGATAACGAATGCGAGTAGGGCCGGATCACATGACCGTGCACGAATGCCGGGCCGTGACCGGCGCGGCAATACTCCGCGGCGGCTTGAAAGGCGCGGAGACTCGCTTCGGGATCGGTGCCATCCAGTTCGGCAAAGTAGAAATTTGGGAAATTCGCCACCAGCCGTGAAATGTTGCCGCCGGGTGTGTTGACTTCGACGGGCACGCTGATCGCATAGCCATTGTCTTCCACGCAGAAGATGACTGGAAGCTTGCGATTCGAAGCCGTGCTGAGGGCCTCCCAAAATTCGCCCTGCGACGTGGAGCCCTCGCCAATGCAGGCGAGCGACACTTCATCGCCATGAAACTGTACGTCATGGTAGGAGCGATAGTCGCCGCTGCCAATCGCGGCAGCTTCGGGATGCAGACTGAAGTATCTTCCTGCCTCGGCACATCCTACGGCATGAAGAACCTGGGTGGTCGTCGAAGACGAGGTACTGACGATGTGACGCTCGCGGCTGCTCCAGTGTGTCGGCATCTGACGCCCGCCGCTTGCCGGATCAGCGGCCGCGCCCACTGCCTGGAGGAACATCTCCATGGGGGTCACACCCAGTGCGAGGCAAAGCGCACGGTCGCGATAGTACGGGAAGAACCAGTCGTATCCGGAGCGAAGAGCCAGTGCTGCCCCTACTTGCAGTGCTTCATGGCCTGCGCCGGAAACCTGGAAATAGATCTTCTGCTGCCTCTTGAGTAGGATTTCGCGATCGTCGATACGCCTGGAGAGAACCATCAACCGGTAAATTTCGACCAGGTGCTCAGGTGCCAGGCGGCCTGACGCTGCAATGCCTTCCGGCACTCGAGCACCGGAAACCGCAAGTCCCATTCCCGACCTCCGACGATCACACGAGCCAATCTATTTTATCAACCGTTGCGGTAGAAGGCAGGCTGAGCTCGCGCAGTGCATTTCACCGGGTGGGAGTCTACCAGAAGAGCACCTCGTCAGGGAATTGCCGTCATGGGAATGGCAGGCTCTACCCCCCCAACCGTCAGTGTCATCCGGTCTTTCACGCTTTTCGCAAGTTTCTCGATCTCCGCGATCTTGTGCATCTGGTCGGGAGTCATCGAATCCGAATTCGCCGCTTCAAGCTCGCTGTTGAGTGCACGGGCCAGTTCCAGCAGCTTGGCCGCGTCAGAAACCAACTGCTTCTGCCTTTCGACGTTCAGCATCCGCGCTTGCCGCTTGGCCAGAACCGGATCCAAATCGCCGAAACTGCCATAAGTGACGCCTACCTGCGGCCCCTGCATGGGATGCTGGCCCTGCGGAACGACCGGTCGAGCCACGCATGCACACGCCAAGGCGATCACCGCCCAGCGTAGTGTGCAATCAACTTTGTGGGTCATCTTCGAATTGGCTTGCAAATCGGACATTTTTTATCCGTCCTTTAGGTGCGCTGTTTGTTTCAGCTCTTTCCGCCGAATCGCATGTGTTCTTTCACGGTACGGGCAAGTTTCTCGATCGCATCGGCCCTGCGGATGACCGAAACCGAAAGCGTGTCCTTGTTGGATTTATCGACGTCGGTCTTCAAAGCGATGGCAAGAGCAAGCAACTGTGAACTGTCATCGGTAATCTGCTTGCGCCGCATCGCCGCGGCCTCCCCGGCGCTGCCTTGGCCATCCGACGGCCGGGCCATAGCCATCTGCGCATTCGCATTGGGCGGCTGATTGATCGGCGCCGGCACGACCACCTTGTCGCATGTGGGAGCGCCCCCTGGCGGCCCGTTCTGAGCGATCGCGGCAAAAACGACGACCAGCGCGACCGAGAAACAAAAGCTGACAGCTCTGAGGTGGCGTGCCGTCCTGCGGTCTGCGCGCGGCAAGAAGATCACACCACGCGAGCCCTTTCGGTTGAACATCGCGATTCTCCTTATCTCGTTCCCGGGTGCGATCGTTCAGAATCTCGAGCAGAGACGAGTGGCCCTTCTGCCTCCACCAAGCGTGGGTACCTTTGAGTTGAAATATTGTGAGCGGCAGTCCGATGAATCAGACTCGGGTCCACGGAGACCTCCTGGCCTGCACATTTCGGTGTCGGGGTGATCCAATTGTCTGTATGGGGCCGCAGCAGCCGGGAAAGGGAAGGCCCCTCGGGGATTCTGGGCACAGTATAGATAGAAAGAGGGGAAATTATGTATCCATTTTTTGTTGCTGCGCGATCGGGTATCTGGGCTGCCGACGGTTTCGTGGGCAAGGTGCTCGACGAGTGGGCGACGGATACCCAGGAATTCATTCGCAGCAAGCTGCCGCACCTGATCATCGTCGCGCTCATCGGGTTTGTCCTCAGCCGCCTGCTGCGCATCTTGACAACCCGCATGATCCGCGTTGCGGAGCAGCACGCTGCCGGAAGCAGCCGGATTTCGCAGGTGCGGACCTTGGCTGGCGTCATCCGGACGACCGGGTTGACGATCATTGCAGCCATCGTGAGCATGCAGTTCCTGGCGGCGGTTGGGGTCAATCTCGCGCCGTTGCTGGCCACAGCGGGGGTGGGGGGCGTGGCGATTGGACTCGCGGCGCAGAACATTGTGCGAGACATGCTCAACGGCATCCTCATCCTGATCGAAGACCAGTTCAATGTGGGCGATACGGTCCGCGTTGCTGGCGTCGCGGGCGTGGTGGAAGCGATGACTCTACGCAAAACCACCGTGCGGGACGCGGACGGAACTCTCTATGTGATACCCAACTCGCAAATCACAACTGTGGCCAACCAAAGTATTGACTTTTCGGTAACGACCGTGAACGTAAGCGTCGACTACTCGGCCAATCCCGACACTGTGCTGGAGATGCTGAAAAGTATTGCCATGGATGTACGCAACAACGAGGAATTTCGCGATCTCTTCATTGCCGACCCGCAGGTTCTGGGCGTCGACGCCATCAAGGGTTCTGAAATCATCTTCCCTGTCGTCTTCAAAACCAGGGCGACCAAGCAATATGCGCCGGTGCGTGAGTTTCGCCGGCGCGTTCGGCTCGCGCTAGAGGAGCATCAGCTCCTGCCCGGCAATCCTTACCGTGTCTCAGCGATGGCAGGAACCGCCGAAGCCGGCAAAAACCAACCCGAAGAGCCCGCAGCCGGGGCGGACCCGACTACGATCCAGGCCGTCAAAGGAAATCCCTTTTCGGGCGAGTAGCCGGAATCAACGCTGCCCGATCACTCTGGCTGCTTCAAAAACTGCTGCACGGCGTCGGGATCAGAGACCGGCGGAAAGCAGGTTCGACCGCGGCAAACGAGCGCCCAAGCTTTCGCGCCCGGCTTGGGAACCTGGAGCACCGTTTCGGCCAATCCATCCGGCAGTCCTCCGGGAACGAGGGCGTTTTGCGCAATCCGCACGACGGTCTTGTTGACCGCAAATCCTGGAATGGCAGCCATCGCCAGGCGCTCGGCTTCCTGCCCGGAACCCACCACAACCACCTGTACGGGATCGAGAAGCAGTCTTTCCAGCGCCAGGCCATAACTGCCTGCGTACAGACCCAGGTGTTCCACGATTCCCGAGAAGGACCTCAGCGTATCCTCCGCGATCTGGCGCAGGTCCTCGCGTCCACTCAATCCCTCGAGCCGCAGAAGCGCGGCGGCCGCACTTGGATTGCCGGCCGGAGTGGGCGCATCCTGAACCGGCTTGCGCCGCGCAGCCAGGGCGCCCAGAGGCGCGTCGCCCACTTCCGGGGCTGCGGAGTCATAAAAGGATCGTGCGGTCCTGTCATAGAAACTCGCCAACATGGCGTCACCCAGCTTGACCGCCGCATGGTAAAAGCTCATGTCGCCCGAAGCGATCCAGGCGTCGATGCAGGCATGCACGGTAAATGCGTAGTCATCGAGCGTGCCCGCCACCGGCTGGGATACGCCGGCGCTCTCGGGGTAGGCGATGACGTGATGGAGCCCATTCTGCCCATCCCATGCTTCCTCAAGAAGGCGCGACAGGGTTCGCAGGGCGAATGCGCGCGGTGCGTCGAGACACAGCGTTTGTGCTGCCTCGAGATATGCTGTCACGGCCATCGCATTCCACCCGGTGTAGAGCGTCCGGTCGATAAACGGAGTGGGCCGCTCGCTGCGTACTGCCATGAGCTTCGCTTTTGCCGATTCGACCAGCCGCTTTAGCTCCTCCGCCGGCTTATTTAACTTCCCGGAAAGCTCCTCGAGCGCGTACTTGCGATGGAGAACGTTCCTTGCCGGGTTGTGGTGCATGTCTCCCAGCTCGCCAATGTCCCAATACAGAGTGGCGACTTCAAGTTCTGCCGGATTCAGCACCGCGCGAGCTTCCTCCAGCGTCCAGGTGAAGTAGTCGCCGTCATCGTCGAGATTGATGTCCGCATCCTGCGAGGCATAGAATCCGCCCCGCTCGCGGTCGGTCATGACGGAATCAAGCCAGCCGATGATCTCCAGCGCCGTCTGTCGAAAGTCCGCGCGGGCGAAACTCTGAAAGCCGTGCACGTAGTTCCGCAGTAGCTCGGTATTGTCGTAGAGCATTTTCTCGAAGTGAGGCACGACCCAGCGCTCATCCACACTGTAGCGATGGAATCCGCCGGCGAGCTGATCGTAGACTCCGCCCTGCCCCATCTTGTCGAGCGTCACGGTGAAAACTTCGCGCGCCTGCTTGTTTCCGCGGTTCACTGCCTGGTGAAGCAGCAGGTCCAGCACCCCCGGATGTGGAAACTTCGGTTGCGAGCCGAAGCCTCCATGGTGAGGGTCAAATTGCCGTATCGCTGCAGCCGAGATTTTGTCCCCAAGCGCAAGGCTCAGTTCGCCACCGCGGCCGGAGAATGCCTCATTCTGCTCGATCGCCGCCATCACGCTGGCGGCCGACTCAAGCGCCTCCTGGCGCCGCTCTCTCCACACCTGCGCCATGGTGAGAAGGACTCGACCGAAGCCGGGACGCCCGTAGCGGTCGTCGCGAGGGAAGTACGTACCGCCAAAATAAGGCTGCCCGTCAGGGGTAAGAAATGCGGTCAGCGGCCAGCCTCCCTGCCCGCTGATGGCCGAAATGGCCGCCTGGTAACGGGAGTCGACGTCGGGCCGCTCGTCCCGGTCAACCTTCATGGCAATGTATTGATCGTTGATGATGCGCGCGAGTTCCGGGTCCTCGTAGGATTCTCGATCCATCACGTGGCACCAGTGGCACCACACGGCTCCGATGTCGAGCAGGATAGGCTTATTCTCAGCACGCGCCCGTGAGAATACTTCCTCGCTCCACTGGTTCCACCACACCGGCTGATGCCGCGCGGAGCGCAGATAGGACGAGGCCGCCTTCTCAAGCTGATTGACGTGGGGGCTGGTTGCGGAAGCAGTCTCGTTCATGGGCTGAGCATACATGCAGTGCACGGCACCTTACCAGAGGGGTGCTCCGCCCTTGTCATCGTGCAACCATCGGCGTTGGCCCTGCATCTGAGCAGAACGATCATTGACCCACGTCCTGCCATTTTATTTCATAAAAACGGACTCATTGATCCGAGCTGAAAGTGCGCAACCGGTGCACGCTTTTGGCGAGAGTAACGAACGGGAGCCTGTATGGAGGCGGCAGCGGGCATCATGAACTCCGAAGAAGCTGCAGCTTCGCAGCCGATGTCCGAACTCGTCCGGAACTTCGATTGGTCGACCACACCCCTCGGTCCAATCGAAAGCTGGCCCGACAGCCTCAAGATTCCCGTCCGGGTCCTGCTCACCTCCCGCTTCTCGATGTGGATGGCCTGGGGCCCAGAGCTCACGGCACTCTATAACGACTCCTACGCCCGCACAACGCTGGGCAAGAAACACCCCTGGGCGCTCGGCCGACCGGCTAGAGAAGTGTGGCCGGAGATCTGGAGCGAGATCGGTCCCCTGATCGAACGGGTGATGGAAACCGGCGAGGCCTGCTGGGAAGAAGCCATGCAGCTGTTCCTGGAGCGCAGCGGATACCAGGAAGAGACGTACCACACCTTTTCTTACAGCCCCCTCGCAGGCCCTGATCACAAGATCACCGGCATGCTTTGCGTGGTGATGGAAGAAACGGAACGAGTCATCAGCGACCGCCAGCTTGCCGCGCTGAGCGCCTTGTCCGGAGCCCTTTCCGGGGCGATCACGGAACAGGACGTATACGCGGGAATTGAACGCGGCCTCGTCGATCAGAAGGACATGCCTTGCACGCTGACCTACCTCTTCGATGAGAAGGGAGAAAAGCTCAGGCTTGTCGCGCGAACCGGCATTGCATCCGACCATCCGGCTGCCAGCCCGCTCATCGATGCGGCGTCGCTGGAAGCACCCTGGCCAATTCACCTGATCCTGGATGCACGGCGCGCGATCACCGTCGACGATCTTGCTTCGTGTTTTCCGGTTCTGCCCACGGGCTGCTGGGACAAGCCGCCGGCTCGTGCGCGACTCGTTCCCATTGCGAGAACGGGACAGGAGCAGCCGGCCGGTGTCTTCATCACAGCGCTCAATCCGTACCGGCAATTGGATGCGAATTACGCGGGTTTTCTTGACCTGGCAGCCGGCCAGATTGCCGCGAGCATTACGAGCGCCCGAGCCTATGAGCAGGAACGCCAGCGAGCCGAAAGCCTGGCTGAACTAGACCGCGCCAAGACAGCCTTCTTCAGCAGCATGAGCCATGAACTGCGCACGCCCCTGACGCTGATCCTCGGCCCAGTAGAGGACTCGTTGACCAGCCAGTCGCCCCCATCAACCGAGTCGCTCGAGATGCTGCACCGCAATGCTTTGCGCCTGCTCAAACTGGTCAACGGGCTGCTCGACTTTGTTCGCATCGAGGCCGGCCGCATGCGGGCCAATTATGAAGCTACCGATCTTTCTCTGTTGACGGTCCAGTTAGCCAGCCTCTTCCGCTCAGCGGTCGAACGCGGCGGATTGTCTCTCGCTGTCGATTGCCCGCCTCTTCCGGAGCCCGTTTTTGTGGACCGGGAAATGTGGGAAAAGATTGTCCTCAACCTGCTCTCGAACGCGCTGAAGTCGACATTCGAAGGCGAAATCCGTATAACGCTGCGGGCACATCGGGATGAGGTGCAGTTATCGGTTGCAGACACGGGAACCGGCGTTTCCCAAGAGGACCTGCCACACCTGTTCGAAAGATTCACTCGTATTGAACGTGCGCGGCGGCGAAGCTACGAGGGAAGTGGTATCGGCCTCGCTTTGGTGCGCGAGCTCGTTGAGATGCACCACGGCTCGGTTCGAGTTGAAAGCACACCCGGCGAGGGTACTCAGTTCTTCGTTTCGCTGCCGCTCGGCACGAATCATCTTTCCCAGGGGCACGGTGCAGTCCGCGAAGCTGAACCGGTTGCGCTGCGGGGATCGGCCGCAGCCTATGTGCAGGAGGCTCTTGGCTGGCTTCCAGATCCACGCCGCCTGGGCGGCGAAGTCACCGGCATCCTCGACGATTCTGCGGGCGACATCGACTCTTCCGTGGCGAAACCGGCGATCCTTATCGTTGACGACAATATCGATGTGCGGGATTACCTGCAGTCGCTGCTCCGTTGGCGATTTCATCTCCAGGTGGCTGAGAACGGCAGGCAGGCGCTCGAACAGATTGCCCGATCCCGTCCCGATCTTGTGCTCACCGACGTGATGATGCCCGAAATGGATGGCATCGCCTTCATCGCTGCGCTCCGCGACAATCCCGCCACTCAGGGCATTCCTGTCATCATGCTTACGGCGCGCGCCGGTGAAGAGTCGCGCATCGAAGGAATCGACAGTGGAGCCGACGACTACCTCAGCAAACCATTCAGCGCACGCGAGCTGGTGGCAAGAGTGGAGGCACAGTTGAAGCTCGCAAGCCTGCGCCGGAGAGCGATCGAGCAGGAACAAACACTGCATCGTGAAATCAGCCGCGTGAGGCAATTCGCCTGGGAAGCACTCGAACACATTCCTGAGATTTTCTGTACCCTCGACCGCGAATTCCGCGCAACCTACACGAACGCCACATGCGCGGAGTTTCTCAGCCGCCTGGGGCGCGCGCTACTGGGAGAAGTCTTGTGGGATGCGCTGCCAGAGTTTCGCAATACAACCGTCGAATCAAGTGCGCGGCGATCGATGATAGACCGAGTTCCCGTTGAGTTCGAATTCAATTTCGACGCGTTGGCCAAGTGGTACCAGTGCCGGATCTACCCCCTGCCCGACGAGGGCATCAGCATCTATGCCCGCGACACCACCGAAACCCGCCAGACAGAGGAAGCGCTGCGCAGATCAGAGCAACTTGCCGTTGCGGGAAGACTGGCGGCAAGCATCGCTCACGAGATCAACAATCCTCTTGAGGCTGTCACCAACGTTTTGTTTCTTGCCAGAATGGACGAGTCGGTCTCAGGCAACACCAAGAATCTGCTTGAGGCCGCCGATAAAGAGCTCCAGAGACTGTCACACATCGCAGCGCGAAGTCTCAAGTTCTATCGCCAACACACCGCACCAGCGCGCTGCATGATCGAGGAATTGATCGATGCAGTCCTCTTCTTCCATGAACGGGAGATCGGCTCGCGCAAGATCGAATTGGAGCGGCGCTATCGGCCATCTCCAGAGGTGCTGTGCCAGCCCGGCGAGATTCAACAGGTGATCACGAACCTGATCCGCAACGCACTCGACGCGCTCAAAGCTCATGGCCGCCTGATTGTTGCCGTTCAGCCTGCAACAGACCGCTCCGGCCGCAAAGGGGTCGCTGTGACCATCGCTGACAATGCCTCGGGAATGGATCGAGCGATGCTTCGCAGCCTTTTTCAACCCTTCGCCACCACCAAAGGTGAAGCGGGGACCGGCCTCGGTCTCTGGGTTTCAAAAGGCATTCTCGACAAGCACCACGCTACCATTGCTGTGCGCAGCAAAAAGGGCCAGGGCACAGTTTTCCGGTTCTTTCTCCCTCGCGGAGACGAGATCGGCACTTCACCTCCCGACAATTGATGCGGGGGGCCCATTTTTGTTACGGATGAGTTACAGCAACACGAAGTATTAGCCGCGTTTTCGCATCAGGTTCACGGTCTTCTTACAATACCCGGCCAATACTATTGCCGTGATTACGCCAGCCGGGAAGAAACTTCCTCTCGCTCACGTATCCGGTTCCACCCCCTCGGTGGAAATCCCACCATCGGTTTTTCTTCCGTCCTTTGCCATTGAATCACCGCGTCCGCAAATTCATGCGGAGGTGGGAAAATACCGCGTTCGCCTGGCGCAGACGCTGCGGGATCGCGAGGCTGCTTGCCGGCTCCGGTTCAGGGTGTTCAATCTCGAGATGGGTGAGGGGCTGGAGAGTTCCTACGAAAACGGCCTCGACACCGATCAATTCGATTTGTTCTGCGAGCACCTGATTGTCGAAGAAAAAATGACGCATCGGATCGTGGGCACGTACCGGATGCAATCGGGAGATACTGCGGCGCGGCATTTGGGTTATTACTCCGAGCAGGAATTCAATTTTGCGCCCTACGAGCCTTTGCGCGGCGGCATTCTCGAACTGGGACGCGCGTCGATCGATCGCGAGCATCGCACGCCTGAAGTGTTGACGCTTTTGTGGCGGGGGATCGCGCAGTATGCTACCGACATGGGGCTGCGCTATCTTGTCGGTTGCTCATCACTGAATTCGCAGGATCCCGGAGAAGGGTGGATGATGTACCGTCAACTCGAGCACTACCGGGTATCTCCTGAGTTGGCCACGGAGCCAACCGCTGCGTTCGCCTGCCCCACCGAGCAGGAGGGCGCGCACGAACAGCCGTCGCTCGACTCTCAGGATCTCTCGCGGCCGGCTTCGACCAAGGTTCCCAAGCTGCTGAAGACGTATCTCGCCATCGGTGCGCGGATCTGCGCACCACCGGCTTGGGACCGAGAATTCGGCACGATCGATTTCCTCACATTGCTCGATCTCAAGATGCTTTCGCCCGGCGCGCGGAACCGGTTCCTGGCACCTCTCACGCAGTGAGTTTCAGGGCGGCCCGGCGTGCTGTGACGCTGGGATGTGCGCTGGCGCTCTGCATCATGCGCTACTGGGCAATTCGGGTGCGAGGGCGGTTGTCGCTCGAGCGCCGCGCATTGTGGCTCCAGGATGCCTGCCGGTTGGTGCTTGGCAGCCTTGGCGTTCGTTACACGGTCGAGGGGGAACCGCCAGGCCGCGGGATCGTCGTTTCCAATCACCTGAGCTATCTCGACGTCGCGATCCTGAGCGCGGCCATGCCGTGCTTCTTTGTCGCCAAGGCGGAAATCAGGGGCTGGCCGTTCTTTGGCAAGGCGGCCCGCACCGGGGGCACGCTGTTTATCGATCGATCGAGCCTGGCGAGCGCGGAGAAGGTGGCTGCGCTGATCTCGTCGCGGCTCGACCTCGCCGTTCCCGTGCTGTTCTTCCCCGAGGGAACGAGCACCGACGGCAGTTCCGTCCTGCGATTTCACGCGCGTCTCTTCGAGCCTGCCGTGAAGTCAGGCGCGCCCGTGACAGCAGCGGCTCTTCGCTATATCCAGGCCGACGGCGCGCCCGAGCGCGACCTTTGCTGGTATGGCGACGAAAGCTTCCTGTCTCATTTGTGGAAGGTTCTGGGAACGGCGGGTTTCACGGCGGAGATCCGCTTTGGCGAATCGCGGGTTTACCGCCATCGCCGCGTTGCCGCGGAAGCAACGCGAAGCGAGATTGTCATCCTGAGAAATGCGCGGAGATTGGTATCGCCGTCGGCCTGACGCGATAGGGGATCAGCTTCCAACGACGTCAAGCGGTCGCAGTTCTCGCGGTGCTGCCGTCGAGCCTCGCAGAACGAGGCTGGTCGATACGAGGAATTCGCGCTGCATCTTCGGGTTGCCGGTGTTTTCAGCTTGTTGCCGCAGCGCTTCGAAAGCGGCGCGGGCAAGGTCGCTCCGCGACAAGCGGATGGTGGTCAATGGCGGAAGCGTGAATTCAGCAAAGTCAATGTCGTCGAGGCCGATCACCGACACATCCTGCGGAATGCGGAGCCCTTGTAAGTAAGCCGCCCGCAAAACTCCAATCGCGGTCATGTCATTCGAGCAGAGGATTGCGGTAGGGCGCGAAGGAAGAGACTGCAGCTTGGCAAAGCCGGCCATGCCGCCTTTGGGCGTGTGATCGCACTCGATGATCCACTTCTTCTGGATGGTGAGATTCGCTTCTTCCATCGCGTTGCGATAGTCATTTTCGCGGGTGATAGCTGAATGAATCTTGTGGGGGCCGGCCAGGAAGGCGATCCGGCTATGTCCCAACTCGGCGAGATGACGTACCGCAGAACGAATCCCGGTTTTGTAATCGAGAAGGATGGTGCTGGTTTTGGGATCGCTCAGGTGAAACTCTGCGAGGACAATGGGGATATCGTGGAATGCAAGCTGGTCGAGAACCGGCTCTTCCTCGCCGAAGGTGAGCATGGCCACGCCTTCGACCTTGCGCTCAATCATGCGGCGCACGCAGGTGGTCAGCACCGCGGGATCGCTGTTCGAGGAACTGACGAGAATCTCGTAGCCATGCGCCACCGCGATCTCTTCAAAGCTCTGGATCAGTTCGGGAAAGAACGGGTTGGTGATGTTTTCGACAATAATCCCCAGGATTCGGCTGCGGCCGGAGACCAGGCTTCGCGCGTGAGTGTTGGGGAAGTAGTTCAGCTGCTCGATGGCCTGCCACACGCGCTTTGAAAGCCGCTCGCTTACAACAGGCGAGCCATTGATCGTGCGCGAGACGGTCGCAATGGATACTTTCGCCAAAGCAGCCACGGCACGAATGTCCGGTGTTTTATCTGTGGTCTTGCGTGTTCCTCGTCGGGCCACGAACAAATCCTAAGGTGGGATAGAGAACGGGAAGAATATGAAATCCCATCATAGACCCGATTTTTCAAGCAACGCGTGACACTTTTGTGCAGGCGCAGGAAAACCGCAAATCCGGACTAGGAGTTATCTGCAAGCAGGAGGCGCAAGTCGCGCAAATTCTGGCCAGTTGGCCCGGTCACCGTCGAGTCGCCCAGGGCAGTAAAGAGCGGACAAGCATTGAAGGCACGAAGCGATTCTTCGGGACTAAACCCGAAGGCGCAGGCACGGTCCACAGTGGTTGGGTCGGCGATGGCGCCTGCCGATTTGGTATTGCCATCAATCCCGTCGGAGCCCGCGCTCAGCACGGTCAGCATCTCTCCGGAATGATGCGCCAGCTCCAGCGCGCATTGCAGGGCGAACTGCTGGTTGCGCCCGCCCGCTCCGGGCGTTCGATCCATGGTCACGGTGACTTCGCCAACGGAGATAAGGCATAGGCGCGCGTGTTCCGCTCGCAATGCATGAAAGCGGCCGAGGAGATAACGCGCAGCGTCGGCATAGTCCCAGTCGTCGCAGGAATTGTCGACCGCAACGAAGTAGCCGGCCTGCTGGGCCAGGGAACGCGCACTTTCCACAAGATCGTGGGTCGAGAGCAGAACCTCAAAGGCCGAGTCGCGGAACGCTTCATGCTCCCCCGACATGGCCGCGGCTCCGGTTATTCGAGGCTGGTAAGGTCCGGACCAGGGAAGCTTGGGAAGAAAACCGGCACGCCTCACCTTGGTTCCGGGCGACTCGGGCAAATCCTGGCGTTCGAAAAACGCTCTGACCGACCTTGGGAGCTTGCGGGTGATGTCGTATTTGGCGAGGATTGCCCGCGACTCCTCCACGGTGGAGTGATCGGGCGAGGTTGGGCCGGAGGAAAGGGCGTCGAGGGTCCGCAGCGGCACGTCGGGCAGCAGCAGCGAGACCTTCATGGCCTCGGGTGCTGCGATCGCCAGGCGGCCGCCCTTTACCGCGGAGAAATGCTTGCGCAGGGTGTTGATCTCGTTGATGGGGGCCCCCGAGGCAAGCAGAACCTCGTGAAAGGCCATCGTGTCTTCGAGGCCAATCTGCGGATCAAGGGGCAAATCAAACATTGCCGATCCACCCCCGGAGATCAGGAAGAACACAAGCGTGTCTTTCTTCGCCTTCTTGAGGAGGGCCAGAGTGGCGCGGGCAGCTGCAAACGAGTCCTCGTTGGGCAGCGGATGTCCGCCTTCAAAGTAGCGGAACCGCCAATTGCGGCCGCGGGGCAGGTACTTCGAGCAGCAGATTCCGCGCAGGCCCTTGCGGCGCTTCATCCGGTTGAGCAGTACTTCCACCATGGGGCCGGCTGCCTTGCCGAGCGCAACGACAAAGATGCGCTTGTAACTCGCCAGGTTGATGGAATCGGGACCGCTGCCGTCGGGCAAGAGGCGAATCAGTGTGTCGCCGTCGAAGCGGATGCGCCTGTCGAAGGCCGATTCGATATTGCATGCATCCAGCGCGCCCTTGAAGATCGATGTGGCAGAGGTGTGAAGGGACTCGAGTGCGGAGTCACTCACTTTGGCCATGACAGCTGCTCCCGTAGCCAACCGGCGAGCGCGTTCTGCATCGCCTCGAGTCGACCGGAAAAAAAGTGATCGGCGCCGGGTATAAGCACCAACTTTTTGGGTTCGGCCGTGGTGGCGGCCACTTGGTTGAGGTCAGCGACAGAACCGAATTCGTCTTGATCCCCGCTGAGAAACAGTTTGGGCAAGGAACAACCAGCGATAAAGGCGTAACGATAGTTGTGACCGTCGGCTTGCGTCGGCAGGCCCAGAGCTACGACCGCCCGAACAATTTTGGGCGTGGGTTCGTCGGCCGATGGTTTGCAGCACGCATACAACGACATGGCCGCTCCGAAACTGAACCCTGCGACCACGATGGGAAGGTTGTATTCGTTTTCAAGCCAGTGGATCGCCGCCAGCACATCGCCTGCTTCGGCTCTGCCGTCGTGAACCCCCTCGCTCATGCCGGTTCCGCGAAAGTTGAATCGCAGAACCGGGCACTCCAGGCCCCAATCCGGCGAGTTGATCGCCTTCATGGCGTGGTAGACCACTTTGTTGTGGAGGTTGCCGCCACGGCTGGGGTGAGGATGGCAGACGACCGCTGCGAATGGAGCGTTGGGCGATCCTGTGTTGAGAATCGCCTCAAGATTGCCTGCGGGACCTTTGAGTTCGAAGCTGCGCAGCACGGTTCTCCCCGGTTCTGTGACCGGCTTGACCGATGGGGATGTGGAGGTCATTCCGCTGATTATTTTACGCGCTCTTTGGTAATCGGAAGCGCACATCTTTGGTTCGTACTAAATCGTTGCAGCATGTGAGAAAGCGCTGTTTTTAGTGCAATTCGAGGGACGCGGGCGGAGGCCGGCCCGTAAGGTATTCTGGCTGCACGATGCGAGAGCTCCCGCCGCTTGATCCCGTTCAATTTACGCGCGAGTTGGCCGCAATTGAATCGACCACCTATCACGAAGGAGCGATTGGAGATTTTCTGGCGGAGTTCCTGACGCGGCGGGGGTGGGATGTGGAGAAAACGCCAGTTCCGCAGGCCGCCGAAAGCGGACTCGCTGGGCCGCGGTGGAACGTGTTTGCAGGATCAGCCCGCCAGACACCCGACCTAGTGTTCTCGACACACATCGATACGGTGCCACCGTACATTCCTTTGAGCGAGGACCGGGAGTTCCTCTATGGCCGGGGGGTTTGCGATGCCAAGGGAATCGTCGCATCACAACTGGCGGCCGCCGAGGCGCTGCGCGCCGAAAGATTCCGGGTCGGTGTGTTGTTTGTTGCGGGGGAGGAGCGGGATTCGGCGGGCGCGAAGACGGCGAACGAATCGCCCAAGGGAAGCCGGTTTCTGATCAACGGCGAGCCAACCGACAACCGTCTGGCAATCGCGTCGAAAGGAACGCTCCGCGTCGCGCTGCGGTCCACGGGAAAGATGGCGCACTCGGCCTATCCCGAACTGGGCGACAGCGCGATCCACAAGCTGGTGAAGGTCCTGGCCAGGCTTGTTGAAATGGATTTGCCGGTCAGCGGCGATGTGGGACCGAGCACGTTGAACGTCGGTCAGATCCAAGGCGGACATGCGCCGAACGTGATTGCCGACAAGGCGGAGGCACAGGTGCTGGTGCGGCTCGTCGGCGATTCAACGCAGGTGCGCGCAGCGATTCTGGAAGCGGCGGCTGGACTGGCCGAAGTGGATTTCACCCTGGAGATTCCGTTTGTGCGGCTGCGCGCCGTGGAGGGTCTGCCGACCATGGTGGCTGCGTTCACGACGGATATTCCGCAACTCACCAACTGGGGCGAACCCCTGCTGCTCGGACCCGGGTCGATTCACGTCGCGCACACACCCCATGAGAGGGTGCGCAAGCAGGAACTGCTCGATGCAGTCGCGCTGTACATCAAAGTGGCGCGAGAACTGTTGGCGTAAAGACCGTCCGCACGAATCAATCGCATCAAAGTGCGAAGGAGAATGAATTCATGACTGCATCCATCTATGACATTCCGGTTCAGAGGATCACGGGTGAGAGAACATCCCTTGCGGAGTTCAAGGGCAATGTGATCCTGGTTGTCAACGTCGCTTCGAAGTGCGGGTTGACGCCGCAGTACGAGGGACTCGAAAAGCTGCACGAGAGATTCAAGGATCGCGGGCTGATCATTGCCGGATTTCCGGCGAATGATTTCAAGAGCCAGGAGCCGGGCTCGAACGAGGAAATCCAGACTTTTTGCACCACCAACTACGGCGTGAAATTTCCCATGTTCAGCAAAATTACCGTGGTCGGACCGGACAAGCACCCTCTGTATCGGACCCTGATCGCGAGCCAGCCGCATGCGACAAGTGTTTCGGAGATTCCGTTTCGCGAGAAGCTGAAGGGCTACGGCATCGAATCAAATGCCGATCCGGAACTGCTTTGGAATTTTGAAAAGTTCCTGGTCAATCGAAAAGGCGAAGTGGTGCGCCGATTCGCGCCGGACACTACGCCTGATGCGCCCGCTCTGATCGAGGCTATTGAGGCGGAGCTGGCGCACTGAAACATAACTGAAACGCGCCCATCACTCCTGGTCAGCTGCAACCACCCGCAATCGACGGAATCACCAGAACCTCATCACCTTCTTTGAAGTTGTAGCTCTCATTGCCGAGAAAGCGAATGTCCTCTTCATTCACATAAAAGTTGATGAAGCGACGAATCTGTCCGTCTTCAGCGCGAAGGTGCGGTTTCAAGGCCGGAAAGCGGCCTTCAATGTCCGACACCAGGGCGGGCAGGTTGGCCGCCGTGCTGGTAATCTCGCGCACGTTGGCGGTGTGTTTCTGAAATGCATTGGGCAGCAAAACTCTAACGGACATAGCTTTCTCCTGCCAGGCTCCAGTCCTGGCGGCCTGCGTTGTTTTCTTCCACAAAATTTTCGAAATCGGTCAGCCTGGGCCGGATCGCACGGCTCTGGTCGTAGGCTCCATTCAGCACATCGGTGGTCTTGAGCCCGTTGCCGGTGATGCACGTGACGGTCAGTTCATCGGGATGGATACGGCCATGCGCGTAAAGGCGCGCCGTCACGGCGGTCGTTACGCCGCCGGCCGTTTCGGTGAAGATGCCTTCTGTCTCGGCCAGTTCCTGGATCGCCGATACGATCTCCACGTCCGAGACATCCTCGGCCCATCCGCCCGATGCGCGAATTGCGCGCGACGCATAGATGCCGTCCGCGGGATTGCCGATCGCAAGCGAGCGGGCAATGGTATTGGGCCGCTGCGGCTCGACGACATCGGTGTTGTTCTTGACCGCCTTGGCGATCGGCGAGCACCCGGTAGCCTGCGCGCCAAAGAACCGCACCGGCTTCTCCTCGACCAAACCCAGCGTGATCAGCTCTTTGAATGCCTTCTGAATCTTCGTGATTAGCGACCCGCCGGCCATCGGCACCACCACGTTGTCAGGCAGGCGCCAGCCGAGCTGCTCGGCAATCTCGTAGCCCACGGTCTTCGAGCCTTCCGCGTAGTACGGCCGGAGGTTCACGTTGACGAATCCCCAGTTGTAGCGATCGGCAATCTGCGAGCACAGCCGGTTGCAGTGGTCGTAGTTGCCATCAACGCGCACCAGCGTTGCCCCGTACACCTGCGTGTTGAGAATCTTTGCCGACTCCAGATCGGCGGGAACGAGAATGTAGGTTTTCAGGCCCAGCCGGGCTGCCTGCGCGGCAACCGCGTTCGCCAAGTTCCCGGTGGAGGAACAGCCAACCGTGTCGAACCCGAAAGCCTGCGCATTAGCCAACGCAACTGCAACCACGCGATCTTTGAAGCTCAGCGTGGGCATGCAGACCGCGTCGTTCTTGAGGTAGAGATTCTTGGCGCCGATGTGTTCGCCGAGTCGCGGAGCCTTCACCAGCGGAGTCAACCCGACCGGAGTCTGCAACTCCACGCCTTCCGGCAGGGGAAGCAACGCTCCATAACGGCTGATGTTCAGCGGGCCTTGCGTGATCGCTTCGCGCGTGAAGCGCGTCTTCGCGTAGTCAAGGTCGTAGGCAACTTCGAGCGGAGAAAAGCACTCGTCACAGATGGAAAGCGGCTGAACCCCGTAGGCCTTGCCGCATTCCCGACATCGCAACTCATACGCAGTCACAGAGTCCCTCGCAATCGCACGAGTGACAGCGATGTACGGGCACGTGACCGGCTCAGCGATGAGCGAACCTGAATGGACTCGATAAACCTTGCGAAGCCGTTTCAACAAAGGTGCTGAAGCGACCCCCGAATCTCATGTTCTCCGCTTGCGGCGGACGAGAGTTGACACCATACTCCTGGATTGCCCAGGCAGGTTGTCGTGGCGTCACAGGGCCCGTCCCTCAGCCACTCTGCATGAAATTCAGGCTTGCCCTTTGGGGGCAAACTTGAATGATTCGTTTGTATCACAGAGCCTTTTGCGGCGCAAGAATTTGCAGCCGGCGGCATGTTACCGGCGTTTAACGGCGTGGATCGGCCGCCGACTGACGATCGTCCCTCTGAAGCGTCGCCTCGTCTACACCTGCAATTGGCGCAGATAAGGCACGCTGGCCCTCATCAGGGGCAGGTCCATCTCCACGAAGTAGTTCTGAATACCGCCCGTCCGAGCTGCATTGAAGATCTTCTTCCAGTCCAGCGTGCCTTGCCCGACCGCAACGATCTTGCGCGTCTTTGCCGACCATCCCTGGACGTGCATCGAGATAAATCGCCCCGGGTAACGGGTGAAATACTCCGCGGCATCGTAGCCGTCGCTGATGGTCGATACCTGGAACTGAAACTTGACGTACTTGGGATCGAGAAGCTGAAACAGCACGTCGTAAGTCCGCTTGCCGTTGACGTGAGTGAGCTCGAAGTCTTCATTGTGCAATCCCTGGACGATCCCGGCCGCGGCCGCTCGCTCGCCGATGCGGTTGTACTCGTCAGCCGCCCGTTTCACGTCGTCCATCGTCGGGTTCTTAGGACCGCTCAGGCTGGGCACACACATCTGCTTCAGGCCAACTCCGTTTGCCCACGCAATCCGATCCTCCTGCTTGCTTCTCAACTCCTCGATGGAGAAATGGCTGCTGACGCAGGTCAGGCCCGCGTCTTGAATGATGTTTCGCAACTCGCTGGGTTTGTACCTGGCGAGCCCCGCGAATCCCGAGTCGGCATATCCCACCGGCGAGCACAACTCGATCGACTGGAACCCCGCCGCCTTGAGTTCTCTCAGCGTACCCGGAAAGTCCTTGGCAATCTTGTCCCGCACCGGCCATGTCTGGCACCCGATTGGAAAACCGAGTGGGTCAGCGTAAAGCGATTCCGCGTTAGACAAAAAAACCTCGCCCGCAACCGCACAAGCTGCCGTTCTCTTCAGAAATTCCCTTCTTGAAAGCTCTGCCATTTTCCCTCCAGTAAGCAGCGACGGAATTCTAAACTGCGCGACCGGCTTTTCAGCGTGACGACTCTGGTGCGCTTCAATGCGAACCTTCCGGGTGAATCCAGAACGCGTTGCCGCCGCCAGGAGCCATCTTGACATCCAGCACCGTCGAGCGATCGACTTCCCGCTTCGAGAACGTGGTGTGCGTTGCCTCGGTTGCCGCATCCGGCGCGTCCGCATAGGTCTCCGCCGTGTACTTCCCTTCACCGAGAAAATCAAGAGGCACCTTCAGCGCTCGCTCATCCCAGTTGGTGATCGAACCGACATACCAGTCGCTGCCGCTCCGCCGCGCCACGGTGATGAACTCCATCGGCTGCCCATTCAGAACGCGCACTTCATCCCACGTGACCGGCACCTGCTTGATGAACTCGAAATCGTGCTGCCCCTCGTAGTGCTCCGGGTAGTCCGATACCATCATCAGCGGGCTTTCCAGCACCACATAAAGCGCCAGCTCATGCGCCCGCGTATTCGGCGCCATCGGTTTCTTGTCGCGCGCCTCAAACTGCGCGCGTGTCACATTGCCGAATGCGCCCGGCGTGTAGTCGAGCGGGCCCGCCAGCATGCGGGTGAAGGGCAATGTGGTGTTATGAACCGGCGTGGTTCGCGCGCTCCACTTCAGATACTCCTTGCCCATCACGCCTTCGCGCGTCACCAGGTTGGGATAGGTGCGGCGCAGGCCATCCGGCTTGAATGCCCCGTGGTAATCGATCATGAGGTGATGCTGCGCAGCCAGTTCTACGACATGCCGGTACCAGGCCACCATCTGCTGATCGTCGCGATTCATGAAGTCGATCTTGACGCCTGCGACACCCCACTTCTCGAACAACGGAAACGCCTGGTCCATGTACTTGTCCACTGAAGTCCAGTGAGACCAAAGCCAGATGCGGACATTCTTTTCCTTCGCATAGCGCAGAAGCTCCGGCATATCGATTTCCGGCGCCGTCTGCGTAATATCGGCAACAGCAGCGTAGTCGTTTGGCCCTTTGCGGTTCGCCTTCGCCCAACCCGCGTCGATCAGCATGTACGGGAATCCCGATGCCGAAGCGAAGTCGATGTAGTGCTTCATCGTCGCCGTGTTCATGCCGGTCTTGAAGCTGACGCTCGGCGCCGCTTCGCCCGACCACCAGTCCCACGCCGATTTGCCCGCCTTGATCCACGAAGTGTCTTCGATCTTCGACGGTGGGTTGAGATTCAAGATGATATTCGACTCGATCAGGCTCCCGGGCGTGTCCCCAACCATCAGCACGCGCCACGGCGACTTGAACGGCGCAGTCGTCTCAACATCAACGCCCGTGCGATCGATCCGCGGCGAGAGCTCGGCATGCACGGCAAAATGCGGCTCGTCCTTGCGCACATACATGCCGGCGTAGTTCTCAATGTCAGCCTCGGTCACCGCGACCCATCCCACGCCGGGCACCTGCCCCAGCAGCGGCAAGCCAACCAGCCAGTCGCGATGCAGTCCGCTCACCTGCCGCACCTGGTACTCGTCTTCGTAAGGCGATTGAAATCCATCCAGGATCAGCGGATACAGCGTCGCGTCCTTGGCATAGTTGAACTGCGTCAGCTCATGCTCGATGCGCACATCGTGAACCAGCGGCTGATCGGGCACCGCGTAGCGAAATGCGATGCCATCGTCATACACGCGCACTTCGACGGACATCTTGCGGCCCCGGCTATCGGCAAAGTCAGCCACAGCCGAGTTGTAGTGGTCGCGCACCGAGCTCGTCTTGCCCAGGGGAATCGTGTACGTCTCGTCATGCTGGCCCGTCTGTACGTTCGCCTGCAGCATGCCGGGCCCAAGAGCGGGTTGCCCCACGAGCTTCAGCCCCAGCACCGATTCGTCCATGAGCCACTTGCCATGAAAATCGACCGCGTACCGTAAATCGTTCACACCGGGATTGAGCGCCTGGCTGGCCTTCGCATCACCGAGGATAAGCACCAGGTCCCCGTCAGGCGAGGTCACTTTGAGGCGCGGGACGTCCGTACTTTGTCCGGAAGAGGAAACACCCAACACCGCCAAAACCACGGGCAGGAACAACCAGGAACGAAGTCGAGACATACATTCTCCGATCGGGATCAATGAGTCAGTTTGTATAAATGCGCACGTAATCGACCAGCATCTCCGCGGGAAATGGCGTGTCTGCGGCGGGCGATCCGGGCCAGTCGCCACCAATCGCGAGATTCAGCAGAATGAAGCTGGCCTGACCATCGTCAAACGGCCAAATCGCGCCGCGCAGGCTGCCCATGCTGCCGGTTGTGTACCTGACATAGGGATGCGCGGGGTCATCGACGTAGTACGCCACACTTCCTTTTTTCCAGATCATGCCGTAGGTGTGCCACTCCGCGGCCGTCTGCCCGGCGGGAAAATTCACCACTGTGCCCAGCCCAACGTCGCCCGTAAATCCGACTCCATGAATCGACCCTTCATTCCAGTCCGGCGATTTGGCCGCGTTCACGCGCTCCAACACATCCATTTCGCCGCAGGCCGGCCAGCGCACCGTTGTGATGTTGTTCCCCAGCAGCCAGGCAGCCGGCCACAAGCCCTGCGCCTCCGGCACTCGGGCGCGCACCTCAAAGCGTCCATATTGAAAACTGAACAGTCCCTGCGTTTTCATCCGCGCCGAGGTAAACACGCCCGGAGCGGTCTGGCGCGCTTCGATGTGCAGGGACCCGTCGCTGCCGACGTATGCGCTCGGATCCGCGGTTGAGCACGGCGCGTCACTCGATCCCCACGCGCAATAATGCTCCAACTCGTGGTTGCCGAATCCGCTATGCCCCGTGTCGTAGGTCCAGACCTTCGGATCGGGCTGCGTGTTGGTTCCGCTAGCGTTGTTGAATTCGTCCGACCAGACCAGCGTTCCGGACGGAATCTTCAGATCGAGATGCTTGCTGCCGACAGCGCTGGCAGATGCGGCCGCTCCGATCGCAATGGCCTTCACTGTCGTCGTCGACGCAACCAGAAACGGTCCTTCATATCTCTGGCTTGATTCCGTCGGCAAAGTTCCGTCGACTGTGTAGTGGATCGTGGCGTCCGCAGCCGCATCCTGAATCTTCACAATCACCGCACCATTCTGTGCCGGAGTCGCCCAGATGATCGGGGCCGGCGTGCTCTTGGATGCTTGCGCCGCGAAGCACACGGCGCTACTTATGACGCACAACCATCCACCGCACAGGAGCACTGCAACTTTCATCGAGCCCGCCTTCGCGAACCCACAGCAACCTCCCGGTCCGCCGGTGATCATCTAATCACCGTCGATTTCGGCAGGTCAAATGTGATCAGAAACGATTAGCGGTCTGGATCGTAATTGAGATTCTGCGCTAGCCATCGCTCCACTTCGGCCACACTCATGTTCCTGCGTTGGCTGTAGTCTTCTACCTGGTCGCGGCCGATTTTTCCCAGCGAAAAGTAACGCGATTCAGGATGCGCGAAGTAGAGCCCGCAGATGCTCGACCCTGGCCACATCGCGAACGACTCGGTGAGGCGAATGCAGGTGTTTTTCTCCACATCGAGCAATTGCCACAATAAGGCTTTTTCGGTGTGATCGGGGCATGCGGGATACCCGGGAGCCGGACGAATGCCGCGGTATCTCTCCTGGATGAGTTCGGCAGGCGCCAGATTTTCTGCACGGCCATAGCCCCATTCATCGCGAACCCGCTTGTGCAGGCACTCGGCAAATGCCTCGGCCAAGCGATCGGCGAGCGCCTCCGCCATGATGGCGTTGTAATCGTCGTGCTCGGCCCTGAAACGATCGCCAACCTCCTTCAACCCGAGGCCGCTTGTCACCGCGAACGCTCCGATCGTATCCGGCAGGCGCGTTTCCTTCGGGGCGATGAAGTCGGCAAGCGACCGGCACGGCTCGTTCCCTTCCCGGTTCGCCTGCTGGCGCAGGAAATGGAAACTCGCCAGCACCTTCGATCGGTTGTCATCGGCGTAGAGTTCCACATCATCGGAAACGGCATTTGCGGGAAAGAACCCGTACACGCCGCGCGCAGTGAGCAAATTCTTCTCAATGATCCGGTCGAGCAGCGCGTTGCCCTCGTTGAACACCTGCCGCGCCTGTGCGCCGTGTTCTGCGTGCTCGAGGATGCGGGGATAAACGCCCTTCAATCCCCACGCGTGAAAGAAGGGCGTCCAGTCGATGAAGTCGCGCAGAATCGCAAGTGGAAACTTGTCGAGCACCTGGAGCCCTGTGAATTCAGGCGCCGGAATATCTTCTTTGCGCCACTCGATCGGCGAGCGACGCGCGCGCGCTGCCGCAATGGGAACCAGTGTCGCGCGGGGGGCCGCATGAGCCTTGCGGATCGCCTCATATTCGACCCTATGCTGCGCGACAAAGGCGGCCTTGTTTTCCTCGCTCAGCAGGGTCGTGGTCACTGGAACCGCCCGGCTCGCATCGAGAATGTGCACAACGGGCTCGCTATAGTTCGGTGCAATCTTCACCGCTGTATGAGCCCGGCTCGTGGTCGCGCCGCCAATCAGCAGCGGCAGCTTGAATCCCTGCCGCTCCATTTCGCGGGCCACGTGCACCATCTCTTCGAGGGACGGCGTAATCAGCCCGCTCAGCCCGATGATGTCGGCGCGAACCTCTTTTGCCCGCTCGAGAATCTTCTCCGCGGGAACCATCACGCCCAGGTCGATCACTTCATAGTTGTTGCAGGCCAGGACGACGCCGACAATGTTCTTGCCGATGTCGTGTACATCGCCCTTCACGGTGGCGAGCACGATCTTGCCATGCGACTTGACTTCGTGTCCCGCGGCGGCCAGGGCAGCCTTCTCCGCCTCCATGAACGGCGTCAGGTACGCGACCGCCTTTTTCATCACGCGCGCCGACTTCACCACCTGCGGCAGAAACATCTTTCCCGCGCCAAACAGGTCTCCGACAACGCTCATCCCAGCCATCAATGGGCCTTCAATCACATCCAGCGGCCGAGCCAGCTTGACTCGTGCTTCTTCCGTGTCGGCTTCGATGTAGTTATCGATGCCTTTCACCAGCGCGTGCGACAGGCGCTCCTCGACGGTACCGTTGCGCCACTCCTCGGTTTTTTTCTCTGTCGCGGTTTCGCCCGTGCCTTTCAGCGTCTCGCCGTACTCGACCAGCCGCTCCGTAGCGTCGGGGCGCCGATTGAGCAGCACATCCTCCACCATTTCTTTGAGCTTTGGCTCGATCTCCTCGTAGACCTCGAGCATGCCGGCATTCACGATGCCCATATCGAGTCCGGCCGCAATCGCGTGATAAAGAAACGCCGCGTGCATCGCCTCGCGCACCTTGTTATTACCGCGAAAACTGAAGGAGATATTCGAGACGCCTCCGCTCACCTTGGCATGGGGAAGATTGCCCTTAATCCAGCGAGTAGCGCGAATGAAATCGACCGCATAGTTGTTGTGCTCCTCCATGCCGGTTGCGACAGTGAGGATATTGGGGTCGAAGATGATGTCCTCTGGCGGAAAGCCGACCTGGTCAACCAGGATCCGGTAAGCGCGCTCGCAGATGCGAATCTTCTCTTCGTAGCTCGCAGCCTGGCCTTGTTCATCGAATGCCATCACGACCGCCGCGGCGCCAAATTTCAGCACCGTCGACGCATGATGCCGGAAAACTTCCTCGCCTTCCTTCAGCGAGATCGAATTCACAATGCCTTTGCCCTGCAGGCATTTCAAACCGGCTTCGATCACCGACCAGTTTGACGAATCGACCATGAAAGGCACCTTGGCCACTTCCGGCTCACTTGCCATGAGCTGCACGATGCGCGTCATCGCAGCGACGCCGTCGATCATCCCCTCGTCCATGCAGACATCGAGCACATTCGCGCCGTTCTCAACCTGCTGGCGAGCGACGCTGACCGCTTCTTCGTACTTGCCTTCTTTGATGAGTTTGGCGAATTTCGGCGAGCCGGCCACATTGGTCCGCTCGCCGATGACGATGAAGACCCCTGGCTGCTGGGTGAAAGGCTGCGATCCCGACAGCCTCAATGGCTTCATCGCGCAACCTCAGTGCTGGAAACAGGCGCGCTCTCAGCGTCCCGGTCCGGCCGGTCCCAGTAGTTCCTCGGTGGAGCACCTTCGAGCGCCTTCGCAATCGCGGCGATGTGTTCCGGCGTGTTTCCGCAGCAGCCGCCGGCTATATTGATCAGTCCCGCGCGCGCAAACTCTCCGAGCGATCGCGCCATATCGGCCGGTCCGAGATCGAATCCCGTCTCCGAAAGCGGATTCGGCAAGCCCGCATTCGGATAACACGAGACCGCAACGTCGGTCTTCTCGGCAAGCTCGCTCAGGAAGGGATACATCAGGTTTGGTCCAAGCGAGCAGTTGAGGCCGACAGACAATGGATTCGCATGCTCGACCGCGTTCCAGAAAGCCTCGGTGGTCTGCGCTGAGATGAGCGTTTCGCCGCCTCGCCCGACAGCCGCTGAAATCATGATCGGCAATCTGGTGCCGTCCTGTTCAAAGACCTCCCGGATTGCCACCAGCGCTGCTTTTGCGTTCAACGAGTCAAAGATCGTTTCCACCAGCAGCAGATCGGAGCCGCCCGCAATCAGCCCTCGAACCTGCTCCGCATACGCCGTCTTCACCTGGTCGAACGTGACCGCGCGGAATCCCGGATCGTTGGCATCGGGCGAGTTCGAAAGCGAGACCGTCAACGGCCCAATCGATCCAGCCACAAATCGCGGACGGCCGCTTTCGTTGCCGGCCCGGTCGGCCCATTCCCGGCAGAGGCGCGCCGATTTTTCGTTGACCTCCCATGCCAGATCCGACAGAAACCGGTCTTCCACGACCTTCTGATAGAACTCAGGATCTTTCCGCCCGCCGCGCTCCCGCGGATCTTCCATGAAGAACTCGCTCTGCGTGATGCTCGTGGCGCCAAACGTATTGGTCTCGATGATGTCGGCTCCGGCCTCAAGAAAGCGGCGATGAATGTCACCGATCATTTGCGGCTGCGTAAGCGTGAACAGGTCGCCATTGTTCAGGAGATCCTTCTTCGCGTCCCTGAAGCGGTCGCCGCGAATATCCGCTTCCTTCATGCCATAGTTGCGGATGGTGGTGCCCATTGCGCCATCGATAATCGCGATGCGCTTCCTGAGGATGTCCACGAGGGGATGTACGTTGGCTGGGTTCATGTTTGTCGGCTCGTCCCGCAAATTTCAGAATATATGAGGTCCTCTGCCGCGCATAACACCGGCCTCCGAGTGGCAGAATCGCGCAGGTAAGCGGAGATTTTCGGGGATGCGACGGATTCGAGACCTAATTCGACGGACATGCCCGTCCCGCCGCGTCGATAGCCTCGGCGCCAATCAGCAGATCGAGCGCAGAGCTCTGCCGCGCCGCATCCGCGGCGTCAAACGGGCCGGCCCACCAGAATCCGAACTGGTTCTGCGCATTCCGGTCCTTCTTCCAAATGGCCCGCGCATTCGCCCGAAAAAACTCCGCAAACCGGCAATCCGGCGCAGCCGTATCGAAAATCATCAGGTTTCGCGCGAAGATGCCTTTGAACTGCGGAACGTCGCCGCCGGTATGCGCTTTACTGGTCTCGCGCAAAACGCCGCCCTGATCGGTGAGACGGCTGATTGCTGCCGTCGCGATTTGATTCGCGATCCGCATCAAGGCCGGATCGGGCGCCAGGCGGTTCAATTCCACCAGCCCGCCGAGAATCACGCCCTGGTTATAGGTCCAGGTATTCTTGCCGTTGTTGACGCAATGCTTCGGATCGGCGGAATTCAATCCATCATTCACAAGGTGATCACCGTTGATCATGCCGGAGGCAGAGAACCACGCCCATTCCTTATGCGCCCACGCGAGGTCATCAGTTCGCTTCGCCGGATCGCTCTCGCGATTCGCAAGCGAAGCCGCCACGGCGAGGAACAGCTCGTTTTCGATCGCGTTCTTCTCGCGCGTCTTCTTGCTCCACCACAGCCCGCCTCCGCAGGTGTCTGTATCCCACCCCAGTTTCATGTCCGCGAAAATCGAATCTGCGGCGTTCAGGTACTTCGCATCGTGGGTCAGGTCGTAGACATCGATCCACGCCAACGCCCACCAGCCTTCATCGTCGTAGTAGTCATTGATAAATCCCGGCGCGCCATCCGGTTTCTGCTGCGCCGCATGCAGCGAATTCGCAAACACTGCCAGATACTGCGTCGAATGTGCGACACGGCTGAAATTCGCAAGAGCGGTGATCGCGTTGGCTGAGTTCCACCAGCCGGTGGTCTGATACAGACCGGTCTTCGGCTCATACCACTTCTGCAGCGCGTCGACAGCCGCTTGAAGGTGCGCTCGATCGGCATCGGACACAGGTTCATCTGCCGCTCGCGCAACCGCGGACGCACACAGGAGGGCGAGAACCCACCATGCACAGGCACAAGACGAGCGCAGAATCCTGGAAACCGATTTCATGAGGTTTGGGGCAATCAATGCGACGGAACTGCCAAATTCACTTCCCCGCGGTCAAGGATGCCACCGGAACCAGCATATCTTCCTTGCGCATCACAAGGTTTGTCGCATTCAGCGATGCGGTCTCGAAGCCGTGGCCGTGCGTGATGGCATCCGTCGGGCAAGCCTCGACGCAGTACCCGCAGAAGATGCAACGGTTGTAGTCGATGTTGTAGACCTTGGCGTAGCGCTCCGACGAGGAGATGCGGCTCTCTTCGGTATTCTCCGCTGCCTCGATGTAAATGCAGTTGGCAGGACACGCGGCGGCGCACAAGAAGCACGCCACGCACTTTTCCAGGCCATTTTCGTCGCGCTGCAAGACGTGCGCTCCGCGATAGCGCGGCTGAAAAACCGCTCCCCGCGTCGGTCCCGGCCCATCAGGATAATTCTCCACCTGGGTGGGCTCGAAAATCTCGCGGAAGGTGATGCTCATGCCCTTGGCAATGCCGGCGAGATTGCGAACAATCGACATACTCTCAGTATACGTGAGTGCATTGGAGGCGAGAACGGCTGGTGGCGACAGGTGAAAAACGTCCGGCGCGCTGGGTGCGCAACCTGGTTTCGGTCCGCGTCCAGACAGCCCAGTGACAGCGGACCGATACCGAATTGGATGTCCGCACTACTGCGGGTGTTGGTCGGAATGCTTCGGCTGCTCCTTTTTCTCAGGGTGTTGCTGCTGATGCACTTCAGGCCTGGCCTGAGGATGCGCAGCGGGTGGAGCCTGCCGACGGGTTTCCGGTCTGGCAGCCGGCGCTTGATGCTGTGGCGGCGCAGGCCGTGGGGCAGGTGCCTGTCGTTGTTCCGGCCTTGCGGCTGGAGCCTGGTGTTGAGGCGCCGGTTCTGCGCGGCGTTCCTGTGGCGCTGGGCGCGAAGGCTGCGCCGATCGGGGAGCCGGCGCCGGACGAGGCGCTGCTTCCGGCCTGCCCGGAGATGGATGCGCGGGCGCACCATGCGACGCAGGTTCGGGACCGCGAGCTGGCTGCGCACGGTTCGGAGTCGGCGCTGCACCCCGATTGGGGGCAGCATTCATGCGATTCGGAAGCATGGGACGCGGCGCTACCACAGGATGCACGTTGTGGTCCGCCACAACCGGATGCGCCGCAGCCATCTCCGTCGGTCGTCCATGATTGACAGCCACAAATTGAGCGCGATTCTCCCTCGAGGTCGCAACAACCTGCCGCTGCGTTGCCATCGGCGCAGCATGGGGCTCGCGCATCGCAGCAACCTCGAACGGCCTCGGCCTCACCTGCACGCCACCCGATCCGCCGTTAAAGCTCACGCGTGTCACGTTGGTCACGGTCACCTGATGCACATACACGTTGTGAATCACCGTTGTGTTGATGTTGTTCACCGAGCGGTTGTAATCGAAGTGATTGTCATGCCAGTATCCGCCCTCGTAGCCGTGCCCACCGTACCCGTGCCCGTAGTCGATTCCACCGTAATAGCCGATGTGGGGTCCCCAGTAGCCATGGAAGAACACGTATCGGTTGTGGCGATATCCCCAGTATCCCGGGGTCCACAACGCGCCTTCATAGGGAGCCTGCACCCACACACCGGGAACCCAGTAGTAGCCCTGGCTTGGGTCGTTCGCCCAGTACCCCGGAGTCCACATGTAACCATCGCCGGGACACGGGGGCTGGTCGTACTCGGGCAGCGGAGGCGGCGCCTGGTCAGCCGTGTATTCCGGCTCCTCGCCTTCATCCGCTTCATAGTCGTCCGGATCCTGGCTTGCGGCATCGTAATCCGCGGTATCGCTCGAGGGCGCACTCTGCTGCGCCTGGTCGGCTGTGGGCGCGGAGCCGCTGGTTTGGGCCGGAGCATTGGTCGCAGCCGACACCGGGACCTCATTGGCCGCAGCAGGGTCATCGGAGGCCGGCTGCCCAGTCGATGCCGTGGATGCGGTTGTCGCCTGATTGCCGTGACATCCCGAGAAGAGCAACGCCGCAGCGAGCGGCAGCAGGAAGCGCCCAAAACGAACCGATTGTGCCATTTTGATCTCCGTGGGGTTAGATGCCGCTGAGCGGGTTGCCGTCCAGATTGCATAACAAAGCATGAAGGCAGCGAAGACGCCCGCCTTCGCATCGTCGCACACCATTATCGAACCAAAGCGAGCTGCTCCGCCGTTCATTGTTTCGGCGCCGTGGGATGGCTTCCCGGCGGAACCGATTGACCGCTGTGGTCTGCTGGAGGGCTTGACGTTGCGTGCCGGGCCGGCCTTTGCACCTTCGCTTTTGGCTTGGGTGTGCACGCCGCGGAATCCTGGCCCCGTTCGAGGCCCGCAACCGCATCGTCACCCTTGCAAAGCCTTACCTTCATGGCATCAGCCTGTTTCCCGTTCAGTTGCTGGGTGCGCTCCAATCCGCTCCACGGGTCCAGGTCGTACTGATAGATATAATCCTGCGCGGGCTTCTCATCCCCATAGTCGAAGTGCAGCCACGTGCTCACCAGTTCCACGCCGTTGGGATCTGCCAACACCGCGTAGACCTGCGATAGCTCGACACCCCCCGGCGTGTGGGCACTCCATACGTGGATTCCCTGCCCGCCATTCATCCATCGCGCCGTCCACATATGCTGCGTCACATCATAGTGAAACGAAGTGAAATAGGTGTCCGCCGGACAATCTTTGCAGTTGTCATAAAGGACGGCTGGTTCCAGCGGTTTGCCCTCTGCAAAGCGCATCCAGTCGAGCCAGCGCAAATTCACTCCCTTGAATAGTGGGGTCACCAGATGGGTCGTGAGCGAAACGCTCCACACCGAAAACGTGTCCCCGCTTGCCGGCGACTGCGGATTTGCCCGGAGCGTGGTGACCACCAGCGCTGCGTCGTACTCAACCCCGATCTCGCGGATTGCCGTCCACTTCTCGGGCTCAAGCGCGCGCGTCACCCAGATCACCACGCTCTGATCTTCGGGGGAATGAAAATCGATCCAGTGAAAGGCGCCGGGAGATTGCTGCGCAAAGAGAGGAGAGGTTGCGAACTGAATCGCCAGAACAAGACTGGCAACCAGCCCGGCACAGATGCCACGCATGAGTTTACGTATACCAGATGCATGGCGCGTGATCCGGAGCATCGATCAGTCGTGCCCTTGCAATCGCGCCAGGTTCGCCTTCGCCTCGGCGTGGTCGGGCTGCAACTTCAATGCATGCTCAAAATCTTCACGTGCAGATGCCGTTTTGCCGGTCCGCGCTTCGAGCACGCCAAGATTATTCCAGCCGTCTGGATCATCCTCGAGCAGTTTCAGCGCAGCCTGCTGCTCGGTGATGGCGTCGTCCAGGTTGCCACTTGCCGCCAGCACCTGCGAAATCGCGGAATGCAGCAGCGGATCATCCGGCTTCAGCCGCACGGCCGCCCGCAACCGATCGAGCGCCTTTCCCAGCTGGCCCGATTGCGCGTAGGCTCGCGCAAGCTGCTCGAGCGCGTCTGTCGATGTTGAATCAGTACTTACCGCTTTCGAAAGCGTCGCGATGGCCTGCTCCGTCTGCCCCGCACCCGCCTGAAGTTCGCCTTCGCCAAGCAACGCCGCTTCGTCATTCTGATCCAAGATCAGGCTGCGCTGGAACTCCGCCATCGCTGCGTCGTTCTGCCCCTCTTTTGCCAGCGTCGAGCCAAGGCCCGCATGAACCTCCGCGTCCTCGGGACACTGTGCAAGCTGAGCGCGGAAATCGGCTTCCGCGCTGTTCAATTCCTCATGCCTCAATTCCACGTTGGCCACGTCAAAGCGTGCATCGCAGGCATCAGGATGCGCATCTATCGCGCTTCGAAGCCGAGTCTCCGCTGCCTTCCAATCTCCGGCACCTTCAAGAGCTGCGCCAAGCGCCGTCAGCGTGCGGGAATCCTTGGGATCATGCTTGAGATCCTGCTCATAGATCGTGACCGCTTCGCCGAACTTCCCTTCGCCCGCCAGGGCTGATGCCAGGTTGTACAGGCCGACCTTGTCGTCAGGAGATTTGCTCAGCCGGTTGCGCATCCACGCCTCTTCCAGCAGCAGCCGCGGATCGGGCGCATTCGGCGCGACATTCACCGGCAGCACCTGCACCCATAAATGCGACATCTCATCGACCGAGCGGTTGCCGGCCTGCACGCGGATCGGGGGCGAATTCGGATTATGCACGTTGCCTGCCGAATTGTCATAGGTGTACCGCATGTGCAGCACCGATCCTTTGGGTAGAAACAAGGGCTCCTTGTAGCGATACACCGATTGCCGGTCGATGTCCCAGTTGCGAATCCATACGAGCCACTTCTTTTTCCCATCCGGCAGCATGGCCCAGCCTTCCAGATCGCGACCCAGGTAATGCGCATGCGGATATACGCCCAGCACATCCACATCTACCGGCAGCTTCAGTGAACCCTCGACCACGAAATGCGCGTCTCCAGCGGGGATGTTGAGCGCATCGTCGCGATCGAGTTGCAGCAGCATCGGAAATTTGGCCGGCGGCTGATCCGTGAAATACAAACCCACCTGCGCATCCAGCGTCTCCGGTTTGCCGGATGGCTTCAGGTGCATGTTGAGGATGAGGTCGTTACCGGGATCGAGACGCCAGGGCATACCCGGCGACTCGACAATCGCCGGCGTGTCCGGCTTCCAGAAAAGAAAATGGCTGTCCGGATCGAACCGGTTGCCCGAATCCACCAGCAGCTCCATCCCGGGAATTCCATCCTGCCAATCGTCGGGATGCTCGCGCCGGTAGCTCGCCGTGCGGTCGATGATGACGTTGGCGTGATGCACGATCTGTGGTGCGCCGGGCACGATCTCCATTGCACGGATGTAATGCGTCTGCTTCAGCGGATACGGAAGGATGAAGTTGCGAAACACGTCGGTTCCACCCGCGTTCAGCGTGTAGGGTCGCGGCACTTTCAGAATCAAATCCGGCTTGCCCAGAGTCCACGTCGCGTCGTAATGCGGAGGCGCGGGCGCCTCCTTCGGATCACCCTCCGGCGCTCCCAGCTCGGCCCATTGCTGAATCAGGGCCCGCTCATGGTTGCTCAGGCGGCGCACATCGGCGAAATCGCCATAGCCCGGCTCGGGAAGCCATGGCGGCATGAATCGCGACTGCGTCACCGTGACTACCTGCGGTCCCCATCGCCGCGCGTCGTTGTAGGTGAGGAGGCTAAACGGTCCCGCTCCGCCGGGATGATGGCAAGTGGTGCAATGTTGATAAACGAGCGGAGCGATATCGTGACTCCATGTCACGGGAGCTGAAGTCGATTCAGCCGGCTTCGCTTGAGTCCCTTGTGTTGCGCGTACCGTGATCACCGGCGCAAACGCCGCGCCGCACAGCGCAGCAATCACGACGAGCGCGGTGATCAATCCCGATTTTTTCATCGCTGCAGAAACACAATGGAGCAGCCGACGGGCGGGCCGTCCGGCTCCGGGATGGACTTCGATGCGAGCGCCGCCGCAATCGCGTTCTCCAGGTCATGGTGCTGCGGTGCAGGCCGCTCCTGGCCAAGCGAAATGTAGCGATCGTCGATGCGGCCGCGATACACCTCGCGCAATGCGCCCGATTCGCTCTGAAATACCACTGCCTCGGGCGTTGTGGTTGCCTGCGACCAGCGCACCAGATTCTGCTGTCGATCGAGGATTGTGCTCTCCGCAATCGAGAACGCGCGATCGTGCTGCGCAACCACCTGCGCGGTGTCAGACGGGTTCGGAAACACCCACCAGAACTTCACGCCGCGGCTCTCAAACTCGTGATTCAACCGCGTAATCTCCGGCACATAACGATTGGAAATGGGGCAGTCGCTTGCGGCAAAGACCAACACCACCACGTGAACACCGGTCCCGGCGAGTTCACGCACCGGCCTCCCCTGCAAATCGATTCCGTAAGGTGCGGGAGCAGCCGCGCACATCGCAGCCAGCGAGGTGGAGATCACAATCGCTCGAGCGCAATGGCAAAGGAAACGCAAGGGAAAAGATCCGGTGGTGTGGCTGAGAGGGATTCTATCAAAGCGGCATTGCATCGCGCCCGCGCATCATAGGCCCAGCTTCGCCCAGATCGCGTCCACCCTTGCCTTGGTTTCGCGATCCATCTCGATCATCGCCGGCCATAGCCGCTCGAATCCCTCGGCCTTCCATTTGCGCGTCGCATCGATCCCCATCTTCGATCCGTAATTGGGCAGGCGCGACGAATGATCCAGAGAATCGATCGGCCCAAGAGTGAACTGAACATCGCGCTCCGGATCGATGTTGTTGGCCACGCGCAATACCACCTCGGGAATGTTCTGCACATCGCAGTCTTCATCCACCACGATGATGCACTTGGTGAACATCGCCTGGCCGAGCGACCAGATGGCGTTCATCACCTTGCGCGCTTGCCCCGGGTAGCTCTTGCGAATCGAGACGATCATGAGGTTGTGAAACACGGCCTCCACCGGCAGATTCACATCGACAAGTTCCGGAATCGTCATCTTCATCGCGGGCAGAAAAATCCGTCCAACCGCCTTTCCCATCCACGCATCTTCCATCGGCGGCTTGCCCACGATGGTCGCCGCATAAATCGGGTCCTTGCGGTGGGTGATGCAGGTCAGATGGAAGACCGGGTAATCGTCCGTCATCGTGTAAAAGCCGGTGTGATCGCCAAAGGGTCCCTCGCCGCGCAGCTCTCCGAGTTCCACGTAGCCTTCCAGCACGATCTCGGCGTGGGCCGGCACTTCAAGATCCACCGTCTCGCACTTGATTACCTCGACCGGCTTGCCCCGCAGGAATCCCGCAATCATAAACTCCTCGATTTCTGGCGGCGCAGGCACAATCGCGGCAAACGTCGTTGCAGGATCGGTCCCGATGCTCACCGCGACTTCCATCCGCGAGCCCTGCTTCTCTCCCAGCGTCACCTGCGGCAAGCCGCCGACCGGCCCGTCGGGGATGGTCACCGCTCCGCCGGCCGATTCGGCCATCATGGCTACGCGCGCGCTCGCCGGATCGCCCGCCGCGCCGGAAGCGGCCGCAGCCCGTAGCGCCTCGCGATAATGCTCCGCGGCTACCTTCTGCCTCTGCCAATGCATGCCGGTCGTCTTTCCGTCGTATGCCTGCATGCGATACATCCCGATATTGCGCTTCCCCGTTCTCGGATCGCGCGTGTGCACGCACGGCAGCGTGATAAAGCGCCCTCCATCGTGCGGCCAGCACTTCAGGATCGGAAAGGCATTCAGATCGAAGCCCTCGCGCAGAATAACTTCCTTGCACGGAGCTTCCTTCGCGCTCACTGTCTTCGGAAATACGTTTGCCAGTGCACCGAGTTGCGGCAGCATTCTCAACTTGTCCAGCATGCCGCTCGGCGCTTTCACGTTCATCAGCCCGTGAATGCGCTCGGCGATTTCATCCACGCGCTCCACGCCAAGCGCCATCGCCATGCGCCGTTCGCTGCCAAACTGGTTGATGAAGACCTTGTGTCCCGGATACCCTTTCACGTTTTCGAAAAGCAACGCCGGCCCGCCCTCCGCATATTTTTGCTTCGTCCCGATGCGTGTGCCGGTAGCGCCGATCTTCGAGACACGATCGGTGATCTCGGTGATCTCCAGTTCGGGCGAAACTTCTTCCCGAATCCGTTTGAGTTCGCCTTGTTTTTCGAGCGCCGTGATCCAGTCACGCAAATCGTCGTAGGCCACCAGCATGCTCCGTCTTTCGAGGATCGTTCTCACTCATACTAAAGCCTTTCGGTGTCGCGGCTTTGCTTTCAGCCGCGCATCTATGCCATACTCGCCCGCACACAGCTCGACAGCATCACTCAACCGCCTCATGTTCTGAGAAGCATCAACTCAGACCCCATCCCCAAGGAGAATGCGATGAGCCCATCCCCCGCTGTGCCCTGCAAACCTTACTTCAAACGCCGCCGGATGTTTTCTGCCGCCCATCGTGCCGCGCTCGCTTCCGGCGCTGCGGGCCCCTGGAACGTACCCGATCTTTGCACTGCATATAAATGGCCGACTAACCTCGCAGGCGGCGGAATCATCGCGATTGTCGAACTGGGCGGCGGATGGGTCCAGTCCGACATCAGCGCGTTCTTCACCAATATCAGCCAGCAGCCACCGCAAATCACCGACGTTTCCGTCGATGGCACGCAGAACAGTCCGAACCAGAGCATTGGCTCCGCCGACGATCCGGATTACGAGGTCGCCCTCGACATCGAAGTGGCCGGAGCCTCCTACTTCGCAGCCACCGGAAAACCCGCCACGATCCGCGTGTACTGGTCGCAGGACATCGCCTCAGCCGTACAGAAAGCAACCTCCGATGGATGCGATGTGTGCTCGATCTCGTGGGGCGCCGACGAGGCGGAATGGGGAAACGCCGCAGCCCAGCAAATGGAATCGGCAGCCACCGCGGCAACCCAGGCAGGCATGGTTGTGTTTGGCGCCTCGGGCGACAACGACTCAGGCGATGGCGGTTCAACTCCCGCCAATGTCGACGTTCCATCCTCCTGTCCTCACGTCGTGGGCTGCGGAGGCACCTACAAGACCGCCACGCAGGAAACGGTATGGAACGACAATCCCGGCCAGACCAACGGCGAAGGCACAGGCGGTGGCTATTCCACCATCTTCCCGGTGCAGTCGTTTCAGATCGGCGCTCCGCCTGCCCCGACCAACGGCACGGCGGGAAAAGGCCGCATGGTCCCCGACGTCTGCGCCGACGCCGACCCCAACACTGGCTACAACATCGTCGTCCATGGATCGCCCACGGTCGTCGGCGGCACCAGCGCGGTCGCGCCCTTGTACGCGGGTCTGTTTGCCGCCTTTGGAACCAAGCTGGGCTTCGTGACACCCAAGCTCTGGCAGAATCAGAAGGCGTTCAACGACATCACCAGTGGCAGCAATGGATTCTACAGCGCGGCTGTCGGTCCGGACGCCTGCAGCGGCATCGGATCGCCGATCGGAACCAGCATCGCCGCCCTGTTCTCGCCGTCACAGCAGGCGCAGGCGCGTCCAGGCCATCAATCCGCCACGGGCAAGGCCGGCTCGACTGCATCCAAAGGGTAGCCCAGCCTCTTCCACTCATCGAAGCCGCCGCGCAGAGGCCGCACGCGCTCAATGCCAAGCTTATGCAGCGTCATCGCTGTCTTCGCGGCGGTTGCCTCGTTGGGACATGTGCAATAAAGCACGACGTCGCGATCCCGCGGAATCTCCATACTCCGCGCCGTCAAAGCCTCCGGAGACAAATGAAGCGCGCCAGGCAGCGTAAACGGGTCTGGCAGCAGCTCGAGCGGATGCCGCAGGTCGACGATAAACACCTGTTCGCCGGCATCGAGCAGCTTCTTCAGCTCCTCCGGTTCCAGTCTGGATTCGACGAGCTTCTTTAAGAACTGCTGCCGACGTACCAGCCGGGCCACGATGAATCCAATCACCGCCAGGACGATGAGCGCGCCCGAAAACCGGCCGGCCCAGTCGAGCAGGCTCGGATCGCGCTTGAGAGCGTCCCCGAACAGCCTCCCTACAACCAGCAGCGCCGTGACCCAGAGTCCCGCGCCAAGTCCATCGAACAGCAAGAAGGCGCCAAACGTCATCCGGCTTTCGCCGGCGACGGGAGCAGCCAGCGTGGCCAGCCCCGGGACAAACTTGGCGATCAGCAGCGTGACCTCGCGGCGCTTCCCGAAGGCATTCTGGGTCTTCCGGACGCACACCGTCGGCTCCAGCGACAGCTTGCAGAGGATCCGCAGCACATGGTGCCCGACCTTTCGGCCGATCAGGAACCAGGCTGTGTCCGCGGTCAAAGACCCGGCAAGACCGGCCACCAGGGCAAACGCGAAACTCAGCTCGTGCTCGGCGGTCAGTGCACCTGCGGCCATCAGGATAGGTGTTGCGGGCAGCGGCACTCCCAGTTGCTCCACGAGGACCCAGACGTAAAGCAGGATGTAGCCATACATCATCAGAATGTGTGTTGGTAGAGCCATAGAGGTGTCGAAGCCTTGCCCATCCAGTCCCGGGGAGCGCCCGAAATTCTGGGTGAATCAATTATCGGATGTTTCAGCTCCGATTTCGTTGCAAGTAGCTCCGGTTTCGCCATACCAAACAAAGAAGGCCGCTCGAAAGCGGCCTCTCTGCCTGAAATTCGTCCGAAATCAGTTCGTGGCTCCGGCCGGCTGCGGAAGACCCGCGTCCACCTGTGTCCCCTTGCCGGCAAAGTAGTTGTGGTCCCAAAGGTCCTTGTAGAACTCGCCGGTCAGCTCTGCCGCCCGCGGGCCAAATGTAGGCCGGCCCCCTTCGAGGAAGAAAACCGTGACCAGCGGTCCCTGCGGAGTTTCGGAATACGACGTAAACCAACCAAAGCGCGTTCCCTTGTCGGAGCAGGTTCCGGTCTTCCCAAAGACCGGAAGTTCCTGGAAGCTCGCCCTCAGGCTGCGAGCCGTACCGTATTGGACCGCGCCAGCCATCCCATCCTGGAGTTCGGGGACGTATTTCGCAATATCGAGGGTCCGCTTCACCTTGGGCTGGAAGTTCGCCACTTCGTCAGGCGTCGTTGGATGTTGCAGGTAGTAGAGTGTCCCGCCATTGGCAATCGCTGCCACCAACGCGCCCAGTTGCAGAGGAGTCATCGAAACGCCCTGCCCGAAGCTGCACATCCGCCCTACGCCGCCTTCTGAAACCGGGATCGGCTGGTCCGGATAAACTCCCAGTTGCTCGCCGTCAATGTGATATCCGGCCATTTCTCCGAGGCCGAACATCGTCTCATAGTGCCGAACGCGGTCGAAGCCAAGCTCCCGGCCCAGCTCTTCGAAATAGAGATTGTTGCTGTGGGCGATCGCCTCGGTCATGTTCATGCGGAATCCCGGCAATTGGACCGGAGTATCTCGCGTGACGATCCCTTCAGAAAGCGCCGCCAGCGCGACGGAGAGCTTGATGGTCGAGCAAGGCTCGGCGCCCGGTGAAAGGGCCAGCTTCTGGTTGACCATCGCGAGGATGCGTCCATTCGACGGATCGATGACCACTGCGGTGCCATTCATGTCGCCCAGGGCGTCAATGGCTGCCTGGCGGACCACCTGATCTTCACCGGTTGTGATGTCGTCTGCGAAAATGTCGCCCTTGGCAAAGGAACTGGCCGTAAAGCGCTCGTAATAGCGGTGCCGCCGGACGTGCAGAGATGCGCTGCGAAGATGGGCGCTCGACCGCACCGCGCGATGCCGGACCACCGTCGCATGGGCGGTGGTTGTGGCCGAGCGATGCACGTAATGATGGGTCCTGGAATGGCTCGTCGCGAGATGCGCTGTCCTGGAGTGGTGCAGCGTGCGAGGAGGCGTATTCAGAGCTGCGGCGCTACCTACGCCGGCTGCGAGAGCCGCGACGACAATTGGGACAACCACAACCGAAGACAACCTCATCCGCCCACAACCTCTCGACAAAAATAAGTGCAATGCGCTGTCCGGAAAAACAGTCGCACTTTGAAGCTCGTTGTCCTCTCGTGGCGCGCTAGCGTTCTTCGCCTTAGACAGGTCTACACAACTAATAGAAACTCACGGCTGACTGAAGTTGCTCTTCCTGCCGGGAGCGCCGATAAGTCCCCGGCGGGCTATTGCTTGGTTCTACAATAACCCATCGGTCAAACCAACAGAGCGGTAACCGGTTCGTGCACCCTACTTCTCAGGACTTTGGTTCACTATAGTGCCGATTCTGCCGGGCACCGCAGAATTCTTCTGTGACCAAAGTCACCCTAGTTACCCCAAACGTAACGAGCTGGCTAGAAGCGTGATTGCCGCATAAATGCCGGCACATCCAGGTCTCTTTCCTGATCGCCGCCAGACTTTGAAAGCACTGCCTCCGGCTCTGCTGCTTCTTCCTTGGGCTCCGGCGTGCGCGCAAAATCCTGAGCGTAATCCCTCGGCAGCGGCGTGTACGCGGTGTCCTCCGCCATTTCTGCAAACTGTGGCCTTGCCGCCACTGCGGGTTCCGGCTCCGCCGTCTTTGACTTGGACCGCTTGTCCGCCTTTGCGGCTGCCGCGCTGGGTCGAGCATTGGCCTTTTCCACTACCACCTCGTTCACTGCCGGCTCTTCGTCCTCATTCAGAAACCGCGGGGTCGGAGGTGGAGCAGGGGCAACAAATGCCGGCTCGCGCATCCAGCTATCGGTCGACATCACCGGAACGGTGACCACGGGAGCCTCTTCGACATTCAGCATGCGCGCGCGCCGCTCCGGCATCTGATCGCGGAACCCCGTCGCAATGACGGTGATCTTGATTTCGTCACCCATCTTCTCGTCGAGCACGGCGCCGAAGATGATGTTCGCGTCCTCGTGGGCCGACGTCTGGATCAGCGTCGACGCTTCATTGACCTCGGACAGCTTCAATGAGCTGGCGCCGGTGATGTTGATCAGGATGCCGCGTGCTCCGTCGATGGCAGCCGCATCCAGGAGCGGCGACGCCATCGCCGCCTGCGCCGCCTCAATCGCCCGATTGGCTCCGGAGCGAATTGCAGTGCCCATCACGGCGTGCCCCATGCCCGCCATGGTCGTCTTCACATCGGCAAAGTCGCGATTGATGATGCCGGGAATGGTGATGATGTCCGAGATTCCCTGCACGCCCTGTCGCAATACGTCGTCGGCAATCCGGAAGCTCTCGAAGAAGCCGGCATCCTTGGCGACTGCCAGAAGCTTCTCGTTGGGGATCACGATCATCGTGTCGACGCTCTCGATCAGCTCTTTGAGGCCTCGCTCCGCCTGCTGCAGCCGGCGCTTGCCTTCAAACGCGAACGGCCGCGTGATGACGGCCACGGTCAGAATCCCCATTTCGCTCGCCAGCGAAGCAATCACCGGAGCCGCACCCGTTCCGGTACCACCACCGAGGCCGGCCGTTACGAACACCATGTCCGCGCCCTCGAGCGCTTCAATGATCTTCTCGGAATCCTCGAGTGCAGCCCTGCGCCCCACGTCGGGATTCGCGCCCGCGCCCAACCCGGACGTCAGACGCACGCCAAGCTGCAGCTTCACCGGCGCGAGCGACAGCTTCAATGCCTGCACGTCGGTGTTGGCGGCAATAAATTCGACGCCTTCCAGTCCCGCCTGGATCATGCGATTGACGGCATTTCCGCCGCCCCCGCCTACTCCGATCACCTTGATTCGGGCGCCTCGTGGCGTTTCATCGTGAAATTGAATCCGCATCTCGGCGGTTTCGGTTTTCTGCTCCACTGCGGGCTTTGACTCCGTTTTCATGTGTACTCCAACCCCCTGCTAGAAACTCGATGCGAAGATGGCGCGCAACTTGGCGCGCAGGCTGTTGCTCTCGGCCGCGCGATGAACGCGCGTTCGATGGGCGTACAAAAGCATTCCGATCGTTGTGGCAAACGCCGGATGAACCAACTCGCTGGGCATGTTCGAAAGACGGACCGGAGTGCCGGTGCGCGCTGGAACCCGCAACTGGGTTTCGGTTACGTCCAGGATCCCCGGAAGCATCGCGCCCCCGCCGGTCAGGACGCACCCGGCGCCCAGGGCTTCCACCACGCCGCCCTGGCGCAGGCTCTCCCTCACGAAGTACAGGAGCTCGCGCGCACGCGGCTCAAGAATCTCCGCGATGCTGCGCAACGCGAGCCGTCGCGACGGCTGAACGTCATCCAGTTCTACCTCAGCGTCCTGGGGCACCGCCGTCACGACGCAGTGACCGTACTGGCACTTCAGGTCTTCCGCATCCGCTACCGGCATCTGCAAGCCGACCGCCATATCGTTGGTGAAATGCGCGCCTCCGATAGGAACCGACGCCGTATACGCCACCGCTCCCTCAAAAAAGACGACCAAGTCGCTGGAGTGTGCGCCGATGTCGAGCAAACAGACGCCAAGCTCTCTTTCGTCGGCCGATAGCGTCGATTCGGCCGCCGCGATCGACTCAAGCACGGCCTCCGTCACCTCGATGCCCGCCCGATTTGCGCAAGTGACCGTGCTCTGCAAGGCACTCCCGGAGCATGTCGCAATGTGCAGGTCTACTTCGAGCCGCGCGCCCACCATTCCCACCGGATCGAAGATCCCGGGCTGATCGTCGAGAATAAATTGGCGCGGCAGCAGATGCAGAATCTCGCGATCCGGAGGACGCTCCACCGCCCGCGCACGCTCCATCGCCGTCCGCACATCCTCGCGCGTAATCTCGCGCATCCGGTTGCCGAGATCGAACCCGCCGTTCGTATTCAGCCCGCGAATGTGCGGGCCGCCCACCCCCACAGCGCACTCATCGATATTGATCTGCGCGACCCATTCAGCGCGCTCGACCGCCGCCTTCACGGCCTTCGCCGCCGGGGCAAGATCCGAGACAAGCCCCTTGCGCATCCCGGCCGATTCCACAATGCCATGACCGCGATAGCGCAACGCGCCTTCGTTCAGGTCAGCGGCGAGCACGCGCGTCCATGCGCTGCCGATGTCGAGCACCACGATCAAATTGTCCTGTTGCTCGCTCATCGTGAAACTCACTCGCCCTGGCCGGGCGTAACGGGCTTGGCCTTCAGTGTGGTCTTCCTCGTCTTGCTGTGATTCAGAGCGGCGCGTTTTGCCTCCGCGCGCTTTTTGGCTTTAGCTTTTTGCTCGGCGCGCAGCCTGGCTGCGGCCTTGGAATTCGCGTGGGTGATTGCCTTCGGACTTGGTGCGTGCCGAACCGGCGCAGACGCTTTCACCGGCGCATGTGGGTTCTGGGGCTTCGGCGCAGCCGTCGTTACAGGCGATGGCTTCGCCGGCTCGCCGGCAGCCGGTTTCTCATCAGGCTCGTGAAGCGCTGCCGGCATTGCATTGGCCGCGTGCGGAGTCATCTCCAGCACCACCTGCTGGTCGTAGCGCAAATCCACTTCAGCGAGCTTCGGATACTGTTGCCGCCACTCGCCAATGTGCGCCTTGTATCGTTCGTAGCGCGCCAGAAAATGATCTTCGCCGAAGTGCGCCAGGATGTCGGTTCCCTGCGCCGGCATCAAAACGCGCGCGTCCTCCGGATCCGTCAGGTCGATCTCCGAAACCTGATCGGAGTAGTGGTGCCCGCTCGAATCGAGATCGCCGAGCAGGTGCTGATAAAGCGCCATGCGCGCCCTGCGCGATGAGACAGGGTCGCCGGCGTCAATTCCCGTCACCACGGGGAACGAATAATGATGCTGCGCCAGCATCGCGGCCGGCATATCGAGCAACACGCCATTCGCATCGACGAGCCCGATCTGCTGCCCATGCCGCACAAAAGCAATCGGCTGGCGTTCCACCACCGACACGCGAATCTGGTCGGGCAAAAGCCGCATCACCGTAGCCTTCTGAATCCACGGAATCTGCTCCAGCTGCTTGCGGCGCTCTGCGATCGGAACAAAGAAAATGTTGCGCCCAATGTCCTCGCCAAACACCGGCAGCAGCTGCGCGCGCGTGACCTCGGCCAGCCCAGAGGCCTGGATGGCACTCGAGCCGGCGATACGGAAACGCGCATCGCGATCGAGAAACATTTTCGCCGTGTGATACGCGAATGCGACCCCGCACACGATCAAAAATGCACAGGAGACCAGCAAGACTCTTCCCCACGTGCCCTTCGGACGCCACCATGAATTTTTCGGGAGTTCGCGGCGAAATCCGCGACGAGGGGTGTCCTCGTCCGGATCGCTCATCTCGAGCGGCATCCCCGGCAAATTGCGGCCCGAGAGCGGCGCACCGGGCTGCGCGCGCCGGAAGCGTGGCTCCACGGGCGCTTCCTCTTCCCAAACGAAGGAACGGGTTCGTTGATTCCCTTTAGTTGCCACGCTTGAGCACGGGTCGATGAGATTCGCCAGCCTCAACTATAGCCCGCACGTCTGTGGGATTCTGGGTACGAAACCTGAAAGGAATCCGTACCGTTACGGGGCCAAAGTTGTAGCCCGCCGCAACAGTTCCGCAACCTCATCGTCGCTCGTCTGAACGAAATCGGCGTAGAACTGGCTGACGGCGCCAAAGTCCTTCGGCTCAATCAGGCACACGAGTTCATCCACCAGCAAACGCAGGCGCTCGCACATCTGCGCCGGGGCAACCGGCACAGCGACGGTGAGTCGCCCGACCTGCCTCGATCGCAACGTCTCAATGGAGACCTGCATGCTCGCGCCCGTAGCGATCCCGTCGTCGATCAGGATGACAGGCCTGCCTCGCAGTTCCAACCCCGCGCGGTCGGTCCGATACCGCTTTGCTTTCTCGCTTAGCCGATCCGCGGCCGCCTTCCGTGCGCTCTCAATCTGCAGCGGAGAAACGTGCGCGACACGAATGATCTCCTCATTCAAATAGCAGCTTCCGTCTTCGGCCATCGCACCGAACGCCAATTCCTCATGCTCAGGCACTGGCAGTTTGCCCGAGAGAAATACATCGAGCGGGGCATGCAGCGTTCGCGCTACCTGAAACGCGACAACGACTCCGCCACGCGGAATTCCCAGCACAACCGCGGTCCCGGCGCCCGCCGAATGGCTTAGTTTTGCGGCAAGCTGGCGGCCCGCATCTTCTCGATCCTCGAACATCATTCGCGTGCCTTTGTGCGACTTCATGCCTTGGCGGCCGCAGTGTCAGTTGGCACGTCGGAGGAGATCAAATAACCTTTCGCCATGCCCGGCATTCCACCCTTCAGGATCATCGCACTTCTGCTTTCGCTCGCACCCTCTCTTTTGGCAACTGCGCAAACGCCTTCCTACCAGTATTTTCGCCTGGGCAATCGGACCAACGCCCCTACCGCGGTTCCTCATGCCGGATACGCGCTCATGGGCGGCGGCACCGATCTCGATGAAGCGTTCCGCTGGCTGTGCGGCCGCGCAGGCGGCGGGGATCTCCTCGTTCTGCGCGCCCATGGCAACGACGACTACAACCCCTATATCGAGAAGCTTTGCCATCTCAATTCCGTCGCCACTCTCATCATTCCCAATCGGATTGCAGCGAACGATCCATTCGTCGCCGATGCCATCCGCCATGCAACCGCCTTGTTCATCGCCGGCGGCGATCAGGCCAATTACGTCAACTTCTGGGAGAGAACGCCCGCGCAGGACGCTCTCAATGACGCCATCCGCCGCGGAGTTCCCATCGGTGGCACCAGCGCGGGCCTCGCGGTCCTGGGCGAAATTGCCTACACCGCGCAAGGCGACAAGCCCGATGACAAGGACCTCGACAGCAAGACCGCGCTCAACAATCCGTACCACTCGCGCGTCACGCTGGACGACCACTTCCTGCACATCCCCGCGCTGGAACACATCCTCACTGACACGCACTTCGCCAAACGCGATCGCATGGGACGGCTGCTTGCCTTTCTTGCCCGCGAAAACGAGCCGGATGGCGTGCCGCTTCCTCCACCCGGCCGAGGCATTCGCGGACTCGGTGTGGAGCAAGGCGCAGCGGTTCTGGTCGAACCAGATGGCAGCGCCTCGGTCGTCGGCCATGGGAGCGCCTACTTCATCACTGAAAGCGGCGATGCCGAGATTCTTCGACCCGGGACGCCGCTCACCCTCCGCGATATCGACGTTCAGAAAGTCGAGCCCGGCCACAGCTTCAATCTGAAAACATGGCAGGGCAATGCGACGCATTACACGCTGACGGTGGAAGCGGGAGTCCTGCATTCGACCCAACCAGGCGGCGCAACCTACTAGGAATGCTGAGCTGCTGCCTCGCTGAGGTGCCGGTTCTCTGTTTCTCTGTTTCTCTGTTTCTCTGTTTTCCGGTTTCTCTGCTTTCCTACTCCCACTCCAGCGAGTGCACGGAGTCCGCCGGCAGCGCCAAGTCCAGAGCCTTCCCACCCAGCAACAGTTGCAGGCGCCTTTCCTCGCCCTTGTTGGCGAGTACCACCACGAACCGGCCGTCCGGGTTGCGAAATGCGGCGTGAGAAACTGGCCCGCCTGCGCCGTCGTAGCCGAGCCTATCCGACGCGAACGCGCGCGCTCCCCGCTTTATATGCTTCGAATAGTGCGCGAACGCCCAATATTGCCCGCTGCGCCTGATCTTGTGCGTCCCGTTTTCGATCGTGATCACGCCACCGCACGAGAAGGGACCCACATTGGGCTTGCCTTTTTCATCGAGCGCCATGTTCCACGCCGTGATCGATCGCGCCCAGTTGTTCAGGATCTCGTTGAACGTGCCGGTCCACGTCGCCCAATCCGTCTCGTAGTCGGGGGCAGTCACGTCCGGGCCGCCTTCCGTCCAGTACGCATTCTTGTGCGGAAACGCATCGTGCACGCGCGACATGGCCGACGCTTCGCCGACATATCCGTGCCAGGCGATGCCGTCGATGAATTCGTACGCGGCCGGGTCGCTGAGCTCTCCAATGGCGCGGCCCCACAGGTTGTAGTTATGGTCCAGCACCCATATCTTCGTCGGCACCCCGGCTTTGCGCAGCGCCGGCCCGAGATGGTCCTTCACAAACTGAATCTCCTGCTCCTGCGCCCACAGGCAGGCGGGCATGTTCCCTTCCTGCTCGGCATCAGTCTCGTTCTGCACCGTCACCGCATCGATCGTCACGCCCTCCGCCTTGTATCCATCCAGGAACCGGAGAAAATACCGCGCATAGGGATCGAAGCTTTGCTTGCGCATGCATCCGCCCAGCATTGAGTTGTTGGGCTTCATCCAACCCGGCGGGCTCCACGGGGACGAGAAGAGAACCAGGTCCGGATTCTCCTTCCGCGCTTCACGCAGCATCGGCAGAATGTAGGCTTTGTCATGATCGATCGAAAACTTCTTCAGGTCGGGATCCGGCTCCGGACTTTCGTCGAAGCTATAGACCGTCCGCGAGTAGTCGCTCGCGCCAATGCATGTCCGGCAGACGTTCAGCGCCATCGCATCCGGCGCGAACAAGTCATGGATCACCGGCTGCCGCTCCGATTCCGTCAATTGGCTCAGGACATAGCACGCTGCGTCCGTCATTGCCGCACCGAACCCGAGCATCTCCTGTTTTGTTGCGGTCGGATTCAACGCAATCGCATTCGCCGCGATCGTGCCGGCGGGCTTCCATTCCAGCGGTTCGCCTGCCTCGTGCCTGCGATCGCGATACGTGCTCCACACCTTCACGGGTCCCGCCGCGTCTTGAGCTTCGCCCCATGCCGGCACGCGATACGCAACTGCGGCGGCTGTTGCGGTTGCTGAAGCAATCTTTAAGAATCCCCTCCGCGAACTCTTTCCCATAACGACTCCTTACCCTGACGACGGGCCATCATACCAGCGCTTGCCCGGCCGGTAAAACGTTAAAGTACGGTATCGATTTTGAGATGTGATGCTCGTCGCAGTCTAAAGGTCAGACGCCCAGCGCAGCCAGAATCTGAGGAGCCATGTGACTCACGCTGCCCGCGCCGAGTGTGAAGATCATGTCGCCTTCGCGCGCATCCGCCGTCACGGCGCCAACCGCGGCTGGGAAATCGGCTGCAAACTGTACCCGCGGTCCCTTGATGCGTTCGGCCAGCAATTCGGCCGTGATTCCGGGCAGCGGCTCTTCGCTCGCGGCATAGATGGGCAGCACAACCACCAGGTCCGCATCGGTAAATGCACCGCCAAACTCGTCCAGCAGATCGCGCGTGCGGGTGTAGCGGTGCGGCTGAAACACCACCAGGATGCGTCCATGCGCGCACTCCCGAGCCGCCGCCAGCGTGGCCCGAATCTCGGTCGGATGATGACCGTAGTCGTCGATGACCGTGACGCCGCGCGCCTGTCCCCGCTGCTGGAAGCGCCGGTCGACTCCGCGAAATCTTCGTACACCCTCGGCAATCTTCTCCACCGGAATCTCAAGCTGCATCGCAATCGCCACCGCAGCCGTTGCATTCAGCGCATTGTGTTTTCCCGGTACGTGCAATTCAAACGGCCCCAGCGTCCCATCTTCCGTTTTCACCTGGAAGCGCGTGTAGCATCCCGGCTCCGCTTTCAACGGCTCCAGCCGGAAGCTGGCATCCGCGGCGACTCCATACGTGAAAATTCTTCGCCGCAGGCGCGGCAGGATCGATGCAAGCTGCGGGTTGTCGAGGCAGGCGGTCACGCCACCATAGAACGGCACCTTGTCCATGAACGCGAGAAACGCGTCTTCCACATCGTTCATGTCGCGATAGCAATCCATGTGCTCGCGGTCGAGGTTCGTCACCACGGCCAGGATCGGAGACAGCTTCAGAAACGAGCGATCGCTCTCATCCGCTTCGGCCACCAGGTACTGCGAAGTCCCGAGCCGCGCATTCGATCCAAGCGCATCTACGCGCCCGCCAACCACCACCGTTGGATCGAGTCCGCCCGCCGACAGCACCGAGGCCACCATGGAGGTCGTCGTTGTTTTGCCGTGCATCCCGGCGATGGCGATCCCATATTTCAGTCGCATCAGCTCGGCCAGCATCTCGGCCCGCGGAATCACCGGGATCTTGCGTGCGTGCGCTTCCAGCACTTCGGGATTGCTCGCCGAAACCGCCGAGCTCGTGACCACCACCGTCGCGCCGGCAACATTTTCGGCCGCGTGTCCTTCGTGGATCGTCGCGCCGAGTTGCGCCAGCCGGTCCGTGATCGGTCCCCGCCGCAAATCGGACCCGGACACCTTCATTCCCAGGTTCAGCAGAATCTCGGCAATGCCGCTCATGCCGATTCCGCCAATCCCGATAAAGTGCGCGTGCTGCGACGTGGCAAACATTGGAAGCGAAACTCCACTCTACCATCCGCGTGTGATCCATCTTTCGGTGGATGTCCCGAGCGCAGTAAACACAAGCATCCCAGAAAGTTGCGGCTATTTATTTTCGTTCCGGACCCGCAACCTTGTCGGCGCGCCGCTGTTCAACACTGACATGAACGGCGAGCTGGATAGGCAGCAAGAACCAAGCCTGATCCAGAAGGTCGCCGAACCTGCTTGAGAGATCGGGCTGGGTGGGATGGAGGAAGTATGGTCAGCATGAAGACGTGGATGCTCAGTGCGGCGGTATTGGCGGGCACGTTGGGCCTGGGAGCGAACACGGCCCAGGCTGCCAGGGTGGGAGTCTACATTGGTGGACCGGTGGCCTACGTGCCTCCTTGCCCCGGACCGGGATACGAATGGGCAGCCGGCTACTATGCGAACGGCTATTGGGTCCCGGGCCGCTGGAACTTTGTTGGCGTGCGCGGCGGCGTCGTGGTTGATCGCGGATTTGCCTATCGCGGCCGTGATTTCGATCGCCGCTTTGACGACCGCCACTTCGATCGCGATCACGATCGTGGCGGCCACTTCCGCCGCTAAATCCTTGTGGAATGACGGCCAATGAGCCCCTCCTTCGGGAGGGGCTTTTTATTGGACTTATCGGTCATAGGAAGAGCAACTCAGTTCAGCCGAATCGGCACAAAAACAAAGAACTTGCACAATCCACCTGGCGGAGCGATTCTTTTTTGCACCACCGCAACTTTATCCGGCATTTCTTGTCATAGAGACTGTGGGCCGGATGGGAACAAGGAACCAGGCCGGCCAGTGCTGAGAACAAGTCCAGGTCCGGAACGAGCGGGACAGGCGGCACGAGGAGGACGACATGAAGAAAGCGATCGTAAGTTTATTTGCACTGCTGCTGTTTCTGCCCTTCGCATCCAAGGCAGACGCCCAGGTCGCAGTTGGCGTCGGCGTCGGACCGGCGGTAGTTCCGTATGACTATGGCTACGGCCCCCCGGTATGCGAATGGGGCTACTACCCCTACGCCCCTTACGCTTGCGCCCCTTACGGCTACTACGGGCCTGAGTGGTTCTCGGGTGGCATCTTCATCGGCGCGGGACCGTGGTACGGCTGGGGACGCCGTGGCTGGTACGGCCGCGGATGGGGCGGATACGGCTATCGCGGCGGCTACTACGGACGCGGTGGCTATGGACACGGGTTTGTAGGCGGGCGCGGGTATAACGGCGGCGGATTCCGCGGCGGCGTACTTCCCCGGGGCGGCGCCGGCGCACCTCGCGCATTCGGTGGCGGCAACGCATTCCGTGGCGGCGCAGCGCCTCGCGGCGGATTCTCGGGTGGCGGCCACGTAGGTGGCGGCTTCGGCGGATTCCATGGTGGTGGTGGCGGTGGATTCCACGGCGGTGGCGGAAGCGGCTTCCATGGCGGAGGCGGCGGACACCGCTAATCGCGAACGACGTTCATCAAAAGCCCGTCTGCTTCGGCAGCGGGCTTTTTCTTTGTTCTCAATAAAAGACCCTTTAATCGATTCGCACCAGCGATGCCAGCCGGTCGGCAATCCGCTCGGCAGCCTCCGGATGCGCCTGGGTACAAGCATCGGCGGCCATCTTATTGAGCCGCGCAGGATCGCGAAGCAATTCCGTCAGCTGACTCTGGAGGTTTTCCGGACGAGCCAGGTCGGTCTCCCTCAGCATCACGGCCGCACCCGCCCGCACCATCTCCTCCGCATTACGGCTCTGGTGATCGTCCGCAGCCGCGGCGAAGGGAACCAGCAGCGAAGGCCTTCCCGCGGCAGCCAGTTCCGCCACTGTCGAAGCGCCGCTGCGCGACATCACCAGTGTGGCCTTGGCGAAATGCGACGGCATGTCATTCAGGAACGGCTCGACTCGCCAGCGACTCTTGTCCGCACCGCTTGCCGCATAAGCAGCCTGCGTCGTCTCGACGCCGCGCATGCCTGCCTGGTGCAGAATCGTCAGTCCCGGCACGGCATCGAGCAGTGCCTTCGCAATTTTCGGCAGCGTCGTGTTGAAGAGCCGCGCGCCTTGCGAGCCGCCGAAGATGAGCAGGTGAGGGGTGTCGGGAAGCGGCGGAACATCGAAGAACTCAGGGCGCACCGGAACGCCGGTCACTACGGGGTTGCGAAACCAGCGCGCGGCAGCCGGAAAATTCACCACCGCAGCCTGCACGCGCTTTCCGATCACGCGATTGGCAAAGCCCGGCATCGCGTTCGGCTCAAAGGCCATGGTGGGCAGACGCAGCAGCAGTGCCGCCGCCATCCCGGGCCCTGAAGCATATCCGCCAATGCCGAGAACGACACCCGGCTTGAAGTCACGCAGGATGCGCCGGCATGCGAACAGGCTGCGGGGCAAATCCATCGCGGTGCGCAGGCGCGTCATGAGCGACACGTTCTTGAGCGGGCCGACTTCGATCAGCTTGAGGGGAAATCCGGCCTCCGGCACGAGACGCGTTTCTATGCCCCGCGCAGTGCCGACAAAGAGCACCTCGGCTTTGTGCCGGGCCACGAGCTCGCGAGCCACGGCCAGCGCCGGAAAGATATGTCCGCCGGTGCCGCCGCCGGCGATCAGAACCCGCAATGGTGCCAAGCTTGTGCCTTCCGAGGAGAGACGCTGCTCAATTCTCGCAGAAGCCGTTGCCGCACCCACCTTCGCCGCCGCAACAACCACCGCCTGAAGCACAGGGTGGCATCGCCTCGGCGTGACCGTGGGCAGCACCGCGCGTGATGGCGCCCGCACCGCCGCTGATCAGGCGCCGCACATGCCCGCCGCACTCCGGGCAAATTTGGACCGCGGCATCCGACATTTTCTGGCGTTTCTCAAAACGGCACGAGCACTCGTCACATAGATATTCGTAAGCGGGCATGGATTCTCTCTTCGCTTATTGTATTCCGGAGTAAGCATTCGACTCGAATCTCAAACGGGGCGCCGTCTCAACTTGTTAAGACCGGGTCGATGAGTTGGCGCGGGTACTCCGTCCGGCAGCTGCGCTAAGCGCGCGATTGAACTTCAGTCCATTGAACTTCAGTCCACCTGCTTCGAGATATTCAACAGAATCCCGATGCTGGCCAACGTGAAGAACAGGCTTGTTCCGCCGGAGGAGATGAACGGCAGCGGGATTCCCTTTGTAGGGAGCAGCGACAGCACCACGCTGATGTTGAAGAAGGCTTGCAGCACGATGGCCGAAGTAATCCCGAACGCGACCAGCCGGCCGAATGGATCCTGGCAGCGGAGCGCGGTGCGGAACCCGCGGTAGCCGAGCACGCAGAACAGCATCAGCACGAACATCGCGCCGATGAAGCCAAGTTCTTCGGCAATGTTCGCGTAGATGAAATCTGTCGACGCTTCGGGCAGATAGAAGAGCTTCTGCATGCCTTCCATGTAGCCGCGGCCGGCAAAGCCTCCGGTGCCGACGGCAATGAGGGACTGGTTGATGTGGAAACCCGCGCCCATGGGATCGGCACTGGGATTCATGAAGGCCAGCATGCGCGCGCGACGCCACGGCACCCAGAACAGCAGCATGGCCAGCGGCGGCAGGGCGACGGCGACGGCGCCCACAAGATACTTCCAGTCCATGCCGGCCAGCAGCAGCATCATGGCGCTGACACCGCCCAGCACCAGCGCGGTGCCAAGATCGGGCTGCTTGACCACCAGCAGCATGAAGACAACGGGGATAATGGCAGCTCGGGTGAGCGTGTTGCGCCAGTCGTGCATCTGGTCGAGCCGGTTGTGCAGGAACCAAGCCAGGAACAGCACCATGACGAGCTTCGAGATTTCAGATGGCTGGAAGGTGAAGAGCGATCCGAACCGGATCCAGCGATGGGTATTGTGAGAGCCGTGGAAGAAGAACACCATGACCAGCAGCACGGTGCTGACAGCAAGCGCGGTGTAGATAAAGCGGGGCGACTTGTAACGCACGTAGTCGATGTTCATCAGCGCGACCATGCATGCGAAGCCTGCTACGGCCCAGCCGAACTGGCGGCCCACATCGGCAAACTCGGTGTGATAGCGCTCCTGCACCACGACGGCCGAAGCGGAAAACACCATCGCGAGCCCGATGACCACGAGGGTCAGCGTGGAAAAGAAAATCCACTTGTCGACACCTATGCGTTTTGCCAAACTTTCCAGCCTTTGAACTCGTTGACCAGCTGTTTGAACACGCGTCCGCGATGCTCATAGCTTTCGAACTGGTCGAAGCTGGAGCATGCGGGCGCAAGCAGGACGATTTCGCCGGGATGAGCGGCGGTGGCGGCGGCGTTCACGGCCTTGTCGAGGATTTCGCAGTGATGAATGGGGACCACTCCGCGAAGGTGCGACTCGATCTTTTGGGCCGCTGATCCGATGGTGTAGACGGCTCTCACGCGGGAGCGCAGCAAGCTGTTGAGCTCGGTGTAATCGGAGTTCTTGTCTTTACCGCCGAGGATGAGGTGAATGCCGCCGGGGAACGCGGCGATTGCCTTGGCCGTGGCGTCGACGTTGGTGGCCTTGGAGTCGTTGTAGAACTCGACTCCATTGAGCGTGGCCACATATTCGAGTCGATGCTCGACAGCCTTGAATCTTTCAACCGACTCCCGAATGGCGTCCGGCGCGGCGCCGGCGAGGCGTGAGGCACAGACGGCGGCGAGAACGTTTTCGATATTGTGGTCGCCCTTGAGCCCAATCGACGTCAGTGGAAGGATGCTTTCGGCTTCCTTGCCGGGAGCGTAGCGGAAAACAATTTGGCCGCTTTCAAGCCAGGCACCGCGATCGACGGCACGCGCCAGCGAGAAAAAGAAGACCGGGGCGCTGGCTCTCTCGGCCGCCGCGGCAGCACGGGCGTTGTCGGCATTAAGCACGACGAAATCGTCGGCGGTCTGCACGGCGAAGATGCGCTCCTTGGCGAGCGCATAGTTTTCGAAGGTGCCGTGGCGATCGAGATGGTCGGGCGTGATGTTGAGAATGACGGAAATTTTGGGATGAAACTGCTCGGTGGTTTCGAGCTGGAAGCTCGAAACTTCGAGGACCGACCAGGTTTCGGGTGTCGACTCGTCGATGAGCGCGACGACCGGCACGCCGATGTTGCCGCCGACCAGCGTGGGAAATCCGGCTTCCTCGAGGATCTTGCCCACCAGCGCGGTGGTGGTAGTTTTGCCGTTCGATCCGGTGATGGCCAGCGTTCTGCCCTTGAGGAAACGCGCGGCCAGCTCGAGTTCGCCGATCACGGGCAGGCCGAAGCTGCGCACCTGGGCCAGTTCCGGCGTTTCGAGCGGCACGCCCGGGCTCACAACAATCAGGTCCTGGCGACGGAAGGTGAGCAGGCCGTGGCCGCCGGTTTCAACCATGATGCCCTCTTCGAGAAGAGCGGGAATGTCCTTGGCCAGGGCCTCGGCGCTGCGCACGTCAGACACGGTCACCTGGGCGCCGCGGCGGCGGAGAAACAGGGCTGCGGCCAGGCCGGATTTGCCCAGCCCGACAACCAGCACTTTTTTGCCTTTGAGTTCCATAAGTAGGATTATTCCTCAGCCGGCATGCACTCCGCGACCACCCTCTATTGTGGCACCGCATTGATAGCGGCAGGTTGCGGCTAGCGCAATTTGAGGGTAGTGAGTGCAAACAGTGCAAACACCAGTGCGAGGATCCAGAAGCGCGCGATGATTTTGGATTCGCTCCAGCCCAGTTGCTCGAAGTGGTGATGCAACGGGGCCATCTTGAAAATGCGTTTTTTGCGCAACTTGTAGCTGCCCACCTGCAGCACGACCGATAGCGCCTCGATGATGAAGATGCCGCCGACGAAAGGCAGCAGCAGTTCCTGTCGGATGACAACAATGACGGTCCCGATGGCTCCGCCGAGCGCGAGCGAGCCCACGTCGCCCATAAAAATCTCAGCGGGATGCGCGTTGTACCAGAGAAAGCCGATGGAGGCGCCTACCATGGCTCCGCAAAAGACGGTGAGCTCGCTGACGAGCGGCATGCGCTGGAGCTCAAGGTAGTCGGCGAATACCACGTGGCCGCTTACGTAGGTAAGGACGGTGAGCGCGCCGGCGGCAACGATCGTGCAGCCGATGGCGAGGCCGTCGAGGCCGTCGGTGAGGTTGACGGCATTGGAGGAACCGACGAGAACCAGCACGATCCAGAGAACGAATGGGAGGAAGGCCAGGAATTCAAGGTGCGGGATATGTCCGGCCCAGTGCCACAGCAGGTCGGGACGCCAGCTTTTGATGAAGGGCACGCTCAGGCGCGTCGAGAACATCTTGAATTGCGAAAAGATGATCAGAACGACGGCGACGGCGGCGGCTGTCAGTCCCTGCCAGACCAGTTTGGCCCGTGCGGTGAGGCCCAACGAGCGGCGCTGCACCACCTTGATGTAGTCGTCGGCGAATCCGATCGAACCGAACGCCAGGGTGGAAAGCACGGTGAGCCACACGAAGGGATTCGAAGGATCGGACCAGAGCACCGTGGGCAGCAGGATGGCGATGACGATGAGGACGCCGCCCATGGTCGGCGTGCCGGACTTTTTCTGGTGCGACTGCGGCCCGTCTTCGCGGATGTACTGGCCAATCTGGAATTCACGAAGCTTCTGGATGACGTAGGGCCCGATAAGGAGTGCGATGAATAAAGCGGTTAGAAAAGCGAAGGCGGTGCGGAACGTAAGGAAGTGAAAAATGCGGAATGGATGAAAAAACGGGAACAGCTTTTCGTAGAGAAGCCAGTAGAGCAAGTGAACTCCATGCCGGGCGGATTTCAGGATGATTGTACAGGGGTGACGGCGCGCGGACAGCAGGTGACGAGGCGCATTGAATCAGCGGAGTGAACACGGGCGAGCGGAGTTTGCAGAGCTGGCGTTGGCTGGCCGAGCAATGGTCGCGTCGCTACATTGAGCTTCCAGAAAAATGTGATCCCGAACGGAGCAGGTTGAGACCCTGCCTCTTTTGCGGGATAAGTGGAAGTGAAGGATCTGCGGTTGATACCCGACCTTCGGTCAAGAACCCCAGGCGGCACTAGCGATTTGCGCCAGAGCGGGCAGCCGTCTGCTTCTTCAGTTCCGCTTGAAACGCGTGCTCACGGTCGGCGATGTAAGCTTTGTAGCCGCCGGGATCGATGAAAGCGTTCTTGTCGCCGGCTTTGAAGCGCTTGTATTTCTCATGCAGGTCGAAGTAGGCGCCGTGCGCGCCAAGAAAAACGTCGCATGGCAGGCCTTTGAGGACTGCGAAGCCGTGCCGGTAGTCGGAGGCGATCTGCGGATATGTCTTGTTGCCGACAAGCTTGTAGCCGGGGTTCACATTGGGGCTGCCGACGATGACGACGTGGAGCGTGCGCACGACTTGCGATTGAAGGTTGGGCCCGCTTTCGGCTTCGTCCAGTGTCCAGGTGGTGGTGCCTTTGGTATGCCCCGCAGTCAGGTGCGCGGTGAGTGTGGCGCCTCCGAGCGAAACTTTGTCGCCATCGTGGAGGATGCGATCGACATGCGCCGGCGGGAAAGCCATCGATTTGTCGTGGGCGTAGTGGAAGTCGGTGTGGCCGCCGGATTGGACGACGGAAACGTCGGGGGCCATAACTTCGTATTTTGCGCCTGTTTCGCGAAGGATCTCCGCACTGCCGGCGCAATGGTCGTAGTGCGCATGGCTGATGAGGAGGATCTTGATATCGCTGAATTGAAATCCGAGAGCCTCGACGCTCTTGCGAATGAGTGGCGGCGACGACTCGAGATTGCTGTTGATGAGGAGGTCGCCCTTGGGCGTGACAACGAGATACGCCGCGAGATCGGCGCTGCCCACGTAATACAAATTCCCGGCAATCCGGAACGGCGGAAACGGCGTGGTCCAGTCCGCGGGGATCTGAGCCACCAGGGGCAACGTGAAAAGGAATGCAAGGGAACATATTGCCCACGCAGCAAATTTGTGCTGGATCACCGGCCCCCCGTGGATGCGGTTTGGGTTCTGAGCAATTCGATGGCGCGCTCCAGGTGCACGCCGCGCGAACCCTTGATCAGCACGACATCTCCAGGCTGCACGTTTTGGATGAGCCACCGCCCGGCATGTTCGGCGTCAGGTAGAAACACCGACGCCACGCCACCCGCAGCGGCTTCGGCTACCAGATACTTCGCGTTGCCGCCCACGCCGACAGCCATGTCGATTCCAGCGTCGGCAGCTGCCTTGCCGCAGTCGGTGTGCAGTGCGGGACCGCGTTCGCCGAGTTCGAGCATTTCGCCGGCCACCAGGATGCGGCGTTGCGCGGGACGCGCAGCAAGCGTCCGAATCATGGATCGCAGCGCCTCCGGATTCGAGTTGTAGCTGTCGTTGAGCAGCGTGGCTCCGTTGATCTCGATGATCTCGCCGCGCTTGTCGCCGGCGCTAAGGGATTCGATCGCCTTGACGGCAGATTCGACATCGACTCCCGCCTCGACGGCCACGGCGAGAGCGGCAATCGCATTCATGGCGTTGTGCGCTCCCAGCAGACGAAGCGTAAAACTGCCTTGGTGTTCGCCCGCGCGGAAGCGAACGTGCAGGCCGGCGGCATCTTCTTTCTCCTCGGTGATCTGCGGATCGCCGCAGGGGCCGGAGCCGAAGTAAACAACGCGCCCCTGAAAATCGCGACCGAACTGCGAAAGGTATGGATCGCAGCAATTCAGAAAAGCAACACCGCCGGCGGGCAGCGCTGCAATCAGTTCGAGCTTGGCGCGCGCGATGCCGTCCTGCCCGTCAGGAAAGTTTTCGATGTGTGCGGTGCCGATGTTGGTCACCACGCCCCAGTCAGGATGGGCGATGCGCGCCAGTGCGGCGATCTCGCCGGCATGGTTCATGCCCATTTCGACCACGGCAAATTCGTGCTCGGGCTCGAGGCGGAGCAGTTGCAGGGGAAGTCCGAAGGCGTTGTTGAGGTTTCCGCGCGATTTCAGCACGTTGAATTTCACGCCGAGCGCGGCCGCCGTGGCTTCCTTGGTGGTTGTCTTGCCGGCCGAGCCGGTAACCGCGACGAGCCGTTTGCCCCAGCGACGTCGGACGTGCGTCGCCAACGCCTGCATGGCTGGGAGCGGGTCTTCGCAAATGAGCAACGGCAGGGCAAGGGCGGCATCCGGCAAAGCCGCTACCTTGTTGCGTGCAACCACTGCGCCTACTGCTCCCCGCTCGGCTGCAGCCACCACGAAATCATGTCCATCGAAGCGTTCGCCGCGCACCGCGAAGAAAAGCTCGCCCGGTGCGATGGTTCGGGAGTCGATCGAGTAGCCTTGAGCCACATGCGCTCCCGCATTGGAAACGCTGGCGGGCGCTTCGAGCACCGCGCATGCGCCAATGGCCGCTTCTGCGAGCGAGAGCTTCATCGCCCTTCACCATACCCGAGTTCGCGGAGCAGGGCGAGGGCAATCTCAGAATCGTCGAAGGGAATGGTGCGATCCGCAAGAATCTGTTCCTTTTCGTGCCCTTTTCCGGCAAGCAGCACCACGTCGTTGGCCCTGGCTTCGCGCAGGGCAATACCAATAGCGGCGGAACGGTCCGGCTCGACGGTGTAGCGAACGCCGGTGGATTTGAGGCCTGGTTCGACCTCAGCCAGAATCGCGCGCGGGTCTTCAGAGCGCGGATTGTCGCTCGTCGCCACCACAAAATCGCTTCCCTCGCCGGCTGCCACTCCCATCCTGGGGCGCTTGGTGCGATCGCGGTCGCCACCGCAGCCGAAGAGCGTGATGACGCGGCCGTGGTTTGCTGCGGTCATCTGCCGGGCAAGAACGGTCAGGTTGCGCAGCGCATCATCGGTGTGCGCGTAGTCGACGATCACGGCAAAAGGCTGGCCTGCGACAACAGGCTGAAAGCGGCCGGGAACCGGACGCAATGACGGCACTGCGGCGACCAGTTGATCAAACGCAACGCCGCGGGCATGGGCCGCAGTAAAGGCCGCCAGCAGATTGAGAATGTTGACCTCGCCGGCAAGATTCGAAGAAACGCGCGCCGATCCCGCGGGAGTTTCGAGATGGATCTCGGCGCCGCCGGGGGCGAGTGTATACTTTGCCGCCCGCCATTCGCCCTTGTTCCCGATCCCGTAGGTGCGAATCTCTGCGAACGCGTTGCGCGCTGCGGCCGCAAGCTCGTCGCTGCGTGGATCGTGCGCATTCAGGACGGCCGCTCGCGGCGCGGGATAGCGCTTGCCATCGAAGAGCAGGCGCTTGGCGGCGAAGTAGTTGTCCATGGTCTGGTGATAGTCGAGGTGGTCGCGGGTGAGATTCGTGAAGACGGCCACGTCGAATTGGATGCCGGCTGCGCGCCCCTGCTCGAGGGCATGGCTCGAAACTTCTGTGACGAGTTCGGTGGCGCCACGGCCCGCGCCCTCGGCCATCAGTTCAAAAAGGTCACGCGGCTCGGGAGTGGTGTGCAGCGAGGGACGTACCTCGCCGGCAAGGTGGTACTCGATGGTTCCGATGAGAACGGTTTTGCGTTCGCCAGCGTTGAGAAGCTGTTCGGTGAGAAACGCCGTGGTGGTCTTGCCGTTCGTGCCGGTGATCCCGGTGGCCGCGAGCTGTCTTTCAGGATGGCCATAGAAGGCGGCGGAGGCTTCGGCAAGAGCGCGGCGTCCGTGTTCGACTTCGAGGATGGGTGTGCCCGGGTTGTAGACGAGCAGGTGATCGAAGGCCTGCGAAGAATCGGTGATGATGCCGAGCGCGCCCGCGGCGATGGCTTTCTCGATGAATCGATTGCCGTCGGTCGTGCCGCCCTTCATGGCGACAAAGACCGCGCCGGGGTTGATGCGTCGCGAATCGTACTCGATGCCGGTGATCGCAGCGGCGGAATCGCCCGCCGACTCGACGGAGGCAACTTCGGCGATAAGTTCTTGCCAGGTCATGCAAAGGTTGATTGTAGATGGCTGGGCGAGTTCTCTATGAAGCCGCGCAATATTGGCTCAGGTCCCGCAGGAACTGAGCTTTCTGCGCTGCATCGTCAAATGCGCGAGATGGAACAAGAAACGCGTTTCCTGTCCTATTCACAATAAGAATGTATGTACCAATGTCTTTCACTTGCTTGACCTTGCGCCACGGACAGTCGGCCCCTACGCATCGCAAGCAGATAGGTTCGAAGGACTTCGAGTCGCGTGAGCGAGTAGCTGATCGTCATCTCTTTGTGTCGTCGCAGCGGATAGTACTAATATCACCGACCGCAGCGCACCACGATCTTCGTTCCGGTGGAGACCTGGGTGCCGGCCGCAGGAGCCTGTTCTTTCGCCGTGCCGTCGCCGATGAACTGCACGTCAAGACCGGCAGCAGACGCTGACTCAACCACCTTGCGCATGGGCAATCCGACAAGCGATGGAACAATGAGGTGTCTGCCGTCATCGACCGTTACGTGCTGGGGCTGTGCGGGTGCAGGCGGTGATTGACTCGCCGCCAATGGAACAGGGGTAGTGGCGTGATCGGTCTGCGCTGAAGCGGATACATGGGTCGTCGATCCGGTCGACGCAGGTTGCGCTGGACCGGGAGAAGTGGTGGCAATCGCGGTCGCTCCGCGCAGCGGATCGTCGGCTGGCAGATCATTGGCCGCCGCGAAGAGCGCGTTCACATTCTCCTGGTCGGCTTCGCTGTCGTCTTCCGAAGCAATCTCAAGTGGCTTGGCGGTTGCCTTGGGCGGCTTGATATCGATGTCGTGCGGAATGCGGAGGTATTCAAGCACCTGCTGTGCGACTTCGGCAAAGACGGGCGCCGAAACCTCGGTGCCGTAGTAAAGCGCACCCTTGGGATTGTCCATGACGACCGCAATCGCGATCACCGGGTTGTTCACTGGCGCGATGCCTGCGAACGAGGCGATGTGCATGGTTTTCGAATACAGATGCGTGACCGGGTCCACCTTCTGTGCGGTACCTGTTTTGCCGCCGGAAGAGTAGCCATTGAGCTGCGCGGGCTTGCCGGTGCCATAGAGCACAACGCCTTCCATCATCTGGCGCATCTGTGCTGCCGTCATTTCAGAGATGACGCGATGCGCGCCCGCCGGCAGCGCGTTGGGCAGCTCCTCATTCGCCTTGAAGGGTTCGGCCTGAAGCGGCGCGGTGGGCTGGCCGTTGGCATCGAGTTGGCCGGGCATGAGTATGCGCGGCGGCAGATAGGTGCCGCCGTTGGCGATGGTCGAGACCATCGAAACGAGCTGTAGCGGAGTCACAGCCACTTCCTGTCCGATGGCGATCGACCCGATGGAAGAGCCGTTCCACTTGCTGGGCGGCCGCAGCAGACCGCGCGTTTCGCCCGGCAGTTCCATGCCGGTGCGGCTACCGAAGCCGAAGTCGCGGATGAACTTGTAGAAGCGGTCGGGGCCGACTTTCAGCGCGAGCTTCACGGCAGCCACGTCGCTGGAGCGCGCCAGCGCGGTGGCAACGGTGACGACCCCCAAACCGCGGTCGCTCTTGTCATCGTGAATCACGCGGCCGGCAAGCGTGATCTGGCCACCCTGGCAGTCAATCAGGTCATCGGGCTTGGCGACATGATTTTCGAGCGCCGACGAATACGTCACGAGCTTGAAGACCGATCCCGGCTCGTAGACATCGCTGACCGCGTGATCGCGCAGCAGCGCCGGCGTGGTGTGGCGGAAGTCGTTGGGATTAAAGGTGGGCCGAATGGCAAGGGCAAGAATTTCGCCGGTGTGCACGTCCTGGATGACGACAGTGCCGTTATCCGCATGCGTGCGCTCCATGGCATGATCGAGCGCCTTCTCCGCCATGAATTGAATGTTTTCGTCGATGGTGAGCTCGAGATTCTGTCCGGCTTCGGGTTCGCGTTCCGTAGAGCCGAGCACGTGACGGCGCGCGTCCATCGCCGTAAGCATGTGGCCGGGGAGGCCGTGCAGGCGGCTGTCGAATTTCTGCTCCAGTCCGCCGAGCCCGTTGTCATCCAGGCCTACGTACCCCAGCATCTGCGCAGCGAGGTAATTGTCCGGATAGAAGCGCTGAAATTCTTTCTGGAAGTAAATGCCCTTCATGTTCAGGGCATGCACCTTGGCTGAAACGTCGGAATTGACGCGGCGGGCAATCCAGGCAAAACGCTGGCCGGTGTTAAGGCGGTCGAGGATCTCCTGCTCGGTGGTGCGCTTATCTTCCGGATCGACGTGCACGAGGGCGGCAAGGGTATGAGCTGCGGCCGTCTTATTGTCGATCTCGCTTGGGTCGGCGTAGACGGAGTCGACCTGCACCGTCATCGCCAGTTCGCGCATGTCACGGTCGTAGAGAACGCCGCGGCGGGGAGCTACTTCAAACGTGCGCTCCTGCTGTTTCACTGCGCGCTCAATGTAGTCGGAGTGCCTGACGATTTGCAGCCAGAAAAGCCGGCCCGCGATGGCGACCGCCCATACGGTGAAGAACAGGCAAACCAGCCAGAACCGCGCCATCGCCAGGGGCATGGTACGGGCTGTGGTGTTGCGGTTGGCTCGGAGAATTGCCTGCATCGATCAGATCGCCCGCGCGAGAACGGTTGAGTGAGCTATTGCGCCGGAGACTGAGGCGGCGTGACCTGCGCCCAAACAGGCGCGCTGTTTTCTGCATGGGCGGTTGGGTGCACGATCTGACCGGGCTCGGGAGCAGCGAGTCCCATCTGATGCGCGAGCCCGTCAATGCGGCCGGGGCGAACCATCTGGGCTTCGCCGAGGCGCAGCTGGCGATTCTCCTCGCGCAACTGATCGAGCTGCTGTTTTTCCGATTCGACTCGATAGGAGCCCTCGATGGCGCTGAAGTGTTGCAGGCCGTAAATCATGATCAACGAAAACAGGACCGTCACCGCAGCGGTAAAACCGCGCATCTGGCGGACGCGAACGGGGTCGGCGGCCTTGACCAGGCGCGAGTTGTCGAAGGCCTTCACAAAGAAGACCTCGGGCGTGCGCACGCCTCGGCGGCGCAGGGGCTGCTGCGCCATCAGTGCGGCGTTATGCTCGGCAACGCGTGCATTCCAGCCGGGTGCAAAATCGAAAGTCGTTGTGCATGCCGCCATGTCGTTCTCCTCAGTTATCAGTTGTCAGCAATCAGTTGTCAGTGTTCTTTGCCCGGCAGGCGTAAGAACTGAAGTCTGACATCTGAAAACTGATCACTGCCTTTCTGCTGCCCGCAACTTTGCGCTTCTCGAGCGCGGGTTGCGTTTGATTTCGTCCTCGCCCGCCGTGACGGGCTTCTTGGTCAAGATGTTCCAAATCCCGTTGTGCGCGCCTTCGCGCAAACTGTCTTTCACGATGCGATCTTCCAAACTATGAAAGCTGATGACGACCAGCCGTCCGGAGGGCTTAAGCAATGTTGGTGCGGCCTCCATGAGAGCCTTGATTTCGTCCAGCTCGCGATTCACATAAATCCGGAGCGCCTGGAACGTTCGCGTTGCCGGATGAATTCTGTCCTGTTTCATTGCCGGAGCGGCGGTTGCAACGATCCGGGCAAGTTGCCCTGTGGTTGAAACCGGCCGCCCGCGAACAATGGCTCTGGCGATTCTCCGCGACCTCCTTTCCTCTCCGTATTCGTAAATAAGGTCAGCCAGCTCGCGCTCGCTTGCCTCATTCACCACTTGTTCGGCACTCGGACCCCGGCGCGTATCCATGCGCATTTCAAGAGGGCCGTCTGCCATAAAACTGAATCCCCTGCGTGCTTCATCGAGCTGCAAGCTGCTCACCCCGAAGTCGGCCAGAATGCCGTCGAGCGAAGCCGGTTCGACGTGCCGCGTGATGGAGCTGAACGCTTCGTCGATCAACGTGATCCGCGGCGCGTTGCCGCCAAGCTCCGCGGCGACTCCTTTCAGCCGGGCTCTGGCAATTTCGAGGGCCTCGGGATCGCGATCGAATCCGATCAGATGCCCCTTGGGCCCGAGCCTGCGGACGATTTCGGCCGCATGGCCTGCCATGCCCAGCGTGCAATCAGCCACCGTGCTGCCTGCGCGCAGGTTCAAAAACTCAATCGCATCTTGTAAAAGAACAGGCACATGGCGCTCACTTCGATTCGTCATGTGCTCCCCCTGGGGGGATTTGAAAGCTCTGACTTCCGCTGGGGCTCAAGCCCCTTACTGATTTGGGCGGTCTTTGCGGCACGGTTAAAGCCGTGCCCTTTCAAAACACCGTCTGCAAACCGGCGCGCCAATCATTCCGCGCCCTCAATCCTTGCGGCGGAGAATTTCCGCCATCACCTTGCGGTCGTCTACCGTCAGTTCATTCACTGGCAGACTCTTTTCGAAGGCCTCCCTGTTATGAACTTCCAGGTAGGTCCTCATGCCAAAAACCGTTACTTCACCGTCGAGCTTTGCCGAGGCACGCAGAATCTGGGGAAGAAGCAGCCGAGCCTGGTTATCCATTTCCACCTGCTGACCGTAATAGCTGGTCAGGTTGAGGTATTTGCGGACCGAATCGTCCATCGTGCTTGCGTCGGCCAGTCGTTCCTCGCGTTTTTCCCACTCCGGCAGGGGCCAGACCTCGGCGCTCTTGCCATCCGTGCTGGTCACGTAAAACTGGGTCACATGGGCGGCATCCAACAGCTGCTTGAAGGCAGCAGGCATTTTCAGCCTGCCTTTCTCATCGAGCTTCGCCGGGTGGTTGCCCCTGAGCATGTGCGATACCCTTGCCGGCGTCCTGCTCGTTTCGGTTACCGGAATGGTTCGAAACGCTGATCTGGCCGCCGCGAAATCCACGAATGGAGTGAAAATAGCGAGGGAGATCTTGAGACCGGTCGCCGGTACTCCCTTTCACTCCCTTTTGCTCCACTTCAGACACGATCATAATCTGAAAGGTGGCTGTGTAAAACCCCAAAAAGTGGTACGTCGCGCCAAACGCCTGATTGCCTTAGGTTCGGCGCCGAAGAGGGTTTTCTGAGCGCTGCCTAATGGGTCGGCGATCAGTACAAACCACAAGATCTGGTGTTTACGAAGATGGTTCCGTTGTCAGGTTGGGAACTTGGCGAACCAGCGGGAATGGTGTAGGCGAATATACGGCGAAACTAACTGCGCTCCACGTCTTGCGGCTCGTGTTTGCGCCGCACCGCCACCAATTTGATCAGGTAGAGAAAGACCAATGTATTCACGATGAGAAGGGCGACTCGCACCCAGGTCACGCGCCGGAAGACCTCGAAGACCTCCCATGGAAGGAACGACGCCGTGATAAAGAGAGTGAGGAACTCGCCCCAGGCTTTCTCGAGATAAAGGCCGATCCCTTCGGCGAGACTGAGACCCGCATAGCAAAAGGCCACCACTCCGATGCGGCGCAGCAAGGGATCACTCACCAGCGAAGCCTGATCGAGGATGAAGTTGACGAGCCGGGACTCGGGGTTGAATCGCAAGGCGCCGACGATCTGGCCGATCACATCCCCGATGTCTTTGCCGACGAGCCGCAATGCGCCGAAGCCTACAGCTGCAATGAGCAACGCCTGGATGGACTTATAGGCCGCGATGAGCAGGAGCCACTTGTTATGGCGGCGGCGTACGGGAGTTTCCTGGGCGGGAGAATCGGTCATGGTCGAACCGGATGGCAACGTTTTTAGCAGGTTGGCTCCCCTCTTTGTACGGTATATGAAGATGGCCAGTTTATCGAATGATTCCGGCACGCCTGTGGTTACGCCTAGTGTGGCATGCGCAGGAGCGCATCCCGATCGACGACATTGCCGTCGACGATCAGCGTCGAAATGCGGCGATTGTTCCAGACATTGACGGTGGGATCGCCGTCGATGACAAGGACATCGGCACGCCGGCCAGGAGCGATCTGGCCCAACTCGGTCCAGCCAAACTGGAGGGCGTAGTTGTTGGTAGCCGCGGCCAGTGCTTCTCGCGGCGAAAGGCCCAGGCGAACGAGCATCTCGAGTTCGGTATGCATGGAGATTCCGGGCATGGAGCCCATGACGGGCGCGCCGGAAGCGGCAAGGTAATGAGGGAAGGCGGAGAAAAGAGTCTCGTTGATGTCCCAAAGGCGCTGGGCAGCCTGGTCCGCTTTCTTGCGTTGGCTCTCTTCAAGCCAGTGCTGCGCAAAGCCGGGCAGATGCCGGTCCATGGGAGAGAGGGGGTAATCCATCTCGCCGGTCGCACGATTGGATGGAGCAAACATGTTGGCTGGATTCAGAACGGCGGCGGCCGGCTCGCGCCAGAGATCGCGATGTCCCGGAAGGCGAAGAAAGTAGATGCTGAACGTGGGCATGAGCACTGCGTGATGCGAAGCGAGGTAACGCGCATAGGCACGCAGATGCGGGTCGGTGTCGGGAATGTGCTGTGCGTAATCGAAGGCCGTCATCGCAGACGGGCCGTAGGGGTCCTCCGCGAGCGGACGCTGCAACTCATCGGGGACGACGCCGAGTTCGTAGCGGCCCATGTGCAGCAGAGCATCCACGTTCGCATCGACTCCGACGGTGTAAGGCGTGGCGACGAATTCGCCATAGGTGATCAGGCCGAGCTGGTGTGCATGCGCGATGATCCATTGCGTGTTGGCGGCTGTAATGTCTTCGCCGATCCAAAGCACGCGGGTGCCGAGTCGCACGGTAGCGTTGATCTGGCGTGCCGTGTCTTCGGGACTGAGCTCGACGGGATGGCCGGATTCGCGCAACTTGGCCGTCCAGTCATTATGGCCGCTGAGCAGACTCCAGTTGTCGGTTGATCCGACGGAATCGATGAGATAGAGATGCGGCCGCGGGTTCGCGAGGTAGTCGACGTGCCCGTGTTCGCTGTCGGATCGCGCCACGACCGTGGTAACGCCCATATACAGATTCGCCAGGGCCTGGCCCTGGCTGTTCATGCCTGCGTAGCCGTCAACAAGGCCGGGAATCACATACTTTCCCGTGCAGTCGATGACGCGGGCGTTTTTGGGAATGGGCACTTCCGCGCGGGTGCCTACTTGCAGGATGTGACCTTCGCTGATGATCACGATGGCATCGGGAAGATCCTTCGCGGACCGGCCCCAGTTCGTGACGTCGACAACTGTACCGCCCGCAAGAACCAGAGGTGCAGGTGCGGGCGCGGGAGGAGCAGGCGCCTGCGACCATGCCAAGAGCCCGGTCAAGAACCATCCACCGACCCACGCCAGAAAAGTACGATCAGATCGCATAGGAGATTCGGTCTGAAGTGGATTGTCGCACACAGGTATGGGATGCAGAGGCCGCACCACTCACGCGAGCATGGCTATCAATGCGTGATGGCGCGCAAATTTGCGATTGCCTCATGTTGGCATTCATCGGCAGAAATGTGAGATGAGTCTAGCTCGCAGCCAACGTACGGTGCTGGCGGTGTGCGATAAGCGGCAGCACCTGGCCATATGCAGCATCGACAGTGAGGCCGTATTTTGCGCGGAGTGCGTCGATCTTGCCGTGCTCGATGAACCGGTCGGGCCAGCCAATGCGGACGATCGGGACGGCAATACCCATCTCGTCGAGGGCTTCGACGACCGCACTGCCGAAGCCGCCCATTTTCACGTGATCTTCGATGGTGATGAAAGCGGCAACGCGAGAGGCGTACTGAAGCAGCATGTCGCGATCAAGCGGCTTGACGAAGCGCGGATTGATGACGGCGGCAGAGAAGCCATCACGCTCGAGGCGCGCGCCGAGTTCCTGGGCAAGAGCGCACATGGAGCCGAGACCGAGGATGGCGACGTCGGAGCCGTCGGAGATGACTTCCGCCTTGCCGACGGGCAGGACTTGCGCTTCTGCTTTGCGCTGGACTCCCACAACCGCACCGCGCGGATAGCGAATGGCGCTGGGACCTGATAGCTGCAGACCGGTCTTCATCATATCGGCGAGTTCGTCTTCATCCTTCGGCGCCATCAGCGTGATCTCGGGAATACCACGCAAGTACGAGATGTCGAAGAGGCCGTGATGCGTGGGACCGTCGTCGCCGGAGAGGCCGGCGCGATCCATGCAGAAAACGACGGGCAGCTTTTGCAGGCACACGTCGTGCACGATGGGATCGAAGGCGCGCTGCAGGAACGTGGAGTAGATGGCGCAGACGGGGCGAAACCCGCGCGTGGCCATGCCGGCTGCGAAGATGACCGCATGCTCTTCGGCAATGCCCACATCGAAGTAGCGCGTGGGATGATGTGGGCGGAAAAGATCGAGACCGGTGCCGTTGGGCATGGCCGCGGTGATGGCGACGACGCGCGCATCCTGGTTGGCGAGCTGAACCAGCGTGTTGGCAAAGGATTCAGAGTATGTAGTCTGGCCGGCCTTGGTTTTACCGGTTTCGGGATCGTAGGGACCGAGGCCGTGGAACTTTTTCTGCCCGTCAAGCGCGGGCTGGAATCCGCGGCCCTTTTCGGTGAGAATATGCAACAGCACGGGTCGGTTTTCAGCCTTTAAAAACTTGAACGTCTCGACGAGCAGCGGAAGATTGTGGCCGTCGATCGGGCCAAAGTACTGAAGGCCGAACTCCTCGAAGAGGATGGAAGGCCACAGCATGCTCTTGGCGGCCTCTTCTGCGCGGCGAACCACGTTCACCGCCGTTTTGCCGCCGAAGCGCTGCACCAGGCGCGCAGCCGATTCATGGAAGTTGCGATAGCGCTCGTTGGTGACGATGCGGTGGAAGTAGCGCGCGATCGCTCCGACGTTGCGGTCGATGGACCACTCATTATCGTTGAGCACAACGATGAGGCGCTTGGTCTGCTCCGCGATGTTGTTGAGCGCCTCGAACGAGATGCCGTTGGTGAAGGCCGCATCCCCGGCGATCGCGACGACATGCTCCTTGCCGCCCGCCAGGTCGCGCGCAACCGCCATGCCCAATGCCGCGGAGAGCGCGGTGCCTGCATGGCCGGCTCCATAGCAGTCGTGTTCGCTCTCAGAGCGCAGCATGAAGCCGTTGAGACCGCCGGGCTGGCGGATGGTTTCGAATCGCTCGCGGCGGCCAGTGAGGATCTTGTGCACGTAGGCCTGGTGGCTGACGTCGAAGACGACACGGTCGATCGGCGTGTTAAAGACCGAGTGGATGGCAAGCGTGAGCTCAACGACACCGAGATTGGGACCCAGGTGGCCGCCGGTTTTCGACAAAGTCTGGATGAGGAATACCCGTATCTCCTCCGCCAAATCGGCTAGTTGAGCAAAATCCAGCCGCTGTACATCAGCAGGAGATTGAATGGATTCCAGTAGCGTTCCCATTTGTTTCCTTCCCCCGGGGAATACCGATGACGCGGGAAGTCTCGGCAGCTCGGCGGGATTCCATACCACAGGCGGCCGTTAGGGGCCTGGAACCACAGAGATCGATGGTCAAGCCCGGCTTGCGCGGACCGCGAAAACCGTCACCCAAGTATAGCAATCCGGAAGATTACCCAGATTAAGTGGTTTGGACGCGATCCCGTGACCAAAGTTGCGATCGCAGTTGGATTTGGGTTGCGAAAGCGCGAGAACTACCGGATGTACGATGGCGTTAAGACACATCAGGGGGAATGCGTGGTTGCGACGTGGGTGAAGAAGCCGATCCTGGGATTCTTTCTATTGGGTTTGACGAGGTGTGCGCCTGTTTTTGGGCAATTGCCTGAACCAGGATCGCAGGTGCAGACACCGAATCCGCTCGCCGATACCACGGTGAAACCGGGCAAGGTGCTGCTGTTCGAGCTAGATACACGTTTCGCCAAAGATGTGCTGGCACGCGGAGGCGCGGCATTTTCTGATTGGTTTGCTGAGGACGCGGTGGAGTTGAGCAACGGTCAAGCACCGGTGGTGGGGAAATTCGCGATTTCGAAATCGGCGACGTGGTCCCCCAAGGACTACCAGCTCACCTGGACGCCCACCGACGCGATGATGGGGCCGTCGGGCGACATGGGATATACCTGGGGGCATTTTGAGGGACACAGCAAGGACGCGGGGGGTAGTCCCATTACCACCAGCGGACGATACATCACGATCTGGCGCAAGCAGCCGGACGGAAACTGGAAGGTTGTGCTCGACGCAGGCGCGAGCGAGCCCGCCGCGGCGGCTGACTGCTGCAAGCTGCCGGGTCCGGGCAATTAAGGGCGGATCGCGCCGACGCTCGAGCGGAGATCGGCCTCAAACTCGTGATGATGGGGCGATCAAAACCGCGTGAGACAATGCGGTTCGGTGGCAGCCCTTCATTTCCCCGGCTGCCTCGAGGACCTCATGGGTTTCTCCACCCGCATTGTCAACTTGCTTTTTGGCAGACCGCTGGCCACGAGCGAAGAACGGGCCGAGCACATCGGACCGATTGCCGGCATACCGATCTTCGGGCTGGATGCACTGAGTTCGGCTGCGTACGGCCCGGAAGCCGCGCTGACGCTGCTGATTCCGCTGGGCCTGGCAGGGGTGCGGTACATCGTTCCGGTCAGCGTGGCGATTGTCATCCTGCTGACGATTGTCTTCTTCAGCTACCGGCAGACGATCGAGGCGTATCCAAAGGGTGGCGGCTCATATACAGTCGCTTCGCAAAACCTGGGACGCAACGCCGGGCTGCTGGCAGCCGCCGCGCTCATGATCGATTACATCCTGACCGCGTCAGTCGGAATTTCAGCCGGCGTCGGCGCATTGATTTCGGCGGTACCGAGCCTGCAGCCGCACACATTGCAACTGTGTCTCGGCGTACTGCTGATTCTGACCATCATCAACATGCGCGGTGTACACGACACGGGTGTCGTGTTCATGATCCCGACTTATTTGTTCACGATCACGCTGCTGCTGGTGATCGCGGTTGGAGCGTGGAAAGCGATCAGCGGGCATGCGCAACCGGTGACGCCGATTCCCGCGCTGCCGCCGGCGGCAACGGCGATAAGCCTCTGGCTCATGCTGAAGGTGTTCTCATCCGGATGCACGGCGATGACCGGGGTGGAAGCGGTGAGCAACGGGGTGATGGCATTCCGTGATGACACGAGGAAGAATGCCAAAATTACGCTGACCATCATCATCTCGTTGCTGGCGATCTTGCTTCTCGGCATTGCGTTTCTGTGCCGTGCTTACGGAGTGGGAGCCACGGATCCTAACGGAACCCAGTACGAAAGCGTGCTGTCGATGCTGACGCGCGCAGTGATGGGCAGGGGATGGTTCTATTACGTCACCATCGGGTCGGTGCTGCTGGTGCTGGCGCTCTCTGCCAATACAGCATTTGCCGATTTTCCGCGCCTGACGCGCGCGATTGCCGGCGACAACTATCTGCCCCACGTATTTCTGCTGCGCGGACGCCGGCTGCTCTATTCCTGGGGAATTTATGTGCTGGTGGCGCTTACCGCCGCGCTTCTGATCATTTTCGGCGGGGTCACTGACCGGCTGATTCCGCTCTATGCGATTGGCGCGTTCATGGCCTTTACGCTTTCGCAGGCCGGCATGGTGATGCACTGGAAGCGCCAGGGCAAAGCAAATGTCCGCATGATGGTGAATGGGCTGGGCGCGCTTGCTACGGGGATTACCGCGCTTGTGGTGCTGGTGGCCAAATTTGTGGAGGGCGCGTGGATCACGACGCTGCTGATCGCCGCGATGATCGTGATCATGAAAGCGGTCAAACGGCACTATACGAATGTAAATCGCGAGACCACGCTGCATCGTCCGATTGCGCCGGCCGAGATCAGCGAGCCGATCGTGATTGTGCCGATCGACCGCTGGAGCCGCATTACCGAGAAGGCGATTTCATTTGCGCTGTCAATGTCGAACGACATTCGATGTCTGCATGTGCAACTCGCCGACGAGCCGGACGACATTTGCAAGGAATGGGAGAAGGACGTAGCCGCGCCATTGCGAAAAGCCGGCAAATGCGTCCCCAAGCTGGAGATCCTGCGATCGCCATACCGTTATGTGTTGCAGCCGGTCGTGGATTATGTGCTGGCAGCGGAGCGCGAATCTACATTCAAGAAAGTGTGCGTGCTGGTCCCTGAACTAGTCGTAAAGCACTGGTGGGAGAACCTGCTTCACAACCGGCGCGCCGATCTGCTGAAGGTGATTCTGCTGCTGAAAGGCAACCAGCGGATCATCGTCATCAATATTCCCTGGTATCTCGAAGGGCGGTAATTGGCTGCGCGCGATTCCCTTCCCGGCCGCCAACGTCCAAAATGTAGAATGGTCCGCCGAATTCTCCATCGACACACGGCGAGGCAAGGTGTGATTCTCCATTGGCTCGTTAAGCCCATCCGGCTGAAATACGCGGCTCGCGTGGCCGACTTTCTGTGCCTGGGATCGCTCCTGCTCGCTGTGGCTGTGTCGGCACAGGAGACACCGTTGCAGCCCGATGAAAATGCACCACCATCCCAACCACCTCAACCGCAGACAGCACAAGTGGCAACCGTGCATGGAATGGTGCGCAATCCGGTATCGGGTGAACCGCTGCCGCGCGCGCTGGTGCGCATCGATGGCGATGCAACGACGGGCATGCTGACCGATGGCGAAGGACGTTTCGAGATTCCCAATGTGCCGCTTGGTCCGCAGCAGTTCGAAGCGATCAAGCCGGGTTTCTTGGACCAGTCGTTTAGCGGGTCAGATGAATTGCAAAGCTTTATCACGGCCATAAGCGTCGGCGGCCATAACGTGATCGTCGCACCGGAGATGCCGGACGTGGTTTTCAACCTGTCGCCGGCCAACTCGATCCAGGGACAGATTCAGCTTTCGACCGGCGATCCGGCACAGGGAATGAACGTGGTACTGCTGCGGCGCATGGTGGAGAATGGGCGATTCACCTGGTCGGTGATGTCGAACGCAAAGGCGAACAGCGAAGGGGTATACCGCTTCGGCGGCCTGCCGGACGGGCAGTATAAGGTGTACACCAATCCGGCCCTGGACAGCGAATTGGCGACGACCGAGATTGCTGCGGGCAGCACGGCCAACGTGAAACGAAGCGGGTATGCGGCCCAGTTCTATCCGGAAGCGCGCGATGGGGCGAGCGCGGCGAAGATCTCCGTGTCGGGTGGCGAGCAGGCGCAGGCGAATTTCTCGTTGGCGCTCGAGCCCTTGCACTCAGTCACGGCGACAGTCACATTCCCGGGCGGAAAGCAGGGATTGGACGCCATGGCCCACGGTCCCACGGCTCCGGTCACGGTGGAGGTACATGATGAGCAGGGCAACCTGATGCCCTATTCGGCGCAGTATGACCCGGCAACCCATACAGCGACGGCATTTCTGCCCGATGGGAACTACACGATGCTGGTGGTCGCAGCCGGAGTAACAGGACTGCAATTCACGGGCGCGGGGCGGCCATTGATGATGATGAACAATTCGCTCGTGGGCGCGATCGGTGTCTCTGTCAACGGGCGCGCAGTGGGAAATCTCCGGATTCCGTTGGCTGCCGTTCACCAGGGATCCGTGGAGATAAGCCAGGCCTCCGGCAGCACCAGGCCCGTCGGATTCAATCCCAATGACGGGAATGCGCACCGCGTTTTTTTGACTGCAAGCCAGGATGGCGGCTGGCTGATGGATGGGGTCGTGATGAGCTACGCGGAGGGCCCGGTGACGGGACCGCTGGAAGCACAGTTCACGAAGCCCGGGCTGTACTGGATCCACACCAACGTTGCCGACAAGCAGTTCTGCGAAGGTTCGCTGACCGCCGGTGGATCGAGCCTCGCACGAGAACCGCTTGTAGTCGGCACGGGCGGTGCAAGCGAACCCCTGAGCCTGACGTTGCGTTCCGATTGCGCGAGCCTGACGATAAGCTTGCCGGGAACAACAGTGATTCCGACGGCAGGCGAGGAGCCGTTTTACATGGTGTATGTGGTTCCGGACTTTGATTCGACCGCGGATATCGTGCCGGAGACGCTTCGCGCTTCGACCGGAGGAAAAGTGACTCTCGTCGGGCTGACGCCGGGCAGTTACCACGTGTATACGTTCGACCGGCCGGTAGAAATGCCGTACCACGATGCGAATGCGATGGCAGCGCTTGCGGGCCACGGACAGGCAGTGACGCTTTCGCCCAATGCGGAGGCCACTCTTGTGCTGGAGGTTCCGCAGCATTGAGGACTTTCGTTCAGTGTGCCTTGTATGCGTGGGGCTGGATCGTGATGGCTACCCTGCCCGCGTGCCCTCAATCGAAGACCGGTGATGCAGGCATGTATCGCGTGGCGGGCACTGTCGTCAATGCCAGTACGGGCGAACCTCTGGGCCGCGTTTCAGTGGCTCTGCTTGAAGAGTCGAACAGCGAGATGGTGGAGAACACAATTGCGGATCGTGAGGGCCATTTCGTCCTGGAGAAACTACCAGCGGGCAAATATCAGTTGACCGCTTCAAAGCGCGGATATCACACCGCGTTCTACGACGAGCACGGCGATTACAACTGCGCGATTGTGACCGGGCCTGGTCAGGATACCGAACATCTGGTATTTCGCTTGCCGCCGAATGCAATCCTCCACGGCGTCGTGAGCGGAGATGGAGGCGATCCGGTCGAGGATGCCCGGGTGATGCTGTTCAAAGTGCCATCGGGCATCGGTCGCGATCTTGCACGGGCGCGCGGTCCGGATCACAGCGTCGAGCAGGTCGCCTCCACGATGAGCGATGACCGCGGCGAATACGAATTCGGAGACCTGGAGGCAGGAGACTATTTGCTGGCAGTGACGGCCGATCCCTGGTACGCCGTGCACAATCCGCCGCGAACCGGGCCGGATGGAGCCGGCGCAACGAACGATCATGCGCTCGACGTGGCATACCCCGTTACGTACTTCGATTCGACGACGGATGAACTGAGCGCAACGCCGGTCTCGCTGGCCAGCGGCGACCGACAGCAGGCGGATATCAACCTTCACGCTGTTCCGGCGCTGCACCTGACGGTTGCGGCTCCGCAGAAGGCGAACGGAAATATTGCGCGGCCAGAATTGCGGCAATCCATTTTTGGCACGCAGGTGATGGCTGTGAGTCAGGGTTTCGAAGACGCATTGAAGACCGGCACCACCGATTTCATCGGAATCGCGCCAGGTCATTATGAGTTGTTGCAGGGCGACCCGCCGCGCCTGGTCGACATGGAAGCAACGGCGAGCGCCGAGGTAAACGCGACGGAGGGAGCACCGACCGTGACAGTCTCTGGTTCGCTTCGCAGCATCGACGGTAGCATGCCTGGCGACGACGTGACGGTGGCTCTCTATCCGATGGATGCTACCCAGCGTCTGGGGGTGATGCAGGTGCAGGCGGCGAGGGGCGGGTTTCGGTTTGAGAATGTTCCGCCCGGGCGGTGGGAACTCGCAGCATGGAACCGCGCCACACCCATTTCGGTTGTTTCGCTCAGCTCCGGCAAGATCACGCATGCAGGTCCGGAGTTCGTGGTAAGCGATCGGCCTGTGTCGATTACCGTTAACGTTTCGTCCGGTTCGACGCGGGTGACTGGTTTTGCGCAGAAGAACGGAGCGGCAGCCGCAGGCATGCTGGTGGTGCTCGTACCGAAGAATGCGGCGGCCTATGACAGTCTTGTGAGGCGCGACGAGTCGGATTCGGACGGAAGCTTTGCTCTACGCAATGTGGCGCCGGGCGAGTACACGCTCATCGCACTTGAGAACGCGTGGGATCTGGATCGAGCCGGGCCGGAAACGCTGGCACGCTATCTTCCGCAAGGCATCGGCGTCACAGTAAGAAGCACTGCAGGAACGTTGACCCGCCTGTCGCAAACGGTGCCGGTCCAGGCCCGCTGAGGGCGCTTCGTGGAACCGGGTGGGAAAGGTTAGTCTAAGAGGGTACCAGACGCATTATGACGCACCCGTGAGGAGATACCGCGGGACTGCCCCTGATTTGAGGAGTCTGCAATTGGAGAGAAAGTCGTTGTTTTCGATTCTGGCCATTGTTGCGGCCGCGCTTTTGCCACCGGCGGCTATTGGCCAGGTGGCCCCGGACAAGACAACATCCCCAACCAATGAACCCAGTTATAAATACACCGCTTTTGTGGGATGGAGCTATACCAGCCTGAACCAGGTGAATCAGTCGCGCAGCGGCTTGCAGGGTGTGAATGTGAACGTGACGCGCGACTTCGGGAAATATTTCGGAGTGAGTGTGGATGGCGCGCACTACGCATGGACACTGTACACGTCGAATCCGCAATCGTCGTCAGTGGATCTGTTTCTGGCCGGGCCTGAAGTTCATGGTGAGTTGTACGGACGGATAGGCGTATTTGTGCGCGGGATGCTGGGCGCGGCGCATACCGGCGGCGTCTCGATCAGGCCAAGCGAATCGTTTGCGGGAGGCCTGGGTGTGGGCGCCGACTACCGCTTGACGCCGCGGATGGCATTGCGGCTTTCGGGTGACGACATCGGCTCGTCATTCACCGTGGTGCCGTTTGAGCCAGGCGACTCGCCGCACCGCCGATTCAACGCACGCGCGTCATTGGGCCTTGTTTATCATTTCTGAAGCGGTAACCAAATTGGCACAAAGGCGGGAGCATGAGCTTCCGCCTTTTGATTTGTGAGCAGATCGAGTAAGCGCGCGAGGAAATATTTGAGCTCCAGGATGCCTGGGCGAGTCCGATCATGCTATGCGTCGCTGCAGGCGGCTGAAAGCTTTTCGTGGACCGCTTCGAGCAGGCCCGACAACGGTGTATAGCTCGAGTAAACGAGGTGGAGTGCGGCGTCATACGTGGCGCAGCCGATGAAGTGCTCGTTCTCGTAGCCACAAAGCACGGAGGGTCCCCAAACCGATTCGACTTGGAGGCCTTCGGGCTGAACGGGCAACTCGACGGTCTTGAGATTGCTGACGCCCAGATCGTGACCAAAGCCCTGAGCCAGCATGTTCACGAGGGTTGCGGCATCCAGTTTCAGAGCGTGGACGGCTTCGATACGCCTGAATGTCGCTTCAATGGCCAGGAAGGATTGAAACGGGGCGATCTGAGATTTGATGGCCCGCGCGCTTGCAGCGAGGTCCTGCTCGGGGTAAGGAACGATCGCTCGCGGAGAGATGATCGAGAGAACGAAATCCTTCTCATTGCCCAGATAGGGACGAGCATCAAGCGCTGTGGTGAGCCGCAGATCTGCCTGCTTCCATTGCGGAGAAAGGTCGCGCCATGCGGAGGCCGCTGCCGCCGTCAGCACCGCGCCAATAGTGGTCTGTTCGCGACGCGCGTAACGTTGAAGCCGCGCGGTTTGCTCCTGGGAAAGACGCAGCGCCGAGATGGCAGGCTTGCCCTTGCGATTGCGCGCGGCATACGTTCGATTGCGCGGCTGAGGCTCGGCGGCATCGCCGTCAAGCGGCGCGGGCAACGAGTTCGACGAGCGCATCGCGGTTGCGCGGTCCTCGGAAGAAAGCGGCAAGGGCAGGTCGGCCAGAGTTTGGCCCGCGAGCGTGTCAAGCAGATCCCGTAGAAATGCGAGGATTCCCATGCCATCGACGATGGTGTGATTGGCAATGAGGACAAGATCGCAGCCCTGCTCGTCTTCAACGATCGCGGCGCGAAGCAGCGGCCCAGCCGACAAGTCAAACGGCTCTGCGATTTCGGACTCCATCACGCGCTGCCATTGGGTGGATGAAGCGCGGCACTGAAAAGCGACCGGAATGGGAAAGCCGGCGCCGCGCATGAGATAGGGAGCGCACGGATCATCCTCGTTGATGCCGGCGTCCAGGAGGGGATGCCGCTTTTGTGCCCGGACAAACGCATCCTTCCATCGAGAATGCGCGATCGTGCCGCGGAAGGAGACTGCGATGGCGAAGTTGAATCCGTGAATTTTATCGAGTGCCCAGAACAACCGTTCTAAGCCACTCAGCGGCCGGAGTTTTGGCTGAATGTTCGGCGGAGCAGATAAAGGCAGAGTTGTCATGCGACCTCCCGGGAAAGTTCGTGAGCCGGCGCCATGACGCGCAGGACGAGTTCAAAGGCCAGGGGGAAGCGGGAACACGACTGCTTGCTTGATCAGTTTTGCGATTCTAACAGGTGGGGCCGCGGCAGGTGCCGCAAGTCTAGCCCTCCTCAGCTTCGCGAAGTTTGGCGATCACGGTGAAATCCTCGAGCGTGGTTGTGTCTCCCTTGATCTCGCCGTGGGTAGCCAATTCGCGCAGCAGACGTCGCATGATTTTGCCGCTGCGCGTTTTCGGCAACACCTCGGTAAAACGAATATCGTCAGGACGCGCAAGCGCCCCGATTTCCTTGGCTACCCATTGGCGCAGTTCGTCTTTCAGTTCACCGCTCGGCTGATTGCCGCTCTCAAGGGAAACGAAGGCAGCGATTGCCTGGCCCTTGAGGTCATCAGGACGGCCGACCACCGCAGCTTCAGCAACCTTGGGATGGGCAACGAGGGCGGACTCGATTTCCATCGTTCCGAGCCGGTGCCCGCTCACGTTGATGACGTCGTCGACGCGTCCCATCAGCCAGAAGTATCCATCGGCATCCTGGCGGGCGCCGTCGCCGGTGAAGTAGGAGCCGGGCACATCGGACCAGTAGGTGCGTTGATAGCGCTCAGGATCGCCGTAAACGGTACGAGCCATGGAGGGCCATGGCCTGCGGATGACCAGCAAGCCGCCGTGGCCCTGCGGGACCGGATGGCCTTCGCGCGTGACGACTTCCGGCTGGATTCCGAAGAAAGGACGCGTTGCCGAGCCGGGCTTGGCGGGAATCGCGCCGGGAAGCGGCGAGATCATGATGGAACCGGTCTCAGTTTGCCACCAGGTGTCAACGATCGGACAGCGGTTGTGGCCGATTTTCTCGCGATACCACATCCATGCCTCGGGATTGATGGGTTCGCCGACGGTGCCGAGCAGGCGGAGCGAGTCGAGCTTGTGTCCTGCAACGTGCTCACTGCCCCATTTCATGAAGGCACGGATCGCTGTCGGAGCGGTATAGAAAATGGTGACCTTGTGGTCGTCGATGATCTTCCAGAATCGCGAGAAGTCAGGATAGTTGGGAGCGCCCTCATACATGAGGATGGTGGCGCCATTCTGCAGCGGGCCATACACGACGTAGGAGTGTCCAGTCACCCAGCCGATATCGGCGGAGCACCAGTAGATGTCGTCGTCGCGAAGATCGAATACGTACTTCGTGGTCAGGTAGGTCTGGACAGCGTATCCACCGGTAGTATGAACCAGGCCCTTGGGCTTGCCGGTCGTACCGGAGGTGTAAAGGATGTAGAGCTGGTCCTCCGAGTCCATGGGTTCGGCGGGGCACTCGGCGGCGGCTTTGGCGATAAGATCGTGCCACCAGTGGTCACGCCCTTTCACCATGTTGACCGGGCTGCCGGTGCGGCGATACACCACGACGTTCCGGACCGTTGGGCATGCTGGAAGGGCTTCATCGACGGTCTGTTTCAGCTTGATTTCGCCGCCACGTCGATAGCTTGCATCCTGGGTGAGGATGGCCAGAGCGCCGCAGTCATTGACTCGATCGGAAATGGCAGTGGCCGCGAATCCACCGAAGATGACGGAATGAATGGCGCCGATCCGCGCACAGGCCAGCAGGGCGATGGCGAGCTCGGGCGTCATCCCCATGTAAATGGCGACCCGGTCACCTTTGCGGATGCCGAGGTCTTTGAGCGCATTCGCGAATTTCTGCACCTCGGCGTGCAGCTCTGCAAAAGTGAAGCGGCGGATTTCCCCCGGCTCGCCTTCCCAGAGAATCGCAGTCTTGTCGCGGCGCGGGCCGTTCACATGGCGATCGACACAGTTGAAGCAGAGGTTCAGCTTTCCGCCGACAAACCACTTTGCCGCAGGAATCTTCCAATCGAGAACTTTATCCCAGGGCTTGAACCAATGAAGCTCCTTCGCAACTCCAGCCCAGAATCCCTCGGGGTCATCGATCGATTGCTTGTAGAGCTTCTCGTACTCCTCGAGGCTCTTGATATGGGCCCTCCGGCTGAACTCCTGAGGCGGCGGAAAAACGCGGTTTTCGCGAAGAATCGAATCGAGATCCTGACTGGCGAGAGAGGAATGAGGACCAACAGAAACATTCACGGACGAAGACATGAAGATCCCTCGTGGGGCAAGAAGTGGGAGCACCCGCCAGCGACAGACGAGCGGCGTAGCGCGTTCGCACACACTCTAACGGCGCGGGGGTGCCGCGAGCAAGTCAGGGGAGCGGGGATGCTCAATCGCTACGACCAAATCGATGGTGCTATTCGGACCGCGGCAAATCCAGTCGCTTGTAGAAGTGCTTGAATGCCTTGTGTTCGTCCTCGGGATTTCCGTTGTGATCCGTAGAGCTGACAGGGAGCAGCTCGAGGCCGACGCCGTCAGGTCCCCAGCGTACGACCCGGGCATGGATCGCGACCGAATCGCCCGATTCCTGTCCGGATGATCCGATGCGCTGCAAGGTCATGAGAATGATGGTCCCCGGAAACGGGCGTTCATCGGTCAGCAGAAAAAAGCCTGTCTCACTGATGTTGCCAATGTGGTACGCCTGCGGCGTTGCTCCGGTCCAGTGGTACGCGACGAGGCCTGGAAGCGGATGGCGTCCAGCATGGCGGCGCTCTGAAAGATCGGGGATCAGCCACCCCATAAGGCGCGCCCAAGTGTCCTTCTTTGGCGGCCGGGCTTCGGGCGCAGCCGGCGGGTCGAGCCGGTTGATGGCTAGCTGAAGGGTGCGCGCGGGATCAGGCCGCAAATCGGGTTTCTGAGAGGACATGGTTTGTGCGTCGACTGAACGTGAAATCAGTTTAAACCCATGTTCGATAGGTTCGGAAGCATCACGGAACTCGAGCTGATCGCCACTGCGACTGCGCGAGCCGAACACCGTGTGAACAGGCAGCACAAGAGCGCTGACCGGCTCGAATTTGAGGAACTGGACGTTGGGATTCGGATAGGTCTCGACGTCTTGCAGAATCCGGTGCTGCTCGCTGAGGTAGATGACATCGAAGGGAGGCACGCCATATGAAGCAGGCAGGCCCCGATAGGGAGTGAACCAGAGCGCGGTGTTTACCTTGGTGGCAAGATCCTCAATCAGGGACTTGAGGGAGACGGCGGTCGTGTCCACGACGATCACTTCAAGGCTCAGGAAACCTTCGCGGGAACGGTTATAAACGCGAAGCTTTGCGGGAAGAGGACGCTTCTCGGAGCTGAGCAGGGGAAGAGTGTTCAGTAGATAGGGATTGGTTTCCCGCGGAGCCTGGTTAAACGGAGCCATATATTTTGGTCTAAATTCAAGTGAAGCTTAAAATGACTTTACGGTCATGAAAATGCAACTTTTTGGTGACAGAAATTCCCGGATCGTGCTCAGAGATGGTGACTTAGGTACGGTAATGTACCGACCTTCGCCCTACGTTTTGTAGCGCTTCTGGTGCCAAATCCAGGCAGATCGCACAATGTCGTCGAGGCGCGTATACCGAGGTTTCCACCCCAGTTGCTTGACCGCCTCTTGCGAGCTCGCCACCAGGACAGCGGGGTCGCCGGGGCGGCGGGGCTGGATTTCGACCGGAATCGGATGACCGGTGACCCGGCGCGCGGATTCAATGACTTCAAGCACACTGAAGCCATGTCCGTTTCCCAGATTCAGGATGAGCGTGCTTTGGGTTTCCAGTGCATTGAGCGCCAGCAGATGGGCATCCGCAAGGTCCGAAACGTGAATGTAATCACGGATGCAGGTGCCGTCCGGCGTTGGGTAATCGTTTCCATAAATGCGGATGGAAGCTCGCCTTCCGAGAGCGACGTCCAAGATGAGTGGAATCAGGTGAGTTTCGGGATCGTGCGCTTCGCCGCGCGTGATGCCAGAGGGACCTTCGGGCGCGCCTGCCACATTGAAATAGCGGAGAGATACGTAGCGCAGACCGTGGATGCGGTTGAACCACGCAAGCATTTGCTCCACCAGAAGTTTTGACTCTCCGTAGGCGTTGGTGGGGCGGAGCGGAGCGTCCTCTGGAATTGGGGTAGACTCCGGCTCCCCATAGACGGCAGCCGTGGAGGAGAAGACCAGCCGGCACACGCCGTGAGCGAGCATGGCTTCGAGCAGGGTTAGGGTCGAAGCCGTATTGTTGCGGAAAAAATGTTCGGGGTGGATCATCGACTCGCCGGCCTCAATGAGAGCGGCAAAGTGCAGGACTGCGTCTATCGGCTGATGATTGGCTTTCGCGCCAGTGAAAATCTGTTCCAGCGCATCACGATCAGCAAGGTCTGCTTCAATGAAGTCGACCCCTGACGGAATGAGTTCCCGCTTTGCGTGTCCCAAATTGTCTAATACAATTGGTTTGTGTCCCAGGGAGGTTAGCAGTCCGGCAACGGTGCCACCGATGTATCCTGCACCGCCGGTAACCAGAATCCGCATAAAAATGCTGTCCTTCCCCGAACACTTTGGGTTACGGTAAGTCTATTACAGCAAGCAGAGTTGGAACGGCCGAACGCTTTCCGCTCGTTGACCGCCAAAAGGCGGCAAGTTTCTTGCGTGGCCCATATTCCCGAGCCGAAAGCCGAATTCGGTACAGGATCGGTCGAAATAGACGGTTTTTCTCCCCCATTCGCGTTTCTCCTCGATAGTCGAGGAATTCGAATCATTGCTAAAAAGCCTTGAAATTCAATCTGGAGCAAGCTGAAATGCCCGCCATCCTACGCAATGGGAAATGGCAACTGGTGGAACGCCGCCGCGCGACTTTTGGCGAAGCTGCGTGTTCCGGCGGATGGGAGCTTGCTGGCGGGACCGCCGCGGAATGCCACACCCGAAGCGGCAGGGACATGGACGGAAAAAAACCCTGTGCTGTGAGGGCTAGAAAAAGCATCCAACTCTCAGCGTATCCATCGAAGCTTCGCCTCAATCCTGGGCGACAAATTCAGCAGCTTTTCGTCCTTTTCGACGGTTCACCTCATTTCAGCGGATTCGAACGAGGCGCAAATTCACAGGCATTTTTTCGTGAGCTCCCAGTTTTGATCTACGCTTCCCCATTGCGGAGCCATTCCTCCGCTGCAAAGACTACCGAGGAATCAAAGACATGCCGGTAAATTACTATTCAGGACGAACCAACTTTGGCTTGCTCCCCGAGCCGGAGGGCCGGTCTGCATCCTTTGTCACCAGCACCGCGATTAACCTGACGATTCTGGGAATTTCACTCTATGTGGGAATGATGGCCAAGCATGTCATCGAGCAGCACCACTTCGAGCAGACGGAGCTGATATTTCCGACGACGCCTCCGCCAACGCCGAAGGTGAAGGTGGTGCAGCCGAAGATCAAGCTGCCGGAACCGAAGCCGGTTGAAGTGAAACTGGCCGAGCCGAAGATCAATATGCCGAAGCCTGAGCCGAAGCCGGCATTGAAACAGATCCAGATGGAAGCAAAACTGACTGTCCCGGTGATGAAGCAGGCTAAGCCGGCGATCGTGCTCGCGCCTCAGCCAAAGGCGGCTCTGACTGCGGCGGCACCGGCGCAGGTTGCGCAGGCGAAGCCTTCCACGACCCCGGTGCACCTGGGTGAAACATTCGGCGTGACGCCGAATCCAAACGCGACTCGTCCAGCCACGGTGGCGGCGATCGGGAATCCCTACGGTGGTATGACTGGCCCCGCTGTGGCGCCTCGCGGCGTGGTAGGATCGACGGGCATTGGGAATGGAACCCACGCCGGATCGAACGCGGGCATGGTGGGAAAGGTGGCGTCGGCAGGAATTCCCGGGGCCTCCGGAACTGGCCCGGCCTATTCGGGCGGGAAAGTGGCGTCGGCGGGTATTCCGCAAGTGGCCCAGGCCACACCGGCCCAGGACGAGCGCAAGGTTGCACCGGCTTCGACCAACCTTGAGGTACTCTCAAAGCCTCCGGTGCAGTACACCTCCGAAGCCAGGCAGCTGAAGGTTCAGGGAGACGTGATTCTGCGCGTCACCTTCACCGCGAACGGCCAGGTGGTCGTGGACGGAGTGGTGCACGGTCTAGGTCACGGCCTCGACGAGGAGGCTCGCCGCGTGGCGCAGCAGATCCGCTTTCGCCCGGCAACGAAAAACGGGCAGGCAGTGGACCTAACTACTAACATCACGATTACCTTTCAGCTGGCGTAACCGTCAGTTTAGACACACAATGATCATGGTAAACCTCGAGTGGAATCGCGGAACCAGGGTCACGAAGAACCAACCCAGGAGTTTGTAATGAAGTTTCGGAAGATCACTCTCACCTTGGTCATGCTTACCTTAGCAGTGTGCTGCGCGTACGCGAAGAAAGCTCCGAAGTACGAGACAACACACCAACTCACTCCCGAGCAGGAAGAGCTGATTCAGAAAGCCGTCGGGCAGGAGAAGGTGCTGATCAAAAACATCCAGGAGCGTACGCCCCTGGTGGAGACCTACATCCAGGACACGCGGCCGGATCAATCGCTGTATGAAGTTCCGGTGGACGATCAGTACACGCTGAGCCGTGTGGATTTTGGCAAGGGATTTTTCGACAAATCGTACGAGCCTCGCTCTTCCTCGCGCCATGGCTTTTTCAAAGGTTCGTTCTCCGCGATTGCCGGGTTGAGCAAGGCCCTCGGTCTGGATAAGCGCTTCACCTACAATCCGACAGGGTTCATGCAGATGATGTTCCTGGATCCCACGAGCTTCGATGAGCAGCACTATGTGTTCAGCTACGTGCGCCGCGAATTTCTGGGACAGGTCCGCACCTGGGTGTTCGACGTGCATCCCAAAGTCACAGGAATGGGTCGCTTTTACGGCCGCGTCTGGATTGAGGACGAGGCGGGAAACGTGGTTCGATTTAACGGCACGTACACCGGTCCAAGGTCAGATGATGACAGCAAGTATTATTTCCACTTCGACAGCTGGCGCATGAATGTGCAGCCGGGTGTCTGGCTGCCGGTGGCGATTTATGTGGAAGAGTCAAACCGGGGCGAAGGTGGAAAAGGCCTCGGGCTGAAGGCGCAGACACACTTCTGGGGCTACTCGCTCAAACTTCCCACGCGGGATAGTGAGAACGTGAGCATGAAAGTGGATGATGCCGTCGACAAGAGCGAGGATTCACAAGACGTGAGCCCGCTGCAGGCGACGCGCGACTGGCTGATGCAGGCGCAGGATAACGTGATCGACCGGCTGGAAGTTGCCGGCCTGGTGGCCCCGCTCACGCAAAACGGTTATGAAACGCAGATACTCGACCAGATCGTGACCAACGTCCAGGTGCCGAACAATCTTGCGTTCTCCTATCCTGTGCACTGTCGCGTGCTGTTGACCGACACGGTTGAAGCCACGACGGTCGGAAACACAATCCTTATCAGCAAGGGGCTTCTGGACACTCTGCCGGACGAGCCATCCATCGCGTCGGTGGTTGCGCTTGAAATGGCGCACATCGCGCTCGGGCACCACATCGATACGCGTTACGCGTTCAACGATCGTTTGCTCTTCCCCGACGAGTCGACGTTCCAGCGGATCGACATGAACCACTCGGATGCGGACGATGCGGCGGCCGCCAAGCAGGCGGTGGTGTACCTGCAGGCCTCGATGTACAAAGACAAACTGGCCCAGGCGGGGCTCTTCTGGGAGCAGTTGGCCGCGCGCGGGAAGGAACTGAAGGCATTAAACACGCCGAAGCTGGGCGACTCGATGCTGCAACCTGATGGGAGCCCCTGGATGATCGCGCTGTCGCAGCAGGCACCGAAGATCAACTGGGATGACCTGACGCAGATCGCTGCACTTCCTCTGGGAAGCTGGCTGAAGACGGATCCGTGGGACGACAAGGTTCACATGCTGAACGCCAAGCGGTATGCGCCGATGAATGCGCGCGACAAGATGCCGCTGGAAGTGACACCGGTCTACTTCAGGCTGCAGCGTTATGAGGATGCCAACGCCAATCCGCAGGCGAACCCTGCGCAACCGGCTGCGGGACAACAAGCGCAGCCTGCAGCAGCGCCCGCCCAGGCAGACCCGCCGCCGCAGTCGGCAGCGACCGGCCCCAACCAGAACTAAACTGCTCTCTCAAGCTGGCCGATGCAGAATACTCAAGCTCATCGGCCTGATTCACGAAATGACTCACTAACCCGTGCACTGAGGTGCAGTACTGACTTGAGTACGTTCCGTTTGCTTTTCATGAAAAGATTTGGGCTTTTTCTTCTGGCCTGTTTTGCAGGCACTGGAGCAGTCGCAGCCAACGCGCAGGTCGCCCCTTCAGCGACCCTCAATCGACTCTCGATCTCGGCCGGAGTCCTGGGGTCGGCTTTCCAGCCTGACTATGCCGGAAACGGAGTTCCCGAAACAGCGTCGAATTGGCCGATGGGCCCTGGTGCCTTTGTCGATGTGCGTTTCAGCCGCTGGGTGCAAATCGAAGCGGAGGGACGCTGGCTGCGCTTCAACAACTTCGCGGACATTTATCAGGACAATTACCTGATAGGGCCGCGGGTGCCGATTCACCAGTTCGGGCGGTGGACGCCGTATGGCAAAGTGTTGTTCGGCTTTTCAAAGATGAACTTCCAGAACAACTATGCCTATGGCCGTTTCGCCGACATTGCATATGGCGGAGGGGCGGACATGAAGCTCAACAATCGCTTCACGCTGCGCGCCGTCGACTTTGAATACCAGCAATGGCCGAACTGGATCAACGGAACGCTGAAGCCATACGGTGTCAGTGTCGGCATCAGCTACCGAATCTTCTAGTCAGAAATGCGCTTCGCACGATGAGTGCACGCCGACATTCGTGCCTACGCAGGAGCCTCGGCCGAATATGGGTTGCTGAACGGCAGAAAGATTGCCATGGTGGTGCCGTGGGAATCGCGATCAACGCTGCTCGTAACCTGGATCCGGCCGCCGTGCCCCTCCACAAACTGCTTCGCAACGAACAGTCCGATTCCAGTGCCGCTGCCCCCGGGCCGGGTGGAGAAGAATGCCTCGAAGATTTTGGGCAGCTGCTCAGGTGGAATTCCCATGCCATTGTCAGAGACTGACACCAGGATTCCCGCAGATGGCGCTTGAACTTCCTCGGTGGTGATGGAGAGACCGCCGCCGGATGGCATGGCGTGGATGGCGTTGGCAACCATGTTGGAGATGACCTGAAGGATTTCTCCAGGCCGCAGGACGATGGTTTTGGTCGTCTTGAACTTTCGCTCTACCGAGATGCCCGCGGCACGGCATTTGGTCTCGTAGATTCGCAGAGTGTGATCAGCAAGTTCGGACGGACAGACACTGACCGCCGAAGTGTTCTCGCGATAAAACCCGAGCGTCTGCTGAGCGATGTGCGAGACGCGGACGACCTCGCTCTCGGCGAGATCGAGAAACTCGCGAACCTGCTCAGGATGATCGGCGTGTTCTTTGGCAAGAAAGATCAGATTGGTGATGGCTTCGAGAGGATTGTTGACCTCGTGCGCCACTGCCGCCGCCATCTTGCCCGCAGCGGCGATCTTTTCTGCCTGCAGAACTGTGGCTTCGAGATGCTTTTTAGCGGTGATGTCGCGCAGCGTTTTGGAAGCTCCGATGATCGTCCCCTTCTCGTCGCGAACTGGGGAAATGCTGAGCGAGACATTGAGGCGCTCACCGGTCTTGGTGACGCGTATCGTTTCGAAGTGGTCGATCGTCTCGCCCGCGCGAATCTTGTTGAGAATCACCGCCTCTTCCGGGTGAAGCTCGTCGGGAATCAAGACCAAAATTGACTTGCCGACGATTTCTTCCGATGTGTACCCAAAGATGCGTGCGGCAGCCGCATTCCAACTCATGATGCGGCCGGTCAGGTCCTTGCTGAGAATGGCATCATCAGAAGACTCGACGATGGCGGCGAATTCATTCGTACGCTTGGCTGCTTCGCGCTCCGTTCGGCGGAGAGCATCTTCGGCTCGGCGCGATTGCGTGACGTCCATGCTGATGCCAAGAATGGATACCGGGCGCCCCGTTTCGTCGCGAGTAATCGTGCCGCGGGATTGGATCCAGACGATATCCTGCTTGGCCGTGAGGATGCGGTATTCGAATTCGACCTGCTCAGCGCCGGAGCCGAGCGCATCCTCCAATTGCTTCTGAAGGCGTTCGCGATCCGCCGGATAAATGAAATCCATGCTGTACGTCCCGGCGGAAGAGGAGGCGGTAGGGAGACCGAGCAAATGCCTGTATTCCTCGGACCAGGACATTTCGCGTGTGACAAGATTCCAGCTCCATCGCCCGATCCGCGCGGCGGCATGCGCGAATCGCAGTTCGCTTTGCTGGCGCAGCAGGTCCCGATGCAGTTCGGAATTTTCGATCGCAGAAGCGACGCGCCGGCCGAGATCTTCAGCGAGTTGCACATCGTCATTGGAAAAACAATGTCCTTCCGCCCACGACAAGCGGATTGCGCCGATGATGCGTCCACGCGAAATCAGGGGAACGGTGAGGCTGCACGAGATGCAGAGAGCCCGAACGGCTGCGAGGTGGTTGGGCTCGCACGAGGATGGCGCGCACGACTGGGGCGCGGCATAGTTGCGCAATTCAGTCTTGCCGGTGCGCAAGACGGATCCCAGCCCGCTGTTCGGCACGACTTCTTCAGGGAAACGACGGAAGAAGTCTTGAGCTGCGCGAAGCGTTTCCTTGTCCGCGTGGGCCAATACGACGCATTGAGGAATTCCGGAATCGTCGAGCAGGTGTACCGAGCACCAATCCGCGATGCTCGAAACCGCCAATTGTGCCACCGCAGAGAGCGCTTCCTCGTAATCGAAGGCGCCGACGAGCGCGGCGCTGGCTTCGGCAAGAGACGAAAGACGGCGCTTTTCACGCTGGTGGAGGAAATTCAGTTCGGCCGCATTCAAAACGCCGGCACACAGATTTGCAAGGACAGACGCACAGTCCAATTCGTGCGCATGAAAAGTATGCGGCTGACGCCAGTAAAAGGTCATGGCGCCGAGCCAACCATTCTCAAGAGAAAATGGGATTGCGAGCAGGCTTCGGATTCCTTCGTCGGCGTAAACCTTTTCAAATCTGCGAAGGAGTGGCTCTTCCCGGACGTCTTCTACCGCCCGGATCGTGGAGAGCGGATCGGGGCTCTCGGAAGTGAATTCTGTTCGGTAACCTGGCGACAATCCTTGAACTGCAATCGCCCGCCACATGCGGCCATCCACCGACTTCCAGATGGCATACGCGTCGGCGGGCACCACCCGTGCGGAAAGATTGAGGATTCCAGGAAGAACCTCGGCCTGGTCCAGCCCCGCGCGCAGAAGAGTCGACGCATCTACGAGAGCCTGAAAGGCTTCGGGGCGTTGATCGTGTAGTTCAGCGGCGGGAACTTCCATAGTAATCAACTTGCGGGGCCCAAGAGCGTCCAATCTCGCCGGCCTACGGTGTTCGGATGCACCGATTTATGCAGCGGTGGTCCTATCTTGCCGGAGGAATAAAGAAACGGCCGCGCGATGGGCGCGGCCGTTGCAAGAAGTGAAATGGAATGAGGCTATGCCGGCGAGGGTGAGCCCTCGGGATACGGACCCGAACCGCGGCTCTCAGGCTTGAGGACCTGCTGTCCTCCGCTGCCCGTATCGCTCGGCGAAGCCAGAACGGATCGGATCGGCGGAAGCTGCCTGCCCTCGATGAGCATTTTGACCTCTTCGGCGTCGATGGTCTCGCGTTCCAGCAAAGCAGCTGCCATGCGATGCATCGCATCCTTGTGGGTATCGAGGATGCTGTGCGCCGACTGGTACGCCTCGTCGATGAGGCGGCGAACTTCAAGATCGATCTGGCGAGCTGTCTCTTCGCTGAAATCGCGATGCTGTGCGATCTCGCGGCCCAAAAAGATCTGCTCTTCCTTTTTGCCGAAGGTGAGCGGGCCTAAGCGGCTCATGCCGTATTCGCATACCATGCGCCGCGCAAGATCTGTGGCTGTCTCAATATCGCTGCCCGCGCCGGTCGACATCTGATTGAGGAATATCTCCTCAGCCACGCGCCCGCCGTATGCGGTTGCGAGCCTCGACTCGAGATATTCGCGTGTGTAGTTATGGCGATCGTCGGGCAAGTAGACCGTAACGCCCAGAGCCATGCCACGCGGGATGATGGTGACCTTGTGGATCGGATCGGAGTGCTCGCGGAAGTAAGAGACCGTCGCGTGACCCGCCTCGTGATACGCGGTGACGCGCTTCTCTTCGTCGGTGAGGAGCATGGATTTACGCTCCGCACCCATGAGCACCTTATCCTTGGCCAACTCAAAGTCGTACATCACGACCTGCTTGCGGTTCACGCGAGCCGCATTGAGCGCAGCCTCATTGACCATGTTGGCAAGATCGGCTCCGCTAAATCCGGGAGTGCCGCGCGCCAGGACATTAAGGTTCACATCATCCCCGACGGGAACTTTCTTGACGTGGACACGGAGAATCTCTTCGCGGCCGCGAACATCTGGAAGTCCGACTACAACCCGGCGATCGAAACGGCCGGGGCGGAGCAGCGCGGGATCGAGCACATCGGGCCGGTTTGTGGCCGCGACCAGGATCACGCCGTCGTTCGACTCGAAGCCATCCATTTCGACGAGCAACTGGTTCAGGGTTTGCTCGCGCTCGTCATGTCCGCCGCCCAATCCGGCGCCACGATGGCGACCGACGGCATCGATTTCGTCGATGAAGATGATGCACGGAGCGTTTTTCTTGCCCTGTTCAAAGAGATCGCGGACGCGGCTCGCGCCGACGCCGACAAACATCTCGACAAAGTCAGAACCGGAAATCGAGAAGAAGGGGACGTTGGCTTCGCCGGCCACAGCGCGGGCCAGAAGAGTCTTGCCTGTGCCCGGAGGTCCGACGAGGAGCACACCCTTGGGAATCCGGCCGCCCAGTTTCTGGAACTTCTGCGGTTCGCGCAGATATTCGATGATCTCTTTCAGCTCTTCCTTGGCTTCGTCGACGCCGGCCACGTCCTTGAACGTGATCTTTTTCTGCTGCATCGAAAGCAGACGCGCGCGACTCTTGCCGAAAGAGAGCGCCTTATTGCCTCCCGACTGCATCTGGCGCAGCATGAAGAACCAGATGGCGCCCAGAAGCACGAACGGTCCGACGTTAATCAACAGCGGAATCAGGATGTTGCTCTGCTGGTCCTTGAGGCCGAAGTTCACCTTGGCCGTATGCAGCTTCTCGAGCAGCATGTCTGAGTTCTGCGGGATCGTGGTGTGGAACTGATCCTTGGGATTGGCCTTCATGTGCCCGTGCAGTTCGGTGCCCTGAATTGTGACATCCTGCACCTGCCCGGCGTCGATCTTGTCCAGAAGCTCGGAGTAGGAGACGTCCGGCTCCTTTCCCATACTTGTGCCACGCTGCACAACGCCATAAAGCAGCATGAGACAAATCAGGATAAAGACCCAGAACATGATCGTCTTGACGGTCGAATTCACCAGGATTCCTCTTTCCCGGCGGGGGAGAAGCCGCTCAAGGGACCTCCGTCACCGCCACCATCCCTGTTAGACGCTCCTAACTCCCTCGGAGTCACAGAAAGTAAAGGGCGTCATTGCGACGTACACATGGAGTACGCCGCTGAATGAGCAGTAGTTCAGATTGTAGCGCGAAGGTGGAAAACCCCCAAGCAGGTTTTGATCGTGGGTAACCTCGTTTTTGGCGTTGTTACATCGAAAGTTGCACATCCCGCGGCATTCGCGTTCCGGTTTAGGACAACGGCTGCGTTGAAACCTGGATCCCGGGCTCTGGCTCGACCTCTACGCCCTGCATCCAGATGATGCGACCTTCCAATTCGAGAACAGGCCAGGCAGCTCTCCCGGCACCGGTAACGCGAAGACGCTCCAGCACTTCCTTCACCTTGCGGGGACCGGATGAGTACCGGAGGCGGACGCGGTCGCCGGCTCTCCATGGACGCAGAACTGCCTGCCGCCCTGGATGCGGAGACAAATCGGCAGGGGGCGCGGAAGAGTCGATCCGGACATAAACGCCGAATGCAGGAGCAGCGGATTCGCCGGGAACTCGGATCTGGTATTCGGAAGCAGCGCCGGTGTTTGCCGATGGAATGGCCGATGCTGCCGTGAAGCGGAGTTCGCGGTGCGACCGCTCCCCGAAAAGCCCATTCGAGGAGTGGCTCTGACCGGCCCGGCCTTCCAGAGCGAGCTTGCGAAGCGATTCGGTGGAACCGAAATCAAGGGAGGCTCCCAGTTGTTCGGCGGCATGGCGGATAAGCCGGCGTTGGAGGGCGGGAGCGAGTGCCGCCAATCGGGTGATGTCGAGCGCGACGTCATCGGCAGCAGCACGGCCACCGCCGCGAACGGGGCGGCCCGGCAGAATGAGCTGCGATGCGATGCCGTCCACCTCGGCCTCCCACCAGGCTTCTTCGTCTCGGGCCAGTTCTGCCATCTGGGCGAGATGCTGGCGGAGACGGGGATTCCAGGATTCAAGCTGAGGGAGGAGCTCGTGGCGGATGCGGTTTCGGGTAAAGCTGAGGTGCCGGTTGGATGAGTCTTCGCGCCAGGCTTGGCCAAGAGCGCGGAGATAGGTCTCGATCTCGACGCGTGTGGTGGAGAGCAGCGGGCGCACGATGCGGCCCTCTTGGAATTCGAGAATGGGGTGAATGCCGGAAAGGCCTTCCGTCCAGGCGCCGCGCAGGAACTTCGCCAATACCGTCTCGGCCTGGTCGTCGAGCGTGTGCGCCGTGGCGACTGCATCGAGCGGGACTTGGGTGAGAAGTTCCCGGAACCAGGAGTAGCGCAGCCGGCGAGCGGCTTCTTCGATGGTTTCGGCTGGCTTGACCGAGCTGGTGCGCGATTCGGACTCGGTGTTGACCCGCGCGGAATGGAACGGAATCTCGTGCGATGCGGCCAGTGCGCGACAGAATTCGAGGTCGGCATCGGCTTCGGCACCACGCAAGCCGTGATGGAGATGCGCGGCGTGGAGGACGAGGCCCAGTTCCCTTCTCTTTTCCGCAAGTGCGCGCAGCAATGCAACCGAATCGGCGCCGCCTGAAACAGCCACGGCGAGACGCAGCCCCGGCCTTAGAAGAGAGTTGTCAAGGGCGAGAGTTGGCCGAGAGGAGTGCACGAGAGGATGATAGTGCAGGCCGTGGCGCGATTTCGGTTCTCTATACTCACCCCATGCTCACAACGCGCCCGGCGACGGTGAATGACGCCGACCTGATCACCCGACATCGAAAAGCCATGTTCGCCGATATGCGTGACGCTTCCGGCACGGTCCTCAACGAAATGGCGCACCACTTCGGGCCGTGGGTGCGCCGGATGCTCGCCGAGAGCAGATACGCCGGGTGGATCACGAGCGACGGCGAGCGGCCCGTGGCCTCCGCGGGATTGCTGATTCTGGACTGGGCGCCGCATTTTCTCGATCCCGCCTGCGACCGGCGCGGCTACATCCTCAACATATTCGTCGAGCCCGACTATCGCCGGCGCGGCCTTGCCGCAGCCCTCACGAAGGAGTGCATGGCCGAAGCGAAGCGCCGCGGAATCGGCGTCATCGCCCTGCACGCATCGAAAAAGGGCCAGCCGGTCTACGAGAAACTCGGTTTCAAATCGAGCAATGAAATGCTCTACATCGAGCCCGCTTCCGATTAACACAAGCCTGAGAACTTTCTACTTTTCCGGACTCGCGCAGACGAAGTTCTCCGCCTGATTTGTATCGCCTCTGCCTTTGTATTTCGCCGCCTGAGGATACGGGCAGAGCGGCCGCGTCATCCCAGGTGAATTCGCTGACGCCGCTTTGGAGGCCACAAAAGAAGCCGGCGCAGTTCCCTTCTCCACCCAATTTTCCAGGGCGATCCGCATGTTGTGCTGTGGATCGCTTTGCTCCGAGTCCAAGGCCGCGCCAAAGGAGTCGGGGCCAGGACCTCCGGCGCAGTGTTGCATTCCGGGCACCATGTAGAGGCGGGTGAATGAATCGGCCTCTGTCTGCCCCATTTTGGCAATGACATCCTCGTAGTAGTTCACGGTGTTGACAGCGGGAATAGCGGGGTCATTCCAACCGTGGTAGAGGATCAGCTTGCCTCCGTGTTTTCGGAATGCGCTGAGATCCGGATCGGTTGCATTGAGCGCCGCACCTGTTTTTTCATTGGCGACACTCAGGCCGGTATCGAGTTCGAATGTCTTGTAATCCCAGTCAGCTTTGTCGTAGACCATGTCGGAGTAGAAGCCGAGTCCGAAGAAGGCCATCAGGCTTTTGGTGGGAGCCGGTCCGGTGATCCACAGGCTCCAACCTCCGAAACCCTCCTCCGCGCCCGGAAGATAGCCGGGGAAAATGGGTTGACCGCTCGCATCATGCAATCCCGCGTAGATCGCTTTGAGCGTTGTGACCTGAGGCGCCGTGAGGCATTGGTTGGTATCTTCGCCCTCCTTGCACTGGATGGATGCGGGATCGAAGCGGCACTGGCGCGGATCGTTGAGAATGCCGTCGACCACGCCGTCTAGTTTGTCGCAGGCGGCCAACACGGCCTTCGAGATCGCGGGTATCTTTGCCGGGGGAATGAAGCTCTCAGGAGTCGCGGTGACAGCCTGAGTGACGACGACGCCGAGCGAGAGGAGCGGCGTCCAATTATTCGCTGGCGCACCGGCGAGAATGCCGTCGTAATCATCGGGATACCGCTGGGCTTCCATCAGCGCCTCGCGGCCTCCGTCCGAACATCCGTGGAAGTAGTTGTGCGCGGGCGCGGATCCATAGAACTGAGGAACAATCAGCTTGGCAATGCGCGTCATCTCGTGGATGGCTCGATAACCGAAATCGATCACCTTCTCAGGGTGGCCGAGCGCCCATTTTGCATCGATGGGTGAGGCGGTGTGGCCGGTGTCGGTTGCAACGGCCGCATAGCCATGAAGAATGGACCCGCCGAGTTCCACGTAATCGACCGAGCCGGCGAATCCTCCGTTGGCACTTCCCTCGAGTTTGCCGTTCCACCCGAGCGGCATCCAGACCTCAATGGGAATGTCGGAATCCGATGACGGATGAGCGTGTGCCACCACGCGGCAGAAGGCGGGCAGCGTCTTGTAAAAGGGGGACATGTCAGCGCCCGTGAACGGATTAGGCGGCCCGGCAAATTCGCCCGCCGCCACCGCCTGTACAGTTGTGATTTCAACGCTTGGCAGGGCCATCTTCGCGAGTGCTTCGCATTTGCCTGCTTGCGACTCGGAGGCCTGCTGGCCGAAAGCGAAGGCATGGAGCGCGAGAAAGCCTGACACAATCAGAATCCTGAACATTCGCATCGTGCTCTTTCCTTAGTCTGGGATCGAGACGCGATCATTCTATGCCCAGATCTCGCCGGCGCAGGGTCATTTCTCGCGGCTCAACGGCGCGGATGCCCTGATCCATGCCCATGGCGAAGTTGTATACTCGCGAAGTTATGCAGGTATTTGCCATTCTTCCCGCAGCGGGGTTGGGGACCCGGATGGCCGGGCCACAGGCTAAGCACCCCAACGACAAGGACCCGTCGTCGGGGCATCCGCCGAAACAATTCCTTGCCCTGGACGGGGTTCCGATCCTGATTCATTCACTGCGCGCTTTTGCCGCGGTGGAGGGCATGACGGCAATCTACGTTGCCGTCCGCCAGACCGAGATGGACCGCGTACGATCGCAGGTGGCGGAATACGGCTTTGCCAAACGCGTTCACGTGGTGGAGGGCGGCGATCACCGGCAGGAGTCAGTGGCGCACGCGCTGAATGCATTACCTGCCTCGGAGGATGACGTCGTGCTGGTGCACGACGCGGTGAGGCCCCTCATCGACACGGCAACCATCGAGCGCACGATTCATGCGGTCCTCGAGCACGGAGCGGCCATCGTTGGCTTGCCCGCGGTGGACACCATCAAGCAAGTCGAACGGACAGCGCACGGCGCGCTGGTGACCGCAACGATTCCGCGCGAGTTCATTGTGCAGGCTCAGACGCCGCAAGGCTTTCGCTACGGATTGTTGAAGAAGGCATTCGCCGAGGCAACGGCTGATGGATTTGTGGGCACAGACGAAGCGTCGGTGGTAGAACGCGCCGGCATGCAGGTGGCCGTGGTGCCGGGATCTCAGGTTAATCTGAAGATTACGCAGCCCGGCGACCTTGAGTTGGCGGAGTTTTTTCTGCACCATCAGCGGACTGCCAACTGACTACGGCAACAGGGACCGTCCCCGGCGAGGGGCAAACGGCGTATTTAGATCGATGATTCCCGGCCTGATGGAGCCGGAAAGCTTCTAGAATTGGCACGGTGAGCATGGATACACGGATTGGATTTGGCTGGGACTCGCATGTATTCCAAGCGGGCGTGCCTCTGAAAATCGGCGGGATGGCTCTGCAACATCCCGAAGGCCTGGCGGGGCATTCCGATGGGGATGTGCTGCTTCACGCGGTGACCGATGCCCTGCTGGGAGCCATTTCGGCGGGTGATATTGGAAGCTTTTTTCCGCCCGGCGATCCGCGGTGGAAGGACGCCGATTCATCCATCTTCATCAATCTGGCGCTGGAGGAACTGCAGCACGCAGGCTACAAGATCGTCAATGTCGACACTACGCTTGTGCTGGCCGCGCCAAAAATAGCTCCGATTGCAGCTGACATGCGTGCGCGGGTGGCCGAGTTGCTGTGCATCGCGATGGACCAGGTAAGCATCAAGGCAAAGACACCGGAAGGCCTCAGCCTCGACAAGGTGGCGCAATGCCATGCGATTGTGCTGGTGGAGAAGGTGGCGGAGACGGATGAGCTGAAGAGTATGAGCGCGGTGATCGAAAGCCAGCGGCAGCTCGAAGATGTGGTCGAAGACCTGCTGAGCTCGGTGCATGGCATCCCGAAAAAGCGCACGATTGCGCCCCTGTATGACACCGAAGACATCACCTAGCTGCAATTTTCCTGTTGCAGAGCCGGCAAGCCGGACGTAATTTGGCTGAAAGCTCCATACAGGCAGGAAGGGGTGGCCATGCAGGACCCGCAGCAGCTCCATAACATCATGGCGGCAATCTTGGGCTTCTATGCCGTGATGTATCTTTTCACGGCGATCGTCTTCATCGTCCCCAGCTGGTTCATCTGCAAGAAGGCCGGCTTCACTCCCTGGCTGTCGCTGTTATGCTTGTTTCCTTTGACGGGAGTGGTTCTGCTCTACATTCTTGCCTTTGCGGAATGGAAGCCGATGCAGGCGCCCGTTGCGCAGGCAGCATTTCCGTATCCTCCGGCACCGCCTCGGGTGTAGGAACCCTTAACGATCGAGTCTCGGGTCGCCAGCCTCTGCCGGCGCGGCCTCAAGAGCGCATTGAAGCGAAATGTTTTAGCATCGAAGAGGAACAAACCTCATCGATGGCTGAAGAAAATCTCTCCGAAGCAAAAAATCTGCGCGTCCGATTTGCACCCTCGCCAACTGGCTTTCTGCATGTGGGCAGCGCCCGCACGTTCATCTTCAACTGGCTTTATGCGCGCCACAACCACGGCACAATGGTGCTGCGGCTGGACGACACAGACGTAGAACGCAACACCGAAGCCAGCGTTCGCTCCATTTTTGAGGGACTTCGCTGGCTGGGGCTCGACTGGGACGAGGAGCATAAGCAGTCGGAGCGGCTAGCGCTTCACCGGAGTGCTGCCGAAGCGATCTTCGCGAAGGGCCTTGCGTATCGTGACTTCACGCCGGCCCATGCTGCCGAGGGTGAAGCATCCTCTGCTCAAGGCGCGTGGCTCTGCAACCCGGGCATGCGCGAAATGCCGCGCGAAGAGAGCGATCGCCGTGCCGCGGCGGGCGAGCCGTTCGCGCTGCGCTATAGGGTTCCGCGGGGCGACGGGCGCGTTTTGCGGTTTGTGGACGCTGTGTATGGCCAGCAAACGAAGCTAGCCGATGAGGTAGAGGATTTCGCGCTGCTGCGGTCAGATGGGATGCCGACGTACCACCTGGCATCCTGTTTCGATGACGCGGATTTGCGTATCAGCCACATCATCCGCGGGCAGGATCACCTGACCAACACGTTCAAGCACCTGCTGATTTTTGAAGGCCTTGGTGCGGAGGCGCCGCAGTTCGCGCACCTTCCCCTGCTGGTCGCTCCGGATGGGACCAAGCTGTCGAAGCGCAAGCACGGACCTGTGGTCAGCGTAACGACATACCGCGACGCCGGCTTTTTGCCGCAGGCATTCGTGAATTTTCTCTGCCTGCTCGGCTGGTCGCCAAAAAACGATCGCGAGTTCATGACAATTGAGGAGCTTAAAGCCGCGTTCGCGCTGGAGGGCGTGAACCGGTCGAATGCGGTTGTGAACTTCAAGGAAGACGATCCTTTCGATGCGAAGGCCGTCTGGCTCAATGCCGAGCACATCCGCGCGCTGCCGGTGGAGGAGCTGAGTTCGCAGCTTGCGCCGTTTTTCGAGAAGGCAGGCCTGAATGCGCCTGCCGACAAGCTGCTGGCGGTCACAGGGCTGATCCGGGAGCGGATCAGGTTGTTGGGCGAGGCGGTGACTGCCGCGGATTTCTTTTTTGTCGACCAGCTTGCGCCCTACGATCCAGCCGAGCTGATTCCGCAAAAAGGGGATGCGGCGATGGCTCGGCGGGTGCTGGAAAAGGCTGAGCAGGTGCTGGCCGGCGTGGCATTCGATCACGACTCGCTGGACAAGGCGTTGCGTGCTGCAGCTTCGGAGCTTGGTCTAAAGACCGGGCAGGCCTTCCAGCCGATCCGGGTGGCCGTTTGCGGACGTAAGAACGCGCCCCCGCTGTTTGAAACACTGGTCGTATTGGGGCGGGATGTGTGTTTGGAACGCATTGGGCAGGCAATCGCGAAACTAGATTCAGCCCTGCCCGCAGAAAAAGTGGAAAAATAGCATATGGCAACTGTGAGCAACCCAGGGACCGAAAATTCAGAGTCTCGCCCGCAATCCAACTTTCTTCGCGACATCATCGCCGAGGATGTGCGCACCAGGAAATACGGGGATGCGGTGGTCCAGACGCGCTTTCCGCCCGAGCCCAACGGCTATCTGCACATCGGGCACGCCAAGGCGATCTGCCTTGACTTCGGGCTCGCAGACGAGTTTGGCGGCAAGACGAACCTGCGCTTCGATGACACCAATCCCGAGAAGGAAGAAACGGAGTACGTCCAGTCGATTCAGAAGGACGTGCGCTGGCTCGGCTTTGATTGGGAACGGCTTTGCTATGCGTCGGACTACTTCGGCCAGCTCTATGAGTGGGCGCTGAAGCTGATCAAGGCCGGCAAGGCCTACGTGGATGACCTGACCGCCGACGAGATTCGGGAACATCGCGGGACGCTGACCGAGCCGGGGAAAGACAGTCCGTATCGCAACCGGACCGCGGAAGAGAATCTCGACCTCTTTATGCGCATGAAGAACGGCGAGTTCCCTGATGGAAGCCGCGTGCTGCGGGCCAAAATCGATATGGCATCGCCGAATCTCAATATGCGCGATCCGGTGATGTACCGCATTCTGCACGCGACGCATCATCGCACCGGCGATACGTGGTGCATCTACCCGATGTACGACTACGCACACGGCCAGTCGGACTCGATCGAAAACGTCACGCACTCGATGTGCACGCTCGAGTTCGCCGACCATCAGCCGCTGTATCGGTGGTATATCGAGCAACTCGGCATCTTTCCGTCGCAGCAAATCGAGTTTGATCGGCTCAACCTGACTTACACGCTGCTGAGCAAACGCAGGCTGCTGCAGCTGGTTCAGGAAGGACGGGTGAGCGGCTGGGACGATCCGCGCATGCCGACGCTCTCGGGCATTCGCAGGCGCGGATTCACGCCGGAGGCGATTCGCGCCTTCTGCGCTTCGATTGGCGCGACACGAACCAACGGAACCACAGACATCGAGATGCTCGAGCACTTCCAGCGCGATGATCTGAACCGGCACGCGCGTCGGGCGATGGCCGTGCTGCGTCCGCTGAAGGTCGTGATCGACAACTACCCCGAGGGCAAGGAGGATTTCGTCGAGGTGGCGAACAATCCCGAGGATCCTTCGGCCGGCACGCGCCAGGTTCCGTTCAGCCGTGAGATTTATATCGAGCAGGATGATTTTCGCGAAGTACCTCCGCCGAAGTACTACCGGCTTTCGCCGGGGAAGGAAGTGCGTCTGCGCAACGCCTACTTCGTGACCGCACAAAGCGTGGTGAAGGATGCAGCGGGCAATGTTGTTGAGGTGCATTGCACCTACGATCCCGCGAGCCGCGGCGGGAATTCGCCGGACGGGCGCAAGGTGAAGTCGACCATTCACTGGGTGTCGGTGAAGCACGCGATTGCGGCGGAAGTGCGGCTCTATGAAAAACTCTTCATCAAGCCTGACCCGAGCGATTTCCCGGAGGGCGGGAGCTTCCTCGACAATCTGAATCCCAACTCGCTGGAGATTGTAAGCGCGGCGAGGCTGGAGCCATCCCTGGCCGGTGCGAAGGTGGGGGAGCGATTCCAGTTTGAGCGGGTCGGCTACTTCTGCGTTGATCCTGACTCGACTGCGGACAAGCTGATCTTCAATCGGACGCTTGCACTCAAGGATTCCTGGGCGAAGATCGAGAAGAAAGCCGGTTAACGGAATTAGCGAGCGCTAGCGGAGTTCGCAAACAGACTGCTGGCCCCAGTATGTCATTTCGCAATCACGTCGATCGGCACAGTGATCGTCTTGGGTGGGAAGCAGGCTTCCTTGTCGCAGGCCTGGTAGTGGAGTTTGGCTTCGACCAGATGGTTGCCGCGCGCGGCAACGATGCGGACGTGAATCGTAAATTCCCCGGTGTAGACGCTAAGCTTTGTCGCGGGGTCGACCGGCAGCGTGAATTCCTGCCCATCGGGATAGGTGGCCGATTCGAGGCGCACGCCCGATGAGTCTGGAAACGACAATGCGGTGGGGATGAGATAGTCCTGGCTGGGCGTGTGCGAGTTGACATGCAGTCCTTCGCCAACGCGAAAATGCATTGCAACCGCGCTGGACTCACCAGCCGTGACCGTCACCTGTTCGGGATAGAGATATTCGACTGCTGCGCCGTTGAGGATGGAGCGGTTCGACGAGTCGGCCATGGGCGATTGCGCAAGAGCAGTTAAGGCCCCGAGGTTCATCACCACGATCAGAACAGGTGCGAGTTTGCAGTGCGATCTTGCCATGTTCCACTCGTTCGAATTCGCTAATTCGAAGCCAGAGCCTTCTTGATCTTGGACTCTATGTCGTCCTTCGAGGTGAGGCCCACCTGCGCGGCCACAACCTTGCCCTTGCGATCGAGGAAAAACGAGGTGGGCAGATCATCGACGCCTCCGTACGGCTTGGTAATGCTGTCGCCATTCATCAGGATCGGGTAGTCGATGTGCTCCTTCTGCACGAACTCCTGAATGGCGGCCCGGTCGTGCGCCCATCCTTCCTTGTCGTCATCTTTCAGATCGTCAGCCTCGCTGGAGATGCCGATGATTTCAAAGCCTTGGGGCGCGTATTGATTGCGGAGTTCGACCAGCCACGGCGTTTCGATTTTGCAGGGTGCGCACCAGGTGGCCCAGAAGTTGATCAGAAGCGCCTTGCCGCGATAGCTGTCCAGCGAAACTTTTTTCCCGCTTACATCAGGAAGCTTGAACTGAGGAGCCGGTTTTTGAAGGAGCGGTGAAACGGAATACGACAAGTCGCCGGACCCGGCGGCAGGAATGAGTTCGGCGCGCGCAGCCTCCATGGCGGCACGCTTTTCGGCGGCTTGTTTGCGGTATTCCCAGTTGGCCCAGCCCGCCCAGGCAAAGGTGGCCAGAAGAAATAGCGTGATGCCGAGGACGATGGTGTTGCGCTTCAAAGGAACAGGACCTCTGATGACCATTGTACGGGGGAGGAGAAACGGTGGTCACGGCTCAGCGGTCAGGGATCAGAACTTTGTGTCCGGGATCCCAAGTCGGCAAGAAGCGCACAGTTCGGCTGTTTCACAACCCAAGGCTGTCTGCTAGCAGGCTCATCTCTGGCCACTGAAGACTGAGCCCTGTTTTGTTACCATCAGAAACCGATGACCCCCAAAGAGGATCCGGTACCCCTGACGCCTGCTGACCTTGTTCGGACCGAGGCTGCGGCGCTTGAGGAGCTGGCAAAGCGGCTCGATACAGTCATGTCTGAACCGTTTGCCCGCGCCGTCGAGCTGGTCCTGCATTGCGGCGCGGGCAACGGCCGCGTTGTGGTGACGGGCATGGGAAAGAGCGGAATCATCGCGCAAAAGATTGCCGCGACGCTCAGTTCGACGGGATCGCCCGCGTTGTTTTTGCATCCGGCCGAGGCGGTGCACGGGGACCTGGGCGTGCTGATGCCGGGCGACGTGGTGATTGCGCTGTCTGCGAGCGGCGAGACCGAAGAGATTCTGCGGATGCTGGCGACGCTGAAGCGCAAGGGCGACGCGCTGATCAGCTTTTGCTGCAACTTGAAGTCGACGCTGGCCGAAGCCAGCGACGTGGCGCTCGACTGCGGGGTAGAGCGAGAGGCGTGCGGGCTGAACCTGGCGCCGACGGCCAGCACGACAGCGATGCTGGCACTGGGCGATGCGCTGGCTATCGCGGTGAGCTTGCGCAAGGGCTTCAAAGTCGAAGATTTTGCCGAGCTGCATCCGGGCGGGAAGCTGGGCAAGCGACTGGCCAAGGTTCGCGACCTGATGCACACGGGCGACGAGATCCCGGTCGTGTCGCTTTCGACGCCAATGACGGACGTGATCTTCGAGATGTCGTCGAAGAAACTGGGTATCACGACGGTGCAGCAGGACGGCCGCTTGCGGGGAGTGATCAGCGACGGAGATTTGCGGCGGCTGCTGGAGCGCGAAGGCGGCGCGGCGCTGAGCAGGACGGCGGGCGAAGCGATGCATGCGAATCCGCGCACAATCGGCGCGGAGGAACTGGCGGCGAAGGCGCTGGCAATCCTGGAAGAGCGGAAGATCACCTCGCTGGTCGTGACCGATGGACCGAGCAAGGTTGAGGGAGTCATTCATCTGCATGACCTGTGGGGCGTGGAGCTGATTTAGACAGGGACGCAGGAACAAGGAACCAAAACCGAAGGCCATGGAAAAGACCGCACTCATTACCGGCGCTTCGAGCGGCATTGGATTGCTGACCAGCGTGGTCCTCGCCAAGCGCGGATGGCGTGTGCTGGCCACGATGCGCGACCTGAGCAAACGCGACAAGCTTGAATCGGCAGCCAAAGATGCGGGTGTGCTGGAACGGATCGAAGTTCATGCGCTCGATGTCACGAACGCCGAGCAGATTGCTGCGCTGGCCGGATTGATCGGGGAACGAAAGAGCCCGCTGCACGCGCTGATCAACAATGCGGGATTTGTCATGTCCGGATTTGCCGAGAATGTCAGCGATGCGGAGTTGCGCCGGCAGTTCGACACGAATTTTTTCGGCACAGCGGCGCTCACCCGGGCTCTGCTCCCAATATTCAAGCGGCAGACGTTCGGACACATTGTCATGATTTCGTCAATCTCCGGCCGGGTTGGCTTTCCGGGAGTCGGAAGCTACTCGGCCTCCAAGTTTGCACTGGAGGGCTGGACGGAGACGTTGCGACTCGAGCTGAAGCCGATGGGAATTCACGTAGTGCTGGTTGAACCGGGTGCTTTCGAGACCGATATCTGGACCCGGAATGCGCTGGTCAGCGAGCAGACGCGCGCGCTCGTTGCTGATCCGCAATCGCCCGAGGGAGCGCGCATCGTGCGCTGGAGAAAGAAGCTCGATCCGCGCAAGAAGCGGTCGGATCCGCAGCTTGTGGCGGAGTTCGTGGCCGGCATTCTCAGGAGCTCGAATCCGCGGCTGCGCTACAGCTTTGGCATGGATGCATGGGCAGCATTGGTGATGCGAACCATGCTGCCGTGGAGCTGGTTCGAGCGCATGCTGATCAAGTCAAGCGGGATCGAGGGCTAACTTTGATGAACCTTTCCGGCCGCGGAAACGTACCCCTCATAGCAACCGGATCCGCAAGCCTGCTGGAAGTGGCAGCATACCGTTCAGTTCCGGACGCTGTTCATCGCAAGTGAACCGCGCTCCAACTGGCCCGGGTCTGTTCTGTCGCATGGAATGTTTGCTGATCGCAGGCTCGCATATGGCACATTACCTGCAGCACGAGGTGGTATCCGTTCAGGGGACGCCGCCTCAGCGCGACATTCCATTCATCGCACGCAAGGAGGCTCCACATGGCTAACATTCTTGATCAGTTGAAGCAGGTTCTGCGCCGGCTCGGCCGCGCGCCGCTTTTCACGAGTGTGACCCTGCTCACCCTTGCGATTGGCATCGGCGCCAACACGGTCATCTTCAGCGTGGTGGAAGGCGTCCTGCTCAAGCCTCTCGCCTACCCGCATCCCGAGCAGCTCATCGGTGTGTGGAACAACGCGTCGGGAATCAACATTCCCAGGCTCAACATGGCGCCGTTTCTCTACTTCATCGATCGCGAGCAGAACACGACCCTTGCGGATATCGGCGTCTTCCAGGGCGACGCATACAGCCTGACCGGTACGGCACAGCCCGAGCATGTGCCGGGAGTCGATGTGACAGACGGTGTCTTGCCCCTGCTCGGGGTCAAGCCCCAGCTGGGCCGTCTTTTCACACGGCAGGACGACCAGCCCCACGCCGCAAAAACGGCGATTCTGATGTACGGCTACTGGCAGCGCCATTTCGGTGGAGACAAAACCGTGGTCGGCCGCACCATCATGCTTGACGGCAGCGCGCGCCAGATTATCGGAGTGCTTCCTCAGAATTTCCGATTCCTTGATTACGACAAAACGGACCTGATCCTCCCCATGCAGTTCGATCGCAGCAAGACCAAGCTGGGCAACTTCAGCTATCAAGGGGTGGCACGCCTTAAACCCGGGGTCACGCTGCAGCAGGCGAATGCCGACCAGGCCCGCCTGATCCCGATCGCCATCCGCAGCTTCCCTCCCCCGGAAGGCTTCAGCGCGGCAGTCTTTGAGAAAGCGCATTTTTTGCCCGACCTTCACTCTCTGAAAAATGACGTGGTGGGAGACATCGGCAAGCTGCTGTGGATCATCATGGCCTCGATCGCCATCGTGCTGCTGGTAGCTTGCGCCAACGTGGCCAATCTGCTGCTGGTGCGCGTGGAAGCCCGGCGGCAGGAGCTCGCGATCCGCTCAGCGCTCGGCGCGGGCCGAAGGAACATCACGCTGGGACTGTTTGTCGAAAGCCTTACTCTTGGTTTCGCAGGCAGCCTGATCGGCCTGGTTATGGCCTATGGAGCGTTGCGCATTCTTGTTGCTGCCGCGCCCACCGGCCTGCCGCGCCTGCATGAGATCGGCATCGATATTCCGGTGCTGCTCTTTACGCTAGGTGTGGCTGTGTTTGTCAGCCTGGTGATCGGCATGATTCCGGTCATCAAGTACTCCGGCGTAACAGCCAGCACCGGCTTGCGCGAAGGAGGCCGGGCGCTGAGCCAGAGCCGCGAACGGCACCGCGCCCGCAAGGTCCTGGTCGTGGTGCAGGTGGCCCTGGCTCTGGTGTTGCTGATCTGCTCGGGACTCATGATCCGCACCTTCCGCGCGCTGGCCCATGTGTCTCCGGGATTTTCCGATCCGGCATCGATCGAGTCATTCAGCATCTTCATTCCCGAGACGCAGATTCCCGACACGCAGAACGAGCGCGTTGTGCGCACCGAGCAGGCCATCGACAGCAAGCTGGCATTGATGGCGGGCGTTTCTTCGGTGGGAATGACAACCGATGTTCCGATGTCGGGCCATCAGCGCTTCGATCCGGTCTATGCTGAAGACCACGTCTATAAGGAAGGCGAACTTGCGCCGATCCGCCGCTTCGACTTCGTTTCGCCGGGCTACTTCTCCACCATGGGAACGCCGCTGGTTGCGGGCCGGAACATCACCTGGGACGAGGAGTTCCAGAAGCGGCCGGTGGCTATCATCTCAGAGAACTTTGCCCGCGACTACTGGGGATCGGCTGCAAATGCCATCGGAAAGTTCATCCACGTGGGCTCAAGCGACCCGTGGCACGAGATCATCGGCGTGGCCGGCAACGTGTACGACGATGGAGTGAGCCAGCCCGCTTCGACCACTGTCTACTGGCCGCTCTTCCAGGACAACTTCGAGACCCAGAAGGAAATGGTGCAGCGCTATTTGAGTTTTGTGATTCGCTCGCCGCGCGCCGGCCAGGCTGCGTTCCGCAGAGAGATCCAGCAGGCGGTCTGGTCAGTCGATCCTGATCTGCCGCTGGCCGACCAGACGACGCTGGGCGTTCTCTACACCAAGTCGATGGCCCGCACCTCGTTCATGCTCGTGATGCTGTGCGTAGCCGGAAGCATGGCGCTGTTGCTCGGCATCGTGGGCATCTACGGCGTGATCGCTTATGCGGTTTCGCAGCGAACGAGGGAGATCGGCATACGAATGGCGTTGGGCGCACGGCGCGAGACGCTCACCGGCATGTTTGTCCGGCAGGGACTCACGCTCACCGCGATCGGAGTGGTTGCCGGTATTACGGTCGCATTCGCCACGATGCGCCTGATGGCTTCGATCCTCTTCCAGGTGAGTCCGATGGACCCATGGACTTACGGTCTGGCTACGGGGACCATTCTGCTGATCGCGTGGATTGCCTGCTACCTCCCTTCACGCAAGGCGGCCGCGGTTGATCCCGTTCACGCCCTCCGCGCGGAGTAGGCATCGAGGGCTGCGACGGCTATTCGAGCTCGAACCAGTTCTTCAGAAAGTTGTCGAGGAATTTAAAGTGAACGACGCTGGTACGTTCCGCCGTTTGAGCGGGCTGAAGCATCAGGCCGACATCCTGAATGCGCTTGTCCCATTTTTTGCGAAACCCCACCAGCATGACTTTCGTGATGGTGTGATTGCGTTGTGAGCGGCTGGCTTTGACGGTAAGCGATCGCAGCTCATGTTCGGGAGGAACCGGGTCGCCCGTCCAATCAAGCAGTTCGCAAACCGGATAGGTCCCGCCTTTGTCAGTGTGGCGGCCGATGACGCGGAAGAGAATGAGCCCTCCGGAGAGTAGCCGATAGGAAAAGTGTTCTCCGATCTGCCAGCGGCACTCGCTCAGAACCTGCTTCGCAACCTTCTTCGCGGGCGGTTGCGGAGACGTGATTTCGGCGCGCAGTTTTTCGAGCACTGTGTTGCGCCTGGCGCGGTCTTTGGGATTCGCATCCCACCGCGCGAGGTCTGCGCCGGAGTCGATGACGTGGATGGCGTGTTCCAGTGTGTCTGGGTCGAGACGCCCCAGCTTCCATTGCACGGCGGCAAGTGCGAGCCAGGCCACGCACGACTCAGATGGATCGGCGAAGGAGCTCTGATAGGCATCGAGAATGCGGGCTTTCGCCGCGGCCGCGTCGAGACCGTCGCCAATCAAGCTGCGGTATTCCTCGCGGAGATCACTGGCGGTGTCGTCTGAGAAAACGCCCGTGCCCCAAACACCCATGCTTCCGATTCATATGGGAAATTCAGCGGGTTGACAAGCACTTCGAACCCGCTCGCCTGGAAGATGGCGAAAAGCGGCGGATCCCCTGCGAACCGTGTATCAGCGCTGACCCAGTGCGCGTTTCCTGACACGGCTGGCCCGCGTCCTGTCCTCGCCAGATCGTTTGTTTTCAGCGCATGCCTGTTTTGGCCCTCGATCTGCACCGCTTCCGGGCAGGGGCGGGAAGGAGTACCGAGTTGACGCCATCCTCTCTAGCAACGTGGCTTGCGTTTGGCGGCACGGCGCCTAAGCCGGCTCGGCACCCGGAACTCCACGAACATTTAGAATGGGAACTGGATCCTGATTGTCTTGCGTCCGTTGCGTGCCCGAAGACAGGCTCGCAGGTTGAGGTTGATTCTTTCCCGGTTTTCTCTGCCGCGGCGGACGAAAACTGGGGCACCGACAGCCCGGCGGACGGGAAAGTACGTAAGCCCTCTTTTATGCATCGTTGGTCGAAGCTCTTTATTCCCACTCTGCGCGAGGCCCCGGCGGACGCCGAAGTGGCCAGCCACAAGTTCCTTCTCCGCGCGGGATATATCCGCCAGCTCGGCGCAGGCCTTTACAACTACCTCCCTCTCGGTCAGCGCTCGCTGAACAAAATCACAGCGATCGTGCGCGAGGAGATGGACAAGATCGGTCAGGAGTTTTACCTGCCTGGCCTTCTGCCTCGCGATTTGTGGGAGCAGAGCGGGCGCTGGTCGACGATGGGCGAAAACATGTTTCGCCTCAAGGACCGCAAGGGCGCGGACCTGTGCCTGGGCATGACGCATGAGGAGATCGTGACCGCGATGGCGCGCAGCGAGGTACGCAGTTACAAGCAGCTGCCGCAGATCTGGTACCAGATCCAGACCAAGTTTCGCGATGAGCCGCGGCCGAAAGGCGGACTGCTGCGCGTGCGGCAGTTCATCATGAAAGACAGCTACTCGTTTGACTTGAACCAGGCGGGACTGGACCGCAGCTACGTACTTCACGACAAGGCATACCGCAGGATTTTTACCCGCAGTGGACTGAAGTTTGTCGTGGTGGAGGCGGATTCGGGCGCTATGGGAGGGTCGCAATCGCAGGAATTCATGGTCTACACCGATGCAGGCGAGGACCTGATCGCCAGCTGCCCGGTGTGCGGCTATGCGGCGAATGTTGAGAAGGCAACATCGCGGCTGGCACCCGTGAAGGAGATGGACTCGACGGGAGACGGCACGCCGGAGCTGGTGCATACCCCGGGATGCGCAGCGATTGCCGATGTCGCCGAGTTCTTCAAGATCTCGCCGGCAAGCGATGTCAAATGCGTCGCCTACATGGCTCTGAAGCGCGGCGCTGTCGGCGCGAAGGACAGTTGGCACGGGGTCGCGGCGTTCTTGCGCGGCGACCACCAGGTAAACGAAACAAAGCTGCTGGGTGCGCTGGGCGCGGGCGAACTGCGGACCATGCAGGCAGAGGAGCTGTCGAAGTATTTCAACGGACCGGCCGGATTTCTGGGCCCAGTGGGATTGAAACACGACGCCAAACCTCTCGGAGATGGGCTCACGGTCCTCATCGACAAGTCTCTCGAGGGGCGCAGGAACATGGTTGCCGGCGCGAACAAGCTGGACTACCACCTGCGCAACGTGACACCGGGACGCGACTTCACCTGGACGATGAGCGCCGATATTCGCAGCGTGAACGAAGGCGAGGCCTGTCCGAAGGAGAACTGCGAAGGCAAGCTTGTGGTCGGCAAGGCGGTCGAAGTCGGGCACATCTTCAAGCTTGGCGACAAATACACCCAATCGATGGGCGCGCGGGTCCTCGACGAGAACGGCAAGGAAGTTGCGCCGATCATGGGCTGCTACGGGATCGGCATCGAACGGATTCTGACCGCGGCGGTGGAACAGGGGAATGATGCCAATGGTTTTTGGCTGCCGGCTTCGATTGCACCGTTCACCGTGGTGGTTACGGTGACGAACGTAGCCGACAAGTCGCTGCTGGAGACCGGTGAACGCCTGGCGGCTGAACTTGATTCCGTTGGAGTTGATGTACTGCTGGATGACAGAGACGAGCGAGCCGGAGTCAAATTCAAAGACGCGGATCTGGTTGGGATTCCCTACCGCATCAATGTGGGCAAGAAGTCTGCGAGCGGGCAAGTGGAAGTGGTGACCCGCAGCCAGGTTGGCAAGGCAGCGGCGGGAGCTCCGTCGAGCGTGGACGTAGCGCTCGGCGATGTGCTTGAACACATCAAGAAACGAATTCAGGAAGATGATCTGCTCACGGACGTGGAAGAATAGTTCGTGTTCGCGGCTTCCAGGTGGACTGAGTGGCATTAGCGGTGAAAATCAAGCTGGCACGGCCGACGGGTAAGCATCCCTGGGCGATGCTGCTGTTGCGGGTTGGGCTGATCGGCATTGCGGCGATCGCGATCGCCGGATTCGCGATCTTCAGCTACTACTACGTCAAATATGAGAGCATCGTCGCCACGCGGCTGCAGAAGCCGCTCTTCGAGCAGACGGCAAAGATCTTCGCTGCGCCGCGCGAGATCAGGCCGGGCCAGAAACTGAACATCCAAATGATCGCCGACGAGTTGCGGTCCGCGGGCTACACGACGGATTCCGCTTCGCAGGCGTCGCCGCTGGGAACCTATCACGCGAGCGACAGCAGCATCACGGTGCGTCCCGGCCCCGAGTCGTATCACGCGGAGGACTCGGCAACCATCCAGCTGAAGGGTGGCGTGGTTGACTCCATTGCCGACGACCATGGTGGCCCGCTGGCCAGCTATGAACTGGAGCCGGTGCTGATCACGGGCCTGAGTGACGCGAACCGGGTGAAGCGACGCCTGCTGACCTACGACGAGATTCCCCCCAACCTGGTGCATGCGGTGGTAGCGATCGAAGACAGGCGCTTCTTCGATCATGGCGGCGTGGACTATATCCGCCTGCTGGGAGCCCTGCGCAACGATTTGACGCCCGGCCATCGCTGGACAGAGGGCGGGTCGACGCTGACGATGCAGCTGGCGCGCGGATTCTTTCTCACTCCCGAGCGGCGCATTAAGCGCAAGATGATCGAGATCGTCATCACCTTCCAACTCGAGCATCGTTATTCGAAGAAACAGATTTTCCAGATGTACGCCAATGAGATCAACCTCGGGCAGCGCGGCAGTTTCTCGATTGATGGATTTGGCGAGGCGGCACAGGCCTACTTCGGCATGGACGTGCGGCAGCTGGACCTTGCGCAATGCGCGCTGCTGGCGGGAATCATTCAAAGTCCGAACCGCCTGAGTCCGTTCCGGCATCCGGAACGCGCCATCGAACGACGCAACCTGGTGCTGGACGAGATGGTCGAGACCGGCGCGATCACCAAGGATCAGGCGGAAACCGCCAAGCAAGAAAAGCTGCGCCTGTCGCCCGGCAGCGTGGACGCCAGCGAGGCGCCCTACTTTGTGGATCTTGTGCGGGATGAGCTGACGCAGAAGCTCGGCGATCGCGATTTCAACCGCGAGGGATTGAGAATCTACACCTCGCTCGATCCTGATCTGCAGCGAGTGGCGACGGACGCTGTCAATTCCACGGTTCACGTTGTCGACGATCAGGTGGATCGCCGCTATGCGCGCCTCAAAAAGCGCGGATTCACGGGACCGGAGGTATATCCGCAGGTAGCTCTTGTGGCGCTCAATCCGCATACCGGGCAGGTGCTGGCGCTGGTTGGCGGACGAAATTACGGGGGCTCGCAATTGAACCACACCGTCGCCCGACGGCCAACCGGCTCGACCTTCAAACCGTTCGTCTTTGCGTCTGCGTTTCAGACCGCAGCTGAAGGCACCATGCTGCCGGGCCAGACCGCGCTTTTCACACCGGTCACGATGCTGAACGATCAGCAGACCACATACGATTTGGGGCCCAATCAGCAACAGTACACGCCGCGCAATTATCAGGGCGAATACTACGGGGAGATGACGGCGCGCCTCGCGCTGATGCGATCGGATAATAATGCGACCATCAGCCTGGCCGCGATGGTCGGGTTTGATCGCGTGGCGGAACTGGCGCGTGATGCCGGAATCAAGAGCGCCCGGGGAACGCCCTCGGTTGCGATCGGGTCCTATGATGCGACTCCGCTGGAGTTAGCGGGCTCGTACACAGTGTTTGCGAATAACGGGCTGCATATCGATCCATGGATGCTTGCCAGCGTGCGTTCGCCCAACGGCGACATCATCAGCGATTACACCCCGACTTCGAAACAGGTGCTCGATCCGCGCGTGGCATTCCTCACGACCTACATGATGGAGGCTGTTCTTCAGGGCAATGGGAAGGATGGCTGCAAGGTTGGAGGCCAGGATTTCTGCGGAACGGGCGCGGGGGTACGCAACATGGGATTCCTCGCTCCCGCAGCGGGCAAGACGGGCACGGAGCACGATGCCTGGTTTGCCGGATTCACCACCAACCTGCTCTGCATCGTATGGGTGGGCAACGACGACTATAGCGATCTCAAAATCGAAGGCGCCGACGCAGCCGCACCCATCTGGGCGGAGTTCATGAAGAAGGCGGTCCAACTGCCGCAATACTCCGACACGCACGAGTTCACTCCGCCTGACGGCGTGGACATCGTGAGCCTCGATAAAGCCTCGAACTTGCTGGGTGATACTGCCTGTCCTGATGATTACAATGCTGCGTTTCTGACTGGCACGGCTCCGACAAATACATGCGACCATCCGCCCGATCATCGGAATATCTTCCAAAAGATCTTCGGGCTGGGCAAGCCCGGGAACTAAGAACCATCCACATCTGAGCCATCCGGCATGGGCTGGCATCGCGGGCACCAGAAGGTCACGCGCGCACCTGGTCCCTGACGCCGGGAGCGAATGAGTGCTCCACAGCGGCGACAGGGTTGCCCCTTTCGGCCATAGACCCACAGGCTGGCTCCGGGGTCTGCGGTTTCGGTGGTGCGGCGGCGCCGGCCGCGATACGTAACGATTCGATTGCCGGAGTCTTCCAGGACATTGGCTGCAAGCAGCCGCCGCGCGTTGCGAAGGATTGCGTTCAGTTCGTCCGCCCGCAGGCTGGCAACAAGGCAAAAGGGATTGATGCCCGACACGAAACAAACTTCGGACTTGAAGGCATTGCCAATGCCGGCAAGCACGTGTTGATGAAGCAGGACCTCGCCAATCTCTTCCTGAGCGCACGCGAGCAGGCGCTGCCTGACTTCGTTCGCGTCAAACTCGGGATTCAGGACGTCACCTGAAGGCCGAGGGATGCGGTGGTCGCGCGCCAGCGACTGAGGGGTGTGCATTTCGGCAACCGGAACTCGAAACGCGATGGCGTGATAGCTGCCGGTTTCAATCACGATGCGCATCTTGCTCGCTGGCTCCTGCCACGGTTCACCGGGGCGATAAATGTGCCAGCTACCGCTCATGAGCATGTGCGTAACAAGGATGGCGCCTCCGGAGAAATAGATGAGGAGCCATTTGCCGCGCGACTCGACGCGATCGACTTGCTGGCCTATGAGGGGCGTGTCCTCGTGAAAGCGCGCCAGCAATGCGTAGTTCGAGCGAAACCCGGTAATGGGACGCCCGGCGAGGGCGCGACCCAGTGCGCGGGCTGTACGAAAGATGGTATCGCCTTCGGGCATTCGATTATTGGAGGTCCTGAGACTGAGACTCGTCGTGATGAATAGGCAACGGGATTCGGCGCAGGTGCATGCCGAGCGGGCCGGAGTAGAACCCCGCATCCATGAGAAAGCGCGCCATGAAATGCGCTGCGACCGGCTGGCCGTTGACGGTCGTGATAAGCGCACCGGGATGACGAGCGGCTTGCATGCGTTCCTGGCCCCGCTCCCAGAGAAAATGCCCGAGACCGGCCGCAACCTGCGAGCGCTCTGGCTCATCCGCGGGAAGAAAAATGAGGATGTTGGGATTGTTGCGGCGGAGCCAGGCAACTAACTGCCCGTTGCGGAGGATGACCTCTGCGTAGGACGCACGAGTGAGAACGCGCGGCGCAGCCTCCGAATCGTCGTCCATAGGCGGAAGGTCGGGCCAGCGGAGGACGGATCCATAGGGATTCGCAGGATCGGCTGCCGCGAGTTGGACGAATTCGGGCTTTTCGGCCGGAGGGTCGGTGCGCATTTGGCGAAGAAGATCGACCGCTGCAGGAAGCGCGAACTGCGTTGCGCCGAGGCCCGCGACGAAATAGCCTCGGCGAATCCGGCCGCTCTCTTCCAGCGCCTTGAGCACGTTATAGACAGCGCTGAATCCGCCGGGAATATTCTCTGCGCCCACAGCTTCGCGCGTGAGGATGCCGTAGCGGCTGAGGAGTTGAAGGGCAAGCGCGTGAGAAGCCTCGGTGGAAGTCGGCGTTGTGGACTTTTCCGCATGGGCCAAAGCCCCTCGCTCTTTTTCAACTCTCTCGGCACGGCCTTGCCCTTTCAATGGGCGCTCTTCACTCAAATTACGGAGCAACGACCAGCGCCCCTGGGCATTGGGCGGTGTAGTGCGGCGTGAGCGGAAAACCGCTCCTGACTGATGCAGGCGTCGGGAGGCGCGCGCGTTCTCAGGTCGAGCAATGTAGGCGCGAAGCGCGTGAAGCGAGTCGTTGGTGACGAGGCCGCGCCAGACCAGGCTCCAAAGCGCATCGATGGACTCGCCGGGATAACCTCCGCCAGCCGCCTGGTGCAGCGGATCAAAAAAGCTGGCGCCGCTGCTCTCGAGTGCAGCGATCAGCTTCTCTTCGCGCTCCGTGAGCGGTTCTGCGATGGGCCGTTTCTGAATCAGAAGCGGAAGCTTGTCGGCCAGAAACAACCCAATGCGTCCGTCGCGCTCGCCGAGAGGTTCAACACCCGTCCAGGCAACTTCGCCGGCAGCAATCAACGTATCGAGCCCCGCGGGATCATAGCCGGCAATACGCGCCGGAAGAACGGAGGACTCGAGAAGCGACGCGGGAATCGGCGCTCCCTGCAGATTTTCGATGGCATCGAGAAGAGCATCGAGATGGGCAGAGCCGCTTCTCCGCGGGTTGATGAGGCCCTGCCAGTGCGTAAGAAATCGGGCAAGTGTGTGCTGCTCAACCGGCTCGACTTCGCGGCGGAGACGGGCAAGAGACTTGCGGCGGATCTGGCGGAGAATCTCGGCGTCGCACCATTCGCGATGGAGTCCGCCAGGACGGAAACCGCCCTCGAGAATGCGGCCTTCCCGCGCGAGCCGATGCAGCTCTTTTTCGACCAGCGCGGGATCGAGCGCGAAGCGATCAGCGGCTTCAAGCAAGGCAAACGGGCCATGCGTCCGCGCATAGCGGCGGACCAGTTCGAGCACGGGTTGAGCCACCGGTTCAAGGAGCGACGCCGGCAGGCCGGGCGGTAGCGGCAAGCCCAGCGCATCGCGGTAGCGCGCAGCATCCTCCGCGGCAATCAGGCGGCGTTCGCCAGCAATGCGCAGCTCAATGAGGCGGCGTACACGGATGAGATGGTCAACGTGCTGGAGGGGCTCAGTGGAAACGACGCGGCGAGCGAGTTCTTCGCGGGTAAGGTCGCCCAGACGCAGGCAAAGATCATGGATGCCATCGGCGCTGCGGGCGCGATAATTGTCTGCCAGGCACTGCGCGGTCTCCTCCACTTCGGCGATTGCTTCTGGATCGAGCAGTTCGCGAAGATCGGCTTCGCCGAGCAATTCCCTGAGCTGATCCTGATCGATGGTGAGAGCCTGGGCACGGCGTTCAGCCAGCGGGGCGTCGCCGTCATAAACAAAATTGGCAACGTAGCTGAAGAGCAGCGACGAGGCAAAGGGCGATGGCTTGCGGGTTTCGACGAAGTGCACGCGGACCTGTCGCTGCTCGATGGCACTCAGGATTTCGATCAGAGCGGGCATATCGAAGTAGTCACGCAGGCACTCGCGATACGCCTCGAGCAACAACGGAAATGACGGATAGCGCGAGGCGACGCCAAGCAAATCATAAGAGCGCTTGCGGATTTGCCAGAGGGGCGAACGCTGGTCGGCGCGGCGACGCGGCAGCAGCAGCGCCCGGCCCGCGGCTTCGCGAAAGCGGCCTGCAAATAGGGCCGTCGAACCCAGCTGGCGAAGAACGAGTTGCATGGCTTCGGCCGATTCGACAAGAATCCACTCGGAGTCTGGCGGATCATCGGTATCGGGAAAACGGAGCACAAAACCGTCGTCACCCCAGAGGGTCTCGACTTCCGGCCCGCCGGCTGCGCGGATACGGGCGGTAACGGCCATGGCCCATGGGATATGAATGCGGCTGCCAAATGGGGTCAGCACGCAGACGCGCCAATCACCCAGTTCGTCGCGAACGCGCTCAATCACGATCGTGCGGTCATCGGGAACCTGGCCGGTCGCGGACTCCTGATCAGCGAGAAACTGGAGCAGGTTTTCGGCTGCATTTGGGTCGAGGTCGTGTTCGGCAACGAGACGGGTGAGCGCGGCCGGTTTGGGAAGAGCGCGAAGTTCGCGGACGAGCGCGCCGATGCGTCGGCCGAACTCAAGGGGGCGGCCGGGACCATCCCCTTTCCAAAAAGGCATCTTGCCGGGCTCACCGGGAGCGGGAACGACGAGCACACGATCATGGGTAATGTCCTCGATGCGCCAGGTGGAGGCACCGAGGATGAATGTGTCATTCGGATGGGACTCGAAGACCATTTCTTCGTCGAGTTCACCGACGCGAACGGATTTGCCTTCAGTGTGCGCGAGAAAGACGCCATAAAGACCCCGATCGGGGATGGTGCCGGCATTGAGAATCGCAAGACGGGCCGCACCTTCACGCGCGCTGACGACGTTTCGGATGCGATCCCAAGTGAGGCGCGGGCGAAGTTCCGCGAACTCGTCGGAAGGATAGCGGCCGCTGAGGAGATCGAGGACGCTCTCGAAACTGGAGCGAGTCAGGCCGCCAAATGGGGCGGCGCTGCGAACCAGGTCGTAAAGGAAGTCAACCGGGACCTCGGGCATTTGCGCCTGGACTATCTTTCCCCGTTTGCCTGGTTTTCGAGGCGGGTTCGCCACGATGGCGACGATCTGCTGGCAAAGAACATCGAGGGGATTGCGCAGGAACCGGGTGGACTCAATATGGCCCTCGTGCATAGCGCGTGTCACCGCCGCACAGGCAACCAGGTCGGCACGGTATTTGGGGAACAGGACGCCCTCGCTCACAGCATCGACCGAGTGACCGGCACGCCCGATTCGCTGCATGCCGCTGGCAACGGACGGCGGCGACTCGATCTGGATCACAAGGTCGACGGCGCCCATATCGATGCCAAGTTCAAGCGTCGACGTGGCGCAAAGCGCCTTGATCTGGCCTGCCTTTAACTGCTCCTCAATGATTGCGCGCTGGTATGCGGCAAGGGACCCATGGTGGGCGCGGCAGATCGGTTCCCCAGCGAGATCGTTCAGAGCGCCTGCCAGGCGCTCGGCAGTCTGGCGAGCATTCACAAAGAGAATGGTGGAATTCCGCTCTCGAATGAGTTCCAAGAGCCGGCCGTGGATCGCATTCCAGATGGAGACGCGGCGGGGCATCTGCGAAGCCGGCCCGGAGGGAATTTCCTCCATTACGTTCAGGTGAGCCATGTCTTCAACAGGAACTTCAATTCGAACCTGCAATTGCTTGGTATAATTGGCGTTAACTATTGATACGGGCCGATAGCAAATTGGTAACGAGTCGGGCGGATCGGCCACCGAGCAGTCTTCAACCAAAAGCTCATTTGAAACCTTAGGAACGATGTCCGAAGTTGCTGATTCTGAAGAAATGTGTTTTCGGGATCGATCGCCTTGGGATTTTTCCACAGAGATTTGCACACCGCCAAGAAATCGCGCGATTTCTTCGAGGGGGCGCTGCGTGGCCGAGAGCCCAATCCGCTGGAGTCCCGCCGATTTCCTGCCGTGAGAAGCGCTGACGAGCGCTTCCAGCCGTTCCAGGGAAAGCGAGAGGTGGGCGCCGCGCTTGGTGGGAGCGAGAGCGTGAATCTCATCGATGATAACGGTTTCGACGTTGCGAAGAGCCTCAGCGGCTTGCGAGGTCAAGACCAGGTAGAGCGACTCAGGGGTGGTGATGAGGATATCCGCGGGGTCGCGGGCAAAGCGAGCGCGCTCGCGCTGCGGAGTGTCTCCCGTACGGACGCTGATGGTTGGTTCGTGGAACGGAACCCCGCGGCGGCGCGCGATATTGGCGATGCCCACAAGAGGCGATCGCAGGTTGCGTTCGACGTCGAACGCCAGCGCCTTGAGCGGCGAAACGTACACGACCCGGCAACCATGGGCAGTAGGAACGGTCGGGCCATCAGAAGGACCGGGGTCCGCCTGCTGGCGGGGGAGCATGAGGCGATCGAGGCACCATAGAAAAGCAGTCAGGGTCTTGCCAGTTCCGGTCGGGGCGAGGATCAGCGTGGATTCGCCTCGGGCGATGACAGGCCAGCCCATTCGCTGTGGTGCGGTAGGTGCATCAAAGACGGCGCGGAACCATTCCGCTGTAACGGGGTGAAAGCACGCAAATGGATCCGTTGGCGAACCGCCTGGTGAATCGGGGATGAGCGGAGGGGACGACACGGCTTCTTCTGAGAATAGCGCGCCGGGCGGCGAAGAGGAAGCGAAGAGACTCCGGCCGGAGGGGAAGCTGCGCCGCTCTCGGGAAGTGGCCCTCGCCTGCCGGATCAGAGGTCATTGCGCTGCTAGGATTTGGAGCAGGGTAGAGCGTGCGGGAAAACCTGGCTACATTGCTGGACGATTTCCGGCGGTTCGGAAGCGGGATCGCTGTTGTGCACTATCGCGGCGTGCGGCGGCGGGTCACCACCTATGCGGGAATTGCAAACCTGGCGGGCAGGTTCGCCGCGGAACTGGAGCGGCGCGGCATCGCAGCAGGCGACCGTGTCGTGATTTGGGGGGAGAACGGTGCCGAGTGGGTTGCCGCGTTTTATGGGTGCATGCTTCGGGGCGTGTTGGCGGTTCCGCTGGACGCCTACGGCAGTGCGGATTTCGCGCACCGCGTGGCTGCCGATGTAAATCCGAAGCTGACCGTAGGTGACGCCGTGTTGCTGGCGAACCTAAGCGGCGGGTCACCCGGTCGGCAGGCCATTCCTTCGGCAAACGCGGCGGGAGCCGAGGCTCTCGTGCCGATCATGGCGTTTGAGGATTGGCCCAATTCCCTTCCCGATCATGAAGCCGGCGCAGTCGCCGGCCTGAATCGCGAAACACATTTGCAAATCCTGTTCACTTCCGGAACCACCGGCGACCCGAAGGGGATTGTGCACACCCATGGCAATGTGTTGGCAAGTGTAGGTCCGATCGAAAAGGCGGCGTCGGGCTATATGCGATACGAGAAGTTTGTTCATCCCCTGCGTTTTTTGCACACGCTGCCATTGAGTCATGTGTTCGGACAGACGATGGGCTTGTGGGTTCCGGCGATCTTCGCGGCGGAGGTGCACTTCGAAAGCCGACTTGTTGCGCCTCGGCTGATGGAGACCATCAAGCGGGAGCACATCAGCGTGCTGGCGGCGGTGCCGCGCGTGATGAACCTGCTGAAGGCGCACCTCGAAGCGACCAAGCCGGGGATGGCGGAGAGAATCGCGGCCAACAAAGGCATTCCCGCATGGAAGCGGTGGTGGCGGTTTCGCGATGTGCACGGCGCATTCGGACTCAAGTTCTGGGCGTTGATTTCGGGTGGCGGGGCGCTGGCGCCTGCGCTTGAGCAATTCTGGAACACGCTCGGCTTCGTCGTCGTGCAGGGCTATGGAATGACGGAAACCACCGCGCTGATCACGCTCAATCATCCCTTTCACGTGGCCAGCGGAACGATCGGCAAGCCGCTGCCCGGTCGCGATGTCAAGCTGGGACCCGATGGCGAAGTGCTGGTGCGGGGCCCCATGATTTCGGGCACGACATGGAGTCGTGGCGAGTTGAGAACGCGCGAAGACGAATGGCTGGCGACTGGCGACCTCGCCGAACAGCAGCCTTCTGGTGAGCTGAAATTCCTGGGACGAAAAAGCGAAACGATAGTCACGGCAGCCGGAGTCAACGTGCATCCCGAAGACCTGGAGTCGGCGCTTGAGGAACAGCCGGGGATCGCCGCCTGCGCGGTGGTTGCGGAAGAGACGAGCAACGGGCCGGAGCCCTGCGCGGTGCTTGCGGTACGGGGTGCAAGCGAGCAGGCTGGTGCGGCAGTTGAAAAAGCGAATGAGCGGCTGGCCGATTATCAGCGGATTCGGCGCTGGGTGGTTTGGCCTGAACCGGATCTGCCGCGCACATCGACGGGGAAAGTACGCCGTAAGGCAGTGGAGGAGTGGCTGAAGAAGGAGCGTGGATCTTCTCCTCATTTCAACGGGAAGGCGGCAGCCTTCTCGCCAAACGGAGATTGGCTACTCGCGATGATTGCGCAGATTACCGGCGAGGCGCCTCCGGGAACTCACGAAGAACTGAGACTGAATGAAGATTTGCGACTGGACAGCCTGGGACGCGTGCAGCTTGCGGCCGCCATCGAAGAACGACTCGGCACGGCGCCGGCTGATGGAGCCATCGACCAGGCGCGAACGCTGGGCGACTTGCGAAGGATGGTACAGAGCGAATCCGGGTTCAGCGCGCCGCGGTCGGAGTCTGGACCACGTCTGCCGGCAAAGACGGCCACGGAAGACAAAGGGCGCAAAGGAACTGAGCAGCAAAAAATTGGCATAGCACCGTTGTCAGAATCCTTTGCCTCTCCACGCGAACTGCCCGCGGCGCCGTCGGACACAGAACGGACACATTATCTTTATCCGCATTGGCCATGGTGGAGGCCCGTGCGTTGGGCGCGGGTGGTGTTTCTTGAAGCGATCGCGATGCCCCTGGTGAGATTCCTGGCCAAGCCGCGCGTGAGGGCTGGAACGGGATTGAAAGGCGATGAGCCGATCCTGATCATCGCAAATCATGTGACGGCCTATGATGGGCCCTTGGTTCAGTACGCACTGCCGCGTCGGACGCGGATACGCATGGCCGTGGCGATGTCGGGCGAGATGCTGGAAGATTTCCGCCATTTCCGCGATCCAGAACGCGCGCCTGGACAAAAGCGGCTCATGTTGCTCGGACCGCCCGCCTACTGGCTGATCACTGCCCTGTTCAATGTGTTTCCACTGCCGAAACGGCGCGACTTTCAACGCAGCTTTGCACATGCGGGCGAGGCGTTGGACCGCGGGTACAACGTGCTGGTCTTTCCGGAAGGCACGCGATCGGACGCGGGACAGCTGGCGCGGTTTCAGCCCGGCATCGGGTTGCTGGCAAAGCAGGCGGGAACGGCAGTTTTGCCGATGGCAATTCGAGGGCTGGGGGAATTGAAAAGGCGCGGGCGGGGCTGGTTCCGGTCAGGACAGATCGAGGTGCGCGTAGGCGAGCCGGTTCGCTTCAGGCCTGAGGAGAGCGAGACAGAGATCACCGAGCGGCTTCATTCGGAAGTCGCCCGGCTACTGCTCTGAGTGATCATCAAACGGGTTTAGACTCGTTCGTCAACACTGACTCGGGCTGGGAGCCGAAATCCTGAGCGCTATCCCGGTGGCCATGGCAGCGGGCATAGAGCTGCAGGCCAAGAGGCGTTGGAGTAATGTTCTCAGAATCGATGGAAAGATAGAACGCCGATTTGTCTCGCTTTTCGAGAAGGCCGAGGTCGGTGAGATGCTCGAGGTCGCGTTCAATGCGGAGCATATCCCGCGATCCCGTGATCTTCATGATCTCCTCGGTGGAGCAGGAGACCGGCCGCGAAGCAAAGCGATTCAGACCAGAAAAGACCTTCTTAGCACGGGTGCAGGCCGCGACAAAGATGCGAAGATGAATGGGCGTGAGCTGGCTTAAAAGGCCGGAGTACATCAATCCTGATTCGTCTTTGCCATCGAGAGTACACGACGTGGCAAGCAAACCCGCCCAGAGTTCCTGAATCCACTCTGCCTCTGCCCAAGAACCATCTTCAAGAATCCGCAAGAGCGCCTTGGGGTGAATGCGTAGTCTTTCCAGATCAGGCGAGGCAGCAAGCATTTCCTGCGCCTTGAATGCGATTTCTACAGAACTGGCCACCCGGTAATTGCTCAACCCCTCGCGAAGCAGCACCCGGGCCTCTTCAACCAAGGGCGGACAGATGTGATTCAGGAAAGCGATTGCTTCCGCCATCCTGAACTCGCGCAAGATATCCTCGGGCTCGGTGTGCTCGGCCGAAGATTTGAGCGGACTATCCCACAACCGAACCTCAAGATCGCGCGGCAGAATGAAGGACAGCGCGACACCATCTTCACCCCAACGAACAGCCACTGTCTTGAGGGTGATTCGGCGGTCTGCGATGGTCTCCGGCGGCCCCTTTCTCTGCAGGGTCAGCGACACAGCTTCGCCAGGAAGCCAGCGTTCCTGGGTCACCAGATAGAGGCCTGTCGAGCTGATGTTTTTGACGCCTTCCTGCTTGAGGCCCGCGCCGCTCCAGTGGTAGGCAGAGAGGTCGGGAACGGGACGGCGTTCCGCTCTTTCGCGACGCGGCAGCGACGATCTGTCAGACCAGGTATCCAATGACTGCATGATGTCCTCCGATAACCACCGAGGATTGAACGGAAACTGCTGGGGCCGTCAATCGTGCAAGCCTCGCGCGCGTCCCGCCGGAAATAGGCCGGGAGGCTGGTTTAAGAGGGGATTCTACTCCTATCTGACACAAAGGTGTAAGAGCGCCTACAACCTTTTGGTAGTACCTTGGTCACTCTTTGGGAGCTGGGAGTTCCTTGCCTGAAGTTGCAGGTCACAAATCACATCGGGGCCGGAAATAGCAGGTCCCGCCGGCCAGAATCGGCTGCCAGGGAGCCGGATCGGGCGGCTGCTCGGCAACTCCAAGAAGGAGAATGCCGTCGGGAGCCAGGAGGCGGTAGATGCCGGCAAGAAGGGTTGCCCGGACCTCCTGGGAAAGGTAGAGCATCACATTCCGGAGAAAGATGACGTCGAAGCGCTCACGAAATGGAAGTGTAGCCGCGCAGAGGTTGGCCTGGCGGAAATGGCACAATCGACGCAGTTCGGGCTTCGCAACCCAATCGTCCCCAACGTGATCGAAGTATCGGATCAGGTAGCGCGCGGGCAGGCCGCGGTTCATCTCGATTCGGTGAAACCTGCCTTGTTGGGCGCGCCCAACGGCTTCTGACGCAATATCGGTACCCTCGATGCGGATATTCCAGGCGGCGAGCGAAGGAAAGTGCTCGCAAATCAGCATGGCAATGCTATAAGCCTCCTGGCCGGTCGAGCTTGCTGCGCTCCAAAAGCGAAGACCACGCGAGAACTTGCGAAGCTCGATGAGCTTCGGAAGCAATTCCGTTCGGAGTAGTTCGAATGGGCGCGCATCGCGAAAGAAGCTGGTCTCATTGATGGTCATTGCCTCAGCAATGGCGTGCTCGAGCAAGGGATTCCTGCGCAGGCGAAGGTACTGAACGAGTTCCTCCAGTTCGGTCATTCCCTGGCTTTGCAGGACGCGTGAAAGGCGCGTGTCGAAGAGGTAGTCGGACGCGGGATCGAGCACGTTTTGCGAGATCGAATACACGACCTGACGCAGGAACCCGTAGTCGGTCTCGCTCACTGCGGGCATGGCTAACTAACCGCCGCTTTCGTGATCAGATGCTGGGCCGCGGATGGGGAGGGGTTTTCTACGATCTTCAGGATTTCGGGCGCAATTGCCTCGAGCGGGAGTACGCGATTCGCCAGGCCGGCTCCAGCTACCGCCCCCGGCATTCCCCAAACTGCGCTCGTCGCCTGATCCTGGGCCAGCACAATGCCGCCGGCGGTGCGGACCGCGCGTGCCCCGGCAAGGCCGTCCGAGCCCATTCCGGTTAGCACCACGGCAATGACGCTCGCGCCGTAGAGATCGACCGCACTGCGAAAAAGCACATCGACAGCTGGACGGCAGTGGTTGACCTCAGCGGATTGCGCGAGTTGCAGCTTCCGTGACGACTTGGCGCGCTGGTCTGCAACCACCTTCAGGTGCCAATTTCCGCGTGCAATGTAGATGGTACCGGCGGCGACGGCATCGCCATCGGCGGCTTCGCGCACACGCAGCGCACAATGTTGGTCCAGACGCGCGGCAAGTTGCCGGGTAAACAACTCCGGCATGTGCTGCACGACCAGCAATGGGAGAGGAAATGTGGATGGCAAGCTGGGCAGCAGGAGATCCAGGGCCGCCGGGCCGCCCGTGGAAACTCCGATGACTATGACCTCCGGATCGCATGCGCTTGCAGCGTTGTCTGACCTCGCTTGTCCCTGCCGCACCGTCCGGGTAGCGCTGGCGAAAGCGTCAGGGATTGCGGTTGTAAGGGCATGAATTCGAGGCAGGAGGTCCCTCGCGAGGATTCTTGTGGATGCGTCAACTCCGTTCGTCCCCGCGGGCTTGGTTACGTAGTCGGATGCTCCGCAAGCGAGCGCGTCGATGGTGACGCGGGCGCCACGCTGGGTAAGAGAGCTGCACATGATCACCGGAACGTGGTTGCCGCTTTCGCGCAACTTGCGCAGTGCGACCACACCATCCATCACCGGCATTTCTACGTCAAGCACGATCAAATCGGGACGGAGGCTGGGGACGATACCGAGGGCAGATCTGCCGTCGGCAGCCGTACCAACCACTTCCAGGGCGGAATCGGACGAGACCACGGAGCGCAGCAGACTTCGCATGACAGCCGAGTCGTCGACGATGAGGACGCGCTTACGGGGAGCAGCGGACATCTCAACTTTCCACCAGTCCGAGGATCGCCAGCTTTTCGCGCAGCGCTTCACGATCGAAGGGCTTCATCAGGTACTCATCAACGCCGGCTTCTAGCGCGCCGAGGATGAAGTCATTCTCGGATTCGGTCGTGACCATCATGACTTTCAGTTCCGTAAATCCGGCAGCGCGTATGCGCTTCACCATTTCCAGGCCGTTCATGACGGGCATATTCCAGTCGATCAGCGCGAGTTCGAACCGGTGGCCGGCCGCAAGCAGATCGAGACCGGCCTGCCCATCGCTCGCTTCTTCACACTCGATTTCGAGCGAAGCGAGCAGACCACGCAGGTAGCTCACGACAAAACGGGAGTCATCGACAATCAAGGCTCGCATCGATCTTTCCTCGCATCCTTACCCCGTGAAAGTGCCCAGACGGGCAGGGTCCAAGTGATCGGGGCTGAGCATTACAAGCAGGTTGTCCTTCAGCTTGTAGGCACCCGCAAAGAGACCTTTTCTGCGTGGATCGACCGTCGAGGGATTCGATTCAAAATCGACGGAAGACAAGTTGAGAACCTCTCCCACCGAATCCACGAGCAGCCCGAATGCTCCACTGGGACCTTCAAGAACGAGAATGTCCTGGGGACTGTCGATTGCGGGCAGACCCAGCACATGACGAAGACTGATTGCCGTGAGCACATCGCCGCGGTAATGCACAAGACCGCCAACAAACGCGGGAGCGAGGGGAACCGGCTGCGGCTTACGGGCTCCGAGGATTTCAAGGACGTGGCGAATCGGCACGCCGAAAAGCGAGTGGCCCAGACGAACGGAACAAATTTCCTGAAAATGCGCGGGCATGGCTGTTTCCCGCTTCGGCCCATTGACCTGCGAGCTCACTGAATCGCCTCCTCCAGCGGGTGGGGTGATTGTTCCAAAGCGCGTGTCTGAAGGGATGGCACGTTATTCAGCTGAACAATGTCAGTCACGCAGTCTTTGAGAAGAGTGACGCCGCCGGTTTGTTGCTGCGTGCCGGCATCAAGAAGGTCGCTGCCCACCGCGACATCGAGCACATGTGAAACAGCGATGCCGACGTGGCGGCCTCCATCGCGGCACACCACGATGATGGCATTGGCGTCGGGATGATTCTGCCGAACGGACAGCAGATCACCTGGGTCCTGGATCGGGAGCAGCTGGCCTTCGAGGTTCAGCACCGGGCGATGCTCGATGGACTCGATCCGTGCCATGGGAAGCTGCTCGATGCGAAGCACGTGGGCGAGGGGGATGGCGGCGCGCCCGCCGGCTGCCTCGACGAGCAGATAGTCGGTCGCCGCGAGATCTTCATGCGAATCGGAAGCGGAATCGCGGGAGGCCTCTTCCGCGCTGATCGTGATGCCGGCTTTGCAGGCGATCGCTCCCGGATCGAGGATAAGCGCCAGATCGCCGCTGCCGAGAACGGTCGCGCCCGAATAGAGACCAATTCCCTTGAGGGTCGCGGAGAGTGGCTTGACAACAATTTCTTCCGGATCGGCGAGTCCATCCACGACCAGGCCGAAGCGGCGACCATCGGCATCGAGGACGGCTATGAATCGATCACGGGCCGCATCGACCGCGGCTTGCGCACTCACTTCGAGGAGGCGATCGAGAAACACCAGCGGAAGCAGACCGCCGCGCAGGCGATAGAGCGGCGCGGATTCGATCCATTCGATCTCCGCCGCGCGCTCGGGAGAGATATGCACGAGTTCTGATAGCGCACCCTGCGGCAACGCAAAACTCTGTCCGGCGCTTCGAACGATCAACGCCGGGATGATGGCCAGCGTAAGCGGGATCCGCAAGCGCAGCGTTGTGCCGCGGCCGGCAACGGAGTCGATCTCAACTTTGCCGCCTATTCGCTCGACATTGGTGCGCACCACATCCATGCCCACACCGCGGCCGCTGATGTTGGTTACGGTGGCGGCCGTCGAGAAGCCAGGCAAAAAGACGAGCTGCAGCAATTCGCGTTCCGGCAACTGCGCTGTGCGATCGGCGCTTATGAGACCACGCTCGATGGCGGTGGCTCGCACCTTGTCAGCCGGGATGCCTGCACCATCGTCCGAGACTTCAACGACGACGTGGCTGCCTTCCTGCAGAGCCCGAAGCTTGAGAGAACCCTCGGGATCCTTGCCAGCAGACGCGCGCACCTCGGGTGGCTCAATTCCATGGTCAAGCGCGTTGCGCACGGCGTGCGTGAGCGGATCCTTGATGGCCTCAAGCAGGCTTTTATCGAGTTCCGTGTCCTGGCCTTCCATTTCGAGGCGAACGCGCCTGCCTAGTTGCTGCGACAGGTCCCGCACCAGGCGCGGCATCTTGGAGAAGATGTTCGAAACCGGCTGCAGGCGCGCCTTCATCACGGCTTCCCGCAGATCGGCCGTCACCATGTCGAGGCGGCGAGACAGCATCGTCATATTGGGGTCGGCGGAAGTGGCTTGCAATACCTGGTTGCGCGTCAGCACAAGCTCGCCCACCAGGTTCATCATGCGATTGAGCAGCGCAACATCGACTCGCAGCGTGCTTTCGCTGGCCTGTGAATGTACAGGCGCGGAGACCCCCGCACCCTGATCCGCGGGAACTGACGGAGTGGAAATCGGCGTTGAGGGCCCCGCATGCTCTTCGACTCCGACAATCTGCCCGGGTGCCGGCGCGAGAGATGGCCGCACAGGGAGCGCCGTTGAAACTGCACCTGCTTTCTTCATTGACTTGCGCACACGGGGCGCTTTGGCGGCCGCAGCCTCCCCGTCTGATTCTGATTCGGCCGGGACCTTAAGCCTTTCGAGAAGGGCAATCAACGGGGCTTGATCCGCATCGTCGCCCTCCCGCTCGGTGGATTCGATGGTCTTGAGGATCGAACGCAGCACATCCAATAGCTGCAATAGACCGGTGATGACCGGGGCGCTGGCTGCGAGCTTGCCGTCGCGCAGCAGGCCAAGCAGGTTCTCGCCCGCGTGGGAGAGTTTTTCAAGGTGAGTAAAGCCGAGAAAGCCGGTGGTTCCCTTGATGGTGTGGACTGCGCGAAAGATCTCTGAGATCAACGCGGCGTCTTCCGGATGATTTTCGAGTTCAGTGAGACAGCGCTCCATGCGGTCCAGGCCTTCCTGGCTCTCGATCAGGAACTCGCGCGTCAACTCGTCCATGGCACTCGCCCGCTCTGGCTGGCCCGGAACGGTCCTCCGGCCGGCACATCGCACATGGGATTTATCGGAGGAGGAGTGGCGAAACTTGAGGAGATCGCGCTCCGGCCGTTGAAGCCGGATGTACACAGGCAAGCGCTATGCTTTAGCCTCAGTCTTCGATCCTCTCTAGAAGAGCGAGGACTGAAATGACCGGGACGCGAATCGACCCGAGCGAGCTCGAGAATCTGATGCAAGCCGCGAAAGAGGCGGCCGAAAAGTCGTATTCGCCGTATTCGCGATTCAAGGTGGGCGCGGCTCTCCTTCTGACGAGCGGCGAAATCATGACCGGAACGAACATCGAAAACATGAGCTACGGGCTTACGATCTGCGCGGAGCGCGCGGCGCTGGCGGCGTCGGTTTCGCGTTTTGGGCCAACGGTTCGTATCGCCGCGGTGGCCATTACCAACCTGAACGGCTCTCCGAGCCCTCCGTGCGGGGCATGCCGGCAGATGCTGGCCGAGTTCATCCTGCCAAACGCTCCGGTCGTGTTTCCGTCCGCCGACGGTCTGCGGACGATGACGTTCCGGGAGCTGCTGCCGCTGGCTTTTGAACTGAACCTGGAAAGCAAACCGTGAGGCCCCGGATGGTGCAGCGAGTCAGCACTTCTCATCGCCGCGCGGTTTCCATGTCAAACCCGTTACCTCCGGGTGAATTTGGGCGCTGAATGGAGCCGGCAAACTGCGATAATCCCAGTGTCCACAGTCACTGAGGCGGATTTCGTATGTCGGCAGAGACCGGTGCGGTCACGCGTGGCGTGCCGCTTCACATGATCGACCTGATTCGCAAGAAGCGCGATGGCCAGGCATTGGACGGGCGCGAACTTGGGTTTGTGGCGGCCGGCGCCGCCAACGGGTCAATCCCACTCGAGGAACTGGCTGCGTGGCTGATGGCCGCCTGGATACGCGGGCTTTCGCGCGAAGAGACGCAGGCGTTGGCCGTAGCAATGCGCGACTCGGGCGAGAAATTCGATGCCAGCAAGCTGGGCAAAGCCGCGGTGGACAAACACTCCACCGGTGGCGTGGGCGACAAGACCAGCCTCCTGGTCGCTCCGTTGGCCGCGGCATGCGGCGTCGCGGTACCCATGATCAGCGGGCGCTCTCTGGGGCACACGGGTGGAACGCTGGACAAACTGGAGTCGATTCCCGGCTTCAGGACGAATCTCTCCCTGACCGAATTTGAGGCGGTTGTAATGAAGTGCGGCGCGTCGATTGTGAGCCAGACGCCCACGCTCGTTCCCGCGGATCGGACGCTCTATTCGTTGCGCGATCGCACGGGAACGGTGGAGAGCCAGGGATTGATTTGCGCATCGATTCTGAGCAAGAAGCTCGCAGCTGGCCTTCGCGCACTCGTGCTCGATGTAAAGACGGGATCTGGAGCATTTTTAACTAAACGCGAGGATGCCGAATATTTGGCGGCGCTGATGGTCGTGACCGCCGAGTCAGCCGGAACAGACACCGTCGCGCTGATGACCGACATGGGACAGCCTTTGGGTCAAATGGCAGGTAACTGGCTGGAAGTTGTGGAATGCGTCGAGTTGTTGCAAGGCGGCAGGCCGCCGGACAGCGAAGACCTGCGCGAGTTGTCACTGCGCCTCGCAGCGTGGATGATCGCCCTGGGCGGCAAGGCTGAGACGCTGGAGCGGGCGCAGGCCATGGCGGAAAAAGCACTCGAGGATGGAGCGGCATTGCGCGTGTTCCTCGAGATGGTTGAAGCACAGGGCGGGGATGTCGCGGTGCTTGAAGATCTACACGGCTTTCACAAGCCGGGTGCAACGCATGTTGTGGAAGCGGCAGGGAGCGGCTTTATCGCGGAGATGGACACAACGGCTTTGGGTTGGGCCGTGCAGCGGCTGGGAGCCGGCCGCGAAAAAGCCGGCGAGCCGGTCGATCCGCACGCGGGCATAATTTTCCACGCGCGCCGCGGAGCCAAGGTGGAGCAGGGCCAGCCGTTGGCAACCCTGTTTGCAACACGCAGGGAGATGCTGACGGAACCGACAATGTTAGTGCGCAAAGCCGTTGTGTTGTCGGAAACCGAGCCGGCGCCGGTCCCGCTCGTGAGCCGCATCTTCACCCGCGAAAAGGCGGAAGCCTACCTGAACGATGCGGTAAGGTAGAAATACAGCCATAAGCCATCAGCTTTGCCCGAGTCAATCCGGAGCTTCAATCTCATCCTCGATTGGCGGCGGAAAGAGCCTGTATCGCTAACCGCTCAAGCCGGCTGATCAAAGGAGCGACGAATTGGGCCGATTTACGGGGGTGCTGGGGATCCTGGCGGTCTTGCTGGCGGCGTGGCTCGGGTCGACAAACCGGCGGCGCATCCGGTGGCGGACAGTTGCCTGGGGGCTCTGCCTGCAGCTGCTCTTCGCCTATATCGTTCTTCGCTTCGACTTCGGCCAGAAGGCAATGTTCTGGGCAGGCGGAGTGGTGACCCAGATGCTGAGCGCCACCGCAGCCGGAACCACGGTTCTCTTTGGCAAGCTGGGAACACCGGATACTTCGCTCGGGTCGATTTTCGCCTTCCAGGTGCTGCCGACCATTATTTTCATCTCCGCGTTTTTCGCGGTTCTGTATCACATCGGTGTGATGCAAATCGTGATTCGCGCTCTGGCATGGGTCATGCTGAAAACGATGGTGATTTCAGGCGCCGAGAGCATGAACGTGGCCGCCTCGATCTTCATGGGTCAGACCGAAGCGCCGCTCACCATCCGGCCATTCTTGTCCAAGGCTACGCGAAGCGAATTGATGACCATCATGACGAGCGGCATGGCCCATGTCTCCGGCGGCATCATGGCGATGTATATCTCGCAGGGAATCGAGGCGCGGCATCTGCTTTCCGCGGTGATCATGACGTCGCCTGGAACCATCCTGATGGCGAAGATGCTGGTACCGGAGACCGAGACACCGGCAACCGAAGGCAAGGTCGTAATCCCCGAAACAGAAGAGCACAAAGATGAGAACCTGATCGGCGCGATTGCGCGAGGGACGATTGACGGGGGTAAGCTCGCGCTAAACGTGGCGATCATGCTCATCAGCTTTCTCGCCCTTGTGGCCCTGCTCGACATGTTCCTGGGATGGGTGCACATGCAAGCGGGCCTGCATTGGATGCCGGGCAGTCTCGGAGAAATCCTCGGGTATGTTTTCTGGCCGGTTGCGTGGCTCATCGGCATACCTGCCCACGATTGCAGCCTGATCGGCAATTTGCTCGGCACGCGCATGGCGCTCAACGAGGTAATCGCCTACATCGCGCTGGGGGCGCACAAGGCCGCGCTCGATCCACGGTCGTTTACCATTGCGACGTTCGCGTTGTGCGGATTTGCGAATCTTGGATCGATCGGGATGCAGATCGGCGGAATCGGCGCCCTGGTGCCGGAACGCCGCAACGATCTTGCCCGGCTAGGCGTCCGAGCCATGCTGGCCGGCACCATGGCCAACTTGATTTCGGCTTCGATCGCGGGGATGTTTCTCGGCTGACGGCAGCAAACACTCCTATTCACGAACAGGCAACGCCACTTCCAGCAATGCGCTTCCAACGAAACGGCCCCGGCCGCTTTGAGCGCTCTGCTGAGCGATGGCCAAGTCTGCCCTGACGGCTCTCGAACGGCCATTTACAAGGTGTGGTGATGCCCGTGCGCAATTTTTCCACGGCAAGCGAGGCTGCGCCCGGTCACCGGTCGCACTCCGTCGCTTCGAACCAAAAATGGAAGCTTTGGCTCTGCAAATGGAAACCATGGCTCTGCTGCGGCGGTGCCTGCTGTGTTGTGCTGGCCGCCATCGCCATCTACTTCGTCGCCACCTATTGGCCCTATCGTCATCGCGTCGTCGACCCGCAATTGAGTGACGTTTTTGCCAGCGAGGTCAAGTTTTCGCAATATCATCGCACGTATTTCCCAAGCCCCGGATTCGTTGCTTCCGGCATCACGCTCAGGCGCAAGTCGGCATTCGACCAGCCTCCGTTCGGATCGGTGGAAAAGGTCGTGGTCCGAGGCAGATGGTCGGACCTGTTCCTGCTTCGCAAACGTGTGGCGCTGGTTGAGGTGACCGGATTGCACATCGTAGTTCCGCCACCCGGAAGCCGCGCCAATCGCGAGGAATTCCCGGCCGGCAGCCTTACCGACTTCGAAGGTCCCGACATCCTGATCGACTCCTGCATTTTTCGAAATGCGGTCCTCGACCTGATGAGCGCGAATGGTCATCGCACGTCCTTCCGGTTTCACCGTCTGGAGATACTGAACCTTCAGAAGGGACACGTGCTGACGTATGACGTCGACATGGAAAACGCCATCCCCACAGGGCGTATTCAGGCATGGGGCACCTTCGGGCCGCTGAATGCGAAGAACTTCGGCACGACTCCGGTGACTGGGCATTTCAGTTTCTCGTCGATCGAGTTGGATCAGATCGGCGAATTGAAGGGGACGATGGCTTCGAAGGGGCAATTCAAGGGTCCACTAGGAGCGATTGAGGCCGAGGCTTCAACGGAAACGCCGGATTTTGCGGTCTCGGACGGTACACGCGCACCTGTTTCGGGCTGGGTAAAGTGCGTGGTGAACGGGCTCAATGGCGACGTGATTCTGCGGCAGATCGAGGCGAGAAGCGGTGAGACGATCGTTCATTCGTCAGGGGCAGTGACGGGCGACGCCAAGGTAGCGAATATCGATTTTCAGGTTTACCGAGGGCGCGCGCAGGACGTGCTTCGCCCGTTCGTGAGCAGCCAGGTCCCGATTACCGGGTTAGTCAGTCTCCATGGGCATGCGTACGTCGGGCCCAGCAAACCGGGTATCGGATTTCTCCAACGGCTCCGCGTGCAGGGCGCATTCGATGTGCCGTCGGAGCGGATCACGAATTCAGCCACGGAGAAAAGCCTCACGAAATTCAGTGAGCGGGCCAGCGGCCAGCATTCGCCGCATGACGACAAAACCAACCCCTCCGGAAGCGAGGCGAATCACGACGCGGATGCTCTGTCATCTCTCGAAGGCCCGGTAACGATCCGGAACGGCATCGTGAACACGAACCAGGTCATCTTTCGCGTGGAAGGCGCAGAAGCGAACCTGCGAGGAACGTTCGATTTCAATAACGAGAACGTGCACCTGACTGGCAAGCTGATGATGAAAACCGATATTTCCCACGTGACTACCGGTTTCAAATCGGCGATTTTGAAACCCCTCGCTCCGTTTTTCAAGAAGAAACAGGCTGGGGCGGTGGTCTCCATCGCTGTCACCGGAGGTCCGGGACACTACCAGGTGACTCAGAATTTCTCCCACAAAAAGTGAAGAGCTCAGGCTAGGCGTCTGCGGAGAAGGCGATAACGCAACGTAAGTAGCGTTACCGATCCGCAGGTGCAAAGGCTGGCGGCCATGCCGAAGATCAGCGATGGATCGTGCTGGTAGAAGCCGTGGACAATGCCGACGATCTGGAGCAAGCTGAACCCGCCAAAGGTGATGAGCGAGATGCCTTCGTCGCTCTTTTTACGCAATACCGCAATGATTTGCGGCACGAAGAGCGCGGCGTTGCCGAGTAGTCCGAGTCCGAAAATGAGGGCGACAATCTGCTTCATGCGTCAAAGACTCCCATCGAGACGGTGCAGCCTGGCTCACGCATGAAAGCGCGCCTGGCCGCGCGCCCGCGCCTTGGCCGCTTCGACTTCTCGGTTCTTCGAGGGGGCGTTGGTTTGAAGTGAAGCAAGCAGGCGCGTTGACGCCGCGGCGACTTCATCGATGGCGCGAAGGAACGAGGGTTCGTTCGCTTTGGACGGAGCATTGAGTCCGCTGATCTTCCGCACAAACTGCAGCGAAGCCGCACGAATCTCCTCGTCGGTTACAGGCGGATCGAAATTGAAGAGAGTTTTGATATTGCGGCACATTGTCGGAACCCTCCATGCCACGCGAACTGCAAGATGACGACCGTTCCTCTTTACTCTACTGCGCGCCGACCCGGACACGGAGGGGCACGCCTCGAATTGTAAAATGGATCGTATCGATGGACGAGATGACCTATTTTGACCGGGTGTCAGGCGCGGCGGAGTATGTCCGCAGCAGGATCGATGGGCTCGCACCCCGCGTTGGAATTGTTCTCGGTTCGGGATTGGGCGCTGCCGCAAATTCCGTCACCGAATCCTTTGTGGTCCCATATCGCGACATTCCGCATTTCCCGCAGTCGACGGTCGAGGGCCACTCCGGGCGGATGATTGCGGGACGATTGGGCGGTGCCCAGGTCCTGATCATGCAAGGACGAGTACATTTTTATGAAGGCTACTCGCTTGCGCAAGTCACCTTCCCCATGCGGGTGATGGGTGCACTGGGTGTGAGGTCCGTGATTCTGACGAATGCCGCGGGCGGAATCGATGAATCGTACCGGCCGGGTCAGCTTGTCCTGTTAGCCGATCACATCAACCTGATGGGATGGAATCCGCTTGTTGGTCCAAACGAGCCGCGCTTTGGATGGAAGAAGGGAACGGGGCTGCGTTTCTTCGACATGACGGAGCCCTATTCGAAGCGGTTGCGGGAACTGGCACAGCGCGCAGGCGCAGACGACGGTCTCACCCTGGAAGAAGGTGTCTATGTAGCGGTGAGCGGGCCGAGCTTTGAGACTCCCGCAGAGATTCGCGCATTCAAAGTACTGGGCGCAACCTTGGTGGGGATGTCGACCGTGCCGGAGACGATCGTCGCGCGCCACATGGGCATTGAAGTGCTGGGCATTTCGTGCGTGACGAACCTGGCAGCCGGACTCAGTACGCAACAGCTGAGCCATGAAGAAGTGTTTGAGACTGCGAAGCTGGTGGAGCGCCGCCTGGCCAGTCTGCTCGAGAAATTGACAGTGTGGATTTCGACGCTGCTCGAAGCCGAATCTTGAGGAAGCCCTATGCACGACGAACGGCTGCCGGCCCGTCTGCCGTTTCCGCCGATGGTCATCGGAATCGCCGGGGCATCGGGCTCGGGTAAGACGACGCTCGCCGTCGAGCTGGCGCGCGAACTCGGTGGAATCCACTTCCCACTCGACAACTACTATCGCGATCTATCCCATTTACCTCTTCCTGAACGTGCCCGGCAGAACTTTGACGAGCCGGACTTGATTGAGAGCTCGCTGCTGACCGAACATGTGGCGGCGCTGGCTCGTGGCGAGCACATTGAACGACCGCTGTACGATTTTTCGAGCTACATCCGGATTCCGGGCGAAACGGGCCCGGTGCGCGCCGAATCGTTCCTGCTGGTGGAAGGCTTGTTTGCCCTTTACTACCCGGAACTGCTCCCGCAGTACAACCTGCGCGTTTACGTGGACACGCCGGACGATGTCTGCTTCGAACGACGGCTGCGTCGCGACATGGTGGAGCGGGGCCGGACCGCCGAATCGGTCAGGCTGCAATATGAGGCAACGGTGCGGCCATGCGCGACTCGATACGTGCGGCCTTCTGCGGCGCACGCGGATCTGACGGTGGATGGGACCGAGTCTTTGGACTGGAAGGTGGAGCAGGTTCTTGCGGCTCTGCGGGCAAGGGGCTTCCTGAGACGGGCGTCGCGCTAATCAAAACGGGAATCCCCCACGGATTCAGGCTGACTGCCTGTATCCGCTGACCCCCTCAGACTGCGACCGATGCTTCTTTTCTAGCCGGGTGCGCGATGCACCGGAACCCCACTTTCGATTGGACCAATACGACCAAGGTGGTACAGCCAGCGCGACCACAAGCGACTTAAGCTCGGTGGCAAGTGTCGAATCTGGTTCGTTCAATGAAGATTCACACAAGAACGAAGCCGACTTCCCCGGGCCCCGATAAGTTGAAAAGAAATGATCAGCAGATGGATCAAATCGGCCGAGGCTAGGACGACAGCGTGGCTGCAACAAGGCATCTCTCCGCGACGGCTGGCACTGACGCTGGCGCTGGGATTTGCAATCGGGTGTTTGCCGTTGGTGGGAATCCCCACGGCGTTATGCGTGATGATCGCACTGACGCTTCGGTTGAATATGCCCGCGATCCAGGCCGCCAATTATGCCGCCATGCCTCTTCAGATTCTGTTGATGATCCCGTTTGTACGTCTGGGTGGGTGGATGCTCGCGCCTGGTCATGCTGTCTCGACCCAGCAATTCCTGCGCGGAAGCACGACGCAGATCCTCTGGGCCTCAGGCAGCCTGGCATGGCAGGCGCTCGCGGCGTGGCTGGTACTTGCTGTGCCGGCGGTGCTGGTGATGACGTTTGGGCTCACGCCGGTGCTGGAGCGGGTTCGTGTGGTGGCTGGCGAGAGGCGCAGGTAAACAGGGCCAGGTCTTTTCAGCGATTCGGGAGTGGAATACCGGCTCGCTGCTCAACGAGGTTAGACCTAAATTACATTAAGATAATCTAGAAAACGGTTCCCATCTTCGGCGCAACGTGGCGGCGCCGAAGGTGGGATTTCCGTTTCGGAATACCTCTGCGTGCAAATCAACCGGCGGAATCAACCGGCTTCGACAAGACCGTAACGTCGCTGCCAGGCTTCCTTGAGGTGCGCCCGGACACGCGCGCGTTCCGCCTCAGTGCCCTCAGCCTTCTTGCCCGTTTCGCTCCCGACACACGCGAAACGAGCTGCTTCCTGCTTGGCCAACTCCAGCAACTGCCGATCGCGAACGATATTCGCCACGCGAAAATCAGGCAGGCCGGCCTGCCGGGTTCCGAAGAACTCGCCGGGGCCGCGCATCGAGAGATCCAGATCCGCCAGCTCAAATCCATCCTGCGTTCGAACCATGGCGTCGAGACGTTCCTCGGCAAGCGGACTGACTCGCGGCCCGGTCATGAGAATGCAGTAGCTCCTGGCTGCGCCACGGCCAACGCGGCCGCGAAGCTGATGCAATTGCGCAAGGCCGAAGCGCTCCGCGTGCTCGACCACCATGACCGTGGCGTTCGGAACGTCAACACCCACCTCGATCACCGTGGTCGCGACGAGAACGTCGATTTCGCCTCGCTGGAAGCGCCGCATGATGATTTCCTTCTCGTCGGCATCGAGCCGGCCATGCAACAGGCCGACACGGAGGCCCGACAACGAACCGGTACGGAGCTTTTCGTGCATCTCGACGGCGGATTTAAGACCCGATTTTGCAGCGGGGTTCGCTTCCTTTGCGGCCTTGGGAAACAGGTCCGCAGATTTGCCTTTGCGCGAGCGCGGCGCCGATTCATCGGGTTGTGCCTTCTCATCGTTCGAAAAATCGAGTTCCGGCTGGTCGTCGCTGCTTCCTTCAATTACGGGATAAACAATGTACGCTTGCCGTCCCCCGTTCACCTGCTTGCGCACGAATTCCCAAACCTCACCCGACCGCTCGTCGGGCACGCGGCGCGTGACGATCGGCGTGCGGCCGGGCGGCAGTTCGTCGAGCACGCTGATGTCGAGATCGCCATAGAGGGAAAGAGCCAGGGTGCGCGGAATCGGAGTTGCCGTCATCACCAGGACATCGGGCTCGGGCTGGTTCGGCTTCTTCATCAGCTTGAAGCGCTGGAGCACACCAAATCGATGCTGCTCATCCACAACAACCAGGCCCAGCCGATCGAACTCCACTTTTTCTTCAATCAACGCGTGCGTTCCGATCACGAGATGGGCCTCGCCGCGGTTGATGAGTGCGCGCGTATGCCGCTTGCGATGATCATCGAGGGATCCGCTAAGCAGCACGATGTGCGGCTTTCGGCTGGATCGCTCGAGCAATTTGCGCGCCGCGAGAAAATGCTGGGTGGCCAGAATCTCTGTGGGCGCCATGAGCGCGGCTTGATAGCCGTTTTCCATGGCGACCAGCATGGCCTGGAGCGCAACGATGGTTTTGCCCGATCCGACGTCGCCCTGCAACAGGCGGCGCATCGGATGGGGCGCCCGCATATCCGAAACAATTTCGCCGAGAGTGCGCTTCTGCGCCGCGGTGGGATGAAACGGCAGGACCTCCCGGATCGCCTCACGCACTTTGTCGGATGTAGCGAAGCTGATGCCGGTTCGCTCGCGCATCCGGCGACGCTTGAGTTCCAGGCCAAGCTCGAGAAAGAACAACTCTTCAAAGATCAGGCGCCGATGGGCGGGCGTGGACGCCGATTGCAGTTGGGCAAGGGATGTTCCTTCCGGCGGGTAATGCACCTCCCGCAATGCCGCTTCGCGGTCAGGCAGACCGAGACGATCGAGGATGGCCTGCGGCAGGCATTCCGGCACCACGCCTCGCACCGATTCGAGAAGGTTGAAAATGACTTTGCGCTGCCAGCGCGAGGCCAGCTTGCTGCCCCCGAGAGACTCGTACACAGGCGTGATGCGCCCGACCTCAAGCAGCCGCGTCTCTGCATCGTCACTCGCATCCGGAAGCACCTCGAACTGCGGCTGAATCATTTTCAGATTGCTGGTGGATCGGGAAGGCTCGATTTTTCCATAGAGGGCCACGGTTTGGCCGGCGTGGAATTTGCCCTCGAGGTAGGTGGCGTGGAACCAAATGCACTTGAGAGCCAGCCTCCCCTGGCCCACCGTCAGTTCGAAGAGCGGCATCCGGCGCGTCCGCAGGAGCGCAGCGCCGCGCACCTCGGCGATCACGCTGGCCGTTTCGCCCGGCTTCAGTTCGTCCAGGCTGCGCGGATGCTGGCGGTCCTCATAACGAAAGGGAAGGTGATAGAGAAGGTCTTCTGCCGTCTGGATGCCGCGGGCAACGAGCAATTCTGCAAGCCGCGGTCCCACGCCGCGCACGTACATGATTGGAGTTTCGAGGCCGGGCACACTCTGGATGCTAATTCATCCATTCACGAGAGGATGTGAGGGGACGACCTTAGAATCCGGAGATCGCGGAGCGGGCGTTTCGTACCTCAGCAGCGAGGATCCGCAGCACGCTCATCGACAAGGAAGGCGTGCTGAACATGAGCGACGAGAAGTCCTGGGAAGTGACAAAAGCAAGCTCGGCGCCCTTGAGAGCGGATGCCGTCAGAGAGTAAGGCTGATTTCCAACAAGTGCGGGAAGACCAAGCACCGATCCGGCCGAGACTGGCATCGACATCAGCACGTCGCCCTTGGGCGAGGTCATCGTAAGCCTTGCCGTCCCCGAGCGAAGGACAAAAAGCCCGGTGGCCGAGTCGCCCTGATGAAAGAGAACCCGCTCCTCATCGCACACGATTCTCGTGGAGCGCGCTTCAAGCGCATGAATCAGCTCGGGATCGGCTACAAACGCTGAGGAGTCGAGCTTCATATGAGAACTCCGACGGGATTAGAGGCAAGAGGACGGGGAATGGCTGTCTGCCGCGACATGCATGCATGGTTTCATTTTTCAGGCGGCATTCCTGTGATGTAGATCACTCCGAAAAACCCGAAAGGGAGTAAGTAGCTCTTTCCGCTACCTGTCAGCTCGCATGATCTCGGTTCGACGGGCTAACGACCATGGGCAGTTGGTTCTGCAACGCACGGGGCGGTCGCACCCGGAGCCGTTGAGGCTGTCTTCTCAAAGAGCAAGTATTCGCCTTCCCACGCAGGCTCGCGCCGGATCACCCGCCAACCGGGGTTATGTTCGAGTTCATAGGCGAGGGCCAGATTGTCTTTCAACAGCGCGTGATCGATTCGGTACTTATCGATGAGCTGCGGCGTATTGCGAAGAGCCATCACGGCATCGTAGTCCTGAAGAACGCCTCCGGAGTGCTCAAAGCTGTCAAAGCGCGAATCGATGAAGGTAGGCTTGCCGTCAAAGTCCATCCGCCCGCCCACGTAATCCCAGTTGAGGGTTCTCCAGGACTGCTGAATGGATGCAATGGACTGAAGCGGAAACATCTTCGCCAGCATACTGTCGAGGGCGCGTTGCGAAGGGAATATATAGAGCGCGACGCCGATTGAGGCTGCCACCATCACGGCGTTCATGGCAGGAATCGTCTTTTCATCGGTTTCAATGCAGAAGCTCCGATTGATGTCGGCGGCCAGCATCGGTGTAGTCAGAACGGCAGCAAGATAGGTGAAGCGATGGTGCGAAAATGCCGCGTACCAAGCAAGGAAGACGGTTGCCATCTCGAAAGGTGTCCATTTACGGCCGCGCATCATGTTGGCAATCACCATGGCGGCGATGGCGGCAATGGTTGCCTTGCCCTCCAGCGATGAGAGGTCGAGTGGCATCCACTCCGAAATGCTCGTCGTACTCTGATGCTGGTTCAGCATCATGTCGAGCGGACTCCACATCAAACGCCAGCCATATGGATTCAACAGCAACGCGACGATGCTGACGCCCAGAACCGTCAGGAGCCGGTTGCGATCGGCCGCGTCAAACGGTTTCTGTTCGAATACACCCGCCTGAACGCCAAACCATCCACAAGCAATGTAGAGGACCAGCAGGCAGAGGCCGATGAACCATGTGCCGTGAAGGTTGATCCACAGGCAGAAAAGTGGAGGCAGGAGCCAGAGAAGGCGCTTTTTGCCTCGTTCGGCAGCGTCGAGAATGGCCAATTCGCCGGACATTGCCAAATAGGCGAATGCGATCGTGCGAGGACCGGCATTCACCGTCATCAGGAAAAAACCCAGGGCGGCTGCATAAAGAGCTGCCCCCGCATGGCGCGACTTTAGATAACCGCGCCAATAGACCGCGATGATATTGGCGCCCAGAGCCAGCCAGGTGAGGAGATAGATGCCGCGTAGCCCGAATGCCTTGTAGCCGAACCAGAATGGCAGCTCGCCAAGCCACTCCCAGTCGATCCACCGGTTACCAACGACGCTAAACGAATAGGGATCGGTGTGAATGAAGTGGTGCGACGTCAACAGGAATCGGGCGTCGGCGAGGTGCCACCAGATATCCGGATCAACCAGGAACGTGCGAGCCAGATTCAACGTCGGAGCCATCAGCAAGGGGATCATCAGCAGCATCGCGACATTCATCGTGTGCCGCGAGAAGATGCGTTCGAAGGCTCCCTTCTTTGTAGTTGAGGAAGCAACAGAAGGTGAATCTGCAACTGAGTGGAGCTCCTGAGCGTTCATGGTGCTAATTCCCCCCGACGACCGAGCTGCATGTTGATATCCCGCTTGAATCGTCCCCGTCGTGTGCCAGCAGTTCGTAGCCGGATGCTTCCTTGCGCAACACGTGCCAGCCCGGAGTTTGTTCCAGCATCCGGGTTAGCGATGCGTTCTGTCTGTACAACACGTGATCGATCTTGTATTTCTCCATGAGTTGGAGCGGCGCGTGCAGATCTGTGATCGAAAGGAAGTCCTTGAGTACTCCGCTGTGCTCGAACGAGTCGAAGCGCGAATCGATAAATGTGGACTTGGACTCGAAATCCATCATTCCGCCCACAAAGTCCACGTTGAAGGTGCGCCATCCCGGCTGAATCGACGCAATGGATTGCAGAGGAAATTTCTCACTGAGAACGTCCTGCAACTCATGTTCAGAAGGAAGCGCAAAGAAAATGACAGCACCGGCGGCCGCCGCGATGAGAGCATTCATGAATGGAATCGTCTTATTGTCGGATTCGGTGTAGAAGATGTTGCGAATGCCAACGGCGACGATCGGAGTGATGAGAACGGCAGCCATGTACGTGAAACGGGTGTGCGCGAACGCGGAGTAAACTGCCAGGAACACGATCGCGGTATCGAAGAGCGTCCATTTACCGCCGCGGATGCAGCCTGCCAGGACAATGATGGCGAGGGCGGCGAGGAGAATCAATCCGCGAGCCGATCCGATTTCGAGCGGCTGCCACTCTGCGCCGAACGTGATGTTCAGCTGCTGGTTGACCATCATGTCGATCGGGTTCCACAGCAAACGCCATCCGTACGGATTCAGGAAAAGAGATGCGAGACTGGCGACGAGCACACCAACGAGGCGCCTTTGATCGGCGGGAAGGCATCGCGTCTGTTCGAATGAGCCGAGTTGAATGGTGAAGAATCCTGCCGAAACGTAGAGAATGAATACGCAAAACCCGATCAGCCACGAACCGTGCAGATTGATCCAGATGCAGAAGAGCGGACACATCAGCCAAAGGAGGCGCTTGTGTCCGCGTTCTGCGGCCTCCAGTAACGCCATCTCAGCGGACATGGCGAGATAGGCAAAGGCGATCGTGCGTGGACCTGCATTGGCAGTCATGAGAAAGAAGGCCAGCCCCGCCGCAAAGAAGGCTGCGCCGCCGTGGCGTGATTTCAGATAGCCCCGCCAATAGACGAGCACCACATTGGCTCCGAGAGCTAACCAGGTGACGAGATAGATTCCCATCAATCCAAAGGCTCTGTAACTCAACCAAAAAGGCATTTCCGCGAGCCACTCCGGGTCTACCCAGCGATGACCCGCCACCGTAAATGAATACGGTTCGATGCGAACGAAATGATGGGTCGAAGTCAGTAACCGGGCATCGGCAAGGTGCCACCAGAGATCCGCGTCGCCAAGAAAGTTTCTGGAACGATTTACGGAAGGAGCGAAGATCAATGGAATCATCAGCAATATTGCAATGTTCATCGTGTGCCGTGAGAAGGCGCGATTGAAGCAGCGGACCCAGGGATTCACCGGCTCCACGCGTTCAGGAGACGCTGCGGAAGCATCCTGCCCAGTTGACACGGATTCCATAGACCTACAGTAACCAGAACGAATGAAATAAGAAACTACAACCGCACGGGAATCGAGAACCCCCCGGTACCGTTACCGTCGGATTGCCGTTTGTCGCAAGAGGCGTCGATTCTTGATTCAGTGAGATCAAGATGTGTGGTAGAGATACCTCTAGCGAACAAAATCACAATTGAAATCGCATGAACCGCCTCCGACGGCACGTTTCGGAGCATTGTTCCGTTTTGCAAGTTGATCTGCGCTATTTCCGGCACACGTCACGCTTCAGAGTAGGGGAACCATTTGGTTACCTCGGTGTAGCCGAAAGTCACGAATGGGGGATTGACCGTCGCGGTTGAGCGGAACGAGAATCACCGCACGAAAGTCTTTAAAAGTTAGTGCGTTAGCTGCTTAACTTGAACAAACTCCCCCCAAAAAAGAAAGCGGCACGGAAAGAGCAAGTTTTGAAGTTGTGTTTCCGTCTTTTCTTCGTGACCCCAAGGCAAACTAGCCGCGCCGTTTCGGCGGCGCGAGAGAAAAGAGACAGAGATATCTATGATTCGGATTGGGCTGTTGGCAGGCGATGGAACGCTACAATCTCTACTCTCATCGGCATTGGGGAAGGAGTTCCAGGTCCAAATCGCTCCCGAAGGGGAAAACGCCGATTCGGCGCTCCAGGAGACGGAATGCGATGTGCTCCTTATCGATTTGAACTCGAACAACAATTCAGTGAAGGAAAGAATCGAATGCGCTCGGAGGATGATCGCAAACCAGTTTCCATCGGTGATCATGGCTGATGACGGTCTGCGCTCGACTGCCGTGGAACTCGTTCGGCTAGGCGCCTACGGATATTGCCGCCGTCCTCCGTCAATCCGCGAGTTGAAAGCGATGCTTTGCCGGGCGAGTGAGAACTCCTCGCTGAAGCGGCAATTGCAAACGGTGCATCAGCGCACGGAGTCGGCAAGCGGCTGTGACCGGCTCATTGGCTCGAGCCCGCAGATTCGCCAGGTGTATCAACTCATCCATCGCGTCACCGACCTGAATGCGTCGGTGCTTGTGACGGGCGAAAGCGGCACGGGCAAGGAGTTGATCGCCCGCGCGATCCATAATCTCGGCGCTCGCTCAGAACGTCCATTCGTTGCCGTGTCGTGCGGAGCCATCCCTGAAACGCTGATTGAGGCCGAGCTTTTCGGCCACGAAAAGGGAGCCTTTACCGGGACGGTGGGAGCTCGTGAAGGCTACTTCGAGCAGGCGCGTGACGGCACATTGTTCCTGGACGAAATCGGCGACCTGAGCTTGTATACGCAGGTAAAGCTTTTGCGCGTCCTGCAGCAGATGGAGTTCTGCCGCCTCGGCAGCAACCGCCTGATTCCGCTGAAGGCACGGCTCATCTTTGCGACGCACCAGGATCTTGCCAAGCTTGTCGCGGAAGGCAAGTTCCGGCAGGACCTTTACTATCGCATCAATGTGATGCGGATCAATTCGCCGTCCCTCGCGGATCACGCGGAGGATATCCCGCAGATCGCGACGCATTATCTGCATCACTACTCGAAGCTCTTCCAGAAGCCCATGCAGGCAATCGGCGCAGACGCCATGGCCATGCTGCAGAATTACACGTGGCCCGGCAACGTTCGCGAACTCGAGAATGCCATTCAGCGTGCGATCATTCTTGCGCCCGGTACGATGATTCGGCCCGAGGACCTCCCGCTGCACGTGCACGCCGACAAGGTTGTCGACATCAGCGACTACAATCCCGAAGGGTCTTTTGAGCGCCAGCTGCGCGACTACAAAGTGAGGCTGGCCCTGGATGCCGTACGGGAAAACAATGGCAACAAGACGCTGGCGGCGCGCAGCCTCGGCATTTCGCGAGCCTACCTGCACCGCCTCATCCGTACCAGCGATTCCGACCTGGCATTTGAGCCGGAAAACGTGAGCACTGCTTCGGCTTGATCTTCACCGGCACCGAATTGAAGAGCCCGAAGATGACTTCGGGCTCTTTCGTTTTGGTTTCGAACTCCCCCCGAAAGGCGAGGGATCAAAAACACGCGCGACTGGATCGCGCAACATGACCTGGGTGTTGATCAAGCAAGGTCGAGCGAGCTCTTCGGCACTGATGCAACTCTACTTAGCTGGTATAGTGCATTCATCATGTCCAAGCGGTCAGCGGTTCTTATCGCGCTGCTAACACTCGCGACAATGCCCGCGATTGTTTCGGCGCAGGTGTCCGGCAACGCCGCTGCGAAGAATCCCGCGTCTCAAAGCGCACAGAAACAAGGGCAGGATCCTGCGCCCAGTCAAGCAGGCGATGGAACCACCGCGGCCAACGCGCCACCGCAAATCATTGTGAATCCTCCGCCGCCGGTGGTACCGCCGTGGACGTGGCGCGAACGCATTGCGTGGGGCGCCAATATCGTGCTGGCGGTTCTCGGTTATGTCGGGATCATGCTGTTTCTGCGCATGCTCAAAAATATCGAACGGAACACAGAGTCCAGTGCTGCGACTGCGCAAGCGGCGGTGGACACGGCGCAGGCAGCTCTTGAACAAACCCAGTTGCTATTGGAGGCCGAGCGGCCATGGATCGTTGTGCGGGTTGATCCATCGCTGACAAAGGAAAACAGCTTTCGCATTATGGCGACCAATCGCGGCCGCACACCTGCCAGGATCGTTTCGCTGGTGGATCGAGTGGAGATTTCTGTCGATGAAACGAGTCTCCCCGCAACCCCGGAATACGAAGGGGCAAAGACGGCAGCACGGCCCGAACCGATTGTGCTGCTGCCGAGCGAGTCGGTTCCGATCAAGACGTTCAGCCGCGATGATGCGCGGGCTGTTTGCAAGGCGCCAGAAGAGTTCGAAAAGATCGAGTTGTGGGAAAAGAATATCTTCCTTCACGGAAGGGTCACGTACCGCGATATGACGAGCTCGACGGAAAGCGAGCCGTTTCTTACCGACTGGTGCTACTGGTACATTCACGGCGACAAAAAAAGCGCTCTCACCATCGCCGGAACGCCGGAATACAACAAGCACAGCTGACAACACCCGACAGGCGCTCGCCGATAATGGGTGGCGTTGATACGACAAAACGTCATATTCTCTTCAGATTTCAAACCAACTCAATTGCCGATCGCCTGGTCGCGCTGGCGCTTTGCTAGACTCTTCTGGTCAAGCTCAACGACCCCAATCCATTGACCAGCCAGTGCGGCGGAGCATCCATGCCAGTTGTCGAACTTGTGGGAGTGACCAAGACTTACGAGAACAAGGTCGCGGTGCGCGATTTGAGTCTCTCGATCGATTCAGGACAAATGTTCGGATTGCTGGGACCCAACGGCGCGGGAAAGACCAGTTCTATCCGCATGATGATGGGCATCACGCTGCCCGATTCAGGCAGGGTGAACCTTTTTGGCCGGCCATTTGAGCGCAAGAGCCTGGAGCGCGTAGGCTACCTGCCCGAGGAACGCGGACTCTACAAGAAGATGAAGGTCCTAGAGCAGCTCGTGTTCTTCGGCGAGCTGCACGGCCTGCCTGCGGGAGAGGCTCGCAAGCGCGCCGAAAGCTGGACGAGGCGGCTGGAGATCGACGAGGTCCTGCAAAAGAAGACCGAAGAGCTCTCCAAGGGTATGCAGCAGAAGATCCAGTTCATCGGCTCGTTGCTGCACGATCCAGGCCTCATCGTGATGGACGAGCCTTTCAGCGGGCTCGATCCGGTGAACGCGAAACTGCTGGAACAGACGTTGTTGGAACTCAAGGATGAGGGCAAAGCCATCCTGTTCTCGACCCATCGCATGGACCAGGTGGAAAAGCTTTGCGATTCGATTTGCCTTGTGAACAACGGCGAGGCCGTGCTCGCAGGGCGGATGCGCGAAATCAAGTCGCGCTACGAACGCAACCACGTCATCGTGGAATTCGAAGGAAGCGCGGATTTTCTAAAGAGCAACGAGATCGCAGAAGCAAAAAACTTCTCGGGTCATGCAGAGATCAAACTGAAGCCGCACGGCAACGCGCAAAGGCTTTTGCAGGAAGCATCGGCGGTCGCGACCATCTATCGATTTGAGCTGGTGGAACCGTCTCTCGAAGAGATTTTCATTCAAACCGTGGGAGGGAAAGCCGATGCATAACATTTGGCTGATTGCCAGGCGCGAGTACCTCGAGCAGGTTCGGGGCCGGGCTTTCCGGATGACGACCATCGGGGTACCGGCGGTGTTTGCGCTCATCGTCGGTGTCGGCTATTTCTCGAGCCTTGGACTGGGATCGAATCGGCACATGGCCGTGGCCGCCTCAGATCCCCAACTGGCCGCGCAGATTCGCGACCAGCTTGTGGGAGACAAAGACGCAAAGGCCAAAGTGGATTTGGTGGCGCCCGTAACGCCCGAACAGCGCTCGATGCTGGTCAAGGAGGTCCAGGATAAGCAGATCGATGGCGTTCTTTGGGTGGACACACCGGCAGGCTCGGCTCCCACCGCAACCTATACGTCGCAATCCGCGGGCGACTTTATCACCATGGATCGCATGAAATCGGCATTGAATCACGCCATGCTGGATGAGAAGCTAACTGGCGGCGGCATGAAACAGAGCGCAGCCGATGAACTGGTGAATGGCGTTTCGATCGACACCTTCCAGGTGAAGAAGGACGGTAGCGTCGTAAAGAGCAATGCCCAGGCGTCGTTCTGGAAGGGCTACGTGATGGCTTTGCTGCTGTCGCTCACGACGATGATTTACGGCATGAACGTAGCGCGATCGATCATCCAGGAAAAGACATCGCGCATCTTCGAAGTGATGCTTGCCATCGCCAAGCCGGGTGATCTGCTGGCTGGGAAATTGATCGGTGTTGGCGCAGTTGGATTAACGCAAATTGGCATCTGGCTGGTGGCCGGCGCCGCCATCCTGTTTTCACCCATTGCCGCGACGATTCTGACCGGCAATTTTGCAATTCACTTCACCTGGACAGAGACAATCCTCTTTCCTGTGTATTTTGTGTTGGGCTACCTGCTCTACAGTTCCCTGTTTGCGGGGCTCGCGGCGACGTGTGAGACCGAGCAGGAACTGCAAATGTACATGCCGCTCGCTGCCGCTCCCACCTGGCTGAGCTTCGCGCTTATCATGCTGGTGATCAACGACTCGAATTCGTTCTGGTCGGTGGTCGCATCGTTCTTTCCACCCACTGCGCCGGTGATCATGTTCATGCGCATGGCAGCCGAAATTCCGCCGGTCTGGCAATTTGCGGTTTCAATCGGACTGCTCGCCGCAAGCATTTTACTGGTCTTGTGGTTTTCAACCCGCCTGTACCGTGTGGGCATCCTGATGTATGGCAAGCGCGCCACGCTGCCCGAACTGATGCGATGGATTCGGTATAGCTAGGACGTACCCCTGCAATGACGACAAGAAGAGAGTTTTTCCGGCTGGCCGCCGAAGCCGCGACGATCGCCGCCTATGCGGCAAGTGACAGCGCGGCCGAACTGAATCGATCGCAGCGAGCGAGTGTGCGTCCCGGACAACCTTTGCTCGAATTGCAACAGCGATTCGTCGACTTGCGATTTGGCATGTTTCTGCACTTCAACATGGCGACTTTTCAGGATCGCGAATGGGGCGATCCGACGGCGCCCGCGGATCTGTTTCATCCCACCGCACTCGACACGGATCAGTGGGCCGCGGCAGCGAAGTCGGCGCACATGATGTGGGGCTGCCTGACAACGCGCCATCACGACGGATTCTGCATCTGGCCAACCGAAACCCAGGCTGCCAGCGTGCGCCAGACGACTCATCGAACAGACGTGGTACGCGCCTACGTGGATTCGTTCCGCAAGGCCGGGCTTCGAGTCGGGCTGTACTACTCGATTCTGTCGTTGCGCGATGACATTCGCCATTTCAACATCACCCCGGCTAAGGTGCAGCTCATCAAGGATCAGCTGACAGAGCTGTCCAGCAGCTACGGTGCGGTGGACATCCTCATCACAGATGGCTGGGATGCACCGTGGAGCCGAATCACTTATGAGGAAGTGCCATTCCGTGAAATCTACGAGCACATCAAGAATTTGCAGCCCGACTGCCTGATCTGCGATCTGAATGCCAGCCAGTATCCTGCGGGCGGACTGTACTACTCGGACGTCAAGGCGTTCGAACAGAATGCCGGCCAGAAAGTCCCGGAGGAAAGCGATGTGCCCGCGCTTTCGTGCGTGACGCTGACCGACGGCTGGTTCTGGAAGCAGGCAGACGCGGACGGTCGCCTGAAGCCCGCGCAGACCGTTGTCGACGAGTGGCTTCTCCCACTGAATCGAAGGCATTGCAACCTGATCCTGAACGCGCCACCCACTCGCGAAGGTCGTCTCGCGCCCAACGTGCTAACGCGGCTCGAGGAGATCGGAAAGGCCTGGCAGTCCACCGGGCCGATGGAGAAGCTCGGCGAACACGTTGTGATTACGACGCGGAACCTGGCGACGGGCAAGCCCATTCATGCGAGTTCCTATCCGGATACTGTGGGGCCCGACGAGGCGAACGATTGGAACTTTCAATCGAGTTGGTATCCCGACGAAGGGCAGACCTCGGGTTGGTTGGAGGTCGACCTGGGCAGGCCGCAGAGCTTCAACGTCGTTTCTCTCGTGGAACCCGTCGGCCGCTGGGATGACTACCAGCACAGCCGAATCAGGAGCTATCGTTTCGAGCGCTGGAATGGAACAAAGTGGGTGACGATCATCGAGGGCGGGATTCCATCGCCCACAACGATTCGGCGCATTCCGCGCGTCGCGGCGCAAAAAGTGCGTTTGCAGTTCGAATGCAGCCAGGACACGCCGCATATTGCGGACATCGGGATTTACGACGAACCAGCCTGAGCCCTGTTGATATGTCGGTCTTCGCTGCCCCGATATGCCATCCATCCCCCGTTAGAATCGGGACAGTGAACGCCGAAGACAGTCCAAGATTTACGCTGGGTCAGCGCCTGGTGCTGGCGGTGGTTCCGCGCCTGGTGTGGGCCCTGGTCTGGATCATCGGACTCACGTGGCGTTTCGAGGTCATTGCCGAAGATGGCGTTCGGCCGGTCGTCTTCGGGCAGAAAGCCGGACCCGAGATCTACTGCTTCTGGCATCAGTGCGTGCTGCCGTGCACCATGTATTTCAGGCGGTCGCACGCCGTGATCCTCATCAGCCGCAGTTTTGATGGAGAGCTGATCACGCGCATCCTGAAGATGTTTGGGTTCGATGCAGTGCGGGGATCCAGTTCGCGCGGTGCACGCGAGGGCTTGATGGGCCTGGCAAGGGTCATTGATTCCGGGCAAACCGCGATCTTTACGGCAGACGGCCCGCGCGGCCCGATCTACGAGACGAAGATGGGACCGATCAAGCTGGCGCAGCTCACTGGTGCTCCGGTTGGGGCATTTCACCTGGAACCGGAACGGGCGTGGCAGATGCGCTCGTGGGACCGGTTCCTGGTGCCAAAGCCCTTCACGCGGATCTGCGTGAGCTGGGCGCAGTGGACGCGGGTTCCTGCAGATCTACCCCCTGAGCAGTTCGAATCAAAACGGCAGGAATTGAATGCAGCCATTGAACGTGCCAGGCTGAATGCGCGCCGCCATTTTGGAAAGGCTGGCGCGTGAGAGGACTGCGGGTTTCGGACTTTGATTTCGAACTGCCAACCGAGTTGATCGCCCAGGAGCCTGCTGCGCAGCGGGGCCAAAGCCGCATGTTGGTGATGGATCGGGCCAGCGGAGCGGCGCGAGACGGTTGGTTCTCGGAGTTCCCTGCCCTCTTGCGCGCCGGAGACGTTTTAGTGCTGAACGACAGCCGCGTGATTCCTGCGCGGCTCTATGCGCGCAGATCCGGAGTACGCCCTCAGCAGACGCCGACGGGGCTCGTTGAGGTGCTGCTCACCGAACCCGCCGGGGAATGCCAGTGGCGTGCGTTAGTGAAACCAGGTCGCAAGATCGGAATCGGCGAGCAGCTGTTTTTCTCAACCCCTGAGGGCGAAACAGTTCTGACGGCAACGGTGGAGGAGCGGGGCGAGTTTGGCGAACGAACGCTGCGCTTCGAGCCCGTCACGGACTTCTTTGCGGCGCTGGAGCGGGTGGGACACATTCCGCTGCCGCCCTACATTCGCCGGAACGATGCCGCTGAAGACCGCCAGCGCTACCAGACAGTGTTCGCAACGGAGCCCGGATCGGTGGCGGCTCCGACGGCCGGGTTGCACTTTACGCAGGAAATTCTGCAGGCAATCGAGGATGCCGGCGTTGAAATCGCAAGGGTTACTCTGCACGTGGGTCTGGGTACGTTTGCGCCTCTGCGGGTCGAGAAGGTCGCCGATGTCCGGCTGCATCGCGAGCGCTACAGCGTGCCCGCCGTAACGGCAGACGCTGTGAATCGCGCACGCGCCCAGGGACACAGAGTGGTCGCGGTAGGGACGACTGCCGTAAGAACACTGGAAGCTGCGGCCCAGGCCCCCGATGGCTTGCTCCATGCAGGTTCGGGTTCGACCGAGATTTTCATCGCCCCGGGCTTTCACTTCCGCATTGTTGATGCGCTGCTGACAAACTTTCATCTGCCGCAATCGAGCCTGTTGATGCTCGTGAGTGCCTTCGCCGGCCGTGAGCATGTTCTAGCCGCCTATCGGCACGCCATCGAGCGGCGCTACCGCTTTTTCAGCTATGGGGACTGCATGTTTCTCGGATAGAGCACCATTTCCGGAACGAGTTTGTTCGCGATTTCTCCAAATGACAGCAGGGAAAGCGCAGGCGATCGCGTGGAATCGCACTTGGAAATTGTTTTGTGAGCTGGATGAACCAAAAGGTATACTGGCGCCAGCAGATTACAACACACACCTCGCAGAAGGTGATCCGCTACTCCATAACTGGTAGTGATTGGCTGTATTTGCGCACAGCATTGTGTTCGCGTGCGATGGAGAAACCGGGTGTAAACCTTCCGCTTCACCACCTGAAAAAGCCAGTAAACACCCGTGTACACCGAGAGCGGCCTACACGCACGTAACATATTGAATTAATACGTGCTTGACTTATCGTAATTTGGAGCGAGAATTGCATACATAACGCCGACTAGCGTGTGCACAAGAAGTGAAGGGAGCCGGAGTTGCATTCAATCGCGTGGTGGCCGACTGTGATCGTTGTCGCAGTGGCAACAGTCACAGACCTTCGGAGCCGACGCATTCCCAACTGGCTGGTTTTCCCTTTCATGCTTGCCGGGGTCGCTGTGTCGTTTGGGCCAGCGAGCTGGCACGGTATCGGCGTTGCGCAGAGCTTCGAAGGGCTGGGGCTGGGCGCATTGCTGTTCGGGATTCTCGCCTTCATGGGCGGGATGGGTATGGGCGACGTGAAGCTGTGCGCCGCAATCGGCGCATGGGTGGGGCCAAAGCAGTTGATCATGGCGCTGGTGATGACGGGTGTCGTGGGAGGAATCATGGCGATCTGCTGGGCAGCGGTTGGCGGTTTCCTGGGGGAACTGTTCACGGGCTCCAGCAATTTGCTTTTTGGATGGGGAAAACGAGGGATGCGCGTTGATCCGGAGCTCACTCTCTCCAATCCCAAGGCGCGGAAGATGCCTTACGCACCTGCAATCGCGATCGGAGCGCTGATGTCATTCTTTGCGCGATGAGGAATCGCCTTAGCGGCATACAGCCAGTTCACAACGACTCAAACAAGACGAAACTGCACCAGGAACGAAAAGATTCAGGAGTTTTAAACCGCTAATGGCTGCCCATATCGAAGATTCCGATTCCATCGGCACAGCGTTATCCGTCGCGCTGATCGGCCCGAGCGATCAGCGCCGCAGGCTTGTGGCCAATGCTCTCGCTGGATCGGATATTTCCAACGTTCGGGAATTCACGGCTTACCCCGCAAAACTCAGCGACGTTTCTCGCATCACCGACCAGAATTTTGATGTTGTCATCATCGATCTCGACAGCGATCAGCATTACGCACTGGAACTCGTCGAGGCCATCGCGGCCAATGTAGCTACCACGGTGATGGTTTACTCCACGCAGAGCGATCCGGGCCTGCTGATGAGTTGCATGCGGGCCGGAGCCCGCGAGTTTCTCACCCACCCGCTCGCAGCCAACACACTGGCCGAAGCGATTTCGCGGGCATCGGCTCGGCGGCCAACGTCGCGCACGGGCAAATCGCAAGGCGGCAAGGTGCTGGTTTTTCTGGGCGGCAAGGGCGGTTCCGGTGTGACGACCGTGGCCTGCAACTTCGCGGTTTCGCTGGCGCAGGAATGCGCGCAGAGCACCCTGCTGATCGATCTGGATCTGCCGCTGGGCGATGCGGCGCTGAATCTCGGAATAAGCCCGCAGTTCTCCACCGTCGATGCGCTGCAGAACTACAGCCGCCTTGACCAGAACTTCCTATCCAAACTTTTGACCAAGCACAGTTCCGGTCTCGCCGTTCTGGCCGCGCCGGGAAAATTTCCGCAGGTCGAAGTCAGCAATGAAGCGGTGGAGCGGCTGGTGGCGATCGCCAAAGTGGGCTTCGACTATGTCGTGATCGATGCGGGCTCCAGATTTGACCTGAGCGGCACTACGCTGGTGGATCAGGCCGATACGGTGTATCTGGTCATGCAGGCCGGGATACCGGAACTCCGGAATTCGCATCGCGTCATCTCGGAATACTTCAAATCCGGCGGCTCAAATCTTGAGATCGTACTGAACCGATTCATGCCCCGTTCGGGAGGCGTAGACGAAGAACACATTTCGAAGGCGCTGACGCGGCCCGTGCAATGGAAGATCCCGAGCGACTACGTTACGGTGCGTCGGATGCAAAACGAAGCGACCCCGCTTGCCCTGGAGGATTCCTCGATTTCCCGGGCGATCCAGGACATGGCACGAACTGCTTGCGGCATGCCCGCTAAGCCCGAGAAGAAGAAGGGATTCAGCCTCTTCGGCTGAGTCCGGGCCCTTGAAGTGAATTCAGTTTTGGGAATGGTGCAGCGTGGAACATCTAAACCTTGAGAACTTTAAATCGGAAGTACACAAGACGCTGATCTCGAAGCTCGATCTCGAGAAGCTGTCGCGCGTCAACTCGAACCAAGCTCGGCAGGCCGTGACGAGCATCATCAGCGAAATCATCAGCGATCGTCGCGTTCCCCTCAGCTTCGACGAGCAGGAGAAGATTCAGACGGACCTGCTCGACGAGGTATTCGGCCTGGGGCCGCTCGAGCCGCTGCTCAAGGATCAGAAGATCTCGGATATCCTCGTGAACGACAAGGACCACGTCTTTATTGAGCGTGGCGGCCTTCTGCAGCGCGCCGATGCAACGTTCCGGGATGACCGGCATCTGCTGCAGATCATCGACCGCATCGTGTCGCGCGTCGGACGCCGAGTGGACGAAGCATCGCCCATGGTGGATGCCCGCCTGCCCGACGGCTCCCGTGTGAATGCAATCATTCCGCCGCTGGCCCTCGATGGTCCATCGCTCTCGATTCGCCGTTTCGGCACAGGCCCTCTGGCGGCGAACCAGTTGGTGCAACTGAAAAGCATTTCCGCGGAGATGATGGAGCTGCTTTCGTCCGCAGTGCGCGCCCGTCTCAGCATTCTGATCTCGGGCGGCACCGGCGCCGGCAAAACGACATTCCTGAACATTCTGTCGCAGTACATTCCACAGAACGAACGGATCATCACCATCGAAGACGCGGCCGAACTGCAGCTGGCCCAGGAAAACATCGTGCGGCTTGAGACGCGCCCGCCCAACGTGGAAGGACAAGGCGCGGTACGGCAACGGCAACTGCTCATCAACTGCCTGCGTATGCGTCCCGACCGCATCGTCATCGGTGAGTGCCGCGGCGAGGAGGCATTCGACATGCTCCAGGCCATGAACACCGGCCATGAGGGCTCGATGACCACAATCCACGCCAACACGGCGCGCGACGCGCTGACCCGCCTGGAATCGATGGTGGCGATGACGAACCTGAGTCTGCCGGAAAAGACAGTGCGGCAGCAGGTCGCTTCAGCTCTCACCATCGTGGTGCAGTGTACCCGCCTCAGTGACGGCTCGCGCAAATGCGTCAGCATTCACGAGATCACCGGCATGGAAGAGAACGTCATCTCTATGCAGGAGATCTTCACCTTCCAGAAAAAGGGAATCGGTCCCAACGGAAAGGTGCTGGGCGTTTTCAAACCGAGCGGCATTCGTCCACGCTTCCTCGAGCAGTTGCGCACCGCGGGCATCTTCCTGCCGCCGAGCCTGTTCGAGCGCGTAACTGAAGTGAACTAGGAGCGAGGGGGCAAGCGATGGCAATCATCGTCATCTTTGTGTTCTTGAGCGTGTTTGCAGTGGTCGCGCTATTGGCGGCCGCCACCGGCACGGGCGCATCGCAGCAGGACAAGCAGATGCTTGCGCGGCTGGACTCGGCTCTTGCAACGAACAAGACGAAGACCGACATGGCCGACCTTCTTGTGGACATTCGCAAGAACGAGTTGCTCAGCACCATTCCATGGATGGACAAGATGTTGCGGCAGATCGAGCTCACGCCGCGCCTGCGACGGATGCTCTATCAAGCCGACCTCAAATGGACCGTCGGCGGATTGATGATGATGTGCGTCGCGTGCTTTGCGATCTCGGGGTATCTCGTCTACTGGCGCACGGGCTCGATCATGTTCGGCATCCTCGTGGGCATCATCGCTTCCGGTGGGCCCTTGTTGTACGTGAGGATGAAGCGCAACAAGCGCATGAAGAAGTTTGAGGAAGGGCTGCCGGAAGCGCTTGACCTGATCGTGAGCGCTCTGCGCGTCGGGCACAGTTTGAACTCGGCGATGGGCCTGGTCACGCGCGAATGCCCGGACCCGGTGGGAACGGAGTTCCGCGCAACCTACGATGAGCAGAACTACGGACTTGAATTGAAGACTGCTCTCGAGAACATGGTGACGCGCATGCCTACGCAGGACCTGCGGATCGTGGTGACGGCAATCATGATTCAGAAGGAAAGCGGCGGCAACCTGGCCGAAGTGCTCGAAAAGACGTCTGAAGTGATTCGCGAGCGGTTCCGCCTGAAGCGGCAGGTGATGACCCACACCGCCCAGGGCAGGTTGACGGGGGCGATCCTTACGCTGCTGCCCATCGTCATGGGATTCCTGATTTATGTCATCAGCCCCAAAATGGAGAGCTTGCTGTGGACCACGAAGATCGGTCTTGATCTGATCTACGCGGCGTGCGGCATGATCGTGGTTGGCGGCCTCATCATTCGCAAAATCGTCAACATGGACGTTTAAGAGGATCTATGGGAGTAGCAATAGTTTCGTTTATCGCTGTATTCGTGCTGATTGCCAGCGCCGGCCTGATGATCTTTTATCGGGAGACGATCCAGGCTCGCATCGCAGCTGTGATCAACCCACAGATGCGGCAAAAGAGCCTGAAGATCAAGCTCCAGGACACAGGAAGCATGCTGGGCGGCGTGGTCGAGCAACTCGAACGGGTCGTGCCCAAAAGCGAATCGGAAGTCGGCGTTGTCCAGAAGCGGCTGATCAATGCTGGATACCGCAAGGACTCGGCCGTCAAGGTCTTCTACAGCGCCAAGGTTCTGTGTCCTGCGACGCTCTGCCTGCTCGCTCTTGTCACCGGCATCGGCGGAAAGAATCCGTTCTTCATTTACATCGCGGCAGCTGGTTTGGGATACCTGGTCCCCGACTTCGTGCTTGGCAAGATCATCAAAGACAGGCAATCGGCAATACGGCGCGGCCTGCCCGACGTGCTTGACATGCTGGTGATCTGCGTTGAAGCCGGTCTCAGCCTCGATCAGGCAACGGCACGCACTGCTGAGGAACTGCATCATGCGCAGCCGGTATTGAGCGATGAACTCAGTGTGGTGGCGCTGGAGCAGAGGGCGGGAAGCGTCCGCGCCGACGCCTGGAAGCATTTCGCCGATCGCACCGGCGTCGACGTCGTTCGTAACCTCGTTTCCATGCTGGTCCAGTCGGAACAATTCGGCACCAGCATCGCCAAGACGTTGCGCGTTCATTCCGACACGCTGCGAACCAAGCGCGTACAGGAGATCGAAGAGAAGGCTGCAAAGCTGTCGATCAAGCTCCTCTTCCCTCTCGTGCTGTTTATTTTTCCTGCATTGTTCGTGGTGGTGCTGGGTCCCGCGGCCATCATCATGATGCAGTCATTCAAATCGCTGTTTAACCACTGAGAGAAGGGAGAGTTGAAATGGATAACACGACGATTGTCCGTATAGTGGCCGGCGTTTTGTTCGTTATCGTGCTGGTCATTCTCATTCAACGCCGGCGCACACGGGTGAAGTAATTCCGGGCTGGATAAGCTCAATTGGTTTCCGCCCCTGAGTTGGCGCGGGGTTGTCATGGTTCTTCAACGGAAGGGAGAAGTGGTATGGACAGTACGACGATCGTCCGGGTTGTTGCAGGCGTCTTGTTTGTGATTGTGCTGGTGATTCTGATTCAACGCCGCAGAACCCGCGTGAAATAAGCCAGCGAACGCCATCGGCGGGTGGTGCAGCAAGGCTCTTCGAGCCGGCAACCCCACCCGCAGGATCCAGTGCGAGGAAGATTCGCATCCTCCGGCAATTGGAGTTCCTAACTCCAACGCGGGAGGCTTCTCGAATGCAAGATCTGGCCCAGTTCCTTTTCCGTTGTGGGGCTCTCCATTTCAGCGCTTGAACTTCAATGGGTAAAAATCCGAAGTCTGGGAATGAAATGAGTTGATGCACGAAGCAGGACCAATTGGAAATGGCTGTAGTGCCCTGCCTGGCCGCGCCCAGGAAGGTAAGGATATGGAAAGCCAAAAATACTGCGTATATAACCAAACCCGCGAGAGCTTCCTCAGCTTAGAGGTAACCGTGGCCGACGCCGCGGCGGGGCAGCTTCGGTTCATGATCGAAAGACTGACGATCAAGCCCGACAGCGGTCTTTGGCTCATGCCATACAAGGGAATGCCTACATCGCGCGGCTTATCTGCGATTGACATGGTTTACCTGGATGATGATTACCGGGTCATCCAGGAAATCGAATCCTTTCCGACTTCGACGGCTGACCCCGTGAATGAGCAGGCTACAAGCGCTCTTGTTCTGCCGGCGCACACGATTTATTCGTCGCAAACGCAACCCGGAGATCAGCTGGTGATTTGCGTCGCCGCCGAGATGGAGCGGCGATTGGAGCGCCTGGCCAGTTCGTTTGTTTCTGCAACGCCGGCGTCTGCCAATCAATCGAATTCCAACTCGCATACCAACGGGCACCATGAGAGTGCCGCATCCAGCACGAAGATTACCCCGTCGCTGCCCCGATCCTCCCACGTTCAATCTATTTTTCAGGGGTCAGATGAGATGAAGAACGAAGAGCCAAAGAACAGCAGGCCGAATTCACTGAAGACCTGGCTTCAGAATTGGCTTTCATCGGACCGGCGACGGGCGCACAGGCAGCCACTGCCAGGGCTCGTGGCCTATTATTGGACCGGCAGTGCTCCGAAGGCATACCAGATCGCCGACATCAGTTCAAGCGGGTTCTATGTGCTGACTGAGGAACGGTGGTTTCCCGGCACAATGGTGCTCATCACATTGCAACGCACCGACAGCTCGGGCAGAAATACCGATGATTGTCTCGCCGTTCAATCGAGAGTGGTGCGCTGGGGCAATGATGGTCTTGGCCTTGCATTCGTGCCGTCCCGGGCTGTCGACCCAAGGAGCGGTGAAACGCTGAGGGAAAACGGCGCAGACAAGAAGACGCTCGACAAATTCCTGGAACGCCTCAAAGAACCCCTTGACGAATATCGTGCGAGCAGGAGGTAGCCGTCCGATACACCGTTTTCAGTGCGGCCTCAGTCGCCTGAAACGGACCAGGCAGGACGCTACCGACTCGAGACGAGACGCGGGAACAAACTGCCGCGGTACACCCCAAAAATTCTGATCGTCAGTCCTACCTGCTCTGTCCGCTATTCGCCGAACTGCTGTGGCAAACGTGGCTCCTGGATCAACGAAAGCAGGTATTGCCCGTATCCGCTCTGGAGCACAGTTCGCGCGAGTTGTTCGAGTTGCGCTGCGTTGATGTATCCAAGGCGGAACGCGATCTCCTCAGGGCAGGAGATTTTGAGACCCTGCCGTCTTTGTATCGTTTGAACGAATAGACCCGCGTCGAACAGAGAGTCGTGCGTTCCGGTGTCGAGCCAAGCCATTCCGCGACTCATGAGTTCGACCTTCAGGGTTCCTGCTTCGAGATACAGACGATTCAGGTCAGTGATCTCCAGTTCTCCTCTCCGGGATGGCTTGAGGCTCGCGGCACGGGCGACCACATCCTGATCGTAAAAATAGAGGCCGGTGACTGCATAGCGAGACTTCGGCTGTTTTGGTTTTTCTTCAATGCTGACCGCGCGCCCTGAATGGTCGAATTCTATGACTCCATATCGTTCGGGATCGAGCACCGGATAGGCAAAGACGACTGCACCGTTCTCGACGGCGGCAGCATTTTGGAGTTGCGACGACAGAGCGTGGCCATAGAAAACATTGTCGCCCAGGATCAGCGCGCATGCATCTCCATGAATAAAGTCTTTCGCAATCAGGAAGGACTGCGCGATTCCGCCCGGGTTTGGCTGCACGGCGTAGCTCAACTGAATACCCCAGCGGCTTCCGTCTCCCAGCAACTGCCCGAACAGGGGAGTGTCGTGGGGCGTGGAGATAATCAATATGTCACGAATTCCCGCGAGCATGAGCGTACTGAGCGGGTAGTAAATCATGGGCTTGTCGTAGATCGGGAGAAGCTGCTTGATCACCGCATGCGTGACTGGGTAGAGCCGCGTCCCAGATCCGCCGGCGAGAATGATTCCCTTCATTGCGCGAGCCTCTCGCCGTAATTTCTCGAGATCCAATCGATGTACGCGCCGGAGCGGATGCGATTGATCCACTCAGCGTTTCCCAAATACCAGCGAACCGTATCGCGCAGGCCTTCCTCAAACGCAACCACCGGCTTCCACTCCAGTTCTTTAGAGATCTTGGCAGCATTGATGGCATAGCGCCGGTCGTGGCCGGGACGGTCCTTGACGAAAGTGATGAGCTTTTTGCGGCTGCCTCGACCATGATCGGGCCGCAACTCATCCACCAGGCCGCAGATCGCCGTCACCACGTCGAGGTTCGTGCGCTCACTGTTGCCGCCTATGTTGTACACTTCGCCGGGCCGGCCGCGCTCCAAGACCGTTCGGATTGCGGAACAGTGATCCTCAACGAACAGCCAGTCTCGCACGTTGCCTCCATCGCCATAGACAGGCAGAGGCTTCCACTCGAGGGCATTCAGAATCATGAGCGGGATGAGCTTCTCCGGAAATTGAAATGGCCCGTAGTTGTTGGAGCAGTTCGTGGTGATCACGGGCAGACCATAGGTATGGAAATACGCCCTTGCCAGATGGTCTGAAGCGGCTTTTGAAGCTGCATACGGACTGTTGGGCGCAAAAGCAGTTGTTTCCGAAAACGGCTCATCTTCCGGTCTCAGCGAACCATAGACTTCGTCGGTCGAGACGTGAATGAATCGGAACTGCTTCTGACTTGCCGAATTCAATTCGGACCAGTAATTCGCGGCGGCCCGAAGCAGATTGAACGTGCCCTGCACGTTGGTGCGTATGAACGCATCCGGCTCGGCGATGGATCGATCGACATGGCTTTCAGCCGCAAGATGAACAATCGCTCGCGGGCGGTACTTCCGCAACAATTGAGCGACCAACTCTTCCTGGCAAATGTCTCCATGGACGAACGTGTAACCATCGTCGCTCTCAAGAGACTGAAGATTGGAAGGATTCCCCGCGTAAGTCAGGAGATCGAGATTCACCAGCGGGGTGCGATGATTCCTGATCCATTCGAGCACAAGATTCGAGCCGATGAATCCCGCACCACCGGTGACGAGAATTGCCTCGGAATGATCATTCATCTTCTAGGATTTTAGTCCACCCCTTGGGGAATGATCAGGAGCACTTCCACTCGCGCTTTCTGTCCGTTTTCGGTTGCGGGACGAAATTGCCATTGCTGCAGCGCTGCTACCACGCCCTGGGCTTCAGTGAACCCGGGAGGAAATGCCAGCGACAACGACTCGAACCGCCCGCCTGCCGTCACGAAACCGTGGATCATCAGGGCATTCGCGTTGACATACACATCGTCAAGATTGGGACGCACGATATAGAAGGGCCACGGCGCCTCGATGTGCGGCCGACTTCCCCCGGGCATCGTGTCTTCAGAGGATGGAAGCGCGTATTGGAGAATCCAGCTCTTCGAGAGCCCCACATGCAGGTACACCGAATAGACCAAGCGGTTGCCCCAAACTGCGGCGGTCTGCGGGAACTGTCCGTTGAGCACGGAGCCGACCATCACGAAATTGAATTGGCCGTCGTGCGGAATGTTGACGCGGGTAAACGTCACGCCGCTTCCCTCACCCGTGCCCGCCCCCGCTCCTGACTTGGAACCACCAGGGCCTCCTGCTTTGCCGTCGGTCCCAACTCCGTTATTGCCGTTCGCAGCGAGCCCCTTTGCGTTCGCATCACCGCTGCCTGGGCGCGGACCGCTGCCCGACTTGCCCGGAGCCAGAGCGCCCGCTGGATCGCCCTTGGCGGTTTGGTTGGCTGGGGGAACAGCGGTCGTACCCTGGTTCATCTGCATGTCAGAAAGTGAAAGGATCGCGGCGGATGATGGCTCAATTGCCACCGTCGAGGAGGTCTCCGCTACAAGATCAGATGGATTGGGGCCGTGAATAACAATCGGCGATGAGGAGCCCGGCACCGGCATCGGTTTGGACGTCGCAAAGTTGGTGGATGAAACCGGCATATCGGCAAGTTTCACTTCCATGTTCGGGCGTTCCAGCGAAGGCTGGACTGTCGAGGTCGCAAGTATGCGAGGTTTCGGTGGCGTGATCAGCTGAACATTCGGCCTCTGCGCCGACCAGATCAGCATCGACGGAAGCGGCGTCGTCTTGAGCAGCAGCTTGTTCAGGCGTACGTCTGGCTGCAGAACGGTTCTTTCTGCAAGCAACCGCTTCTCGAGCTGTCGCAGGCTCGAAGAAGGCGCAACCAGCTTCCCATGCGGAGCGGTTTTTTCGGGCGCGTTGCGAGGATACTCGCCGTTGTCTTCTTTGGGAGGAATGGGCCGCGGAGGATCGGGCTCGCTGAGATCGACATTGCGAATCAGGTACCGGTCAGCTGCGGCCGACATGTTGATTCGTGGTGCGAACAAAATGCCATACGCGATCATTCCGATGACGGAACCATGGGCCAGGAATGAGACCAGGAACGCACCAGGCCGCCGCGGCTCCGGGGTACGGTCCGCAAAAAGTGAAATCGGCCGGGATGACCTCATATCCTGATCGGCTTCCTCTCTCCGTATGGCTCCTTCTACTTTACATGGGTATCGATAAGTTGGGGACATAGATCGAGTGCCATTTCGGATGCCCTTAGTACTGTCCGACCCCTCCCCTTCCAACAGGAGAAGCAAACGTGAGCGTGTCGAGAGCTGCCCGGATGAATGCCAAAAGGACCTCGAACTCTGCATTGTTTGATGACATGAAATCGGCGCCGCACCATGCCGTCGCAGCGAGCTCTGAGTGGTGTCGTCACGCGCTTAAGAGCCGATGGAATAAGGGGTAGCCCAAGCGGTACCTTGGAGTAAAAACAGGCTCTTTTTTCTTGGCAAAGGCACTATTGGATAGTGCTATACTTCAACTCCGTTAATCCTCATTTGGGCCAAACCAAGTGGATCACTAACTCGGCGCGCAGCCGTTCGCCGTACTTCATTGCTGCGATCAGCAAAGTTGCGGGAATTGCTAAAAGCCGCACATCTGGTGCAGACAGGATTCTGAATGAACCGAAGACTGCTAATCATCCTCCTCATCGCGTTCGTCATCGCAGCTTTCAGCACGTTTATCGTTGTGCGCCTTGTCGGAACGCGGCTGGCGGCTTCAAAAGTGCAAGCTTCTACGCGCCTCGTAGCTGCCGCCAAAGACATTCCCGTCGGAACTGTACTGGCACCCGCCGATCTGACGAGCATCTCGATTGTCGGAACGGCTCCTCAAGGCGCAATCACTGACCCCAAGAACGCGATTGGACGCGGCGTCATTTCTCCCATCTATACGGGAGAACCACTGCTCGATAGCCGGCTAGCAGCGCCGGGCTCAGGCGGTGGTCTGGCGGCGATAATTCCAGAGGGCATGCGAGCCTGCGCGGTGAAGGTGGATGACGTTGTTGGCGTCGCCGGCTTCGTCACGCCCGGCATGCGGGTCGACGTGCTGATCTCGGGTGTCCCCCCCGACTCCAAGGACAACCAGAATACCCAATCGCATACGATCCTTCAGAACATCGAAGTCTTGTCGGCCGGAACGGATATTCAGAAGGACGCCGAAGGCAAGCCAAAGCAGGTGCAGGTGGTCAACTTGCTGGTGACACCCCAGCAGGCGCAAGATCTATCGCTCGCTGCAAGTCAAATGCGCATTCAGCTTGTCCTGAGAAATCCGCTCGACACCAAAGTTGCGCAGGTTCCGCAGACCGAAATGAGCGCCCTATTCAACGGACCGAAGCCGCCCGTCACCCCGACCAAGGGTCACGGCACCCGGACGAAGAAGGCGGCAGCACCAACGCCCTTCACGATCCAAGTTATTAATGGTTCCAAAACGACCGAACAGAAATTTGCTACTCCCGAGGGACAACAAAAGTGAAATCGAGAGCCGCAACAATTGTTGCCAATTTGAGTGCAGTCGTCGTGGTCTTGTGTTCTGGCGTGTCGCTGCGAGCGCAAGCTGCAGCGGAAGCAGTTCAAGCAGGAGCAGCAGTAACTCAAGAGACCCCTGCCAAGCCTCCCGTACCGGGGCAGCCGCCGGTTAAGCCCGAGGAGGCTCCAGCCCCCCCTCCCGTCCTGCAACCCGTGGGACCAACCACACAGGATGCCTCAAACGACCTTACGGTCGCGGTAGGAAAATCGGTCGTGCTTGATTTGGCGCGACCGGTGACGCGAGTCGTGGTCGGCTTCGGGGATTTCGCCGAAGCCATGGCTGTCAGCCCGACGCAGGTACTGGTCAATGGAAGAGCACCCGGTGAGACCACGCTCATCCTCTGGGATGTCAGCGGCGGCCGCCAGTTTTTCAACGTCACGGTGCGGGCAAGCAACTTTGCTAAGAACGATCAGCTCGACGCACTGCGCCGTGAATTGAGAACGGAGCTTCCGGGTCAGGATGTCCGCGTCAGCGAGGAAAACGGCAACATCTTTTTGCGCGGCACAGTGCGGGACCTGACCAATTCGGAACGCGCTGTCACCATCGCGGCGACAGCCGGCAAAGTGGTTAATCTGCTCGACGTAAACGTACCGGCCCAGGAACCGCAGATTCTTCTGAAGGTGCGGTACATGAGCGTAGACCGCAACAAGAGCCGCAGCCTGGGACTGAACATCTTCAGCACCGGTGCCGGTAACACGATCGGAACCGTCACCACGGGGCAGTTCTCCCCACCCAGCATTTCTCTGTCAGGGTCGCAAACTGCCAACGGCACCACGCTGTCACAACCGTCTACGAATCTCTCGAATGAGCTGAATCTTTTCGCGTTCTATCCTGGCATCAATCTCGGCGCCACGATTCAAGCGATGGAGCAGCGGGGCGCGGCGGAAACACTTGCAGAACCAAATTTGCTGGCATTGAATGGAAAGCCGGCGAGTTTCCTTGCCGGCGGCGAGTATCCGTATCCCGTCGTTCAGGGCGTGTCAGGCGGAACCGGCGCGGCGGTAACGATCCAGTTCAAGGACTATGGCGTTCGCCTGAACTTTATCCCAACAATTACGCCGCGCGGCACCATTCGCCTTCAAGTTGCTCCTGAGGTGAGTGCCCTCGATTTCGCGGACGCTGTCAACCTTTCAGGGTTCACGGTTCCAGCGATTACCATTCGCAGAGTCAGGACGGAAGTGGAGTTGCAGGACGGCCAGAGCTTTGCGATCGGCGGTCTTCTCAACAATACCGAAACCGAAACATTCCAGAAGATTCCGTTCCTGGGAGACATTCCGATTCTCGGCAAGCTCTTCCAATCGATGCAGCGGAATAAGACAAACACTGAACTGATCGTGCTCGTTACGCCCGAAATCGTGCAGCCGATACAATCTGGCGCTCCACTTCCTGAGCTGAAGTGGCCCCAGCCGTACCTGCCGCCGAACTCGGCCATTCCGATGCACAATCCTGATTCAACAACAGGCCAGGTGCCTCCGCCTCCTACCACCATTCCGGTTGAAAGGCTCATCGAAAGCCAAAAGCCGGAAGCTCCGCTCACCATTGAGCAGGGTGGATACGGTACATCCGGCGGTGGCGGCGGTGGTGGTGGTGGCGGCGCAAGCGGCCCACAGTAGATTGGGTTGGGTGGTTCTTCATCGAGCCCCGGCGAGTGACCCTCGTCGGGGTTCTTCATTTAGGATTTGTGCGCATCAGGCTTGGTTTGAAACGCCTTTGCCGCCCTCATGCGATCGGCACGAGCTAGTATTTTGGAAGCCCACCAGAACAGGATCTTTCGATGAACGAAGCATCTTCAGGCCCCGCAAAGGGCGTCAAGTCTCCGGATGCTACTCGAGTGCGAGCGGTTAACCAGACCCGCCAGACAAGTCTTGGAGATTACATTGAAGTAGCCGATCGTGGTCCAACGCGTGCCAAGGGCCTGCTAGGACGCAAGCAACTCGATCCGGGGGGCGGCATGTGGATTGTGCCGTGCGAGTCGGTACACACCTTCTTTATGCAGTTTCCAATCGACCTCGTCTATCTGGACAAGGGAAACCGGGTCAGGAAGGTGCGGCACGCTGTCCGACCATGGCGCACCTCGGTGTGCCTTTCAGCTCACTCGATCATCGAGCTGCCCGCCGGGACCATTCTGCGGACGAAAACTGAGAAAGGAGATTTGGTGGAGTTCATCCCCTCCGGGGCATGAGGGGGAGCATGCAATCCGGGCACGGCGGACCGCCCAAACAGGCTGCATTCCAGCCCGGCAACCGTATCGAAACAAGCTACTTCATGATGCCAAACAGAAGCCATATCACCGAAAGGTTTACACTTTCGTGTCATGTGTACCCGTGGGAAGCATTGTGGAATTCTTGTGTATACATGAGTATACAGTCCGACCTACCCGGAGGCGGTAAACACTTGATTCTTACCACTAAATGGGGATAGCGAAATTGGCAGCACACTTGCTATAAACTTACTAACCCGGCCTGTGGCTGGCAAAAATCAAGCTTAGGAGAAACGAAAAAATGAACGATCTGATGCTCAAGATGTATATCACTTGCAAGTCCCTGATGGAGCGCGAGGAAGGCCAGGACCTGGTCGAGTATGCCCTCGTTGTTGCTCTGATCGCCTTTGGTGCCATCGCTGGTATGCAGGCTCTGGCCAGCGGCATCAACACCGCGTTCAAGGACGTCAGCTCGATGCTCATCAGCAACCTCTAATCTCTCGCTTCCCGATTTACCGGGACGGGTTTAGAAGGCGGCGGTTGAGATCCAAATCGGTGGGACCGGTCAACGTAGCTCGCATTGGTGGAAACTCACCCCTTTTATACGAGCGCACGTTCTGACTCTATACGTTCTCAACGATATGGCAAATATATAGATTGCGCTTCTGATCCAAATCGGAAGTGCACGAGCTTCCCTGAGACGCGCGGATGCCGCCTCGGCGCGTTAAAGGAAGCGTTGGTCCACCCTGCTGGTTTTACCTCGGTCCCTGTCAGGGGACAGTGAAGCGCAGGTCATCTTCTTGGTTTCTCTCGAGGGGGAGCGATCTTGAGGACACACAAACCAGTGTCCAGATCACTCCCTCAAGCTTTCTTCCCCTCGACGAGCGCCCTCCTCCAAATCAACTTCACATTTCTGTTTACCTTCCTTCCCTTGTGGATCGCGGCCCTCAACGGTTTCTTTGGGATCTCAAGCCTTCCCTTCGTTGAAGTTCCCAGCCCATTCAGCGTCCTTCGGAACTCCGCCCCTCTCGGCAACCTTTTGTTATCCTGAGGTCCACTAACAACGGAGAAAACACCGCGAATGAGCGCTTCGCGCAAGAGCAGCGCGTTTTGGATGCTTTTCAGTTGCGCGATCTCTGTTGCCTTTGCCATTGCACTCGATAGCGGCAAGCAGGGTGTTGCAATGGGATTTCCGGGCATCTACTTCGGAACACAATGCCTGATGCGGCATTGCGATCCCTATGATGTGAACCAGCTGAACGCGTTCTATACAGCAGCGATGCCAGCCTCCTGGCAGGACTCGCCGCAGCGCAGGCAGTCCATTACTCTCTATGTCAATCTGCCTCAAACATCCCTGGTCGTCGCCCCGTTTTCCTTGCTGCCCCTGAAACTTGCCATGGGGCTATGGGCGGCAATGACAGTCATCCTATTCTCACTTGCAACATTCCTCATCTGGGACATCGCGCAAAACGCGGCGCCCGGGATCGCAGTCGTTCTTGCATGCATCTTTCTCGCAAACGCAGAAACTGTATTCGCGGGCGGAAATACTGCCGGAATCGTGGTAAGCCTATGCGTGATTGCCGCCTGGTGCGTTCTAAAGGATCGATTCGTGTTGGTGGGCATGTTGTGCCTGGGGCTGAGTCTGGCGATGAAGCCGCATGATAGTGGCCTTGTCTGGCTCTATTTCTTGTTGGGAGACCGAACCTGGCGCAGGCGCGCCTTGCAGGCCGCTGCAATCGCTTTCGCAGCATTGTCGATCGCCGTTCTTTGGGTTTCATTGGCAGCACCTCATTGGCTGCATGAATATCGCTCGAATCTCGCGCTCATCTCGGTTCATGGAGGGATCAACGATCCCGGACCTGCTTCCGTCGGCATGCGAATACCAGGCATGGTCATCGACCTGCAGACGGTATTCAGCGTAATTCGCGATGATCCCGGGTTCTACAACACGGCAACCTACATCGTTTGCGGGGCTCTGGGGCTCATTTTGGTTCTGATCACACTGCGACACCGTTCCCGCGATCACGCTTGGTTCGCGCTTGCCTCAGCCTCCGCGCTCACCATGCTCGCGGCATATCACCGCCCTTACGACGCAAAGCTGCTTCTGCTCACAATCCCACCCTGTGCCATCCTCTGGGCCGAGGGCGGAAAAACGGCGTGGGGGGCTTTGCTCCTGACCCTTGCGGGCGCAGTGATCACCGGCGACCTGCCCCTCGCGATTCTCGTCATGTTTACCCAGAATTTGGACCTGTCGCACACAGGAGCCGGCACGAAGGTATTGAATCTGATTCTCGCAAGGCCTGTTCCTCTTGTCTTGCTTGCGATTGCCGTTTTCTATTTGTGGATATATGTGCGCCGCTCCCGGAGCTCATTGAAACCCGTGGAATGCCCCGTCGAAAGCTGAGCGCAGAGATGTCTTGCGGCGCATCCGGGCGCCGTGCAGTCGAGCGGCAAATACAGAGCCTGGTCGCACCACTGGGACCAGAACCAAGTCGGATCTCCGCGGAGGATCAAATTTTAGACGTTCCTACCATCACTCTCAGCGAGGCCGGGCAAAGCCTTATGGCAATTCCCGCGTTTGCGCCAGCGTTCTTTTGCCCCGGATATCTCGCCGGCTGGTTCACGAATCTGCATGGATTTCGGGACCGGTCATTCGTCGAACGAATCTTTTGGAGTCTTCCGCTGTCACTTGCAATCGCGACGATTGCTTCGGTTCTGCTTGGAAAGTTTGTTTCGCTGAATGCCGTGGCGCTTCTGCTTGGCGCTTGTGCAGCGTGTTGCATTGCCGTGGTCACGGGCGAATGGACGAGAATCTGGCGCCAAGGCAAACGGCCCTGGATCGGATGGCATCCCCTGGGGGGCAAGGCGATGACATTTGCGGTTCTCTGGATCGCTGCCGCCATACTTTCACTCGTTGACCTCCAGAAGGGTCAGAACCTTTTCATGAACGTCGCCATGCTCGATGTGAGCTACCGGGTGAACTGGACCAATGCAATTCTTCGCACTGGCATACCGCCTGCAAATCCTCTGTATTGGTTCCATCAGCCCGCCGCGATGCATAACTACTACTTCTGGTATGTCGTATGCGCCGCAGTTGTGCGAATGACCCACTTAACCACTCGGGCTGTGCTGATTGGCGGCAGTGTGTGGGCTGGATTCAATCTTGTCGCGCTTCTCGGTCTCTACCTGAAGTACTTCCTCGAAATCGGTGATTCGCTGCGAAAGCAATTCCTTCGCGCGGTGGTGCTGCTGTCAGTTACCGGCATCGATTTGTGCTACATCGCGTGGGCGCTCTTTCGCCTGCATCAAGCGCCGCCTCCCGACCTCGAAGCATGGTCCAAGGACGGAATCGTCAGCTGGCTGCATACGTTGCTCTGGGCGCCGCACCATTTGGCGGCGGCAATCTGCTGCATGTTTGCGTTTCTACTGGCGTGGATGGCCGGCAGGAGAAGCCGCCCGAAGCGATCTACTGATGTGTTCAGCATCGTCTTTGTCGCCGCTTCGCTCGCCAGCGCTTTCGGATTGTCGATCTATGTCACCTTCGCGTTCTTCCTCGTGATGATCGCGTGGGGTGCGTGGCAATTGTTTTTCATTCGAGCTCCGAAGGCGCCTCTGATCCTGGCCTGCGGTGGAGTGGGTGCAGGGATTCTACTGCTCGGCTACCTATGGGAACTAACGCATACCGCTTCGGGCATACACGGATCAAGTCCGTTCGGGTTTGCCGTTCGCGAGATGATTCCTCCTGACGGCCTGCTCACCACCAGCCTGTTTCAACAGCTTGCGAGATCCAATCCAAAGCTGGCGCGCAGCCTCGCGGCTGCTGTTTTACTGGTGCCTGGGTACGCGATCGAGTTGGGCTTCTTCTCTCTCGTTCTCCTCATCTATCTCGTGCCGTCGTGGCGAGGCAAAGCGCGGCTTACTGACGCGCATCGCTCTCTTCTGTTCATCGTTGTTGCAACCATCGCGCTGATGTCCGTGCTTCGCTCCGACGTGCTCAAGGTGAATGACTTCGGCTGGAGGGCTGCCCTTCTGGTCCAGTTCCCTCTCCTGCTTCTCGGCTGCGAACTGCTCGGCACCTGGCCATTGAATGGCCGGCATTCCGCCCCGGAAACACCCGGGACAAGCAAAGGGATCACACCGCACTGGATGCGCGCGATTGCCTCACTGGCCCTTGTGATCGGTGCTTTCGGAACGGTATGCCAGGCGCTCAGCTTGCGCTTTGCAGAGCCCCTGGCCGAGAGGCTGGTCAATCCGAAGAGGGAACCGGTGGTCGCAGGAATTTCTCATAATTTCTATGTCTCGACAATTGGGTTTGGGAAGCTGAACCGGATTATTCCAGAAAACGCCATCGTGCAGCCCGATCCGATCCGCACTTATCCATACCAGGCGGCAGCCGATCAACTGGCCATCAACCGGCAGCTTGCGATCATCACGGATCAGCCCTGGTGCGGGGCGGAACTTGGCGGAGATCCGAGCGGCTGTGCCCTGATGGCGCCGGCGATTGACGCACTCTTCAAAGGCGCTTCGGCCGAGCAGGCCCGTGCCACCTGCCGCCAATTCGAGATTCAATACCTGGTCGCACGCGTCAACGACCCGGCCTGGAACGACCGGTCGGGATGGGTGTGGAAACTCGGTCCCGTTGTTGACGATCCGGAATTCCGGGTACTGGAGTGCGGACGGTAGATGCGTGGAGGATAGAAACTCGAACAGCCAGATGTACAATCGACGGAAATCCATCGAGAGCCACCTTTTCAGCGTAGTCGGAGTGCCTACCACAAATTTGAATCCTCGCGAACAATGACTCAAAAGCTCATCACCATCTTGACGCCTTGCTACAACGAAGCACTCAACGTGCGTGAGGTGCACAAGAGGGTATTGGCCCTGGCCGCAACGCTCCCGCAGTATCGATTCGATCATCTCTTCATCGACAATGCCTCGACCGATGCCACCGTCGAAATCCTGCGCGAGATGGCTCGCGAGGATCCGACAGTGAAGGTCATCGTGAATGCCCGGAACGTTGGAGCGGACCGCTCCGGAATGCACGGTTTTCTGCAGGCGCAGGGGGATGCTGTTTGTGGGCTGGCTGCCGATCTGCAGGATCCTCCCGAGTTGTTCGCCGATATGATCCGTGAGTGGGAGAAGGGGTTCCCGATCGTCGCCGGCATTAAGGACAGCAGTGACGAAAGCGGGCTGATGTACCGCATCCGCACAGCCTACTACCGGCTGGTGGCGCGCCTCACCAATGTCAAGGTCCTCGAACACTTCACCGGGTTTGGACTCTACGATCGATTAGTGATTGAAGAGATTCGCACTCACTTCCGCGATCCCTATCCCTATTTTCGCGGCATGATCGCGGAAATCGGCTTGCCGATTGCCAAGATCTATTACAACCAGCGGCGACGCGAGCGCGGAATCACCAAAAACAATTTCTATTCCCTGTATGATCTTGCGATGCTCGGCATCACCAATCTTTCCAAGGTCCCCCTGCGCCTGGTCATCTTCGGCGGGTTCATCTCGGCGATCATCAGCTTTGCGGCTGGCATGTTCTACCTGATTTACAAGCTTGTGTTCTGGTCGCGCTTTACGGTTGGCGTGGCCCCGGTAGCACTGGGGCTCTTCTTTCTCGGGTCGGTTCAGCTGATCGCGCTGGGCATTATCGGCGAATACGTTGGCTCGATCCACACCACGGTGCTGAATCGGCCGCTGGTCACCGAAAAGGAACGCATCAATTTCTAAGCCCGGGTTTTGACCGCGGACATGGTGATAATATCGTGCAGGTTTTTGTGGATCTTGAATTCGCCGAACGCCTTCCCGCTTGAGAATTTGCAAATGCGGTAGAACAGTGAATCCGAATTGCCGCGCGATAAACGCCAGAACACCGTTCTGATTTTGAGGAGGTGCCCGATGAATCGCGAGTCCACGATTCGGAATCCGGCGATCGACAATGCGCGGGCGAGGGTACGGCGATCGTAGTAGAAGAGATGGGACGGCGGAATGATGGCGTAAAAGTTTTTGCCAGTAAGCTTGGCATAGAGGCAGGAGATATTGTGGACCTTGATCACGATCAGTCCGCCGGGCTTCAGCATTTTGCGGCATTTCTCGAGCGCCGGCATGGGATCGCGAAAGTGGTCAAAAACGTCCTGCAGAGTAATTACGTCGAAATAATCTTCGCGCAGAGGGTAGTCATCGAAGGAACCGGAGACGATCCGGTCGCCGTAGCGCTCGCGTGCAGCCGCGGCATCCGATGGGACAATTTCGTTGCCGTGGCACTCCCATCCAGTCATGGCATCGAGAAACCAGCCGCGAGAGCACCCCAAATCGAGGATTCTGCCCGGGTGGGGAAATCGCGCTTTAATGAGATCGGCGAGTTTGAAGTAGTAGTAGTTCAGGCAGTCCGCGTTGGTATCGTCGTAAGCCTCGTCTCCGCTGCTGGAATAGTGGGCTCCCAATTCTTCAAGTGTTACGCGGTTCTGGACAAAGACCAACGTGCAGGCGGTGCAACGAGCAATCGTGTAGCCGTTCACCTCCCACAATGGCTTCAGAATGGTTCCGCTGCAAATCGGGCAAGACGCATACGTCTCGGTCGATCGAATTGTATCCAAATGCGGCCCTCCGCGTGCGGATTCAACACAGATGCAAGAAGTTAGCGGCAGGCGTTTAATAAGTCAATTTCGAGGATGCCGACGGCAATTGTATAACGGGAATCGACGGGTATGGTCGCGGTTTTGGTCGATCCGCGTTACTGTTCTCATCACCTACAACTATTCGGGGAAGCTCGCTCCTTGCAAAAGGGCATTAGGATCAAAGTTGATGTGCCTTCTTCAAAAGAACGAACAGAGCGACGTAACCAGGAGGGTGATGCATCAACTGCCTCCGCAGCAGTTCGGCAGATACCTGGTCGTCGGGGTATGCAATACGATCTTCGGCTACGCCGCCTATGCCGGACTAACCGCTCTGCTCACACCGCGGGTTCCCTTTGCTTATGTGCTCGCATGCCTGCTTTCGGGGCTGGCTGGCATCACGTTCGCGTTTTTAGCCTATAAATGGTTCGTTTTCAAAACGCAGGGCCATTATCTGAGGGAATGGGCGCGATGCATTCTCGTCTATGGCGGAACGGTGCTGCTGGGCGCGGCAGTGCTGCCCCTGATCGTGTTCCTGGTTCGTTATCTTACGCCTGCGGATAAATCGGCTGCTTATATCGCGGGCGCGATCCAGATGGGAGCAGCCGCTGTGGCGGGTTTTCTTGGGCACAAGAATTTCTCGTTTGCTTCAGTTGAGGGCGACGCCAAGAAGTACTAGCAGGCGTCCGTGTGATTCGATATGGTTGAGTGGATTTTAACCGGGTTTCTTCTGTTCAGGCTTTGGACGCCGCGTGTCGGCGTATGGAACGCCGTGCGCGGATGCGCGTGGGTCATCGTGCGGAAGGCATTGCCCGACCAAAAAACCTTGGCGAAAAATGTGATGCCGCGCCCAAGGACATTGGAACTGAAAATTCCTGGTCATGCCCATCCGTTTTATGCGCGGTGGCCCGCATCTGACCTGCACATTGTTTACACCATCCTGACGCGCAAGGAATATGCGCCGATCGCGACTTACCTCGATAAAGCAGGCGAAATCGTCTTTCTCGACCTGGGAGCCAACATCGGAGCTGCGTCAAGGTACTTCCTCGAGACCTTCCCGCGATCGCGAGTCATCGCCGTGGAACCAGATGCCGGTAATATCGCGATGTGCCACATGAATCTCGATCCGTATGGCGACAGAGTTCGCGTGCTTCAAGCCGCTGCATGGAACCGGAATACGCGCCTGATCTTCGAAGAGGGTTCAAATGAAACCGGCGTGGAGGCAGGCGTTCAAGTCCGAGAGCCATTGCCCGGCGACGACCCGGGCACCTCAGTGGAGGCAATCGACATCCCCACGTTGCTCTCCCAAGCGCGTATCTCGACGGACACCCAAGTGGCTTTGAAAATTGACATTGAAGGCAGCGAACAGGAAATTTTTGGCGCTTCGAGTCTTGACTGGCTCGATCAGGTCACCTGTATTGCCATTGAGCTTCACGACTATTCCCGAAAGAATTGCAGCCGGAACTTCTACTCCGCGATCGAAGGCCATGTGACTGAGCCGCCAAGCAAAATCGGCGACACCGTCTTTGCGCATACAAAAGCACGCCTCCAAGTTGTCACTTCGGGATAACCCTTTCCGGCGGGACGGCATACATGACGGTCTGGAAACCGTCACCCTCGTACGCTCGCAGGAAGAACTTGTATTCAGGCACCATGTCGCGCACGAGCAGCGGAATGCGCCAGATGTCGTTCTGCGTGTGATAGACGCAGATGGCCAGGATCGGGTGATCGCGCTGAATTACACGGGACGCTCCTAGTAGCGCCTCGTATTCGGCGCCTTCAATGTCCATCTTGATCATGGATACTAGTGTTTCACGGAACATTTCGTCCAAGGGAATACACTCGACCTCAACCCCGCCCGCCTCGCAGATCTTCGAATCGACTGTGCCCGTGGTCTCAAATCGAACCGTCTTCCTGTCTGCCCCCACTGCGCATGCATGCACCTGCGCCTTATCGCGAACAGTGGATCCCATGCGGAGCAATTCCCGGTTCAGTTTCTCAAGTGACAAGGGGTCCGCTTCGATCGCATGTACGGTCCGGAATCGTGAGCCGACGCGGTCTACGAGTTGGCGAACGGTGTCCCCGTCGAATGCCCCACAATCGACCAACACTTCTTTCTCGCTCAAAGAGAATATATCTGTCGGAAAATAAGAATTCTCTGCAGGGCGTCCAGGCAGAACCGACCCGTCGCCACTGGCGTACCAGCCGACAAGCGCGCGATAGGTATTCTGCGATGGCTCATCTGACCAGAGGCCCTCCGCAGCGAGCACATTGTCTGCGTCTTCATACACATGATGTGGAAGATCGTTCAACAGAAAAGGAAGGAAAGTATCGGCGAATCGCCAGTAGACGGGCGAATAACAGGAAATCGATTTGCAGCCCAATTCCGTGAGTTGGGCATGGGTTTCGACGAACCAATGCGCCGCGTTCCAGATCGTCACGACAAACAGAGCATTCGCTCCGAATTTGCCGGCCGCATCACGCGGAGATAGCAATGGACAGCCGTCGAGTGTTGTGCCCCAGAGCTTCGGATTGTTGTCGGAAATACATAGGGGCTCGACACCAATGCAGCGCAATTCTGCGAGTGCGCGGCGCCCTAGACTCCCGGCGCCGAATAGAACAACGCGGCCTCTTGATTTCTCCAGAAGTTGATCAAGGGCAGTCTGTTCCCGCTCGATCACCGAAGAGATCGATTCCTGCAGGATTTCTTTCAGGGATCGTGTCATTACCCACTTCCTTCAGGTTAAGCAGGGATCATTATTCTTCCAGCGGTTTCACCATCATGTTGGCCAGGAACTCCTCACGCGGGAGGAACGGGTACATGTCCTCGAGCGGCTTGGAGACCATTGAGCCATCCGATTTCTGATAAGACTGGAGCCGCGGCGCACGCATCTCATCGGGAATCACTCGGACATCGACGACAACTGGCCCATCCATAGCCAACACGCGACGCACTTCTTCGCACAAATTTGTTTGATCTGGAATGACAACAACCGGAATGTTGTACGCGGCCGCCACTTTACTCAAGTCGGGCACCGTGAGGCCGGTCCTGCTATCGCACCCGATGCTCGCGCGGCCGAAGTAACCGGTTTGCGACGCGCGGATGGAAGCATATCCGTCATTATTGAGAACAAAAAACTTGACGGGGAGATGGAGGCGCGCAGCCGTCTCCAGTTCCTGAATATTGAATTGGAATCCGCCATCGCCATCCACCAGGATCGTTCTGCGGCGCTCGTTGCCAAGACATACCGCCAGCGACATGGGCAAACCAAAACCCATGGCGCCCAGACCCGCCGTGTGATAAATGCGCTGGCCGGTGCGCGTTGGGCATGCAAGGAGAAAAATCTCGATTCCGCTGCCGGAGCTCCCGGAGACAAGCAAATCGTCGGGATTCGACTCCGTTCCGATTACCTCTGCCAAATGAAAGATGCTGACGCGCCCCTCGGGCTTGCGGTGTTCGTCGGTCACCACGGGATAGCGTGTCTTCCAATCGGCACACCGAGCGTTCCAGGCGGAATGGTCGCGCAAGCGGATGGCTTGCTTGCGACACAGCAACGCGTCGATGAAGTCCCCGGCATCGGCGCAGATGGGCTGATGCAGATAAGGATGAAGCTTTTGCAACTCTGCCGGGTCGATGTCGACCGCGACACGGTGAGCTTCGCGCGCGAGATTCTGTGGCGCATATCCAGTAATGGCGAAATCAAGACGCACGCCGATAGCCAGCAGGAAGTCGCAATTCTGCAGGGCGAAGTTCGCTCCGCGGGCCGCAACCGAACCAGGGCGCCCAACGTAGGTCGGATCGTCGCTGGGAACAAGGTCAGCCGCGCACCACGTGGCGACCGTGGGAACGCCGAGGAAGTTGCGCAACTGCTCGAATTCGCGCTCGGCGCGTGCCAGCCGGATGCCGTTTCCGGCGAACAGCAGCGGACGCTCAGCCTGGTTCAGCTTTTCGATCAGGCGGCCAACGTCCTCCTCAAGATTTGGCGCCGCGGCTTGGGCTTCGAACTCGGCCGCGTCGAAGGCTCGCAGAGCTGCGGGGTTGTCGATAGGTGCGGCCTGCACGTCCAGCGGAATGTCGATCCACACCGGCCCGGGGCGGCCATGCAGCGCCAGGTAGACGGCTTTCTCGAGGTGGTAGCGAATCTCTGTCGGCTCGAGCACCGTCACGGCGTACTTGGTAATGGGGCGAACGATCGAGACAATGTCCACTTCCTGCACGCCCAGCTGTCGCATACCCAGGGGGCGGCCCGTGCTGTCGAACATGCGATCGGGACGCTTCACCTGTCCCGAAACGAAGAGCGTGGGCGTGGAATCGAGCCATGCGCCGGCAACGCCGGTGACGGCATTCGTCCCCCCCGGGCCGGTGGTGACCATGCAGACGCCGAGGTGATTCGTTGCTTTGGCATAGCCTTCGGCGCAGATCGCGCTTGCTTGCTCATGCGAATTGCAGACAGGAGTCAAACGGCTCTCGCCGGCAAGCGACTGGTTCAGGTGCATGGCTCCGCCGCCTGTCACCAGAAACACATGCTTCACGCCCTGATCGGCAATGAAGCGCACTACGTAATCGGACAGTTTCATGGTCAATCGCGCCTGCCCGCTGCAGCCTCGGCGCGAGGCTTGAGAAACAATTCTTTTGGGTCGATCCCTCGAGCTGCGAGAATTGCGTCGACCCATTCGCGCACGGCCCCGTTTCCACCCCCATGCGCGGCCACGAACCCGGCACGCTCGATAACGGCCGGAACGGCATTCGCAGGCGCTGCGGAAAAGCCGGCAATCTCCATCGCGGGCAGATCGTTCACATCATCCCCCATGAACGAGAGTTCTCCGAGAGTGATACCCGTCGCGCCGGAAAATTCCAGTAGCGCGGAAGCCTTGTCGCGGCAGCCTCTGAAGACGTGCCGGATATGCATCTTGCCTGCGAAACGGTCGACAAGCGGGCTGTCTTCGCCGGAAACGAGAGCGAATTGGATTCCCGCCCGTTGCGCCAGAGAAATGCCCATGATGTCGGCGAAGCAGAAGCGCTTCCATTCTTCGCCGCTCGAACCCCACCAGACACCCCCGTCTGTGAGCACTCCATCGACATCGAGAGCGATGCCGCGGATGCGGGCAAGATTGCTGTTGGAAGCTGCTGATCCCATTGTCTCGAACTACACCGCCGCGCCGACACGACGCAGTTTCTTGATTATCGGCAGTTCGCGCTCGTAGACGCGTTTGACCCCGTCGCCCTTTGCCTGCTCCCAGAGACGGATATCGCGCACCAGCCGCGTGATGCCATTCGGCTCGAGCGAAGCAGCCTGGTCCGATCCCCAGCTGGCGCGATCGAGGGTGATGTGGCGCTCGACGCTGCAAGCCCCCAAAGCAGCCGCGCACACACTGGTTGGAATACCGGTTTCATGGCCCGAGTAGCCAATTGGCACTCCATAACGCTGCGCCATGATCGGAATCGCGCGAAGATTCAGCTCATCGTAGTTGGCGGGATATGTGCTCGTGGCATGCATCAGGATGAGATCGTTCTTGCCCAGCACATCGACGGCATGATCGATCTCTTCATACGTGCTCATGCCGGTGGAAAGAATGACTGGCTTGCCGGTCTTGCGAATATGACGCAGCAGGTTGTCATCGGTCAGCGAGGCCGAAGCGATCTTGTAGATCGGAACTTTAAACCGTTCGAGAAAATCGACCGAACCCTCGTCCCAGGGCGACGCAAACCAGGTCATCTTGACCGACTTGCAGAAAGCGTTGATCTCCTCATATTCCTCCTGTTCAAACTCCAGGCCGTATTTCAGATCGCCGTTCGTCGGCCCGAAGGGATTCTCGCGGGGTTTGGACAGTTCCTCAGCGGTGTATACCACGTCGACGGTGCGCTTCTGGAATTTGACAGCGTCGCAACCAGCTGCAACCGCGACGCTGATGAGCCGTTTGGCGATATCGATGTTCCCGCTGTGGTTGATGCCGATCTCCGCGATGATGTAACAAGGCTGGTCATCGCCGATCAGCTGGTTGCCGACCCTGACGGTACTCATTGAAGCAAACCTCCTGCGGCCGACTCCCCCGGATCACCGGCCTATTGCCGTTCCTTCCTGGTAATTAGCCGCGGTTATGATAGCAGCCATATGGCCGCCTAAATGACTGGAATCGCGAAGGCTTAGGTAACTAAAGAGTTGCTGAAAACCGTCACGGCATCCCTCAAGCCCGGTGGAAATCCGAGGGCGTTTTGGTTCGATCGGGAATCTCATTGATGCCGTAGCAAACAAGCCTGTTTCTGATGCGGCCGAGACTACGGTTTATGCTGGTTCCGTGAAACCCCTGCCAACCGAGGACCTTGAGCACATCCTGCGCCACACAGGCACACTTTGGGAAGCGGCTCGGGGTAAGCGTCTTTTTATCTCCGGCGGGACGGGGTTCTTTGGCGCATGGCTGCTCGAAAGCCTTGCCTTCTGCAATCACAGGCTACGGCTCGACCTTTCCGCAACAGTCTTAAGCCGGAACCCAGAGGCCTTCCTGCGCCGGATGCCGCACCTTGCGGGCGATAGCGCCGTGCGGCTCTTGAAAGGGGATGTGCGCGACTTCACTTCGCCTGACGAGAGATTCGATTACCTGATCCATGCCGCCACTCCCTCCTCAGGCGAGGAGGCAAGTCATCCCGATCTGCCGGCCACGATGATCGCGGGGATGGAACGGATGCTCGGATTGGCCAAGGCGGCCAGGCCTCAGAGATTTCTTTTCACAAGCTCAGGAGCTGTGTGTGGACAACAACCCGAGGACATGAGCCATATTCCCGAAAGCTACACGGGAATCGCAGAAAGACTGAGCGCATACGGCGAGGCCAAGCGAAGATGCGAGGAGATGTGCGCACTCTGCGCGCGCGAATCGAAGACCGAATTTGCAATCGCGCGCTGTTTCGCGTTCGTGGGTCCTCATTTGCCTTTGGACCAGCATTTTGCCATCGGGAATTTCATCGCGGATGCGCTCGCGGGAAGACCGATCCAGATCGCGGGCGACGGCACACCAACGCGGTCCTATCTCTACGCGGCCGACCTCGCGATCTGGCTCTGGACGCTGTTGCTGCAGCCCTGCGGCACCGGCCCTGAGCCGCTGGTCTACAACGTGGGATCCGGAGAAGCGCTGAGCATTCGCGAATTGGCTCACGCCGTGGTAGAGGTACTGAACCCGTCCCTGCCCATTGAGATCGCGCAGAATGCCCATGCCGGCGCACCACGAAATCAGTATGTCCCGGATGTCACCAAGGCGGAACGAGAGCTTGGTTTGCGGGCCAGGATCGAATTGCGGGAAGCGATTCGGCGGACGGCCGATTGGTATCGATCTTCGGGACTGACTTGACGTTCCCCTTTTGTTGCCAACCCCACTTAGCTCATTCGAACGCCGTTCGCGGCCAGTTCGCGCTCGCAGACGCTTAGCTCGATCCAGTCGCAGAGCATATGACCGCAAAGGATGTGGCCTTCCTGAATCCTCGCGGTATCCCGCGAGGCAATGCAAAGCGCCACATCGGCCAGCTTGGCCATCGCTCCGCCGCCTTCGCCGGTAAGTGCAACAGTAAAGGCGCCCAGGTCGTGCGCGGTCTCAATCGCGGCGCACACGTTTCCGCTGTTGCCTGACGTTGATATGCCAACGAGCACGTCGCCCTTGACGCACAGTGCTTCCACCTGCCGCTGGAACACCTTGTCATAGCCATAGTCGTTGCCGATGGCCGTCAGAATCGATGTGTCCGTCGTCAAGGCAATCGATGCGATTCCTCGCCGCTCGCGACGGAAACGACCGATGAGTTCGGCGGCGAGATGTTGCGAGTCGGCAGCGCTTCCACCGTTTCCGCACCAAAGGATTTTGTTCCCGTTGCAGACCGCACGGGTCATCTCGGCGGCAATTCGTTCCAGTAACGGCGCCTGCGATCCGAGCGACTGGATTACCGCAAGGTGATCGGCGATGGCCTTCTGAAAGACCTGGTTCAAATTGCGCGAATCTGACACATCTACTCCTTCGGCGCGCCTGCGCCCACTTCGGTCGAAGCGAATTTGCTTCCAGTCGTGACCTGGGTCAAGGGATGGCTGTTCCGCGATCCGCGCTCCGAATCGGATTTGAGTGCAAAATCCCTGATCACGTCGGCGACGTACGTAAGCATCGGCTCCGTGAGTCCGGGATAGACACCAACCCAGAACACCTGATTCATCACAAAGTCCGAGTTCTCGAGGCTTCCCACCACGCGATGATCGCAATCCTGGTACGCCGGCTGTCGCAGCAGGTTGCCACCGAACAGCAAGCGCGTGTGGATCTTCTTCTCGTCAAGTTCGCGGATCAACTCCTCGCGAGAGAACGGCGCATCTTCGCGGACCCCGATCGGAAAACCGAACCATGCGGGATCAGAGCCTTCCGTCGCCTTGGGGAGTACCAGGAATCTCTGCAACGGCTCAAGCGCAGCCCACAGAAAATTAAAATTCTTCTTGCGCCGTTCAATGAACTCGGGCAGCTTTTCGATTTGCGAAGAGCCCAAGGCAGCCTGCATGTCAGTGGCCTTCAGATTGTAGCCAACATGTGAGTACGTGTACTTGTGGTCGTATCCGCAGGGTAGCTCGCCCAACTGCCAGTCAAAGCGCTTGCCGCACGTGTTTTCCTTGCCCGGATCGCACCAGCAGTCGCGGCCCCAGTCGCGAAAAGATTCAATCAATACTTGCAAATCGGGCCGATCGGTGAGTACCGCTCCGCCCTCGCCCATCGTGATGTGGTGGGCGGGATAGAAGCTCACTGTGGCGATATGACCGAATGTGCCGACCTTCTGACCGCGCCAGGTTGACCCCAGTGCATCGCAGCAGTCCTCGATCAGCCAGAGGTCATGCTTCTTTGCAAAAGCGCTGACTGCGTCGACGTCGAATACGTTGCCCAGCGTGTGCGCGATCATGACAGCCCGCGTTTTCGTACTGCAAGCCGCTTCGAGCTGACTCACGTCGATCTCGTAGTTGGGCAGGGTCACGTCCAAAAAAACGGGGACAAGCCGATTTTGCAGGATTGGATTCAGCGTCGTCGGAAATCCGGCTGCGACCGTGATCACTTCGTCGCCCGGCTTCAGTCGCCGCTCTCCAAGCTTCGGCGACGTGAGAGCGCTGATGGCGATCAGGTTTGCCGAGGAGCCGGAATTGACAAGCGAAGCGCATCGGACGCCTACAAATCGGGCAAGCTTGCGCTCAAATTCTTTGGCAAAACGACCTGTGGTGAACCATGCGTCGAGCACCGAGTCCACCACCGTGCTCAGATCCGCGGCGTCGATGACTTTACCGGAAACAGGTATCGGCGTCTGGCCAGGCACGAACTCCGTCGCAGCGAATGCCTCGGCAAAATACTCGCCGGTCAGCTTGAGGATTTGCTGCCGAAGCCGTACCGTTTCTTCCGTCATCGGGGAACCATAGTTAAGGATACAAAACCAGGAATTGTCAGTGTAGTGTATTAAAGAGCACAACGCCCTATGACAGAAGTGGTATTTTCGGAGAGCTTGAGAGGATTGCTTTGCGCCGCTAAGGAATTGAAATGAAAGCTGTTATCCTGGCGGGGGGACTCGGCACCCGGCTCAGCGAAGAGACGAGCGTGCGGCCCAAGCCGATGGTCGAGATTGGCGGAAGGCCGATCCTCTGGCACATTCTCAAAATCTATTCGCAGCATGGCATCAACGAGTTCATTATCTGCTGCGGTTACAAGGGCTACCTCATCAAGGAATATTTTGCGAACTACTTCCTGCATATGTCCGACGTGACATTTGATATGCAGGAGAACAAGATGCAGGTTCATCAGAGCGTAGCCGAGCCTTGGCAGGTGACCCTGGTGGATACCGGAGATCATGCCGGTACCGGTGGTCGCCTGCTCAGGGTTGCGCAGTACATCGAGGGCGAAGACCCGTTTTGCATGACCTATGGCGATGGTGTCAGCGATCTCGACATCTCGGCCTCAATCGCATTCCACAAAAAGCATGGCAAATTGGTGACGGTGGCAGCGGTACAGCCAACAGCGCGATTCGGAGGCCTGGGCATCGAGGGAACAGCCATCCACGCATTCCAGGAGAAGCCCGAGGGCCAGGGCGGATGGATCAACGGTGGCTTTTTTGTGCTGTCGCCAAAGGTGCTCGCCGAAATTCCCGATGAGGGTTCGATGTTCGAGCGAACGGCGATGGAAACCCTGACAGCAAAGAATCAGGTTCAGGCCTTCTTTCATCGCGGCTTCTGGCAGCCAATGGATACTCTGCGAGACAAGCAGCGCCTCGAAGAGTTGTGGGCCAGCGGGAAGGCACCGTGGAAGACATGGTGAACCCCTGGCAGAACACCCGGATCTTTCTCACCGGGCACACGGGATTCAAGGGCGGCTGGCTCGCTTTGTGGCTCGCAAACCGGGGGGCGGTGATTCGCGGATACTCTCTCGGGCCTCCGACTGAGCCGAATCTCTTCACTGTGGCATCGGTGTCGAGCGTCCTTGAGGATGTTCGCGGCGACATCAGAGAGTACTCAAAACTCGAAGCTGCGATGAGCGCGTTTGCTCCGGAGGTGGTGTTTCACTTAGCGGCCCAGCCACTGGTGCGCCGATCCTACTCAGACCCTCTGGGAACTTATGCGACGAACGTGATGGGAACCGCCCACGTGCTGGAAGCTGTCCGCAAAACGCCGAGCGTACGAGCAGTGGTATGCGTCACGACGGACAAGTGCTACCAGAACCATGAATGGACCTGGCCCTATCGCGAGAGCGACGCGCTCGGCGGTCACGATCCCTACTCCTCCAGCAAGGCCTGCGCAGAGCTGGTTACCGCAGCGTATCGGAGCTCTTTCTTTCCACTGGAACGGCTGGCTGAACACCCCGTCGCCGTCGCGACCGCGCGCGCCGGGAATGTGATTGGAGGGGGCGACTGGGCCGAAGACCGCTTGATTCCGGACCTGATTCGAGGATTTCAGGAGAAGAAGCCGGTGCTGATCCGGCGTCCCGGCGCCACACGCCCCTGGCAGCATGTGCTCGATCCGATCCGTGGCTACATCGTACTTGCGGAAAAGCTGCTCGCACAAAAAGCGGAATACGCCACTGCTTACAATTTTGGCCCCAGCGACGAAGACCCATGGAGCGTGGAGTGCATCGCGAACAAGCTTGTCGGCCTGTGGGGCAATGGCGCTGCATGGAAGGCGGACTCCGCCGGGGATCTTCATGAATCGCATTGTCTGCGCCTGGACGCGAGCAAGGCGCGAGCAGAATTGAATTGGAAGGCTCGGCTGCGCATCGAAAAAGCACTCGAGTGGACGATGAACTGGTATCGCCGTTGGCAGCAAGGCGCTGATATGCACCAGGAAACGCTGGCGCAGATCCGGGAATTCGAGAAGCTTAGCGATTGACTGTGCGCGCGGGAAAGAAACCGTTCCGTTCAGTACTAGCCACAAGGAGTAGAAAAGCTTGGCCGATATCCATCCCGCAGCGCTCCAGCCCGACTCTCTTGCTGCAACCCGGGGCACGCCCATGCACATGCTGCGTCGAGTCTTCTCGTTCCCCGTTGCGATCGCCTCTCTCCTGGTCCTCCTTGGCTCGCTCACAGTGCGCGCTCGTTTTGACGATCCGGACATGTGGTGGCACCTGAAAAGCGGTCAAATCATCTGGACAACGCACCATATCTTCAAGACAGACATTTTTTCGTACACGACAAACCACCAGGCCTTTGTCCCTCAGGAATGGCTGGCCCAGGTTTCTATCTATGGCGCATATCAATGGGCAGGGATGCAGGGACTCATGGTTTGGCTGGTTGCCTTAACCGCGATGCTCCTCGTTGCCGGATATGTTCTGTGTTCGATGTACTCGAAGAACGCAAAGGTCGGGTTCGTAGGCGCGATGATCTTGTGGTTCTTTGCAACGATAGGTTTGTCGATCCGGCCCCAGTTACTGGGTTATTTCATTCTGACCAACGTACTGCTCGCAATCCATCTCGGCCGCACACGCAATTCTCGCTGGTTCTTTTGCCTTCCGATTCTCTTTGGGATATGGATCAATTGCCACGGTTCATTCTTCCTCGGCATCGTTGTAGCTGCAATCATTCTCTCCTGTTCGTTCTTCACCGTTTCGGCTCGCGGACTTGTCTCATCCCGCTGGGATGCCAAGTGCCGACAGAATTTTCTGATCGCGTTTGCCCTCTCGCTGGCAGCTCTTTTCCTCAATCCAGACGGTGTCAAGCAGATCCTCTACCCTCTCAATACCATGTTTCTTCAACCAGTCAACCTCGCCAACGTCGAGGAATGGAAGCCGCTGAGCTTCCTTGATCCGCGCGGCATGGGGGTGGTGGCGGTTGTCCTGTGCGTCATCCTTCTTGTGGTTTTTCGCAAAGCCGAGATCCAGCTAGACGAATTGACGCTGCTGGCGCTTGGGGCATTCCTTGCGATGAGGCATACGCGGTTGTTGTTCGCGTTCGGCATCCTGGCTGCTCCCGTTCTGTCGCGCCAACTGGCGTCATTCTGGGAGGCATATCAAGCGCAGGAAGATCGCATCTGGCCAAACGCAGTGCTCATCGGGCTTGCTTTGCTGGTCACCGTTGTCGCTTTTCCGTCGAAAGTCGCTCTTGAACGACAGATTGAGGAAAACAGCCCGGTGAAAGCGGTCAACTTCATCAAGAGTGCTCATCTGCCCGGACCGATGCTGAACATCTACACCTTCGGCGGTTACCTGATTTGGGCGGCCCCAGAATACCCCGTGTTCATTGACGGACGTGCCGACTTGTACGAGTGGGCCGGAGTCCTTGGCGAATTCGGAAAATGGGCCACGCTGCAAAGCGATCCTAACTCGCTGCTGGAAAAATACAAGATCAACTTCTGTCTCCTTTCGAAGGAGGCGCCGATGGCGAGTGTCTTGCCAAAGCTGAAGGGGTGGCGCCTGGCCTACTCCGACAACAACTCCGTCGTCTTCGTGCGCACCCATCAGTAAACAGCCGCCGCTGATAGACTCGGTAGCGTGCCCGATCAAGCCAAGCCACCCGTCTTTCTTCTCGACGCAATGTCGTTTATCTTCCGCGCCTATCATGCAATGCAGCGCAGCAGGCCTATGTCGACACGTTCAGGGGTCCCAACCGCGGCCACCTACGTCTTCGTAAACATGATCCGCAAGCTGCGCGAGGACTTTTCGCCGCGCTACTTTGCGGCGGTCTTTGATCCCAGCGGAGCGGTCTTTCGGGATGAACGGGCGCGCAGCATGGCCCCGCTACGCAAGTGGAACTCGAAAACGCAAAGCTTCGAAGAAGTCAGTTACGAGGGATATAAGGCCAACCGCCAATCAATGCCCGAAGACCTGCGCCGCCAGGTGCCCTACATTCGGCGCGCGCTCGAGGCCTATCGCATTCCCATCCTCGAGGTTGAAGGATTCGAAGCCGACGACGTGATCGGCACTCTGGCTCGCAAGGCCGCTGAGCAAGGTCATGAAGTCTTCATCGTCTCGAGTGACAAAGACATGATGCAACTGGTCAGTCAGCGCGTGAAAATCCTCAATCCCCAAAAGGATAATCTGATTTTAGATCCGGCGAAGGTTCTCGAAGTTCTTGGAGTTCCGCCAGAGCGAGTCATTGATGTGATGGCACTGCGAGGCGATACGGTCGACAATATCCCTGGCGCTCCGGGAATTGGAGACAAAGGCAGCGTCGATCTGATCGTGCAATTCGGCAACGTCGAGGCAGTGCTCGACCGCGCCGCAGAGGTTAAGCGCAAAAGCTATCGCGAATCGCTCGAACAGAACCGTGGGGCCGTGCTGCTTTCAAAAGAACTGGTAACAATTGACAATCATGTCCCTCTCGAGCTGGACCTGGATGTCATGGAGACGCAGCAGCCGGATGTGGAGAGTTGCCGCACGCTGTTTACCGAACTTGAATTCACATCTCTCCTGCGAGAACTGGAACCTTCTTCGACTGCGCCTGCGGTTCAGGTAATTGAGGAACCGACCGACGCACAGGCCAGTGCCTTCTATACCACTGCCCGCAAGAATGGTTTTGCATTTGCGCTCGATGCCGCCGAGCCCGTTGAAAAGGAATCCGATGAAGAAGTTCCACAGACCGGATCCTTGCTCGACGTGGTTGAGGAGGCGGAACGCAAGACGCGCTGCAACATTGGCGTGTGCGCGGAACCCGATCTGGCGCTGGGGCTCCCATTGACTGAGGAATTGCGCGCCCTTCTCGAAGATGAGGCTGTTCCCAAGCGCGTCCACGATTGGAAGCTGACACTGCATGTGCTGTCTGGCCTCGGCGTGGCGCTCCGCGGTCCAGTCGATGACACGATGCTTCTCTCCTATGCGCTGAATCCCACTCATGCTACGCAGGCCCTGGCCGACGTCACCGTGCGCCACGGGCAATCCCTGGCGGCTTCATTACCGGCCTCGGCCGGCGCTATCGAAAAGCTTGTCCCCGAATTGCGAGAGGAAGTCGATTCATCCGGCGTCATGCGCGCCTACTCTGAAATCGATCTGCCCCTCGCGCCGGTGCTTTACCGCATGGAACATGCCGGCGTGCGGATCGACACGGCAGCACTCGATAAGCTTTCGCAAAGGTTTGCAGTCGAATTGGATCGAGTTGGCGAGCGCATCTTCGAGTTGGCTGGAAAGCGCTTCAACATCAATTCACCCAGACAACTTGGGGATATTCTCTTCAATCATTTGGGACTGCCGACGCCCAATGTGCGCGGAAGAGGCAAGGCAATCTCTACCGCTCAGGATGTCCTGGAGCAACTGGCGGAAAAGCACGATGTTCCCCGTCTGGTGCTCGAGTATCGACATCTGGCGAAGCTGAAGTCTACCTACGTCGACGCTTTACCCTTGCAGGCAGACTCCGAAGCCCGCGTGCACACAACCTTTCAGGCGGCGGCCACAGCGACGGGAAGACTTTCATCGGTCAATCCGAATCTGCAGAATATTCCCATTCGCACCGAACTTGGCCGCGAGATTCGAGCAGCCTTCATCGCAGCACCCGGCACACAATTGCTCTCAGCGGACTACTCTCAAATTGAGCTTCGGCTCTTGGCGCATTTCAGTGAAGACCCCCTGCTGGTGCGCGCATACGCCAATAACGACGACATCCACACTCTGACTGCCAGCGAAGTCTTCGGCGTTCCCGCCGCCACCATGGATAAAGAAACCCGCAACCGCGCCAAAGCGGTGAATTTCGGGATCGTGTACGGAATTTCGCCGTTCGGACTGGCCGCACAGTTGAACATTCCGCAGGCAGAGGCACGCGCTTACATCGATCGCTATTTTGCCCGCTACCAGGGAGTGAAAGCGTTCATTGAAAAGACCCTGGAGGAAACGCGTCGAGCCGGTTCTGTCCGAACCATGTTTGGGCGCAAGAGACCCATCCCGGACATCGAAAGCCGCAATCCCAATCAACGCGGATTCGCGGAGCGCACCGCCGTCAACACGCCATTGCAAGGGACCGCCGCCGATCTGATCAAACTGGCCATGATTTCAATTGACCGACAGCTGGTGGAGCAGAAGCTCAGGACTCGGATGGTGCTGCAGGTCCACGATGAACTGCTCTTCGAGGTTCCCACGGAGGAGACCTCCCGCGTAGAGTCGTTAGTCCGCGCGGAGATGGAAGGCGTAATCAAGCTGAATGTGCCGCTCGTCGCCGACATCGGCGTCGGGCCCAATTGGCGAGACCTGTAAAGTTCTCCTGCGCAAGCCATACTGGCTCTTGGCGGTTTTGCCCGAAGGATCCTGGTTCGCAATTTCTCCCAGGGTGGGGTCAGCCACATTCACGTGAGTCCCTCCGGTTTCGGTCTTCTTTATGTAAGTCCACAGATAGAACAGAGAGACTGCAAGCAGGCTCAGAGGGACGGGGAATATCTCAACCACTGTCAGAAGCATCGGCGATGAATTCAGGCTCTGAATACGACCGAGAAAATGCAAGATAATGGCCCAGATCACATCGCTGGTTATCACTGATATGGCAAGAGTGATAAAGACCGATAGCGATCGCTTAACTCCACCACTCGCCCAAAGCATCGCACACGCCGGTATCGTCAGGAGCAATAGCTTCGCATCAAACATGCGGTGATAAAAGGGCAACATGGAGAGGGGAGCTATCGTAGCGAGTGCGAACCAGACTTTCGCATGCGAGTCGCGCCTCCGATACGTAATCCACGACCAGATCAGAATCAGGGAGCCACAAACAACGTAGGTAACAGGATTGTAGAAAGCTGGTTCGTTTCGAAATACACTGACCACAGTCTGAAGGTTCACCATCATCTCGGGCACCCGTGCGCCCGGTGATGTGGGACTGGGATCATTCACCTGCCCATGGGATGAGAGCAGCGCGAGATTGGAGCGCAGCTCAGGAATCCAATGGGGTGAAATGTTCGCCATCCAAATCATCAATGGCAAGCTAAGGACCGCCGTGAGCGCAAGTGTCTGCAAAGCACGCTTACGATAGGAGCCCCCAGCAAGCAGCAGGAAGAGCCACAATAAGGCGGCATCATGCGGTTTGAGCATCAGCGAGACGGCAAGCAGGCAAACGCCCGCCCATTCAAAACGCTGGCGAAAGAAGCACCAGATCGAGATCATCCCGAAACTGATTGCGACGCCAACCGGATTTCGAATGACCAAAAGTGTCTGAGCGCTTATAACGAAACAGCACACCAGGAAACCCGAGACAATTGGTGCATATTCCGCGCCGATATCCCAGATGAGCAGTGCAGCCAGCACAAAGCCCACGGCGATGAACATCGACCACACGAAGTTGGCAGCGGTCCAGGGAAGCATGGCTAAGGGAGCGAGGATAAGACTTGTCGGGGGATAGATGTAGTGTGTCATGACCAGGTAGCTTTGTTGCGAAGCACCTGAACCTACGCTGCCACCTTCCGCAAGGTAGACCTTTAAGAATTCATCCTGTCGGTATGGATCAATTCCTTCAATCGCACACCGGGTGCCGTTATAGACGAAGCGGAAATCTGAGGCAGCGCGTGGAACCGCTCCTTCTTCGATGAGTCCAAAGCCGAGAAAAACGGCACATCCCAGAATTGCGAGATATAACCCGTCCCAGCGTTGCCTCGTCATCCCGCAATTCTCCTTGTTCTTAGCACGAAGATCCGACTGAATAGGTCGGGCGCAACCGCTTCCGAATCGAAACCGTCTATCTGGTCTCAACTTACATGTGAATCGTGAGTCCGGCGAATAAAGCGATCAGCGCATCTCCGTTTCTTTGCGCACCGCGAGCACTGGTGCATACGCTGAGATAGAGGCTGCCTTCGGTCCCAAGAACCATGGGGGGATTAGGAATGATTTGCAATACCGGCATAATAGTTCTGGGCGAGCCTTCGTCCTTTGGAATCGAACCTGGGAATCCGAAAAACTCCCCATTTGTGCATCACGAAGCTGATCGTTGTGCCGAGCACTCCTAATCCATACTTCACGCTGCGCCGAAAATTGATCGAAGAGGCTTCTCGAAAATATTTGGCAGGGCAAGAGATTTCCCCGATTTTGAAGCCAAACATCACTGCCTGGGCAATCATTTGGTTGTCAAACACGAAATCATCGGAATTCTCAAGAAGCGGCAAGGCTTCGATCAACTCTCTCGAAAAGGCGCGAAACCCGGTGTGATACTCGCTCAACTTCGCTCCGAGAAACAGGTTCTGAAATGCGGTCAGGAAGCGGTTCGCAAAATATTTGTAATGCGGCATTCCGCCCTTCAGCGCGCTGCCGCCCAGGATTCGAGAGCCCAGGACCATATCGTAGATGCCGCTTGCGATCATCCCCGCCATTGCCGGTACCAGGCGCGGCGAGTATTGATAATCGGGGTGCAGCATCACGATGATATCGGCGCCGGAAGAAAGAGCTTCCCGATAGCAGGTCTGTTGATTGCGGCCATAACCATAGTTGGCGTCGTGAACATATGTTTGTATTCCAAGACGCCTTGAAAGCTGGGCCGTTTGATCCCTGCTCGAATCATCAACCAGGATTTTGATATCCACGGCATCGGTCAATTCCTGGACCGTTATTTCGAGCGTTTTCTCGGCATTATAGGCCGGCATTACCACGGCGATGCGTTTCCCGTTAATCATGGCGTCACGATCTCCGTATCGAGGGTCTGTGGTTTGCCGCCCACTTCACATTTGCGCTTCCCGGAACGTCCGTACCGGATGTGCGGCTCGAACTGTCGGGCAAGCCGAAATTTTTCCTTATCAGAAAGATAGCCGAGGAACACCGCTTTTTGAAGTGCAATCTTCGCGATCAGGTGGTACTTGCGGTACCTGGTTCGCCGCCATCATGCGGCATCCCGTCTGGTCCCGTGAAGCCCCGATCGATATCCGGCCTGATGTTGACCCGGCCCGCAAGCGAACCTGGCCCTTGGTTGAGCCCGCCCGTGACCAATGGCGCTTGCTGACCTTCGGTAGGAGTTTGAAACTCAGTTCATGCTATCCGTTTCCTGCCTTCGCTCATTCGGGGAGATGCTAGGATGTCGGCAATGTCATCGAACGAAGAGATTGCACCCTGCCTCACTGCGGTCATGCCGGTTTACAACGAGGCGGCCACCGTGGTCAGGGTCATCGAGGAGGTTCTGGCTCAGCGCCCAATCCGAGAATTGGTTGTCGTCGACGATTGCTCGGATGACGGCACGTGGGATCGCCTTCAGAATGCCGTCCAGAGCGATTCACGCATCCAGCTCGTGAGGCACGAGGTGAACCGCGGCAAGGGCGCCGCTCTTCGAACCGGGATCGCACTTGCAACGTCGCCCATCGTGATCATTCAGGACGCCGACCTGGAGTACGACCCCACCGAATACTATCTCCTGCTTGCCCCAATTCTTTCCGGGAAAGCAGATGTGGTTTTTGGCTCAAGATTCCTCGGGGGCGCGGGCGCGCATCGGGTGCTCTATTTCTGGCACTCGGTAGGAAATAGATTTCTGACCATGTGCTCCAACATGGCAACCGATCTCAACCTCACTGATATGGAGACCTGCTACAAAACGTTCCGGCGCGAAATTATCCAAAAAATCCGGATTGACGAACCTCGTTTCGGTTTCGAGCCAGAAGTCACAGCGAAGGTAGCGAAGTTGGGGGCGCGCATCTATGAAGTCGGCATCTCTTACAACGGGCGCACTTATGCCGAGGGCAAAAAGATTGGTTGGCGCGATGGAGTCAAGGCGCTTTGGTGCATCTCGAAGTACAATTTCTTCACGAAATAGGAATCCCAGCCGACTCAGGCATTGCAAGAGCCGGATCAGGCTCGAGTATTGAAGCACATTCACAGATTGAGGAACAGATCGGGACGCCGACCTAGCCTGTCTTCGCTGACTGCAGCGTCTCAGGAGAATCGATCAAGCTTCGCGCCTTTGATTCCGAAATCCATAGATAAAATAGGCTGATCGCAAGCAGAACGAACGGAACCGGCATCACTTGCGCATCAGTCAGCGGCCATCCCCAGATGAGGTGCCTCTTTGAAGCGATTTGGAGCAGCCAAAGCAAGATGACCCACTGAACCGCACCGGTCAAGAAGAAGCCCAATGTGTTGAGCAAGGCGGCAATCCGGCCCACTCGACCGGCCCGAGCAAGGAGAGCGGCGCCGGCGGGAAGAGTCAGGAGCAGCAGTTTCGCATCGCTCAGGCGATGGTACACAGGAAGCATCGTCAAGGCTGACGCCACCGCAAGCGCGAGCCACGCACCCCCTGCATTAGCTTTGGATTTCAGAATCGTGCGGATCCACGCCACGAATAACACTCCGGAAATCAGGAAACTGACCGGGTTATAAAATGCGGGTTTGTCCCAAAAAACGCTGAGCACAGATTGCAGATCGATCACCATCGCGATGCCGTGACCAGCCATCGATGCTGGTCCCGGATCATTGAGGTGACCGGGCAATGCCAGATATGCAAGGTTGGACCGCAACTCTGAGAACCAGTGAGGCGCGACGAGAGACACCCAGACGACCGTGACAACGCCCAAAGCAGCTGTGATCTCGAGCGTCCTTATCGCATGCTTGCGATACGTTCCGCCCGCCAGCAGAAAATAGAGCCAGACGAGGCCGGCATCATGCGGTTTGAGAAGTAGAGCGAGCGCGAGGCACACGGCCCCCGCCCAGGGGAAGCGCTCGTTGATAAAGCACCAGGCGGCGATCACGGTAAGACTCACGACGAGGCCATCGGCATTGCCGATGATCAGAAGAGATTGGCTACTCCCAAGCATTAAGAGCAGCAAACTGCCGGCAAAAAGCGGCGAATCGCCCCCCGCAGCATCCCACATCAGGAGCGATGCGAGCATGAAGGTTCCCGCAATCAAGATGGTCCAGATCGTGAGCGCCGGCACCCACGGCAAAAGCGCCAGGGGCGCGACGATCATGCTTGTGGGCAAGTACATGTGGTGCGACATCTCGAGATAGTGGTTTCGATCAGGTCCCGACAGATCTGCTCCATCTGACACCATTACGCGCTGAAACTCTGCCGGGCTATATGGATCGAGACCGCGCAGAATGCACCTCGCACCGTTGTACACAAATCTGAAGTCAGAAATCGGGTGAGATGCGACGACCTCCAACACCACTCCAAAGAGGAGAAAGATCGCACAACCCAACACGACAAAATAGAACCCGTCTCTGCGCGCATTTGTCATGGTCAGGAGTGATCCGTCTGAAAGCTAACATTGATCCGCTGTCCGCGGACCCTCGCCGTTTTGGTGGTTGTGATTAGGTTTATCAATAAATTAGCCCAGGAACAACGCTTTTTGAAGAGTAATTTCCGGATCATGTGGTACTTGCGGTACCTGGGCATCCCCTCTGCTACGTCTCGGGATCGCCCGGAAGTTCGGCGGCCGTTCCCGCCGAGTGCATGTCAAACGCCCAGTTCATTGCGAATAGCCGCGGCAATGGCTTCCGCGTGGCGGTGCATCGACTGCTCGTTTTCGGCCTCGATCATGACCCTTGCCAGCGGTTCGGTACCGCTATATCGGATTACGACCCGCCCCGAGTCCCTCAGGTCATCTTCCGCGGCTCGAATCTGGGCGTGAACCGCCGGAAGCGACTCCAGGGGCTTCTTTTCTCGCACCCGAACATTCACAATCACCTGCGGGTAGACCTTCAAATCGGCAATAAGCTCGCCTATGCTTTTTCCGGTACGCGCGATCAGGTCAAGGACGACGAGCCCCGTAAGCAACCCATCACCGGTTGTCGCCAGGTGCGGGAAAAGAATGTGACCCGACTGCTCGCCACCTAGCGCCGCCTTGCGAATCTGCATTTGCTCAAGAACGTAGCGATCTCCAACGGGTGCACGATACATTCGGATCCCGGACCTCTTCAGCGCCGCTTCCAGGCCCATGTTCGACATGGTGGTAGCCACGACTAGATCTCCCGTCAGCAATCCGCGCGCCTTTAGATCACGCGCCGCCATCAGCAAAATTGCATCGCCATTGATCACGTTCCCCTGCGCGCCCGCGAGCATACAGCGATCTGCATCGCCATCAAAAGTTAGACCGATGCTCGCGCCCCGCTCCTTCACCTCGGCCGCTACGTATTCCGGATGCAGGGCTCCGCACCCGAGATTGATGTTCTTCCCATCAGGCTCAACGTTGAGCAGCACTGCGTCTCCGCCGATGCGGCGAAAGAGTTCCGGAGCGACCGTGGCAGAGGCCCCATTGGCGCAATCTGCCACCACGCGCAGGTGGCCCAGGTTGAGGCCGGGTACCGTCGTCAACAAAAACTCGATGTATTCCATCCGAAGCTTCAGATCATCTTCGATCTTCGGCAAGGCGCTCGGCTCCGGCGCATGCACAGTCGCAGCATGGTGCAGAATCTCGTCTTCAATCGCAAGCTCGACCGCATCGGGAAGCTTATAACCATCCTTTCCGAAAAGCTTGATCCCGTTGTCGCGCCAGGGATTGTGCGATGCGCTGATCACAACGCCGGCATCGAATCCACGACTACGCGCCAGAAAAGCAATCGCGGGCGTCGGCACAATCCCCGCGCTTTCAACTTTCGTTCCTGTTTCCATCAATCCTGCGGCCAATGTCGCAGTGATCCACAGGCTGGACTCTCGCGTATCCCGGCCGAGAATGATTCTGGACGTTCCGGTGCTCTTGCGCAGAGAATGGCCCAGCGCAAGACCGGCGGCATAGATCGTGGTTGGATCGAGCGGAGCCTCACCCGCTACGCCTCGAATTCCGTCCGTTCCGAACAGCTTGCGCGCTGATGCTGTCATCGTTTCACTTCTCCCGGGTTCTCCTCTTCATTTTGCGCACGCACTGGTATTTCGTCCACGCGGCTGATAAACCCGCCATCGCTCAGGCGCGTGGTCACGCGATCTCCAATCGCAAGCTGGTCCGCAGAGCGAATCAGTACTCCTCCCGCGCCGTACACAAGCGCGTACCCGCGATCAAGAACCGCGAGCGGCGAAAGCGCGAGAAGCTGATGATGGATGGCTGCTACGCGCTGCGCGAGGACCTTACGCATTCCTTCCATCGCCTGTTCGAGACGCAGGCGGAATGCATTGTGACGTTCTTCCATAACCTGCAGTCGCTGGCGCGGGTCGCGGCGAAGAACGGCGGTTCCTAATTCCGTGTTGCGGCGCATGAACGCCTGCAGAGCGCTTTCGATGGCTCCCTCCAGTTGAAAAGCGAATTCGTCAGCTCCCTGCTGCACCCGATGCAGCCAGGCGGTCATGCGTCCTCCCATGCGATCTACGAGGACCCCATCGAGGCGAGCCTGAGCCCGAAGCAGTTGAAAGCGCGTCGCTCGTTCCAGACGCGCGGCCTGGTCGTTGAGGCGATCGGCAATCCTGTACTGTGCCTCGGTGACGAGTTCCGCTGCCGCCGACGGCGTCGGGGCGCGAAGATCAGCGACAAAATCCGCAATGGTGAAATCCGTCTCGTGACCAACGCCCGCGATCACCGGCAGATCTGATGAGACGATCGCCCGCGCAACTCGCTCGCTATTGAAAGCGGCCAAATCCTCCAGCGATCCGCCGCCCCGGGCCAGCACGATTGCGTCCACCAGTCCTGACCGATTCAGCGTCTCAATCGCCGTGACGATTTCGCCGGGAGCAGACTCACCCTGCACCGAAATCGGAAAGAGCACGACATTCAGGCCCGAATGGCGCCGGCTGATGATATTGAGAAAATCCCGAATGACAGCGCCGGTTGGAGAAGTCACGATGGCTACGGTTCGCGGAAATTCAGGCAACGGACGCTTCCGGTCCGCATCGAAGAGGCCTTCGGCCTTAAGCCTCTCCTTCAGCTGCTCAAAGGCAAGCTGCAGCGACCCTGCTCGCACGGGCTCGATCGTCTCGGCGACGAGTTGCAGCTGTCCGCGGTTCTCATAGATGCTCACGCGCCCGCGCACGAGCACATGGAGCCCATCTTGGGGCTGGAAACGGAGCAGTAATACCTGGCGGCGGAACATTACGACCGGAAGCTGAGCATCGGCGTCCTTGACCGTGAAGTAGAGATGCCCCGACGGCGCGCGGCGAAGATTGGAGATTTCGCCTTCAACCCACAAATCGTTAAATTGCGCTTCGACCAGTTCCCGTACATGCTCCACCAGTTCTCGAACAGGCCAGATGCCCCGAGCGGATTTCTGCTCTTCAAAGGCCAGATCGAGCTGCCGGGCTGATGAATCGTGGGAAGTCACTGGTGTCGAGTGTAACTGGTTGACTGGGCCATTCACTTTCGCGCAGCCATCAGGGCACGCAGCTGGATCGGAACCTGAGAGATGCGCTCCTGCGAGATCCACCCCTCCTCGTCGGAGCCGGAGAAAAAGCGCTCAGCTTCGCGAGCCAGATCGGTTCCTTCCGCGAGCCCGAATGTGCCGAGCACGCCCGCAAGTTTGTGCGCGGCGAAATGCGCCTCTTCACGAAGCTGATCTGAAATAGTCCCGGCACCAGCTGCTGTTGCGGCCGCCTCGAGCACCGCTACACGGTCTTCCAATTCGGGCAAATGCTGTTTCCACAAGCGGTCCATTGCCGCTGCCAGCAACTCTGCCTGAGCTGGTTTCATCCGCTCTCCCTTTTATTCCCAACCAAGCACACCGGCGATCTGCACAGAGAGCGTCATCGGGTCGAATGGCTTGACCAGCACAGCCTGCACGCCAAGGTCGGCAAACCTCCGCCGCTCAGTCGCCTGTACCTTGGCCGTCAGGAAAAGCACCGGAATGCGCGAAGTGGCAGGATTGCCTCTCAGTTCGCGCAGGGTTGTCGGTCCATCCATGCCCGGCATCATGACATCAAGAAGGATGGCATCTGGCTGATACTGAGCCGCCCGCAGGACGCCCTGCGCTCCGGAATTGGCCACCATCACTTCCCATCCAGCCACGGTTTCAAGGCTCATTGCAGCTACTTCTCGTATATCGTCTTCGTCGTCGATGATTAAAATTCGGTGCTGCATTCGTCGAACTCTCCGCGCCACGCCGGCATTCTGTTGCCGAATTGCGCCGGCAGATTTCAGGTGGCGTTTGCGTCCTCGAGGGCCAATCGTCGCGCCGGAAAACCCGGTTCAATTCGGGGATGCCCATGCCAACTACCTGACGCTTGAAACATCCGGTTGATCTACTTCAATGTGACGCGCCCCGCGCAACATCGTCAAGAGCAGCAGCTCCAGCTGCTCAGGCTGCACACGAGCGATGCGGAACAAATTGGCGGGGTTCATTGCGAGTTTTCCCTTGACAGTGGCCGAAAGCTCACGGCTCGCATAGACGATGAGTGGTGTGTGCCTCAGAATCTCCTTTTCGCGCATCCAGTCGACGAGACCGAAACCCTCATTGCCTGGCAGGCTGATGTTCATGACCACGATATGGGGCTCGAAGGTCATGAATTCATTCTCAGCCGATTCGCGGCTATTCACGATCTTCACGGTTGCGCCACCTTGCGAGAAAACCTCGCGCACCATCAGAGCCGTATTGGGGTCGTTCTCGAGGACCATAATGTGCACTTGCTTGGCCACACCCAGTCCCTGGATCAAGTTGCTGATGGAATCGGATTCCATCGCGGGACGAGCCTGTCCGTTTCCGAGGCCGGCGGGAGGACCCATTTGCGTGTCAAGGTTGAGCAGCGCCACCGGCGTGTGGGATTCAGGACTCTGCTGGCGCAGACGCGGCAACGTTCCCCACGCATTAATTCCGGAGGACCCGAGGTCAAGCACGATAGTTTCCACCCCATCATGAGCTGCAGCGAGGGTTTGTTCCACCGTCGCCGTTTCAACGATGCGGTAACCATGATCGGCAAGTTGGGCGCCGATGAGCGGTCGCGAAGCCTCGTTGTCGCTCGCAAGCAACACAACGCCTTCGCCGGGTACCTCAATGTCACCAGGCTTCGGCTTGGTTGCAGCCGCCGGAACATACGGCAGGAACACCCGGAACGTTGATCCGCGCATCGGATTCCGCTCGGCCCAGATGCGCCCGTTATGTTGCTGCACGATCGCCTTGCAAATTGCAAGACCCAATCCGCTGCCGCCCTTCTGACGCGAATCGGAAGCATCGACCTGCTGGAAACGTCCGAAAATGGCTTCGAGTTTGTCCGCAGGAATGCCGCGGCCCTGATCGATCACAGAGAGGGTGACGCCGCTTGACCCGGGACGAAGCATCACGGATACAGCAGAGTTCGGCGGCGAGAACTTGACCGCATTCGACAAAAGATTCGTGAGAACCTGGAGCAGGCGATCGGAATCGGCCGTGATCTCCACCTGTGTCTTGTCATGAATCAACAGCACGCCGGCTTCTTCCGCAACCAACTGCATGCCGTCGATGGACTGGCGCACCATGTCTGCCATCTGCACGGGCCGGAACACGAGCGGCTCGCGACCGCTTTGCGCGCGTTCCAGGTCGAGAATGTCGTTGATCAGCCGCACCAGGCGATCCGAATTGCTGAGTGCAATGCGCAGCAGGTTTGAAGCCTTATCGTTGATCTCACCAAGGATTCCCGAGGACAAGAGCCCGAGCGCGCCGCGGATCGATGTGAGCGGCGTACGCAACTCGTGGCTTACCGTGGATACAAACTCATCCTTGAGCCGGTCGAGCGCAAAGCGCTGGCTGATGTCTCTGAAGCTCAGCACCAGGCCTGAGAAGCGACCCTGGTCGAGAATTGGATTCAGGAAGTATTCGGCCGGAAAACCTGTCCCGTTGGCACGATAGATCGTGAACTCGCCGGTCGAGGGCACATGTTCGGTCACCGCTCGGCGCAAGGTGCAATCGCTTGCGCACTTCTCGTCGACGGGCGCCGTGCCGTGGACCAGTTCGTGGACCGGCTTCCCGATCAGGCTTGTGACGGGCGCACCCAGGAGCCGGCTCGCAGCGGGATTCGCGAATCGGACCAGCCCGTTCCGGTCCGCACCGAAAATGCCATCCGCAACCGAGTGAAGGAGAATCTTCTGTTGCCGGCTCAGTTCATCGGCGCGCTCGCGTTCGCGGGTTCGCGCCAGCATCTGGCCCAACGATGCGGCCACTGTCTCCATTGCCGCAGTCGTTTCGCGATCCTCGCGGAGCTTCAGGTGACAGTAGAACTCAAGAACCGCAAGAACATTGTTCTCCACCTGCACCGGCGCTGCCCAGCCCGAAACCATTTTGTTCCGAAGCGCGCTCTTGATCCGTGAATCATCTGCCGCTTTGGCTAGATCCGTGAGCCATACAAGCCGCCCCTCGTTCCATGCCCGCCCGGGGAGGCTGTTGCCGGGCTTGAGAGATTTTCCGATGCTCTCCTGGATAAATGCCTCGGCTTCTTTTCCTGGAACGCCCCACGCGGTGCTGAACTCAAGCCGATTCTCTTCGCTGTTCACTTCCCATTTGACGGCCACGTCCCAACCCTGGGACACGCAAAGCGCCTCAAGCACGCGCATCGCCGCCATCTCTGAAGAAACGTTCTCGCCCACAATCTGGGTGACGAGGAGTTGCAAGGCCAGACGATGCTCGCGCTGCTTCTGCTGGGTGACATCGCGCACCAGGCATTGCACGGCCATCGGCTTACCGGCACGGCGGCGCTGATGCAGGCTCACTTCGAGTTCCTGCAACTGACCTTCCGGCGTTTCGTTGCGCATCGGTGCGCGATCGATGGTCTCGCCATCCAGAACGCGGCGCAACATCGCCGCCGCCTCGGCTCGTCCATCCGGCCCAAAAGCTTCCTCGAAGAACTCGCGCTCAACGGCTCCGCTGCGGTCCTGCCCGAAGCACCGCCTCCATGCGGGATTGACATACAGAAATCGTCCCGAGAGATCGAGGGTTGCGATCATCTCGCTGGAATTCTCAAAGACATCCCGATAACGCTCCCGCGTTTCGCGTCTCCACTGATCGCGCCGGGTGGTTGCACTCTGGTCGAGACCCACGACAACGAGGCCGATGGGCTCTCCATCCTGATTGCGCAGGACTGAAACGTGCATCCGCACGGGAAACAAGGTCCCGTCCCGCCGGCGCATGTGGGTTTCCAGCGTCGGCACCACGCTGGGAGGCAGCGTGCGCACGATCTCTGTGTAAGCCGCCCGGCGTTCGTCGGGGCTTACGGAGGGCGCACTCTCGATGCCACAGATCTTCTGAATCTCAGCCAGCAGCCGAATCCCCTCGCCCGGCGCCAGAATCTCTGTCGCATCTTCCTTCTTGACCAGTTCCGCCGCGTGATAGCCGAGCAGCCGTTCTGCCGTCGTGTTCATGTAGGTCAAGCGGCCATCGAGATCGATGGACAGCATGATCGAACCCGCAGAGTCGAGAAGGTCCTTGAGGGGATCGCCGGGATAGCGGCCTTCGGCGGCGCGCTCAGCCGCATTGTCCGCAAGCAGACGAATGGCCACGGCGCCGGTGAGCCCCATGGCCGTCATGAGAAGAAGCCAGTCGTATTTCGGCCCCGACTCAAGGCGCGCAGTGATTCCGCCGGCCGCCATGGCCAGAAACAGCACTGCCACTGCAGACCATGTTGAGGGGGATGGACTGTGCGCACCCTTCATTTGCCGGTCTGTCTCCATGCCCTTCCCGCTCTCATCCATTCTCTCAGGCGACGTGATCAGGTTCCCGCATTCCCTGATCCCGGATGTTGGTTCCTGGCGCTGCAGCTTCGCACCGGCACTTCCGAGTCGATAGCCGGATTCGAGGCTCAAGGCGCCTCAAATTCGCGCGGATTCGAACTATCTGAGACGGTTGAGCACATCGATCTTCGTTGCTGGAAACGGACGCGCGAAAACGCACTCGTACACCGTAACCCGGCTGGGCGAAGTCACCGTCCATACCTTACGCCCCTTTTTCCTGTATGTTACTCAAAAAACGCATGGTTGAATATCGAAGGTCACGCACTGCAAAGTGACTTTTCCGCCATAGGATTTCACCTCGTCTTCGATACGCGGACTCTCTCTGGTCAGGCTCTGGTCGCCGACTCCCCAATCGTATACTGGCAGCATGTTGCGCGCCTCCCGGTGTTCTCAGCTCCTTGAATCGGTTGCCATTTGCCTTCTCCTGGTCGCTTTTGCGTCACCCCCCGCCTGCGCATGGGGCAATGAAGGGCATCGCATGATCAATCGTCTTGCCGCTGCCTCCCTGCCACCCGATGTGCCGTCTTTTCTGCGCAGTGAGGCTGCCCTGAACGAAATCGAGTATCTTGGCCCCGAACCAGACCGCTGGCGTTCTCCTGCGGAGCCGGAACTGGCTGCTGCGCAGGCACCCGAGCACTTCATCAACCTCGAATCCGCTGATGCCCTCGGTCCCCTCCCTCACCGCCGGCTCGATTTTGAGGCCAAAGTATTTGCCGCTGGGGATCGACCCGAAAAAATCGGCTTGCAGCCATGGGAAACCACGGAAGTCTGGGAGCGCCTGAAGTCCTCCCTGCGCGAATACCGGCATCTTTCCGCCGCGGGCCAGGACACGAGGCCGGTGGAGCAAGCGATTCTTTTCTTTGCCGGCTGGCTGGGACACTACGTCGGAGACGGTTCGCAGCCTCTCCACACGACCGTTCAGTACAACGGATGGGTCGGCGCGAATCCAAATGGCTACACCACTTCGCATCAGATCCACTGGCAGTTTGAAGGACCCTTCGTAGCAGCAAATGTCCGTGAAACCCAGGTTCAGCCCCTCATGACACCCGCTCACGCTATCGACGGCGACATGTTCGATGCGTACATGGGCTACCTGCGCCAAACCGCCACCTACGTCGAGAAGGTTTACCAACTGGAGAAGGCGGGCGGATTTGTGGGCGCGGGAACGGCAGAATCCCGCGACTTCACCGCTGCGCGTCTTGCCTCCGGCGCCAGCATGCTGCGTGACATGATCTACACGGCCTGGATTGACAGCGCCCAACCGGTGCCCGACCGTTCGGCAGGGAAATAGCGCTTCGTACCAGCGGCTCGGGCTTGCTCCGCATTCCAATGACGGCTCCCTTCCCAGGCTGGGTGAGGTCAGGGGTTTCGATCCAGGTTGCCGCAGGTGTCGTTCCCAAGCGCGAGAGGAAATGTCTGGATCTGAAGGTCGATGCTCGATATCTCATTGCCGCATTCCGGTTGGCGAAGACGAGTGCATTGGCACAGTTCGGTGAACTGGATATGACCGGCCTGGTTCAGTTCCACTCCCGCGGCAACCAGCACACTGTAGATGTCAAGGCAGCTTCGCCGCTCGAATTCAAACAGTAGTTTCACTGACCCTGTGTCGCTGGTTCCGCGGCTCAGGATCCACCCCCCGCAACCCAGGATCGCGCCCGTCAGGGTTCGGATCAACCGGCCCGGTTCTCCCATGGAAACAGCACGCAATTCGATCGCCCACGGAATCGGCGAGGTAGGTGTCGCTGCGAGAGGTGGGACGCCCTGCTTCACAGAATCTGTATCGGATGAGCGGCACCTAGCTTGACCGGTGTTGCGGAGTGCGACGATTAGCTGACCGGGTTCTGTACAGGCGCCGTCGCAGCGGTCCCCTCTCCCGCATGCTCCATGATGTAATTTCATAGTCATCATGATCGTGGGCAGCGGAATCGACATGGTCGAGATCGGGCGCATTCAGAAATCGGTGGATCGCTTTGGAAAGCGCTTTCTCGATCGTGTCTACACCGGCGCCGAGCAGGAATACTGCCTGCGCAAGCGCAACGCCGCCGAGAGCCTCGCGGCTCGGTTTGCCGCAAAAGAGGCGGGCGCCAAAGCGTTGGGGACAGGCATCAGTCGAGGTGTGAACTGGCTGGAGATCGAAGTGGTGCGGTATCCCGGCAGCCGGCCCACTTTGCTGTTTCATGGTCGGGCTGCCGAGGTCGCCGCTCGTATCGGGGTGGCGCAAACCGCACTATCCGTGAGCCATACGGCCGATTTAGCGATTGCCAGCGTGGTACTTGAGGACGGGAAGTAGGCCCGCCATCTGCTATCCTCAAGGCGTCTCATCGCTGGTGTGGGACTTCAGCAAGAGGTGTGCCGGTGCCAAGCCGCAAGGAAATTCAATGGTCGCAGCTGAAAGTCGGCGCTTTGGTCCTTGCGGCCATGGCAATCCTTGTGCTGCTCATCTTTCTGATGTCCGGATCAACAGGCGGCATCTTTGCACGAAAAATTGTGCTCCGGTCCTACTTTGACAACGCATCCGGACTAAAGACCGGCGCCCCCGTCACCCTAGAAGGCGTCACCATCGGAAATGTCACCGCGATGCACGTCGTTCCGAATCGCAATCCGACCCCCGTCGAAGTCATCATGAGCGTTGGATATGAATACCTTAGCGATCTTCACACCGACTCAACGACTTCGATCGCGCAAGCCGGTGTGCTCGGCGACAGTTACGTGGATATCGATTCCACCCACTCGAGCGGGCCAGCCCCCGCCAACAACGCGGAACTCAATGCGACACAAGCTCCCAATATTCAGTCCGTCATCAGTTCCAGCCAGTCTGGGATCGTGGAAGTGACCTCGCTCATGCGAAAGATTTCGCTTCTGGTCGACACGCTGAATTCGCAAAAGGGCACGGTAGGCGAGCTGATCAACAATCCGGCCTTTTATGCGAAGATTCTGCACATCACCGAAAATCTCGAGAAAATCACCACGCAGATTAGTCAGGGACAGGGAACCGTCGGCAAGCTGCTGAATGACCAGGCGTTGTATACGCACGCCAACTCAGCCCTGGAGCATCTCGACAACGTAACGAGCGCCCTCGACGAGGGGAAAGGCAGCGCCGGCAAGCTGCTGCACGACGAAACGCTTTACAACAACCTGAACGCCACCGTCGCCAACCTGAACCAGCTGACGGCAGAAATCAATGCCGGCAAAGGCTCAATCGGGAAACTGGCGAAGGACCCGGCCTTCGCGCGCAAATTGGATGACACCGTGACTCACCTTGACAGCCTCCTGACCAGCGTCGACGAGGGTAACGGAACGCTGGGTCAGCTCGTCAAGAACCGGACCCTCTATGACAGCACGGACAAGACGATGGACGAGGCGCACCAGTTGCTCAAGGCAATTCGAGAAGATCCCAAGAAGTATTTCGTGATCCGGCTCAAGTTGTTCTAAGGGCAATGAAACCCCCGCCGTTTCAAAGACAGGTTGAAAATAAAACCCGTCTGAACGGATGCTCGTCACCGGTGGCCGTCACGCGTCCATCTGTGCACTTGCTTGTCCAGTTACCATCGGAACCGGGCCGCTGACGCCGCGAACCATCGAGGCGGTAAGATCAGAAGAAATCGAGTCCAATCAGTCTGAATCCTGAGAGAGTTGGCAATGGAAGTAAATCAACAGCGTGGGCGCCCTCGATGGCTCTTAGGATTCGGCTTTCATCATCAGCTGGCCTACGCAAGCGCTGCCATCTTGATTTTCTGCTGGGTCGGCGGCATGCTGACCTCTACCGTGGTGCCCCAGGCCCGCTGGATCATTCTGGGCACGGTCTTTGTGATTGCGGGCATTTCTCCACTGCCCATCTATCTCCAGCAACGAAAAAAGACGTATTGGTTTGACGCCGTCATGACGGTTCTTTGGGCTCTCTTCCTGTTTGGCTTGCTGCACTTTCCCATTGATGTCGCAGCTCGCCTCGGAGCTCGAATTCCTCTGCGGGATTCCGCCCTCGCGCTTCTCGACCAGAAGGCCGGCGTGCATGTACCCGCATTGGTCGCCTGGGCATCTCATCACTGGATCGGGCACTTTGCCAATCGAAGCTATGGCTGGCTGGGCTGGATGCTTGCCGCGGCCGTTCTCGTGCCCATTCTCACCGGAAACGTGAAGCACGCCAGGCAGTTCCTGATCGCAAATGTCGTGGCGTTTGCGATTGGCCTGCCTCTCTTCATCGCGATCCCCGCTGTGGGTCCGTGGTATGGGTTTCATTTCGCTCCGGATGCCGGCCAGGCACTGTGCCAATCAGCCTATGTGGGAATGAGAACCGCCCAGTTCTACGCCTATCGTGGAGATGCCGGCGTTGTCTGCTTTCCATCATTCCATGTTGTCTGGGCGATTCTGTGCGCACAGGCTCTGTGGGGATTGAGGCCGCTCCGGATCCCGATCGCCGCTCTTTCCGGTCTGATTGTTCTTTCCACGCTCACGACCGGTTGGCATTATTTTTGCGACGTATTAGCCGGAATCGCGATTGCCGCTGTTTCGATCGCGATCTCGGGGCGGCTTCTAGGGGCAGATGTCCCCGCGGCGTCTCGAGAAACAGTTCCGGAAAAGGAACTCGCAACCCACGGTTGATTCTCCGGCGCGAAGCCTCGCGATACAAATGGGTCAATTCCCCGCCGTCGAGCGATAGATGCGCCATAGCTCGACGAAGCTCTTGAGGCGCACCACCTGGAAATAATCGTTGGCGACGAGGTAGAACCCCACGGCGCAGGCCGTGGCGAAATGCAACGCGGCGGGTCCAAGCTCGTCGCTGAACGGCAGCGGCGCAGCCGAGAAGACCATTGCCAGCACGATGATCGCGAGCTTCACAATCCCCATCACCAGATTGATCTCCATGACCTTGCCGGTGAACGTTTTGCCGAGCCTGAAGCTTTCGGCAAGAGCGGAAAAAGCATTGCGGCTCTCAAAGAGCATCAGCACCGGGGCAATCGTCACGGGCCAGCTCAGCACCGCCCAGAAAGAAAAGAAGCCCAGCGAAAGAAAGATCGCCCAGATGGAATAACCGACCAGGTCGGAGTCTCCGACAGACACGATGTGCGTGGCTGCGACCCACTGCATGGCGCGCAACCAGCACCAGAAAAAACCCGCCAGCAGGGCCAGCGACGCTGCCTGCAGCGGCAACATGGCGAGCGGCCGGAATCGCACTCCCCGCCCGATGCTCCTGAACACCACGGCGCGCCCCGCAGCCGACACGACGACCCATGCGACGGCAGCAATCGGCGCCAGCCAGTGGAGCACCGCGGCAACATGCGGGGCGTAGTGCCCCCAGACGCTGCCGAGCTGCACCCCCGCCACCCAGGGATTCTGCGTGTTGAGGTTGTTCAGGCCCGCAGAATCGGGCGGAACAGCAGCCAGGATCAGCTGTGCCTGGCGCCAGCAGACAAGAAGAAACGGCACGCCGAAGAGCCATCGCCAGCCAATTTCCAGAAAGGTCAGACTCGGCCGCCGTATCACCCAACCCATCTGATCAACCAGCTTTTGGGTACCGCGCACCGGCTGCGCCATGGTACTGCCTTCGCTCACTTCACCACCAGATTCACAGCTCGCCCCGGGACGACGATGACCTTTGCCACCGTTTTGCCGACGGTTCGGGTCTTCACCTTCTCCTCAGCCAAGGCAGCAGCTTCCATCGTCTTCGCATCGGATCCAGCGGGAACTCGGATGAGGCTGACGAGCTTGCCATTGATCTGAACGGGAATCTCGATTTCATCTTCCTTCGCCAAACCCGGGTCGCTCTTCGGCCACGTTTGGCGGAGAACCGCGCCTTCGCCACCCAATTCTTCCCACAACTCCGCGGCGAGATAGGGCGCAAACGGGGCCAGCAGCAGCACCAGCGTCTGCAGAACCTCGGTGATCACTTCTTCCGAGATCTGGCCGTTCTCGACCCAACGCTCCGAGTCGGAGTAAATGAGATTCACGAAAGACATGATGGCGGCGATGCAGGTGTTGAAGTGCCACCGCCCGCTCAACTCATCGGTGATTTTCGCAATAGTTTGATGCAGTGCGCGGAGCAGCTTTGTTTCAGCATCGGTCCTTGCAGAATTGCGAGCCGCGACGAGAGATTTGGCACGCCTGGCCTTCGGAATCAGCGCGGTGTCGCCCGCAAAAAGCCGCCAGACGCGCGACAGGAAACGGCTCACGCCGGCGACTCCGTCCTCCTGCCAATCCAAATCGCGATCCGGTGGCGCGGCAAACAGCGCGTACATGCGCGTAGCATCGGCGCCGTAACGGGACACCATGTCATCGGGCGAAACCACATTGCCCTTCGATTTCGACATCTTCGCGCCGTCTTTGATCACCATGCCCTGCGTGAACAAGCGTTTTACCGGCTCGTCGTTGGCTACGAGGCCCAGGTCGCGCATCACCTTCGTCCAGAAGCGCGAATAGATCAGGTGCAAAATCGCATGCTCGACGCCGCCAATGTACTGGTCGATCGGGAACCAGTACTTCACCGTCGCTGATTCGAAGGGGCGTTGCGCATTCTTCGCGTCGGTGTAGCGATAGAAGTACCAGCTCGAATCGACAAACGTGTCCATCGTATCGGTCTCGCGGCGCGCCGGCTCTCCGCACTTCGGACACCTGACGTGAACGAACTCGGGCACGCGCGCCAGCGGCGATCCGCCCTGCTGTGTGATCTCGATCTTGTCTGGAAGAATCACCGGTAACTGGTCGTCAGGTACCGGCACAATCCCGTCGCGCTCGCAATAGATCATGGGGATCGGCGTACCCCAATAGCGCTGGCGGCTGACACCCCAATCTTTCAGGCGGTAAGTAACCGTTGCCTTGCCGAATCCTTTTTCCTGAGCCACCTGTTGTAATTTCTTCTGCGCTTCAACGCAGGTGAGCCCGCTGTACGCACCGGAATTGACCAGCACGCCATCTTCGGTCGTGAAGGGCAACTCGGGCGCATCTTCACCCGAGGTGGATATAGACGCCGGCGCAATCACGCGGGTTATCGGAATTCCATATTTCTTCGCGAATTCGAAATCGCGCTCGTCGTGGCCGGGCACGCTCATGATGGCGCCCGTTCCATAGTCCATGAGCACGTAATTTGCCACCCAGACTGGTACGGGGTCGCCGCTATAAGGATTCACGGCAAAATGCCCGGTGGGAACACCATGCTTCTCGATCGCGCCGACATCGCCAGTTTCTCTTGCCTTCTTCTGCTCTTCTATCAACTTGCTGACTTGCGTTCTCAACCCTGCATCGCCGGCAGCCAATTTCGTCACGAGCGGATGCTCGGGGGCCAGTTGTACGCTGGTCGCGCCAAAGATCGTATCCACGCGCGTCGTGAATACACGAATCTTTTCACGCTCGCGATTTCCCTCGAGCGTCACCTTGCCCTCCTGCTCTTCGCGAATCTCCTTGGCGCTGCGCTCGAAGATGAAATCCACCTCGGTGCCTTCGCTCCGGCCGATCCAGTTGCGCTGCATCGTCCGCACTTTTTCCGGCCAGCCATCAAGTTTGTCGAGTCCGTCCAGCAGTTCCTGGGCGTACGCTGTGATGCGAAGGAACCACTGCTCCAGGTCACGCTGCTCGACCAGCGTGTCTTCATGCCGCCAGCACTTGCCATCGATTACCTGCTCGTTGGCAAGAACAGTCGCGCACTCGGGGCACCAGTTCACCTTGCTTTTCTTTCGGTAAACCAGGCCTTTCTCGTACATGCGCAGAAAAAACCATTGATTCCAGCGGTAGTAGTCAGGCAGGCATGTGGTGACTTCCGTCGCCCAGTCGTAGCTGAACCCAATGCGCTGCATCTGCCGCTTCATCGCGGCCACATTGCCCAGCGTCCACTCGCGGGGAGGAGTGTTGTTCTTGAGGGCGGCGTTCTCTGCGGGAAGGCCAAAGGCATCCCAGCCCATCGGATGCAGCACGTTATACCCGCGCATCCACATGTGGCGCGCCAGCGCATCGCCGATCGAGTAGTTGCGCACGTGGCCCATGTGGAGCGCACCGCTCGGATAGGGCAACATCTCCAGCACGTAGTATTTAGGCTTGTGGCTATTCGCCCCCTCGGCCGCGTACAGGCCGGGATCCGCAGCCCAGCGCTGCTGCCACTTGGTCTCAATCGCCGCCGGGTCGTACCGTAACTCTTTCTCGTCCGCCATCACATTTCAGTGTAAACGGCGGACGATGAGAGCTCGAAATGCGAGGTTCTGTCTGCAATCGCATGAACACGGATTCCAGCTGCGCCAACCAAACGTAAGTCACAGACGAGAGCGTTTCAGTGCTTCACTTTTTCGGTCGCGATTCCGGCGGAACCATGCCGAGCACGCGGTAGTAAACGACGAGTTGTCCGTAGTGCTCGCCCGAATGCTCAATGAACCCCCATGCATAGTCCCCAAACCGCACCTGCTGACCCGAAAACGGATCCACAAACATACCATCGAGACCAGCATCGCCCTTGCTCTTGATCAGATCAGCGCCGTCAGCATACGATTTGCGCACATAAGCGACCACGTCAGCCTTGGTCTTGTAGTCCGCGCGTTTCACGTCGTCCGTGGAGGGAGCCTTCATGCCTTTTGCCGGGTTGATGAAGAAGTAATTTGCGCCTGCGGCGTGCAGCAGCTGCTCGGCAAACGTACGCTGCGCCGGATTCGGCCTGGAATCGTATTTGTCTTCCGGCATGTCCTCGGCCATCGCGGTCAGCTTGCGGCCGATATCGTTCCAGCTGTCCAGCAGAAACTGCGATCTGCTGACGGGCGGCTTGGGATTCTTGGCGTCCTGGGCGCCGGCCATCGGAATCAGGATTGCAGCGGCGAGCATGGGGGCCAGCATTCTTGTGAAAGTACGCACGAGTCGATCTCCTTTGAACCATTCTCGAAATGCATGATGCGGTAACGATGCAACCTGAGGCCGAACAGACATAGTCCATGCCTGCAGGCAGAGAAATTCGGAGGTTCGATTCTACTCTGCAAGGCTCCTCAAAACACGCACATTTCGTTCTTCGTCGCCCGATTCATCCACCGGCGTTTCGGCCACGAATGCGCAATGAGCAAAGCGCTTATCGTTCAGCAGCCGGCGGAACGGCTCGACCCCGATCATGCCCTGCCCGATGTGTTCGTGCCGGTCCAGTTTCGATCCTCGCGCGGCCTTGGCGTCGTTGCAATGCCATACACGGACGGATTCGAATCCGACCGTCGCGCCAGCCTGTTCCATCGTCGTTTCGTAGCCCTCCGGCGTGACAATGTCGTACCCAGAGACATGTGTATGGCATGTATCGAGGCACACACCCACAGGAGCGTGATTGCGCAGCAGGCTTACCAGTTCCGCCACCTGCTCGAAGCTGCCGCCCAGCGAGCACTCCGCGCCGGCCGTGTTCTCGATGAGAATCTGAAAGCCGGTCCCCTGCCAGGCGATTCCGTCGATGGCGCGCTCGATGGACTCAGCCGCCAGCCTCAGGCCCTCGTCGCGGGTCATGCCCTTCCACGAGCCCGGATGCAGCACCAGGTATTCGGCGCCGAAGTCCAGCGCCCGTTCGATTTCTCCGCGAAAGGCGATGACGCTCTTGTCGCGGAAATCCTTGGTCTGGCTGCACACATTCACCAGGTAGCTGGTATGAATCACGAGAGGCCCGACATCATACTTCCGGCGCAGTTCTCGCATGCGCGCAGCCTGCTTGGGATCGACCTTGGGCGCGCGCCACATCCGCGGACTCGAGGTGAAGATCTGGAGCGTGTTCGCGCCGATTTCACGCGCACGCTCAATGGCGTTTGAAGCGCCGCCCGCCGTGCCAAGATGTACGCCAATCCGCTTCACGGTTGCTCTTGGGGCCTGGCCCTAAACCACTTTCATCGCATCAGGGTCCCAACGAACAACCTGCCCGCGTTCCATGCTCAGGTTGCTCAACAGGGCCGCCCCTGCCGCACGGAACCCGAAGACTGCATCTTCAATGACCGGTTTCCGGGAACGCACGGATGCAAAGAAGTTCTTGAAGTGGTCGTAGCTGTCGCTATAGCCTTTTGGCGCGGCGAAATGTTCCGTGCCGCCCAGGGACTCTTTTCCGGAGTGCGCCGGATATTTCTTGTCATAGGCGGCGATGATCTCTCGCTGCATCGCCTCTGGAAACGTCTCGACCGTATAGCCAGGCGCCGTTTCGCGCGGAACCCGCGTCAACGTCACGCCATCCCACCCAATCTCCATCGTGCCTTCGGAGCCAGTAAAGATCAGGCCTTCGCTCTCTTCGCCCCCATCGACAAAATTCACGCGCAGACTCAGGTTGAATCCTTCCGCGTAATCGAACAACCCCAGCATCACGTCAGGCGCATCGCGTCCGTCATCCCAATAGCGCAGCCCGCCGGTGGCCATGCCGCGCGTGGGCCCGTGCGATCCCGTGATGAAGTGCGTGCCGCTGAAAAGATGCACGAACAAGTCGCCCGCCACGCCGCTCCCGTAAGCTTTCCATTTTCGCCACTGGAAGAAGTGCTCGGCATTGAAGGGGATCTTGGGCGCCGTGCCGAGGAATCGCGGCCAGTCGCAGGTTTCCGTTGAAGCATCCGGCGGAACCGTGTAGTCCCACGCGCCAATCGCAGAATTGCGATCCCAGCGCGCCGTCACCATGTTCAGCTTGCCGATGGCGCCCGACTCCAGCAGTTCTTTGGCCTTGGCGTAAATCAGCGAACTGACTCGCTGGCTGCCGATCTGAATGATTCGGTGCGTCGACCGAGCTGCCTCGATAAACTCGGGCCCGTCGGAATAAAGATGAATCATTGGTTTTTCGCAGTACACATCCTTGCCGGCCTTCATCGCATCAACAGACGCCTGCTTATGCCAGTGATCGGGGGTTCCAATGATGACAGCATCGATATCTTTGCGCGCCAGGATCTCGTTGTAGTCACGCGTCGTGAACACGTCGTCGCCCCACAATTCCTTGCAGCGCGCAAGCCGTCCGTTGTAGCAGTCGGCAGCTGCCACCAGCTTTACGCCCGGCACCTGCACCGCGATTGACGTGTCGTACTGCCCCTGGCCGCCAGCGCCGATCAGTGCGATCTGGATGTGGTCATTCGCAGCGACTGGCGTGGCCGGCTCCTCTTGAACACCCAGCGCGTAGACACCCGGTGCAATCATGGTGACGGCCGATGTCGCACCTGCCGCTCTGATAAAGTCTCTGCGATTCATCCCAAGCACAAGCGCCTCCGGACACAAGAATCTCTGCCGCATACCACCATACACGGGCGGCCTCGATGCATGGCGAGATCACTTTGCGCCTTCAAATGCGGGTCAGCCATCGACACGAAGGACAAACCTGCGCAGTCCGAGATCAGTGATCCAGCGATGCCGGCTGCGCAGCTGTGGCATAGTAGCCTTTCCGCGCAAAGATCTTGAGCTTGTGACCGTCCTTTTGCGCCGCCAGATCGATCGTGCGGTACTTGCTGTCGGCTTTGAAAGACGCTGGCTTGTACGAAATGAGATACCGGCTGCGGATCACCTGCTGCAAATCGGAAAGACTCCCCTTGAGGAACCGGATCGAACCCGGCATGAACGAAGCGCCACCGGTAAGATCCGCCAGAGTACTCAATGCGCGGTCGCCAATCGTGGCGTCGGCAGAGCCATCGCTGGTGCTGACTGTGTACACTGCGACTTCATCGCGTTGAGCACGCGCAATCGCCTGCTTCAGGGTTGTACTGCTCGAGTTATCTTCGCCGTCGCTGATGACGACCAGGATTCGCGCGACCGGTTGGGTTTCGGGGCGGTCGGCCAGCTTGTCCGCGGCAAACGCAACCGCGTCCCACACCGAGGTTCCGCCGCTGGACGCAAGCTGGTAGATGGCTCGGGAAGTCAACGTCTGGTCCGCGGTGAAATCCTGAGCCAGGAGGACAACGTTGTTGACTCCGACAACGAATGCGAGGTCGTCCTGGCGGAACGCGGTCTCCTGCAAAAACCTGGTTGCCGCGGCCTGCTCGAAAGAAAAGCGTTGAGCCACGGAGTCGCTGGTATCGATCACGAGGCCGAGCCGCAAGGGAAGTTGCGATTCATTGCGGAATCCAAGAATCGTTTCCGGAGGCTTGCCGTCATCGCGGAGGTCGACATCCGAAGGAAGAAGATCGGTAACGGGCTTACCGTGATCCGTGGCGGCGAAGAAAACTGAGGCCTCGTTCACATTGATTCGCAGGATAGGACCGGAAAGACCCTTGTCAGGTGAGTTCAAATCCGAGCTGGAATCAGGCGTCGGATCGGGTGCGTCGGGGCGATTTGCAGAGCAATCGGCGCACGTTGGGTCGGGAGCCGCTTCGGCCTCGACAATCTGCTTTTCTTCTTGTTGCTGCTGTAGAGCATATTGCCGGCGACGCGCGAGTTCTTCCGGGCTTGGTCCCGCCGGTGCTTTCACAACCTGCATCGGCGCGCCAACCGGATGCAACTTCGCCTCTGCTCGACGCGTTTGTTCCACCCTGATCTGGTCGAGGATGTGATGGAATTGGCCGGCCGAGGGAGACTGGGGGTCTTCCTCAAGCAGCGTTTCCATCTCCCTTTGCGCTTCACTGAAATTGCCTTGCGCTTCGAAGGCTCCCGCAGCAAACAGATGCACAACAGCCGCGCCGTCGTGCTTGTGCTCATGGACTTCGCGAGCTGTTGCGATTACGCCGTTGTAGTCGTGGTTGGCAAACTCGCCGTAGGCCAGCGCGAGCTTCAGTTGGGTATCCAAGGGCGCAATGGAAGAAGCTTTGCGCAGGGATGCTTCTGCGGCAGGAAACTGGTTGAGCGCCAACTCTGCGCAACCGAGATTCAGGTAGGAATTGGGAAGGTGGTCGTCCAATGCAACGGCCCTCGTGAATTCGCTGAACGCCTGCTCGTTTTGCCCCAGTTTGAGATAAGCAGATCCCAGGCTGTTATGCGCCGCGACGAAACTGGGATAAGCGGCGATAGCGCCGGTCAGGTGTTGTACCGCGCCCTGCAGATCATTCCGCATCAGGAGCTTGTATCCCTGCTCGTATTCGTGCCGTGCCTTCCTGGGCGCTTTGAGATCCAACGTGGAAATAGAATTATTGGGGCGCTGGACCTCGGTTGTGTGGGGATCCCTGGTACCGATCAGGAACAAATTGAAATCGAGGCGCCCCGTTTGAATCGCGTCCATAGAAGACATGGCAGCGCCGGACGCGGGAAAATTGACCGTCTGAGCAGCAGCTACGGTGCAAAGTAACAGGAAGAGCGGTGCCCATCGGATTGGCACGCTAAGCATGAACCGACCCCAAGAGAACGATACAGCAGAAATTGGCCGTCAGCCAGTTTCCAGGTCCGGGCTGGGCCCTCACCCGGACCGGCCGCTAGTCGTCATCATCCCGATGGACCTGTTTGCGTTTCTGAAGCAGCATGGCGGGAGGCGGTTGATCGCCCTTAGCGTCCCTCCAGAGGATCACATTGAGCTTCTGCGTGGGGGCGCGATCAGCGTGCCTGAAGTCCATTTTCATGCTTTCTTGAGCGCCGGGAGCAGTCTCCTTGTTCGCCGTATAGATCAGATTGTTGTCACGATTGGCATAATCGGCGTCATAGGCCGGCTGGTCTCCGGGTCCCGTGAACAGGGATGAGATCAACGAACTGAACGCATCGTTATTGTTCATCGGAGGCAGCCCAAGCAGCGTCTCCATGGTGCGCACCACGCTCACGGTCGAATAGAAGTGGCTGTCGACGAACGCGCCGCCGTTTGCTCGATGGGGTGCATACTTGCTGATCACGAGCGCGTAGCTGCGATGCGCGTCCACATGATCTGCGCCGGCCTGCGCGTCGTCTTCGAGAATGAAAAACGCGGTATCGTCCCAGAACTGCGAATGCGAAATGGCATCGACTGCGCGACCGACCGCGAGATCGTTGTCGGCGACGGATGACTTTGGCGTGGGTCCGCCGGGGCGCGTTCCTGCCGTGTGGTCATTGGGCAGGCGAAGCATGACGAAATTCGGCATCGTGTCTTTCCCCTGCTGCTTGTCCGCAACCCACTGCTTCAGATGGCGCATGAAGATGTTCACTCGAATCTGGTCGGGAATAGCGAGATTGAAATCCGGGGCCTCCTTGGCAAAGTGCCCCACCAGTTCCGGCTTCGTCGCGGTATTCGCCGCCATCAACGGTATCGGCCAGGGCCACTTGTTTACCCCGCCGCCCCAATCCTCCGGAATCGCTTCTCCCGGTTCAATGGCCTTCTTGTCGCATTTGCGACCCGCAAGCATCGGCCCGAGCTGCGGATCGTTCGCGGCCGGTTCGTCGCAAAAGATCGTCGAAATAAACTCGCCGAAGTGATAGTAGCTCTTGTTATGCGCGGCCAGATTGCCCCACAGGTATCCGCTGGCCGGTTCATTCACGTCCGGAATCTTCTGTAGAAGCGGGTAGTCGTCCGCCACCACCCCCTCGAAGTCATACGTTCTCTCACCGCCGCGATACGCCTGCTGCCACGTTTTCTCCAGGTAGTCCGTGCCAATGGCGGCATTCGACCACACGTGCCCATCGCCCGACACTTCGCCCGAATCATAGAAGTTGTCGAGGACTCCGAACTGTAGCGCCAGTTTGTGAACGTTGGGCGTAATCGACTCGCCGTACATGGTCAGACTGCGATCGCCGTTGCCGACAGGCTTGCCGTTCTGCTCCAGATCGCCCACTACCTGGTCGTAAGTACGGTTCTCCTTGATGATGTAAATCACGTGCTTGATCCGGTCGTGGCGGCCATCAGCGAACGTGATTTTCGCGGCCGCGGCCTTCATGCGATTCGACTCGAGTACTGTCTGCGTCCACTGCGCCAGGTTTCCATCGATCTCGCTCGTATCGATGGAGGCCAGCGATCCATAGAGCAGGGTGCAAATGTACGTGTTCGGCGAATGAAAATCCCTTGCCCTTGTCTCCTCGGTTTCGCGTTGTGCGAAATTGTTGGGTCCGGTTCCCTGTCCCTTCCCGGAGGCGACGTAGAGCTTTCCACCATTGGCCGATGGAACAAATGCCATCGAGAATGGCAGCCAGTCGGTGGGAATGAAGCCGTCCGGTTCCACCATGCCGCTCCTGGCAGCTTTCTCCGTCAGCTTCTTCGTATCGATCACGGCCACCGCATCGCTCGCCATGTTCGCGACATAAAGCCGATCGCCGCCCCTGTTCAATGCGAGCGCCATCGGCTCCGCACCAAAATAGCTCTGTCCCGGCAGGCGTGTGTCGAAATAACCCTTCACAGAAAATGCATCGCCGCCAACGTGCACGGCGGCCACTGCGTCGCGATTGGCGAGCGCCACATAGAGCGTGCTGCCGTCGGCCGAAAGCGCAAACGCGCATGGATGCGTGCCCGGCGCAACCGGATTCGACGGCTTGAGAAGCGCCAGCTTGCGGCCCACCGTGTTGTTGGCTAGGTCGAGTTCGACGATCTCCGACACATTCCACAGCGCCACAAACGCGCGCCGCCCATCGTTCGATATAGCCAGCGCTACGGGATACGTCGACGGCACGGCGTCGCTCTCGGCCAGATCAAACCGGTGCTCCACCGCACCGCTGGCTGAATCGATGAGCAAGACGTCGTCGGACAGGTTATCGGCAATCAGCAACTTCTCAGCGCCGGCTGCGCCGACCGCCGCAATCGCGGCTGGATACGGAATTCCCTTGTCCCCTTCCTTTTCGCCAATGAGGCGCGTTGTGCGCCCCGGCGCAAGCTGCTGCAGAGGCAGATGAATGAACCGCTCCGGCTCGATCTTGCCCTCGCTGAAGCGATACACAACGACGCCGCTGCCGGTGTCATCCTTGTTCGTACCTTCCGGGTCGGTTTCCGATCCCATGCTGGCGTAGAGATGACTTCCATCGCGGCTGAACGCGAGCCCTGAATACAGCGTCTGCTTGGCGATCCGCGCCAGCGTACGCGCATCGGGGAAGTCCGTCACCTTGCCTGATTCCGTGTCGAGCACAGCCAGCGACTGCTCGTACTTCGATTCCCATGTGCCGTAGCCGGCGTTCACCGTCACTACGTAGCGACCGTCCGGCGACACAGCCATCGTCATCGGGAGGCTGTTGATTCGCTGCGGTTGTCCAGGGATCGGACCAACCCATTCTTTGCTGGTCGAGAGATCGTGCGTTTGTGCGGCGAGCGGTCCGGCTGCGAAGGCAAGGACCATGGAGGCGACTGGAAACAGACCCCTCATGTTCATGATGAAAACGATAACAAACGCGCCGTCGGGACCGCGTTACAGTGCGATGACAGCCACCTTCAGACAAATTCAACGTGCGACTTATCAGGCCGCCCACGCCTGCAATAATCATCATCATGCGCACAGTCGTTACGGCGGAGCGGCTCTGGGATGGAAGCCGCATGATCGACCACCCCGTTGTCGAAATCGAAGACGGACACATCGTCTACGTCGGCTCTCGCGAGGCGAGCAGCACTTCTCTGAAGCCTGTCGATTTCCCCGGCGCCATGCTCGCTCCATCGTTTTTCGATGTGCATTTCCACGGTGCGGCAGGGCACGACGTGATGGAAGCGACACCCGAGGCTCTTGACAAAATTGCCGCCTTTCTTGCTACCCGCGGCACCGCAAGCTTTTTGCCTACCACGGTCACGGCTCCACTCGACAAAACCCTGCGGGCTCTGGAAGGGCTCGCAAAGCTCGTCGCCAGGCCGCAACGAGCGGGCCTGGCACAACCATTGGGCATTCATCTTGAAGGACCGTTTCTGTCGCATGCTAAACGCGGCGTGCAACCGGCTGAGCACCTGCTCGCGCCCGACATCGCCACATTCGACCGCATGTTCGAAGCCGCGGAGGGCCGCGTCACGCTGATGACACTGGCGCCCGAACTCCCCGGCGCTGCTGAGCTGGCTCGACATGCAACCGCCCGCGGCGTGCGGATCTCGGTTGGTCACTCTAACGCCACTGCATCTGAAACGCGTGCCGCCATCGGCGCGGGAGCCGTCAGCGCAACGCACACTTATAACGCGATGCGCCCGATTGACCATCGCGAACCCGGCATCCTTGGAACGGTTCTCGCGAGCGATGAGCTCTTCGCGGAGCTCATCTGCGATGGTGTTCACATGGTCCCGGAAATGGTCCAGATCTGGTGGCGTTGCAAAGGAGCGGAACGAGGCATCCTCGTTACCGATGCGATGAGCGCTGCCGGCATGCCCGAAGGTGAATACCAGCTTGGCGGATTTGCCGTTCAGGTGGCCAATGGACGGGCGATGGCACGCGGCGTCCTGGCGGGCAGCGTTCTCACCCTCGACCGCGCACTCACAAATTTTGTGGCATTCACCGGCGCTTCTGTCGCGCAGGGGCTGCGGTTGCTGACGAGCAACCCAGCACGCATGACGGGCCTGGAGAGCAAATCCGGCTCATTGTCCGCGGGCATGCCGGCCAACCTGGTTGCCCTCGATAAAGCCGGTAAGCTGGTGGGATCAATTGCGGGCGGGGGGAACGTCAGCCTGTCGGCCTGATCCCAGGCGGCCCGCCTCGGCCAATCGCTGCGCCCGCCAGATAGCGCCATCGATGCCGGCTACTTCGCGTTCACCCACAGGCATCTCAGGGGCAGCTTTGTGCAGGCCCTCGAAGAATGCTTCGCGCACCAGCCGGGCCTTGCCGATGACGCTGCCAATCCACGCCACCGGGACTTCCTGGGTGAGACCGTGCTTCCTGCGCAGCTTGGCGCGGACCAGCAGGACAGATTCCACCAGATCGGCGGCTGCCTGCTGGAGCAGTCCCGCCGCAACCGGATCGCCTTCCTCGGCAAGCTGGCTGATCGCCGGCGCCAGCATGGCAAAATCGGGTCCGGGAGTCCCGTCACCGACGTTGATGAACTCGTCCATGGTTGGCGTTCCCCAGATGCGCCCCACGGTTTCGAGAATCCGAGTGGGCTCTTCGCGATCATAGGCCCTGAGCGCCCGGCGCACTGCATGCAGGCCGATCCAGTAACCCGAGCCGTCATCACCCAGGCGCGAACTCCATCCTCCTGCGCGCTCGCGTTCACCTCCCGGTGCCCTGCCAATGGTATTTGAGCCTGTACCGGCAATCTGCAGGATGCCGGGTCCGCCGCGAAATGCTGCATCCAGCGCAATGACCTCGTCGCCGACGATTTCGGAGCGTTTTACATGGAAGTCCTCAAAGACGGCATTGATCCATTCCGATACGCCTGGCATGGTCGAACTTGCCAGCCCCACTGAAGCCGCTGCAATCTCCTTCAGGCCCGCCTGGCGATATACCTCTTCCAGCAAATCTCTCAGGTTCTCCTCGGCGGCCTGCGCCCCCACGCGCAGCCGTTTGATCGAGCCGTTCTCGGCGAAGGCAAGAATCCGATCTCCGGCAACGATCGAGGCGCGCGTCCGCGTACCGCCGCCGTCGATCCCCATCACCACGTTCATTCCTTGTTTGCTCCTCTACGTTTTCAAGGACCCTTATTGAGAGACGAACTACTTGCGCCGGCGGATTCGCCACCGTTATCGCGTAACGTACCCGCCAGGACGTTCAGGCTGCCGTCTGACCGGGGGGGACTCAGGCCCAGCAGGTGGGCGAGCCAAGGATACAAATTGACGTTTTCAAATGGCAAGACCGTTCGACCACGCAGGATGTCCGGACCGGCCGCGAAGAAACTGGCCTTCATTTCAGGCATGGCGCGTGGGTCGAATCCATGCATTCCAGGGGTGGGCGGATGATCCGGCCTATCGGCCGGGGGCCCATGGGCGCGAATCGCATAGGGCCCCGTAGCAATCACCACCGGATCCCCAGCCCGAGGGTTTTGGCTATAGTTCAGTTCGGCCGGCACGTGCTGCAGCCGAAATACCATGAACTGCGAAGAAATCCTCTTCAATTGGCTATAAACACGCGCCCGATCCTCTTCGGTCTTTCCATAGAGCAGCGATCCGACCGTTTCAAAACCGCTCAGATCGGCGACCTGGTCGAGTGTAATCCACGGCCCTTGTTCCTTCACCATGCCGTGATCGCTCAGAACGACGAGGTCAATGGGTAGATGCGTCGAGGCGAGTCCGGCTTCAAGCCTGCCTACAAGCGCATCCACCTTGATCACCGCAGCCTTGGTCTGGGGAGCATCGGGACCGAATTCGTGGCCTTCGTGATCGGGCTCGGAGAAGTAGAGCGTGATGAAATGGGGCCGATCGGCTTCGGGAAATTTCAGCCACTCCAGCACTTGAGCAATGCGCGCCTCGTCGTCGATCTTGTCGTCATATTTCAGGTAGTAAGTGGGCCGGAAACCGGCAATCTTGGCTTCAGATCCGGGCCAAAAGAAACAAGCCGAACGCATCCCGTGGCTCTCCGCCAGGCTCCACAAGGGCACGCCTGAGTACCAGCTGCCATCGGTGACGGCATTCGAATCATTGATCGCGTACCGCGCGTGCTTTTCTTCGTCGTAGAAGCTATTCGCCACCAGGCCGTGATGCTCGGGATAGAGCCCGGTGACAATCGTGAAGTGGTTGGGAAACGTGAGCGACGGATAACTGGGCAGCATGCCCTGCGGGGCCCACACCCCCTTCCTACCCAGCGCCAGCAGGTGAGCCGCTTTATCGCGCTTCGCATAGTCCCAGCGAAAGCCGTCGAGCGAAACCAGCACCACATAATGCGCCTGTTCGGCTGCCGGCGAATTCGGACCGTTGTCGACATGAATGACGGGCAACGGCGCGTTGCTCTTGGCGCTTTGTCCGAACCCAATTTCGAGTGAGCAAGCAAGACACAGGCCGATGACAACCAGAGTCAGCCGGCTCTTTTTGCGAAGAAGAAGCATCCGATTCTCCTCGCATCAGGTTATCCCAGTGAAGAGACGGGCAACACGAAGGATCCAGCATCTCCGATGCTTTTCAGAGCAGACACTCCGATGACCCTGAGATGCGCAGGAAAAAACCATCAGCCTCGCACGCTTGCCGAAAAAAGCCCGCGAAAGTCTGGGTTACTGATTGTTCGGCGAGGGCGGATTGGTTGTTGCAGGCGCGGTGGGCGCTGCCGGACTGGTCGGAGCGGACGCCGATTGATCCTTCGCAAAACTACGAATGTAGGTAATCATGTTCTTCACTTCAGCATCCGTGGCGCGGCCCGTCGCTTCCGACGGCATTTTTCCCTTGCCATTGCGAATGATGTCGAAGAGTTCCTGGTCCTGCCGACCCGAAAGCGTTTTCGCGTCGGTCCAATCGAGCAGTGTCAGATCCATGCCTTTTGCCACATCGGTCTTTCCATCTCCATTCTCGTTGTGACAAAGCGCGCAGTCGATGTTGTAGACCTGTTTCGCCTTGGCCATAGCAGCTCCGTCGAGCTTCGCGGTGCTCTTGGCAGGGGCTGACTGCGGGGGATTTGCCGCAGAATACATCGACACTAACACCAACAAGGCCGCGGCAGAAGGCAGCAGTAACGGCTTCAACATACCCACTCTCCTCAGTTGCAGGTGTCGGGGAAAGGCATCTGGCAGCTGTCAGAATTAATTCGACAGCATTATAGGCCTAAAAGTAGGTGAGCCGCATCACACCTGCATCAGGTGTCAAGAAGAGAACCTTCCACTCGTCATCGATCGATTGTGGTATACGTTCTCGCATGTTCAGGCAATGCTTGCGCTTCGGGATACTTGCCCTCTTTTCTCTGTCTGCCTCTCCTCAGAATCCGGCTCCCACCCCGCCCATGGGATGGAACAGCTGGGACGCTTACGGCCTGACCATCAGTGAAGCCGATTATCGCGCCAACACCCAGGTACTTGCCGGTTTGAAACAATACGGTTGGGAATATTCGGTGGTCGACGAAGGCTGGTACATGCAGGATCCCTTCGCCGACTCGATCGCGGCACGCAAATATGTCTGGAACGCCAACGGCATTCTCGTCCCCGCTCTGAATCGCTTCCCTTCCGCCGCCGATGACGCGGGATTCAAGCCGCTCGCCGATTGGGTCCATGCGCAGGGTCTCAAGTTCGGGATTCACATTGTCCGCGGCATTCCCCGCCAGGTGGTGGATCAGAATCTTCCCATCGCCGGCTCTGGTTTCCATGCTGCCGATGCCGCGGATCGATCCGCCACGTGCCCATGGGATGAAGGCAATTACGGCGTCAGCGACACTCCCGCGGGCCAGGCGTACTACGACTCGATGATGAAACTCTACGCAAGCTGGGGTCTCGATTTCATCAAGGTCGACTGCATCAGCGACCATCCTTACCGTCCCACCGAAATCCGCCAGATCGCAGAGGCCATTCGTAAAACACACCGCCGCATCCTTCTCAGTCTTTCGCCCGGCCCAACGCAGATCGAGCACACCGCGGAAGTGGCAAAGTATGCGCAGATGTGGCGCATCTCTGACGATCATTGGGATGTATGGGCAGCTGATCGCAAACCGGGCGCGGGCGAATTCCCCTTCGGCATTCGCGATGCGTTCGATCGGCTCGCCGAGTGGGCTCCCTATGTCAGGAGTGGCAATTGGCCCGATGAAGACATGCTCCCCTGGGGATGGCTCGGACCCCATCCGGGCCTGGGCGACCCTCGTCCATCCCGCGAGACAAGGGATGAGCAGCGTACGGAATTTACACTATGGGCCATTTCGCGCTCGCCTCTGATTGTCGGGGCCAATCTCACCAGGCTCGACGACTTTACCCGTTCGCTGATGACCAACAAGGACGTCATCGAAATCGATCAGCACTCCGTCGAGAGCGGCCCTGGCCTGATGCCGCTGCGCGACAATACAGCCGATCATTTCCCCGCACGATTCTGGTACTCCAAAACGGGCGGAACGCACCCCAGGCGATATCTCGCTGTATTCAATCTCGCTGATGAACCCACCAAATCGGATTTGCCATGGATGGTGTTTCATCTGACCGACAAGCCGCATGCGGTGTTCGATATCTGGAATCAGAGATCGATTGCGCGGACAAAAACTCTTCATGTAGAACTGCCACCGCATGGTTGCGCATTGTTCAGGCTCGAATAATTGCCCCGACCAGCACCTGAGTCAAGCGCTCTAGCTTCGGTCTGGGAAGCACATTGGTTCCGTTCGTACCGTGGTGACCATCACCAGCCGCTTGCCTCCAATATGCGACACTAGTTAGTCCGGTTCAATTCGCGGAATCTTCCGTTTTTGTCCGGCGGGGAATGAAATGCCCGTTTTACGTTCGGCCTTTATTGCACTCTCTCATAATCGCCCGCTCCGCAGCTTCTGTGAAAACTCCAGGATCGGCAACAAGCTCAGTTCTCGATTTGTGGCTGGTCTTGAAATCGAGGACGCTCTCCGCGTAACCGAATCGGTCAACAAGCAGGGGATGTTTGTGACGCTTGATTCACTGGGTGAGAGCGTCGCCACCGAGGCGGAGGCGCACGCCGCCGCCGAGATTTACCATCGCCTGCTCGACGCGATTGCCCAACGCAAGCTGAACTCGAACATCAGCGTCAAGCTCACGCAAATGGGCCTGACGCTCGATCCGAAATTGGCAGAATCGATCGCCAGAGAGCTCGCCGAGCACGCGCATGCGACGGGCAACTTTGTGCGCATCGATATGGAGGACTCAGGGCTGACGCAGATCACGCTTGATATCGTACGGCGCATCCATGCCCTTCCCGATTTGAGCGGCGCCATCGGCATCGTGATCCAGGCATACCTGTTCCGCTCCCAGGCCGACATCGCTCAACTCGTCTCAGATGGCATCCGCGTGCGGCTCTGCAAGGGAGCTTACAAAGAGCCGGCCAACGTCGCATTCCCCAGCAAAGCCGATGTCGATGCGAATTACGTCCGGCTCACGGGCATGCTCCTTGAGAGCCCGATCTATCACGGAATCGCGACGCATGATGAAAAAATGGTAGCCGCGGCAAAGGCCGTCGCGAAACAACACGGAATCGCTCCAAGCCGGTTTGAGTTCCAGATGCTCTTTGGAGTGCGGCGCGATCTGCAGCGGAAACTGATCGCTGAGGGATACAACGTGCGGGTGTATGTGCCCTTCGGACGCGAATGGTACCCCTATTTCATGCGCAGGCTGGCCGAGCGCCCGGCGAACGTGCTCTTCATTGCAAAGAACCTGCTGCGTCAGTAAGTGCGGCTATTCGTGCGCGATCTGTTTCTTGCGCCTGACGCGTTGCCCGCGGGCTTTGAAGAGATTTACGTGCCTGCACAGAGCACACTCCCACGGGTAGTAGCCGAACATTGGATAGATCTTATTCTGCAGAAAGCCGGTGCGTCTCATCCTGCGCAGGTCGCGGCTGCCGCAGTCAGGACAAACAAGTTCAACTGGGCCGATCATGGGCTTCGAACTGGGGAGGGTCGACACCGGGTCCTCGCGAATGATGGGAGATTTTCACCGCGATTTTAACCCAATTTGCATGTGCAAGGAAACCAATCTTCAGCCGACCGACCCCGCCACATTGAGCCGGGCCAGTCCCTGACGCCCCAATCCAGCCACCGCTCTTGCCAGGGTACCCGAGTCATTGAGTGATTCCGGCCGTTCCAGGCGCATCTCCAGCCGTTCTGCATACTCACGAAAGGCAATGTCCACGTCATAGAGAATTTCGACGTGATCGCACACGAATCCGATGGGCTGCAAAAGCAGGGTCTTTACTCCACCCGCCGCGATTTGATCCAGCGTCTCCTCCACGGTAGGCCCAATCCAGGGTCCGCCGCTCGCGCCCTGACTCTGGAAGGCAAACCACCATTGCGGAATCTCCTCAACGCGTTCCGCCACCATCTCAGCAGTGCGCCGGGCCTCCACGGCATAAGGATCGGTGCCCTCGCCTGGCCACATGCGCCGTTCACCCGGCGCGTCTCGCTCAGCCGGCGGTTCAACCGTTCTCAAAGGAACGCTGTGCGCCGTGAAGAGAACCGGAACAGGCTCCCCGGTTTCCTCCTCCAGCTTTGCCATCGCCGTTCGCAACCGCTCGGCAAAAGCATCAGCGAGTAAGGGATGCTGCGCCCAGCCTTCCGTGAAGTCAATCCGCAACGATCCCGCTTCCGCCTGCACGGCGCGCTTGTAGAGTCCCACGCTGGTCCGAGAATTCTGCGGAGCGAGACAAATCACGGCGGCCTCTTGAACGCCGTCTGCGCGCATCTGCTTCACCACATCAGGAATGTAAGGCCGCCAGTTACGCATTCCCACATACACCTTCACGTCCAGGCCACCAGCGGCTAGTTCCTGCTCGACGAGTCGCGCCTGCTCCATGGTGATCTCAGTCAGCGGGCTGCGCCCGATGAGCGCATACCGGTGCTGGATCTCTTCTATGATGTGTTGCGGCAGCGGTCGCCCGCTCACGACATTGCGCAGGTACTCCGGAATCTGCTCAACCGTCTCCGGCGTTCCATGCGCCAGCAGGAGCACAGCTTGCTTACCCAATCGAGCCCTCCTGCAGCCTGAAATCGCGCACCATCTTCACCACCGCCTGCACGTTCTCGACGGGCGTCTCCGGAATAATGCCGTGGCCCAGGTTGAAGATGTGGCCGGCACGGCCATTCGCAGCGCGCAATATCTCCTTCACGCGCAATTCCAGCACCTCGAGTGGAGCAAACAGGGTAATGGGATCGAGATTTCCCTGCACCGCATGTCCGTGGCCCGCTGCCCGCCAACCCTCATCCAGAGGCTGCCGCCAGTCGAGACCGATCACATCGGCGCCAGTCTCGGCCATCGCACCTAACAGCCCAGCGGTTTCCACGCCAAAATAGATGACCGGCACGCCCATTTCTTGCACCGCGCGCACCAGCCGCTTCGAAGCTTCGAACGCATAGTCGCGATAATCAGCGAGCGACAACGATCCAACCCAGCTATCGAAAATCTGGATCACATCGGCGCCCGCTTGCACCTGCAGCCGGCAATAATCGATCAGCACCGTCACCAGCTTATCCAGCAGCCCGCGCCATGCTCCCGAATCGCCATACATCATGCGCTTGGTGTACACATAGTTGCGCGACCCCCCGCCCTCGATCATGTAGCTCGCCAACGTGAACGGTGCGCCGCAGAATCCAATCACCCCAAGCCGGTCCCGAAAATGCGTGGCGACCTTTTCGATGGCCTTGGCCACGTAGGCAAGATCGGAAGTCCGGTCGGTGCGCAGCGCCGTCACATCGGCTGCGGTGCGGACGGGATGATGCACGAGCGGTCCTTCTCCCGCCTGGAATTCAAACGGCAGTCCCATCGGTTCCAGCGGAAGCAGCAGGTCGGCAAAGATGATCGCTGCATCCACGCCCAGCTTTTCCGCGGCGGTGATTGTAACTTCGGCAGCCAGATCAGGCTGTTTGCAAATCTCGACGAGCGTATGGTGCTTGCGAACGTCACGATATTCCTGCATGTAGCGGCCGGCCTGCCGCAGGAACCAGACAGGCGTCTGGTCCACCGTCTTGCGCAGGCAGGCGCGTATGAAGCGGCTGCCGGCGAGAACGTTCGCCGGGTTGTCCGGAATCTCGCCACTGCTGATTGCCATATAGCGTGATTCTAAAGGGGAGATGCGCGGCGAAGAATGGGTCGCCGCGATTTTCGCCAGACAAAAATCGGCCCCCGTTTTCGGCGGGGGCCAAGTTGCCTTGGTTCTCTCGTGTTGCGAGAGCTTGTTGGCGGCCAGACGGCCGGGGAGCCGTCGGGGCGGAAAGGAGCCTCAGGGGGGTGGCTGCGCGGCTTTGCTTACGGCCGCTCCGCACCCGTCGTGGACGCCACACCATGGGGGGATGCAGAATCCGGGGCCGCCAAACTGTTTTCCATCAACCGCACATGGACGCTGCTGGCCTTCACCCGGGCCGGCTTGCCTCCGTTGTCATCGCCCTGAGTTTCCATCGGGGCGTTGCCCAGTGCCACAAAGTGCATGCGGTAGACGGGAATCTGATGTTCGGTAACCATGTAACGCTCGACCGACTCGGCGAGCCGCTGAGAGTTCTGGATACCCATTGCGCCGGAACCCGGCGAACGCGCTTCGATCTCAAGGATGTAGCCCTGGTGGCCGGCCAGATTTGCCGCCATGCCATCGAGCTGATCCTTCGCTGCCTTCGTGAGGGTCGGACCGCCGCGGAACGGAATGTCAAGGTCGCTGACCTGGTGATACTGGTCAAGCCCGTTCACGGTGGTGTTCAACTGGTCCACATGACCTGAGGCGCCCTGCGCGACATTGCTCGCGTTCTGGGCTTGCTGTCCGGCTGCGGTCGCTGTCTGGTTGGCCGCATCGGCGGTTGACTGGGCCTGGTGGATGCCGGCCTGCGCCCGCGCATCAACGTCCTTGATCTGCTGGGCGTTCTTGGCATTCACTTCATCGAGTTCGGTCAGGCGATCATTGATCGGATCGAGCCTCTTCTTTACCCACTTCTTGCGAGCAAAGGGATTCACACGGCCCCAGAATCCTTCCTTGTCAGTGTTGTTCGTCGATGATGCTGACGGGGAGGGCTGCTGCATCGCGGCAGGAGGGGCACTCTGGGGTTGTTGATCGGAAGATTGTTGAGCAACGACAGGAATCGAGATTGCTGATGCCAGCAAGACAACTGCAAACTGGCTGGGGGACAACGTCCGTACCACAGTCGAGAGTTTCATGATAGTTTTTGACCTCTTTTTCTTGTTCTGGGCGGTCGCAGAGAACCTGCGCACAGAAACAGTTGGCCGCTCGCTTGTGGAAGTAGCAAAGGCCGTGCCAAACTGGAGAGCTACAGCTGAAATCCACTAATTAGTTATATTTCTGACGTTTACCCGGTGATGGTGCAGATTCTCTCGCGAACCCGCATCGCCGCGTAAACCAATATAATATGTAGTTTTTACAGGGCCGGGTAACTTCTACCGGGTAAACGGAGCCATCTACCTCATTTCGCGTCGACGTGCACGATGCGGATCTCGGGATATGCCCCATCCCAATCCGGCGAAACAGCGTCAAAAATCAACCGGAAATCGCGCTGGTCTCGCGGCTTCAGCGGCGCAGCAGAAACGGGCTGGAGGTCCACGTACGGATCGCGGGTCCGGATCAGCTGCAGGGGGCGAGTTTCGTTCTGGGTGACTTCCTTTGCCGGGTCACGAAAAAGCACCTGAACCGTAATTCCGGTCACTGTCTGGTTTCCCTGGTTGGCAATGTGCCCGTCGACGTAGGTGACCTTTCCGCCCGCCAGGTTCCCCGACTCGCTCATCGTCACCGCGGAGATCGGAAGTTGTCCCGCGTAGGCGGCGAGAGGAGCATTGACAGGGGTGACGGTTGGTTCTTGCTTACGATCGAAGATCAGTATCGCGACGATCACTGCGACGACGACAATGCCGGCAGCAATTGCCAGCGGCAGCCAGTTGCGTTCGTGTGCCTCCGTCGTCGTCGGAATCAGGTCCAGATTGCGCTCCGTGCTCACGAGCGGATTTTACACCCGTACCAAAATGATTACCTTCGTCCATCGCGTTCAAGGAATATTAGAAAGCCGTTTTCGGAATCGGGCGATAATCCCTCTAGTGCACCGGACGCGTCAATCAGTTGCAACTTTTGTTTGATTTCTTTCCACATCGATTGGCATCCAAATAGAAGCACCAGTGAGAACCGGTGCTGAGGTAGCGTCGTAACCGGTTGCAGACGGAAACGGAGAGAGTCGGAGATGCAGCAGCCCTCCACGCAACCCGCTTTGTCGACCCAATCCATTTCTGGAGCGGGTGCGGCGCCCTCACGCCGATACGAAGACCTCGTCTATCAGGCGGTCACGGTGGCGTCGATTCTGCTGGTCCTGGTCAGCCTCTGGGTGTTCTAAGCCACCGCGGCTAACCCCTCTCTTCCACTTATTTAAGAACTGATATAGGCCACGCCAACCTGGCTTGCGTCTCCTAACGGAGATCGCCCCTCGCCGCCTGACTGATCACCACGACCAAATAAACTCCGATCGTGCCCAGGATCAGCACAAGGAACCCCGGAACGAGGAGGGCCGGCAGTTTGCCTTCTCCGCTGCGCGCAGCCGCGATCATCCAGTATTGGAGCGCGCAGAACATCCACGATAACTCTGATTTCATCCAGGCAAGCATGTCGAGGGTCAAACTCTGGACGCGTTGCAGATTCGCTTCCGTCACGCGCACTGGATAATGGAACGCCATTGGGAAACGAGACACGATGGTGAAGCCGAGGTAGAGTGCGATTGAAATGACCGGCAGAAGAATGAGAACTGACGGTGAGCCCCAGCCGTTCGGGTTTCCGGCTGCGTCAAAATGCGTTGGAATCCGGGATGGAAGCGGTTGCGGCCCGGACAGCGCGCGGTAGGTGATCCACACGTTCGCAGAGAGAGCAATCAGCGCCACGAGTTCGAGGATCTTGCGCACGGCTTCTCTTGGCTCCTTCGCGGCGATACTTCAGGCGGACCAGGCACGCTTCACGCGTTCGCGATAGTCGACCCCCTTCATCTCCACGCGAATGCACATTTCGGCGAGACGTGACCGCATGCGGTCGCCAATGCGGTCGCCCAGCGTTTGCTCGCGGGCGGCGCGTTCCGCATCGCTCTTATCGCCTTCCCCCGCCGGCCTGTCGTCATAGTTCGTCGTGATGAGGGTGGTCTGCTTGTCGTTGTAGCGCGTGTTCAGAATCAGGGCGACCGTGTCCCAAACCCATTCGTTCGGCTTTTGCGCGCCCAGATCATCAAGCACCAAAACCTCAGCCGCAAAGAGCGGCTTCAAAAGCTCCAGTTCGGTAGTCTGGACTTGCGGGTTGTAGCTGTTCTGGATGCTTTTAAGTAGCTCGCGATAATCGCAAAACAGGCCGCGACAGCCCTTTTCCTGAATCAGGCGGCGCAGCACGCCGACGGCGAGGTGTGTCTTACCGACGCCGATTGGTCCGGTAAAAAGCAAACCTTTGCCCGCGGTTTCCACCGGGTACTCTTTCACGAAAGAACGCGCGGCGATGAGCGCCCGCCCCTGCGATGCATGCGCGCTAGGGAAAGCGGTATCGTACGCGTCGAGGGTGCATTCACGATATCGCTGCGGAATCCGAGCGGCAGAAAGACGCCGCTGCTCCCGCTCGGCTTCCTGGCACTCGCAAGCGCGGGATACCCAATGGCCTGTGCTTGACACGACCTGGATGAGGCCCGTGCCTCCGCAAATTGGACATTCGCTCATGACTGCTCAAAGCGTATCGCATGCGAGGCATACGCCGCCGGTGCGGATCAGGGCACATTGTGTGGAAAAGCGATTCGGCTCAGCAATGCATCCGCCACGCCGACCTATAATCGGAGCGCACGCAAAACGCCGGATTTCTTTCGTCCCGATGAAGGGAGAACGCATTGTGATGCGAATCGTTGTAGCTTGCACCGCCGGACTTTTTCTCTTTCCGTTGTTCTGTTCTTCAGAACTGACCGCACAGGAGCCGGGCAATGTGCCGGAAACCAAGGCGCCGCCTCCCACGCAGACCCCGCCGGCGCCGCCTACAGTGACGCATCCAAACGACGCATACTGGCGTTCGCACGACGAGCAGCTGCTGAACGATTTTCCCTGGCTCGCCAAGTTCCGCGACGCAGACCAAAAGCTCGGACCGCCTGCACCTGGCGAGAATCGAGTGGTCTTCATGGGTGACTCGATTACCGAGGGCTGGCACCTGGATGAATCGTTTCCGGGCAAGCCCTACATCAACCGCGGCATCAGCGGGCAGACGACGCCGCAGATGCTGGTTCGCTTCCGGCAGGACGTCATCGATCTCAACCCGAAAGCAGTGGTGATTCTTGCCGGCACGAATGACATCGCCGGAAACACCGGTCCTGAGACCCTGGAACAGATTGAGGATAACCTGGCCTCGATGTCAGACCTTGCCACGGCGAATCACATCAAGGTGATCTTGTGCTCCATTACGCCTGCTTTCGATTACCCCTGGCGGCGGGGACTCACTCCCGCGCCGAAAATCGATCAGGTGAACAACTGGATGAAGGAGTATGCCTCGCGCAGAGGCTTTGTTTTCGTGGACTATCATTCGGCGATGAAAGATGGTGAAGACGGATTGCCGCCAAGCCTGAGCACGGACGGCGTGCATCCCCTGCCGGCGGGATACAAGATGATGGCTCCGCTGGTCGAGACGGGAATCGAGACCGCGCTGGCGCAGTAGCGCCGAGAATTGCGCAACAACCTAATTCCTCCTACAATGGAGTAGCGAGAATTGCGGGAAAGGTTTGCCTTCAAAGAGATGCCCAAGGAAAAGATTCATCCACACTACGAGGCAGTGCGCGTAGTCTGCGCCTGCGGAAACAATTTTGAGACGCGTTCGACCCATAAGGGCGACATCCACGTCGAAATCTGCTCGGTTTGCCACCCCTTCTTCACCGGCAAACAGAGGCTGGTTGACACAGCGGGACGCGTCGAGCGCTTCCGGCGCAAATACGCCAAGGCAGGCGAGGCGGCGCCTGCAAAGTAACGGCGGTACGCAGGTTTGACCAAGTGGGCCTCCGCCGCGGCGGAGGCCCACGTTCGTTCAGGACCATCAGATCCGCTGCTTTGACGATCCATCTATGTCGAGACGAGGATTCACGGTGAAGAAGAACTGGGACAACCCGGTGGAGTACGCAATGCCCGAGGGGGTGCGCGTTCCAGCGGAAGTCCGCATCGGAAGTGTCCTCGTACAGCCGGCGACCGTACTCGCGCCGATGGCCGGCGTCACGGATACTGTTTTTCGTCGTTTTATCCGCCACGCCAGCCTATTCACCACGCAATCCAGCAGGTCCCAAATCTCCGACCCCGTATCCAGGCCGCCAGGATCAGCCGAAATCGAGGCCGCGGTCACCAATGCGCAGTCGGGCTGCGGGCTTCTGATGACGGAGTTCACATCCGCGGACGGCCTCGCGCGAATGCGCGAGACCAAGCGGCGGCGCTACCTCACGTTTTATGACGACGAGCACCCCATCGGAGCACAGCTCTTCGGATCGAATCCGGAAACCCTCGCTGAAGCCGCCCGGATTGTGCAGGATACCGGCTTCGACCTTGTCGACCTGAACCTCGGTTGCCCTGCCAAGCGGGTCGTGGGGTGCAATGGTGGTTCAGGATTGCTGCGAGATCTGCCGCGCATTGGCGAGATCTTTCGCGCCGTCCGGAATGCTGTCATCATTCCCTTCACCGTCAAGTTCCGCATGGGTTGGAACGAGATGCAGATTGTGTGTGTGGAACTCGCGAAGATGGCAGAAGCCGAGGGGCTCAATGCCGTCACCTTACATGCCCGCACCCGCGAGCAGGGCTACAGCGGGCAGGCGCAATGGCAATGGATCGCCGCGGTCAAGAGCGCCGTTTCGGTCCCGGTCATCGGAAACGGCGATGTTCGTACGCCGGAAGACGCCGCCGCCATGGTGGCCAAGACCGGGTGCGACGCCGTCATGATTGGGCGAGCTGCACCGGCTAATCCTTGGGTTTTCAGGCAGATAGCCCAGTACACCGCGACCGGCTCGTATGACTCGCCGACCGTGGACGACCGCTACCGGATGATCCGAGCTTACTTCCAGATGCTTCTCGATGAGGTGGAGGCCACGAGGGACCTTCCCCATGCCCAAATGGGCGAAACCGCCGGCAAGATGAAGCAGTTTGCGACCTGGTTCACCCATGGCGTTCCGGGTGGGGGTAAGCTGCGCAAAGCGATCTATGAGGCGCGCACCGGTGAGACTGTCCTTGCCGAGGTTGACCGGTTCTTCGCGGAGCGTGCTTTGCAACCTGAGGCTGAGGTCGAGGCTTCTGGCCATGAGCCTGCGGTTCCTGAAACCTCCCTGGTTTGTGATTGAATCTTCATCCCCCATTCCCTCTCTGGAATCGCATTCCCTAAGTAACGCTAACCACCATGAAGTGCTGCACTTATTCGTAACCAAAAATCGACCTTTGTGTCATTTTCAAGCGTATAGGTAACCACTATAGTGGTTCCAATCGTAATCAGAGATTTTTGCTCTGGATGTGACAAGCGACCGCTCCCGATCCACGCATTTCGAGAGCGGCGATAGGTCGGAACGAGGAAACAGAGGTTCCAGCACGTGCGGAAACCAGAAAGACCTCGGGACTGTCTGCGGTCGTGGACTTGCGGCCTCGTCGTGCTGTTTTTGTCTCTTCAGGGCTCCTTTGCGCAACGTTATAGCTTCCGCGAATACATCGATGGGCTCGGCAACCTGAATGTCGCGTGTCTGGCGCAGGACAGAACGGGCTACCTATGGGTGGGAACCCAGAACGGACTGTATCGCTATGACGGCGGTCAGTTCCTGAAATACGGCGAAGCGGAAGGCGTTCCGCAGCGCATGATCCAGAGCCTCTATGTGGGCGATGATGGCACTCTCTGGGTCGCGACGACTTCAAGCATTTTCTTTGAGAAGAGGGACGGAAAATTCGCCGAGGTGCCCGCGCCCGCACCGATGAGCCAAATCCTCCAGCGTCCGGGCACCGTGTTTAGCTCCAAGGGCCCGAATGAGGTCGTTGCGTCGACACGTCATGCGGCCGTCGCCCTGAAACACGTTGGCCCCGATCAATGGACTGCGCAGGCCGTGACGCTTGATGGTCATGACATTTTCGGAGTTCTTTACGGTGAAGACGGCGTGTTGTGGTATGGCTGCGACCAGGACCTCTGCCGGATGGCGAATGGCAAAACGACGCATCTGGGAGCTCAGCTCAAGCTGCCCGATGAGCAATGGTCGAACCTGCTGCTCGCGCGAAACGGACATATCTGGATCCGTGGCAATCGGCACATCGGCGAGGTCATTCCGCTGGAAGGAAAATTCATTCTCCACGATGTTCCGGGACCGGCGTTCTCTGAACCCTACCCGGAACTCGTTGAGGACCCCCAGGGGCGCATTCTGACCTCGCGTGGCCCGTCATTGGCCTTGTTCGATAAGGGTCAATGGCGCCAGGTGACAGAGAAGAATGGGCTCTCCAGTTTCGAGATTCAGGACCTGTTCGTGGATCGTGAAGGATCCGTCTGGATTGGAGTGGTTGGCCACGGATTGAAACGCTGGGTAGGCCAGGATCGCTGGGAGGGATATACCAAGGCCGATAAGCTGAGTGACGACCTCGTCTGGGACACTGCCCGTGACCACCAGGGGCGACTGTGGATCGCTACGGAATCTGGACTCGACTGGATTCCAGCTGGCGGAGTCACGCCCAAGCCGTGGAGCGCACCGGGCATTCAGACGGCTCGTGCCGGCGCCCTGGAGATCGATCGTGAAGGAACCATCTGGCTCGGAACCACTGCCGGAAACCTTATCCGCATTGATCAGAATTCGCTCGCAGCGCGCGAATGGAAGTTGCCTGAAGTGTTTCAGCTGTTAGCGGACCAGAATCACCGGATCTGGGCCGCGACAAGCGAAGGGCTCTATTCTCTCAATACGCAGGCGCTCGACAAAGGTCCAGCGCTCGTGCAAGATCCTGCGATCTCGGTTCCCAGGGGGCGTTTCACCGATTTGACCGCCGACGGGGATGGAAACATCTGGGTGGCGGCGGAGCAGGGCATTTTTCGGCTCGACGGGAATGGTTGGCATCGCATTGACGCGGAGAATTCCGACGCGAAACCCGACCTCCTGGCAATCGATCACCAGGGAAACCTCTGGGCCGCGGGGCCGTCGCAAGAACTGATGCGGCTCCGTGTAGCGGGCGATCGCATCGTCTCATCGACTCCGATCGAGAGACCCCAGGTTCTATCGCAGCAAATCGTGTCGATGATGGTGGATCATCGCGGCTGGCTATGGGTTGGCCAGGACGCCGGACTCACGGTCTTTGATGGCAAGGCATGGCACAGCTTCACGCAGGACGATGGGCTGATCTGGAACGACACCGATAGCTATGGCCTCACTGAAGATGTTGATGGCAGCATCTGGATCGGCACGTCAGGCGGCTTGAGCCACCTCATCGATCCGCAGGAAGCACCAACGGCATCACCCCGGCCACCGTCGTTTTCGAAGGTGACCTATGGCGCCAGCACTCTCGCCGATGGCGGTTCGGCAAAGTGGAGTTCTGACCCCCTTGTGATCTCGATGGTCCTGCTTTCATTCAAGGGAACGCAGAATGAAGGAATTCGCTACCGCCTGGTCGGCACACAGGGCACGGAATGGGAAGTCTCGCGCGACATGGAAGTCCGCTTTCGACAGCTTCCGCCGGGTGACTACCGCTTTGAAGTCACCTCGGCAGACCTCTCTGGCAACGCTTCTTCGCAAGTGGCGAGCTTTTCCTTCCAGATCACCGCACTGTGGTGGCAGAATCGCGCCTACAAAATCTTCTCCGGCGTCATGTGCGTCATCCTGCTTGGTGTGATTTGGCGCCGTCGCGTCGGGTTGTTGATCCGGCAGAAACGGCAATTGGAAGACTCAGTCAGGAAGCGGACCCTCGATCTCGAACGCGAAAAAGCACAACTGGTGCGCACGCGCGAACAGATGCGCCATTTCGCCGAGCACGACGATCTTTCGGGTCTTTGGAATCACCGCATCATCGTTGATCGGCTCCGCGGAGAGGTCGAGCGGTCGAGGCGAGAGGGACAACCGCTCAGCATCATCCTGGCCGACCTCGACTTTTTCAAAAAGATCAACGACACCTATGGACATCCCGCGGGCGACCGCGTTCTTAAAGAGGCCAGCGCCATTCTCCAGCGAATGGTGCGCAGTTATGACTGGGTAGGCCGTTACGGCGGGGAAGAATTCCTTCTGATCCTGCCCGGATCGAATTTTGCCCAGGCACGACAGCGAGCCGAGGAAATGCGCGTTGCGATCGAAGAAGCAAGGGTCCTGGAAAGCCGACACGTTATTTCGCTGAGCGCAAGCTTTGGAGTCGCGTCCGGTTTTCCGATCAGCCATGAGGAGTTGATTCGCGAGGCCGACGCGGCGCTTTACAAAGCCAAGAACAACGGGCGCAATTGCGTCGTGGCGACGGAAATCGGCGTCATTGACGAATCGGCGGCTCACACTCACTAATCCGTGAAACCGATCGCCGGCTCAAGCGAGCGGCAGACGGACCAGCGCACGGGCGCCTTCAATATCCTCCCGGTTCACGAGACGAATCTCACCGCCATGAGCGCGCGCAATCTGCTGCGCAAGCGCGAGGCCGACCCCGCTTCCAGTGGGCTTGGTCGTATAGAACGGGACAAAAAGGTTTTCGGTATTCGCGATTCCGAGTCCGCGATCTTCAATGCTTACCAGCAGAGACGACTCCGCGATACGCCACGTCATCCGAATTGGCTTGGAGCCATTTGCCAGTGAAGCGTCTGCCGCATTGGTCAGCAAATTGATGAACATCTGTTCCAGCTGATCCGGGTCGGCCTGCAGCACCGCAGACGGCCCGGGCTCCAACTGCACCTGGACCCGCTGCTCAAGCAAAGCCACGCGCTCGAGAAGCGGCGAGGCCGGCACATGCTTGAGCTGAGGGGGTGGAAGCTGCGCGAGAATACGATACGACTGTACGAATCGATGGAGTGAATCGGCGCGGCTTTCAATGACCCCGAGACCGCGCCGGAAATCGTGGGCTGTCTCCTCCTCGCCCTGCATCTGATCTACGCGCGCAAGCAGGCTGCCGGCGATGGACTTGATCGGCGCCAGGGAATTGGAAAGCTCGTGGCCGAGCACGCGAATCAACCGTTTCCAGGCCGCCTGCTCCTCTTCTCGAAGCGGCTGGCTCACGTCGGCAAGCAGGAGCAGCGTATGGGGCACGCCTTCTTGCCGGAATGCCGCTTTGCGCAGCAGCCAGCGGTTCGGCTTTGAACCAAAAGAATGAATGCTCTGATCGGGAGCTGCCAGCAGGTACTCGAGATGCAGTTCGCGCGCCGTGCGTCCGAAACAGCGCGCATACGGAATGCCAAGCAATTGCACGGCTGCATCGTTCACAAGCTGGAGCACGTTGTCGCGATCGAATGCAAAAATGGGCGAATGCATCACCTCGAGGATGCGAGCCAGCAAAGCCGTCGCCTCAAGAGAACGCACCCGCTGCTTCTGGAGCAGGTCCGCAAGGGCATTAATCTCGGCGGCGAGCTCACCGAGCGGATCGGAGGTATTGGCGCCGCGAGCCCGAAAAGAGTAATCGCCTTCTCGCAGCGAGGAAACGACGTTGGAAAGCGTCTGCAAGGGGCGGATCAGCCCCTCGATCAGCGAACCCGCGATCAGGGCCAGATAAATCAGCAGGCAGCCGGTAAGCAGAATGGTTGGGGCAGTCGTGATCTGGTGCTGGTAGATCAGGATCGCAAAAAAGGCGAATGCAGGCAGCGACAAAAACAGGCAGTACAGCCAGGCTCGGCGTACAGCGGAGCGCCGGCGCGTGCGCCTGCGCCGATTCGGTCGTGCCGGATCATAGGCCATACTTCTCGATGCGGCGATATAGTGCCGCGCGGCTCAAGCCCAAAGCCTCCGCAGCCTGCGAAATGTTCCCGTCGCAACGGCGCAGAACCTTGCGAATCAGCAGCGATTCCACCTCGTCAATGCTCATATTGTCAAAAGAAGGCATCGACGGACGGCCCGGAGCTGCCGCCAGGTTCGACGGCTCAATTTCTTCTCCACGGCAGAGAAGCACCGCGCGCTCCACCGCATGTTCCAGCTCGCGCACGTTTCCCGGCCACTGATACTGCATCATCTGCTGCATCGCAGCGGCAGAGAAACTGGTCACCTGCTTCCGATAACGAGAACGATTGCGCCCCAGAAAATGCACCGCAAGCAGAGGAATATCCTCGCGGCGCTCGCGCAGAGCGGGCAAATGAATCTCGACGGTGTTAATACGGAAGAGAAGATCTTCGCGAAAATTGCTGTTCTTTGCTTCTTCGTGCAGGTCCGCGTTGGTGGCCGAGAGAACCCTCACGTCAACCCGGCGCGTTTGCGACGAGCCCACTCGTTCCAATTCCCCCGTTTCGAGCACCCGCAGCAGCTTGGCCTGCTGCCGCAGCGGCACGTTGGCGATCTCATCAAGAAAGAGGGTGCCGCCGTTCGCCAGTTCAAAGCGGCCCACCCGGTCTGTGCGAGCATCGGTGAAGGCGCCCTTTACGTGACCGAAAATTTCGCTCTCGAAAGTGCCCTCCGGCAGTCCGCCGGCATTCACAGCCACCAGCGGCATGCGCGATCTCGGTGAAGCGGCGTGCAGCAGCTTGGCCACGATTTCTTTCCCCGTACCGTGTTCACCGGTAATCAGTACGTTAGCGTCCGAGGGGCCAACCTGTGAAATGAGCTCTAACACGGGCTGCATGGAGGGAGCGCCGGCAATGAATTCCGGCATGCCTTCCGCCCGCAGCAGGCGATTCTCAAGCTCAAGTTGCCGTGCGCGCCGCAGAGCCTGGTGCAGCTCCGCATGCACGCGGATCAACGAGATCAGGCGCTCATTCTCCCATGGCTTCTGGATGAAATCGCGCGCGCCGCGCTTGATCGATTCGACGGCCAAATCGATGTTGCCCCAGGCTGTCATCACGATCACCGGCATCCGGGGATCGATTTCCTGCAGCCGGGCAAGCAGATCCAGGCCCTCCTGGCCCGACGTCGTGTCGCGCGTGTAGTTCAGGTCAATGAGCAGCACGTCATAATCGCTCTGGCCAAGTGCTTCGAGCAGCAATTGCGGCGATCGAACGCAGTCCACGTGGATGCCCTGCGGCTGCAAAAGCAGCTCAACGGCCTCAAGGATATGCGGTTGATCGTCAGCAACGAGAACCCGGATTCTTTCCTGCTTGCGAGGGTCTGTCATCGAATTAGTCTGATGCCATCATCTACGGATGGCTTCCCTCTCCGGTGCCCCGAATTGGCAGCATGCGTCGGGATTCTGGTATGAGTCGGCACGAAAAGCATCGCAGCAGTCATGGGTCCTTTGTCGATTCTACGGCGAATGGGTGACGACACCGGTTTTGGCATCATCGATCGAAACACTGGTCCGTTCCAGCGTTTCGCCTGTGGCTCGGTCGATCTCCACCTTGGCCTTTTCGTAGGCAGTCTTCGCTACATCCAGCGCCGATTCGGCTACGGCAAGAGCGTTCTGCGCCACCAGCGTATCGCTACTGGATTTGGCTCCGAGTTTCTGCTCCTGCGCCGTAACGTCGAAGTTGTGCTGCGCAAGATCGCGCGCTTTCTGGGCGGCATCCACGTGTGCACGCGCCTGCTCAACCGCAAACTGTGTGTTCCGCACGTCGAAGCGGATGTTTTTCTTTTGCTGTTCGTAGGTAATCTGGCTCTGCCGGAACGCCAGTTGCGCGCGATACTGGTCGGCCTTGGCAATCCGGTTGCGCAACGTGATATTCAGCGTGAACCCCACCTGATATTCGGGCGATGAGTAATTGAACGCGTCCTTCAGCACACCCGGCGTGTCGCTTGGCAAAGTGGTCGTGCAGAACGAGCCAAGATCGCACTTCGGATTCAACGGTCCGCCCGTTCCATACCCGGCAAACAAACCGTAGGCATTCAACGAGGGCAGCAGTTCGTTGTTGATGGCCTTCAAGTTCATTTCGGCGACCTGCATCCCGATCTCGTCCTGGGAAACGTCAGGGCGGTTCTTCTCCGCTTCGGCGATGAGCTGATCGATCGGCTTTTCGGTGTTGGGGTCCGCGGGGCCGACAAAGTCCAGCGGGACCACGGACATTTCCTCAATGCTCGGATCATCTGTCTTTGTCAGGGCATTTTTCAGAGTGAGCTCCGCGGCGCGCAGGTTTGCGCGAGCTACTGTCAGTTCTCCCTCGGCTGCCGCAACCGCAGACTGATCTGTCATCACCTGCATCGCAGGAATCGCCTGCAATTCAAGCTGCTTCTGGTCATCACTGAGCGTGTGATTGGCAAAGCCAAGCGAGCGATCCTTGATCTGCTCGTCTTCATAGGCATTGACGAAATCCCAGTAAATGTCCTCTACCGCGGTGACCGTGGCAATGACTTGATTCTTGAAAGCGTAGTCGGTCAGCTGCAGATTCTTCTTGGCAATCCGAATCCAGCGTTTGTTGGTGCCTGTTCCAAAGCCCGCCAGCAACGGCTGCTGGACGGTGAGTTGGTAGTTCATCGCGATATTCGGATTCACGATGTCCTCTGGGCTGTTGGCGGCAATGCGCTCTCCATTTAGAATCCACTGAATGCCCGTGCCCGTCGGAAAATACTCCGTATATTGCGTGGCAAACTCCACCGTATTCTGTTCATAAAGCGCCACGCCGTACTGGATTGTGTTCACTTCCTGCGTCTTGGTGTGATCGACAAAGCCTTTGAAGGTGAACACCGGATCAAAGGGCGGCACGGCCGTACCTTCGCCAAGCGTCGACGTAACAAGGCCTCCGGCGCCGGCAGCATTCGCACCAGAACCCGAGCTTGATCCACCCGCGCCGCCCGGCGTGGACGCACCAAGACCGCCGCCGCTCGTCGAAACTACGCTTGTATTCACGCCGTTCGCCTGGCCGCCTGCTTTGGTGCGCGCTAGATCCGTAAGCGCGGTCGGAAGGTTATAGCGGAAGTATGCGAGGTCCAAATTGTTCTCGATCGCAAGATCGATCGCGTCCTGCAGCGATATGTACAGCTTACCGTCTCGCATCAACGCACGCAGCCGGGGAGAGTTGTCGAGGTTCAGAGGAGGAGCCGTGCTCGGCTTGTAGGCAGAAAGCGGATTGCGCGAGTGCGGTATCGGCACATAAAAGGGCTGCTGCGGAGCAATTGCAGGCTTCTCAGCCTGCTGCATGGTTTGCCCGAGCGTCGGAGACGCCGGTGTGGCGCCGGACGGAGCTGGTGCCTCAGGCGAAGGCGAAGCCTGCGACGGCTGCGGCGGCGGGGTCTGAGATTGGTCCTGGGCAAGGCAACCGGCAACAAGCTGCGTGCAAAGCGCCGCGGCGGAAATGAACTGGAACCAACGCGTCGAGGTCATTGAGCAGCCACCTCCGTCGATTTGGGCTCGAATCTGTCATCGCGCGTGAGCCATCCATCATGCAGTTCAAGAATGCGCGAGCCATAGCGCGCGTTCTCCTCGGAGTGGGTTACCTGCACGATGGTGGTTCCCTGGCGATTCAGTTCGCGAAAGAGTTCCATGATCTCGCGCGCCTGCGTGGAGTGCAGGTTGCCCGTCGGCTCATCGGCGAGCAGCAGCGACGGCGCATGGACAACGGCGCGCGCGATGCCCACCAGCTGTTGCTGCCCGCCCGAAAGCTGATTGGGAAACAGATCTTTCTTCGCGACGATTTGGAACCGATCGAGGATATCGGCGACCATGCCTGCGCGATCCTTGGCCGGCAGATTCTTGTACGACAGCGGCAGATCGATGTTTTCTGCCACCGTGAGATCGTCGAGCAGGTGATAGCTCTGGAAGACCATGCCGACACGCTGGCGCGCCAGGTCAGCGCGCTGCTTGCGATTCAGCTTGTGAACGGCCGTCTCTCCAAACCAGTATTCGCCGAGCCAGCCATCGTCAAGAAGCGCAAGCACGTTCAGCAACGACGACTTCCCTGCTCCCGACGGTCCCATGATGGTGACGAACTCACCCTCATTGATCGTGATCCCGATGCGGCGCAACACCCACGTTTCTGTGTGCCCCGTTCTGTAACTGCGTTCCACGTTCTTTAGTTCAATCATGATGAGTTACCCCTGTTGATCCTTCCGAAAAGTTCATTCAATTCTTAAAGCGCGCATCGGCTCAACTGCTGCAGCACGCTGCGCGGGGATGGCCGCGGCAAATGCCACCATCATCGCCGTGACAAGGATCGCGGCAAAGAGCGTAATGGGGTCAAATGTGGTTACCCCGTAAAGTTGGCTGCGGAAATAGCGCGCCAGCGCCACTACGCAAGGCAGCGCAAGCGCCGTCGCAGTCGCCGCGATGAGCACCATTTCTCGAACCACGAGCACCACCACGCCGGCGCGCGGCGCCCCCAGAGCCAACCGCACTCCAATCTCCCGCGTTCTCTGCTCGATCGAATAACCAAGAACTCCGTAAAGGCCCACAGCGGCAAGCACCATCGCCAGGATGGAGAATCCGATGGCAAGCACGGCGAGAGCCCGTTCATCCGAAGCGCTGCGGCTCACCTGTTCTTCCATGGTGCGCAGGCTGTCAACCACCAGCGTCGGATCGAGTCGGCGGACGGCCTGGCGGATGGCCGGCTCGATGATTTGCGGAGGCTGCGCTGTACGGACATAAGCCACGACGCCGACCGGGTGCTCCATCTGGAGAAATGGGCGGTAAATCGCGCCGCCGAGTTTCGTCCGCAAGTCGGTATGCCGCGTGTCTCCCACAACGCCAACGATCGTGGTTTCGAACTTGATTTTGTCGCCCGCGCCTCTCGCGATCAAACGTCCAATGGCGTTCTGCGGGCTGCCGAAGAAGCGTTTGGCGAAGGTAAGGTTCACAACAGCTACGCTCGGCTGCCCTTTGCTGTCTGCGAGCGTGAATTCTCTGCCTGCGAGAAGTGGCTGATGCAGCGTAGCAAAGTAGGCGGGCGTAATGGCCGGCTCCTCAAAATCCATCGATTCGTCTTCGCTCGGCTTGTAACCCTGTACTGAAAAGTTGGAAGTGTCGTTATCACCCGACAACTCCGGATCGGTGGTGGCAGCAGCGGTCAGAACCCCCGGAATACCGCGAACCGAATCGAGCACGTTGGTGACAATCTGCGTCGTTCGCTCTTCGCCGTAACCTGAACTGGCCGGATTGATGCCAAACGTGGCAAGATTCTCGATCTCAAATCCGACCGGCTGGTGGCGCAGATTCTCGAGCGTCCTGACAAACAGGCCGGCAACCGCGAGCAGCATGACGCTCAGCGCGATTTGCGCGGCAACAGCAAACTTGCGGAATCGCTGCGACCCTTTCGATGCCGTTCCGGCATTCTGACGCAGTGCGTTGGCCAAATCGGGACGGAGAAAATGGAAGACCGGAGCGATGCTGAAAAACAGGCTGCTGGCGAGCGATACGACGAGCGCATAGAGCAGGATCATCGAGTCGATCGACGTCGAGTACGGTTCGCTCCCAGGATCCGCACTCGTCATGATGCGAACTAGGGTGCGTGCGACGACAGGCGCAATCGCGACCCCGGCAGCTCCTCCTGCAAGTCCAAGCAACCCACCCTCAATCAGCAGTTGCCAGATGATGCGGCTGCGTTTGGCGCCGAGGGCATAGCGCATCGACATCTCGCGAATCCGCCCGGCAGCCCGCAAAAGCAGCAGAGTCGCCACATTGATTGCGCACATGGCCACGAGAAGGCTGGCCATCCCCATGAGGATGCGCAGCGGCTTTGTCAGTTCCAGGCGATTCGGGGCAAATCCCCGTGAGTCATCGAGGACCTTGAGATGAGACCCGCTGACGAAGTCCCTCTTGAACCGCTCTGAATTCGATTTGTGGAGCGTCAACTCGTAGGCTCGCAACGAATGCCATAAAGGTCCCAGGCTGGCCTGCGCCTGCGCGATGGTCACACCCGGCTTGCGCCGCGCCACCAGAGTAAGCCATGCCGATTGACGATTGTTCAGGTTGTCAATTGAAACGGTCCATGGCATCGCAATCTCAACCATGCTGATGGGCAGGAACACACCGGGGCGGTAACCGCCAATCGCGGAATCAAATTGCGGGGGCGCAACTCCAATCACGGTAAACGAATGCCCATTGATGAGAATCGTCTGCCCAACCATATCGGGAGCCGCACCAAACCGCGTTTTCCAGTAATCGTAGCTGAGCACCGCAACCGGGTTTGCGTTTTTCGCCGTGTCGTCGGCCTGCGTAAACAGCCGCCCCAGTGACGCATGCAGACCCAGCAGTTGGAAGTAATTTCCAGTGACGACCTCGCAATCTTCATTCTCGGCCTGGTTGTGCCATGACAAGCCCACCGATGTTTTGTCGGCCGCGAGTATTCCCTCGAAGACCTGGTTCTTGTCGCGCAGGTCCTTATACATCGGGTAGGAGAAGTAGTTGGTTGAGGGTCCGCCAAAACTGCTCATCCATCCTGAAAAGCTGCCGGACCACTCGAAGCGAACCAGTTCAGCAGGCCTATGGACGGGCAGCGTGCGCAGCAGCACCTGGTCGAACAGGGTGAAGACGGCCGTATTCGCGCCGATGCCGAGAGCCAGCGTAACGATTACCGTCATGGCAAATCCCGGTGATCTGCGCAGCTGGCGCAGGCCGTAGCGGATGTTCTGAGTTAGCTGGTTCATCAACGCGTCTCCCTATTCAATGCGCAGCGCTTTCATCGGTTCGATTGTCGATGCGCGCCGCGCAGGAATGAATCCCGCCGCCGTCGCGCAGATCACGAGCAGAAGCGGGGCGCCCACCAGCGCGCTCACGTCATAGCTACCCACCCCATAAAGCAGGCTCTTCATCAAATACCCCGCATACAGCGCTGCCGGAATGCCGAGGCACAGTCCGATCAGCACCTGCCATAGCACACCACGCATCACCATCGAGATCACGCTCGTGCGTGTCGCGCCGAGTGCCATGCGGATTCCAATCTCACTGGTGCGCCGCGCGACGAAATACGACATCACGCCGTAAAGACCCACGGAAGCAAGAATGAGCGACAGGATTCCAAAAAGGCTGGAGAGATGCGCCACCAGCCGATCCTGCGTGAAGTTGCCCGCCACCTGTGTCTCCAGCGGCAGCAGATCCATGACCGCGAGATTCGGATCGATACCCGCCAGCGTATTCCGGATCAATGATTCCGCATCCTGCTGCGGATACTTGAAGTTCACAACGATGGAATTGATGAACATGGACTGGGTCTCGCCGGAGATCATTTCGGGCTCTTTGTACCCATTGAAGTATTGCGTCAGGGGACGCAGGAACACCGGTCTAATCTCCTCGCGCGGGTTGTTGATTTTGAAATCGCGGAAAACGCCAACAATTTCGAAGCTGCCGCTGTATTGCGGCATGTCGATGCCGAAGTGCTGCCCGACGGGGTCCTGCTTGGGGAAGAATCGCTTCACGAACGTCTCGTTGACCACTGCAACCTGTGGCGATGTCGCCGTGTCCTGTTCCGAGAAGTCCCGCCCACGCAGGATCGGCACATGAATCGCATTGAGAAAATGCGTGCTCACACGGTCCCAGGTGGATTCGCAATTGGCGTTAGGTCCAGGCGCTGGATGCCCCTGCTGGATGACGCATTCGCCCCAGTTATCTCCCTCGAGCGGGCTGTACAGCGCCATCCCGATGTTGGCCACCCCGGGAAGCGCGTTGAACCGGTCTTCGATCTCCCGGTAAAGGTTCGGAAGACGCTGCGTCGTGTAACCGGCGCCCGAGGGGTCCAGATGAACCACATACCGGTTTTCAGTTGAGATGCCGAAGTTCTGATTCTCGAGGTTGGCAAGCGAGCGGGCCATGAGAATAGCGCCGGCCAGAAGCACAAGCGAAAGAGCGGCCTGGAAAACGACCAGCGCCTTTTGTGGAATCGACGAACGATCGCGAGTGGCGCGGTTGATCCCTCGAAGCGCTTCGGCCGGTTGTGCGTGCGAAGCCATCCAGGCTGGCGCGATGCCAAACAGAATGCCGGTCACCAGCGAAACGAGAAACGCAAACCCGAGTACGGTGAGCGAAGGGCTCGGATCAATCGGAAGGTTACGAGAGTCAGGAAATGCCAGGGCAAGAATAGTTCGCGATCCGGCGTAGGCTACACCGAGCCCTGCAAGACCGCCAAGGCAGCCCAATAGAACGCTCTCGGTAATGATCTGCCGCATGATGCGCCTGCGACCCGCCCCAAGAGCCATGCGAACGGCAATCACTGCTCTCTGTCCGGTGCCGCGCGCCAGCAGCAGATTGGCAATGTTCGCGCAGGCAATCAGCAACACGACGCTCGAAAGAATCATGAGCATCTTCAACCCTTTGCCGGTTTCCTGCTGCAGATTCTGGACACCCTTCCCGCCTGGAGTCAGAATCACATGCTGCTTAGGAATAACGGTTTTGCCGCCATTGGCTGTAAAGATCGGGCGGGCATAAAGCCATTGCCGAAGCAGCACAGATATCTTGGTCTGCAATGCTTCAATATTGGTTCCCTGCCGCACCCTTCCGATGGGATAAAGCCAATGCGATATCTCATGATGGAGAATCGCCTGCGGACCGCGCACATAGGGCTCCGTGTTGAGCGGCAGCCAATAATCAGGCGGCCTGTTGGTTTCGCGATCGCCAAAAAAGCCGGGCGGCGCAACCCCGACAACCGTGAACGGCCTTTCCTGGATATGGATCGTCGAGCCGATGATCGTCGGGTCGGCGTCGTAGACACCCTGCCAGGTTCTGTAACTGAGAACCGTCGCAGGCGGGGCGGTCGGCGTATCGTCGTTGTCGCTGAAGACCCGTCCCACATAGGCGTTCAGGCCGAATGTGGCAAAGTAATTCCCTGAAACGAATTCGACGCGCAGCGCCTTGGGAAGCGAATTGCCCCGTCGCACACTCCACGTCCACTGACCAGCTTGGACTGCGGCAAGCTGCTGGAACTCCGGCGTCGACGCCCGGAGGTAGCGGTAGAGATCGTAAGAAAAAATCGTGAAGTCCCCGGTATCGCCCGCTCCGCCGGGAAAACCGCCCTCGACACAGCAGTCGTCGTTATCGCCGATACGGTAAAGTTGCGACGGAGACCCCACGGGAAGCGACCGCAGCAGGATGCTCTGCACCAGTGTGAAAATAGCCGTATTGGCGCCAATCCCGAGCGCCAGCGTGACCACCGCGGTCACCGTAAATCCCGGCGACTTGCGCAATTGGCGCAACGCGTAGCGGAGGTCCTGGAAAAGCTGATTCATTGAATCCAATCTCCGTTCGATATCAACATCATCAACATCGCCTTGCTATTCCGTTCTCAGAGCCTGCATCGGTTCGATGGAGGCCGCGCGGTAAGCCGGCAACCAGCTTGCCCCCATTGCCGATGCGAAGATGCCCAGCATGGCCAAAATCATGGCCACAGCCGGATTCATCACGATATTTCCGGCGGACTTCGGATCGACTCCCGAATCCGCAAGCACGTGCGTCAAAACCGGGTGCGCCAGCCAGCTTGCCGCCACCCCCAGCACGACCCCGACAGCTGCAACCGCCAACCCGCGCACCAAGAAAATCAGCAGAATCTTGCCGCGATCTGCACCCAGCGCCATGCGAACTCCCACTTCCCTTGTGCGTTGCGTGACCTGGTAGCTGAGCAGCCCGAACAGCCCGATAACCGTGAGCACCAGGGCAAATCCCGAGAAGCACGTCGCCAGGTAGGAGAAGAATCGGGGCGCTTTGGTCGTATTGTCGATGACGGCTTGCATGGTGGAGAGGCGTGTCACCGGGATTTCAGGATCGGCGCGCTCCACTGCGCGTTGCACTGCCGCCGCGAGGTTGACATTGGCTGCGGTGCGAATCACAAAGCTGGTGGGAAACCAGCCGTTGATCATGCCCGTCAATTCATCCGATTGCTGCGCCATAGGCGCGTAGATCACGATGCCCTGGGAATCGAGAAGAGAATGCATCTGCACGTCGGAAACCACGCCGACAATACGGAGCGATTTCTTGCCGCTGCGGACCGACTCGCCAATCGGCGACCGGTTGGGCCACCACTTGCGCGCAGCCGTTTCGCCAACCAGCGCCACCGCATCACTGCCTGCGCGGTCGTCGGATGTGAAGTCTCGCCCCGCAAGCACCGGAATTCCCATCGTCTGAAAATACCCGGGCGTGACGGTTCGGAATTCAACCGTCCTGTTGAGTTGCGGACGGTCAGAAGGAGCGGCGCCGAAATTCAGCCCGCGATCGAGCGGCAGGCCGTTTACTGCGGCAACCCGGTCAACACCAGGCTCTTGCGAAAGCTTCTCAAGCACGGTTGTAACGAACTGCGCGGTCTGCTGCGTGGTGGCATAACGGTCGCCTTTCAGCGCCACCTGGAAAGCCGTGAGCTGTTTCGGCTCGAATCCCGGCGGCAAGGCCTGCAGCTTCAGGAATGTTCCCAATAGAGCTGCCGCTGTTGAGACCAGCACCGTCGCGAGCGCGATCTGGACGACCATCATGAATCGGGAGACATGCGCATGCGAGACGTTTTCGCCCACTGAAGGTCCGCCGAGCCGCATCTCCCGGTGCTTCCGGCGCAGCACGAGCCACGCAGGAAGAATGGAGAACAGTACCATCGCCGCCAGCGCGATCAGCAGCACCACCCCGCTCAAAAGACCCGGGCCGGGTCCGGCGTGGAGTGTCGGAATGGCCAGCGGAGCATAGTGAAGAAGCACAATCGTTGCGGCACGTGCAACGAGCGCGGCGAGTATTCCCCCGCTGAGGGCCAGAACCAGACCCTCACAGCCCATGAGCCGCATCAGTTGCGAGCGGGTCGCGCCAAGCGCCGACCGCAAGGCCAGTTCGCGAGAGCGGCGCATGGCACGAGCCATCATGAGCCCGGCAAGATTGAGGCACGCGATCAGCAACACCGCCAGCACGGCTCCCATCACCGTGAGCAGGCTGCGCCGCACTTCGCTCACCACGACGTCTTTCAGCGGCCATACGCGAAGCTCATGCAGTTGGTTCACCCCGTTCGTCCACCGCTTGTAAAGAGGATTTTGCTGATAAAAAACAGGCTCAAGCGCGCTCAATTGTTGCTGAGCCTGGCCGAGCGTCACGCCGGCCGCAAGCCGACCTAACATTTCGAAATTGTCGCCCTCGTATCCATCCGTTTTCGGACTGAGTTGCAGAGGGGTCCACAGATCCGGAGTACCCATCACGCCTGGCGCTGTTTCCGCCGTCACTGCGAACCCGGCAGGCATCACACCCACTACGGTGAAGGCATCCTCATTGATGCGGACGGCGCTTCCAACGATATTCGGATCCGCGTTGAACTTCGCTGTCCAGAGTCCATGGCTCAAGATGACCGGCCTGCCGCCACCCGGACGATCTTCATCAGGAGTAAACGCGCGGCCCAGCGCCGGCATCACGCCAAGAGTGCGGAAATATCCCTCCGATACGCGCAGCGCATTGACGCTGACGGCTTGACTGCCATGGATTGACAAGTTGACCGCTGGACCTGAATCATCCAGCACCGCCACGGAGGAGAATTCGTGGCTGTTTTCGCGCACGAAATCTGCTACTAAACCGACTTGCTCCGCGTTCGGCTTCTCATGAGGGAAGGTAAAAGCCACGCCGACAACCCGGTCGGCATCCGGATACGGTAACGGCGCCAGCAGCACCGTCTGAATCACGCTGAATACGGCCGCGGTCACGCCCACGCCGAGAGCCAGCGTCACCACCGCGGTCAGCGTAAAGCCGGGCGATTTGCGCAACTGGCGGGTTGCATATCGTATATCCCGAATCAGAGATTGCACAGCCGGCTCCTCCTATTCATTGCGAAGCGCCTCCATCGGTTGAATCGAAGCAGCGCGCCGCGCCGGCACCAGGCCGGAGACGAACACCGTGAGCAGCAACAGCGCACTCGCAGACAGATAGCTGAGAAAATCGAACGGCGCCACACCGAACAGCAGCGAACGCAGAAGCCGCACTGCGGCAATCGAGCCCGCTCCGCCCACAACGAGTCCCACCATCGCAGTCACACCGATTCCGCTCAATACCAGTTGGAAAATCCCGGCCCTTGTGGATCCCAGCGCAATGCGCAGGGCAAATTCTCGGTAGCGCTCAATCACCGAATAGGCCATCACTGCATACAAACCAAGCATCGCCACCAGCACGCTCGACAGCGCATACACGCTGAGCAACTCTGCCGGAATGCGCGACATCTGGTACCGTTCCCCGGTCACGTCATCCAGCGTGCGGACATTCTCAAGTGGCAATCCACTGTCGAGGCTGGTGACCGCCCGGCGAAGCGCTCCCGTGAGTGCGCCGGCAGTAGTGCGGGAACGAATCGCGATGATGGCATAACCGTACCCTGAGTTCCCCTGCAGCAGAGGAAGGTATGCAACCGGGACGGGGTCGGTTTCATCCGGGTTGTGGTACGCGTACCGCCCCACTACACCAACGATCTGGCGCTCAGTCTTATCGATGACGATGCGGCTGCCCACCGCATTGCCTTTCGGCCAGTAGCGTTGCGCCATTGCCTCATTGATGATGGCGACCTTTGGCGAAGTGGGATTATCGGATTCAGCGAAGTCGCGGCCTTGATTGAGCGAGATGCCCATCGTGCGAAAGAAGTCAGGCCCCTCAAAGTCGGTGATCACGGCCATCTCCTCGCCCTTCGCCGGGACATAGCCGGGAATGCTGAAGTCTCGGGTGTTTCCCGAGCCTTCATCGCCCATCGGCAGGTGCGTGGTCAGGGTCGCGCCGGCTCCGCCGGGGACGTCGCGGAGCTTGTCCAGCAGCGTAGCCTCGAAGGCCCGCGCGCGATCTCCGTTGTAGCCTGATCTCGAAAGATCAATGTAGGCCGTCAGCGTGTTTCGGCGATCGAACCCGGTATTGCGATTGAAGATGTTGAACGCACTGCGCGTGAGCAGTCCGCAACCGACCAGCAGAACAAAACAAATGGCGAGTTGAAGGCCCAGCAAAACCCGCTGCCCAAGCCGGTTGCGAGTGGGACCCGCCACAGCCGGGGCGCCCTCATGCAGAGCGTCCTGCTGCGAAGCGCGCAATGCCTGCCGAATCGGATACAGCCCGCACGCGAGCGTCACCAGGACAGCGACCCCTGAGACGAATGCCAGGATGCGCAGATCGCTATGCAGGTTGAAGAGCACCGGCATTCCGAAATTCGGCAGCAATGCGTAAATGCTTCTCGATATCCCGACACTCACTCCCCAGCCCGCAAAAGCTCCAAAGGCCGCCAGCAAGCCCGTCTCAGCCAGGACCTGCGCGGCGATCGTGCCGGGTGTCGCGCCGAGAGTCGTTCTGATGGCCACCTCACGGCGGCGCCGCGCCGCATGCTGGCCGAGCAGCGATGCGATGTTGATGCAGACCAGGATCATGAGCAGGGCCGACGCACCTACGAGGATCGGTAACTGCTCCCCGATCACGCCAAACAGCCCGCGTGCGAAATGCGCCGAGTCGCGCAGGTTCAGGTCCCATCCATTCAATTTCCCGTCATGCTGCTGGCTTATGTAGGTGCGGGCCAGGGTATAAACTTCTGCCGTGGCTGTCGAATCCAGCACGCCTGCACGCAACCGCGCCACAACCTGGAGCCCGTAATGCTGCAGCGGATCCGGAGGCGCATCCGCGGAAAGATCGCGCAAGCTGGAAAGCGGCACCCATGCCGACTCGGCGATTCCGCCAAAGATGCCGGCAAACTGGCTGGGCGCGACCCCGGCAACCGTAAAGGCATGCCCATTGACCGAAATTGTGCGCCCTACAACGCTGGGATCGGCCGCAAAGCGATCGCGCCACAGCGCGTCTGAAAGCACGATTTCGTCCTCCGAACCGAAAAGACGATCGCTCGCATCAGGCTTGAAGAATCGACCCGTCTCCGGCGTAATCCCGAGCAGATGAAAGTAATTCGCTGAGACGATCCCGGCGGAAATCGCCTCGGGTTGCTTGCCGGCAGATGCCATGTTCAGCATGGTCAGATCGAAGGCTGCCGCATCTTCAAAGGACCGTGCCTGCTCGCGCAGGAAGCGGTACTGATCATAGGAAACGGAGTAGCCGTCACTTCCAAGGACGGTCGCATCGATGAATCGCAGCGTTCGCGCGGACGTAACCTGCGGCCATGGATTGTAAAGAACGGCATTCGTCCAGGTCGCAACCGTAGTCAACGCACCGATACCGATCGCCAGAGTCAGAATCGCGGTGATGGTGAATCCCGGCGCCTTGCGCAGCTGGCGTAACGCGTACCGCAAATGCTGAACCGAGTTTTCAACCGCGTGCATCATTGCAATTCTCCTTACCGAACCTCGCGAACATCGCGATGATTCTTCGTGCTGGCCCAACAACTATTCGTCCCGCAAAGCCTGCATCGGATCAATCGAAGCTGCGCGGCGCGCAGGGATCAAAGAAGCCGCCGAGGCAAGCACCAGGATCGAAACAGAAGCGAGAATGAGAACAACCGGATCCAACGGGTTGACCTGAAACAGGAGCGACCGCAAAAGCCGGGTGGCAAAAAGCGCGACAACCGTGCCAATCAGGCATCCGGCCAGGCAAAGCTTCGCTCCCGATGCAACCACAATGCCCATGACGGACGACCGCTGTGATCCAAGCGCGAGTCGTATGGCCATCTCCTGCGTGCGCAGCGCCGCAGAAAACGCGATCACGCTGTAGATTCCTAAGAGCGCCAGCAGGACAGCGGCACCCGCAAAGCTGGAGATCAACACCGCGTTGAATCTGCGTGGCGCCTCTGTTTCACTGATCGCCGTTTCCATCGACTGCACCTGCGTGAGCGGCAACTGCGGATCGAGAGAGCGCACCACGCCGCGCAGAGAATCCATCATCTGCTCCGGTGGCTGTCCGGTACGCAAAACAATGGTGCCGCCCTGTGCATTGAGAGAGGTGGCCGGCGCCAGTGCACCGTAGGACGCAACATTCTGGCTGAACGGCTGATAGACCTGGTACTGCGTTTCGCCTTCTGGCGTGTTCTGCTTCACGTCGCCGATTTCGCCTACCACGGTCATCCATGGCGTGGGCGTCTCTTGCATTCCCCAGCGGATCCGCTTGCCAATCGGATCCTGGCCTGGCCAGAAGTGCTGCACCAGGGCATGATTCACCACTGCGACGAGCGGGGAGTGCGCATCGTCCGCGGTGGTAAACCCGCGACCGCGCAAGAGCGGAATGCCTGCCGCGGCGAAATAGTCGCCTAGCACCTCGCTCGGCCAGGAAAGACTCAGACCCTCGCCTTTTGCAGGAACATAATTCTCAACCACAAAAGCGCTGTTATTGAAGTTCCCGGCGGCAGGCAGGTTTGAAGTGACTGCCACCGCTTTGACACCGGGCAATTGCTGAAGATCGCGCAGCAGAGCGGAATTGAATGCGTCGATCGAGGCCTGTGTCGCGTATTGATGTTGCGGCAGCCCATAGTTGGCCGTCAGCAGGTGATCTGTTTTGAAGCCCAGGTTCACTTCCCGCAGCTTTTCAAAGCTGCGCAGCAGAAGCCCCGATGCCGTCAGCAGCACCAGCGCGACCGCAACTTCGGCGATCACAAGTGCCGAGCGCATGCGGGCATGTGCGCCGCCCGCCGAGCCCGTCCGGCCACCCTCTTTGAGCGTGTCGTTCACGGCCGTCTTTGAGGCCGCGAGTGCCGGAACAAATCCGCACAAAGCGCCGGTCACCAAGGCCAGCAAGAGGGCGAAGACAACGACTTGCCAGTCGAGGGCAATGGAATTGATGCGCGGCAGACTCTCCGGCAAGAAGCTGACGCCCACACGCAGCAGAATGACCGCCGAGACCAGGCCAAGCAGCCCACCCGAGACGCTGAGAATCATCGCCTCCATCAGGTTCTGGCGGATCACAGCCATCGCGCTCGCCCCGAGGGCGAGACGCACTGCAATCTCGCGGCGGCGGCGGATCACGCGCACCAGCAACAATCCGGCAAGATTCGCACATGCGATGAAGAGCACGACCGCGACCGCGAGGAAGAGGATGCGGATCATCGGCCGCGCTTGTGTCACCGTGCTTTCGGCAAGCGGATGAACCACTGCACGAATGTGCAGGCTGGTCATAAATGCCTGATATCCGCGCATGATCTCCTGGGCTACACGCTCTGCGTCCTGCTGCGCCTGCGCCGGAGTTACGCCCGGATTGAGCCGGCCCACCATCGCGCAGCACCAGCTTGCCGCCCCCGACGTCAACTCATCCTTCGTGGGGCTCATCGGCACCCAAAGCTCGCTTCGATTCAGCAGACCCGGAATCAGCGGAAACTCGAAACCGCGCGGCATCACGCCGATGATCTCGTAGGGCTTGCGATCGAGCATGATTTTTTGCCCCAGTACATGGCTGTCGCCGCGGAAACGGCTATGCCACATCTGGTAGCTGATGACGGCGACCTGCTGACTGCCGTCGTCTTCCTGCTGCGTGAAGACCCTCCCCATGAGGGGCGAGATTTTGAGAACAGAAAAAATGCTAGCCGTCAGCCGCGACGCGCTGATCTGGGCGGGAGCCCCGGCCCCGGAGAGTTCATAGCCTGCCTGCTCGTAGCCACCAAGCCTTTCGAAGCTGTGCGTGTCACGCTCATACGCGCGAATGTCGGGCATCGTCACGCCAGCCTCGCCGGAGCCCCCGAAATTTGCCCCTTCGAGAATGTCCGTGAGGACAACCAGCCGGTCAGGCTGGGGAAAAGGAAGCGGCCGCAACAGTACGCCTTCGACGATTGAAAAAATGGCCGTCGTCGCACCGATCCCAAAGGCCAGGGTTAGCACCGAGGTCAGCGTGAAGACCGGCGCCTTGCGCAGTTGGCGCAATGCGAAGCGAAGATCGTGGAACGCACCGTGCATTGGTCTCCTCCGGCTCTACTCCGCGCGCAAGGCTACGGTTGGATTCACGCTCGCAGCCCGCTGCGCCGGAATGACTGAGGCGAGCAGCGCTGCGAGGCCCAGCAAGAAAGTGGCGAAAGCAAGGATCAACGGATCATACGGCTTCACGGAGTAGAGCTGATCGGTAATGCCCCGCCCCGCCGCGATTGCAGCGGGAATCCCGATGGCCAGACCGATGAGTACTTGCAGAAATGCGCCCCGAAGAACCATCGAAAGCACCGCGCCTCGGTTCGCACCCAGAGCCATGCGAATGCCTATTTCGTTGGTGCGCTGCTCCACGCTGTATGCGGTCACGCCATACAGTCCCACCGCCGCCAGCACCAGCGCCAGCGCCCCGAAGAGCATCGTCAGGTTGGCAATCAGTTCCTGTTGTCCGAAGTCAGACTCGATCTTGTCGTCATACGTCGCAAAATTGGTGAGGGGCAGGTTCGGATCGACGTCCATCAGCGCGTGTCGCACTTGAGTCTCCGGTGAATCTGGATGGCCGGGAATCCAGATCACGAGGTTGTAGAAGTAGTGCGACCATTTTTCTCCCTGGATATCGTTTGCCGAGGTGTAGACGATGTGCTGGCTCGAAGGAAGAAAAAACATGGGGCGGGCGGGTGCCTTGAGATCGTAGGTGATATAGCGCATGTTGGCCGCGACACCGACGATCTCGAAGTCGCCGGCGTGGCTGAGGTCGTCGATGCCAAAATGCCTGCCGATCGGGTTTTCGCTTTTAAAGAACTTCTGTGCGAAGGCTTCGTTGATCACCGCGACTTTGGGAGAATTCGCCGTGTCCTGATCGGTGATTGGCCGGCCCATCAGGACCGGGTTGTTCAGCGCGGCGAAAAATCCTGGCGTCACGCGCGTCCACGTCGCGCCAAAATCATCCTGACCATGAGGCGCCGGCTTGCCCTGCACGAAGATCCCCTCATTCCAGCTGTCGCCGCTCATCGGCGCATACGTCGCTCCCGTCACGGCCTTCACGCCGGGGATGCGCCCGACGCGGTCCAGAATTCGCTTATAGAGCATGTCGAGCTGCTCCGGCTGGTAGCCCGCTGATCGAGGATCGATCGAGGCCATGTAGTGGTCTCGCGTCTCAAAGCCGAAGTTCTGATGTTCCAGGTTGCGCAGGCTCAGCGCCAGCATGGCCGCTGCACTCAACAGCACAAGCGAGATTGCCGCCTGCCCGATGACCAGCGCTTTCTGCGGCCATTTTGCCTTCTGTCCTGCGGAGCGGTTGGCGCCGCGCAGCGCTTCCACCGGCTGCGCGTGCGACGTCACCCACGCCGGCGCCACGCCAAACAGAATTCCCGTCAAGAGCGACAGACCCAATGCAAACAGAAGCACGGGAAGCGAGGGCGCGGCATCGATGGGAACGTAACTGTCGGGTCCGGTAAAGGCCAGCTTGAGAATCAAACCGGTCCCCACGTAGGCCACGCCCAGCCCTGCCGCGCCTCCCAGCAATCCCAACGCCACGCTTTCGATGATCGACTTGCGCATCAGGCGCCCGCGCGAGGCGCCGAGGGCCATGCGCACCGAGGTCTGCTGGCGATTCCTGAGCCCGCGCGCAAGCAGGAGATTGGCCAGGTTGGCGCACGCGATCAGAAGCACGCACCCCGCCGCCACGAGCAATAGCTGCAGGCTGTCTTTGTAGTATTCGCGCATGGCGGTCACGCCTGCGCCACCCGGCGTCAAGTGAAACTGCTGCTTGGGCAGACTCTCCTTCTCGAGTGGCGACATATCCGCGACATGACTCTCCTGCCACTGGCGAAGCTCCGTCTTCAATTGCGATTCGAGTGCTTTCGGATCAATACCCGGCCGGACGCGCCCGATGATGTCGAGCCAATTGCTGTTCGGGGTCTTGAGGCGCGTGGTCTCGCCCTCGAGCACCGGCTCCTGCGACAGGGTCATCCAGAAATCCGGAATCCCCGCGCCCAGGTTGGCCCCGAAGAACCCTGGAGCCGCAACTCCTATCACCGTAAATGGCTTGCTGTTAATTTGAAATGCCGCTCCAATCACCGAAGGGTCTTTGCCGTATTTCGTGACCCAGGTGTGATAGCTCATCACCGCAACCGGCGAAGCTGAATCCCGGTCATCGCTGTCGGTGAAGACTCGGCCCATCCACGCGCCCATGCCAAAGGTGCGAAAGAAATTGCCTGAAACAAACTGCCCCTTGCGCGTATCCGCCGGCTGCGAACTCCCCATCGGTCGAACCGCGAGTTGATCCTCTCCGCCTTCAAAAGCCGCCAGGTCCGTGAACGCAGGCGTGTTGTCCCGGAATTTCCGATAGAGCTCGTAATTGAAGAGCGAGAACTCTTCGTCCTGCGTGTAGCCGCCCCACCCGCAGCAATGAACCTTATCGCCGAATCGCCACAGCTCATTCGGCTTCGTCACTGGCAGCGACTTGAGCAGAACCGCCTGCACCAGCGTGAAAATCGCGGTGGTCGCGCCGATTCCCAACGCCAGCGTCACGATCGCAGTCAGCGTGAAGCCGGGCGACTTGCGCAGTTGGCGCAAAGCGAAGCGGAAATCTTGAAGCGTGCCGGCCATCTCTCCCTCCTATTCCGTTCGCAGCGCCCGCATCGGCTCGACAGACGCCGCGCGCGCCGCCGGGATCATGGCCGCCGTCATGCCCGCGGCAATCAACAGAAGCGCTGTTACCAGCAGCGGTCCCAGTTCTCTTTGGGCATCCATATAGATCACCACATCGATGGTCCTGCGCACCAGCTGCGTGAGCACCAGCCCCGCAGCCGCGCCAATTCCCAGCATCCACGAAATGCGCTTGAGCACCATGCCCATAATCTGACCGCGCGACGCGCCCAACGCCATGCGCACGCCGATGTCACGCGTGCCCTGCTCGACCTCGTGGGTCAGTAGCCCATACTGTCCAATCAAGGCAAGCACCAGAGCCAGCCCCGCGAACACACCGAACAACCAGCCCTCCATGCGCTCGAATACCAGCGTCTTCGTAACCACGTCGGACATGGTGTACGCTTCTTTGAACGGTACCGTCGGATCGATACTGTGAATGGCGGTGCGCAGCGCGGGCACAAGCGCCATCGGATCACCATCCACCCGCACCACCAGCGCCATCCCGCTCAGGATCTCCGGCCGCTCCTTCACCGGAATCGCATCGATCAGCCAGTCCCGCTCGGCCAGCGGCGGTTCATAGAGGTCCTGCCGCACGCTACTCGTCACGCCCACAATCCGCGTCCAGTTCTCTTCTTTGTCGGCATCGTCCATGCGTTGGCCTGGAGCATTGCCATCGGTCAGCTTGAACTTCTGCACGAAGCGCTCGTTCACCACCACCGCGGACGACGGATGATCCGGCTTATCCAAACTCGGCGACAACGCTCTCCCACCGCGCAACTTGATCCCGAACACGTCGAAGTAGCCTGTGCTCACAAAACGCCCTTCCGCCAGCATCTCCTGTTTTGGTGGATAAGGAGGTTGACCCGCAATGTGAATATCGGAGTTCGATCCGTAGTTCTCGATCGGCAGAATATTGATCAGCCCCACCGCCTTCACGCTCGGAATGTGCCCGATTCTATCGAACAGCGGTGCATAGAAATCCGCGATCGGGTCGCGGCCCTTGTACCGGTCCGGCGACAGGTTGATCGACGTCGCCAGAATCTGCCCGGGATCGAAGCCCAGGTCCTCATGCCGGTAGCTTGTCAGCATTTCAATCAACATTCCTGAAACCACCAGCAGCACCATCGTGAGCGCCACCTGTGCAATCACAAATCCCGCGCGCAGCCGATGCTGGCCGCGCTCCGTTCCCGCTGCGCTCCCGCCGGCTTTCAACGCCCGGTTTGGATCTGCTCCCGCCATCCGTAGAGCGGGATACAGCGACGCTGCCAGGCTCACTACAACCGCTGCGGCTATCGCTGCCAGCAGCACCACCCAGTTCAACTCGATCTCTGCGCCGCGCTGCAGCGCATGCATCAGGAACGTCCGCATTGCACCCAGCAGGGCCCACGCCAGAACCACCGCCAGCGCCGCGCCTGCCAGGGCCAGCATCAGGCCTTCGGTCAGCACCTGCCGCACCAGCCGCGTCCGACCCGCGCCGATCGCCGTGCGCATCGCCATCTCGCGCTCGCGCTTCACGCCTCGCGCCAGCAGCAGTCCTGCCACGTTCACACACCCGATCGCCAGCACGGCCAGCACGGCCGACAGCAGAGTCCACAAAGGTCCCTTCGTCTGCTGGTTGATCTCCTCCGCCAACGGCGTCAGTTTGATCGTCCGGCCTTCGTCGGTATCCTTGTACGACTTGCCCATGTTGCTGAACACCTGCTGCATGTCCGCTTGCGCATGCTGAATCGACTCTCCGTCCTTCAGCAACCCTACCGTCTGCAGCCAGTGGTTGCCGCGCCCGCGCATCCAGTCCTTGTCAAGATGCAGAGGCGTGTAAATCGCATTCCGTACGTTCAGCGGGAATCGGAATCCCGCGGGCATCACGCCGATTACCGTGTACGCCCGCTGGTTCAGCTTGATTGCGCGCCCCAGAATACCCTTGTCGCCGCCGAAATATCGCTGCCATGCGTCGAAGCTCAATACCGCGACATCGCTTTTTCCTTCTTCCTGCTCGCCGGGAAGATACGTGCGCCCCATCAGTGGCTTCACACCGAATACCTGGAAGAAGTTGTCCGTTCCATTTACGCCGTCCAGCAGCACCGGACCGTCGGATGGCGTATCAACCGTGAATTGGAAGTAGTTGATGAATCCAGCAAGGGCGGCAAACGTGTGCGATTGCGAACGCTCATCCTGGTAGCCGGGCCACGAGGCGGGTTGGCTGTATCCGCTGCGGCTCCCCGTGTTCAGCGCAACAATCCGCCCAGGCTGCGCAAACGGCAGCGGACGCAGAATCACCGCGTCAATCACGCAGAAAACCGCTGTAGCTACGCCCACTCCCAGCGCCAGGGTAAGCACCACGGTGAGCGCAAACCCCGGCGTCCGCCGCATTTGACGCATCGCAAATCGAATGTCCTGAAGCATCACGACCTCCTTGAACGAGGCTCTCCTGCGGCAGACGGACTCGGTCCACCCACTCCGCGGGCTAAGGTCTGCCTGCGCCTCAGTCCTGGTCCTCAGTCCTAGGCCTCCACTTCTTCGGTGAGCTTCCTCAGCTCATCCTCAGAGACCACCTTTCCGTCGAAGAGATGCACTTCGCGCTGGGCGTGCTTGGCAAACCGCGGGTCGTGCGTCACCATGCAGATCGTGGAGCCTTCGCGGTGCAGATCGGCGAGCAGGTGCATCACCGCTTCGCCATTTTTCGAGTCCAGGTTTCCGGTAGGCTCGTCAGCCAGCAGAATCGAAGGCGAACCGGCCAGGGCGCGGGCCACAGCAACACGCTGCTGCTGACCGCCAGACAGCTGTGCGGGATAGTGCCGCATGCGATGCGCCATATTGACCCGTTCAAGCGCTTCCTTCACCCTCTTCTTGCGCTCGGCCGAAGGCATGCCGGCACGATAAGTAAGCGGCAGTTCCACGTTTTCTTCCACAGTGAGATCGCCGATGAGGTTGAAGCTCTGGAAAATAAATCCGATTTCCTGGTTCCGGATGCGCGAGCGCTCGCTGAAACTCAGGTTCTCCACCGGCTGATTGTTCAGCAGGTAGCGTCCGCCTGTCGGCGTGTCCAGCAGTCCGAGGATGGACAGCAGCGTGGATTTGCCGCAGCCCGATGGGCCGGACATCGCCACGTACTCGCCTCGCGAAATGGTGAGGTGAATTCCGGAGAGCGCATGCGTCTCCACTTCGTCGGTGTAAAAGATCTTGGTGAGGTCTTCGATTTCGATCAGCTTGGCGTTCGATGCCATCCTGTCCCCCTTTTGAGCGTTTTGAGATGTGAGTGGACCCCATAGAGTCCCGTTCCTGATCAGCGTGGTCCAAGTCCTGGATCCAGCCGGACGCGGTCCACAGCATCGTACCGCGACATATCCGAGAGAATTACGCGATCCCCTTCTTTAAGCCCGTCAAGCACCTGAATTTCGTTCGTCGATGCGTGACCCACCTTGACCGAAACCCGCGATGCTCCCTTGCCGTCCGGATCAACCTTGAACAGACTGAGAGTTGAATTCTCGTTGCCCAGCGCCGGACGGCCGACTTTGAGCACGTCCCCCAGCCGTTCCAGGTCAATGACGCCGTCGACACTCAGTCCGGGGACAGCGCCTTCCGGCAACTCCCCATCCAGTGTTACGTCAACAGTGCGTGTTCCGTTCGAAACATTTGGATCAATGCGCGAGACGTGACCCGGAACAATCCCGTTATGGGTGTCGATGGACGCGGGCTGCCCAATCCGAATGTCGTGTGCTTGCGTTTCGGCAATCTGCAGCGCCGCCTTCAGCTTGTTCAGCTGCGTTACCTCGGCAACCGGTGTTCCCGCGGGAACGTGTGTTCCCACCTGGATCGGCCCGGAAGGACCAACCGGAAGCTGCGCCACCTGGCCGGCAATCCCTGCCTTCACTTCGAGCGCCGCCGTCTGCTTCTCATAGAGATCCACCAGCGTCTTTGCTTGGTCGATCTTCGACTGCGCCGACGCGAGTTCCACCGTCACGGCATTTGAGGTCACATTGATCTGGTCTTCGGCGATCTTCTTCTGCTGCTGAAGCTGGTCGAATTTCTGAGCCGAGGCTCCGCAAACCAGTCCCGAGATCGTGCCCAGCTTGCACAGTTGCGCGTCAGTCTCCGCCTGTCGTTTGTCGGTTTGGTAGTCGGCATTAATCTGCGCCAGCGTCGCCTTCAGGGTCATCAACTGACTTTGTAATGTTGCCTGTTGGCTCTTGTAATCGGCTTCTGCCTGCTGCAATGCCAGCTTCGCGGCCGTCAACTGCTGGTCGAGTTGTGGGTCCGAAAGATCCATCAGGATCGTATCCGGATTCACGATTGTCCCCGGCAACGCGCGGATGTGGACAACCGTCGCCTCGGTCAGCGCCGGTATCAGTTGAATGCTATCCTCTCGCGGCACCAATGTTCCTGTCGATCCGCGCACCTGCCGAATGAGCGGCCCCCGCTTAACCACATCGGGCCAGACGGCTGAACCATCAACGGTGGGAGCGGCAGGTTTCAGGCGTGAAACGGCAAACGCGGCAGCCGACACAACAACAACGCCAATTCCTACCCAAACCACCATTTGGCGCTTTTTCTTCAGCTTAATATCAGGGCGTGCAATATCCATGGCGGTATGGATGGTGCACTTGCCATGCCAAACCAGATCACTGGTTGATGACTGAGATACAAGGATTTAAGGCTTCAAGGCGAACAAAGGCAGGGACTTATATTGACCGATCAGCCCGGGGATTGTCCGATAACGGACAGTCAGCGGGTCTCCTTGTTTCATGCCCTCTCGATGGCGACCGCGACCGCATTTCCCCCGCCCAGGCAAAGCGCCGCAATGCCGCGGGTTTTCCCGGTCTGTTTCAACGCGTATAGGAGCTTGACCAGCACCGCTGCCCCACTGGCGCCGATAGGGTGGCCAAGGGCGACAGCACCCCCGTAAATATTCACCCTGCCGGGATCCAGGCCGAGTTCCCGGTTCACCGCAAGGGCCTGCACGCTGAACGCCTCATTCAGTTCGAAAAGATCCACTTCATCGAGCGCCCAGCCGGTTTTGCGTGCCACTTTTCTGACCGCATCGATCGGTGCCAGCCCGAACCATTCCGGCTCGCGCCCGGCGGTCGCCTGCCCTCGAATCACGGCCATCGGCTTCAATCCGCGCTCCCTTGCGGCCTCGGCACTCGTCACCACCGCCGCGGCCGCCCCATCGCTCACTCCCGGCGCGTTTCCAGCAGTGACCGTACCGCCTTCTTTGAAGGCCGGCTTCAGCTTCGCCAATACCTCGACGGTGGTCTCCGCGCGGATCGCTTCGTCCTTGTCGAAGACTCGTGGAGCCTCACCCTTTTTCGCTGGCGGGATCTCCACCGGCACAATCCCCTCGCGGAACCTGCAGCTTGCCGTGGCGGCGGCGGCCCGCCGATGCGATTCGGCGGCGAATGCGTCCTGCTCCGCGCGGCTAATGCCGTACTTTTCGGCAATCATTTCGGCGGCAAATCCCATATGAAAGCCCCGATACGCCTCCCACAATCCGTCCTGAATCATGGAGTCAACCAGGGAGCCATTGCCCATTCGGTAGCCCGCCCTGGCCTGCTGCAGCAGATAGGGCGCATTCGACATGGATTCCATGCCGCCGGCGACCACGTATTCCGCGTCTCCGGTCTGGATGGCTTGGGAAGCAAGCGCAACGGCTCGAAGCCCCGATCCGCAAACCTGGTTCACCGTGAGCGCCGCCGACTCGGGTGGCATTCCCCCATAGAGAGCCGCCTGGCGCGCCGGGTTCTGTCCTAACCCGGCCTGGATCACGCAGCCCATGATGCATTCGTCCACCTGCCCCGGCTCAATGCCCGCTCGGTGAATGACCTCGCGGACCACCAGCGACCCTAGTCGCGGAGCGGAAAATGGCAGCAAAGACCCCTGGAATTTGCCAATTGGCGTACGCGCTGCCGAAACGATGACCGCTTCTCTCATTCCTCAAACCCCGCGAAGGAGAACCCGGGCGCTTTCAAAGCCCTGGCCGCCGATTCGATCCGGCGCATCCTACTCTGTGAGCGGTACAAAGGCTACCAACGAAAGTGTGATTCCGGGCGGTTCAACCCTGGTTGCATAATACGCTCGAACGGTTGAACGGCTTGAAGTCCATTTCCCAGTTTGCATTGCCTGCATCCGACAGGCCGAATCGAGTTGTGCATGCGTTCCCTTGGTTTGCTTGCCCTGGATCGTCGTAGTCGTTTTGCTGCCTGGGTTCTCACCTCAGCCGCCGCCGTGCCTCTGGTTCTCTCTGGTTGCGCTGGATCGAGCACCATGACGGGATCTCAGCCGAGTTCCGGTCCCACGATGACCGGCGAAACATCCGTCGTCGTTTTGGGCACAAGCACAGCCAATGATCAGCTTGCCCAGTTCAATATCGCCTTCACCGGGATCCAGCTGACAAGTCAATCGGGAAAGACCGTTACTCTGCTGTCTTCTCCGGTGACCGCTGAGTTCATCCATCTGAATGGAGGCGCCGAACCGCTCGCCACCGTCAATGTTCCAGATGACACCTATACATCAGCAACCGCAACGCTCGGCAGCGCCTGGTTCACATGCACTGGATTCAATGCAGGTGCCGGACTCGAGAACAATACTTTCGAAGACGGCCAGGTACCTGCCTCTTCCATCACGGTTCAGTTGCCCCAGCCAATTACGGTCAGTGGAACCGGGATGGCGATCGAGCTCAATCTGATGGTTTCGCAGTCGGCAAGCTTTTCAAGCTGTCAGAACACTCCCGATACCACCTTTTCCATCACACCGACTTTTACGATTGCTTCCATGCCAGTTGCCGCCAATCCGACAAACACGATGAATGGCATGGCAACCGGACTTCATGGCCTGATCACTGCGGTGAGCCAATCTGAAAGTATCCTGACCGTGGCCGGCGGAGACGGACCCAACGGTCCCAGCTGGCAGGTCGGCGCAGATTCCAGGACCGTGTTCCAGGGAATCAGCAAGTTTTCAAAGCTTGCGAAAGGCATGCCGGTCAACCTCGACGTCGCGATCCAGCCGGACGGTTCTCTGCTGGCAACACGCATCGCCGTCTATGACACAAGCACTTCGAATCTCAACGTGTTTACAGGCCCAATCGATTCCGTCATCGCGTCGCCACCGGCCTTCTCCATCATCGGGCAGGAACAGCAAGGATATCTCGATCAATCGTCGTACTACCTGGGCGCCTACGAAATCAATTTCTCGAATGCCGCATTTGCGGTTTCCAGCCCGCTCACCAATCTCCAGAGCCTCCCATTTACTCCCATCTTGAATGCGGCGGGCCTCGTGGCGGGTCAGAATCTGTCGGTCACCTCGCACGTATCGAGTTTTCCCAGCGGTTCCCTTCCCGTCGCCACGGTGGCTCTGACGCCGCAAACCATCAATGGCGCGGTCAGCGACATTTCCAGTGAGGGCAGCTTTACGACCTACACAGTTACGCTTGCCCCTTACGATCTCTTCCCAAACCTGGCGCTGCAGCCATCCCAGTCGAACCTTCTCGCAAGCCCAGACACGATCGTCGTGTATGCCGACAACAATACACAGAAGCTGAACCAAACTCCGCTTTCGGTCGGCAGCGTTTTTCGCTTCAACGGCCTGGTGTTTGACGACCACGGAACCTTGCGCATGGATTGCGCACAAGTCCTCGACGGCGTGCCCGAATAATCAGTCCGCATCAAACATCGTCGAAATACGGCCAGCAGCGGCAGCACCTCGATTTCCGCATCGTCGAAGAACCGGCCCGGAGCAGCAGGCCTCATCCTCGTGGACTGGCGGCCGCTATCTCCTTGCCTGTCGTAGATCCGCCATCGCGCCTTTCGGGTAAGCCGTAGATTCCCGCACCACCAGGTGTGTGCCAATCACATATTCGCGTTTCGGTAATCCATCTAAATGTCCCCGTAATGCGCTGATCGCTCCCTGCGCGAGTTCGGCTCGCGACATCAAGATCGATGTCAACGGCGGAATCATCATCGCCGCCATGTGAATATCATCGAACCCGATCAGCGATACGTCATCCGGAACACGAAGGCCGCAACGCGACAACTGATGGAGCACACCGATGGCCAGCATATCGTTGCTGCACATGATGGCAGAAGGCAGGCCTTTCTCATCCATCAATCGCTCGGCCGCGATCATTCCCCCCTCCATCGTGTGATCGCCGTCGAGGATGAGCTTCTTGTCCACTGGAATTCCGCATTCCTGCAACGATTTCTTGAATGCAGCCAAACGCGACTGCGCGGAGTGGAGGTGCAATGGACCGGTCACAAACGCAATGCTGCGGTGGCCGAGAACCGCCAGATGCTGAACAGCCTGGCGGATGCCTTGATGGTAGTCGACGCTGACCGCGCTGATGCCGGGCCGTTCGGGAGCCACATCGACGAATACAAGCGGGATATTGCGATTGGAAAGCTGGTCGAGCAATGGCTGTTCAATGCCGAATGTCATCACCGCAACCCCATCCACGTTGCGCTCCAGCATGCGCCGGATGCACCCCTGCAGCCGCTCGGGATCGTAGTTCGTGGAACCGATCATGATCTCGTAGCCGCTCTCGACCGCAACGTCCTCGAAGCCCTGGATGAGTTCGGGGAAGAAGGGATTCGTAATCTCTGAGACGATGAGGCCCAGAAGCTTGCTGCGGCCGGAAACGAGAGCTCTTGCCTGGGTGTTGGGAAAATAATTGAGTTCTCTGATGGCTTCGCGCACGCGCTTGGCCATCTTGGGGTTGACGGTCGGCACGTGGTTGATCGTGCGGGAAACCGTGGCGATCGAGACATTGGCCAACTTGGCAACGGCACGGATGTCCATGCGCGCCGGCTTCGACGCTGTTCTCTTCGCTTTTCCCGCAGGATCACTCATCTGAAGCCAGAATTCCTGTGGCGCAACTTTCCAGACGGCACAGCGATTTATTTCTCCCAAGCCCCTCAGCGCGTATCAAGTACCAGGACTTCGATCGTGTACGGTGGCACGCGATGGTGAAATGTGTCCGCAACTCCACCCAACGCGCTCTCCACCGGCGCGATTGATTTCGGTTGGTCGATCGTGTTGGTCGCTTCCGGATCGTGTGCGCTGAGGCTGATGAGCCTGCCTTCCGGGGCAAGCTTCGCCCCGGTCAACTTGATCTCGACCGCCTGCGCATCCGATGAGGCGTTCACCAGCTTCACGTAAATCTTCTTCCTTTCCCCGCTCTGCGTCACCGAATAGAAGAACCTTGATCCGCCGCCCTCCACAGATGAATCCGGTTTTGTGTCCCCTAAGTAGCTGCCAAACATCACCTGCGCGTAGTAACTCGGGGAGCCGTAACTGCGCATCGCATCGTAGCCGATGAGATCCGTGCTCCACTGCATCGCGCCCGGGCTGATATTGACCAGCAGCGGCGCATAACTGGCCATCACAATGAGGTCGCTGTTCCGCTCCATGCCGGTCATCCACGCAGCATCTCCCAACGCGGCGCCCATGTTCGGTGTCGGACTGCCTTCGCGCGTTGCCCACTCGCCGACGAAGATCTTGGGGCCCTCCCGGTCCGCTTTGTCATAGTGCTTCGCGTCATGAAAGAAATCGGTCGCGCGCAGGTAGTAGTGATCGTCGAGCACATCGGGCTTCATGCTCTTGATGGGCGTCGTGGCAATGAGTTGCAGGTCGGGATATTTCGCTTTGATCGCCTTGTAAAACTGCTCGTAGCGCCCGTCATAGCTGCCGGAAGTATCAAACTGATCTTCGTTTCCGACTTCGACATAGGTCAGGTGGAATGGTTCTGGATGGCCGTCAGCGGCGCGTCTCGCTCCCCACTTCGTGTCGGGCCCACCGGTTACATATTCGATCTCATCCAGCGCCGATTGCACATAAGGCTCCAGATCCGGACCGGGATTGATATGCTCGTGCATCAAAGAGTAACCCGCATACACGGCAAGCACCGGGTGCATGTGCAAGTCTTCGCACCACTCCAGGAACTCCAGCAAACCGAATCCGTCTGTCGACCAGTAGCGCCATGGGCTCGGGTGTCCCGGACGATCCACCCGTGGCCCGATCGTTTTCTTCCAGTCATACCATTCCGAAAGATGATCGCCCTCGAGATAATTCCCGCCAGGGAAGCGCAGGAACTGCGGATGCATGGCAGCCAGCTTCTCCATCAAGTCGATTCGATTTCCATTTGCGCGATCGTGATAGGTCGGCGGAAACAAGGATACGAGCTGAAGCCAGAGGCTCCCCGGATGCGCGACGGTCAGGACCAGGTGATTCTCCATTCCCGGCTCGATTGCACCGGTCTTCAGCGTGAACTTGTATTGCTTCCAATCTGTCGCGATTCCCGGCACAACCGTGCTTGCCAACACCTTTCCGCTTTGATTCGCCACAAGACTCACAGCCACCGAACCCACATCGGATGAATCTTCCTTGGCAAAGAACGATCCTTGATATGCCGTGTTGGGATGGAGCGGAATTCCCCAGAATCCGCCGTTGCGCACCCCTGCAGGGCCTCGCGCGCTGGCATCACTCACCTCGACGCGAAGACTGTAAGGAAGCGCCTCGCTCGGTCCCGTTCCTTTATCCAGGCTGAGCTTCGCCTCTGAATTGCCGTCCTCCACCAGAATCCAGTCGTTTACTCCCGACCAGTCGGAACGAAAGGTGCTGTTTTGAATTAGCTCTCCCCATAACCCGCCCTCGTAGGAGTGATTGATCTCCTCGGTCATCAGCCCATAAAGAGTGGGACTCACTTTGGAGGACGCCTGATCAGCGTGAATAGTAAGCACAGCCGTATCGGACGACTGCGCTCTCGCAATCGGCGCAAGAAGAAACGCAGCGCAAGCCATCACAATTGCGAACCGTCTCGTATTCATGAAGCACTCTCCTGGCGGGTGCCAAATTCCGAGAAAACGTATACCACAACCCATGTCAAGTGTCACGCCGGGGCCCTGATTCCTTCTACAGAATCACAAGCGAATGAATCTCGGAATGGGAATGCCTGCGAAAGTGCCCGGTCATTCGGCCGATGGCTTCTGCCAGGTAAGCCGAAGCAGAGATATAGACTCCAACGGCAATGAACTGGAAATGACCACCTCCCCATTGTGAACATCCAGCCATTCCGGAGACGCGAGCTGTTGGAGTTGTCCAGCTGACTTCAGCAGGGTGTACTGCTCGTCATTTGGGTGTTCAGGCGATCCCATCTTTTGCCAAACGGTGTAGGCGTTGCTGTGGTTGTCATCGATTCGAAAGGTATCGAGAAGCACTCGATCAACACCTTGCGGAATTCCTTTGATGGATACCTTTACCGGCGTCGCCGCCGCCGGCACGTTCGCATCGCCATAGTTCCATAGAAGCACGGCAGCGGATTGCGCCTGCCGGGCAGCGAGTGCGTCAACATCGGGCTCCGCGCGAACTCCTGTGCTGAGCAGCGTGTCGAGCGGCACGGCTCCGCTACTCGTCGCACGGACGCGGTCGCCGCCCATCAGCCCGAGCATCCTGAACAAATTGAGAATCGGCTTATCGATCCCGTTCGTGGCCAGCGACCGGAAACCCTCGAAGTAATCCTTGTCCTCGAATTCGAACGACCAACTCAACATCGAAATGAGGTCCACGCCACGGCGGTTCTGGAGGTCGAGGATCGCCTTGAATGCCGCCGCGGTGTAAGCCGGATACAGGGTTCCGTTGCGATAGGCATTCGCAGGGTTCATACGAGCCGAGCAGGCTGCGCAGCCTTCAGGATCAGCTTCGCTCAGGATGATCGGCAGATGGCGGAACTCCGGAAACGAAGCAACAAGCGCAAATCCGCGGTCGACATCGTTCAATTCGTGATTCATGCCCATGACAACATGGCCGTCGCGCATCTGAGGCGAACCCTTGGCATGGAACGAGATGAAATCCAGAGGAATCGGGCCTCCCGTCGCATCGCTGCGTCCAGACTGCACATGCTCCAGAAAACTGCGCAGGAACAATGCAGCCTTCGCACTCCCGGGGCCTGTCGTAGCCGGGCCGCCGACCAGTGCGCCGGGCAGCGCGGCCCGAACGCCCGCAACCGCATAGTCGTACAGCTTGAAGTAGTCCTCCGGAGTCGAATGCCAGTAATCGATGTCCGGCTCATTCCATACCTCGAAGTACCACCGCAAGACTTCATCGCGCCCATAGCGCTCGACAAGATGCGCGGTCAGAGCGCGGCAAAGCTCCTGCCATCGGCCGTAGTCCTTGGGCGGATTATTGGAAGCGCCCGATATAGTCGATGACGGAAAGTGAACTTGGTAAGGTTCATGACGATCGGGAAGTACGGCTGCCAGGTCCCGCGGCATAAATCCGAGCTCAACTACCGGACGAACACCTGCACTCCTCCAAACATCAAAGATGCCATCAAGGATCGCGAACTGATAAACAGGACGCCCGCTGGAATCTTCGGAGTAGATATTCGTCGAGCTGAATTTCAGCTCCGCACGCCCGTCGCCCGAAGTGAGCAGGTGATGAACACGGATGTGAATCGGGACGGGACTCAGTTCCTGCAACTCATGAAGAAGTTCGATGCCATGTGGCATCGTGGTGTAATTCGCCTCGTCATAGCCGAACCACGGGTAAATCGGTGCGAAGCGTCCGATACGATCGTTCAGATCAACCTGAACCAGAACATGTCCATCCCCAGGTGCACCGGCAGCCCTATGGACACCCGCAAGGGTTGCCGTCACGAGAACGAGCAACACACGGACGCTCCATCGCAGAAAGTCACGCATAGCGGCCTCGAAAGAGAAAAGGTAGCAGACACGCTGCCGATTGCAAGAATGATTCATCACCCGGAGAAAACGATTTCCGGCCGGAACCGGCGATGGTTCGTTTGTCTGAAAGCTCAAACATCTTCAGACCAAATGGACGCCGGTTCATGGCAATCCACCGCCTATCTCCTTGTCCCTCAACGTGGATCAGACACGGACGGTTGACACCATGGGTCCCCATGCACTAGCCTGAGGGCAATTGGTAGGTATTCGAGGCGCAGTTCGCGCGACCATGATGATTCTCTCTCCAACCCGCACCCTTTGCTGCTGCTGCTGTTGCTGCGCCGGGATGCGGGAATGTGTCTGAGAGCCGGTCAAGTTTAAGCGTTTCTCACGACCCACCCGCAGCGATGCTGGTGGGTTTTTTAGTTTGCGGGCACCTCGAACGGCCAGGAACTTCCCTTGGAGGAAAACTCGAAAATGTCTCTTCGCATCAACGATGTGGCGCCCGACTTCACCGCAGAGACGACTCAGGGGCCAATTCGCTTCCACGAGTGGATCGGCGACGGCTGGGCCGTGTTCTTTTCTCATCCCAAGGACTTCACGCCCGTCTGCACCACCGAACTCGGGGCAGTCGCCAGCCTGGAAAAGGACTTCGCCAAGCGAGGCGCAAAGGTGATCGGCCTCAGTGTCGATCCGGTTTCGAATCACAGCAAGTGGGCCTCCGACATTAAGGACGTGAGCGGCCACGCTGTGAACTATCCCCTGATCGGCGATCCCGAGCTGAAAGTCTCGAAGCTCTATGACATGCTTCCCGCCGATGCGGGTGACACATCAGAAGGCAGAACGCCCGCGCTCAATGCCCCGGTTCGCACGGTCTTTGTCATTGGCCCGGACAAGCGCATCAAGTTGACACTGTCCTATCCCATGTCGACAGGCCGCAACTTCGATGAGATCATTCGAGTCCTTGATTCGGTTCAGTTAACGGCAAGGCACCCGGTTTCGACGCCTGCCAATTGGAAGCAGGGTGAGGACGTCATCATCGCCGGGTCCGTTTCGAATGAGCAGGCAGAAAAGCAGTTCCCGGGGTACAAGACCGTGAAGCCCTATATTCGTACGGCCGCGCAGCCTCAGTAACGGGTGGCGCGCATTTCACGTTTTGACGGAGCAGAGATCGTGTCGCCAAGCGCCCTACGTGCCGAAACAAGATGGCAGAACCGTATCGAGGAACGCTATGGTTCAACGATCATCGAGCGAATCGGCAACACGCCGCTCATTCGCATCGAAAGCGTCGTCCGCGACTTACCTGGAGTCACATTGCTCGCGAAAGCGGAATGGGTTAACCCGGGTGGTAGCGTAAAGGACCGCGCCGCTGCGGCCATGGTGCGCGATGCGGTTGCGAAGGGCTCCCTTCGCGATGGAAAAACTCTGCTCGACGCGACCAGCGGCAACACAGGCATCGCGTTTGCGATGCTTGGAGCCGCTCTTGGCTTTCCTGTACTGCTCGTCATGCCTTCGAATGTTTCGCTGGAGCGAAAGCGGATCCTCAAAGCTTACGGAGCGGAAGTGGAATGGACGGATCCCGGCCAGGGCTCCGACGGAGCGATTCGCCGGGCCCGCGAAATTGCGGCAAATGAGCCCGACCGCTACTGCTACATGGACCAGTATTCGAACCCCGCAAATTGGCGCGCCCACTACGACACCACAGGTCCCGAAATCTGGCGGCAGACCGGCGGAACCCTCACTCATTTCGTTGCAGGCCTCGGCACCAGCGGAACGTTTGTTGGATCGGTGCGCCGCCTGAAAATGCTGAATCCGGAAATTCACGCCATCAGCATGCAGCCAGATTCACCATTTAACGGTCTCGAGGGTTTGAAGCACATGCCATCGGCGATGGTTCCAGCCATCTATGATCCGCACCTCGCGAATCGCAACCTGGAGGTTGCAACCGAAGCAGCCTACGCGATGACGAAGCGACTGGCACGTGAAGAGGGTCTGCTCGTCGGCATCTCCGCGGCCGCGGCTATTGTCGCCTGCGAGCAAATCGCAACCGAGGAAGCCAAGGCCGGGCGGGGAGCCACCATCGTTACGGTTCTACCCGATGCCGCCGACAAGTATCTGAGCGAGCGCTTCTGGGAGGAAGAGTGAGCACCCTGTTTGTCGCACAAAATGTGTACGATGAACTGCGCGCTCATGGGGAAGAAACCTATCCCAACGAGTGCTGTGGCGCTTTACTGGGAGTCCCCACAACGCGCGGATGGGAGGTAGTCGGGTCGATACGCGCGGGCAACACCCGGACCGACTCAGCGCACAACCGCTATCACATCGATCCCCTCGAATTAGTGCGCATGCAGCGCACTGCGCGCGAAAAGGGTTTGGAGATCGCCGGCTTTTACCATTCCCATCCCGATCACCCCGCGCAATGGTCCCAGACCGATTTTGCCGAAGCGCACTGGCTGGGATGTGTCTACGTGATCACGTCCGTTGCTCAACGCAAGGCCACCATTACCAATTCGTTTCTGCTGACAGGAGCAAGCGAAGAAGACAAGAAGTTTGAACAGCAAGTGATCCAGGTCGAAGATCACCTAGCCGTGCAAAACAGCTCTTCATCATCACACGAAATGAAGCAAGGATAAAACGGAATGACAATTTTCATACCAACGCCTCTGCGTTCCTACGCCGGGGGCAAAGATGCTGTCGAAGTGCCCGCAGCGACCGTCTCAGAAGCGCTCAATTCACTCACGCAAAGCCACCCCGAATTGCGCAATCATCTCTTCACTTCCGAAGGCAGGCTTCGCGCCTTCGTCAACATCTATCTCAATGATGAGGACGTCCGTTATCTGCCCGCCAAAGAGCAGTCGAAGGTGTCAGCTACCGACACGCTTTCGATCATTCCATCAATTGCCGGCGGATCCTCGATCCGGTGAGTAAAGCCGGGACTCAATCGAACATGACTTACTCTGCGGCCTGAACCTTGCAAAGTCACATAACCCCTTGGGAATCTGCCGAATGACATGTATCTGCTGCGAGGCGCTATAATGGAGATACGGGCGTACCTGCTCGGGTAATCTTTCTCATCCAGATTTGCTTCAAAAATTCCGTTTTTTCCCCTCCTCCAACTTCGGAGCATCATGAGTCAAATTGAAGAAGTTCAAACTGAGAGTCTTCAGGCAGAACTCAGCGTCCTGCGACTGGAAAAGGCTTACTTGGCTTCTGCAATTAAGTCCAACTCGCTCGAATCCACGCCAAAACTTGAAGCAATGATCCGCTACTCGTACGTGATTGGCGAAATCCGATCCCTCGTAGGCGAATTGCGCGAATTGGGATCCGTGGTCTGATTTCCAGTCCACGCTTTCACAACTGTCCGTCCGGACCACTCTGATCCGCTCGATTTAAATCAGTGTTCTGTTACCGCGCCTAACTGCTGTGGAGTGATATCTTGCGATGCGCTCGGCCGGGCCATGCCGGGCGGCGTTGAGCTGTGCAGCTTCCGGAATTCAGCCAGGGCTTTCTCCTGCGCGGTTTTGTTTCCCGCGGCTCGCTCGGCCTGCGCCAGCCGATACCACGCGACTTCATCTTCCGGCCGTAGCTTCGTAGCCCGTTCGAGCGGAGTCACCGCATCCTGTGGGCTCTCTCCGTCGAGCATGACTCCGCCGAGCCCCACCAGGGCTTCTTCAAAATCCGGAAACTCCCTCACCACGGCTGAAAATCCTTCGCGCGCTCTTTTGCGATCACCCGATTGCGCGGCAATGTTCGCCAGCTCGTACGCCGCATTTCCATTTCGCGGATCGATTTCGAGTTCCGCGTTGAATTCCTGCACAGCCGACTCGCGATCCTTGGCGTCCTGGTTGGCCGTGAAGCGCGCCAGGTAGATCCGGCCGAGACGATAGTGAATGCCCGGGCGTCGCGGGTCGACGCTCAGCACCTGATGAAATGCATCGATCGCTGCATCGTAGTTCTTTTCGCTCTCGTTCGCCTCGCCTTGAGCCTGCAGCATCCAGATGGATCCGGGCGCCTCGTCGTGCAGCTTCTCCATCGTGATATAGGCATAGTTCCCGTAAATGCGACCCGTGTGATAAAGCACTTCCGGATCGTCAGGATAAAGTCTGTTCAATTCAAGCGAAACCGCAACGGCGTCCCCATCTCTTCCAATCCCGGTATAGGCCCGCAGCAGCTGCAAGCCGCACATCCGCCGCGTCATGGAATCCGACGATTGCTTGAAGCCTTTCTCGAGTTTCGGCAAAGCCTCCTCAAACCGGCCCAGTTCCGAGAGCGAGAGGCCGAGCAAGCTGTCGAGTCGCGGCAAACCCGGTTTGAGTTTCTGCGCTTTGTCGATTTCGCCGACGGCCTCGTTGTACTCCCTCAACTTGAAACAAATGGCAGCAAGCGTAGCGTGAACTTCCGCCACCGACGGCTCCAGACGCGCGAGCTGCTCGAAGCGATCCCGGGCGTCTTGCATGCGGCCATGAGCCATTGCCTGCTGACCTTCGCTTGCCAGCTGTGCGGCCATGGCGTCATTCGATTGTCCGGCTGCCAGGGCCGCAAACGCCAGCCCGAGCGCCACAATGCACGCCGCACAGATCCGCCCTGTCATCATGAGGTGAGTTTATCCCTAAAGAGAAGCTCCGCCACAGACGCGTCTGCGGCGGAGCGAAGGTCAATCAAGGAGACAGATTAGAAAGTGAACTTTCCACTCAGTTGGATGATGCGCGGCGACGAGGCTGTCCCCGTAATCTGGCCGAGGGTTGAGTCGCCGATGCCGTTGTCAATTTGGGCGTTGCCGCCGGATCCGCTTCCAATCAGAGCGCCGGTATCGCCCGCGTATTGGTGGTGGTTCCAGGCATTGAAGAAATCCCCTGAAAGTTTGAAGCCGACGCGCTCGCTGAACGCGAAGTTCTTCGCCAGGCCCATATCCCAATTGTTGATGCCGGGCTGGCGCAGGAAATTGCGCTTCGAAGTGCCGAATTCGCCCAACCCCGGCTGCGAAAAGCAAGCGGGATTGATTCGCTGCATCACCGCGGTCAGGTTGGCATGGATGTTGCAGCCAGAGACGATGTTGGCGCGCTGAGACGGCGTGTTGAGCGCGCTGTCGATGTCGCCGGCATTAATTCCATACGGGAATCCAGCCTGGAAGGTTGCGATTCCGGTGGTCTCCCACCCGCCGATCAGCAGGTTGGCGGCATGGTTCACGCTGTTTGCGATCCTTGCTCCGCGGCCGAACGGAAGCTGGTAGACGTAACTGGCGACGAACCTCTGGTCCACGTCAAAGTCAGAAAGCCCGTAGTCAAGTTCCGGATGATGGTTATCCATGAACCCCTGGTAGCCCGAGCCGGTCGCGCCCACACCGGCCGCAGCCGACTTGTCGTCCTTGCTCTGCGCCCAGCTGTATACGCTCGTCAATGCCAGGTCGCGCGCGCGGTGTTCGAGTTTGACATTCATCGCGTTGTAGTGGGAGTAGCCATGCCAGTCGCTGTCGATGTAGTAGTTAGTGAAGTTTGGGTATGGGAGCCGGCTCGCGTTGCTGCAAGGCGCAATCGGCTGATAGCCGAGTGCCGGATCGCCGGACACGTTGAAGTAGACACCGTTTGCATCCTGCTCCTGGCAGAGAGCCAGGCTATCGGAGGGGATAGCGGACGGCTGAGCGATGTTCCTCCGATCCAGAAGATGGACCGCATGGGTTCCGATGTAGTTCACCTCGATCGTCGTGTTTCGCTCCAGCTCATGTTGCACTCCCGCGGTCCATGACTGGACGTATGGATTCAGCGGGTTTTCCGATTCAATCACGGCCAGGAACGTCAACGTGCTGGCCGGGAATGGCGTCAGCGTCGAATAGGACGGGAACATATTGTTGCTCAGCTTCGGCGCGCCGGAGTTTGTGGTCGTGGTCAGGGAGTTGCGAACACTGTACGGATAAATGTCGGCCGAGTCGTCAATCTCGCGGCCCTCTGCGGAATCGTAGAAGATTCCGTATCCGGCGCGGACCACCGTCTTCTGCGTCAGGCGATAGTTCACTCCAAATCGCGGCGCAAACGGAGTCTTCGGACCAGGATGCGGAACGCTGCCGCAATAGCGAAGAATCGGTCCGCTGTTCGCATCGCCCCCAGGAGCTACGCCGTCCGTCGAAAGGGTCTTATCGGCATAGCAAAGACCGCCATTTGCATTTTTGGTATCGAGCCAGAAGAAATGATTGTGCGCTTCATAGGCTGCGGCGCGATAGTCCCAGCGTAGGCCCAGGCTCAAGGTTAGTTTCGGAGTGACCTTCCAATCATCCATGACATACGGTCCGACATAGCCGAACACGTGGTCCTGGGGATTGCCGGCTGTGTTGGCCGGGACAAACTGGCTCGCGCCCGGAACGAATCCACCCACATTGTTGTAGAAACCGAGCAGCATGTCCGCCACGGCATTGCCCGTACCGCACAATCCAGTCGGGGTAGGACAGTTCGTTGAGTTGGCCGTGATGGTGGATCCCGAAAAGCCCCAGTCTCCATAAAAATCATCGTCAAGGTTCCGAATAAGGTGCCAATGACGGTAATCGGCGCCGAACCCAATGGTGTGCCTTCCCTTGATCCAACTGAACGAATCAGCATATTCCCACGTGGGACCCTCCGACCCCGTGTAGGAGTTGACTGATCCGCCGCCGCTCGCAAATTGCGATAGACCTACGTTGGGCCAGGTCTGCTGCAGAGCCGAAAACTTCGTGAATGTCCCGCTCAGCGCAAGTGCCGACACCGCGTCCGAGGTGATTTGCGGACCACCTTGCGGTGCATTGGCAGTGAGATGACCGAAGCGGAAGTTATTGACCATGGTCTTGCCCAGGTTGACCGCGTGTGACACTGTCCAGCTGGTTTCTTTCTGTTGATAGATTTCGTATCCGTGGATCAGGTCCCCCGAGTTGTAGCTTCCCTGGTTGTTGTAGTTGGCATCGGTATAGCGGAAGAAAACCGAGCCCGCCCTGCCCAGGTTCTGGTCGCCGCGATAGGTCTGCTGATTCTGATGGAGTGGGAACCCGACGTTCTGGAAGTAGTTGTCCACACCCTCGGGCTGATCCGAGAGCGTCGGTGTCGGCCAGAAGTTGCTCGCAACGGCTACAGCACCGACATTGCCCGTCTGTTCGGCGGAAGGAATCTTGTTTTGTGGGAACGGCTGCCCTGTTGTCGGATCGACGGGCATGCAGTTGTAGTTCAGTGAGAGCAGGGTTGTGCAATCAGCGGTTCCATAGGCCGGGAGCAGCCCACCGGGAAGGTTCGTGCCGCTGGGCGCCTTGTAGGTCTCAGCGGAAAAGTCACCAGTAAGAATCGCCGGATTGGGCATCGTGTTTTTTTCTTGCGTGGCATTGGTGATGCGCCAGCCTTCGTAATTCGCCATGAAGAAGCTCTTGTTCCGGCCGTCATACACATGCGGAATGAAAATTGGACCACCCGCAACAAATCCAAACTGGTTCTGCCGTAACACAGGCTTCGATGTCGGCAGACCCGAAATGAAATCCGTGGCCGTCGGGAATGGGTTGGCATCGAACGCGTCGTTGCGATCGAACCAGAAGACCGAACCGTGCAGGCTGTTTGTGCCGCCTTTGCTGACGATGTTGATCTGCGTCGCGCTGAAGCCCTGGTCGGCCGAGTAGGTTCCGCTCGATACCTTGAACTCCTCGATCGCATCCTGCGAGAGGATCACAGCGGGAGTAACAAGTGCCGCATCGGTATTCACCAGGCCGTCGAGTGTGTAGTTATTCCCTTCAGGCCGGCCGCCGTTGACGCTGATCGCATCGCCTTCGCCCTGGCGCATGGTGCCCTGCTCGCCGCCGACTGTCACTGCGCCGGCGCCCACCAGCAGAAGCTGCATGAAATTGCGCCCGTTGAGCGGCAGATTCTCCACCTGCTGTTGGCTCACCAGGCTGGAGAGCTCCGCAGTGTCCGTGTCGAGCGCGACAGCCTGCGCCGTCGTCTCCACGGTCTCTGTAACCTCGCCGGGCTTGAGGGTCAGATCCACGCGCGCATGCTGATTCACCGTCAGCGTGAACGACGCGATCACTTCCTTTTGAAATCCTCTTGCTTCCGCAACCACCGTGTACGTGCCCGGATTCAGCGCCGGCGCATTGTAGTCACCCGCGCTGTTTGTCGCGGTTTGGAAGGCGACTTTCGTTGCAGTGTTGGTTACGGTGATTCTGGCGTTCGGCACCACCGCGCCTGAACTGTCTGTCACTGTCCCCAGGATCGTTCCTGTTGCTCCCGCCTGCCCAAACATGGTTCCGGTCGCGGTGAGCAGCAGGATCAGAAAGGCACTGATACGAATGCGCATCTACTTGAACCTCCTGAAAACCTTGCGTTGTTGCTTGCATTCCCTCTAGCGCGGATCGGCTGGGTAAACCTGTCAGCCTGGGAACGGTATTGGGTCTGAACAGGATGAGTGGGAAGCAGCCTGATCCAAATGCACCGCGACATTAGCCATTTGCAAATAGGTTGTCAAGTAGAATTTTGTTTCCCTTTTGAAACAACGATGGAATCGACTGCCACATTCCGCGTGCTCGAGGCGTCACCGGTTCGCATGCGCAGATGAATCCGACTTGATTCAGAGCGCTAAATGCATTTACTCCAGTCCAAGTCCAGAAGATTCAGTGCGGGCTCTGAAAGGCTCCATCGGCTGGACCGCGAAAGCGTTCGAACCCGTGGAAGGCCGCAAATCCTTCAAATAGAAACCGCTTTCAATAGATATTTCAGCAGACCTGAATGAACGGAATCTCGAGGAGTTGTGAGAGTTTCTTCACCTTACCCGCCATGTGTCCAACTCCAACCGCGCAATGGTGTGCGGGGCCATTGGAATTCCATTCCTCCACGAAACGCTTCGCTCCGATGGGGAACTTGTAATGGCTGTTGGTGTTTCCGATGCGCAGAATCTCCCCCGGAACGGACTCGCCTTGCGCTGCGAGAAGCCTGAATCCGTGCTCCCGATCTTCCACGACGGAGAGCAGCGTCACAGGACCATGCCGCACGCTCATCTCCACCGAGAGACCGCGGCCGACTTTGCCGTGATACACCGTTAATGGCCGGATCTTGATCTTGCTCTCCGCGATCGCGGTGTGACCCGGGCCGTCATGTCCCATCAAGACATGGTCGAGGTTCAAGTCGAGCGCATAGTACTCGGTGAATGAACCTCCGGCGCCAAATTCATCCATGATCTTCATAGCCAGTGCGTTTTTCACTTCGTACTCGCCGGCCACAGGTATGCCGCGGCCCGTCAGGATCGAGGTGCCCAGGATGATGGAACTCAGGGTGTCTTCGTTGGCCGCTACTCCCGTGCCCATGTAGTAGTACGCCATGGAATGCAGATCGTGCAGCTTCACGAACCGGTCGAGCGCAACCGAAGTGCGCGCCGCCCGGGCCAACTCCTCTTCCGCGCAGTCGGGCTGCACGTCGAAACCATCGCGAAATACCCGAACGCGCTCCGCAATCTCCGCATCGCTCACTTCTTCTCGCAAAGCGCTCAGTTCATCCACTTCGAGCAATTCAATATGAGTGCCGAACGTGATCGCCACCTGCGTGAGATCGGTAACGATATCGAGCATCCCGTTGTAGTAGTGGCCGAGCAACCCGAGCCTGTTTTCGCAAAGAGCCTTCTTCACGCGCGCCGCGGCGATCCAGTCGGAGATCTCGGACAAGGTGGCGGGATCTCCCAGTACCCCCGTGACCTGATGAAACGAAATTCCGGCGCGCCGCAGGACGTTGGCGATCTCGGGAAGCGGACACGCAGAGCAGAACGCCAGCCACTCACCCGTCATGGAAGTTCGATCGGGCAGCCGGTTGAATGCAGCGTAATTGATGGCTGCCTCCGGTTGAAGATTGAGCACCAGCACCGGAACTCCGGCGCGCTGCACCATCGGCAGCACGGTGCTGGAGAGCGCGTACGTGGTCACGTAAATGATGAGCAAGTCGACATTGGCACGGCGACAGGTCGTACCGGCCTCGCGTCCCTTCTGTGGCGTGTCGACCATCCCCAGCATTTCCACGGTCGCCCCAGTCTGCCGCAACTGGCTCTCGACCTGGCGCACATATCCATGCAGGCGATCGTGAAGACCTTCGAATTGAGGCCAGTAAGCATCGAGCCCGATACCGCATAAACCCACACAGAGTTCCGTATCTGCCATCCACCGCTCCCTCGCGCCAATTTATCCCTTCGGACCAGGAGAAAACGAGTCGCTCGGGCGCACGGTGAGTCTCGTGTGAGTCGAGACCTTTCCGATCGCAACACGTCGCGCGTCTAAACTCACCAGCCAACGATCCTTGAACCCCGCAATCCTACTCGAGCCCTGTTGGGATCTTCTGCATTCTTACACCGGGAATTCAAATGGGAATCTTTTTCTCTTCCGAAGAATCGCGGTTTCCTGTTAAAGTGCAAGGCGCGTTGTTCACCTCTGATTTCAAACGCCAAAACGGGTCCGATTTCTGCTTGCCTTCAGTTCGACTTTGAGCGGAATGAAACCCCTGCTTAAGCCGAAATTCGCAGCTTCCGAAAGGAGAGTTCATGATCCGCCAAGCCCTCAGATTGACTGCAATTTTCCTGGTATCAGCGGCCGCAATTGCCGGGGCGCAAGAAAAATCCGCTTCCGATCCGCTCAAAGCAGGCTTTCAAAATCCGCCGCAAAGCGCCCGTCCCCGGGTGTGGTGGCATTGGATGAACGGCAACATCACCAAGGAAGGCATCAAGCTCGATCTCGACTGGATGCACAAAGTCGGCTTGGCGGGATTCCAAAACTTCGATGCCGCATTACAGACTCCACAGGTTGTCGATCATCGTCTCGCCTACATGACGCCTGAGTGGAAGGACGCATTCAAATACGCGATCACCCTTGGCGATCAGTATGGATTGGAAATGGCAATTGCAGGCTCGCCCGGATGGAGCGAAAGCGGCGGACCATGGGTGCCTGCCTCCGAAGGGATGAAGAAATACGTATGGAGCGAGACTCCGGTTGCAGGTGGAAAGCCTTTCAGCGGTGTCCTCACGCACCCGCCCACGAACACCGGAGCGTTCCAGAATATCGGCATCCGCGACGAGCTCGGCTCTCCAAATGAAAAGAAGGCCCCCGAGTTCTACGCTGAGGCGGCGGTCTTCGCATACAAGAAATCCTCCGTGGATCAAACCGTCGAAGCGCTCAATGCGAAGATCACATCGAACGGCGACTCGCTCGATCCCGCCATGTTGTCCGATGGCGATCTCGAGAAGACCACTTCGGTGCCCCTTCCAAAAGAGGGCGAGCCATCGTGGATTCAATGGGAATTTCCCCAGCCGCAGACAATCCGCTCTATCACCTTCGTGACCAGAGATCCGGGCTGGATCGAATCGCTTGTCGCCCAGATGTCTGCCCCGGAGAAGGCTCTTGAATCGAGTGATGACGGACAGAATTGGACTCTGGTCACCAAGCTCGACAGCGGAAGCGCCGCGGAGAACACGCTCTCTTTCGCGCCCGTTACCGCGAAGTTCTTCCGCGTCACAATCAAGCGGACACCACCGCCGCCGCTTCCCGACTGGGCTGCCGGCATTGACCCGAATTCGTTGGGAGTACGCCTGCCGAAGATTCCCACGACGTATGGGATCGCCGAGCTTGTTCTGCATCCCGGCGCCAGAGTCAATCAATTCGAAGAGAAGGCCGCCTTCGTTCCGGAGGACGATCTCTATCACCTGGCTACTCCGGCTCTGGGTCCGAATGAAGCGGTCGCGAAATCCGATGTGATCGACCTGACATCGAAAATGACCTCCGATGGCAAGCTTGACTGGACCCCTCCACCGGGCGACTGGGTCGTGGTACGCCTCGGCTACTCGCTCCTCGGCATCACCAACCACCCCGCGACTCCCGAGGCTACGGGCCTTGAAGTGGACAAGCTCAATCGACGGTATGTCAAGAACTACTTCGAAAAGTACCTCGACAGCTACAAGGAGACCGTCGGCCCAGAACTGATTGGAAAGAAGGGCATCCACTACGTCATCAACGACAGCTGGGAAGCTGGCTCGCAAAACTGGACCGATGACATGATCGCCCAGTTCAAAAAGCTGCGCGGCTACGATCCGGCTCCGTGGCTCCCAGTGCTAACCGGCCAGGTGGTAGAGAGCGCCGAGGCCAGCGACCGGTTCCTGTGGGATTTCCGCAAAACCATCGCCGACCTGATCGCCAACGAACATTACGGCCAGCTCGAAGACACCCTCCATGAATGGAACATGGGGCATTACGGCGAGTCGCATGAATCCGGCCGCGCCTTTGTTGCCGATGGCATGGAGGTGAAGAAGTTCAACGAGGTACCCATGAGCGCCATGTGGACGCAAACGCCCGGCGTCAACAAGGAGCAGTACGGCTATAACGCGGATGACCGCGAGTCGGCTTCCGTCTCCCATATCTATGGCCAGAACATCGCAGCCGCGGAGTCCATGACCGCCGCTGCCGCGCCTTGGGCCTGGTCGCCGGCAACGCTGAAGCCAACCGCGGACCAGGAATTTCTGAACGGAATCAACCGCTTCGTAATTCATGAATCAGCCCACCAGCCTCTCGTAGGCAAAGCGCCCGGCATGACCCTGGGACCCTTCGGACAATGGTTCAATCGCAACGAGACCTGGGCTGACCAGGCCGGCGCATGGGTCGACTACCTCGCACGCACGAGCTTCATGCTGCAACAGGGCAGATTCGGCGCCGACCTGATCTACTTCTACGGCGAAGATTCGAACCTCACGGCCATTTTCGATAAGAAGTCGCCCGACGTCCCGCCCGGATACGGCTTCGATTACGTGAATGCGGACGCCCTGATCCACGAGCTGCATGCGGTGAACGGAAGCATCGAGACGAAGAGCGGCATGCGCTATCACCTCCTCGCGCTCGATCCCTACAGCCGGCACATGTCATTGCCTGTGCTGCGCGCCATTCACGCCCTGGTGGAGGACGGTGCCGTCGTCGTCGGCCCAAAGCCCGATGACGACCCGAGCCTTGCCGATGATCAAGCAGAATTCAAAACCCTCAGCAGCGATCTGTTTGGCGATGGAAGCGGCACCCACGCCGTCGGCAAAGGTACGGTGTATGCCGGACAGAACCTTGGCGACGTGTTCAGTACGATGCATGTCGCGCCGGACTTTGACTACACGAAGTCCGACAGTGACACCCGCCTCGAGTTTGTGCATCGCAGAACGCCGGATGCAGACATCTATTTCGTCGACAACCGCGGAGACAACGGCCACAACGTCGAGGCCACTTTCCGCGTGTCTGGCAAAGAGGCTGAGCTATGGCATCCCGAGACCGGAAAGACCGAGCCCGCCAGCTTCAAAATCGCCGACGGACGAACCACCGTCCCTCTCGATCTGGAACCTTGGGGCAGCGTGTTCGTTGTCTTCCGCAAAGCCACCAGTCAAACCAGCAGGACGATCCCGGCCGGAGAGAAGAAGGAACTGGCCACCGTCGATGGACCGTGGACGATCAGCTTCCAGAGCGGCCGTGGCGCCCCCGATTCCATCACAATGGACAAGCTTGCTTCGTGGAGCGATAGCGAGAATCCCGGCGTCAAGTATTTCTCTGGAGTCGGAACGTATACAAAGAAGATCGACGCGTCGGCCGGCTGGCTTGCTAAAGGCTCGCAGGTCTGGATCGACCTCGGCGACGTGAAGAATCTTGCCGAAGTTGTGGTCAACGGCAAGTCTCTCGGAATCGTGTGGCACGCGCCCTATCGCGTGAACATCACGTCCGAGCTTAAGCCAGGGGAGAATCATCTTGAAGTGAAAGTCACGAACGCCTGGGTCAATCGCCTAATCGGCGACGAGCAACCAGGCGCAACACGCATCACCTTTGCCGATGTGAAACCCTACAAAGCCAATTCCCCCCTGCTACCATCGGGGCTGCTGGGTCCCGTCCGTATCTATTCCGTCACGAAGTAGCGGCGCGAGTCTCACGAGCCAGGTGTATCTCCCAATCAGATGCGCCTGGCAGTTTCTCTGCTGCCGACCCGCCGCTCTCGAACTTCACTCTTTACTGGGTATCCGATCCGCCACTCAGCGTCTCAGGCGTGACCACTTTGTGGCGTACGTAGTTGTACGGTGGAACCGCGTAGCCGCGCAGCATCGAGATGCCGAGCTGGATCAGGCGCGGCCCATACGTCTCCGCCTCGTGTGAAATGCTGCCGATGAGAGCGCTCTGCCCCGAACGCATCTCCTCCAGCGCATCCGCAATGCAATCCTGCCCCACAACAGCAATGTCGTGCTCGCGCCCGAATTGGCGTGCTCCATCCAGCACACCCAGAGCGCTCGAATCCGTCGCCGCGGCAACCAGGATCCGCTGGCTTCCGGGATTGCTTTGCAGAAACTCCCCAACTGCAAGCCGGCTCGGGTTTCGCGATCCCCGCCCGTCAATCTGCAGAAAGCGTTCTGCCGGAAGATGACGCAGCCGTTGCTTGATGGCTTCGAATGCGCCCGTAATTCGGCTCTGCACAAAGCTGCCCGCCTCATTGAAGCCCACGCCCAGCACCCAGTCGGCCTTGCCCTTCCAATTACGCAGCGCGTGTTGCGCAAGCAACGTTCCGGCTTCGAGACCGCATTCAAAGTTGTCCACACCGAAGTAGGTCGCGTTCGGATGGGGCACGTCGATCGCAATCACCGGAATATCCGCTTTCTTGAAGATATTGGCCACGTGCGGGCCAACTGACTCTTCGGCCTGAAACTCGAGCACCAGATCAACGTGTTTCTCGGCAAACTCCTCGGCGTTCCGCACCGCGGTTTCAGTATCGAAGCGGTTATCCAACAGCAGCAGTTCGATTCCTGCAGCAGCGGCGGCCGCCGTCACACTGCGCGAAACCGCCTGGGAAAACGGCAGGTCCGCGCTCTGCACCGCAAATCCGAAGCAGAGGCGACGCGGCCGTGCAACCAGGCGATATTGGCCGTTCTGAGTCTGAGCCACGTATCCGCGATGCACGAGAGTCTTCAAAATGCGATAGACACTTGTCTTCGAGATGTTGGTCTTCTTGTAGACATCTTCGAGACTGATGGGCCCATGAACCTGCTCCAGCAGTTCCAGTACGTCCAGTCCTTTTGAAAGAATCGGGATCAGGTATAGCCGCTTGATCTTCGCTTTGGCCAACGTTCGCTCCTGGCGCTCGGAGTTTCAATAGTGAAACTGCTGCCAACAAGCATACAAGGATTCGCCTCAGGAATTGTCAAATCCGGCGGTACGATCGATGAACACGTCGACCAATCGGCCGAAGAATCTTTTCGGAGAGAGCGTTGGACCAGGTCAATCCGTGCAATAGACGAATTAAACTTCTATGGGATAGCTTGAAACCGATCATCAACGATCGAGTGTGATTGATGCGTGCGTCACTGTTCATCACGTGCTACAACGACACCCTGTTCCCTGAGACAGGTCGCGCTGTCGTTAGTCTTCTTGAACGCCTGGGCGTCACTCTCGATTTCCACTCGCAACAGACCTGCTGCGGCCAAATGCACGCCAACACCGGGTTTCGTGCAGAAGCCTTTTCGCAGGCGAAGCGCCTGGTTCATCTCTACGCCGATGCCGAGAACGTGGTGATTCCATCTTCGTCATGTGTCGCAATGATCCGCGATCAATTCCCGGGGTTATTTGAGGATCTCGGCAGCGAAACCCTTCGCCGCGAATTCTCCGCCCTTCTGCCGCGCATTCACGAGCTGAGTGAGTTCCTTGTCGACAAGCTCGGAGTCGAGGACGTCGGAGCTTACTTCCCCCATCGCGTCACCTATCACGCCAGCTGCCACGGCCTGCGCGCAATCCATCTTGGAGACCGGCCGTTCCGCCTGCTCTCTAAAGTGCGAGGACTCGACCTCGCCCCGCTGCCCAATCTCGATCGATGCTGCGGATTCGGAGGCACATTCTCGGTCAAGAATGCCGAAGTTTCGTCGGCCATGTTATCGGTCAAGCTGCAGGATGTGTTCTCGACAAAAGCCGAGTACTGCACCGCGCTCGACAACAGCTGCCTGATGCATTTGGGCGGCGCCATGCATCGCCAGTACGCGGGCATGAAAACCATTCACATGGCCCTGATCCTCGCCAGCACCGAGTCGACGCCGATGGAAGCATTCCAATGAGCAAAATCGCCGAAGATCCCGTCCTCGATCCGACGATCGCGCTGCCCTTCCCCGCGGCCGCGCTTCCGGCGCTTCGCGACCCGCAGCTTCGCAAGAATGTCGCCCATGCCATCGATGTGATCCAGGAAAAGCGCGGCAAACTGGTAGTCGAAAAGTCCGACTGGCAGGCTCTTCGCGTGTCCGCTGCGGCGATTCGCACCCACGCGCTCGAGAACCTGGGATCCTATTTGGAACAATTCGAGGCTCGATGCACGGCGGCCGGCGGGCACGTTCATTGGGCCTCCGATGCAGGCGAAGCGCGCCAGCTCATTCTCGAGATTCTGCGTAAAGAGGGTGCCGATGAGGTCATCAAAATCAAAACCATGACCTCGGCCGAGATCCAGCTCAATCCCTTCCTGGAAGCTGCCGGGCTGAGCGTCTACGAAACCGACCTCGCGGAGATCATCCTCCAACTCGGCCATCAGGAACCCTCTCACATCGTTGTTCCCGCGCTCCACATCAATCGCAGCCAGGTCCGCGAAATCTTCGCGCAAAGCATGAACAGGCCCGACTTGCCGGATGATCCGCAAGCACTGACCGCAGCTGCGCGTGAGTATCTTCGCCGCAAATTTCTCCAGGTCCCTGCTGCCATCAGTGGCGCCAACTTCCTGATCGCGGAAACCGGCGGTGTCGTAATCGTGGAATCGGAAGGCAACGGCCGCATGTGCCTCACCCTTCCGCGGACGTTGATTACGCTTGCCGGAATCGAAAAGGTGCTGCCGTGCTTCAACGACCTCGAAGTGATGCTGCAGGTTCTTGCACGTTCGGCGACCGGCGAGCGCATGAACCCCTACACATCGCTGTGGAGCGGCGTAACGCCCGGAGACGGTCCCCAGAATTTTCATGTCGTACTGCTCGACAACGGCAGATCGTCGATTCTCGAAAAGGCAAAAGAACGCCAGACGCTTCGCTGCATCCGGTGCGGCGCGTGCATGAATGCGTGCCCTGTGTACCGGCAAACCGGTGGACACGCCTACGGTTCCGTTTATCCTGGACCGATCGGCGCAATCCTCACACCGCAGTTGATGCAAATGCGCCATGCGCAGTCCCTGCCTTACGCCTCGTCGCTCTGCGGTGCCTGCTATGACGTGTGTCCTGTCAAAATCAACATTCCGGAGATTCTGATCGATCTGCGCGCCCAGGTGGTCGACCAGGAGCGGCGCAGCCTTGGCAAATTCTTCGATCCGCTTTACCTTGGCTTGCGCATCGCCGCGCTCCTCTTTTCCCGCGCTCGACTCTTTCATCTTGCGCAGAAATTTGGCCGCATCGCCGCCGGGCTTTTCACCAAAAGAGATGGCTGGATTCACTCCATGCCTTCCGTCGGCGGCAAATGGACACAGACACGTGATCTGCGCGGCCTTCCAAACCAAACCTTTCGCGAATGGTGGCAGACACGCGAAGCCGATCGCAGGAGGGGCCGGTGAGGACATCCCAATCAGGCCGGGATCGGGTTCTCGACCGCATTCGCGCAGCCACGGCAACAATCGCGCGCGATGGAGCGGATGGCCGCTCGGCGTATGTCGACTTGCCGCGTGAATACATCAACAGAGGCAACCTGTCCCACGCCGCAAAAGTCGCACTGCTCATCGAGCGCTTGCGCGAGTACAACGCGGAGGTCAGTGAGTGCACTCCATCAACATTGACAGACGCAATTCACCACAAACTCGCAGCGAGCAACCGGCGCAGGTTTGTTGCGCCCCCCGGTCTGCCTTCCGCATGGATGGTTCCAGGTTTTGACTGGAAGATCGATGACGAGTTGAGTTATGAGCAGATCGAGGGAGTTGATGGAGTCGTCACCGGCTCGTTCTGTGCGGTCGCGGACTCGGGAACCATCGCCCTCCACCATTCACCAATCGAAGGGCGTCGCGTGCTCACGCTTCTACCCGACTGGCATCTGTGCATCGTCTACACGAGCCAGGTCGTCGAAACTCTGCCCGAATACTTCGCTCGCGTCGAGAAACTGCCCACCCTGGTGACGTGGATATCCGGACCGAGCGCAACCGCTGACATCGAGATGACTCGAATCAAAGGCGTACACGGACCACGCCATCTCAATGTCATTCTTGTTCAAGACTAAACAGCGCAAAGCGGCGTGCTCGCCCCGGCATTCACTCCTCCCCGCGGGCGCAGCACGTTGTTCTCATATTTGCGCACGACGTCGAGCCACTCGCTTCCGAGCGGCACGTCTTTTGAAACGCAGTAATAGTCCCACACCGCCGGCCAGGGCATCGACTTCGCTTCTTCCATGAGCGCCATGCGCGTGGTGAAGTCAAAGCTGCTCTCAGCCTTCTGGAGAGCCTCATGCGGCTCCAGAAGCGCAAACAGCAGTGCCTTACGGAAGTTGCGCGTGCCGATGACCCAAGCCGCAACCCGGTTAATGCTCGCGTCAAAGTAATCCAGGCCAATATGAACTCTTCCGAGGCCGTTCGAGCGCACGATCTCTTGCGCGATCGAAATCGTTGGATCATCGAACAGCACCACGTGATCGCTGTCCCACCGAACCGGGCGCGAGACGTGCAGCAGAATCTCATCGAGGAAGCAAAGGCTCGTCGAGATCTTGTCAGCGACGTTTTCGGTCGGATGGAAGTGACCGGCATCGAGACAGAGGAGGACTTTGCGCGTCGTGGCGTACGCCATGTAGAACTCATTCGTTCCCACGGTGCAGCTTTCAGCGCCGATTCCGAAAAGCTTCCCTTCCACGGCAACCTTGTGGTGCTTGCCATTCGTTCCGGCAAGAACCTCATCCAATGCTGCAATCAATCGCCGCCGCGGAGCCAATCGGTCAGCCGGAGTGTCCTTGTATCCATCCGGAATCCAGATATTCATCACTGCGGGACTCTTTAACTCTTTGCCGATAAAGTCGCTGACCTTGCGGCTCGCGATGCAATGATCGATCCAGAACTTCCGGATTTCCTTGTCCGGATGGCTCAAAGTCAGATTCCGCTCGCTCTTTGGATGTGAAAAGCAGGTGGGATTGAAATCAAGCCCGAGTCCTTTGCTTCTGGCCCAGTCTACCCATCCCTGGAAGTGATGCGGCTCAATTCGGTCGCGCTCCACCGGCTTGTCCGCCTCAAGATAGATGGCATGTAGGTTGACGCGCTTTGCGCCTGGAATCAACGAGAGCGCCAGCTCAAGATCGGAGCGCAATTCATCCACGCTGCGCGCGCGGCCGGGATAGTTGCCCGTGGTTTGAATGCCGCCGGTGAGACTTGCATTCGTGCTTTCGAAACCCAGCACGTCGTCGCCCTGCCAGCATTGGATTGACACCGGGACCTCATCCAGCTGACGTAACACCTGGTCGGTGTCGATGCCGTACTCCGCAAAACGCTCGCGTGCAATGGTGTATGCGTCTTTGATCTTCTTGTCAGTCACGCGCAAGCCGCTCCTCTCAATTCAGTTGTTGCAAGCAGTTCCTCAAAACGCCTGAAGACCACATCAGGTACACCGTCGACCGGCTGGTAGACCTTCATATCAAATGACGAACGAATAAGCTTCCGGGCTACATTCAAATTCTCAAGCACGCCCAGCGCGATCATCTGCGAGCTCAAATTTCCCAATGCCGAGGCTTCTACGGGCCCTGCAATGATGGGCAGGCCACACGCATTCGCGGAGAGTCGATTCAGCAATTCGTTCTGACAACCTCCCCCGACAACCCGGATGCTCGACAACTTTCGCCCTCGTAACTGCTCGAGCTGCGCCTTGACCTTGCTATAGGAAAGCGCAAGGCTGTCAAAGACGCAGCGCCCCAGCTGGGCCAAAGACTCGGGAACCGGTTGACCCGAATCCCGGCAATAGGTGCGGATCGATTCCGTCATCGATGCAGGATTCAGAAACTCCGGATCGTTCACGTTGATGATCGATCGCCATGGCTCCATCTCTTCTGCCTGCTGTACAAGCCCGGCAAAATCGCTGATCTTCTGCTCCTCGCAGATGCGCTGGATGGGCCACATCCCCATGATGTTCTTCAGAACTCTGAAACGCCGCTCAAGTCCCCCTTCGTTCGTAAAGTTCATGGCCAGCGCTTCCGGGGTGGCGATCGGAACTGCGCTTTCAATGCCCATCAACGACCAGGTTCCCGAGCTGATATAGGCCTCGTCATCCTCCAGCGGCGTTCCGGCGACAGCGGACGCGGTGTCGTGCGTAGCGGGCGCAATCACCTTCAGCCCACTCGCAGCGCCGATTCCATCTCCCAAACACGTTCCAGCCGGGATCGGGTTCCGCATAATCGGCCGCCGCAGCCCGATCGCATCCATTAAGACCGGATCCCACTCCCCATCGAGGCCACACATTTGTGTCGTCGTGGCATTGGTGTATTCGTTCGACAGAGCTCCCGAAAGCCGGAAATGGAGATAGTCCGGAATCATCAGGAAGTGGCGCGCGTCCTCGATCCACTTCGGTTCCTGCTCAACACAAGCCGCAAGCTGGTAGAGCGTGTTGAACGACAGAAACTGAATCCCTGTGCGCCGATAGATCTCCACTCGCGAGACGCGCTGCTGGACACGCTCCACCATGCCGTTCGTCCGTCCGTCTCGGTAACACACAGGCAATCCGACCTCGCGCAGGTTCTCATCGAGCAGGACGTAGTCCACCCCCCACCCGTCGACGCCCAGACTGGCTGGCCTTCCGAATGCACACGCCAACGTGATGTGGCGCTCGATCTCGCCAAGAATTCCATCCAGATCCCAACATTGGTAATCGGGCTTCTCGCTGTGTTTCGTCGCGGTGCGGAACCTGCCCACCTCGCTCAGGCTCCAGCGGCCATTCAGCACCTGGCCAAGCACGAGCCTCCCGCTTCCAGCGCCAAGGTCGATGGCGAGGCATCTGGGCGATTTGGCATAATCCGATCGACTCATACCCCCTCTTTTGTCTAGTGTCGCCCTTCGGCAAGAGCCACCCCGACGCACGTTTCGACTTGAGCCCTGCCATCATAGCGAAGCGAACATCAAAACGCAAATAGATGCTCTATTGAAATTGAGGCACGCCGGAGGCGCTGTGCCGCGACCTCGCTCGAATCACCGCAGAACCATCGTGGAATCTCATCGTCTCAAACGTCTTTAGAACCGCCGGCTGCGTTCTTGCCTCCCGCTGCGTGGGCTCTGAGACTCGCTTTTCGCAGAAGTCTTCGCACCTTCTTGGGCGAGATGGAGAGACGTCGCGCCACCTGGCTCACATTCCTACCAAGATTCTCCCAGACGCGCGGTATAACGATCTCTGCAAACTCCTCCTGAACCTGTTGAAAGGTCTTGTCTCCGAGCTGTCCCTCGGACCACCGCCTCAAAGTGTCATCCACTCCCACAGTTCTCAAGATCAACTCTTTTAGCTCGCGCAATTCGCTCAACAAATGATCTCGATCATCGTCGCTCAGAAGCCTTTCCGCTTCCGCGGCACACTGCCTCGCAACCTGCGCATCGGAATCGATGCCTTCCATCGCTGAAAATCCCCTTGCAAGATACGCTTCAGCTAAAAGGCGGCGGTTCTGCGTGCTTTTGGCCAGCGCGATTGCTTCTTCCGCGTAACTCACTGCGAGCTGCGAGTGAAGATGCGCGTTCTCTTCGCCGTCGATTTGTTCCTCACACCGTGCGCGTTCAACCGCGCTCAGCAGATTCTTGGCCCGCGCCATCAGAATCATGTCGGCCTTCTCGCGGCCCAGCTCGAATGCCCGATCCGCCTCCGCGGCAGCCTTCTCGATGTCGCCGCTGTCGAGATGCAGGAATCCTGCGTTGACCTGGACTGCGCCCAAGCCGCCGTGATGATGATGATTCGTGTAGATCTTTTGTGCCCGCTTCAGCAGTGCCAGGGCTTCGCCCGTCAGCTTCAGGTACTTTGAGTTCACCGAACCACGTGCCTGGTCTTTGCGCAATCGCGGTTTCATTGCCAGCGCCAGAAGCCGCTTGACATAAGCGGCATTCACCATGGCTCGCGCCATGTTGACATGGTTGTGGAAGCCCTCTTGGTAGATCGCCATGGCCCGCTCGAAATGGCTCAGCGCTTCAACATAGTTGCCCGACCGCCTCACAAAACGGCCGCGCGCGGATTCGATGTTGCCCAGCGACAGAACATGTCCCACCGGCTGGAGCTCTCTCTCCGCTTCATCAAGCAGCGCAAACGCCTTGGAGTTCTCCCCGGCCTGAAAATCGAGCCAGCTTTCGTGAATCTTTGTCACCGCGACGAGCTTGGTGTATCCCATTTCTTCCGCGCAATGCTGCGCCTTGAGAATGTGTATCCCCGCGTTGGAGTAGTCGCCCTTTTTGCGATGGGCCCGTCCTTTCCAGAAATGGGTCAGAAACAAAAGCGGCTCGGGAAGCATGCCATCGGCTGCAACCGCGGTTCTCTCGAGAAGCACAATCGCGCCTTCGGCATCCTCCGCCGCGAGGTGTATAAATGCCTGGATCAACTGAAGCTTGATGACATCGGTAAACGGCATTCGAGGGTCGGGGTCCGGCAATTTGCCCGCGATGCCTTCTAAGAAACGAAGATCCCGATATCCAAGATCGACCCATTGCGCCACCGACAGAATCAATGAGATGGCCGCGGAGTTCTTTGCATCCAGGCTTTCAAGCTCCCCCGCAAATCGATCTAAAACCTTAAATCCCTCGCTCACGCTGCGCTTCAGGAGCAGCCCCTCCAGGCGGGCATTCAGGGGGCCGGGTTGAAGGCGTGAGGAGGCCACGGTCTCTAATCATACCCACAACCAAAGTTGGCCGACACGTCCCCCGTCCGAATCGGACGAGGGGGCATTGCCGACCGTCTTACGAACCCACTACTTTCTAGAAGCCTCGTTCCGGCGCCGTCGCCTGTCCAGCGCCCGGAATTGAGACCCATATTTGTAAGGGCCGAAACCGAGGGATAAAGGAAGACTGATCTACGTGACGACTAGAAATGAAATCACTCAATATGTCTCCCTCGCCGCGCTGCCTCGCGTACACAGGAGAATGAAATGACCGCAATGTCTGCTTGGACGCCGCTGAGCGGGACAACCAGCAACATAGCTGCTTCATGGGGCATTGCACCGGGTCCCATCCTGCTGCTGGGCCCTCCGGGCTCAGGCAAGGGCACCCAAAGCATGGAATTGGCCTCGCGATGGGGCATCCCGCGAATCTCCACGGGCGACATCCTCCGCATGAATGTCTCGCGCTCGACACCCCTGGGCAAGGTTGCTGCGGACTTCATGAACAAAGGCAAACTGGTTCCCGACGATCTGATCAGCGAGATGGTCGCCGATCGGCTCCGTCGCGCCGATACCGACCGGGGCTTCATTCTCGATGGATTCCCCCGTACCGTTTGTCAGGCAGTTTGGCTCGACGGGTTTCTTTCAGCGTATGCAACTCCTCTGCTCGTCCTCAATATCCAGGTTGACTTCAAGCTGCTGGTTTCGCGCATTACGCGGCGCAGGATCTGCCGGGTATGCGAGACCACTTATCACGACGAGTTCCGTCCGCCTCGCGCAGCCGGAATCTGTGACAACGACGGCGCAGCCCTGGAACAGAGATCAGATGACAAACTCGAAATCATTCAGGAGCGCTTCCATGTCTATCGGAAGCAGACCGAGCCGATCATCGAGCGCTACCGGGACTCAGGAACGTTTTTTGCGGTCGATGGCGATCAGCCCATCGCACAAGTGACCGATTTTATGGTCTCAACAATTCATCGATCGCGTGAGAACCACAACTGACGCCGCAACAGGCCTTCCTTCTCAAACGCGTGCAGATTGGACTCGAAACCCGGCTGCGTGCCGGGTTTCGCTTTTGTAGCTCCTGGTGCAAATGCCTTGGCGGAGATCACTGACCTACCAGTCGTACCGTGATGATCTGATGTGGACGCACATCGATCTTGAAGCTGTGCGGGCTCTCGGGCACGATCCCATTCTGATCGCGTTCTACCGCGTCCGTGGCGACCACTTTGCCTAGCGAAACAATCGGCACGTTTACCGTGACGGTGCGCGACTGGCCGCCCAAGTCGATGAATCGGAGAATCGTCCCGTTGCCATCCTCGGCCGGCTTCCACGTATCAAGCAGAAGATTCGGGTCTTCGACGGAAAGAAAACTGGTTTGATCGCCGTTTAACGGACGCGGTAGATCGAGCGCCTTGTCCTGAGAACGGATCTGATCCGTCTCCATCGGCGTGGTCTCCTCCCACGCCATTCGACTGAGAGCAGGCGCATCGGTCTCCGCCGCACTCGTGATCACATACCGAAACTCGAAATGCCCGCCCTGAGCGGCGCGGTAATTTGTGTGCCAGTAGTTGTTCATGGCATAAGAGAAGATGTTTCCCGGCCGCTCCCCAAAACTGGTCGGCCATGCGCCGCGATTGATGTCCCCCAGCGTGACCAGGCTGGCATCGAGTGGCATCACCGTGGCTGATACGCCATCCTGCTGCACTGAAACCCAGTGCTGGACTGAAAACCACTCATGCCCCGCGCCCGGATACATGTCCTTTGCCGGATCCACAACTCCGTTCTGGATCTCGTACTGAAATTGCGGATGCGCCATCGCGAAAGGAAATGCAAAATACACCGCCTCCTTCTTCAGCTCAGGCTTCTTCTCCAGGTTCTCGATCAGCTCGATCTTCTTTTCGCCGTCGAATACGCGGATCTCAGTGTGAATTTCCGGCGTGTTCTCCGCCGATGACTCGAGCTCCGCGCGCCAACCCCATGGGGTTCGCGAGACAGAAACCAGCCTGCCGTTGCCCGCCGGGTGGGTATGTAACAGCGGCTTCGGCGACACCGCGCGATATTGCAGGATGCTGTTCGGCTCCTCGTCGCCTCCGCTCACGTAGAGATACTGTCCGAAACGCCATGGACTCTCACTATCGACCAGTTCTTTATTGAGCTGCTTGTCGTAGAGGCTGCGAATGCTGCCCGACTCGGGATCGAGTTCGACTCGATAGAAGCGGCTTTCAAGTGTGGTTGAGGTTGTTTTCTGCGGAACGGGCGCGGCTGCGCGTGCATTCCTGAGTTCGTAGACCTTGTAGCCGACAGCAGGAACATCGTTAGCGCGGAACTCCACCGTCCGAAAATTCGGACCCTCGTGCAGAACGATGTATGGCACCGCTTCTTTCGTCGAGCGATCGGCGATTTCCATATCCTTGTCGAGATCAATGGTCACTTCGCCGTCGCGTCGCCAGTTAAGGGTGTTGAACACGATCAGGTTGTCGACGCCGACCGCGATGGAATCGGCCAGGGCTGCCATGCTGCTGCGAAGGATGTCGCCCTGCAGGTCGGCGGCCGCTGTCGCGCGCGAATCCTTCACCCGCAGCTGCTCGTTGGCCTCGTCGCTGTCAGGATCCGAAACGCTGTTCCACGAGGCCCAGGTGTGTTCGTCCATCAGCACCATGTTGGCCCACATCGAATCCAGCTCGCCGCGATTGATCGCGAGGCGGGGATTGACCAGCGTGCTGATGGTGGCAAGCTTTTCAGCGGACGGAGCACGGCTCTCATTTTCCCGCTCGATGGCGGCATAGAATGCGTCCGAGCCGATCCCGTCCTCCCAATAGGGACCGCCGTCGCCTCGCACCGTCGGGATATCGTTGCCAAACTGGCCGGCGATCTTCTCAAGCGCATCGTGAAACCCGGAGTACTCGATGTGGGGATAAGCGTAGAGAGCGTTCCACTGGTCGGCCAACACTGCCTGCTGCGGAAAAAGATCCGTGTTCTCCACCTGTGTCCCGAAAATGATGGCTGCGCTGGCGTGGTAGCTGGCGCGCTGATACATCTGAAGGAAAAGCGGCAGCACCTCTTCGCCGGTCTGGGTGAATGGCGGCAGGCCAAACAGGAATTGCATCTGCATGTAGTGACGCGAATACCACATCAGAACCTTGCCGCCGTCAGGACCTTCCCACCAATACGGCGTGTTTTCATTCAGGTGGCCTTGCAGCAGTACGGGCGCGCGATCGTTGTTGCTTCCCGCCAGGAAATATGGAACGCCGGCCGCCGCCAGCACCGATGCATACGACCACGAGTAGGAAGGCACATCGGTGATATTCGCGTAGTTGAAGGGCGTGCCGTGGACGCGGCTGAATTCCGCGCTGGGATAGAGCGAGCGAATCAGTGTTTCTGCCGTTGGAAAGCCGGTAAGCACGTTGCTCGATTGCGCCGGGATATAGATTTTGCGGTCTTTGATGGCCTGGATCATGCGCTCACGTTCCTCGGCCGTGCGCGATTGAAGAAACTGTTCCAGGTTCCATTCGCCATCGGTGCTGAAGCGGAAGTCCGGGTGCTTTTCGTTCAGATCGATGGCTTCATCGAGAATGCGGCTCTGTATCGCAGAGACCTTCGCCTGATAGTCGGTATAACCCACATCGAGGTGGACGTGGGGCACCAGAAATATTGTCCACTTCTTCTGCGGATCGATCGTCTCTTCAAATTGATGCTTGTGGCCGTCAGCATCCACGGTCACTCGCGCGCTTGTCCCCGCGGAAAATTCCGGCACATTGAAACTGACTCGCTCTTCGCCGAAATCGCGGCTGCCACCGAGAGGCTGCGTGAAAGTATGGCCGGCAAGACGAAGTTCAACGCGGCCAGAATGAGGCTGCTCTTGGAACCGGACAAAAACATCGACTCGTTCTTCTGCCGACGAGTCCTTCTTCTGAAAGAAAATTGTCGGTTCGACATGCGCGGTCACCTCCGGTCCCATTGCATCGGCATTCAGCAGTTCGATGGCGTCATACTCGAATCCGGCATCCGGCACGCCCTTGTCGCTGACCGCGGCAGCCTGGAACGAAATCGTGTTTTCGCCCTTCTTGAGCCATGATCCCGGAAAATCGGCTTCCACTTCGGCGCGCGCATAGGCCGGATAGAACGCCGCCACCGTATCGCCCATGTTGTAGTCGAGCTTTGGATGAAGGTAGAAGAGACCGGCGCGCCCATTGATCCCAACACGCAGAGCGGGAACACTCGACTGCTCGATCAGCAACGAGACTCGCAGGCGGTACGCGCGCCCGGGCTCACTCGGGATCGAGAAAGAAACATCGCGCGGCGCAGCCGCCTGATCGACTACCTTCGACGGAAACGCAACGGGAGCATACCCAAACCAGCTTGCCCGCGGCTGATCTTTTCCGATGACGAAGTTGACGGCTTGATGAGGCACTCCATCCGCGAACTCGCCGGAAGAGCCATCGAAAACTCCGATCCGCCAGACGGTCCTTTCTGCGGACTGGGCGCGACCGGTTGCAAGGCACGTCAAGCCCAAGAACAATGCGGTAGCAAGCGAGAAAAGTTTCAATCTCATCGTGTCTCCATGCGCGCGGGCTCTCGGCGACATTCTCAGACCCGCTTTACATCAATTCCTTTCTGCCGGAAAGGATCGATCATGCTGTCGGTGGCGTCACGATCGGTGATGATCGTTTGCACTTCGCTGGCTGGGCAGAGCAGCCAGTGTGAGACAGCGCCAATCTTCGAGTGGTCCGCAACAACAACTTTTTGTCGCGTGTGATTCGACAGGACGCGAAGGAGTTCCGCCTCCTGCGGATGAACGCAGGTGAGACCTTTCTCCGCATCCATGCCGTCCACGCCGATAAACATGAGGTCAGAAAAAAGCATGCCCGCAGCCTGGTTGGCGATCGGACCAACGAGAGTGAACCAGTTGCCTCGCAAAAGGCCGCCGGTCACCACGACGTCGACGTCCTTGTGCGAGCTCAGTTCCATCGCCACGTTCACGGCATTGGTCACGATCGTGATTCCTCGGATCAGTTTGAGAGAGCGTACGACTTCGGTAGTGGTGGTGCCGCCGCTCAGCGCAACCGTTTCGCCCGGATGCACCAGTTCCGCTGCCGCCTGCGCGATGCGCCGCTTCTCGACAGCAAAGGTTCCGACCTTGTCCTGAAAAGAAAGATCGTGCTTGAACGGCTCGTAGAACAGCGGGCTGATGGAGATGGCTCCGCCGCGAGTCCGGCGGAGCAATGAGCGTTGCTCCAGGTCGTCAAGATCGCGGCGAATCGTGGCAGTCGACGTCTCGAGCCAAGAGCAGAGCTCTTCGATGCTCACTTCGCCCGCCTCCTGCAACCGTTGCAAAATGAACTCCTGCCGCGCCGCTACGCTCTCAAACCTGGCTCCCACGGACAACACAATACACGACCGCGGCGAATGAAGGAAGATCTCTATGCTCGAATTTCGCTGTTTCAATCATATTCTATGACCAAACATGCTAGATTCCCACATAGCATGGGCACAAAAGATTGACAATCGATCAGCTTCTTACTAGATTCGTTCTTGCCCGAGAGCATCTTCAAGCACTCACCAACCGCCCATTCCCTTTGCGCGGCGAAAGGACCCCAATGGCAAGCAACGCGGCATGGACGCTTCTCATCCTGGCGGGATTGGCCAACGCGACCTTTGGCTTGCCGATGAAGTACGTGCGCCGCTGGGAATGGGAAAACACCTGGGCTGCGTGGACCGTGCTGGCTTTGATTTGCGCGCCGGTTGTGATGGCGTTCAGTTGCATTCCATCGCTCCCAACGGTCTATCGCGAAACGGGTCTCCAGGCCATCGCCGTGGTTTTCCTTTTCGGAGCGGGATGGGGGCTCGCACAGGTGCTCTTCGGCAAAGCGATGCATGCGATCGGCATCGGGCTGACCTTCTCGATTGTGCTGGGATTGTCTGCGGCCGCCGGCAGCGTGCTTCCCATGCTGCGGATCGGGATCCGCGCGCTGGACGCCGCAGCGACGATGCGAATCATCGAGGGACTCGCATTGGTTGTCCTCGGCGTGGCCGTTTGCGCTGAGGCTGGACGCCGCCGGGAACGTGCCCGCACCGAAGATGCACGACGGTCCGGCTCCTTTGTGCCCGGTCTCGCGATGGCGCTTTCCAGCGGCCTTCTTGCATCGATGATGAATCTCGGCGTTGCCTTCGGCGGGCCGCTCGCTGCGCGCGCATCGGCGCATGGTGCGTCGCAAGCGAACGGCGTTTACGCGATCTGGCTTCCGCTCCTCGTCGGGGGAGCCATCCCCAACATCGCCTATTGCGCCTACCTTCTCCGCGGCAGAAAAACCTGGGCGCTCTATCGCGGCGCATCCCAGGCCTTGAACATCGGTCTCGCAGCGACGATGGCGATTCTCTGGTTCTTCAGTACCGCGCTCTATGGGGTAGCTTCGCATGCGCTCGGCGCCTGGGGAGTGGTGCTTGCATGGCCGGTCTTCATGTCGGTCATCGTGATCGGTGCAGGTTTGATCGGCATTTTCACCGGCGAATGGAGAGACTGTGGTCGAACGCCCCCGTGGTTCCAGGCAGCAGGAATCCTGCTGCTGGTGCTGGCAATCGTCTCATTCTCGCGTGCCCAGAGCGCGTTGCAAAATGCCGGACCGCGCCAGACCAGCGCGTTGCAACACGGCGCATCCGTTTCGCTGAGCGAAGTGTATGTACGATAAATTTCCATACATTCAAGTGTGCGGCGACGCTCTCGACTGCCTGCTTGGTTGGCCGTCCATCGGCGCCGCGATTCGTGAGCGCATCGGCGCAAGGAATGCCACGGTCTGCGTCGAGTGCTATCCGGGAACGTTCACCAAGGATTTGGCACGCAGCGTATCGGCCGAGCTCTCTCCCGGCAGCGTTGTCATTGCGGACTCCTGTTATCTGCCACCGGATGAAATCGCTACAAAGTTCCACACATGGCTGACCGACGATCCGGTATTCGGATGCATGAATTCCGCGACGATCGAGGACTTCCTCGACCCGTCACGCGTAGCAGATGCGCGAACTCATCTGGAACGCAGCGGCCTGAAGTTAGTCATCGGGACCGGAGCGTCGCTGATCGCAAAGGAATGGGATCTGCTGATTTATGCCGACCTGGCGCGCTGGGAAATTCAACAGCGCTTCCGGCGCGGCGAGATCGGCAACCTCGGAATCGACAATCTCTCTGAGAAAGCATCGCTCAAGTACAAACGCGGTTTTTTCCTTGATTGGCGCGCTGCCGATCGCCTGAAAACGAAGCTCCTGCCGAATATTCACTTCCTGCTCGACTGCAACGATCCGCGTACTCCGAAGATGATCACCGGCGCCGACCTGCACAAGGGACTTGATGCAGCCGTCCGGCGGCCATTTCGCGTCGTGCCCTTCTTTGATCCGGGCCCGTGGGGCGGACACTGGATGGAATCGGTTTGTGATTTGCCGCGCGACCAGCCGAACTATGCATGGTGCTTCGATTGCGTACCGGAAGAAAACAGCCTGCTGCTCGGGTTCGGAGATCGCCGCGTAGAGATCCCGGCGCTCGACCTTGTGTTGATGCGGCCGCGGCTCCTGCTCGGGGAAGCAGTGGAACAGGCATTTGGAGCGGAATTCCCCATCAGGTTCGATTTCCTTGACACCATGGGAGGCGGAAACCTGTCCCTGCAAGTCCATCCACTTGCCGCCTATATTCGCCGGCAATTCGGCATGGCATATACGCAGGACGAGAGCTACTACCTCCTCGATGCCGCGGATGACGGATGCGTCTATCTCGGTCTGCGTGATTCTGCCGATCCGGCCACGATGATGCGCCAACTCGGCGAAGCGGCCGCCGAGTCCACTCCGGCATTCGATGCCGAATCGTTCGTGAATCGGTTTCCCGCCCGCAAACACGACCACTTCCTGATTCCAGCGGGTACTGTGCATTGTTCCGGCCGGAACGCCATGGTGCTCGAGATCAGCGCCACACCATTCATCTTTACCTTCAAGCTATGGGACTGGGCGCGTATGGACCTGGAGGGGAATCCCCGTCCCCTGCACATCCAGCACGGAGCGGCCAACATCTGCTGGGATCGACGGACAGCATGGGTTCGAGATCAGCTCATCAATCGGATCGAATTCATTGCCCGGGGTCCGCATTGGCGCGAAGAGCGCACCGGCCTTCATCCGCTCGAGTTCATCGAAACCCGGCGTCATTGGTTCACCGGCCCGGTAGAGCACGACACCCAGGGCACGGTCAACGTGCTCAACCTGGTGCAGGGGGATCGCGCATTCATCGAGAGCCCGACAAACGCATTTAAACCTTTTGAGGTGCATTACGCCGAGACGTTTATCGTGCCGGCGGGGGTGGGACGCTACACGATCCGGCCCGGTGACGGCTTAGATCTAGCCGAACTGGCAACAATCAAGGCGTTCGTTCGCCCGGAAATCCCGCGCCTCAAAGGATCGGCGGAATCATGAGAGTGTCCCTGCGCTGGCCAGGATCGATGATGCGCCCTCGAACCACTCCACCCTCGCCCGGCGAGGCACAGAGAGCTGGTAGGCGAGGCGGGAATCGAACCCACAACCCCCGGCTTAGAAGGCCGGTGCTCTATCCGATTGAGCTACTCGCCCGCGTTTTTCTCCATTGTAACTTTGAATCTCATCATCACCCAATCGAGCGCCGTAGAAGCCCTGCGCGGCTCTTATCAGCTGGGGTGCGCTTCGCCGGTCACCTGCATCAGGTAGCGCATCACGTTCACCTCGGCCCAGTGACGCTCACTTCCGCGTTCGCCCGACAAAAACGCACAGTGCCCGCCGTGGGTGGTCTCCACCAGGGTGATGTTCTGATTGGCAACGATCGCCGCTCTCGTCTCCGGAAACATCCTGATGAACGGATCATCGAGGGCGTGAAGGATCAATGTCGGCACCGCAACGCGATCGATGACGCGAGCGCTGGCAGCCCGATAGTAGTAATCATCCGCATTGAGGAAGCCGCAGTACTGGGCAACAATCTTGTCATCGAAATCGCGCAGCGATCGCACACCCGTCGCGCAGCGAATGTCGTAGCGGTTCGGGTAAAGCTCTGCCTTCCGCCGGAATCTCCGGATCAAGCCGCGGAGAAAATGCCATTCATACGGGCGGTTGACGGGTTCGTGCAGCGCATCGGCCCCGGCAGCAAGGTCGATCGCCGGACAAACCGTTGCCACCGCACACAAAGGTGCTTTTGCACCCCACTCGCCCGCTAGCTTGAGCACGAGGTTGCCGCCCATCGAGTAGCCAACTAACGCCACTTTCTTCAATCCGAATCGCTTCGTGAACTCCGAAACAACCGCTCCAACGTCCCCCGAGAGCCCGGAGTGGTAGAGCGTGGGTGTTAGCAGGTCGGTGTCACCGCAATTGCGCATGTTCATGCGGATCACATTGCAGCCGGCAGTCCACGCGAGGGTCGCGATGCCTCGAATGTAACGGGAATTCGATGATCCTTCGAGGCCGTGCAACAGCACCACGGCCAGCCGCTCGGCCAACTCCGGTTCCGGCTGCCAGTGGCAATGACAAAGAACTCTGCTGCCGTCGACCGGATCGACTTCGATGATTTCTTCTGTGGCAAGAAGTCGGAATGCCCGCCGGGGAATATAGTTTCCCAGGATCGTCTGCAAATGGCCGTTGCTCAGGCCCGGACCTGGAGCAAACGGGCTCAGTGCCGCCGCCGCTCCGGCAGAATAGTCACGCACATTTTCGATTTCGTGCTCTTCTTGAGGTTCCACGGGAGTTCAATAAATAAAGCCGTCAACGGATGCGATCCCATTCCCTCCATGACCTGGATCGCACTTAAAAATCCATCTATCTGTAACTTACAGGAATGAGATCATCACCGCAAATCAATCGGCCCGTTCCTGCTTTGCTCCCTCGCACAACCCGCACCAAAGTTGGATGCGGATTCCGAGAGCCGCGGTTTCACTGAATGAAGACACCCAGGCGGTTCGTTGCGTTGGCGTGATCGCGGGGCGGTTCGGTGCTGAAGCCATGGAGTTGACTGCGCCATCGGCAAATGAATACATGAGCGGTTCGAAATGATTGTGATGTCATCCCCCTCGCGGCAAAAGTCGAGGAACCGAGAGACGCCGCCAGTTCGCCGCCCCTCACTGTATCGTCCGCTCGATCACTGCGACCCGGCGCGGGTTATTGTACTGTTGACTCATGAAAAAGTTGCTGGCCCTTGCCGCGCTTGCCGCTGCGGCTTTGGGTTCGTTTGCGCAGGCGACCGATCCGCTAAAGCTGGTCGATCCCATGATCGGCACGGGCCCTGAAGGCCACACATTTCCCGGAGCGACCGCTCCCTTCGGCATGGTGCAGCTCTCGCCCGACACGCAGATTCGCTATTTCAAGCAAAGCTACAAGTGGGCCGCCGGATATCGGTACGAAGACACAACAATTCTCGGCTTCTCTCATACGCATTTCTCCGGCGCCGGCCACAGCGACCTCGGTGACGTGCTGCTGATGCCGATCGGGGGCGCCCAGGTGCCCCTCGAGCCTGGCGATCCCGACAAGCCGCACTCGGGCTATCGCTCGCGATTCTCCCATGCAGACGAACATGCGGAACCGGGCTACTACAGCGTCTTTCTTCAGGATTCGGGAGTGCATGCCGAGCTGACAGCTTCCGAACGCGTCGGCGTCCATCGCTACACGTTTGCCGACGACGCTCAGCGGCATGTCCTGCTCGATCTGCGTAGCAGCATCTACAACTACCCCGGCAAAGTGCTCTGGTCCCGCATCAGAATTCGCAAGGACGGCACCGTCACCGGCATGCGCGTCACGCGCGGATGGGCGCCGGGACGCCAACTCTACTTTGCGATACGTTTTTCCGACCCGCTCTCGGGTCATGCCCTCTACAACAACGAAGACGATCCGCCGCCGTACAAGGGCTTCAAGACTCCCGGTACGTCACCGCAGGACACGCAAAGCATCGAAGGCCGCGGTCTTGTTGCTGCGTTCGACTTTGCTCCAGCTTCTCATCCGCTCATCGTCAAGGTCGCGCTCTCGCCGGTAAGCGAGCAGAACGCGATCGACAACATGAATGCTGAGGTAACCGGCTTCGATTTCGACGCGGTGCGCGCGAAGACGCAGCAGATGTGGCGCGAGCAGCTGGCGCGCGTCGAGTTGCAAGCCGATCCCGCGACGGAAAAATCACTCTACACGGCGCTCTACCACTCGCTCATGGCGCCCAGCGTCAGTATGGATGTGAATGGCGAATACCGCGGGCCCGATAACCAGGTCCATCGCGCCGACGGTTTTCACTTCGTCTCGACCCTTTCGCTGTGGGACATCTACCGCGCCGAGCAGCCCCTGATGACCCTGATCGAACCTGCGCAGCGCACCAACGACCTTGTACGTTCGCTCGTCGCTTCGCAACAGGAGAGCCCCTTCGGCATCCTGCCCGTCTGGCAATTCCAGGGGCAGGAGACTTGGTGCATGATCGGCTATCACTCTGTGCCGATCATCGCCGATGCCTACATGAAAGGCATCCGTGACTACAATGCCAGGGCCGCTCTCGATGCCATGGTCGCCAGCGCCACCTCTGGACCCTACGGGCACCTCGCAGACTACATGAAGTTCGGCTATGTCCCCGTCGACAATGATGACGAGGCCGCTTCAAAGACCGTGGAGTACGCCTATGACGACTGGACCATCGCGCGTATGGCCGATGCAGTGGGCGAGAGAAAAATCGCGGCGCAATTTGAAAAGCGTTCCACATTTTGGCGCAACAATTTCAATAAGGACGACGGATTTGTCGAGCCCCGTCTCGAAAATGGCGACTACCGCAAGCCGTTCGATCCTGCCAAAGCCGGTGCCGGCAGCGGCTTTACCGAGGGCAATTCCTGGCAGTACTCCTGGTATCAGCCTCAGGACGAACAGGGTCTCATCGATCTTCTCGGCGGAGGCGACAAACTGGCCGCGAAACTCGATGCCATGTTCGATCAAAAAGTAGATCCCGCGCAGTACGCCGACATCGAAGACATCTCCGGGATGATCGGCCAGTACATTCACGGCAACGAGCCCAGCCATCACCTTGCCTACCTCTATATGTATGCGGGCATGCCGCTCAAAACCCAGGGCCGCCTGAAGCAAATCGTCGACTCGCAATACAAGCCGGCGCCCGACGGACTCGTCGGCAACGATGACCTCGGTCAGATGTCCGCATGGCTGATCTTCACTTCGCTGGGCTTCTATCCTGTCGCGCCCGCCTCCAATCAATATGTGATTGGCCGCCCGTTTATCGACCGCGCGGTGATTCACTTGCCCAACGGAAACCACCTGACAATCGTCAGCCTGGATCGCACCGAGGATCACGGCTTCCTGAAAGATGTCTTGCTCAATGGCAAATCGCTCGACCGCGGCTATGTAACCCATGACGAGCTCATGAAAGGCGGCGAGTTAAAGTTCGTATTCAGTAGTGAGAAAGATGCGGACTGGTCGCATCGCGCGCTGCGTCCGCCCCTCTCCGATGCGGCTACCCACTGAGTGCACGCCAGGCGTATCACCGGACTGGCTTGGAGATAACGCGACATGTTGCTGAAGGCAGAGCGGGCACTCCTGTGACGTCCGGATCGAACAACCCGGCTCAGGCCAATCCCGGGGTTGACTCTCCGCGAGCAACCTATCTCGAATCGATCCGGCAACAGCAAGCGCAGTTTGCCATTCAACAACGCTGGGACAAGCGTCTCGGATATGCAAAGCTCGCATTCCTGGTTCTGGCCGCGTTCTTCCTGGTGCGCTTTGTGCACGAGTTGCATGGACTATGGCCTCTGTTCGTGTCCGCTGCTGTCGTTGTCATCCTCGCGATCGTGCACGAGAAAGTGTTGTCGAAAATACGTAGGATTCAGACCATCATTCGCTTCTATGAGCGCGGGCTGGCTCGCCTTGAAAACCGTTGGGCCGGCACGGGCGAAGGCGGCGAGCGATTCCTCGATCCTGCGCACCCCTATGCCCGCGACCTCGACATTTTCGGCAGCGGCTCCTTGTTTGAGTTGCTCTGTACCGTCCGTACGCGCGCCGGCGAAGAAACCCTCGCGCGCTGGCTGTCGGCCCCTGCCCCCCTCGATGTGATTCGTTCGCGCCAGGCCGCAACCCAGGAATTAAAGAGCCGCACGCAATTCCGGGAGAAGCTCTTCACCGCCGGCGATCGCGTCCGCGCCGGACTGGATCCCGGTGCTCTCATCCCCTGGGCCGAAAGCTCTGAGTCGTTCGGCTCGCGAGGCTTGGCTCTGCTGCTTGCTGTTTTCGGCATGCTGTGGATTGCAAGCCTCGTCTTCGGAGTCGTTCGCAATGACTTCTATCCGTTCCTGCTGATCTCCTTCACCAACCTTGCCATACGTTCGCGTTTCAAAAAGCAATTGGAGCAATCGGCCGATGCAGTAGAAGAAGCTGTTACCGACCTGGATCTGCTTGCCGAAATCCTGACGATTCTCCAAGCCCAGCACTTTGCCTCTCCGCATCTGGTGCAGCTCCAGTCAAGTCTCAAAGTGCATGGAACACCTCCTTCCGCAGCCATCAAGAAGCTCGAACGCATTGGCCGCAATCTCGAACAACGCCACAATCGGGGCGTAAGCTGGTTCCTGGTATTCGTGTTCTATAGCGCCCAATGGGCCATGATGGCTGAGGCCTGGCGCCGAACCTACGGCCCTCACATCAGAAGTTGGATAGCGGCTGTCGGAGAGATGGAAGCGCTTGCCGCGCTTTCCTGTTATGCATTCGAACGTCCCGAGGATGCATGGCCCGAGCTCAGCGACGGAACAGCGTGCTTTGATGCCGAAGGGTTGGCCCATCCTCTCCTGCCATCCTCTGCCATTCGCAACGACCTCAAGCTCGGCGATGGACTACAGCTCATCATTCTGAGCGGTCCCAACATGTCGGGCAAAAGCACCTTCGTTCGCGGAATCGGGGTAAACGCGGTTCTCGCGCAATGCGGCGCCCCGGTCCGCGCCATTCGGCTTCGCATGTCGCGCCTTGCCGTCGGGGCCTCCATCTGCGTCCTGGATTCTCTGCAAGGCGGAGTATCGCGGTTCTACGCCGAAATCAAGCGGCTCAAGCTCATCTCAGATCTCACCCAAGCTTCCATCCCCGTTCTTTTCCTTCTCGATGAGCTTCTCTCCGGAACGAACTCCCACGATCGTCTCGAAGGAACGTCGCTCGTTGTTCGTTCCCTGGTCGATCACCACGCCATCGGCCTGGTCACAACGCACGATCTCGCTCTTGCCAGGATCCCAGAAAGCATGCCTGGCGCTGCGCAGAACTTTCATTTCGAAGATCACCTCGAAAACGGCGGGCTCGCATTCGACTTCAAACTGAAACCCGGAGTCGTGCAGACCAGCAACGCGCTCAAGCTGATGGAATCGATCGGTCTCCCAGCTAGACCAAAACAATGACATCAGCACGCGATCGATTCATCTAGACGTCAATCTGCATTGTTCCTGTATACTCGCCTCCGTTCTCCTGAGGTCCCATGCGCATCCTGGTTCTCGCTGTACTCAGTGCTTTCATCGCGCCGCTCGCACTCGCTCAATCTTCGCTGCCGCCGCTCGACGCGCAGCGGATTGCCTCCATCGATTCGTTTGTCTCTTCTGAGCTCGCGCGCCAGAAAATTCCGGGCCTCGCCGTCGGCATCTACTCGCGTGGCAACATCCTTTTTGCCAAGGGATACGGCCTCGCCAATGTCGAGCTCAACGTTCCCGTCGCGCCCGAGACCATCTTCCAGTCCGGATCAGTCGGCAAACAGTTCGTGTCAGCCGCCATCATGATGCTGGTCGAGGAAGGCAAGCTTTCGCTCGATGACAGCATCACAAAGTATTTCCCCGACGCTCCCGCCTCCTGGAAGCCGATCCTGATCAAGAATCTTCTCTCCCATACTTCGGGCCTCGCCGAATATGAATCGTCCGAACGCACCGGTCCCAAGGGACCCTTCTATTTGCGTCTCGATTTCACTGAGGATGAGCTCGTCACCAAGATCGAAGCCCTGCCCATCGAGTGGGCGCCAGGCGAAAAGTGGGCCTACCGCAACACGAACTATGTTCTGCTGGGCATCCTCATCCACAAGATCTCGGGCAAGCCCTACGCGGAATTCCTCGCCGAGCGCATCTTTAAACCCCTGGGCATGACCTCCACGCGCCTTATCTCAGAAAGCGACATCACCCCCAATCGGTCCTCGGGCTACGAAATTCATGACGGCGTGCTCAAGAACCAGGAATGGGTCTCGCCCACCTTCGATTCCACCGCCGACGGTGCGCTCTACTTCAACGTGCTCGACCTCGCTAAGTGGGATGCATCCCTATACACCACCCAGCTTCTCAAGCAGTCGAGTCTCGACCGCATCTGGACCGTGTATCCGCTGAATGACGGCAAGCCCAATCCTGCAGGCTACGGCTTTGCCTGGTTCATCGGCGATCAGAATCAGCACAAACGCATCGAGCACGGCGGCGCCTGGCAGGGTTTCACATGCGACATCTCGCGCTACCCCGACGACAATCTCACCGTTGTTGTGCTCACCAATCTCGATGCAGGTCATTCAAACCCCGGCCTGATCGCCCACGTCATTGCCGGTATGGTCGTTCCGCCCCTCATGCCCGCGAGACTAGCTGCAATCCCTGACAATGATCCCGCGATTGCCGCCAAGGTGGCGCGCCTCCTCGATCAGCTGGCCGCCGGCGAAGATGTGCGTTCGCAGGCCGCTCCGCAGCTCGCCGCGCTCATGGTTCCCGAAATGAATGCGCGGGTCAAGGCGAGGCTCGCGAACCTCTGGCCCGGTGGCACGCTCACGCTGGTCAAGCGCAATCCCGGGCCTGACAATCAGCCCGTTTCCACCTTCCGCCTCAGCAAAGGCTCTGAAGCCGTGCTCGTCATTTACGGCCTCGACGCTGGCGGCAAGATCGCAGTGCTGGGCATCTCGGCCGATCGCGAATACGAGTGACCGTGCGCCGAATGGGCCTACCCGAGCCTCACCCATCATCCCGGTCCCACGAACACCTCGGGCCGGTGCTCCTCAGCCATGCTCACCGCCATCAGCAAACCGGCTGCCACAATCAGCACGCTCCCCGCCGCCATCCACGGCGTCGGCGTCTCCAGCCAAATCAGTCTGGTCAGCAGCGCGCCCGTAACCAGCTGCGTGTAGTGACACTGCGACACGTGCACTGGGGAAGTATGCTTGAGCGCCACAAAGAAACACATGCTTCCGAACGCGCAGAAGAGGCCCATGGCCACCAGTGTCGCCGCCACAGGCGCAGTTACCTTTTCGGCGTGCCAGAGCATCAGGCTCGCGCAGGCCACCGCCTGCACAACTCCTGAGAACATCGTCAGGCTCTGCGGTGTTTCGGTGCGCATCAGCACGCGCGACCATACCATGTTCACGCTGAAGCACATCACGCACACCCAGCATGCAAAGTAACCTATCCAATCCCCCTGGCGCACCGCGTTCAAGGGATTCACCGCAATCACCACCCCCACAAACCCGCCGAGGATCGCAAGGATCTTGCGCCATCCCAGGCGCTCGCGCAGAAAAACTGCGGTCAACAGCGCCGTCACCATCGGCGCCAGGAACACCAGGATGTAGAAAAGCGTCAGAGGAAGATGACGCAAGGCCACCACAACGCAAAGGTTGTTGCCGAGGTCCAGGCTCGACCGCACCAGTTGCCTGCTGAAGCTTTTCGGCCGCAATGCCTGCACATCCCGCTGCACAAGACCGCTGAGAAACAGTACAACGGCAACCACAGTGCCCAGAAAGGCGACGATCTCGTACGCGGGCAGCCTGGAGCTGCCGGCCAGCTTCATGCTTGTGTCCGCCAGCACCCAGAAAGTGAACCCTGCCAGCGCCAACCCAATCGCTCCGCGTTCTGAAATCCGAACAGCCATGCCTTTGATGTTCGCAGATCGTCCCTGAGCCGCGGCTGCAGCGCCTCCCCATCGCCGTTCTGCTCTCCTCTTGACAATCTAGAGTTCTCTCATGTTATCTAGATGCTCTAGAGGAATGGTGGCCGTCATGTCTCCAAACTCCGATCCCGCATTTCGCCGCAGTCCTGAACCCAGCGAGCTTGTGCAGGGCACCCTTGAGATGCTCATCCTCAAGACCCTGGCTCTTGAGCCGATGCACGGCTATGGAGTAACCCTGCGCATCGAGCAGATCAGCGGCGGCGTTTTCCGCGTGAATGCCGGTTCCCTGCTCCCGGCGCTCAGCCGCATGGAACGTGCCGGACACGTCAAATCCGAGTGGCGACCCACAGAGAACAACCGCCGTGCCAGGTACTATCTGCTGACTGCGAAAGGACGCAAAGCTCTGCAGTCCGAAACGGAGCAGTGGCATCGCCAGATCTCCGCCATCGCCCGCATCCTCGAAGCCTGATTTGCAACAACCGCCGCCGTACGGAGGCAATCGATGACTTGGCTCACCAATCTCCTTACTGGCCTCAAGTCTCTCTTCTCGAAACGCCGCACCGAACGTGAGCTCGACGAAGAGCTGGAGAGCTATATCGAAGCCGCGGCTGCGCATGAACGCCAGCTGGGCGCCGCTCCTGAAGCGGCTCGCCACAAGGCTCTCGCGGATGTTGGCTCACGCAATGCCGTCAAGCATCGCGTCTGGGCTTCGCGCTGGGAGTCGTCTTTTGAAGCCCTGGTCCAGGACGTGCGTTTCGCCATCCGCCAGCTCATCAAAACTCCCGGATTCACTATCGTCGCCCTGCTGTCGCTCGCTCTCGGCATTGGCGCCAACACCGCCATCTTCACGCTGTTCAATGCGGTCCTCTTGCGCTCCCTGCCCGTTCCGCAACCGCAGCAGCTCTTGCTGTTCGGCAAAGGCTCTTGGCGCGGCAGCTTCGAAGGCATGCCCAACCGCAGCTGGCAGCTCTTCTCCTACCCATTCTTTCGAGCCTTCGCTGAGCAGACAAAATCGTTTTCCGGCGTTCTCGCGGTTGACAGCATCCAGATGGGCAGCCATATCTCCATCAATGGTGGTACCCCCGAGCATGTCCGCATCGATCTCGTCTCGGGCAGTTACTTCTCTGTGCTGGGTGTTCCGCCCGCAATGGGCCGCACACTTCAGCCGGCAGACGACCGCGCTCCCGGCGCAGGCCCTGTCGCGGTAGCAAGCTACGGATGGTTCCAGCGCCACTATCAAGGCAATCCCACAGCTCTCGGCCGCTCCGTTCGCATCCAGGGCCATGAATATACGATCGTCGGCGTGGCTCAACCGGGCTTCATCGGCCTCGCACAGCAGCAGCCGACCGATCTCTGGATTCCGCTCTCGATGGAGAAAGAAGTCTCGCCGGGATGGAACGGATTGAACGATCACGATTTCCAATCGCTCTATCTCATCGGGCGTCTCAGGCCCGGCGTTTCACTTGCCGAAGCCCAGATCGCGACCAACCTCTTGTTTCGCCAGATCATTCGCGGCGAATATCTGGGCGATCATCCATCAGCCAAAGATCTCGCTGACTTGCAACATGCCAGCATTAACCTCACTTCGGCTGCGGGCGGGCTCGCCGATCTGCGCCTGCAATTCTCCGGCCCGCTCGAGATTCTGATGGGCATTGTGGCTCTGGTTCTGCTCATCGCCGCGGCCAACATTGCCAATATGCTGCTGGCCCGCGGAGTGGCACGCTGCCGCGAACTCGCCGTTCGCCAGGCCCTCGGAGCCACACGACGGCGCATCGCAATTCAGCTCTTCACCGAAAGCTTTCTGCTCGCGATCGCCGGCGCCAGCCTCGGCATCCTCATTGCATGGCGCGGCACGCATCTGCTGCTCGCACTTGCATCGAGTGGTCCTGAAGCAATTCCGCTCGACCTCACTCCCGACTACCGCGTCCTCGGCTTCACCCTCGCCATCACTGTCGTAACGGCGCTCCTGTTCGGCATCGCTCCGGCTCTTCGCGCCACGCGGCTCGAACTTACCCCCGCGCTCAAAGAAGGCCGCGGCGGTTCTTCGGCCTCGGCCCGCGGCGCGCTCTCCCGCTCGCTCATCGTCGGCCAGATCGCTCTTTCCATTCTTCTCCTCGCCGCCGCGGGACTCTTCCTGCGCAGCCTTCGCAATCTCACCCACGTCGATCTCGGCTTCGATCCGCAGCATGTCCTCGTCTTCTCGCTGGACGAGGCTCCGGCCAATCTCCCCGTCGATTCGCATCTCATCCAGGCGCACCAGCAAATTGAGCGCAGCGTTGAATCGCTGCCCGGCGTCCAGTCCGACGGCTTCTCCTTTTTCACCTTCAACGAGGGTGCATGGTCCGACCCGATCCTCGTAAAAGGCGTTGCGCCCACGCACGAAAACAGTAACGACGTGCTCTACAACGTCATCGGCACCGGATTCCTTCGCACCTTTGGCATTCCGCTGCTTGCCGGGCGCAACTTCACGCCGCAGGACACCGCCACCAGCCCGCCTGTCGCCATTGTGAACGAAACCTTGGTGCGGCAATTCTTCCCCACCGGTTCTCCTCTCGGCCATACCTTCTGTCTGCTCAGCGACAGCGGCAATACCTGCCAGAATCCTCTCACCGACATCGAGATTATCGGCGTCGTTCGCGATGCCAAGTACGTGAGCCTCGGCGAGACCCCGCAAATGGTGGCCTACTTCCCTTACACGCAGCACAACCAGTACTTCGGAAACTTCTCAGTGCGCTCAAGTGACTCGCCCGCTGCTCTCATCCCCGCCGTCCGCAATGCAATCGCCCAGATCAATCCCCAGATCGCTATTGCGCAAGTCGAGCCGCTTGCCGATCAGGTTTCCGGATCCATCGCGACACCGCGCCTTGTCGGCCTGCTTTCAGCCTTTTTTGCCGGACTCGCCGTCTTTCTCGCAGCCATCGGTATCTATGGACTCATGTCCTACTCCGTGGCGCGGCGCTCCACCGAGCTTGGAATCCGCCTTGCCCTTGGCTCCCAGGTCTCCGCGCTGTTATGGCTTGTGCTCCGCGAGTCACTTCTTCTGCTTGCGGTGGGGCTCCTTATCGGCCTTCCGGCTGCCCTGTTCACAGCTCGCAGCCTTGCCGACTTTCTCAAGTCGCAGCTCTACCAGGTGGGCGCGCTGGATCCCTTTGTATTTATCGCAGCAGCGGCCTCAATCTCAGTCATGACCCTGCTTGCCGGCTGGATTCCGGCGCGACGGGCAACCAGGGTCGACCCGATGTCCGCGCTGCGCTGCGAGTAGATAGGGCGTCAGAGAAAAGGACTTTCCACAAGAGGGCCCGCGCGCGGGTTGAACCGGACACCCTTCAGAGTTATCCTCTCCCCGGAGTATCCCCATGTCTCAATACGTCTTTCATTGTCAGGATTGCGATAGGGAATTCACCCAGAGCCTGCACATCTCCGACCGCGACAAGAGTGATGTGACTTGTCCGCACTGCGGCAGCAAGAGGGTCGGACAGCTCGTATCGTCCTTCTCCGCCGTGACCGCAAAGAAGAGCTAGTCCCCGTCATGGCTTCCGGTTCTGCCAAAATGATGCTTGCCTCCATGACATTTCTTCGCTATTATTGAATTAATGGCGGACCGAAGCTATCTCGGTGAATTCGAACTGATGATCCTTCTCGCCGTAATCCATCTCGGCGACGAGGCATACGGTGTGCCCATCTCGCGGGAACTCGAAAAGCATCGCGGCCGCGGCGTCTCGGTGGGCAGCGTCTACGCAGCGCTGGAACGTCTTGAGGCCAAGGGCCTCGTCTCATCCTCGTTGGGCGATCCCACGCCTGAACGCGGAGGCAAGGCCAAGCGCTTTTTCCAGGTCACGCGCGGAGGACTCCGCCAGGTGAATGAAACGCGCCGCGTGCTCACCAGGTTGTGGCAGGGGCTTCCTGAGTTGAAAGGAGAGCGCCCATGACCACCGTCCAACCACCCGCGATAGCTGTTTGGCTGCTCCGCCATTTCACCTTGGGCGAAGCCAATGAGGCCCTTGCCGGCGATCTTCTCGAAGAGCTTCGCTCCGGCCGGTCTGCGGGTTGGTACTGGCGCCAGGTGCTCGCCGCAATCTCGATCAGCTGGCGGCGCGACGCAATGAATCTTTCCAGCGCGGCTGTCTTTGCGGCGCTGTGGGCTACGGTCACGCCGGTCTGGCTGCTGGTCGTTGCGCACGTGGAGCAGAAGTTCCAATTTCACGCGCGCATCTGGCCGATGGAGTGGCCCTGGTCAACCGTCCTCGACCTCGGCACTCTGCTCGCCGCCAATCTTTTGTATATCCTGGCCGGAATTGGGCTCTATCT